>Ga0210400_10000010_pt1 | contig 390471 bp, 322 predicted proteins | sample IncBWH26MmetaG_FD_155456 | JGI IMG/M metagenome (GOLD analysis project Ga0210400, IMG submission 155456) | Forest soil microbial communities from Barre Woods Harvard Forest LTER site, Petersham, Massachusetts, United States - Inc-BW-H-26-M | ecosystem: Environmental > Terrestrial > Soil >... | reverse complement strand
AATACGCCGCCGACAATCACCACACAGCCGGCGAACCAGATGGTGACCGCGGGCCAGACGGTGACCTTCACGGCGGCGGCGACAGGCTCGCCAACACCGACGGTGCAATGGCAGGTGAGCACCGATGGCGGCACCACGTTTAGCAATGTCTCCGGAGCCACTTCGACCACGCTGAGCTTCGCGACGGCTTCGTCGCAGAGCGGGTATCAGTATCGCGCGGTGTTTGCGAACGCGGCCGCGTCGGCCACCACCACGGCGGCTACGCTGACGGTGAACACACTGCCAGCGATCACGACCCAGCCGGCCAATCAGACGATGACCTCGGGCCAGACGGCGACCTTCATGGCCACGGCGACGGGCTCACCAACACCCACGGTGCAATGGCAGGTGAGCACGAATGGCGGTGTGACGTTCAGCAACGTCTCCGGAGCCGGAGCCACTTCCACTACGCTGAGCTTTACGACGACTTTGTCGCAGAACGGAAACCGGTATCGCGCGGTGTTTACGAACGCGGCCGGGACAGCCACCACCACGGCGGCCACGCTGACCGTGAACACACTGCCAGCAATCACGACCCAGCCGGCCAATCAGACGGTGACCACGGGCCAGACGGCGACCTTCACGGCTGCGGCGACCGGCTCGCCAACACCGACGGTGCAATGGCAGGTGAGCACGGATGGCGGCGTGACGTTCAACAACGTTTCCGGAGCCACTTCGACCACCTTGAGCTTCACGACCGCCTCGTCGCAGAGCGGGTATCAGTATCGCGCGGTGTTTACGAACGCGGCCGGGACGGCCACCACCACGGCGGCCACGCTGACCGTGAACTCCCCGACGCCGCCGACAATCGCGACGCAACCAGCCAATCAGACGGTGACCGCGGGCCAGACGGCAACCTTCACGGCGGCAGCGACAGGCTCACCAACACCGACGGTGCAATGGCAGGTGAGCACGGATGCCGGTGTGACGTTCAGCAACGTCTCCGGAGCCACTGCGACCACGCTGAGCTTCACGACGGCTTCGTCGCAGAACGGGTATCAGTATCGCGCGGTGTTTACGAACGCGGCCGGGACGGCCACCACTACAGCGGCCTCGCTGACCGTGAATGCGGCTCCTCCGGCTTCCGGCACCATCACGCTCCAAAACACCAACAGCAATCTCTGCATCGACACCGGCGGCTCTGCGAACTTCACCTACCTTATCCAATCCGCCTGTTCGACAAGCAATACGCAGAAGTTCACCCTCACAGCCGCCCCCGTAAGCGGCTGGTATTACCTGGTAAGCGCCGCGTCGAATCTGTGCTGGGATGTTGCGGGAGGTTCTAGTTCCGCAGGCGCGCTCATCCAACAGTACAGCTGTGTTGCCGTCCCGCCCGAGTATTACCAACTCAAAGCCATATCCGGCGGCTACGAAATCCTTTCCCGGAACATGAGCAATGGGTGCCTGGACATCGTCGGCGGCTCTACTGCATCGGGTGCACATATCGAGCAGAACACCTGCACCGGCTCGGCAAACCAGATCTTTAATACGGGCGCACCTTCGAATACGCCGCCGACAATCACCACACAGCCGGCGAACCAGATGGTGACCGCGGGCCAGACGGCGACCTTCACAGCGGCGGCGACGGGCTCGCCAACACCGACGGTGCAATGGCAGGTGAGCACCGATGGCGGCACCACGTTTAGCAATGTCTCCGGAGCCACTTCGACCACGCTGAGCTTCGCGACGGCTTCGTCGCAGAGCGGGTATCAGTATCGCGCGGTGTTTGCGAACGCGGCCGCGTCGGCCACCACCACGGCGGCCACGCTGACGGTGAATGCGGCTCCTCCGCCTTCCGGAACCGGGACGGCACAATTGATCACGCCCGCGCCAGGAGCCTCAGGCGTCGACCCATTTCAGCCTTTCACATGGAGCAGCGTTCCAGGCGCCCAGGCCTATTACATTTACGTGGGTACATCGCCGGGACAAACTGATATATACAACAGTAATGAGATCGCTCAGACAATCACCAGCCGGACGGTGCTGGGCCTTATCGGCGGCCAGACATATTACGTGACGCTGTGGACCAAGATCAATAACACGTGGAATTCGGTGCCCAGCAGCTTCTCAACCGCGTCACAGCCTCTCCCGTCCGATGCCAACACGTTCCGCAGCACGGTCCAACAACTGACTGGCAACGTGCGATTGATGACCCAGGGGACAACGAATTCCCCGATTGCAGGTACGCTCCTCGCTCAGGTTGTGGCAGAGGATGGTGTGCAATGGGCGTTTTGCACGCAGTACGCCGAAACGCTTACCAGGCTCTTCATGGGGCAGCGCATCTCCACGAGGATAAGGAGTATCGTCTTTGACGGCACAGGTTCCGAGTCGCATGTAACCACGGAGTATTACGACCCGTTCCTGACCAAATGGATCGTAGCGGACCCCACGTTCGGGGTTGTGTATTGGAGTTCGGGCCTAGCCTCTGGACTGTCAATCGATGAGATCAGTTCTGCTGTGGCCGCCCAAAACTGGGGTTACATCCAACAATTTGTCACCTACATAACGAACAATGGCGCGCTCTATGCACACAACTACTATATGGATCCGATCTTGTTGTACCTCAATCCTTTGCCGACCGGCGTTCTGTCCGTGCAACTGCCTCTGGCGAACTCACCCCAGCCGTTCTTCACGGTTCACGCAACCACGGACATCGGGACATCTGGAACCTGGGTGTTCAGTTTTGTGAATCAGACAGACAGGGTCACTTTCTCCGGAGGAAGCCAGTATGGCCCGGTCGGAGGCACCATCTACTCGCAATCGATCACTGTAAACGCCGGTTGGTCGATCACCTCGGGGCCATCCGGCATGCAGATTCTCACGATGAACCGGTATTTGTATCTCTAGTCTAAAAGAACAGGCCGAGGGAGTTGCCCGGAGAAGAAGAGCAATGGGTGCCTGGACGTGGTCGGCGCCACTACTGCATCGGGCACACATATCGAGCAGAGCAGCGGCACCGGCTCTGCAAACCAGATCTTTCGCAACGCGCCTTCGAATGATCCAATTTCAGGCGAAGCTGCAAATGTCCATTAAGTTCTTTTCATGTAGTATCTTGTGAGTACGTGGGGCTCGTAGCTCAGCGGTTAGAGCAGCAGACTCATAAACCTGAAGACTTTTCTGAGCTGTTCTGAAAACTTCGTACTCTAGATCAAGCCGCCACTGCCCCACCAGCATCTTGGTTTTGGCTGCGTCATAACCGAGCATCCGTGCGACTTCGCAGATCCTAGCACCGATCGGCTCACCAGCAAAGTCAGGGCATTGGACGCTCAGGATTTATCCTATGATTGCTCGCTGCGGCAATCGTCACCGAAGAGCGTATACAGGGTATCTGCACCACGACTGCATTTCGCGTCCTAGGGCGCCAAGCCGTGGCCGGGGGAAAGGATGAGGCGCAGCAATTCTGCATAGCGCGGATCCGAACGAATGCCGTCAAAGACGGGTTCAAACTCGAGGAAGACCATCGAAGGGTAGCGCTCGTCATAGCCCTTGCGGAGTGCTTCGAGCGCCTTTTCCTTATCGCCCATGCGTGAATAAATCACCGCGAAAGTGTAAGGGGAAACATAATGCTCTTTCGACTGGCGCTCAAGCAACTGCAGCCGGTTGCGCCAGAAGCCTTTCATGCCCGAGAGACGGTACGCGCTTCGGATCGTGGCCAGTTTGGCCGGGTCCGTGGGCTGTTGGTTTATTTGTTTCAAGAAAGCGTCAATCGCCCGGTCGAACATTCCCTGCTGCTCGTAAATCAGACCCTCATACCAATAAGCTTGACCGAAATGAGAGTCCAAATCGATGGTCCTCTGGCATTGGGCGATGGCCTCATCATAACGCCGCGCAAAAAACAGAATCTGCGCAACGTCGGCATTGATGATCAGCGAGAGTGGATCGAGTTCCTGCGCGCGCCGGATTTCGCGGAGGGCTTCGTCCATTCGTCCCATGGCTGCCAAGTCATAGGCGTACCAATGGTGGCCGGTGGGGTAATTCGAGTCGAGCTCAATGGCGCGGCGAAATTCAAGCTCGGCTTGAGCCGGGTTCCAATCGTACAGCAACTTCACGAATCCCAGGGAAGCGTGTGGCTCAGCCATCGAATCATCGATTGCCAGGGCTTTTGAGGCAGCCTCTCTTGCCTGGGGATAGACCTGTTTCGCGGGGAGGATGTCGTTTGGTCCCTGCAGAATATAAGAATCAGCCAAGCCTGCATAAGCCTGCGCATAGTTTGGCTCACGGGCGATCGCCTGCTGGAAGTATCCAATAGCCTCCGCAAATCCATCTCTGCTGCGTTTGTTCCAGAAATAGCGCCCTTTCAGATACAACTGGTAGGCTTCGGGGTCAATGGAAGGTCTGCTAGCTAGACGCGCGCGTTCATTTGAACTCAGTCTTAGTTTGATCTCCCGTGCGACCGCACCGGCGACGTCACTTTGCAGGACTAAAATATCGCGCAAGTTGCGGTCGTAATCGCTGGCCCAAAGATGAGTCTGGTCCTTTACCTGGATGAGTTGCGCTGTTATGCGCACGCGGTCGCCCTCCCGGCGGACACTCCCTTCCAGAATGTAGTCCACGCCAAGTTCCCGGCCAACCTCACGGACGCTCTTCTTGGTGTCCTTATATTGCATCGCCGACGTTCGAGCGATGACTCCGAGGCGATTCGGTTCCAGGTCTCCCAGTTGCGTGATCATTTCCTCGGTTAGGCCGTTGCTGAAGTATTCTTGCTGGGAATCGCCGGTCAAATTCTGAAATGGCAAGACTGCGAGCATCGCTTTGTTCTGCGCCGGTCCAGTAGCCGGCCAGATCCATTCCCGTACGAGGAACACAATCAAGAGAAAAGCTGCTGCTAGCGCCAGCGCTGATAGCCGGCTTGATCTGATTCCCGTCCGAGAGACCCTCCCTCCCGGTACCGGTACAATTTTCTCTTCCGGCCCGGACCTAAAATCTGCCTCCCGGACCGTTCCGACGAATCGATATCCGCGACGCGGGATAGTTTCAATGTAGGCGCTCCCCTCTTCGGCCTCTCCAAGAATCTTTCGTAACGTGGAGATGTTTTGGACCAGGGTGCCTTCCTCGACAAACGTATCCGGCCAGATGCGTTTGAGCAGTGCATCCTTTTCGAGGATGTGCCCGCTGTTTTCGAGGAGCGCAACCAATGTTTCATAGGCCTTGGGAGTTAAGGGAACCGGGTGGCCGTCAGCCAGTAAAACGCCTTCAGCGGAGTCCAGCCGGAAGTGGCCGAAATCAAAGATGCGCTTTGTTTTCTCTGCCATCGGCGCTTTGAGAACTCTTTGAGAAATATTTCCGTGCCGCCGCAGGACATCCGCACTGCCTTTTTGGTTACCTTGCGGGGTTCAGGACGGGCAGTCACGGCTTCCCAGGTTGGTAATGGCCCTGATTCTAATGGAAATCTTATGTGGGGACAACTGGCATACAAACCGGCAGAAAATCGCAATTCCGGCTGCCCGGGTACGGATTTTTTGCCGCGCGGCGCCGCCGCCGCCCTCGGATTGCAGTATGGAACTCGCTGGAGATGGAGAACGTCGATGAGCAGACTTGTGGATGTCGCTTTGGCCAGTAAAATCGGGGCAAATCGCATAATGGCGCTTCTTGGGGTGTTCGCGCTCTTGCTTGCGACTTCCTCGGCGCAGGCGCAGAGTTGGCCGTTCAAGAAGAAGACGAACGATCCACGCCCCGCGAGCACGCAGAAGGATCCGAACTCATCCGCCACGCCGTCGCCCGCCGCGAACTACAGCGGCCCGAAGATGCGGCTCGCTGTAATGGACTTGAGCGGCTCGGCATTGAAAACGCAGACGAGTTCTTCGCCCGCATCGACGACGACGACCGTGGCCATCCCGCCGCCCTCTGACTTCGCCCGTGGAATGACCGAGATGCTGACGACCGCCTTGGTGAAGACGAATCGCTTCATCGTGCTGGAGCGCGCGGTGATGGATAAGGTTGTCCTGGAGCAGGATTTCGGCGCCAGCGGACGCGTGAACGCCGAGACCGCTCCGAAAGCGGGAAAGATTATCGGCGCACAGGCCATGATCACCGGGGACATCACCGAGTTCAGTTACAGCAAATCCAGTATGGGCGGGAATATGCAGGTGCTGCGCGGGTTCGGCGCGAAGATGGACAAAGTGACGGCGCTCGTGGCGCTCGATATTCGGGTCATTGATGCGGCCACCGGCGAAGTGCTGGCCTCTCAGCGTGCGCAAGGCAAAGCCCAGATGTCCAACGTCTCCACTGACGTGACGGCAGGCGGCTCAACCTTCAACGTGGGTGCGGGGGAAAATACTCCGCTCGGCCAGGCCACTCGACAGGCGCTGCAGGGAGCGGTAACCGCAATCGTGGCCGGGATGCAGAAGGCGCGCTGGTCCGCCCGCGTGATTGATTTCCGCAACGGTATGCTGTACGTCAACGCGGGCTCGGACATGGGCATACAGCCGGCCATGGAGCTCGCGGTGTTCCGCCCCCAGGAAGCGCTGGTTGATCCCGACACAGGAAAGTCGATCGGTACTCCGGACGAAAAGATCGGCACGGTCGTGGTGGATTCCGTTCAAGAGAAATATTGCGTGGCAAAAGTCTTGTCCGGCACGGACATGAAACGAGGTGACGTGGTTCGTTTCAAAGACGATGCCAAGCAACCCTAGGCATTCGGTCGGTCTTGAATGTAGCCGAGCCACGCAGTGACGACATTTGAGACCCAAAGGAAAAGGACCTGCTAGCAGTTCAACGTCGGGCGGCATGACGGAGCGGAACGCTGAAATCTAAACGGAAGGCGACAATGACGCAAAAAATGACTCATCTTGTAAGCGTGCCGCTCCTTGCGGTGCTGCTAGTGGCGTTGGCGCCCGCGGCGGGGGCGCAGGCACTCCAGCCCAGGTCGATCACTGTGATTAATGTGCGCAGGGGCGTCGTCTCTGCAAAGGTGAACACGAGCGGAGAGGCGTTTCATCCCCTGCGGCCCGGTCAAAGTGTCACTTTTCACGATTCGAAGAAACATCTGGCGACCTCGACGATCGATGTGGAAGTCATCATCGACATGCAGCACATGATCAACGTATCCAACCCGAACAATGACATCAGCAGGAAGACCCTGGGACCCCACTGAGGGAGCGCGGAAAGAGTTTTGTGGACGGAATGGCCATCTCGATAGCGTGGCGGTGGAATCTAAGCCGCTGAAAATTGAAATTGAAAAGGAAGGCAACAAATGACGCAGAAAATGACACCGAGAATGATTCGGCTGGGAAGCGTGCTAATCGTGGCGATGCTGCTAACGGCGTTGGCGCCCGCGGCGAGGTCGCAGGCATTCCAGCTCTGTTCGATCACGGAGATTGGTGTGCGCACGGACATGGTCTCCGCAAAGGTGAACGCGAGCAAAGCCGCGTTTCAATTCAAGGTCACGGACGCTGCGCTGTTGAAGTCACTGAAGGTCGGACAGGAAGTGTACGCGAATTTCACAACGAAGCAAGTCTCGCTCGACGGCAAAAGAATGCTCGGCGAGATTATCAGCCCACCACAAGGTGCTGCCCCATTGGCCGAGCGGAAGACTGCTCCGGCAGCGGCGGCAGCGGCGACCACGACGGTGGACGCGGGCCAGAACAAACTAGGGCCTGTTCAGTTGTGCACGGTCACCGCGCTTAACACCTATACCGGCGTGGTGACGGCGAAAGAGAACGCCACCGGGCAGATGATCACCATCGCACACTTACAGTCGATTGAAGGTGCAAAGCTGTTCCAGACCTTCAAGGTAGGCGGCCAGGTTGACCTCCAATCGATGGAAGGCGCGGCACTGACTTCAGGGTCCCACGTGCGTGTCACGGTGCAGGGGCTCCCGCCCCTAGACGGAATCGTCGCCTCGACGAGCTCGGGGACGACATCCGCTGGTGCCCAGTCCGCTGGTTCAACGAAGACTTCGGCAGCGGCAGGGTCCGCAGCGATGACGCAAAACGTGAGACAGCTCGGTGCTCTGCCGCAGCTCTCTTACGGGACTCCCCATCCTGCACCCACTGCCCCCCGAGGCATGCCTGCGCGATGGGAATCGCACGGAAGCTACGTGCACATCCGTGGGTACGATGGAATTGAACAGGCGCAAGGCATCCCTGAGGGAGTCAAGACCTTGCTAAAAATACATGTGATGGCTCTCGAACCCGGTGAACCCGACCATTACCTCGTAAACCCCCAGCTAGCCGTGGAGTGGAGCAAGACTCATCCTGTACCCCCGGAAGTTAAACCGCCCAGCACAAGTGACGGTCACTCCGGATGCAGCGCCTGGTCCATACATTGCGCGGGAGAGGTTGTGAAGCATGCGGAGGACGAAACCTCACGGCAGGCCGAGATGCTCCGCCAACAAGCCCAGGCTGACTGGAAACACTGGAGCACAGAACTTACTAAGGATTGGCATGAGGCAGAAGGTTGCCTCGCGGATAATACACTGCCTCTGGATAATATCCCGATTGAGTTCGCCGCCTCGCCTAGCGTGGGGATACATCTGGAACAAAGTGGTAAGACCACGAACGGGTCGGCTTTCGGAGGCACCACGAGCGGTTCGGCCTCCGGGAAGGCCGAAGGAACGGTCAACTTAGCTTTGCCCATGAAGTCTCCGGACTTCCGGGCAAACCTAGAGGTGTTCTACATCCCATGTCTGCCGTTCATGGTCCGGCCCAAGAGCATCAGCGGGCATGGGACGGTGACGGTTGGAAGCAGACTGACTGCCGCGGTGAAAGTTACCGGGCAATTCGATGAAAACATTTCCACCGGCAGCGCGCAAGTTCCCATTGTCTTGATTCCCATCGTCCTCTTTGGTGTTCCGATAGCGGAGATGGAGGTGAGCGCTTATGTCGAAGGGAATATTGAAGTCAGCGGCGATGGCGCGTTCACTGCAAACTTCGCATTGGATAACCCGCACGAGATGAAGTTAGATTTTAAATGCGACGGGCATGGTTGCACCGGGCGTTCGCAGCCCGTGCCGGTACCCACGATAGCCACCGAGACCGCCCAGCTCAACGGCCGAATCCGCGTCGAGCCGACGATCTTCACCGCCGTTCAACTCGACTTCGATTTTGGCGCCCTTACCGCGCGCGCCGGACCCCAGCCATATTTGCTTGGTGAAGTCTATGGTTGCGTAGGCGCAGCCGCGTCTCAGAATCTCAGCAACGGAACGTCCACGGCGCAGGACTGGCACGCACTCACGGCGGATGTGGATTGGGGAATAGATCTGCGCGGCCAAGTACTGCTGGGCGGAGAGAAAGTGTTCGATAAGACTCTCCACGGCGTCGTAAAGAAGAATACGCACATCTGGTTCAAGGATCTATGGCCGGGCGGCTCCACGGCGCTTTATCCGCTTGTGGATGGCGCTGCGCAGGCGTCGATGGGCACCCCTGCGCTTTACCAGATCAAGATGCCCTCCTGCTATCCGTACCCGGACAAAATGAAATACCAGCTCGCCTGGACCGGTGGCGCCAGCCCATCGATCGGCGTTTCTGGCGCGACCGCGGCGACCCGCAGTGCGGGGCGGTCGGGCGCGGCTTTGAAACTTGTTGGGAGTGGCACTCCATCAACCTCCACGAACGCTTCGGGCGCCTGCAACTTGCAACCGGCGCAAGGCACTTGCGAATTCGATCCGGTGAAGAGCCTTGCGCTCGGCTTGGTCTGGTCCGCAGCAGGAGCCAACAGCGTGGCGGTAACCGCCGTGAGCGATACGCATGGCCGGGAATATAAGGCGGCGCAGCCTACGACTGTGAATGTCACGGTCCAGTAGCGATGCGCCGTCCTCGCTTCTCGATGTACTCGACAGTGTTCCTGTCAGGGACCGCAGGATCATTTGCCCCAACGGTCCCGAACGGTGAGCTCAACATTCTGAATTCTAAAAAGGAGCAGCAATGAACACAATGCCAAATCAAATATCGAATGCAGCAGTACCTCCGACCTTCACTCCTGCGCCCCCGCGAAAGGGCTGGTTTTCGCGCAATTGGAAATGGCTTGTGCCAACGTTTCTAATTGTTTTCTTTGGTTTGCCGCTGGCACTGATCGGAACCGTCTTCGCAGCGATGAAGAATTCGGATGTGGCGAAGGAAGCTCTTCTCCGCGCCCAGGCAAACCCGCTCCTCGTTCAGAAGCTTGGCAGGCCGATCGAGGCCGGCTGGCTGGTCAGCGGCTCCATCAATGTATCGGGGGCCTCCGGCGATGCTGATCTTACCGTGCCCATCTCGGGTCCAAAGGGGCAGGGGAAAATCTATGTTACTGCCCACAAGGGTGCCGGCGCTTGGGATTACCAGGTTATGGTGGCTGCCATTGAGGGAAGCAATCAGAGGATCAATCTGCTCTCGGAGGCGACGGCCGGAGCTGAGTTGCCCGCAACGCCGCCGATACCGCAAGTCCAACCAACTGAGGGAACTCCGCCAGTGGAGACGCAGCCGGCGGACCCACCTGCCTCCACTCCGGCCGTAGCGGCCGCGCCTATTGCTGAGCAGGCGGGTGTAATTCAATCGCAAGAAACCACAGCCCAGGGCATCGTAGCCGAAATCACCGAATGCCGGCGGAAGGAAGGTGTCCTCACCATAAAGGCTCGATTCCGCAACACGTCCAATAAAACCTCGCATTTGACGCTCATCCGCTATCCACCTGAAGGGGATCACGAAAGGTTTTACGTCACCGCGGCTAACAAGAAATACTTCATCCTTAAGGACTCGGAGGGCATAAATTTGTCCAGCAACAGCGTTGGCAATGACGTCGGCAATTCCGTCAAGCTTAACTTGGAGCCGGGGCAAACTTTCCTTTGGTGGGCGAAGTATCCGGCGCCTTCGGCCGACGTGAAGAAGATCAATTTCATGATGCCCGTCACTCCCCCGTTTGAAGATGTTCCCATCACCGATAAATAGCACTTGAGGTTAGTTCGGCCTGGGGAGGAAGTATGGCGACACCGCGAAGCTTGAAAATAGTCTTATTACTTCTCGTTCCTTACGCCGCATCAACGCAGACGAAGTACACCGATCCGGATTCGCCGGCGGTGCAGGCCGCGGCCCGGGCGGCGCTGCCGCACGCCAGAGTTGTGGACATCGTGGGCGTAACCCGTGAAATCCTGGGCCTGTCCAGCGGAATCCAGGGTGCGACCAGTGGAATCCAAAGTGTGTTGGAGGATCTCGGGGCGAAAGTCACCGAGCACGAAGTAAGGATCGAGCTGAACGCTGACGTTCTCTTCGACTTCGATAAATACAACTTGCGCCCCGGAGCCGCCGGCAGTTTGCGCAAAGTCGGTGAGGTTGCCAAGAGTTACGGCACAGCGCCTTTGACAATTGAAGGTCACACCGATGGCGTGGGTTCACGCGCCCATAACATGAAGCTTTCGGATGACCGCGCCGCCTCCGTAAAAAATTGGCTAGTGCAAAATGGGGGCGTTTCCGCTTCTCGAATAACCACTCGAGGCCTCGGAGAGACCAAGCCAGTTGCGCCCAACACGAACCCAAATGGCAGCGACAACCCCACGGGCCGCCAGAAAAACCGCAGGGTCGAGATCACCATCCGCACGAGTTAGAAGCGGCATGGAAAACTGCCGGAGCTATCTACAGTCGGCTGCAGTCAACAAGAACTGATCCGGCTTACAGCACGGGCAGTGATGCCAAGGCTTGCAGCTGCCGCTCTATGAGCTCTGCGAGTGGAATGGGAGAAAATGCCATGACTCCGTCAACTGTTGCCAGAACGCCGAGCAGCGAATTCGGTTACTTCCGGTTAGCCCGTCAACCGTCCACAGTACTAGGCTGAGAGTGGAATCCCTGTTTGTGATCACGAATGTTGTTGAATCCAGGAGGAAGTAAAGATTGGCGGTCCCAGCATTCCCATGCCGTATTTCGCCATGAGCTCTTGCATAGTATCGGGACTCTTTTTTGTCCATCGGCACTTTCCCGATCTCGTCAAAAAACTTCTCAAACCCACCGAGTTGACACATGAGGATCAACTTGCCATTTGCTGCGGCCGTGTTCGCGCACACGTGAGGGATGCCGCGCGGCAACCAGACGCTGCCGCCAGTCAGCAGATTGTGCTCTTCGCTCCCCGCTCTAAAAAGGAATTCACCGGATAGAACGTAATACCATTCGTCTTCGCGATGGTGAACGTGCAGGAATGGGCCGGAGCGCGGCAATGCGTTAAGCTCAAAAACCGTGCATCCCCCTGCGCGATCTTCGCTTGATACCTTACACGGAGACGTTTTGGCCTGCGCCGCACTTCCGAACGCGAAGCGATTCTCGCCGGGCTTGCCTAGGCAACCTTCCCGGTAGTAGCCGCCCGCGCCAGCATCATTGAGCTGACGGATGCGATTCCGAAAGCATAGAGCAGCGTGCGGCGATCGATGTGTGACATGGCGCGAATCTTGCACCCTGAAATGACAGATCACAACTCACAACGCGGTTCCGGACTGATTGTCGCCAACTCGGAAGTTATCCTAAGGCCCCGAGTCGCGTAACCGGACATGTGCGGTTTTGAAAAGTAGTTGGTCGAACGGGTGAAAGTACTACAGTTCTACTACAATTGCCCTTTTGGGGATTTTCAAATGTTCGGCGCAATCGTCCCAAATCATTATAAAATAAGGGCGTTAGTACACGTGGGGCCCGTAGCTCAGCGGTTAGAGCAGCGGACTCATAATCCGTTGGTCCTAGGTTCAAATCCTAGCGGGCCCACCAACATTTCATTTGCCCCCAAATCGTCGGTCAGTTTGCCGCCGGAACTTGCTGTTCCCGTCAGGGCGCCGCTGGGATAGAATTGCCGCCTCTTACCAAATTTTCAAGACTTCAAGCGCGAGGTGCACGGATGCGTCTGCTATTTTTGTTTGTCTCGCTGCTCGCTGCTGCGATCGCGGTTGCGCAAACCCAGAAGTCTCCTGACGTTGCGCCCTTCGTCAGCGTGGACGCGCCGATCTTTGTTCTTAACCACGTCCGAGTCATCGATGGGACAGGTGCTGCGGCAAAGGAAGATCAAGCGATTGTGATAGCGAACGGCAAGATTCAGTCCATCGGCCCGGCTGCGTCGGTCCAAGTCCCTCAGGGAGCACAACTCTTAGATCGCTCCGGCTATACGGTCATTCCCGGGCTCGTTGGAATGCACAATCATCTCTACTATACGAATTCGATCTCCGTGCAAGTTGCTGGCGGAAGGATTGGCGAGCCAGGGTTGTTCGTCGCGGAAATCCCTTACACCGCGCCGCGACTATATCTAGCGGCGGGTGTAACGACAATGCGCACCACCGGGAGCCTGGAACCCTACGCCGACCTGAAGGTAAAGAGCCGGATTGACGCGGACCTGATGCCGGGACCAAGCATCGATGCTACGGCGCCGTACCTGGAAGGCGCACCGACGCGATTTGCTCAAATGCATGAATTGACCGGACCGGACGATGCAAAACGCATGGTGGACTACTGGGCGGCGGAAGGCATGACGTCGTACAAAGCATACATGAACATCACGCGCGAGGAGCTAAACGTAGCGATTCAGCAGGCCCACGCACACAAACTGAAACTGACAGGGCATCTGTGTTCGGTGACCTGGCCGGAAGCGGTAGCCCTGGGAATCGATGATTTGGAACATGGGCCCGTATTTACGGACACCGAATTCGTTGCGGACAAGAAGCCGGATGTGTGCCCAGCAGGGGGCGGCGGCAGTTGGGCAAAACAGGATGTGAATGGAACGCAAGTGCAGCAGTTGATCCATGATCTCGTGGCGCACCACGTCGCGGTGACTTCGACGCTGCCTGTGTTTGAGGCCAGCGTCCCGGGAAGGCCGAAATTGCAGCCGCGCACATTGAATGCGATGTCCACGGATGCGGCCCAAAGCTACCTGACCGCGCGGGCGAACGTCCCGCTGGACTCGCCCATGACGGCGTTGATGCGCAAGGAAATGGATTTTGAGGTGGCATTCGTCAAAGCCGGAGGCTTGCTGCTGGCCGGGCCGGATCCAACCGGAAATGGCGGAGTGCTTCCAGGATTCGGCGATCAACGCGAAATAGAACTGCTGGTGGAAGCGGGGTTGACCCCAGTGGAAGCCATTCATGTGGCCACGGAGAATGGCGCTTCGTACCTCGGACGGCAAGATCGAATTGGAACCCTGTCCCCCGGCAAACAGGCAGACCTCGTCGTGATTAAGGGCGATCCCTCAAAGAGCATTGAAGAAATTGAAAACGTCGAAACGGTGTTTAAGGCCGGGATCGGCTACGATTCCAAGGAATTGATTGACAGCGTGCGAGGACAGGTCGGGATTCGTTAGGCGCCTTCGGTCTTTAACCTGCGGATTTCCGTCCTAGCCCGCCTGCGCGCGGCGAAGCACGCCCCGTTCGAGTTCGCGTTCCGCTTGGAGCCAATCGTCCAGATCAAGGCCTGGTTGTTCGCCCCGTTCGAGATAGATTTCGTATGCGCGACGTCTGATTTCCTCGTCACGTGCCGAGTTCCCTGCTGAAACCTCTCCAGTCTCCGCCTGGGTCGAGGGTGCCCGGAGCTCCGTAATTTCGTTTTTCCTTGGTTTCAACGACATACTCATCTCCTTCTTCCTAGTTATTGGATTGCTGTTGATCGCCGAATGGTGTTCGTGCGTTCGCTCTGCGCGAGACATTGGCGCGCAGGCAAAACACGAATCCGGCTAGCAAATCGAGTTTGATGCACCAGCTTCGGTATCACTGACCTTCGGAGCGCGTTCTTGGCGTGGAACAGCCGTCCCTTGGCTGCAGCCAAAGAAGTGCCCATCGCTTCCGCGGCTTCGCGGATCGAGCGTTCTTGCAGTTGAATCTGAGCCACCACCCGGAGGGTCGGTCGCAGGCGCTGGATGGCTTCTCTTAGCATGTCTGCTTCTTCGCTTTGGGCGTAACAGCTTTCCGGATTCGGCCGATGGTCGGTTATGTCGCAGCGCAGGCCATCCGGGCTAAACTCATCGTTACAGTCCGTGACAATCTCAGGCGAGGCGCGTTTCTTTCGGAGAATCATGAGCGCGGAGTTAATGGCGATGCGCGTGAGCCAAGTCGGGAAACTGGACCGGCCGTCAAAGTCCGCCATGTGAACAAAGGCTCTCAGTAGTGCGTCTTGAACTGCGTCTTCCGCATCCTCACGGCTTCTGGTTATCCGATGCGCAGCACGAAAGAGTTGCTGTCTATGTCGCTCGGAAAGTGTGGCGAAGGCCATGGAATGCCCTCTCTTGGCGGCTTCCACGAGGCTCCCCTCACTCAGTCCGTGAGCGCTGCCCCTTGTGGTGGCATTCGTTTCTGCCGATCGTTCCGTGAAGGAGCGCATACCTATGAAGCTCCGTCCTTTGTAACCAAAACCATGCGGAACCTTGCTTTGCCTTGCATCATGCGGGCGTAAGCGTCAGCAGCCTGCTCGAGAGGAAGTGTCTCGATCATCGGGCGGATATTCTCGAGGACGCTGAAGGCAAGGGTGTCCTCGCTGTCAATCGGAGTGCCGGTCAGGCTCCCGTAGATCGAGCGCCCCCCAAAGACGAGCGGAAACGCATTTAACTGGATCGGGTCTCCCGGTACACCCACCACGATGAGCTTGCCGCGGGCTGCAAGACCGGACACCAGCGGTCCCATCGCGTCACCACTGGTGGCCGTTGCGAGAATCGCTCGGGCTCCTCCCATACGCTGCAGCACCGCCGCGGCATCTTCGACGGCAGAATCGATGTAGACGTGCGCGCCCAAGTCTTTGGCAAGCTTTTCCTTCTCGCGCCCTCGCCCGATGGCGACCGTGCGGAATCCCATGTGCCGCGCAAACTGGACGCCGAGATGCCCAAGGCCACCGATGCCTTGCACGGCGACCAAATCTCCGCCGCGCAAGCCGGCGTTGCGAAGAGCGTTGTAGGTGGTGATACCTGCGCAGAGTAGCGGGGCGGCCTCTGCCGGACTGAGCTCATCAGGAACGGAAGCGATGCCGCGCGCTTCCGCGATCATCACTTCCGCATATCCTCCATCCACGGTCACTCCCAGTACCACGGGGTTCTGACAATTCACCATGTCTCCGCGTTTGCACGGTTCGCAGACGCCGTCTTCGCCAGCGATCAAGCCGACACCGACCCGTTGACCGATTTTCCATCGGGACACCCCTGCACCCAGCGCTTCAATGCGGCCAACCACTTCATGCCCGGGAACGCGCGGCAGTTTCAAACCCGGATAGATGCCTGTAATCGTGGCAGCATCGGTGTGGCAGATTCCACATGCCTCTACCCGAATCCGAACCTGACCCGGCCCTGGCTCAGAAACCGGCCGTTCCACTACGCGAAGGACGCCGGGCGCTGAGACTTCCACGGCTTTGTACGTGCTTTTCACCGATGTGTCCTCTCATTTGTCTCCGCTCGATGCCACCCTCAATCTTTTTCCCTCTCCATCCATTCGCGAATATAGGGAGCGCAGTTCTCAAGCTTCACGCCATCCGCTTCACAACGCGCGAGAAAGCCCATCACGTCGCGACCGACTAGACTCACATCTTTCAGGTCGACAACGATGTCGCCGTAATTCGCTTGGAGTTCAAAAAGTCTCCTCAACTCGGCTATCGCCGGTGTTTCGATTCGGCCGCTGAGGGTAAACAGTGTGAATCTCCCTCGCGCCGCAGTTTCAATCCTAAAAGTCATGGATCAGGCCGTTTGACCATATGGCAGTCGCGGCCGTGCTGCACTGCCTTCGAGCACCGATCACGAGCAGTGCAAACGAGTACCCAATTGGATCTCATTGAAAACAGGACTCGAATACGAATTTGGAGTGACAGAATCTTAGGAAGTGCCAGGATTCGGGGAGTTCAACGAGGGCATTTACCGGATAGTGTTTTTCTTTATGTTGAGTTGTTTGATTTTCAAATCTAGCGTTGACCTCGGAATTCCGAGTCTGGCAGCCGCACCATTTGGCCCCGCAACCTTTCCGTTGCTTGCCGCAAGAGCCGTCTCGATGAGTTCCTTTTCATAGCTCTGGAGCGTCTCTGTGAGGGAACCTGATGACTTCGGGCGAGCTGCGTCCTGGCTTGAAAGCCATGCTTCGTCGATCCAAAAAGTATCCCCGGCGCAGAGGATCACAGATCTCTCCACGATGTTTTGCAGCTCGCGGATATTGCCCGGCCAATGATACGACTGGCATAACTTGAGGGTGTTTTTTTCGATCTTGCTGATTTGCTTTCCGGTCTTGTCCGCATAGCGCCTCACAAAGTACTCGACCAGCATCGGAATGTCTTCCTTTCGGTTCCGGAGAGGCGGCACATGGATCGGGAAGACGTTTAACCTGTAAAAGAGATCCGCCCGGAAGACTCCTGAAGCGATCGCTGCCGATAAATCGCGGTTGCTGGCGGCGATGATTCGAACATCTGCGGGAATGACGCGGCTCCCCCCAACTCGCTCAAATTGGCGCTCCTGAAGGACGCGAAGCAATGCAATCTGAGTTTCCGCGGGAAGCTCACCAATTTCATCGAGAAAGATGGTGCCGGAATCCGCCAGTTCAAAGCGGCCCTGGTGCCGCTGCAAAGCGCCGGTGAAGGCACCCTTCTCGTGGCCAAACAATTCCGAGGCGATCAGCGAAGAAGGAATCGAAGCGCAATTCACACTGATAAAAGCCTGGCCGGCACGCTGCGAACCCTTATGTATCGCGCGCGCGATCAGTTCCTTCCCGGTTCCGGTTTCGCCGGTAATCAACACCGTGGAGTCGGTGGGAGCCACTTTCACTATGCTAGAGAGAACAGTTTTCAGCGCGTGCGAGGAACCTACAATCTCCTCAAACATGAAAGCCTGATCGATTTGCTCCCTGAGGACCACGTTCTCGTCATGAAGCTGGTCTTTCAGCCGCTTGATTTCCTCGAAGGCCTTCTCCAATTCAGCTCTAGCTTGCCGCTGTGCGGTGACATCCATCACCGCCCCAGTAAACTCAGTAATTCCTGACTCGTTTTTTGATGCACGAGCCACAATACAGATGTGTTTGACGGAACCGTCGGGCAACAGAAGGCGGCATTCGACATGACAATCTTTCCCCTCGCGCGTCGCCTGTTCGATGTGTTCCTGAACTAAAACCCTGTCTTCCGGGTGAACCCGTTGGAGAACACGTTCGACCGAGGGTTGCGTGGATGGATCGTATCCATAGATTCGGAAGGTTTCTTCAGACCAGAACATGTCACCCGTCGAGAGCCTGCAGCCGAAGCTGCCGGTCCGGCTCAGTCGCTGCGCTTCGGTCAGGTAGGCTTTGCTGCGGCGCAATTCCTCTTCTGCTTTCTTGCGGTCGTCAATATCCGTCGCCAAGTAATACCAACGGATAATGCGACCTTCGGCATCACGCTCCGGACGGCTTCGGTTGTGGTACCAACGCCACACGCCATCGGGTCCACGGCTACGCTGCTCGAAATCAAGCGGTTGCCCAGTCTCGATCGAGCGTCTATAGGCGTCGATCATGCTAGGAAGGTCATCCGGATGAATGTTGTCGCTGGCGGACCAATTCTTCAATTCCTCAATCGTCATGCCGAAATATTCCAGGATTTGACGGTTAACCAGTTCGATCTCGCCAGCCGCATCCGAGGTAGATACAAACCCGGGGATACTGTCGACGATCAGGCGCAGGCTCTGTTCATTTGACCGGAGAGCCTCCTCGGCACGCTTCCGATCTTCAATATCAGTGTTCGTTCCGTACCATTTCACAATCCTTCCCGAATCGTTGCGCAAGGGACTCGCACGGAACAGGAACCAGCGATATTCACCGTCGAAGCGGCGCAGGCGCCCTTCAATCTCACCAGTCTCCCCCGAAGCTAATATGCGTCGCCAATAATCCACGAGCCTGCCCCGGTCGTCCGGGTGAACTGCAACGGTCCAGCCCCAATCCGACGCCTGTTCCGGAGAGAGGCCGGCATAATCCAGCCATCGCCGGTTGAGGAATTCGGCCGAGCCGTCGGGGCGAGCAGACCAAGCCAACGCCGGGATCGTGTCGATGATGGTTCGCAGTTTGTTTTCCGAGTTCTGGACTTCGACGAGAGCCTTCTTGAGGGCTAGGCCTGATCGTTCAAGCTCGATCGCGACGAGCGCGATGTGGCCAGCCGCCTGGATCAATTCAAGATCACGATTGTTTGGAATCCGCGGCTCCGCATAGGACAAGCAGAAGGTGCCAAGAACCTCGCCGTCTTTCGAAATGATCGGTTCGGACCAGGCCGCACAGAACCCGTGGCTTAAGGCCAAATCTCGAGCTTCATCGGGCCATCGCGGGTCGTTGGAAATATCCGGGATAATCACTCGTTGTTTCGTGAAAGCGGCGGTGCCGCAAGAACCTCTGTTGGGACCAATCGGCCATGGTGTGATGGCCGCCGTAAATGCGGCGGGAAGATGAGGGCCGGCACCCGGCAGCAGCTGCTTGCCATCCGGATCCATCAAACAGACCATTGAAGTAGTAGGTGGGGCGTGGGCATCGATGGCGGCGCACAAATCGTTCAGGACCGCGGAGAGGCTTGCGCCATTGGCCATCATTTCTAGAGTTCGTTTCTCTGCGGCTAATAGCGATTCCGCCTGCGATGGGGTCGTGGCATTGGGTTCTTGTTTGGCTTCAGAGCCAGCCGGCGGTACGACGCCCACGGAATGACCGAATGGTATTTCGTGGTCTGGTCTGAGTCGTGGTTCCGGGGAGCTCATTATATTCTCGATCTTGGGTTCCGTGTTCGAGCCCTCGCGATACGATACCACTCAAGTCAAGCCAATTGGATGCCATCGAAGCAGAATTCCCGAATTTGAGAAGGTGCCACGGATGTTCCTCAAACCGGAGCAACAGTCGGTTGTTAGCCGAATGCCTTGCCTTCCGGGATCCAGCACGAACCTAGGACGACACGCGTACAACTGCTGCCGAATGCGCGCTAAATCACGCATTGAGACAATGCTAAGTCATGGCAAACAAACAAGATAACCAATTTTTCCTTCGTTGTTTCTAACGCAAGTGTGCTGGTATCGGAAACAGAAGTCCCCCGGTTAACTCACGGTTTGGCGGGCGCACCGGGCTGGAAACTGGCATGAAGCAGACGCTTTAGCAATGAATCCAAATCGGCTTGCGACGCCGCGCGAGGACCGCAACCAACTGCCGTGCATGTTACACAGAGCGGGTCTTTAATCTAGCTCAGGGCGCGTTTCAGCCGCTTGGCGGTTTTCCGCAATTGGCGCTTGAGAGCATCGACTTGCTTGGAGATATCCTCCAGCTCCTTCTTAGCCAGCGTTCCTGCTTTCGCATACTTTTGAACCCGGCGATCGGCTTTGCCCATGGCGGTCCCAATTCGCACCGCAACTTGGGTGAGCTTACTCTTTCTGGCCATCGTGGTCCTCCATCAAAGAACAGGAGCCATCCTATACCCGAACGGTTCCAACAGGCATTAACAAACGAGAATAGCGCACAATGGCCCCGCTGGCGGCGCGACAGACAGTGCTGCTCCGCAGAACTCTACGCGAGGCCGGCCTTAGAGAGCGGCAATTCCCGGATGCGCTTCCCGGTGGCGGCAAAAATCGCATTGCATAGTGCGGGCGCAAATGGCGGAAGAGGGGGTTCACCAATTCCCGCGGGCGGCGCATCGCTTGGCACGATGTACGCGTTAGTCTCGTGGGGTGCATTGTTCATCCGTGCCATCTGGAAATCATTGAAATTGGATTGGTCGATTACGCCGTTGGTCGCTGTGATTTCTCCGTAAAACGAGAGGCTCGTCCCCATTACCGCGGCGCCTTCAACCTGTTGCCGAATCGTCTCCGGATTTACGATCGTACCAGCGTCCAGAGCGGTATCCACGCGGTTGACGCGCACCTTGCCCGCAGCATCCACCTGCACTTGAACCACGGTTGCCACGTATGTCAGGAAGCTGCGATGCATCGCCACACCGATTCCATAACCGTTTCCCGGTTTCTGCTTTCCCCAGCCGGCTTTTTCCGCGGCCAGCGTCAGCACGCGTCGATGTCTCGCGGTGTCGATCGGATACTGGTCATACTCTCCGCCGTAATTTGGAAATTCTTTGGGCAGTTCGGCTCTCGGGACGACGCGGTCCGGTCCGAGCAGTTGCAGCAAGTATTCCACGGGATCTCTTCCGGCGGCATGCGCCAGTTCATCCGCAAACGAGTGAATTCCGAAAGCGTGATAGACGTTGGCCACGGACCGGAACCAACCGATCCGCATGTGTGCCGTCGCGGGCCCGTTTTCCGCGCGAAAGCTTGGCACCGCGAACGGCACGTCCGTAAAACCGAGACCAAGTTCGTCTGGCCCAGAATAATTTTCGCCGTCCTTAAACGTGGAACCAATCGGCGGAAAAACGGTTCTCTGCAGCCAGGCCGTGGGCCTTCCATCGGCTCCGAGCGCCGCTTTCATGTACATGGCCGCCACGGAATGATAAACGTCGAACTTGATATCGTCTTCCCGGCTCCAGACCACTTTCACGGGCTTTCCCGTTTTCTTAGAGAGCACCGCGGCTTCCACTGCGAAGTCCGGGAACGACTTCCGGCCGAATCCGCCGCCCAGCAGGGTCACATTCACCGTCACGTCTTCCTTCTTCATGCCCATGGCCTGCGCGATCGCGTTCCGAGCTCCCTGTGGATCCTGTGACGGCGCCCACACTTCGAGTTTTCCGTCACGATAAGCCGCCAGCGCGGCTGGCGGCTCCATTGACGCATGAGCAAGCAGCGGCGCGTAGTACTCCGCCTCGACGATTTTTCCGCCCTTCGCGAAGGCTTCATCCACGTTGCCGATTTCACGCACAACTTTTCCCAGCTTGCGCGCCGTTTCCTGCAGGTCCTTCTTGTAGGTGTCCGAGTTCCAAACGCTGTGCGGGCTCTTTTCCCATTCGATCTTCAGTTTTTTTCTTCCCTGCATCGCCGCCCAAGTGTTATCCGCAAGCACCGCCACGCCGCCGAGCGCTTGGAAGCCTACAGGCGGCTTGAACGCGTCGATCGTTTCCGTTTGCTTCACGCCCGCCACGCTTAGCGCCGCCTTGTCGTCGAGGGACTTCACGCTGCCGCCCAAAACCGGCGGACGCGCCACGCTCGCATAGAGCATTCCTTCCATGCGCGTATCCTGTCCGTACCCAGCCTTGCCGGTGCACATATCCTTCAGGTCGTAGCCGCTTGTGCCTTTTCCGATGTAGCGCCACTCGCTTCGCGCTTTAAGTTTTATTTCCTCTTTTTTCGGAACAGGCAATTTTCCCGCCGCCGCGGCGAGTTCCCCGTATCCCAATTTTTTCCCGGACGCCTGGTGCACAACCATGTGCGGAGTCGTCGTGCATTCGGAGGCGGGGACGCCCCACTGCGCGGCAGCTGCGCGCACCAACATCAACCTGGCGGTGGCGCCAGCCTCGCGCAGAGTGTCGAAGAAGCTCCGCACCGAATGCGATCCATCGGTGTCCTGGTCGCCGTATTTTTCGTCACCGGTTGCCTGCACGATCTTCACGCGCGCCCAGTCCGCATCCAGTTCATCGGCCACGATGCGCGGCAGTGCCGTCCGGCTCCCGCTTCCCATTTCCGAGCGGTGCGCGATGAGGTACGCGGTTCCATCCGAGTCGATCGCCAGGTACACGCTTGGCTGCAGCGGTGATTTGGCCATGGCATCCGATGCGCCCGCAATTCCGGATGCGGCAAGCATCCGCTCGGGCATCAAGTGAATGCTCAGGACAAACGCTCCAGCTCCGAGCATGCCCTTGAGGAATCCTCGCCGGCCGTTCAGCAACTCGAGATCGCGGTTGGAAATATTGTCGATTCGAATCATATGCCCTCGCTCCGCCACAGGACGAAAATAGATGCAAAACCGTGTAGCACCATGCTCCATCGTACTGCTAATTCGTTTTCTTGCAAGCCTGGCAAGGAAAGCCGCCGCGCGCATGGCCCGGGAGGTAAGCGATTCCTTGCATCGGAAAAAAGCCGCGTTGCGATTTTGGACGGGGCAGTACAATCTGAAGCACGGTAGAACGACAAGCCATGTCTCCCGACTTCATGAGGCGCGCCATCGCGCTGGCGTTGGAAAATGTCCGCTCGGGAAGCGGCGGCCCGTTCGCTGCCCTAATTGCCAAGGAGGAACGCATCCTTGCCGAAGGCACGAATCGCGTCACGCTTACGAACGATCCAACGGCCCATGCCGAAGTGGTGGCCATTCGCGAAGCCTGCCGTGTTCTCATTGATTTCCAACTCAGTGGATGTGATCTTTATACGACGTGCGAGCCTTGTCCCATGTGCCTCGGCGCGATTTACTGGGCGCGCCCCGCGCGAATTTTCTACGCTGCTACTGCTGCGGATGCCGCGGACGCCGGCTTTGACGACGCTTTCATCTATGACGAGTTGAAAATCGCGCCCGCCGGGCGGCGCATTCCCATGACGCAGCTTCTCCGGGACGATTCTCTCGCCATCTTTTCGGCCTGGAAGCAGCAGGCACACAAAACGCCCTACTGACGCCATTTCTGCATCTGCTGGCCGCACTCGCCATTTAGAAATGCTTACGATTCCGGCCAAGCGGCCAGCGCGCGCCGTAAATCGACCAGTTGACCCAGGTGATACGCGTTGTGGTCGGCCAGGAGCAGCGCCTCGCGCAGAATCGTCTGGCCGTCTCCGTGCGGAATCACCGCGAACAAATCTGATTTCGGGTTTTTTACGAGCTTGATCATTTCCTGCAGGTCGCGCTGGAACTCTTGCACGCTCTTCGCCCACGCGGCTTCGTCGGGCGGCACGGGCGTCTTCGGCCAGTAACCCTCCGGAAATCCCGGCGAGACGTGCCTAGCATTGCGGCTGAATTCCAGGATGTCCCACTGCGCGATCCTCACGTGTTCCATCAACTGCCAACCCGTATGTGGCAAGCCTTCGACGAAGGTTCCTCGTTTCGCTTCCGGAAAGCCCTCGATCGCATCCATAAAGTGCACATGCGCCTGACCGCCCTTCAAAAGCGAGGCGAGCTGTTCGCGCAACGCCTGATCCTGATTTCCTGTTTTGGTCTTTTTCTTTGTGGTCTGTTTAGCTTTTTTCTTCACAAGAGTTCCCTGTTTCTCCGAGAGAAGCAAGCGCCGCGGCGAGTTCCGAGCCGCATACTGTGTTGCTTTCGCGAACCCGGCCGTCCTGCAACTCAGTTGTCCCAAATAATATACGCGGAAACCCTGAAAATGGTATCTCTGCGCAGGCAAACGGGTTGCCCGAGGCATGTCCGGCTGGCATACTCTCTTTTCCCCGCAACAGCCAAGAGGCAATCGATGAAACGTGAATATCACCGCTGGTACTCTCATCGGCTCGGCATGGAGCTGGGCGTCGCCGTCTTCGGCCACTGGGGCCCGCCGATACTGGGCTTCCCGACCAGTGCCGGCGATGAATGGGAGCTCGAGGGCCAGAGCATGGTCGGCGCGCTCAGCGACTTCATCGATGCCGGAAGAATCAAATTCTTCACCGTCAATTCGATCAACGGCCAGAGCTTTTACAACAAGGGCGCACACCCGTTTCACCGCAGCTACGTCCAGGCGGTTTTCGATTCCTATCTGCGGGAAGAGGTCGTTCCCTTTATATGGAACAATTGCCAGACGCAGGGCATTGCGATTTCCACGATGGGGGCGTCGTTTGGCGCGTACCACGCCGCCAACACGCTCTTCAAGCACCCCGACGTCATCAAGCGTTGCTTCGCGATGTCTGGCGTTTACGACCTGCGGAACTTCATGGATGGAATGTACGACGACAATTTTTATTTCAACAATCCAGTCGATTATCTCTCTAACGCGAGCGATCCCTGGTTCTACGAACAAATAGCGACTTGCGACATTCACCTCAGCACTGGTACGGGTCCGTGGGAGAACAGTGGCCCTACCTACCGCCTTTCGGAAGTTCTTTCCGGCAAAGGCATTCGCCACTCGCTGGACAACTGGGGCCCCCAAGGAGGTCACGACTGGCCGTTCTGGAAACACCAGATGCGCGAATATATCTCTCAACTCTTCTGAGTCTTATTTTCAGGGGAATTTGAAAGAAGGCCTTCAGCCTAGGCCGAGGTGTCCCAACTGGTAGTGGCCTTTTTCGATGACCTGATCGTCGTCGATCCAGACGTCGCACTTGCGAGTGAGCACGTCAACGTGGGTTTTGGATTTCCAGTCGGCGTGGGTTTGGCTGCCGTAAGGATCGCCGAACGCGATGTGCACGCCGGGAAATTTTTCGTCTTGAAGAAGAATGCCGATCATCTCGGATAGCCCGAGGTTGGTGCCGAAGGCAAGTTCGCCGACCCGGTCGCTGTTTTCGTCCGTGTGACAGTAATTCCAGAATTCCTGCTCCAAATCCTTGCGGGCGCAGTTGACACCGACGAGCCGCGCGCCTTTGATCTCCAGCGTCAGTGGCGTGGATTGCAGGTCGCCGTATTTTCCATTGAAATGATCGCCTGCGGTGGCGTCACACACGAACGTGCCGTCCACCGTTGCGGGCGTGGTGAAGACTTCGCCGGCGGGAAGGTTCGACCAATAGCGCGGGCTGATCAGCCCGCTGGTCTTCACCCAATCGAGGCCGCGGTCGAAATGCGCAGCAATTTTTGTGCCGGCTTCGGTTTTTACCGTGAGCGTTTCGGCGCGCAGCATGCGTTCACGGAGGCTGTCGCTAAGGCGATCCACCATGCGGTAATCCGCACACATACCCTGCCGCATGATCTGCGGCGTGACGCCGACCATGTGCGCGTAGCGAATCTGCCGGCGTTCGACCACTCGCACGATAGCCATGCGCGCACCTAGTTCGCCCGGCTGGGGCGTCATGCACATCACGCCGGCATCCGCAGTTTCCAGGGTGTCCAGTACGGCCGCGGGTGCAGCAGCCATCGGGCGCGGTCCAAAATCTTCGAGAAGCAATCCGGTGTAAAGCGCGCGCCGATCGTCCAGAGCAGCGGCGATGCTGGCGGCAACCGCGCGGCTGGCTTCATCGGCAATCAGCGCCACATGCTCGCCGGCACGTACGTTAAGGCACGTTTCCACGGCGTTGCGTGCGCCGGGCATCAAGTCTTGTTGTGGCGAACCAAAATTCATCCCTTTAATTCTACTTTAATTACGCGGATTTTCTAGCGCAAGCGTTCCGGTGAGTCTTTCTTTCAACTGGTCATTCGGCCGGGGGAGAGTCTGCGTCGAAGGCTAAGCCTCACGAAGCCGCGTTCAGGGGGAGATTCGTGATTCACTAGCCCCTGAGCTTCGCGGGGAGACGCGAAACGCCGGCACCTGGCCGCCGCCGCTGGTCACATTGGCGAGGCCGGTGGCGCTGAGTCTGGTAAGAAAGCCAGCGAGTTTTCCCCGGAACAAGTACGGGGCGAAATCCACCAGCATGTCGCGGTAATCGACCTTACCGACGTCCGCGATGTACGGAAAAACTTCCCGGCGGATGGGGATGCGTTCCTGAACGATCCACACGCCGTTCTTCGCCGAAAGCGCACGCTCGATGGCCATGTCCCAGTCTGCTTCACTGGTTTCCCAGCCGAGGGTTACGCCGGAGCCGCCGTATTCATCGCTGGGCTTCAGGACCAGGTTATCGCGCTCTTTACGGATGAAAGCGAGCAAATCGATGCACTGGCCGTAGTGCGCCGTCCCCACGTCCGCCACAACGCGCGTCCAGGGAATATGCTTGCGGATTATCTCGCGCTCGCCGTGGGAAAAGAGCGCGCCGTTTTGCTCGTCGGTCAGGACCGCGAAAAACGCCTTCACGTGGGGAATCTTGCAGCGGAAGTTATTCGCAACGCATACGGCGTTCGCGGAGTAGGCTTTGACCAGTGCGGAACACTCGGCGGGCTTGGCTACGATGTCGTTAATGAGCACGCGGCGGTAAACGAGATCGATCTTCTGGTCTCGTGCGACCAGTGACTTGCCGTCCCACTCCAGCTCGCGCGGGTCGGCGATGAGCGTGGGGATGCCCATTTTCTCGAACCGTTCCTGGAGGATTTCGAACTCGCTCGCGGTCGGTACGTCTTCCCAGTCCACGATGGCGATCTGCGGCTTGGTGGACGATCCTCCCCAGTCCAGGTAGCTCATTATCAGAGCGTCGAGGAGCTTGGCGCTGAGCGGGTAATTGTGAACTTCATACCTCTGCGCAAATTTGCCCATCATGGGGAGCTCGCGGAAAATCTCCGCAAGAGTTTCGGCGTAGCCCGCGCCCGCCGGCGATTCGCCGTTGTATTCCGCGAATTTCAGCGAGTCCGGAAGCAAAAACGCGTCCAGCCGCGAGGCGGTGCTGGCGCGCCCGAATCCCGCCGGAATCCTGGCGAGACGTTCTTCCTCCTCTCGCAGGTGCAGTTGCGCAAAAAGATGTTTATCGTCGAGCGCGGCCATGGCAATGCGCTCGCCAAGATCCGCGATCGTTTCCGCGACGGTTCTCACGCGCGTTTCGTCTTCGGGAGAAAGAAAAAACGGACGGAGGAAAGGGCAGTGAACGCGGTCGCCAAAGGTAAGCTTGCCTCTGCGCAGGCGCTTGAAGAAATCTTCCGGGAGCGCCGGCACGCGCAGCAGCGTGGCTTTCAAAATAGCGTGCCACTCCTCCGCGGGGGAGAGAATCGGCGCAAGAGGTGTCGAGGCACTGGTCATTTCATCACGAATCTTCACGAGCCGTGGGCGGACGCGGACGCCGGAGCGGCTGCTGACTTCTGGCCGGCGGAGGCGGTCTTCGGCGCTCCCGTAAATCCAGCGGCCGCGCCAACGCCGAGCATCTCTTCCCAACGCGGCCATGGATTCGAAGCCCGGCCGTTCAGCGCACGGTCAATCACCAGCCGCGCCATTTTTTCCACGACCAGCTCGAAATAAAAATCCGTGATGCGTTCGCGCTCGAAATCCGGCGCGGGATTCAAGAAGTCAATGGCATAGGGCACGCCGTCCTTCACTGCGAACTCGATGGTGTTCATTTCGTAGCCCAGCGCTTGATTAATGGTCTGCGCATCCTTCACCACGCGCGCACCAAGCTCCGGCGTCAAGTATTGGTGGTCCACAAGGTATTTGCGTTCTTTGGGATCGTAATGAACGGGAACAATATCCATCTTGCCGAAGGTGAAGCAACGCACGTACTGATTGAAATCGATGAATTCCTGCAGCGTCATGCAGTAAGGCGAGGTCTTGTCATACGCAGCGAGGAGTTCCTCTTTGTTATGCACTTTGTAGACGTGCTTCCAGCCGCCACCCGAAAAAGGCTTCAAGATGGCGGGCCGGCCCACGTAATCGAGTAGCCCATCCCAGTCCACCGGATAATCCAGGTTGTGGAGCGACTCGGCGGTGATATCCACGTCGCTGGGATAGCCCTTCTGGGGGAGCAGGACCGTTTTAGGTATGGCAACGCCCAGTTTTGCAGCCACGGCGTAGTTGAAATACTTGTCGTCGGCGGTCCACCAGAACGGATTGTTGATGACGTAGGTTCCCTGAAGGACGGCGTGCTTCAGATAGCCGCGGTAGTACTCAACCTCATGCGAGATGCGGTCGACGATGACGTTATATTTCGCCGGCTCGCCCATCCGCGTGCCCCCCAGCCTCACAAAGTCGGCCGTCACACCATCTTTCGCGCCGAGCGTCTTCACGCGTTCCATGAATGCTGGAGGAAAACTGTATTCCCGCCCGCAGAGGAGGCCAACCGTTTTCATCTTCGTGCTCCTGTCAGGGTCCTGTGGAACCGCTTCGCTGGCGATGGCCGTCAATTTATAGCGTGTGCTGAAGTAGTGCGCGGCTGGGTGACGCCGCCGCGCGTTTCGGCAACCAGGTGCCGGACCACCGCTTTCAAGTCGCCCGTCTCCTGGTAAACCCTCAACTGCCGGTCCGCGCTGGTGCCTTCGTTCATAATGGTGTGCACGTACTCGACGGCGCTGCGGCTGCCCAGGTCGTCGACCACATCGTCGACCAATTCCAATAATTCTGGAACCAGCTCGCGCATGGGGACCTCGGCTTCCTTGCCGAAATCGATCAGTTTTCCGTCAATGCCGTATCGCGCCGCGCGCCACTTGTTCTCCTCGATGAGCGCGCGACGGTAGAGCCGCCAACTCACGTTGCCTTGGTAAAGGCGGTGGAGTTTCACAATGATGGCCTGCGTGAGCGCGGCGATGGCCACCGCTTCCTCGACTCGCGTCGAGACGTCGAACATGCGGAATTCCAGGGTGCCGAATGTGGGGTGCGGACGCACGTCCCACCAAATCTTTTTCCCGTTGTCGATGCAATTGAGCTTCATGAGCAAGTTCACGAAATTCTCGTACGCGCTCCAGGATTCGAATTGCTCCGGCACGCCGGTCCGCGGGAACCGCCGAAACACTGTCGTGCGGAACGACTTCAGACCTGTATTTCTGCCCATCCAAAACGGCGAACTGGTCGAAAGTGCAAGAAGGTGCGGCAGGAAATAGCGCACCCCGTTCATCATGTCGATGGTGGTTTGTTTGTCCGGCATGGCCACATGCACGTGCATGCCGAAGATCAGCAGCGATCGCGCCAGTTGGCCCATCTCTTCGATAATGTGCTGATAGCGCTCGCCGGGAGAAATAACCTGGTCGATCCAGCTTGAAAAGGGGTGCGTCCCAGCCGCGGCCACCTCAAGTCCTGCACGTTCGGCAGCGGCGACAAGTTCGCCGCGCGTACGGTGCATTTCGATCCTCAGCTCACTGACGTTTTCGCAGATACGCGTCCCGGTCTCGACAATGGACTGGTGCAGCTCGTGCTTTACCTGCTCGGCGATGTCCGGGGAAGCTGCGGATACGATCTGGCTCACATGCGAACGCAATTCGCATGTTGCGGGGTCTATGATCTGGAACTCCTCTTCGACGCCGATGGTGAAGCGGTGAGCCATGGGGTGGCCCTCCGGGTCTCTTGCTCATGCTGGGGACTATGAGCTTCGTATCATACTCCCCGGAGGGGCCAAAATGCACCTCTTCGCTTGGGGCGGGCTGACCTCGTTCAAGTTTCTTGCCGCAGACAGGAAGTGTCCATAACTGGCGAAACAAGTCCGCCTTTGTTACGGGTGCAAGGCACACTGGAGCACTCCAAATTCGCGGACTTTTTGGATGGGAATTTTTGATGGAGTTTAGATGCGGTCGATACTCCAAGCAGGTTGGATGGATAGGCCCATGCATCCCAAACGATGCATTCTGTTATTCGAGCCATTCTTCGAGGAGTCAGGCTATCGACTCCAAATTTATGCTTTACGCCGCTCCCATCGCCCGACGCTGCTGGAAGCATTCCCGGCAAAACACCGGCCGTCCTTGCGTCGGACGGAAGGGAACCGTGGTTTCCTTCCCGCACTGTGAGCAGTTTGTTTTCGTTTCCGAGCGCATTGGCGCGGCATGGCCGCCGCCACCGCCCTCGGCGCGTTTCGCCTTACAGCCCTTGCAGCGCTTGGGTTCGTTCTTGAACCCCTTGTCGGCGAAAAACATCTGTTCGCCGGCGGTAAAGACGAACTCAGCGCCGCACTCCGAACACTTCAGCACCCGATCGTGATATTCCATGAGCCGCTCTCCCTTGGTCCCGCAGCGGGCAAGAGAATGGGCGGACTTTGTACCTGAGAGCCGAATTGCTTGAGGAAACCTGTATCCGGGGACGCCGGGCGCGGATCCCTTGGCCTTGCGGGCACGAAGCTGAAACACGAACCCAATACTTCCCTGCCTTACGGGGGCCTGATTCTCGGAAGTGCGGCGCCGAGCCGCGACGAAAACGGAATGGCGGTCCCGGTGCAACCGGGACCGCCCCTTCAATTAATCCGCTTCCCGCCGCTGCTTCTTGCGCAGTCGCTTCCGCGAAAGCGCTTCCTTGGCCCGGCGCTTCTCGCCGGGTTTCATGTAGAAGCTGTGCTTCTTGATTTCCTTGATGATGTCTTCCTGCTGCACCTTGCGCTTAAAACGCCGCAGGGCGTTCTCCAGGGATTCACTCTCTTGGATAATGACTTCAGCCACTGTTGTAATTCACCCCCAATCCGGTTCGGATTGGTATCTTGCGGCGCCTCTTGCCGGCCATGCTGCCGCCGGCTGTGTCCTTCTGCGGGCACCGCCCCTGCTACTGATTATCGCACGGATTGTCCGTATCGCTGACGCACCCTGAAAGGTAGCTGCGCATCTTCTAATCAATTCCTGCCATACAAGTCAAGGAATCTTTGTATATTCTCTCTATCTCCCGCGGTACTAAACCCACCCCATAACCATACGGGTACCCCATTAACGCAGCGATAAATAAGACGCTGGGCCGCGAAACGCCGTCGCCACGTGCCTCCGCGCGGCCTCTTCGCTCCCGGTGCGCATCTCGCCCCCTCCCCCGCGGCCACGCTTGGGCTTGTCTTTTTCCCTGCTTCTCTTGTTAGAATGAGCCGCTTCTCTATTCGCGCCGCGGGGGCAGCCCATGTCCGATATGCGGGATGCTATCGTCGTACTTCTTGCCGGGGGCCAGGGCGAACGCCTCTGGCCGCTCACTCGCGACCGCGCCAAGCCTGCCGTTCCTTTCGGCGCGCTCTACCGCATCATCGACATCACGCTCTCCAACTGCATCAATTCCAATCTCCGCCGCGTCTTCATCCTCACCCAGTACAAAGCCCTTAGCCTGAACCGCCACATTCGCGCCGGCTGGTCGCCTCTCGCCGGGCTGGGAGATTACATCGAAGTCCTCCCGCCGCAGATGCGCGTCTCGCAGCAGTGGTATCAAGGCACCGCCGACGCGGTCTACCAGAACATTTATTCCATCGGCAGTGAGCGCTCCAAATTCGTCTTCATCCTCTCCGGCGATCACATCTACAAGATGAATTACGCCAAGATGCTTGAGCGGCATGTGGATTCCGGCGCTGATGTGACCGTCGGCACCATCCAGATTCCGGTGCAACAAGCTGCTAAGCAATTCGGCGTGATCGAAGTCGACAAGGATTGGCGCATCGTCGGCTTCGAGGAAAAGCCCGCGGAGCCAAAACAGTCCCCGCATCATCCCGGCCACTGCAACGCCTCCATGGGCATTTACATCTTCAACACCCAGCTTATGATTCCCATCCTGCTGGCCGATTCCGAAGATCCCAAGTCCCACCACGATTTCGGCAAGGACATTCTTCCGCGAATCATTTCCAAGCACCGCGTATTCGCCTACAATTTCGTCGATGAAAATAGCAAGGACGCCCTGTACTGGCGCGACGTGGGCACCATTGACGCCTATTACGAAGCCAACATGGATCTGGTCAGCGTCTCCCCGGTCTTCAACCTGTACGACAGCGCCTGGCCTTTGCGCACCTGGCAGCACCAGTATCCGCCCGCAAAGTTTGTCTTCGCCGACCCGGAGCGCATGGGCGCCGCCCTCGATTCCATCGTCGCGGGCGGTTCCGTCATCTCCGGCGGACGCGTCCAGAAATCCGTCATTGGCAACAACGTTCGCGTCAACAGCTATTGCGAAGTCTCAGATTCCATCATCTACAACCACGTGAATATCGGCCGTCACTCGCGCATCCGCCGCGCCATCATCGACCGCCACGTGAGCCTTCCCGAGCGCACCGAAATCGGCTACGACCTCGAAGCCGACCGCCGCCGCTTCCACGTAACCGATTCCGGCATCGTCGTCGTAGTCCGCCAGGAATCCCTCATCGAAGAACCCGAATCGGCCTAGCCTCTCCATCATTTCGACCGGAGCGTGCCGATTCTCTCTTCCAGCTTCGCTCCTGCGAAGCGGTCGGCGCGCGCAGAGAGAAAGCTCTCTTCGCTCATAGGCGTCCATGCTGCTTGACATCCCCCGCCGAAAGTATTAATCATCGTGCAACTCTCCCGGAAAGCAGCAGTCCCATGACCACCACAACACCGACTTTCTCCGACCTTCTCCAGCTCCCGGTCCTCCGCGCCGCCTACTCCGACCGTACCGCTTGGCTCATGGCGCGCTGTTCGCAGCTCGCCTACGTGGAATTCGAAGCTGGCCAGGAGCCGCAGCTCCGCGGCGCGCTCAAAGAGCTGGGCCTCGACTATCTTCTTGGCTTTTCCGTCGATGCCACCTGTGCCTTCCTTGCGCGCAACGACCGCTTTGCCGTCCTCTCCTTCCGTGGCACCACCAAGGACTTCCGCAACATCCTCAGCGACATCAAAATCCGTTTCTATCGCGACAAGTCTGGCGCGCGAACCTCCACCGGCTTCAGCGAAGCCTATAAGTTCGTGCAGCAGCGAATCGCCGATGCCGTCGGCACGCTCGAGCCGTCGCTCCCGCTCTACATCACCGGCCACAGCCTTGGCGGAGCGCTGGCCGCCATTGCCTCCACGCGCATCCTCCCCTCCGACCGCATTGCCGCCTGCTACACCTACGGCTGTCCGCGCGTGGGCGACGGCGAGTTTACGTTCCAGCTCTGGAAAGTTCCCGTCTATCGCCAGGTCCACTACTCGGACGTTGTGCCCCATGCGCCTTTGGCGTTTGGCTATCGCCAGGCGGGCGATTTCCGCTATATCAAACGCAATGGAAAAATGATCCAGGACCCCAACACCATCGCGTTTCTCTGCTCGTTTTTATTTAGCGCGGTCACTAGCTTCAAAAGCATTTTCCTCAATCACCGCATCGCTGGCTACGTCGACGCCCTCCAGGCCTGGGCCATCCTACGCCTCAAGCTTGACCGCGAAGCACGGTCCGCGCAGGCAACCGCCGACGCCATCGCCTCGTCCGCCAATCCCGTCATGCCGCCGTCCTCCGGGACCCAACCCGCGTCTCCCGTTAAACCCTGATCGATTGTCGACCGCGTCCCGTCTGGGTCACGGAACACGGCCCACGAGCCTGCTCGACGTGGCGAGTCACGGCCCGGCTCCCCTCCTCTGCTACAATTCTTGGTTCACTATTTCTCAGGAGACCCGATAACTATGTCCACGAAGATCGCCAAAGTCCACGCGCGCCAGGTCATCGATTCGCGCGGCAATCCCACCGTTGAAGCCGACGTCCTCCTCGACGGCGGGGCGCTTGGCCGCGCCGCCGTTCCTTCCGGCGCTTCCACCGGCGAGCACGAAGCTCTCGAGCTCCGCGACGGCGACAAATCGAAATATCTCGGCAAGGGCGTGCTGAAAGCCGTCGGTAACGCCAACAACGAAATCGCCAAGTCCATCTCCGGTCTCGACGCCGCCGACCAGCGCGCTCTCGACCACAAAATGGTCGCTCTCGACGGTACGCCCACCAAGTCCCGCCTTGGCGCCAATGCTATCCTCGCCGTTTCCATGGCCGCCGCCCGCGCCGCCGCTGTCGCCCTCAAACAGCCACTCTACAAATACCTCTCCCTCTATTCAACCGACACCTCCGCGAATCTCCTCCCCTGCCCGATGATGAACATCCTCAACGGCGGCGCCCACGCCGACAGCTCCGTGGACTTCCAGGAATTCATGGTCATGCCTGTGGGCGCTCCCAATTTTTCCGAAGCGCTTCGCTGGGGCGTCGAGATTTTCCACGCTCTTAAGACCGCGCTGAAGAAGCACGGCTACTCCACCGCCGTGGGCGACGAAGGCGGCTTCGCTCCGAGTTGCAAATCCAACGAAGAAGCCATCCAAATCGTTCTCGAAGCAATCGCCGCCGCCGGCTACAAACCCGGCGTGCAAGTCAGCATCGCGCTCGACCCCGCCTCCAGCGAGTTCTACGACAAGTCCAGCGGCAATTACGTTTTCAAGAAGTCCGACAAGTCCGCGCACACTTCCGGGCAAATGGCCGCCTACTGGACCACTTGGGCCGAAAAGTATCCCATCGTTTCCATCGAAGACGGCATGGCCGAAGACGACTGGGCCGGCTGGAAGTCCCTGACGCAAAGCATCGGCAGCAAATCATCAAAGAAAAAAATCCAGCTAGTCGGTGACGATCTCTTCGTCACCAACACCGCACGCCTTTCCCGGGGCATCAACGAAGGCATCGCCAACGCCATCCTCATCAAGCTCAATCAAATCGGCACCGTCACCGAAACCATCGATGCCATCGAGCTGGCCCGCAAAGCCGGCTATAACTCCATCATTTCGCACCGCTCCGGCGAAACCGAAGACACCTTCATCGCCGACTTGGCCGTAGCCACCGCCGCCGGCCAAATCAAGACCGGCTCCGCCAGCCGCACCGACCGCATCGCCAAGTACAACCAACTGTTGCGCATCGAAGAAGAACTCGGCCCCGCCGCCCGTTTCAATGGTAGGGCGGCTCTCGGGCAATATGGTGTTTCTCTTGCAGGGGTGTGCGCGCCCAATCCATCTTCAAGCATCGGAGTTACCTTGCATGAAAACTAAACCGCTCTTCGTCGCAGTTGCATTCCTCTCCATGGTGTGTGTCTCCAATGTGTCGGCGCAGGTGGATGAATCTCCCAACCCCGCTGCTGAACCGCCCAACATGCTGGTCCTCGTCCACCAGGAATATCGGTTCGACAAACAGAGCGAACGTCAAAAGTTGGAAGTTGCCATTGCGCGCGCCTGCGAACGCTTTGACGTCCCCAATGATTGGATCGACCTGGAATCGGTCTCCGGCCCCACGGAAGCTCTTTTCTTTGATCCCTTCGATTCCTTCGAGCACATGGACACCGCCGTCGCGGACTGGCCGCGGATTTACGCCGCGCATCCGGAGCTTGCCCGCTCGCAGGAGGAATTGCGGTCCCTCGTTGCCTCCGAGCGGACGATTGTTGCCGTGCGCCGCGACGACCTCGGCTACCGCCCACAGTCCATCGACTTTTCAAAAGCCCGCTATATGCGTGTTCTTGAGGTGCGTTTGAATCCTGGCCATGAAAGGGATTTTGCCGAAGCCTTTCGCATTCTTGGCGCCGCCTACGAGAAAATCAAAGCCACTACTCCCTGGGTCGTCTATCAGGTCAACGTGGGCATGCCCTCGCCCGCCTTTCTCGTTTTCATGCCCTTGCGCGAGCTCAAGCAAAACGACGACCTGCTAAATTGGAGGAAAGACCTGCGGGAAGCGGAAGGGGAAGACGCCGTCCACCAAACCGAACAAATCGCCCGCGAAGCCTACGCCGGCACCGAAAGCAACCTCTACGTCATCAGTCCAAATATGTCTCACGTCTCCAAAGATTTTGCCGAGGGCGATCCGGCCTTTTGGTCGCTGAAGTCATCAGCCACCGCAAAACGGACGCCCAGCAAGGATGCGGAAGCAAAGCCGAAGCCATAGCTGCGCCATGCTTCCCACATCTCATCGCGCATCGCTGTTCATCGCATGCTTGCTCATTCTTCCCCTCTTTTTCCCGGCGGCCACATCCGCTCAATCTCCAGCCACTCCCGTCGAGGTCACTTTTTCAAGCGGTAGCCTCGTTCTTCACGGCTTCCTTTACAGGCCAGAGGGTAAGGGTCCCTTTCCCGCCGTCCTCTGGAACCACGGCAGCGAGCGGCGTCCCGGCTGGCTTCCCGAAGTGGCGCCGCTCTTTCTCAACCAGGGCTACGTTTTTTTCATCCCGCACCGCCGCGGTCACGGCCGTTCGCCGGGCGAATACGTCATGGACATTCTCGATCGCGCCAATCAATCGGGAGGCTCGTCCGCGCGCAGCAGGAAGCTCGTCGACTTGATGGAGCAGCATCTGCAAGACCAAATGGCCGCGCTGGCCTTCCTGAAAGGTTTGCCCGATGTCGACCCGCAGCGCATCGCTGTGGCGGGCTGCTCTTTCGGGGGAATTCAAACGGTTCTGATGGCCGAGAAAGGTCTCGGTGTGCGAGCAGCTGTGGATTTTGCGGGCGCTGCGCAGAATTGGGAGCATGCGCCGGACCTGCGAGCGCGCATGATCCAAGCTGTCCAACACTCGCAGATGCCCATCTTCTTCATCCAGGCCAAAAATGACTACGATGTTTCGCCTAGCCACGACCTTGCCGCCGCCATGGAAAAATCAGGTAAGCCGCACAACCTCCAAATCTTTCCATCTTTCGGCAAGTCCAACCAGGAAGCCCACGAATTCTGCGTGCGCGGCGGTGAAATCTGGGCTCCCCAAGTATTCTCCTTCATCGCGCTGGCCTTCAGATGAGGCGCTGGAATGCCGATGCCCACATGAATGACGCTGCCCAGGATACTTCTAAATCACATCGGTTGACTATCCGCGTTGCGGACCTTCGCGATATCGACGCTATCGTCCGCTTGATCAACGCCGCTTTCCGCGTCGAACTCCCCTACATCGAAGGCGACCGCACCAATCCCACTGGCGTCCGCACCTACATGCAAAAGGGCAAATTCTTGCTTGCGGAAGACGCCGCTGGCCTCGCAGGATGCGTCTACGTTGAACTTCGCGGTGACCGCGGCTATTTGGGCTTGCTGGGCGTGGATCCTCCGCGCAAGGGCACCGGGCTTGGCCGCAAATTGATGGATGCCGCGGAAAATCATTTCCGCCAGGCCGGCTGCGTCGCCGTCGACCTTCGCGTCATTAGCGCCCGCACCCCCCTTCCCGCCTTCTATCGCCACCTCGGCTACTGCGAAACCGGCACCGCCCCTTTCGCTCCAGACGTGCCCGTCAAGGTCCCCTGCCACTACATCCTCATGTCCAAAACAATCGGCTGAAATTCCCAGAATACCCTGCACAAGACCACAGCCAGGATTCCCCCATTTTCAATTTTCCCGACCTTCAGGCAAAATACCCCTTCGTTCGGGGGGAACAATGAATCGTGCCGTCGCTGTTGCATCCATTCTCTTTATGGGCCTTTCGCTTGTTCCAGTCGGCAGCCACGTCGCCGCCGACGAGCAGCCCCTCTTTGGCTACTCCGCCGAATCCTCCCGCGCCGAACGCCAGTGGGAAGAAAAGCTGCGCGCCATTCCCAGCCCCGACAATCTCCGCGCTTACATGCAAAAACTCTCCGCGCACCCGCACCATGTTGGTTCGCAGGCCGACAAGGACAACGCCGAATGGATCGCCTCCAAATTCAAGGAGTTCGGTCTCGACACCCACATCGAGCAGTTCGACGTTCTCTTTCCCACACCCAAGGAACGCCTCGTTGAGCTCGTCGAAGGCGGCCCCAAATTCAGCGCCAAGCTCCAGGAACCCGCCCTTCCGCAGGACCCCACCTCCAGTCAGCAAGCCGAGCAGCTTCCCACCTACAACGCCTACTCGATCGACGGCGACGTCACCGCTCCTCTCGTCTACGTCAACTATGGAATCCCCGAGGACTACGAGCAGCTCGAGCGCATGGGCATCTCCGTCCAGGGCAAGATTGTTATCGCCCGCTACTACCATTCCTGGCGCGGTATCAAACCCAAGGTTGCTGCCGAACACGGCGCCATTGGCTGCTTGATTTACTCCGACCCCCATGAGGACGGCTTCGTCCGCGGCGAAACATTTCCCGCTGGGGCGTTTCGTCCCCCCGACGGCGTCCAGCGCGGCAGCGTCGCCGACATGCCGTACTATCCGGGCGACCCCCTGACGCCCGGCGTGGGAGCCACCAAAGACGCCAAGCGCTTGAAAATCGAAGATGCCCCCACCATCACAAAAATCCCGGTTCTCCCCATTTCCTATGCGGACGCGCAACCGCTGCTGGCGGCGCTCACCGGCCGTGTTGCTCCCGAAGGATGGCGCGGCGGATTGGGCATCACTTATCACGTTGGACCCGGTGCGGCGAAAGTTCACCTCAAAGTGAAATCGAACTGGGACATCAAGCCTATTTATGACGTGATCGCAAGAATTCCCGGCGCCGTGTTTCCCGAGGAGTGGGTGCTTCGCGGCAATCATCACGACGGCTGGGTGAACGGCGCGGAGGATCCCATCTCCGGTCAAGTTGCCATTTTGGAAGAAGCGCGGGCTCTCGGTGAACTCGTCAAGTCCGGCTGGAAACCCAAGCGCACCATCATTTATTGCGCATGGGACGGAGAAGAGCCGGGCCTCCTGGGCTCCACTGAATTCGCCGAGCAGCACTACGACGATTTGCGCGCGCACGCTGTCGCGTACATCAACTCAGACGGCAATGGCCGCGGCTATCTGGGAATCGAAGGCTCGCACACGCTAGAAAAATTCAGCAACGATATCGCGCGCGAAATTTTCGACCCGGAAACAAAACTAACGGCGTGGAAGCGCCTGCAGCTTCGGGAAATTTCCAACGCCAAAACGCCGGAACAACGCGAAGAAATTCGCAAGCGCGCCGATTTGCGCATTCCCGCGCTGGGTTCCGGCTCGGACTACACTGCCTTTCTGCAGCACGACGGCGTCGCGGCGCTGAATATCGGTTTCGGCGGAGAAGACGACGGTGGCATCTACCATTCCATCTACGACGACTTCTACTGGTACACGCACTTCAGCGACACGGAATTTGTCTACGAACGCGCGCTCGCGCAGACCGGCGGCACGGCGGTGATGCGTTTGGCCGACGCGGATTTGCTGCCCTTCGAGTTCGAAGACTTTGCGGACACCGTGCAAACGTACTTGAAGGAACTGAAAGCCCTTTCGCAAAAAACGCAGGACGAAATTAGCGAGCGCAACAAGGAAATCGAAGAAGGCGTTTTCAAGGCCGTCAACGATCCCCGGCGGCCTATGGTCCCGCCGTCCTTGGAGGCCGTTCCGCCGCACCTCAATTTCGCGCCCTTCGAGAACGCCGTGGACGCGCTCACGCGCAGCGCCGCCGACTACCGTAGGGCGCTCGAACATGCCAACGCCGGTTCCGCGCTGGCCTCGGCTTCGCTCGCCGAAGTCAACAAGATGCTCATCGATAGCGAGCGCAAACTCACCACCGCCGAAGGCCTTTCCAACCGGCCGTGGTTCAAGCATCAACTGTACGCTCCCGGTTTTTACACTGGCTACGGAGTCAAGACCGTACCCGCTGTCCGCGAGGCCATTGAGCTCAAGAAGTGGAAACTCGCCGACGAAGGCATCGTGGTCGTTTCCCGCGTGCTGCAGGACGAAGCGGCGCTCATCTCTTCCGCTGCGGCAAAACTGACCGCCGCGACGGCACGCTGATCCGGAAAGAGCCGAGCCATCCCTTCCTACAATCTCGCCATCGTCGGCTTCGGCAACGTCGGCAAGGCGTTTTTGCGCTTGCTGGTCGCCAAGGAAACCGAGATGCGCCGCCGCTATGACCTGCGCTGGCGCCTCACCGGCTTGGCCACGCGCCGCGCCGGCTGGGTCGCCGACCATGATGGCCTAAGTCCGCTCCCCATCCTCGGCGGCCACTGGCCCGCCCACCCGGCCCATGGGTGCCGGGACGTGCGCGAGTGGCTGGAAAACGCGCGCGCCGACGTCTTGTTTGAAGCCAGTTCGCTCGTTGCGCAAACCGGCCAGCCCGCCATCGAGCACTTGAAAGCCGCGCTCGAACTCGGCGCGCACGCCATCACCGCCAACAAAGGGCCGATCGTGCACGCGTTTCGCGAACTCGCCGCTCTCGCCCGCGAAAAAAAGAAAAAGTTTCTTTACGAAGCGACGGTCATGGACGGCGTGCCCATTTTTTCCTTGTTTCCGCTGGGGTTGCCAGCCACGGAATTGCGCGGTTTTTCCGGCGTGCTGAATTCCACCACCAACGTAGTTCTCACGGAAATTGAAAAAGGCCGCTCCTTTGACGAAGCGGTGCGGCGCGCGCAGTCCCTGGGCGTGGCGGAGACGGATCCCGCGGCGGATCTCGACGGCTGGGACTCAGCGGTGAAAGTCGCAGCTCTGGCGATTGTCCTCATGGACGTGCCCATAAAACTCGAGCAAGTGCACCGCACCGGCATCCGCGAACTCAGCGAGGATAAAATCCGTTCCGTGCGAGCCGCGGGGATGCGTTACAAACTCGTGTGCCGCGCGGAACGCCGCGGCGACTCCGCGGCCTGCAGCGTGCAGCCGGAACTGCTGCTCGCTTCCGATCCGCTTGCGAATCTGGAAGGCACGAGTTCGGCGATTCGTTTCGACCTGGATGTGTTCAGCTTGTCGATTGTTGAACACAATCCGGGCATCGAAGCCACCGCCTACGGCTTGCTTGCCGATTTTCTCCGCGCCGTGCAGCCGTAGCCTCATCCGGCGCGAGTGCCGTTTGGAACGGGTCGTTCCGGAACGCCGAGCGCTGGCGTGATGCCATCCGCGTAGCCGATATCGAAAAGCATGCCTTCGGAAATCTCGCCGGCCATCTTTCGAGGTTCCAGATTCACCACGAAGAGGGCCTGGCGCCCTTCGATTTCGCGCGGATTTTCTCGCTCTTTCTTGATCCCCGCGAGAATCGTTCGCGCGTGATCGCCGAAATTTACGGTCAGTTTCATGAGCTTGTCCGAACTCGGAACCTCTTCCACGCGCTCGATTGTGCCGACTCGAATATCCAGTGCTTCTAGCGCGGCAATTGTGACGGCAGGCTTGATGGGTGCGGCAGTGAATTCACTCACGGTTCACCGCTGGTACCGTGCCGCGTACGCCGGTGTTGGAATGGAAGGATCGCAACGATCATCACGTACCGGCGCGCCCGCTGTGAGGGAAAGGGGAATCACTCCCGCCCAGATAGGCAGCGCGTAATCCGGGGCATCGTCCTCGACCGGGCCACTTCGAATTTTCGCGGAAACTTCCGAGAGCGGCAGGCGGAGAACGCTGGTGGCTTTCAGTTCTTTTTCGTTGGGCTGCCGCGCATCGTTCCAGCGTCCGGGAATTATTTTTTCAGTGAAGGCGCGCAGCGCTTCGAGTTTTTCTTCCGGCGCGTCGACGGGAACAGCTTTTCCGAGCGCCACGACGGAGCGGTAGTTCATCGAGTGATTGAAGACGGAGCGGGCGAGAACGAATCCGTCCGTGAGAGTCACAGTAATGCAAACGGAAATTCCATTGCTCACGTTTCGAAGCATTCGGCTGGCCGCGGAGCCGTGAAAATAAATTGCGTCGCCGACGCGCGCGAACAACGTGGGTATCACGTAGGGCTGGCCATCCACGGAAAATCCGACGTGGCACACGTACCCTTCGTCGAGAATCTTGTCGATGGTTTCACGGTCGTAAGCGCCGCGATGCGCTTCGCGCACCACGCGCGTGCGCTCGGTCGGCGGAATGGTTTCGGGCACGAAACACCTCATAGAGAAACATGGCGCGGGGCTGGCCGCTTCGCGGCCGCCCATTTGATTTATAGCCGGCGCCAAAGCGGCATGAGTGAGGAACGACCCCCAATATCGTATCACGGGCGAACGGGGACGAATTCGCGCCGGGCGAGGAGCGCGCGAAAATGTGGCCCCAATTTGGATGCTACGCCTTACAACCAACGCGTCACGTATGAGAAACTAGCGGACTTGAGATCGTAACCACCTGCAGCCGGGAAAGAGACAATGAGCACGCCAGTGATGCATAGCACCGAAACAAAATCATTTGATATCGCCTGGGTAAGAGAACAATTTCCTTCGCTGAGTTTGCAGTACCAGCGCCACGGCTCCGCCTTTCTGGATGGCCCAGCGGGTACCCAAGTCCCTAAACAGGTGATGGACGCAGTGCAATATTATTTTCTGGGAGCCAACGCGAATACCTACGGCGCGTTTCTTACCAGCCGGCGCAACGATGAAATGATTCTTTCAACGCGGGCGGCGATGGCAGATTTTCTCAATTGCGATCCGAACGAGGTGGTCTTCGGGCAAAACATGACCACGATCACGTTTGCATTCGCACGCGCTATCGGCCGCAAACTGAGAGCCGGCGACGAGATTGTGGTGACCACGCTGGATCATGACGCGAACGTCGCGCCATGGCGCGCGCTGGAAGAAAATGGCGTGGTCATCCGGCAGGTGGATATTCGCGAAGACGATTGCACGTTAGACATGGACGATTTGAAACGCAAAATCTCGGGAAGGACGAAGCTCGTCGCGGTGGGATACGCCTCCAACATGGTAGGAACCATCAATCCCGTCGCCGAAATCACCAAGCTCGCGCACGCGGCGGGCGCACTGATGTTCATTGATGCCGTGCACTTCGCGCCCCACGGCCTGATTGACGTGAAGGCGCTGGATTGCGATTTCCTTGTGTGCTCGCCGTACAAGTTCTTTGGGCCGCACATGGGTACGCTTTACGGCAAGCGTGAACTTCTGGAGAAGTTCACGCCCTACAAGGTGCGCCCGGCCACCAACGCGTCACCCGAATGCTGGGAAACGGGGACACAGGTGCAAGAATTGATCGCCGGGATTGGCGCCGCCGTGGATTACCTTGCAGAGCTGGGAAGGCATTGCGACCCGGGTGTGAAGAGCCGCCGCGAAGCGCTGCAAGCGGCATACCGCGCCACGCACCAATACGAAACCGTGCTACTCACTCGATTGATCGATGGATTGCAGACGATTCCAGGCGTGCGCATCTTCGGCATCACCGACCCGAAGCGATTTGACGAGCGGTGTGCGACGTTGTCGTTCCGGCTGGGCAGTCACAATCCCACAAAGATTGCTACATTCCTGGGAGATCGCGGAATCTTCACTTGGGACGGGAATTTCTACGCTCTCAATCTTTCCGAACGCCTCGGCGTCGAGCAGCACGGCGGTGTCTTGCGCGTCGGGCTAGTTCATTACAACACAGCCGAAGAAGTGGACAGGCTGCTAGCGGCACTGTGCGAGTTTGCCACGCAATGACAGCAGGCTGGCCCCGCTCAGCGCAATAGCCAACTTGCATTCATGAATGAAGGACTATGACCAAACGACCAAGACCGATTGTGTTGACGGTGCTCGATGGATGGGGATTTCGCGCGGAGACGAAGGGGAACGCGATTGCGCTGGCGCGGAAGCCGGCCTATGACGAACTCATCCACAAATTTCCCAACACTTTGATTCACACCTCCGGGCCATTTGTCGGATTGCCCGAAGGGCAGATGGGCAACAGCGAAGTGGGGCATATGAACATGGGCGCAGGGCGCATCGTCCACATGGACATTACCCGGATCGACTTGCTGATCGCCAGCAAGCAATTGCAGAGCGTGCCGCTGTTTCAGCAAGCGATGGAGCGAGGGCGCGCTAGGCAACTTCATTTTATCGGCTTGTTGAGCGACGGCGGCGTGCACTCGCACATTCAGCATCTATTTGCGCTGCTCGAAATGGCGAAGCAGCAAAAAGTGGAAAAAGTGTTTGTGCACTGTTTCATGGACGGCCGCGACACGCCTCCGAATAGCGGGCGCGACTACGTGCGGCAGTTGCGGCAGAAGATGCGCGAATTGGGAGTGGGTGAGATCGCGACGCTGGTAGGGCGCTACTATGCAATGGACCGCGACAACCGCTGGGAGCGCGTGGAACTCGCCTATCGCGCGGTGGTCCACGGGGAGGCGGAAGCGCGGACGGATGACCCGATTGCGGCGCTGCAGCGGAGTTATGAAGCGGACGTCACCGATGAATTCATCAAGCCAATTGTCGTAACGAAGGGAAGCGGCGCTTCCGCCGCGCCGGTGGGTTTGATCCGCGACGATGACGCCGTGATTTTCTTCAATTTCCGCGCAGACCGCGCGCGGCAGATGACGTACGCTCTGGCGGCGCCGGACTTCGACAAATTTGCGGACGCAAAGCGGCCGAAGAATCTTTTCTACGTGGGGATGACGCAGTACGACAAGAACTGGCCGTGGCTGAGATACGTGATTGCGCGGGAGAAACTGGAGCACATCCTGGCGCAGGTTTTCGCCGAACTGCAGTATAAGAATTTGCGGACGGCGGAGACGGAGAAGTACGCGCACGTCACCTATTTTTTCAACGGCGGCGTCGAGAAGCCATTCGCCGGAGAAGAGCGCATCCTGGTGCCTTCGCCGAAAGTGGCCACATACGATTTGAAGCCAGAAATGTCCGCAGCCGGAATTACGGACATGGTGGTGAAGGCGATTGAGAAAAACGAATTCGACGCCATCATCATGAATTACGCGAATGCGGACATGGTAGGACATTCGGGAAAGCTGGAAGCGGCGATCAAAGCGGTGGAAGCGGTGGACGCGGGACTGGCGCGGATTTATCAAGCACTGAAGCCGCGCGGAGGAGTGTGGATTATCACCGCCGACCACGGGAATGCGGAGACGATGATTGATCCGGTGACCGGAGGCCCGCACACGTATCACACGACGAACCCGGTGCCGCTAATTTTGGTGAGCGATGATGACAAGCTGCGCCTGAAGACGGGCGGATCGCTGCGCGACATAGCGCCAACAGTGCTGAGCGCGCTGGGCCAGTCGAGGCCCGCGGACATGACAGGGACAGACTTGCGCATCATTTCTTAATCCGACCATGAGCCGTACAAAACCTGCAGAGACAAAACTTGTGATTTGCGTGTGGCATCCGTTTACGGAGTGGCGGCCAAAGCCGGCGATGGCGGAGGCGATTCGAAGACGGTGGCCCGAGATGCGTGTTTTGCATTTGCCGAATTACGATCGGCTGCCGGAGGAATTGCCGGATACGGATGTTTTTGTGGGCTATTCGCTGCGCGCGGAGCAGTTGAAGGCCGCGAAGAAGTTGAAATGGATTCACTCCACGGCGGCGGGCGTGGCGCAATTGATGTACCCGGAGCTGCGAGATTCCGGAATTATGGTGACGAACCCGAGCGGAATTTTTTCCGTGCCGATGGCCGAGCACACCATGGGGTTGCTGCTGGCGCTGGCGCGGAATTTTCCGGATTCGGTGCGAGGACAGGACTGCGCGCGGTGGGCTCAGCAGGAGATTTGGGATAAGCCGCAGCATTTGACGGAGCTGAATGGCAAAGTGCTACTGATCGTGGGCTACGGCTCCATCGGGCGGGAAGTGGCGAAGCGTGCGAAAGCCTTTGACATGAAGGTTTGGGGAGTAACGCGGTCGGGCGCCGGCGAACGTGCAAACGCGGAAAAGATTTTTTCTGCGGCCCAACTCCACGAAGCAGTGCCGGGCGCGGATTATGTGTTGATCTGCGCGCCGGAGACAGCGGAAACGAAGCACCTAATTGGCGCGCCGGAAATCGCAAGGATGAAACGCGGCGCGAGACTGATCAACGTCGGGCGCGGATCGCTCCTTGATGAAGCGGCTCTAGTGCAGGCGCTCGAAAGCGGCGCGTTGGGCGGTGCGGCACTGGATGTAGCACAGACGGAGCCACTGCCGGCGGAGAGTCCGTTGTGGAAGGCGCCAAATTTGTTCATCACGCCGCATACGAGCGGGGTGAGCGACCGGCTGTGGGACCGGCAGGCGGCGATCCTGATCGAATTATTGGAGAGATGGTTTGACGGACGCGAACTATTCAATCGGGCGGACTTTGCGCGCGGCTACTGATTTGAAAATGGATATTGAAAATTTGAAATTGGAAGATCGAAATTCGAAAATTTGCGGCTCGCAGTGAAATGCAATCTTCCTATTTTCCCATTTCCAATTTCAATTTTCTAATTTCCAGCCAGGCTAGTCGCCGACGCCGCCCTTGGGCGCTTGATAGCCTTCGCGAGCATAGACCTGGAATTTCTGCTTCTTGCCTTTTTGGTCCAGGACGGTGAGCGGACCGCCGTCGGGCGCGACCAACTCCACCTTAACTTTGTGAAATTTGCCGTCTTTCGCGCCGCCGGTTGGGGAGTAGGAGAGACTGTACTGATGGCGCAGGAAAGCGGCGACATCGCGAAACACGTCCGGCATTTCACCTGCAAACTGAGGGAACCAGGAAAAGCCCCCGGTTTCCTGTGAAAAAGTCCTTAACTGATTTTCCGCCTGCAAGTAATCCATGCGCCTGAGGTTGCCCATGCCACCGTTCATATCAGCGAAGTTCTGATAAGCGCGTCCCAGCCCGATGCAAAAAATCGTGACGTCGCTTTGGCGGAGCTGTTTCATGGTTTGATCAAGGGTGTGCTTGGAGAAGGTGTCCACGCCGCTGGCTATCAGAACGATGGACTTCTTGCCCTTTACATCTTTCAGGCGATCCCCGGTTTCCAGCAGGGCGTCGAACACATTCGATTCGCTGAACCCGGGGAAATAGAGATGATAGATTCCCTGAAGGACTTCGTCCTTGTTCTGCGTGAAGTCCACTTCGATGCGCGTCTTCATGTCGAAAGTTTCGAGAGCGATCCAGTCTTGCTGTTTCAGGGCACCAAACATTGCCGTAGACCAATATTTCCCGAGATAAGCGAAATAGCCGCCATAGCCGCGGCTGCTGAATTCCAGGAGCAGGACCATGGTGATGGGAGCTTCCGTAGGGGAGAAATTGGTGATGGTTTGCGGCACCCCGTCGTCGAGAATACGGAAGTTTTCTTTCTTCAGACCCGGGATAATGTCACCATGCTGCGTGGTGGCGACCACATCGAGGGTGACGATAGGAACGTCAACCGCGATGGTGACGCCGGCCTGCGGAGGTTGCTGCGCGGCAGCAGGCGCTGGAGTCTGCGCGGGATTCTGCTGCTGTTGCGATGGAGGAGCGGCACCAGGCTGCGGGCCGGTGGGGGCCTGGGCGCGAACGGAATTTTCCGTGAGCGGCAACACCAACGCAGTCGCCAGAACGGCTAGGAGAAATACCGAAAGAATGGTCTTCATCATGTACCCCTTGATCGCAATCAAAAACTTCCAACCGGCGATGACGCACGCCTGTAGGCAAAGCTGGCGGCCACCCAGCGGTTGAATTTAAGCAACGCAACGCCAACGCCGGGGCCAAGCGCCCACACCTGCATGTTAGTATGAAGCACATTTGAAGCAAAGCGTTGCTGAGGCGGCTGTGCTGCGGCCAGCCATGAGGAGGAGGACGGATTCGTGAACTGGAATCGCGTGGTCCAGAAGATGGCGGTAGCGGCGGTGCTGGCGCTGGCGATGGCGGCAAGTTTTCCGGTTGCGGCGCAGGCGCCCTCTGCGGGGGGGCCGGGGATCCCGGGGAATCCTCCGCCTGCGGCAGATACACCGGCGATGGCGATTACTAAGGAGGCGCATGGCTGGCTGGCGGATCTCATCAAGATCAACACGACGAATCCGCCGGGAAACGAGCAGATCGCGGCGATGTACATTGCGGCGGTCCTGGAGAAGGAAGGCATCAAGGCGGAAATTCTGGATTTGGCGCCGGGACGGAGCGCGGTGGTGGCGCGGCTGAGAAGCGCTGCCATGGCCCAGCCTTCGAGGGCGCTGCTGCTGGTGGCGCACATGGACGTGGTGGGCGTGGACAAGCCAAGGTGGACGGTCGATCCGTTCGCTGCGGTGGAAAAGGATGGATACCTGTACGGGCGCGGCGCCATCGACGACAAGGGTATGCTGGCGGCAAATCTGGCGGCGTTCATCGCGCTGAAGCGCGCCAACCCGCGCCTGAATCGCGACGTGATCTTCCTGGCGACGGCGGATGAGGAGCAGTTCGGGGACGCCAGCGTCAAGATGCTGATCGCGAAATACTGGGACAAGTTTGCGGCGGGGTTTGCACTGAATGAGGGCGGCCAAGTCGTGCTGAAGAACGGCAAGGTGCAATACGTGGCGGTGCAGGCCAGCGAAAAAGTGCCGGTAAACGTCGCGCTGATTGCGCGCGGGAAATCGGGACATGCCTCGATGCCCACGAAGGACAACGCCGTGGTCCATCTGGCGGCAGCGGTGGCGAAAATCGGGAGCTACTCCGCGCCGGTGCACTTCACGGCAATCGTGCGGCGATATTTCGAGCAACTGGCGGCCATCGAAGACGATGAAACGGCCAAGTGGATACGCTCTCTGGATACGACGGATCGCGGCGAGCATGCGCAGAGAGTGATTTCGGACATGAATCCGCTGTGGAACGCGATGCTGCGGGATACCATCGCGCCGACGATGCTGACGGCGGGAGTACGCGTGAACGTGATTCCCGGGGAGGCGCGCGCCAACCTGAACATCCGGCTGCTGCCGGGAGACACCATCGACGTGCTGGTGTCGGAGCTGACGAAGCTGGTGAACGATCCGCAAATCCGTTTTGAGATTCAGCCGGATGCCGGGCTGGCGGCGCCACCGTCTTCGCTGGAAAATGATTTCTATGCCACCATCACAAAAGTCGCGGGGCGGGAATTTTCCGGCGCGACAGTGGTGCCGTTTCAGTCCGCGGGGGCCACGGATTCCGCGCAATTGCGGCTGCACAATGTGCAATCCTACGGTTTTCTGCCGTTCCCGCTGACCGAAGAAGATTTCCGGCGGATGCACGGGGACGATGAGCGGATTCCGCTGGCATCCTTCACCAAAGGAGTGGACGTGCTGACGAAAATCGTTGCGGAATTTGCGGCGGCGCGCTAACGAAGAAGAGAATCGAATCGCGAGCAGAGAAAAAGACCTTTCGCTATTTTCTGCCCTTCCTGTAGAGAATGAAAGCAGTCTAGAATCCCGGGCACAGAAGAGAGCATGAGCTTTCGCCATTCCAAAATTGTCTGCACCATCGGGCCGGCGAGCCGTTCGCCGCGGATGATTGACCGCCTGCTGAGCGCGGGAATGGACGTGGCGCGGCTGAATTTCTCGCACGGCACGCACGAGGAGCATGCCAAGAACATCGCGATGCTGCGCGCGGCCGCCATCGAGCACGAAAAGCCGATCGCCATTCTGACCGACTTGCAAGGGCCGAAAATCCGGACGGGGCCTCTGGCGGGCGGCGGGCCGGTGTTTTTGCGCGCCGGGCAGCGCTTCGTGATCACCACCGCGAAAGTGCTGGGCGATTCGACGCGCGTGAATACGGTCTTCACGCCGCTCCCGCGGGAAGTTCACCGCGGCGACCGCATCCTGCTTTCCGACGGATTGATCGAGTTGCGCGTGGAAAAGGTCGCTGGCAGGAACGTCATCTGCGAAGTCGTGAACGGCGGAGCGCTTGGCGAACACAAGGGGATCAACCTGCCGGGAGTGAAATTGCGCGTGCCGGCGCTGACGCCGAAAGACCGCGCCGATCTAATTTTTGCGCTGAAGCACGGCGCGGATTACATCGCGGTGAGCTTTGTGCGGCGCCCGGAAGACGTGCTGCTCGCGAAGCAATTTATTCGCCGCGCGGGCAAGAGCACCCCGGTGATTGCCAAGCTGGAGAAGCCGGAGGCCATCGATAATCTCGATGCCATTCTGCGGGCTGCCGACGGCGTGATGGTGGCGCGCGGCGACCTCGGCGTGGAAATGAATCCGGAGCGCGTGCCGGTGGTTCAGAAAGCAATTATTGCGCGCGCCAGGGAGTTCCGCCGTCCCGTGATTACCGCGACGCAGATGCTCGAGTCGATGACGGAGAACCCTCGGCCGACGCGCGCGGAGGCCTCAGACGTGGCCAACGCCATTTTCGACGGCTCGGACGCCGTGATGCTCTCGGCGGAGACGGCGTCGGGGAAGTACCCCGTCGAGGCAGTCGGGATGATGGCCCGCATCATCGAAGAGGCGGAAGCGAGCATCCGGGAATTTCCGCGGCCGGCGATGCAGGAGCGATTGAAGGTGGCGGAAACCGTCGCGGAACTGGTTTGCCACGCCTCACGCGAGCTGCACATGAAGCTGATCGCGGTGTTTACACACAGCGGATTCACGGCGCGGCTGGTGTCGCGGTACCGGCCCCTGGTACCGATCGTGGCGTTCTCGCCGGAAGCGGAAACGCGGCGGCGCATGGCGCTGATTTGGGGCGTGCTCCCTAGGATGATCCAGGATGTGCAAAAGGTGGACGGGCTGGCCAGAGTTGCGGAGAAGCGTTTGCTCGAAGAGCGGCTGGTGCGCAAGGGCGACGTGATCGGAATTGTGGCGGGAACGCCGATGGGCATTCGCGGAACGACAAACTTCATGAAGTTTCACATCATCGGCGGGCCAGCTTGAGACACATACTCCCTCATGCGCTTGGTTATCTAACCTCAAATTCCAATCACAACCTCTAATTTACCCAGTTGTCGGGGCGGGAGGGCGGTTCCTTTTTGTGCTTGTTGATGTAAACCTCGAAGCGCTTGCGATTGCGGCGGTGCTGCCAGTCGGTGACGGTGTTGCGGACGTTGTATAAGAACGAACCGCGGCGCAGATAAAGATAGCCAACAAGCATGCCGCCGAGATGACAGATGTGGCTGACGTTGTCTCCCCCGGAGCCAAGTGTGGAGAAGAATTCGATGGCTCCCATCACAGCCACATACGGACGCATCGGGATAGTGACTGGAAGAGGGATAAGCCAGATGCGGCGGTCGGGGAAGAGGATAGCATTGGCCATGAGAATGCCGAAGATCGCACCCGAGGCGCCGATGGTAGGAATCACCGAAGGCAAGCTTCCGAAGAGAACTGGAATCGTTTTGATTAAAACCTCGATGAGCCCCGCCCCCACCCCACAAATGCAGAAATAATTCAGAAACTTACGCTTTCCCCACACCAGTTCCAGGTCGCGGCCGAACATCCAGAGCATCAGCATGTTGATCAGCAAGTGGAAAAGGCCGCCATGCATAAAAATGTATGTAAAGGGCTGCCAAATGCGGGGAGGGATGTGGTGCGTTACGGCGTCAGGAATCAGCGCAAACCACTTGAGCAGCCAGAGGGTCGCCGCGGGAGGAGCGAGCAGACTGAGAAGAGTCTGCAATAGAAACACGCCGGAGCAAACCAATACAAGCAGCTTTACTCCGGGCGTAATAAAACTGCGCCAGTCGAAGTTATAACGCCGCGCGCGGAACGTAGTTCCCACCAATCCAGTTTACGGCGCTCAGCCGCGCGCGTCAAAGACCCGACGGCTCGGCTAGTCGAGCTTCTTGCGCGCGAAATAGAAGAGCGAGCCCGCGAGAAGCGCGAACATGAAAATGCCGAAAAGGTTGCTGGTGGCAAGCGGGCCCATCAGTTTGGGGCCGAAGGCGAAAAGATCGGCGCGCCAAGGCAGACCGAGAGCGGAAGTGAGCCACTGCGGGACGCGATTGGAGATTTCCGGGTCTTGCAGAAGATTGATGATGATGCCGAGCAGGCCGAAGACGCCCCCTGCGGCGATCAAGCCGCTGGAGAAGAGCGCCCCGGGGCTGGCCTCGCTTTCATCCTTCTTCTTAGTGGTGGCTTCCACGAGCATACGAACGAGGCCTCCGGCGAACATGGCAGCCGTTGTGCCAAGGGGAAGATACGAGCCTGTAGCGAACGCCAGCGAGCGCACCCCAAGAATCTCCACAGCGACTACCAATGCCACGCCCATCAGCACCAAATGCCAGGGCAAGCGCTGATTCAAGATGCCACTGATGACCGTGGCCATCAGACGCGCCTGTGGAGCGGGCGCCTTGTCGCTGCCGATGCCTTGCGCCCACTGGAACTCGATCTGTTTTGTGCCCGCGTCATAGAGATATTCGCCGTCGGGAATTTCATGCGAGCCCAGCGAATTGACCAGGACGTACGTTTTTCCCTTATGGATAAAGGTATCGCGCTCAACTTTTGCGCCCGCAGGCAAACTCTGAATATTCACGGGGATCTGCGTGGGCAGATATTTCTCCAATCCTTTATTCATCAGGTTGAGAGTGGTGCCGATGGCGAGCGTGGAAACGGTCACGCCGATCAAAAGGCCCATCTGCTGCCAGAACGGCGTTGAGCCGACCAGGTAGCCGGTCTTGAGATCCTGTGATGTGGCGCCGGCGATGGCTGCCGCGATGCACACAACTCCGCCAATCATCAGTGCCAGCACTTGATAGTTCGGCGCAGTCCATCCGGCCACGAAAAAGATGGCGCACGTAGCCATCAGTGTGGCGATGCTCATGCCACTGATGGGATTTGACGAATTGCCGAGCAGCCCGCTGATGCGCCCCGCGACCGTGACAAAGAGAAAGCCGAAAATGACGACGAACACGGCGGCAAAGGCGTTTTGATACCAGTAGGTGCTTGCGCCTTTCATAGGATGAAAGGTGAGCAGAACCCACATCATCGCGATGATGACGATGGAGCCGACAATCACCCAGCGCATCGGAACGTCGCGGTCAATGCGGCTCGAGGCCGTGGATTGACCGGCGCCCTCGGCGCGAACGTCTTTCAGCCCTGCGCGGAGCGCCGAAATAATAGTTGGCAATGTGCGCAGCAGAGTGATCAATCCAGCGGCGGCGACGGCGCCCGCACCCATCGGGCGAATGTAAGAACCCCAGATCTGGTCCGGGGACATTTGCGCAATGGGAATCGTGGACGGATAAATGGGCGTGTTGCCTCCAAGCTGGCCGTAAAACTTGATGGCGGGCATCATGACCAGCCAGGAAATGATGCCCCCGGCAAAGAGTATGCCCGAGACGCGCGGGCCGATGATGTAGCCGACGCCGAGGTATTCCGAGGTGATAGCCGCCCGAAAACTCGCTCCGGGGAACCAACTGGGCCGGCTTTCCGGCTGCGAGGTCCACGCTTGCACGGTGTTCATCAGGAAGGTGTAAGCGCCGCCGAGACCAAGTCCCCAGAAAACGCGGCCCGCGAAGGAGCCTCCGCGTTCGCCCGCGACCAGCACGTCGGCGCAAGCGGTGCCTTCCGGAAATGCCAGGTTTCCGTGTTCCTTCACGATGAGTTGCCGCCGCAGCGGCACCATGAAAAGCACGCCGAGCCACCCGCCAAGAAGTGCTAAAGGAAAGATTCGCCAGAACGTGAATTCCGAGCCGAACCCCAGAAAAATCAGCGCCGGGATCGTGAACATCACGCCCGCCGCGAGCGATTCCCCCGCCGATCCAGTGGTTTGCACGATGTTGTTTTCAAGAATGGTGGAGCGGCCAAACGCGCGGAGAATACTGATGGACAGTACCGAAATGGGGATCGAAGCGGAAACGGTAAGCCCGGCGCGCAAACCGACGTACACGGTGACCGCGCCGAAGAGCAGTCCGAAGAGCGCGCCAAGGATCACCGCCCGGATGGTGAATTCCTTGAGACTTTCCTCGGCTGGCACGTAGGTGCGGAATTCACCCGGAGGCGCTGTGGAACTCCATGCCCTTTCGCGCCCTCCCGTTTGTTCGCTCACTGAATCCTCCTCATATCCGGATGTCGGATGCCAATGTGGCCTGTGTGCGGGGGGATTATGCCGCAGGTGGGCGAGGTGGGGAAGGGAATCCTCGCCGCGTCACGGGGCGTCAGGGGAACGGTACTTCGAACTCTATTGACAGCGACGGAGCGTCCCTGTAGTGTCCGGCGGTATACGTTGCCCAGGTCGGCAACAGCCCATGGGACGGGACCCTCTCAAAGCGCGGGCGACCGCGAGCCTGTCAGCACCACTAGTGACCGCATTGCTGGTGGCCGCGACATTGGTGGCCGCCGAGCGGTCAATTCCCCGAACTGCGAGCTACGGTTGCTTTCCCGCAGCCCATCGAATTCAGCATTCCTGCCGAAACAAATTGGGAGAAATATCGTGAGCTATCGTCGATTGTTCGTGCTTGTCTTGTTGCTGATCGGGGCGGCCGCCGCACGGCGCCTGCCGCGGGTGAGCGGCGACGAATGGCAGCCCATCACTCCGGAAGAGCTGAAGATGAGCAGCGAGACTTTGGCGCCAGGCGCGCCCGCAATCTTTCTTTATCGGCAGGTGGACCGCAACGATAGCGGCCGTGCGGCAACCGAATATAACTATGTGCGAATCAAAATTTTTACGGAAGCGGGCCGCGATAAGGCGATCGTCGAGATTCCCTTTGAAAGAGACCGCACCAGTGTCAGCGGCATCCGGGCGCGAACTATCCGGCCGGACGGTTCAGTCGTCAATTTTGATGGAAAGGTCTTTGAAGACACGATCGTCAAGTCGAAGACGATGAAATACTTTGTCAAGAAGTTCACCATGCCCGAAGTGGCGGTGGGCAGTATTATCGAATATCACTACAACTATGATTTTGCGGACAACTACGTTTTCTCTTCCCACTGGATTCTCAGTGAAGACCTTTTTACCAAGCGCGCAGTATTCAGCCTGAAGCCTTATTTGCGTTATCCGTGGACAGTGCAGTGGATTTCGCCGGCTGGGTTACCGCAGGGCACGGAGCAAGCCAAGGAGGGACCGGACCATATAATCCGCATGACGACGCAGAATGTGCCTGCCTTCCAAACGGAAGATCACATGCCACCGCCCAATGAGCTGAAGTACCGCGTGGACTTCATCTATCACGATGAAACGCCCGAGCTGAATGTGGAGAAATTCTGGAGGAACTTCGGAAAGAAGCAAAACGACCGAGTCGAAGGTTTCGTTGGAAAAAGAAAAGCCATGGAGCAGGCCGTGGCGGAGATTGTTTCTCCTAATGATTCGCCCGAGGAAAAACTGCGAAAGATTTATGCGCGGACCCAAAAAGTCCGCAATCTGAGCTATGAGGTTCGAAAGTCGGAACAGGAAGTGAAACGCGACAAGCAAAAAGAAATCAAAGACGTGGAAGATTTGTGGAAGCAGGGCTATGGATCGGGATGGGACATTACTTGGCTGTTTTTGGGGCTGGCTCGAGCCGCGGGATTCGACGCTTCCCCCGTCCTGGTGTCCAATCGGCGGGAATATTTCTTCGTGAAGCAGCGTATGAACAGCAACGAACTGAACGCCAACGTCGTTCTGGTCAAATTGAACGGAAAAGACATGTATTTCGATCCGGGGGCGGCGTTTACGCCCTTTGGGCTTTTGCCCTGGGTGGAGACCGCGACGGCGGGCCTAAAGCTCGATAGGGATGGCGGAAGCTGGGTTGAAACAACACTGCCTCCCAGCGACGCCTCGCATATTGAACGAAGCGCCGATCTGAAGCTCGACGGCGAAGGAGTACTCCAGGGCAAACTGAAAATGACGTTTACCGGATTAGAAGCCCTGTGGCGGCGGGCCGAAGAACGGAACGAAGACGATACCGAGCGCAAGAAGTTCCTGGAAGATCAGCTGAAAGACTACATCCCCACTGGCGCCGAGGCGGAATTATCCAACAAGCCGGATTGGAGCGCTTCGGAAGCACCGCTGGTCGCCGAATTTGATCTCAAAGTGCCAGGCTGGGTTGCTTCTGCCGGCCGCAGGGCGCTGTTTCCCGTAGGACTTTTCGGCGCGACGGAAAAACATCTTTTTGAACACGCCAACCGTGTTTGGCCGGTCTACTTCGCTTACCCCTACAAAATGGTAGACGATCTGACGGTCGAATTGCCGTTGGGCTGGCAGGTGGGGAGCCTGCCTAAGGATATAGACCAGGATGCCAAGGCAGCGCAGTATTCCCTGAAGATGGAGAACCGGAATGGGAATCTTCACATCCGGAGAGAATTGCGCTGCGACTTGTTTATGGTTCCAAAAGATACTTACCCGGTCTTGCGAACTTTTTTTCAGTACGTGAGAACTCAGGATGATCAGCAGGTGGTCCTGCAACCAGGTGAAGTTTCGGCAAGCCACTGAGGTCTGTATGCGAAATTTTACTGGAATCACTTTGGCCGTAATTCTCGGATGGAGCGTGAATGCGGCCCCTGCTTACGCCGTGCCAGACGCGCCGGCCTGGATGCACGCCGCGGCGAGCGCGCCGTTGCCGGCCCACGACGAAAAAACGGATGCTGTCCTGTTGTACTCCGAGGACATTACGATTGTTCAACCGGACGGCAAAATCAAAGGATTCGAGCGGCGCGCTTACAAGATTCTGCGGCCGGACGGCCGAGGCTATGGCACGATCCGCGCGTATCCCAGCAGCGCCACAAAAGTCGGCGCTATGCGCGGGTGGTGCATACCCGCACAGGGAAAGGATTTCGAGGTTAAGGATAAGGACGCAGCCGAAACCGCGGCATTCGGCATAGAAAATGGAATTCTCGCCACGGATTTTAGGGAAAAAATACTAACAATTCCGGCCTCGGAACCCGGCAACATCGTGGGTTACGAGATCGAATACCAGGAGCGCCCCTACGTTCTTCAAGGTCACTGGATGTTTCAATGGACTTACCCCACTAAGGAAGCACGCTATACGGTGCAACTTCCGCCCGGATGGGAGTACAAAGCGGTTTGGATCAATCATCCGGAAGTAGTCCCCACGCCTATCGGCAACAACCAGTGGCAGTGGGTTGTAAAGGACGTGCCAGAAATTCATTGGGAGCCGGAGATGCCTCCGCTATCGGGAATGGCAGGCCAGATGGTTGTTGCGTTCCTGCCTCCGGGGGGAACTCAGAACCGCGGTTTCATCAATTGGAGTGACGTCGGCAAATGGGAAACCAGCCTCGCGAGCGGACGAAGAGACGCCTCTCCCGAAATCAAGCAGAAGGTGGCCGCACTGACGGCAACCGTGACTTCAGATCTTGGGAAAATGCAGTCCCTTGCGCAGTTCATGCAGAGCGACATTCGCTACGTGGGCATTGAATTGGGAATTGGCGGATGGCAGCCACACGCGGCGACGGATGTTTTTTCACATCGTTATGGAGATTGCAAGGACAAGGCGACGCTGCTGAGTGCCATGCTCAAAGAAGCTGGATTCGACTCCTACTACGTAATCGTAAATACCCGGCGTGGCGTGGTCCTGTCGGCCATGCCGGCCTCGCCCTTCTGGTTTAACCACGCCATCCTGGCGGTCCGGCTGCCAGAAAACTTGACGGACGACTCGCTGGAAGCCGTGTTGGTGCATCCAAAGCTCGGAAGGTTGCTTATTTTCGATCCCACGGACGAGTTCACGCCGTTCGGCCACATCCGTGGCCAGTTGCAAGGAAACTACGCACTGCTCGTCATGCCGGACGGAGGCGATCTGGTGCGCCTGCCGGACCTTGCTCCAGCAAGGAACGGGGTCACTCGGACCGCCAAAATGACGCTCGATCCCGCCGGACATTTGAAAGGGGACGTGCGAGAGATCCGCGTGGGGGATGCGGCGAAATATCGGCGCTCTGAATTGCGGAACGCGGCAAAGGACGCCGATAGGATCAAACCTATTGAGACCCTGCTAGCGCATTCCTTTGCGGATGTTCACATTACCAGGGCAACGGTGACCAACCTGCATCAAAATGCTCTGCCTTTTCAGTACGACTACTCGATCGTCGCCCCGAATTACGCAAAAAATGCGGGTAATCTTTTGCTCGTGCGGCCCCGTTTGATCGGCAGCAAAGGCTTCGGTTTCCTCGAAACCAAGGAACCACGAAGACATCCGGTGGAATTCGAAGGACCTTCGCGGGATACGGACACGTTTGAAATCACGCTGCCCGCGGGTTACGAGGTCGATGATTTGCCGCCGCCGGTGAACGCGGATTACAGTTTTGCGAGCTACCACAGCAAGACGGAAGTGAACGGGAATACATTGAAATATACGCGGACATTCGAGGTGAAAGAGTTGAGCGTGCCGCTCGGCAAGGTCGAGGACCTGAAGAAGCTCTATCGCATCATTGCGGGCGACGAGCGCAATACCGCGGTGCTAAAGCCTGTGGCTCACTAATTTCCATCCCGATTATTCCGCGCGATATTTTTCCGCAGGGTCTTGACTGACCAGGCGGAGTCGGCGCGCCCGAAGAGAAACGCGACAAAGCAAAGGGCAAACACAGAGTGGCTCAGGCTGGCACCGAAGTATTGCCAGAAGGGCGCGCCCGCGCCGGGATAGTCCGAAGAGAAAAGCATGGTGAGCATGAGAATCAGGCCGCCGAAGCTGGCGGAACGCACCAGGATGCCGAGAGTCAGTCCGAGGCCGATCGCGAATTCGCCGTAGGCCACCAGGAAGGCGATGATCGTGGCGTGCGGGAGAACAAAGCCGCGGAGGATCGGCGCCATGAAGGGATAGGCGCCGCCTTCGAGGAATTTGTTGATCCAGAATTGAAAGCCGCCGTGAAGTGTGAACTCTGTGCCGAAAACTTTGTATTGGCCGAAGATCAGGAAAAATATGCCCACGCCGATGCGGAGCAGGGCGAGCGTGTAAGTGTTGCGAGTGCCGGAATCTGCAGTGAGTGTCATCGCGATTCCTATTCTATGGCGGAGTTCCCTCTGCGACAGAAGTTTTACGAGGGAGGAAGAAGAGAACCGCGGCGGGAGGCAGCAGCAAAGCCAATTTTTTCCGCAGGCCGCGAGGCGAGGCGTCGCGCAGTTGCTTCAAGAGCGAGGCGGCCAGCTCCGGAGAGAGATGGACACGATAGATATCGGCGCGGTCCGCGTGGGAATACTTTTCGTAGCGCGGAGTTGAATTGTTTGCCGAAGTGAGCAGAATTTCCCACGGGCTCCGTTCCTGGAAAAGACGCTTGGCCGAAGCTTCGCGGCGCGCGATGTCAATCAACGAACGCTGCGTGCCACCTCCAATTTCGAGAGAGACCGCGGATACTTCGGCAGAGTTAAAAAGACGCGCGGGATCGTCATCGGGGAAAAGTGCAAGGACTCCTGCGATTTCGTTTTCGTTGGAAGAGAAACCATCCCACCAGTAGCGGTAACCGTTATAGACCACGGTGCCGGCGCGGAAAATTTGCTGCACCCGCGGCACATTCTTGCCCGTCACGCTCACAACCATGTCCGCAAGCTCGGCAAGGCGAAACGTTTGCTTCACGACCGGACGCACGGTGACGTAGCCGGCATCCTCCTCCGTGAAGCGCATCGCGATGGTCTCCGGGAGCGGCATGCAAGAAGAACGATGCGAATTCTCACCCCAGCTTTGAGAGACGGTCGCGAACGCGATCGCTGAGCACTTTGCCGTCAACGGTCTTGCCTTCCAGCGCGGCCTTCGCGGCTTTCACAACCGCTCCCATCTGTTTGATGGAGTTCGCGCCGGAACCGGAAATTGCCTTGGAGATTGCCACATCCATTTCGGCTTCGCTGGCGCCGGCGGGCAGATAGGATTCAATGATGGCGAGTTCTTTGGTTTCTTTTTGCGCTAGTTCCGGACGGTTGCCCTTGGTGAACTGCTCGATCGATTCCTTGCGCTGCTTTACGAGTGTTTGCAGGATTTGAATGGACTCGGCCTCATCGAGCACGCGAATCTTTTCTACTTCTTTGTGCTTGATGGCGGCCTTGATTCCTCGCAGGACGCTGAGACGCAGCTCATCCTTGGCGCGCATGGCGTCAACCAAATCCTTCTGGATTTTTTCCGCAAGACTCATCTCAGGTTCCTCGCACAATTGAATATAGCAGACCCGGAAATCAGCCGCGAAGAAATGCTTCGCGGCGGAATGGTGCGACATCAGCGGTACTTATTTGACAATGCGCGAGGGGCTCGCTACTTTTGAATGCTTGCACTGCGCGGGAAAAACGCGCCGGAGACGGCGGAGACTCATGAAAGTCATCATTGCGGACAAGATCAGCGAGCGGGGCGTGCAACTGCTGCGGGAGCAGCCGGGGTGGAATACCGTCCTGACGACGGAAGACACACTGAACGCCGAAATTGGAGATGCGGACGCCCTGATCGTGCGCAGCGCGACGAAAGTCACGGCGGAATTGCTGGACCAGGGGAAAAAATTGCGCGCCGTGGGCCGCGCGGGCGTGGGCGTGGACAATATTGACCTGGAAGCGGCGACCCAGCGCGGCATTCTGGTGATGAGCACGCCTGGCGGAAGTTCCGTCAGCGTTGCCGAGCATACTTTCGCGTTGCTGCTGGCGCTGGTGCGGCAGCTTCCAAAATTTGACGCGGCGATGCGCGAAGGCCGCTGGGAGAAATCGTCGTCGGGCGCGGAGGTGCGCGGCAAGACGCTGGGGCTTGTCGGTCTCGGGCGCATCGGCAGCGAAGTGGCTTCCCGGGCGGAAGCGTTCGATATGCGCGTTGTGGCGTTTGATCCATTCATCAGCGAGGCCGCAGCGCGCGAACTGTCCGTGGAATTGGTGCCGTTCGAGCAACTTCTGGCAGAATGCGACTTTATCTCGCTGCACACGGCGGTAAGTCCGCAAACGCGGGAGATGATCAACGCCGCGTCCATTGCGAAAATGAAGAAGGGCGTGCGCATCATCAATGCCGCGCGCGGGGAGCTTATCAATGAAGCGGACCTGGCGGTGGCGATCAAGAGCGGTCACGTCGCCGGAGCCGCTCTGGACGTCTTTGCGGAAGAGCCGCCGAAAAATTGCCCGCTGATCGGTCTTCCGAACGTGATCACCACTCCGCATGTGGCGGGTTCCACGGCCGAAGCGCAGGAAGAACTGGGTACGCAGGTGGCGTTGCAGATCCGCGACTATCTTGTGGAAGGGGTGATTCGCAACGCCGTGAATCTGCCGGCGCTCTCGCCGGACCAATACCGGCGCGTGCGGCCGTACCTGGAACTGGCGGAGCGGCTCGGCTCGCTGGTTTCGCAGGCGGCGGATTCGCGCCCGGCGCGGATTCGCATCCGGTATGCGGGCGAGGTGGCTGAGGTGGGAACGCATCTGCTTCGCAGCGCGGTACTTGCGGGCGTGCTGAACGCCGTGCTGGACGCGAAAGTGAATGTCGTGAATGCGCCGGCAATAGCGGCGGCCAGGGGGTTGACCGTCGAAGAAGAGACACGCAAGCGCGAGCACGGCTTTCCAAACACTTTGGAAGTTTCCGCGCTGCCAGAAAGGACTGGGCCGGCGGCAGGCTTTACAGCGGAGGGCACGGTGCTCCATGACGGCTCGCCGCGCGTGCTGCAGATCGAAGGGATTCCTCTTGAGGCGCAGCTGGAGGGCACGATTCTTTATTTGAGGAACCGGGACGAACCCGGGGTTATCGGGCAGATTGGGAGCACTTTGGGCAAGCTGGGAGTGAATATCGCTACGTTTGCACTGGGGCGCCGGGAAGCGCAACGGGGGGCGGACGCGGTTTCGCTTGTTCGGGTTGATGGACACGTGTCTGCGTCGATCCTAGGGCCGATCCGGGCGATTCCTGCCATCACTGAGGCTAAATTGCTGCATTTGGGGTAGATAGAAGCGATCTTGAATCCGGCGGCCGACCTGCATCTTTTTCTCCAACTTCAAGCATTACATTACAATTCTTAGGGGCGGCGTACCCCCACACCCCCCATTTTTTCGCAAAGAGTGCGGAACTACCTGATTCCAAAGGAATTGGCGTTTACTCTGGTGCAAAAAAGCGCAAAAGAGTGCGCAAGTGCTTGATTCTAAAGAGTCGAGCCTGCGTTCGCATCCAGAAAGCAATAGGTAATCCCAATCCAGCTAAACAGATAAATGGATCGGCCCAGGCTAAGGGCGCTCTTATAGAAGATGATAGGGAAGATGAGAGGGTTGCCCCCTGCCGGAAACCACCGTTATCTATAAGAGTAAGTATGGCATAGGTTATGGAGGAGTCAAAGGGGAAAACGGTCGTGGGCCAGTTTGAATTCTGACCCCTTCTGACCCCTATTGACACGATTAAGACAACCCAAGCTGCCCCACCACAGGGAAAACCGTCCGCGCTGCTTGCCCCAGGCGGAGTTGCTGAATGTAGAAGAGGAAGTGGGGCTGAACAAATGACCTGGTACTGGAACCAGGGTAGACGGAGCAGTTGAAAAAAGGACTGGATTGAATCGAAATAACTTGACTTGACATCCTCAGGGGACTTGTTCTAAAAGCTAGCTCAACGATTAGATTCAGTCGAGTGGTGGGTGAGGTTGCCCGGGGTCCATTGACATCTCGTTAACGGTCTTGAGCCAGCGGCGAGTCGGCGCCACTTCTCATTAGTCCGGCACCTTCCTTTTTGGAATTTTGTTTGATCTTCACTTATGGTGCGCGAAAGGGGCGGTTTATGGAAACGTCGTCAATGAAGCGCAATCTTTTGATTCTGATTTGTGCACTGTTGCTCGCGGGCGGAAACCTGTACGCGCAAAACGTGGGCAGCTTGCAGGGGGCCGTGACTGACCCTGCCGGCGGCGCGGTGGCCAACGCCAGTGTCACGTTGACGGATTTGGCGAATGGAGCGGTTCGCAACACCAAATCAGACAGTACGGGCATTTACAGCTTTGTGCAGCTTAACCCAGGTCTATATAAGCTAGAGATCTCAAAGGATGGTTTTAAGACACAGATTGAGGAGCGCGTGACGATCCTGGTCGCCACGCCAACGACCTTAGACATCAAGCTAGAGATCGGCTCGATGAGTCAGCAGGTCATGGTGGAGTCGACGGCGGCGCCCCAGCTGAACACGCAGGATGCGACGGTCGGAAACGCGTTCGGCGAGGACCAAGTCAAGACGCTGCCATTTTTGGCGCGCAACGTCGTGAACTTGCTCACCTTGCAGCCCGGGGTAGTTTTTACGGGCCAATCAGATACCGATCGTCTCTCACAGGGTTCGATTTCAACGCTGGATCCGCGCGAAGGGTCCGTGGACGGAGTACGCGGCAACCAGACCAACATTACGGTGGACGGAGTGGACGCGAACGACTGGCAGAATCAGGCAGCGTTCACAAGCGCACTGCCCGTGACCCTGGACTCCGTGCAGGAATTTCGCGTTACCACGACGAACGCCAACGCCACGAACGGAATCGTAGGCGGGGCGCAGGTCGATATTGTGACTAAGAGCGGGACAGACGCGTTTCACGGAAACTTGCGCTGGTATTATCGAACGTCGGGGACGGCGGCGAACGATTTCTTTGCCAACGCATCGACTCCTCAGATCCCCCGCGGTAAGGACCAGAGAAATATCGGTGGCGGTTCCATCGGCGGCCCCATCCTGAAGGACCGCGTTTTCTTTTTCTTTGACAATGAAGACCGGCGTGAAGTCGTTTCAGCGCCCTTACCACTGCCGCGCCAGGTGCCGTCTGATGCTCTTCGGCACGGCGTCTTGGTTTATAACTGCACCGGAGATCCTGCTTGCCCGGCAGCGAGCACCACCGTGGTTGGAGCTGACGGGACATCTGTCACGGTACCCGCGAATGCTTACGGGCTCTCGCCCGCTCAGTTCCAAGCGTCCGATCCCGCAGGGCTTGGAATCAATATGGCCATGTTGGCATACATGAAAAATCTGCCGAACGGCAACAATCTGAGCAATGCACTCGATGGCGGGTTTTCCTTCAATGCGCTTGGCTTCAATACGCCGGAAGGGACGAAGAACAACATCTACACGACGCGGCTGGATTTCCTGCTGACCAAGAACGGGCATCACACGGTTTTCTGGAGAGGTACGCTGCAAGGTCTGAAAACCGACCTACTGCCGTCACAATTCCCCGGCCAAAAGGCAGCCTCGCAGCTCTTGAATAATAGCCGAGGCTTTGCGACGCAGTATCAATGGCAGGTTAGCCCGGTTTTGACCAACACGGCGCGGTGGGGCTTCACGAGGGCTGGTGTGAACCAGTCTGGAACCACGGGGACAGAGTTCACCGTGCGGAGCTTCTCCAGCGTGCAGCCGTTTGGCGCGCGCTCGGTCGGGCGTGCGGTACCCGTGCACAACATCAACGACGATTTGAGCTGGATTCACGGCAAACACTCGTTGCAATTCGGCGGCGCCCTGTATTTAATCCGGAATCACAACATTAATGAGACGAATTCTTTTGCTTCTTACGTGGTAAACAACGGATTCTGCATCAACCTGTGCGCGGACTACACGCTGCCAGCTGGCGTTCCTAGCCCAGCTGATGCCACATCCTTCATTCGAGCCTACATGATGCTCACAGGGTCCATTACGCAGGTGGGTGCGACGATCTTCGCAACACCGCAAGGCACTTTTCTACCCCCTGGGACTCCTGAGAAGAGGAATTTTGCCGAAAACCTCTATGAGGGTTACGTCCAAGACAGCTGGAAAGTCAAACCAAACGTGACAGTGACGTACGGGCTGCGCTATGGGTATGAGACGCCACCGTGGGAAGTCAACGGATTCCAGGTAGCGCCTACTGTGGATATCGGACAATGGTTCCGGCAGCGCGAGATCAATCAGAATATGGGAATTCCTTCCACTGCATCGCCCATACTGAGTTGGGGGCTTGCAGGGAAAGCCAATCACGGCGCGGATTCGTGGTTCAAGCCGGATTTCAAGGATTTTTCGCCGCGTGTCGCCTTGGCTTGGAGCCCCGGCTATCAGAGCGGTTTGCTGTCAAGCATATTCGGGGGGCCGGGAAAGAGCTCACTGCGAGCCGGCGGGGGTATCTTCTACGACCGCATTGGCCAAGCGCTGGCGATCGACAGTGACCAGAATGGCTCGCCAGGAACGGCAACAGCTCTGATCGATCCGTCACAGCAATTCTGTCTCGGTACTACTACCGGGACGTGTGGCGGGGTTCCAGGGACTGCCCAAGCTCCGCGCTTCTCCGGGACATGCACGAGCGCTGGCTGCACGGGACTCCCTGCTCTCGGGGCGCCCTTTTTCACGATCCCAACGCAGGCTAAGTTCCCGTTTGTTCCGGCCTCGAACGCGTCCAACCTGGGATTCACCGTGGACCCGGGGCTGAGGACACCGTACACCATTCACCTGACGGCTTCCTACCAGCGGCAGTTATCGAAGGGCGTGGTTCTGGACGTCGCGTATGTGGGGACGCTGGGACGGCGGCTTCTGGGTAAGGCGGATTTCGCACAGTATCTAGACATCCGCGACCCGCAATCGAAGATTGACCTGTTTTCCGCGTACCGCCAGATTGCGCAAATCGCGGCCGTGACACCAACCTCGGGCGGAGCTGCGATCGCGCCTCGGGTGGTGGTCGGCGGCTTCAAGGAGCCGAACGTTGCAGCGCTGAAGTCGATCACGCTGTCCAGCCCATTTTTTAACAACCTGCTGCCTAACATGCCGGTATTCGACGCGGCCACGCTGTGTAACCCTAGCGATCCGAATCTTGCTTCGTGCCAGTCCGGATGGGCTTCTTTGACGCCGACCCAGGCGTTTTATGCGTACTCCGTAATAAAATCCGGAGCCGACCCATTGAATCCCGGCGGCGCATCATGGTCCTGCGCCTTGTTTGCCATGGACGCTTCGCCGGGTGGCGGGGTGCCGACTCCATGGAATTCGACGCTCGATCCCCAAGGCAACGGCTTTGTGTTGTTCCCGCCACAGTTTGCGCAAATTGGCGCGTGGACGAATTGGGCAAACTCGAACTACCATAGCTTGGCAGTCACGCTGCGGAAGAGCGTCGGATTTGGCAGTTTCGCCTTTAACTACGTCTATTCAAAATCGATCGATAATGATTCGGCGGCGGAAAACAGCGACCTACTCAACCCGAACGTTTCCAATGGAACTGTTCAAGGATTGATCCAGAACCCATTTCAGCCTGGGCTCAATCGGGCCGTTTCTGACTTCGATTTGAGACACAACTTCAACGGCTTCATGGTTTTCGATCTGCCCTTTGGCAAAGGCCGCCGCTGGGGAAACTCAGCGAACCGAGCAGTGGAAGCGGTGATCGGCGGATGGGAAATCACGGGCGCTGGCCGGTGGCGGTCTGGCTTCCCGCAGAGCCCGGGAAATGGTTTTAATTTCCCGACGAACTTCTTCCTTACATCTAACTCAACACTAATAGCCCCACTGAAGTCGAGCATAACTCGCAGTGAATCCGCGAGTGGGGCAACCGTGCCATCGCAAGCCGGAACGGCAAACGTGTTCTCCAACGCGGCGGCTGCTATCGCTGACCTGAACTTCACCCTGCCTGGACTGCCTGGATCGCGAAATGCCTTGCGGGGCCCGGCTTACGCATCTCTGGACGCGGGAGTTCACAAGAGCTTCCGGCTGTGGAGAGAAGGAACGCGGCTTCAGCTCCGCGCCACAGTGTTCAACGCATTTAACAGCGTCAACTTCAGCGATCTGGGCATTTCGCTCGATCCGACATCGCCGGCAACGTTCGGTCAAATCACTTCGACGGCATCGGGACGAGGCCGAGAAATGGAGTTTGCAGCTCGGTTTGAGTTCTGAAGAAGAATTACAACCCTTGACGCGAAGGCCCTCGGGAAGACCGAGGGCCTTTGTTTTTGCGGCACGGGTTTAAACACGCGGGGTTAAGCTATTCTCGTTTGCGAGATGCAGAGAAAAGCCCAATTTAACGTGAGGCCGATGAGCGAAGCCGGTCGAAAGGTGAGCCGGAGGGAACTGCTGCGCAGGGCAGTTGTTGCAGGCGGGGCTTTGCTGGTGGGCTTCGAGCATATGGCGTGGTCGCGGCCGATTCAAGAAATAGGAAATGATCCTTTTTCTAAGGGCAAGCTGCTTGGCACGATTGCGTTTACGGGAGAGGCGAAAGTGCCGATGGAAACGGCACTGGGAGCGGAGCTTGACGGGCGGATGTATACAGATCTTTCCGCGCTAAGCCCCGAGAATCGCGTGACGCCGACGGAAAAGTTCTACATTCGAACGCGGGCGTCGGAACTGCTGGACACGCAGAAGGCGTGGCGGGTCAGGGTGGGCGGGCTGGCGGCGGGCCCGTTCGAGCTAAGCGCTGAAGAGTTGAGGAAAATGGCTAAGCCCATGGGCTTGCACCTCATGGAATGCGCGGGAAATACTCGGAGCGTACACTTTGGGATGATGAGCGCGGCGGATTGGGGAGGAACGCCCTTGGCCGAACTTCTCGAGAGTGCGAAGCCCAGGCCTGCGGCGACGCGGGTGCTGATTTCGGGCTTTGACACATACGCGGCGAAATCGGCCAGTTCGCTACCGGGTGCGAGCTGGATTTTCACTTTGGAAGAACTTAGAACGTCGCGAGCGTTTCTGGCCACGGAGATGAACGGCAGCGCGTTGACGAGGGATCATGGAGCACCGGTGCGGCTGGTTGTCCCGGACTGGTATGGGTGCGCTTGCATCAAATGGGTAAACGAAATCACATTCACCGATGACACTGCGGCGGCCACGTCGCAGATGCAGGAATACGCGGCGAGAACGATGCAGACGGGGGTGCCGCAGTTGGCGCGCGAATACAAACCGGCGACAGTGGACCCAGCGGCCATGCCGATTCGCGTGGAGAAATGGGTGGTCGAGGAGAAAATCAAATACCGCGTTGTGGGCATTGCTTGGGGCGGGTCTGGCGCGGTGAAAGACCTGGAGATTCGGTTCAACCCGGAAGAAGACTATGTCCCGGTCGGCAACCTTGAACCGATGGCAGGTAACCCCTGGAGTTTCTGGACGCATGCATGGGCGCCGCGCCAGACTGGCACCTACATGATTCGCCTGCGCGTGAAGGATGCGGGTGTCATCGCAAGGCGACTGGACCTCGGCTATTATATGAGGAGCGTCGAGATTACGGAAATTTGAGAATGCGATCATTGCAAGAAATTTATCGCGGTGGGCGTGGTGCGCTCTTGTGGGGCGCTATCCGGCGAACATTGGCCTGGGCGTGCTGTACCCTTTGGATTTTTCCCGCTTTGCCGGCCCTCGCACAACATGAAGGCCATGAGCCGAAAGAAGCCATCGGTGCAGTTCTGCGGGAACTGCTCGATCGGCCTCTTCCGCTGCGGCAGGGGATTGGAAGAGTCCACGAGGTGGTAACTACGTCCTCGGCCGAGGCGCAGGCTTATTACGACCAAGGGTTAGCATACCTGCATTCTTTTGTGTGGATTGAAGCGGCGCGGTCGTTTCATCAGGCATTACGGCTGGATCCTTCGCTGGCGATGGCCTATTTAGGGTTGAGCGATGCGTACGTCGGGTTACAAGACATGCCCACGGCGCTGGCTGCCTTTGAAAAGGCACAATCGCTTGCAGCGAAAGCCAGCGATCGGGAGCGCGCGCGGATGACGATCCGCGCGCGGCAATTGGATTATCTACAAGACGGCGGCAACCTGCAAAAGTACTTCGCTTATCGCAAGGCCCTCACTGACGCACTGGCCGCGACGCCGAACGATCCGTGGCTGTGGATCTTACGCGGGTTTGCCGATGAGGGAACGCCCACCGCGCATGGGCAAGGCGGCGGCGTGGACACGATCGCGTTCTACGAAACGGCGCTGAAGCTCTCCCCGGACAATTTTGCCGCGCACCATTACCTCGCGCATACGTTGGAGAACCAGGGGCCGCTGAAAGAGGCGCTGGAACAGAGTGAGATTTACGCGCGAATGGCTCCAGCGATTCCCCACGCGCACCACATGCACGGGCATGATCTGCGGCGAGCGGGACGGACCGAGGAAGCCATACAGGAATTTCTCAAAGCCGAAGAACTGGAGAACGAATACTATCGCGCGGAGAACATCCCTCCCGAGCTTGACTGGCACCACGCGCACAATCTGCAGCTGCTGGGGATGAGCTACGAAGCATTGGGGCAAATGAAGGCGGCCGAAGCGGCGTACCAAAGGGCTTTTTCCCTTCCTAGCTATACGGACCTCGCGGACTATAACCGAAAAGCGTGGCCGGAGTTCTTGCTGGACCGAGGCCGAGCGCAGGAAGCGCTTGCCGCGGCGCAGGAGTTGGTGAACAGCCGTTGGGCAATGGCGCGATTCGCTGGGCATGCACTGGCCGGTCGCGCGCTTCTGGCGAGCAATCGAGTAGAGGAGGCGAAGACGGAATTATCGCTGACAGAGCGGGAGAGCGAACAGATTTCCACTGCGGTTCTGAAGTCATTGGTTGACGGCGTATTGCTTCGCGCCGAAATCCTGCTGCGCGAGAAAAAGTGGACGGAAGGAAACCCGCTGATGGAGGGAATCGAAAAAGATATTGCTGCCGTACCCGGGCCTGATGCCTGGAGTGAGGCGCTGTTCCAATTCGAATATATAGCGCGGTTCGCACGAGAGATTAGCGACTGGGAACTGGCCGAATACACCGCGCAGAAGATGATCCAGCATGACCCGAGCTACGCCGGGGGATATTTCGCGCTTGGATTGGTTTCCGAGCATCAAGGAGATGCCACCACTGCAAAGCAGGAGTTCGCCGCTGCGGAAAAACTCTGGAGCAAGGCTGACACAGAGCTGCGATCGCCGCAAGTTCGAAGGCCATGAAGAACCGGCGTCCTCGCAAGATTTTCTAATTTATAGCCCGGTGTAGCCCGCGGGCGTGGAGCTATGTTAATCTGGTAGTCGCACTTGAGCTGGACGTATTCGCTTGAGCTGAATCTGTCGGGGCGTAGCGCAGCCTGGCTAGCGCGCCTGGTTCGGGACCAGGAGGTCGATGGTTCAAATCCATTCGCCCCGACCATTCCACATTTCTGCCTCTCATTGGTTTACGCTGCATTTGCTATTCCTACCGAAATGACGTTTTGCATTCCAGAACAACTGCCAGAGAACTACTCGCCGTAGGGTACCCAGATGTTCTTCACTTGCACGGTGTGGTCGAGGAACCACCGGCCTTCGCCTTGTTTCAGGTCGAACCAGTCTATGGTGCGGCCTTCGTTCGTGAACACCTGCTTCAGATTGCCGACCGAGAGAGTTTTCACCGCCGCAGCGTCTGCTTCATCCGTAAAGCACCAGATGGCGTCGATGTCGTCGTGTTCGGCGAGCGTCTTCATCAGCTCGGCGGAGCGGCCGGTAACGATGTTCACGACGCCATCCGGAAGATCGCTGGTTTCGAACACTTGATAAAGATCACCGGTAATCAGTGGATATTTTTCCGAAGGAATGGCGACGACGGTGTTCCCCATGGAAATGGCCGGCATCACCAGCGAAAGGAATCCCAGTAAAGGCGCATCAGCGGGGCAGAAGATGCCCACCGTTCCGATCGGTTCCTTCATTGCCAGAGCGACGTTGCGAAACGGCGGATTGTGTACCGCGCCGTCGTTCTTATCAGCCCAGGCGGCGTAGGAGAAGATGCGCTCGATGCCGAGGCCAACTTCGGCTTCCGCCTGTTTTTGCCCAACGACGGCGGACAAGCGAGCAGCAATTTCTTCGCCGCGCTGCGAAAGATTCTCTGCGATGTAGAACAGCACTTGCGCGCGATTATGCGCCGTCGCCTTGCCCCAGCTTTCCGCTTTGCGCGCTGCTTCCACGGCGTTGCGGATGTCCTTGCGATTGCCAAGCGGAGCTTCCCCAAGCAAACGGCCGTCCGCGCCGCGCACTTCGATGCTGTAACCGGAATCGGGCCGCGCCTGTTTGCCGCCGATGTAGAGCTTCACGGTGCGATCGATCGGGGGAGCCGCGAAATCGGCCGGCTGCTCCGCCGGTTGATCGATCGCCAGAGGCTTGGGGTGAACAGGCGGGGCGTTCTTGAACCAGCTGGGTTCCAGATACTCCAGCAAGCCCTCGCGGCCACCTTCGCGGCCATAACCGCTCTCGCGGTAACCTCCGAATCCGCAAGCGGCGTCAAAGAGATTCGTGCAGTTTACCCAGACCACTCCAGCTTTCAGTTGCGCGGCCACGTGCAGCGAAACATTGATGCTCTCGCTCCAGACGCAGGCGGCCAGGCCGTAAACCGTATTGTTGGCAAGTTCCACGGCCTCGCGCGGCGTTCGAAACGTCATCGCTACGAGCACCGGGCCGAAGATTTCCTGCTGCGCTACCATCGAAGCCGGGTGAACGTTGCTAAGCAATGTCGGCGGAAAATACAGACCCCGCGACGGCACGGGGATGGAAGGCTGCCAACAGGTCGCTCCTTCGGAGACACCTTGATCTACCAGCCGCTGAATGCGCTGGAGCTGCACGCGCGCCACAATCGCGCCGATGTCGATGGCTTTGTCTAGCGGCGGACCGATTCGTAGCGTGTTCATGCGGTCCTGAATCTTGCCGATCAGCTTATCCGCGATGCTCTCTTGCATCAGGAGCCGAGATCCGGCGCAGCAAACCTGTCCCTGGTTGAACCAGATGCCGTCGACCAGGCCTTCTACAGCGCTGTCCAAATCCGCGTCCTCAAAAACAATAAAGGGAGACTTGCCGCCAAGTTCGAGGGAAAGCTTCTTGTGGCTCTGCGCCGTGGCCTTTCGAATCGCCCGCCCCACTTCGGTCGAGCCGGTGAAGGCAATCTTGTCCACATCAGGATGCTTCACTAGCGCTTCGCCGGTTGATCCATCGCCAGTGACAATGTTCACCACTCCGGCGGGGAGCCCAACCTCCTGACAGATGTGCGCAAACGCGAGCGCCGTCAGAGGAGTAAATTCCGCAGGCTTCAGCACGACCGTATTCCCGGTTGCCAGCGCGGGCGCAATCTTCCACGCCAGCATGAGTAAAGGAAAATTCCACGGAATAATCTGGCCCACGACGCCGCAAGCGGTGTACCCCGGAAATTCCTGCTCCAGCAACTGCGCCCAGCCCGCATGATGATAAAAATGTCGCGCCACCAGCGGAATGTCGATGTCGCGGCTCTCACGAATCGGCTTGCCGTTATCCAGTGTTTCGAGAACCGCAAGCCAACGCGAATGTTTCTGCACCTGCCGCGCCAGCGCATAAAGATAACGCGCGCGCGCATGAGGAGCGAGCGATTGCCAAGCCGCCAAAGCGGCCCGCGCGGCCTTCACCGCGCTGTCGACATCCGCCGCCGACCCTTGCGCCACGGTCGCAAGTTTTTCACCGGTGGAAGGATCCGTCGTGTCGAAATAAGTCTCCGCCGCGGGTGCCTGCCACGTTCCGTTGATGAAATGTCCGTAGCGTCGGCCGTGATGGTCGAGCCAGGCGAGAGCCTCGCGCGGATCTTCCGGCGCCGGTCCGTACTCCATGGTCATGAATTTTTCGACGATGCTCATTCGCTTCTTCCCGATTCACCCGCTATCGAACCATCATTCTCTGCCTACGCCATGGGATGGCGATACTCCGCCGAGTACCGTCCCGTGGCGTGGTGCTCCAATTGCCGCTCGATATCCGCAAGCATGCCGCTCGCGCCAAACCGGAATAGCTCCGCTTTAAGCCAGGAGCTGCCAAGCTCCTCTTTCATCAGAGCAAGCCATTCGAGCGATTGCTTCGCTGTTCGAATGCCGCCTGCCGGCTTGAAGCCCACAGCCATGCCCGTCGCCTGCGCGTATTCGCGAATCGCCCGCGTCATCACCAGGCTTACCGGCAGCGTCGCGTTCGTCGCTTCTTTCCCGGTCGAAGTCTTGATGAAGTCCGCCCCAGCCATCATCGCCACCATGCTGGCGCGCGCCACGTTCCGCAGCGTCAACAAATCGCCGCTACCCAGGATGACTTTCAGGTGCGCGGGCCCACAGGCGTTCTTGAACGCGGCGACCTCATCGTAGAGCGCTTGCCATTTGGCGCCGAAGACATGCGCGCGCGTGATAACCACGTCGATTTCGTCCGCTCCCGCTTCCACCGAGCGCCGGATTTCCGCCACGCGTTCCTCAAAGGGAGAAAGCCCGGCGGGAAATCCCGTGGAGACCGCGGCGACATGAATGCCGCTCCCCTCGATCGCCCGCCGCGCGGTTTCCACGAAGGCGTGATAAACGCACACCGCAGCAACCTTGATCTGCAGGCTTTCGATGCCCAGCTTCTGTACCAGTTCCTGTTGAATCGGTTGCCGCGCCTTGGCGCACAGCCGCCGGACACGTTCGTCCGTGTCGTCGCCGGAAAGCGTCGTCAAATCCATGCAGGTGATGGCGCGCAACAGCCAAGCTGCCTGCCATTCCTTTTTCACCGTTCGCCGCGTGCCGATGGTTTGCGCGCGTCGCTCGACGGCGCTGGTGTTCACTCGCACTGCGTCCACCCAATCCAAATTCAGCGGGACGCCGCGGTTCGGCTGTAGATCGCGCCCTCCGTAATGCGCAATCGCCGTATCGGAAGGAGAAATTGCACCTCGTATACCCGAATGTTCAAGACTCGAAGAGATTTCAATACGTGGGTTGTTGCGCAGAGTCATGGAGTTTCTCACCACATTTGGCCGTTCAATCAGTAAACCTCTATCTTAGCACTTTGACAAAGCCGGTTTACACTCGCCCACCGCGACTCCGCCATTCCTTCTCGAAATCCTCCCGGCTAGAGAAGGACTTTTGAGTTCCTACCTTGATCGTCGAAAGAGCAGCGTATAGATTTGCGCGCGGCAGAGCTTCCTCCTCCTGCAAACCTTCGCTCAGAAAAACGGCGAAGCTACCGATGAAAGCGTCGCCCGCGCCTGTCGTGTCTACCGCTCGGACCTTGAATGCGGGAATCAGTTCCATCTTATCCGAGCCCGCGGCCAATGCGCCGCGCTCGCCGAGAGTAATCACCACGCGCTTCATTCCTTGACCAAGAAGAAACCCCGCGCATTTTCTTGCCGCATCGATTGAAGGCACCGGAATTCCCGTGATCGTCTCGGCTTCGCTCTCATTGGGAATAAAATAGTCGGCGCCGCCCAGCTCTTTCAAGTCAACCGGCTGCGCCGGGGCGGGATTCACGATGCAGCGAATGCCATTGGCCCTGGCAAACTTCACGGTGTGATAGACGGTGCGCAAGGGAATCTCAAACTGCAGGATGATGGTGTCCGCCTTGCGGAGAAGTGGCGCGGCGGCATCCACATCTTCGGGCGAAAGCGTGTCGTTTGCGCCCTTCACAACGATGATGCGGTTTTGGCCGCTCGGGTCCACAAAGATCGGGGCCACCCCGCTCGAAACGCCCTCGGCGATGCGCACATAAGTCGCGTCAATCCCCTGTGCTTCAAAGTTCTTAATCGTCGCCGGGCCGAAAAGATCGCTTCCGACTTTTGCGACCATTCCCACGTTCGCCCCGCAGAGACGCGCCGCGACCGCCTGATTCGCCCCCTTGCCGCCAAAGCCGAGATCGAATTTTTTGCCGAAGATGGTTTCCCCCGGCCTCGGAAACACGTCATTGAACGTGGTAAGGTCCACGTTGGCACTGCCTACAACCGCAATAAAGGATTGCTTGGACATCATTTCGCCCCGGATGATTCCGCGCGCGCATTATATAAGAACACGGCGGGGAACCGCATAAACTCTTGATTCCGAAACAAATTGTCCCGGCGTTGGCCTCGAGCGAGGGTAATGCTGCAACATTCTTCGGTATGTCCTTGACAGACTCCCATTCTGTGAGTACAAGCAACGGCGGTTACATTATGCGGAAACAGCATCAAGCCCCGCGTTTTGAAGCCGAGGAAAGAAGACGAATCGGTTTACCTGAAAAGGAGCCGCAAATTTATGTTTGTTCCACACACTTTCGGCATAGCTCTCTTAATGATCTTCACCAGCGCAATCTGCTGGGGCTCCTGGGCGAACACCTACAAAGGCGTGAAGAATTACCGTTTCGAGTTGTTTTACTGGGACTACGCGCTCGGGATTTTCCTGATCGCCGTCGCGCTGGCCTTCACGATGGGCAATACTTCGAATGATGCTTCGAGTTTTCTGAACAACGTCCGCGCCGCGGATGGTTCGAATTTCATTTACACGCTTGTAGGTGGCGCTGTTTTCAATCTCGCGAATCTCCTTCTCGTCGCCGCCATCGACATGGCTGGTCTGGCCATCGCTTTTCCCGTTTCCATTGGGATTGCCATGGTGGTCGGCGTCGTTTCGAGCTACGTGCTGCAACCGAAGGGCAATGCGACCTTGCTGGCCGCCGGCGTCGCTTGCGCCGTCATCGCGGTGATCCTCGATGGCAAGGCTTACGGAAACCTCGCGAGAGCCGCCCGCTCTGTTTCCCGGAAGAGCCTCATAACCTGCGTCGTTTCTGGAATCCTGATGGGCCTCTGGGCTCCTTTCGTCACTCACGCGATGACCCAGGGAAACACTTTGGGTCCTTACAGCGTTGGCGTTTTCTTTACGCTCGGGGCGCTGCTCTCCTGCCTTATTTGGAATGTGTATTTCATGAAGAAGCCCCTCGTCGGCGATCCCGTGAATTTCGGCGATTTTTTTCGCGGCCCGGCTTCAGGCCACATGCTCGGCCTGATGGGCGGCGTCATCTGGGGCACCGGCACGGTCTTCAATCTTGTCGCCGCCAATTTCACCGGCGTCGCCATTTCCTACGCGATCGGGCAGTCCGCACCCATGGTCGCGGCGTTGTGGGGAGTTTTCGCTTGGAAAGAATTCGATGGCGCCAATCGCCAGGCAAAAACGTATCTCGGCCTAATGTTCCTGTTCTACATTCTCGCTATTCTTCTCATAGCCAAGGCCAACACAGCAGGCTGATGAAAAGGTGCCGATCATCACTGGAACAGAGATCGCATCGCAGCTAGAGTTCGTTCTACGCGGCGAAAACGTTGCGTACCATGAACCATAAATTCGCCGGCCGCTCCGCCAGCCGGCGCACGAACCACGGATACCAATAGTCGCCGTAGGAAACCAGCACGATGCAAGTGCAGCCTTCGCTGGCGAGCCGCTCCTGCGCGGCGCGCTGAATGCCATAGAGCATCTGTACTTCAAAATCCTTCTTCCCGAAGCCCTCCGCCGTAACAAAATCGGCCAGCCGCTGTATCAACACGACATCATGCGTGCCGAAGGCTGCTCGCGCGCAAAAATTCTCTTTCTTCGCCCGCAGCATCTGCTTTCCAAGTTCGAAATAACTCTCATCGACGTCCTGCTTGCGCGCAAACGCTATATCGGGCGGCTCGTCATACGCCCCCTTGACCAATCGGATCGAAGGCCGCAGCGGAAGAAGCTTTGCCAGGTCATCTTTTGTTCGATGGAGATACGCTTGCAGGCATACGCCAACGTTGGGATGCACGGTCAGCACGCGGCGATAAATCTCCAGCGTCGCGTCCACGTAATTGCTCGCCTCCATGTCTACCCAGACGGTGGAATCCTTTTGCGCGCTCTCCACAATTTTCTTCAGATGTTGGAAACATAGTTCCGGCAAGAGATCCAAACCGAGCTGTGTGAGTTTGACGGAAATCTCGGCTTGCAGGCCGCTTTCCCGGATGCGCTTCAAAACTTCCAGGTAGTGTTCCGTGACCTGCTGGGCCTCCGCGGTGTCCTTGACGTTTTCGCCCAAGTGCGTGAAAACCGTTCTAATCTTCTTGCTTCGCAGCGCCTCTGCAGCGGCCAGCGCCGCGTCCAAAGTCTCGCCGGGCATAAATCGCGACACTGTGCCGCGCACAAACCAATAGTGCGTCGCATGCTCGCGAAGCCATTGATTCCGCGCCGCCGCCAGCAACAGGGATCGCATCAAACTCATCTCTTGTTCGGCTCCTTTTTCTCCAAGCGAATCCCGTCCTCGCCAAGCCCCAGCACAGTTCTGCCTGCTCTATCTTCGCGTCACGAAATCGTCAGCAAGCGCAATAGCACACCGGCCAGCATCCCACCGAGGAGCGGTCCAATTACCGGAATCGGGGCATAACTCCAATCCGAGCCGCCCTTCCCGGCAATGGGAAGAATCGCGTGCGCGATGCGCGGCCCCAGGTCTCGCGCCGGGTTAATCGCGTATCCCGTCGGCCCGCCCAGCGACATACCGATGCCCCAGATGAGGCTCCCCACGAGATAGGGGCCCAGTCCCGCCGCGGGTCCCGCCGCCGAAACACGCTTTGAAAAAATCGCGCCGACCACGAAAACCAGCACGAAAGTTGCAATGACTTCGCTCAGCAAGTTCGTCGTAGTATTTCGGATCGCCGGCGCCGTGCAAAAGCATCCCAGCTTCGCCGCAGTGTCCGGCGTCTCCTTCCAATGCGGAAAATAGTGCACCCAGACAAGGGCCGCTCCCACGATGGCCCCAAGCATCTGCGCCGCAAGATACGGCGCGAATTTGGCAAAATTTCCGTCACGCATCGCGAAGCCGAGCGTCACTGCGGGATTCAGATGGGCATCGCTGCTCCCGCATGCAATGGCGGTGAAAACGCCTGCCATGACCGCGAACGCCCACCCTGCGGTAATCACCATCCATCCGCCGCCCTCACCCTTCGATCGTTTCAGCAGCACGGCGGCGACCACTCCATCGCCTAACAAGACCAGAATCATCGTACCGAGAAATTCACCGGCCAGCGGTGATGTCATAGAGGAACGCCTCCATCAGGATTCCATCCAGTCAAACGATCGCGTAACCGCTTTCTTCCACTGCCGGTAAAGCCTCTCGCGTTCGGTCTCTGCCAGTTGCGCCTTCCACGCGCGATCGACCGCCCAGTTGGACCGCAATTCTTCCAACCCCGAAAAAAATTTTACCGCCAGGCCCGCGGCATACGCTGCGCCCAGCGCCGTCGTCTCTTGAATCACCGGACGCACCACCTCGCGGTTCAAAATATCCGCCTGGAACTGCATCAACAATTCGTTCGCCACCATCCCGCCGTCCACGCGCAGGCTCGCCAGGCTGATCTGCGAATCTTTCTCCATTGCCTCCACCACTTCCCGCGTCTGAAATGCCGTGGCCTCCAGAACCGCCCGCGCGATGTGCCCTTTATTCGCATAGCGCGTCAGCCCGGCGATCACCCCGCGCGCATTCGACTTCCAATATGGCGCATAAAGCCCGGAAAATGCCGGTACGAAGTAAACGCCCCCATTATCTTTGACCGTTCGCGCCAGCACCTCCACATCCGCGCTCTTCTCAATCATTCCGAGATTGTCGCGCAGCCACTGCACCAGCGCTCCGGTAATGGCGACACTCCCTTCCAAGGCGTAATGCGCGGCCTCGTCGCCAAACTTGTAGGCCACCGTGGTAAGCAACCCGAAACTCGACGCAACCGGACGCTCGCCCGTGTTCATCAGCAGAAAGCACCCCGTCCCGTACGTGTTCTTCACTTCGCCGGGACGAAAACACGCCTGCCCTACCAGCGCCGCCTGTTGGTCGCCAAGAATTCCCGTGACCGGTACGCCTGCCCCCGCCCCGAGCCTTGCTTCACCATACACTTCGCTGCTCGAACGCACTTTCGGAAGCACCGCGCGCGGAATGTCAAACGCCGACAGCAACTTTTCGTCCCAATCCAGTGTTTGTAGATTCAGGAGCTGCGTGCGGCTCGCGTTGGTGACGTCCGTGGCGTGGACGCCGCCCGAAGGGCCTCCGGTCAAGTTCCAAAGGAGAAAGGTATCGATATTTCCGAACAGCAGCTCGCCTGCCGCAGCTTTCTCCCGCGCGCCGGGAATATTTTCCAGAAGCCAGCGTAGCTTCAAGCTGCTGAAGTAGGTGCTCAGCGGTAACCCGGTCTGCGCCCGGAAGCGGTCTTGCCCGCCCTCGCTAGCGAAGCGTGCCACGTCTTCCGCAACCCGCGTGTCCTGCCACACAATCGCGTTCGCGACCGGTTTGCCCGTCTTGCGCTCCCAAAGGACTGTGGTTTCCCGCTGATTGGTGATGCCAATCGCCGCCAGATCCGAAGCGCGCAGCCCGCGCTGCTCCAGCGCCGCTGCCATCACTTCTTCCGTGCGCCGCAGGATTTCCAGCGGATCGTGCTCCACCCAGCCCGGCTTTGAAAAAATTTGTTCGTGTTCTTTTTGCGCCACGGCCACGATCCGCGCCGATTGGTCGAACACCATGAATCGTGTGCTCGTCGTGCCTTGGTCAATGGCGCCAATGTAGTTTTTCACTGCACCAATCCTTTTTGTTGACGCAGCAGCATACTACGTCATTGCCACCCCTTGCCTCCTGCAAAAGCCCGCTTACCCCAGCGCAGTAAAACGTTCTTGACACCAAGACTGGCCTCGCGTGTACGTCTTTTCCACCTGCCCGCGCATCTAACTGTCTGAGGATAGATGGAAGGAGTCATTATGATGATAAGGAAAGCAGTTCCAAGCCGTATTGTCCTGATAGTTGGGACACTCGCCTTGGCCTTTGGTTTTTTTGCAACAAGCGCTGTCGCTGCTGGGCCCGGGACGGTCACTATGACGGTGACTGCGGTCGGCAAGAAAGACGTTAGCCCACCGATCGTGACCAAGGACGATGTCGAACTTTATCTAAACAAGGAGCGCACGCAGGTTGCCGATTGGAAGCACGCCGATAAACTGTACCTCGCCGTCCTGATCGACGATTCGCTCGACAACCTCATCGCCAGCCAGTGGGGCGATCTGAAAGCCTTTTTCCTCCACCAGCCTGACACCACCTATATTTCCGTGTCCTACGCGCGCAACGGTGCCGCAATGGTCGCACAGGATTTCACTAACGATCACGAACTGGCCGCCAAGGCTCTGCGCCTGCCGCTCGGGAACGGAGGGGCCTTCTCTAGTCCCTATCTCACTCTTCTGGATCTGATGAAGCGCTTGCCTGCTTCCGCGGACAGGGTTTCCATTCTCTTCTTTTCTTCCGGCATCGACTATTTTCGCGGAGATTTTTGGACCAGGCCCGTGGATCTCGATTCCACCATCAGCCGCGCGCAAAAGCAAAACATCAACATTTGGACCATCTATGCTCCCGATGCCGGGCACAGGGCGCGCGGATTCTTTTTGATTTCCCGGGCGCAGTCGTATCTTAGCCAGCTCTCCGATGATACGGGCGCCGAGTCCTTTTACCTCGGGACCGGCGAGCCGGTCACCTTCAAACCTTATTTTGATGAACTCGCTAGCCATCTCAGCAATCAATACCTGCTGACCTTCAAAGCCAGCGGAGGAGCGAAAGGGCGGTTCGAGCGCGTCAAGGTGCACACGGAGCTGCCTCACGTCGAATTTTTGGCCGCCCCTCAGGCATTTCTGCCCCCGGCGCAATGAAACTTCAGCAAGAGTGTTCATTCTGAGGAGGTACTTAAGCCTCTTTAGAATCAACACTTACATAGGACTTCGCAACTGTTGATTTCAAAGGATTTGCGGAGATGCTAAGTTCTTTAGATGCAACACTTACAAGAAAACAGGGGGAGGGTACACCTGTTATGGTTGATTAGGCCTCCCCAATACCAATGCTCGCTCAGATGGCAGGAACTTGGGGTTAAGAACCTAGGCAGTTGCGAAAGCGGCGTCATCGGGTTGGCGGGCGCACCCGGAAGCGAAATCGAGACGCGTAACTAGGGTGGAAATCTGGACTTCCGGGCAAACTTCGGGGACCGATAGCTCCAGCGCGATGCGGGAGCCCTGCTCCGGCGCTTCCTTGGCCAGCACGATCACGCGAGAACTCAAATACAACGCCTCCTGCGTATTGTGGGTCACGAAGAGCACCGTGATTCCGGTGTCGCGCCAGAGTTGGCGAATGAGGCGCTGCATGTCTTTGCGCGTGCCTGGGTCGAGCGCGCTGAATGCTTCGTCTAAGAGCAAAATCCTCGGCTTGTTGATGAGCGCCTGGGCAATGGCGACCCGTTGCTGCATGCCGCCGGAGAGCTGCTCCGGATATTTGGCGGCGTCGGCGTCATGCAAACCGAGCCGGCGGATGTAACGCAGAGCTTCCTGCCGAAACTGGCGGCGGCGGCGGAAGTAGCGCGGCGTCAGGCAAGTGAGTAGGTTGAATTCGTTGACCTCCGGCCCGAAGATGATGTTGCCCAGAACGGTCTTGTCGGGAAACAAAGAATATTTCTGAGGGACGAAGCCGCAGGTGCGATCGGGCTGGCGGCGCTCGACGCCGTCGATCAGGACCCGGCCAACACTGGGCTGTTCTGAGCCCAGGATGAGCCGCAACAGGGTGGATTTACCGCAACCGGTCTGGCCCAACAGGCAGACAAATTCGCCCTCTTCAATGCTCAAATCGACGTTGCTCAAGACCGGGCGAGACGGCGAACCGTAGGCGACGGACACATTCTCAATATGGATCAAAGCCATGTGCGTCAGGCCTCGTGGAACCAAGGATGGAGCTTGCGATTGATGACGCGCATCGCCAGGTCCACCAGGAACAGCAGCAACGCCACCCACAACACATAAGGGATAATTACGTCCATGCCCATGTGCCGTCGCAGCAAAGCGATCCGGTATGCCAGGCCGTCGGTGGAGGCGATCATTTCTCCCGCAAACAGAAACAGCATGACGGCCTTCAGGTTGAGGCGAATGCTGTTCAAGACCCGAGGCGTGATTTGCCGCAGGACCACGCGGTAGGCAACGTCGAAATCGCCGGCGCCGAGAGTGAAGGCTTTCACGATTTGCTCACGGGGCACGCTTCGCGTGAGGTTGCAGGTGTCTAGGATGATGGTCGGAGTCACGCCTATGACAATCAGCATGATCTTGGAGAGTTCATCGATGCCGAAAGCGATGAACAGAATCGGTAAAAGCGAGAGGGCGACAATTTTGTCGAAGAAGAGCACAAAACGCGAGAAGAAGACCCCTACGTAGGGAAACAGGCCCATGTGGAGGCCTAGAATGATGGCGGGTATCAGCAGCACCAAACTATAGAAGAAGCGGCGCGAAGTGGCCTTGGTATCCTTCCAGAGCATGCTGGCGAAAAAACGTTGCGGCAGACTCGCATTTTCCGCGATGGCTTGCTCGTCGTCTTCGGCCGGCTTGAACGCGGCATCGTAAGTGCTGCGCGCCATCTGGGCAAGGGTGGGTACGATGCGATCATCGGCGTTCTCCTGATGACGCTTGCGGGCGGTCTGAAGGTAAAGTCCGATTCCGAGCGCGAACAGGAACCAGGAGAGAACCACAGCCCATATCCGGCTGGGCTTTGCGTGGACGAGTTGTAATTCTTCTCCCATGCGCCTTCTTACAGTTTGGCTCGCGACGCCATCTCCATATAGGCGTCCTCGAAACGTAAACGTACATGGTCGGCCTTGCCCTGTATGGAACCATCCGGGTAGCGAATCGCGACATCGTCGGCGGACCCGGTTTTCTCGCCCAAGAGCCCGTGTTCAAAACAGAATTGCCGCACCAGGGCCATTTTTTGTTTGAGCTCCGGCGACTTGCCGAATTGCGCGGCCGACTCCGGCTGGTAAAACATTTTGGTCGTGCTGAGCTGCTCTCGATAAGAAGCCAGGGAATCGGCGGAGCCTTCGGCGATGGCCGCCAGCACCTTGTCGGCTGAGGGGTCTTGGGCCGACATCAGTCCCATCATTTCGTACCAGGCCCCGGCCAGAGCCTTGGCAAATTTTTGTCCGGAGCCGTCAGGCCGGTCCAGCACTTCCGTGCGCACGACGGTAAGGTCGAGAATTTCGCCTGGAATTTGTGACGAGTTGAAAAGGGACGACACGCCCTTCTCCTTGGAGAGCTGCGAAAGCATCGGCTTCCACGTGACCACCGCGGAAGCGCTGTTGTCGCTGATGAACGCGGACTGGATATCCGAGTCGGAAGTGTTGATTTTGCGCACTTGCTTGATCTGGTCGCGCAAGCCATTCATGGTTAAGGCGCGGTCGAAGAGGTACTCGGAGACGGTTTTCTCCACCAAGAGCATTTTCTTGCCAGGCAAGTCCTTCATTTTCAGGCCATTGCGGACAAGCAAAGCGTCATTACCGTTGGAATAGTCACCAATGATGACCACCGTGGTCGGCACCCCTGACGCTGCGGGCATGTCCAACGCTTCCATGTTGGTCATGGTGCAGGCGTCGATGTTGCGGGCGACGAAGGCGTCCAGTGAGGGGGCATAATCGAAACGCTGGACCTTTACAGTGATGCCGTATTTGTCCGCCCACTTCTTCAGAATTCCGGATTTTGCCAGGTAGTGATACGGCGTCCAGCCAGCGTAGATCGACCAGCCTACTGTAAACGTCGGCTTCTGGGACAACGAAGGCGTCGCCAGCAACAGAAGGACGAATAGAGAGAACAGTGTCTTCCAACGCTCCCGAAGCACCGAAGCGCGATGGAGATTGGCCAGGCGCATATGCTGCCGAATCTTAGCGTGACGACGCCCGCGCTATGATTGAATCTTTCGATGTCTCCGATTCACGAATTGGATGATGCCAGGTAATTGCGCCAGCTCCCATAGCGCGTGATTTCGGTGGCGCCGGCAAGCGCGTAAAGCTCGCAGATAAAGCATTTGACCGATTCGCCTGAATCCAGGATCACGTTGCCGATACCGAGGGGCTCGGTGACCCCCGCTACGAAACTTCCGAATTGGTCTTCCGGCATGACCCAAACTTCGACTTCTATACCAGGTCCCTGGAATTGGTCATCGCGCACCAGGCCGGGTTTGGGTGGTTTGGTACCCGCCAGCGCGTAGAGCCGGTAACCGGGTGCTGTGCGGCTAGTCTTTTTCAGGCGCGCGCCGCGTTTGGTCAACTGCAAGTTCAGGGGCTGGCCCGTGAGATGAGCACCAACCACGGCCAGTTCTACACAGCCAGGCGCTTTGTCGAGCAGCGAAGTCTTCGCGCCGACGTAGCGATGCGCGAGCGCCAGCAGCGCTTCATCCGAAAAGGCCCGCCCTACGAACGAAATGCCAAATGGCAGACCGTTCGAACGGAAGCCGGCAGGAGCGGCAACAGCGGCAAGGTCCATCAGGTTTACGAAATTGGTGTAGTAGCCGAGATTCGTGTTCAGCTTTACCGGATCCGCCGCTATCTGTTCGTGGGTATAGATGGTTCCCGTGGTGGGCAAGACGAGTACGTCCATGCTGGCCCATTGTTCGGCGGCTGCCCGGCGCAGATCCATGAGGCGATACTCGGCTTCGTACACGTCCACGGCGGTGCGACGCTCTCCGCCGGAAATAATGCCGCGCACGACCGGGTTCATCTCATCGGAGTGATCACGCAAAAAGGAGCGAATGGCCGCGAGGCGCTCGGCCACCCAGGGGCCTTCGTAGAGCAGGTCGGCGGTTTTGCGAAAGGCCGAAAAATCAATCTCGAATTTTTCACCGCCGAGCTGCACGATTTTCCGCACAGCTTCCGCGTACAAGGCTTTGGCTTCGTCGTCACCGAAAAACTCGAGTTGCTCCGATCGAGGCACGCCGAACCGGAATGGGCCGTTCCACCAGGGCGCGGCATTTTCGCCAGTGCGAGGCTCGCGCGAAAATGGATCGCCGGAATCAAAGCCCTTAGCAGCGCGCCAGACCTTGTGCGCTACGTCGCAACCAGTTGCCAAGATGGATACGCAGTCGAGCGTGCGGCACGCGGGGACCACGCCCGCGGTGCTGAGCAAGCCTCGCGTTGGTTTCAGGCCAATCAGATTGTTGAACGCCGCCGGCACGCGGCCCGAACCCGCCGTATCCGTGCCGAGGGAAAATGTTACGAGGCCCTTTGCTACTGCTACGGCAGAGCCCGAACTCGAGCCGCCAGAAATGTACCGTTCGTCAAACACGCTGGAGCAGGCGCCGAATGGTGAGCGCGTCCCGACCAATCCGGTGGCGAATTGATCCATGTTCGTCTTGCCAATCAGGATGGCGCCGGCCTCCTCGAGCCGCCGTACTACGGTCGCGCTTGCGGCAGGTGTGTACGCATAAGCTGGACAGCCGGCTGTCGTTGGCATGCCGGCAACATCAATATTGTCCTTGACGGCGAAGGTCATTCCGGCAAGAGGGAGCCCGTTGTCATTTTCGACTGCAAGCGCGCGTTCCAGCGCACGCTCGCGCGGAATAAGCGAAATCCAAACTGGGTTTAGAGGCGCTAGTTCCAACCGGTCATAGAGGGCAGTGACCTTTTCCGAAATCTTCATACTGCCGCCTCCGTGCGAAGCGCCAGCAATACCTGTCCCGTGGAGACCAGCGACCCTGGAGCGCAGTGCAATTTTTCGACGGTACCTGCGCTCGGAGCGACAACTGCAATCTCCGTCTTCATCGCTTCGAGCACCAGCAATCTCTGGCCTGCTTCCACCCTTTGCCCCGTTTCCACGGCGATCGTCCAGACGCTTGCACCAATGGGCGAACGAACGGGCTTGCACCCATTCGCTGTATCGAAATCGTTGCGCGGCGCGCTCAGCGCATCCGGCGGCTCGACGAGTTCGACTTGGCCTGCGGCGCTCCATCTCTCGCGCTCGCTCTCGAAAGCTTGCTGCTGGCGCGTTTTGAATGCAGCGGCATCGGTGTCGATCGATTTCAGGAACGCGTGGTAGTCGCGAAGGCGGAATTCCGTCGGCTCGATGCGCAGAGAATACTGGCCGTGAGGAAAAGCGTCGCGAATCTCCAACAGCTCGGCCGCGCTTGCCGGAAAAAACCGTACCTGATCAAAAAACCGCAGCAGCCAAGGCGTGCCCGGCGGAAACTCCTCCGTCGATCGAAAAGTGTTCCACATCTGCACGGTGCGGCCGACGAATTGATAGCCACCCGGGCCTTCCATGCCGTACACGCAAAGATAAGCGCCGCCGATTCCCACGGCGTTCTCGGGCGTCCACGTTCGTGCTGGATTGTATTTCGTCGTCACCAGGCGATGGCGCGGATCGACCGGCGTCGCTACCGGCGCTCCCAGATAAACGTCACCTAGCCCAAGGACCAGGTAGCTGGCACCGAAGACGATGCGGTGCACTTCATCGACCGATTCGAGGCCATTGATGCGGCGAATGAATTCGATATTGCTGGGGCACCATGGTGCGTCTGGCCGCACGCTTTGCGTGTACTTCCGAATGGCAAGTTGCGTGGCGGGATCATCCCAGGAAAGCGGGAGATGAACCACGCGCGACGGCACCGTGAGGTCGTCGAGATCCGGTATGCGCCGCTCGCATTCTTCGAGCGCCTCCAGCAAAGCTTCTCGAGCCACGCGCGAGTCATAGTGGATATGCAACGACCGCACGCCCGGCGTGACATCAATGATCCCGGGAAGATTCATTTCATGTAATTGCTGTTCCAGCGCGTGGACGCGGAAGCGCAGGTTCAAATCAAGCATGTTTGGGCCGTACTCCACCAGCAGGCAATTGTCGCCGTCGGCGCGGCAGACCACCGCAGGCGCGCCGTTCGATTCGGGGGGTCGATAAAGTATTCGATTTTCGCGCGTGCTTGCGGCCGGTAGCGCGGGTAGCACTCCGGAGAGTGTATCCAGGCATGCTTCCACCGCGCCCTTCAATTCCAAAGCTTGTTCAAGAGTGAGGGCGCGAAACCGCACGAAGTCTCCCGCTTTGAGCTGTCCGGTCTTCCATAGTTCGGCCTCAACGATGGTCACTGGACAAACGAAGCCACCCAGGCTCGGGCCGTCCGGCCCCAGGATCACCGGCATGTCACCGGTGAAATCAATCGTGCCTACAGCGTACGCATTGTCGTGAATGTTAGAAGGATGAAGCCCGGCTTCGCCGCCATCTTTGCGTGCCCATCGCGGCTTCGGGCCGATCAGCCGCACGCCGGTGCGGTCCGAGTTGTAGTGCACCTTCCACGCCGCCGAGAAAAACACATCAATGTCTTCGGTGGTGAAGAAATCGGGTGCGCCATGCGGCCCGTAGAGGACGCCAATTGCCCACTCGCTTCCATACTGAGGAATCAAGCCCTCTGGAAGTTCGCGGAGTTCTCGCGAGTCGCTGGGGGCGTTATCGATGTGCAGCACGTCTCCCGCGCCTAGCGCGCGACCAGACTGGCCACCGAATTTCCCGAGGATAAAAGTGGAGCGACTGGCAAGATACGGCGGTGCGGCAATGCCCCCGCCAACCGCGAGATAAGCGCGTGCGCCCACGCCTTGAGCGGATCCTATCTCCAAAACAGACCCACCCTGGACAAGCACGGTCCGCCAGCGTGGGACCGGCTGGCCGTTCAATCGCGTACCAAAATCAGCGCCGGTCAGGGCAATCCTACTGTCACAAGCAAAATGCAGGGTCGGGCCAGAGACCGTTATTTCGAGCCCGGCGGTCCCCGCCGCGTTGCCGGCTAGACGATTCGCCAGTCGAAAAGCCAGCGAATCCATGGGTCCCGACGGCGGCACACCAACATGCCAGTAGCCCAGGCGCCCGGGGAAATCTTGAATGGTGGTTTGCGTGCCCGGTTCCACGACGTCAATGCTTCGGGGGCGATACGGGAAATCACGCAGGAGGGATGTCGTGACGCCTCCGGCGGCGAAGGCTGGATGCTCGCAGACCTGCTGCAAATACGAGAGGTTGGTCTCCAGGCCGGAGAGCTCGCATTCGCGCAGTGCGGCACGGAGCTTATCAAGCGCCTCCCCGCGGCTCGGCCCATGCACGATTATTTTTGCCAGCATGGGATCGTAAAACGGCGTAACCTCGGTTCCCGGCTGCACCCAAGTCTCGACGCGCGCCTTCTCGGGCCACGCTACATGCGAGAGCACGCCGACGCTCGGCTGGAAATTCTTTGCGGGATCCTCTGCATAAATCCGCGCTTCCATCGAGCACCCCGACGGCATAATGTTGAGTTGGTCGAGCGAAAGATTCTCGCCCGCCGCTTGTCTCACCATCCACTCCACCAAATCGATGCCTGTCACCTCTTCCGTTACGCCATGTTCCACCTGCAGCCGCGTGTTGACCTCGAGAAAATAGAAATCTTTGGTGTCGTTATCGTAGATGAACTCGACGGTGCCCGCCGATTGATAGCTCACCGCCTTGCCGAGCTGAACCGCGGCCTGCAAGAGCTTTTGCCTGACGGAGTCCTCTAGTCCCGGTGCTGGGGTTTCTTCAATGACCTTTTGATTCCTTCGCTGTACTGAGCAATCGCGCTCGCCAAGAGCGGCTACCGAACCGCGGCCATCGCCGAAGATTTGAACTTCAATGTGCCGGGCTTGGGAAACGAATCGTTCCAGGTACAATCCGCCGCTTCCAAAGTTCGACTGGCTCAGGCGCCCGACCGCATTGAAAGCCTCGTGCATCTCCGCGGGAGAAGCGCACAGCCGGATGCCGATGCCACCGCCGCCCGCCGTGCTTTTCAACATCACTGGATACCCGATACGGTCGGCGGCTTCGATCGCTGCGTGGACGTCTTCGAGCAATCCGCTCCCGGGCAGCAACGGTACGCCATTTTCGGCGGCGATCCGGCGCGCCACGTGTTTCAAACCGAAATCGCGCATCTGCTGCGGCGTCGGCCCGACGAACACGATCCCCTGCGCTAGGCAGGCTTCCGCGAATCCGGCGTTTTCGCTGAGAAATCCATAGCCTGGATGAATGGCCTCCGCACGCGTCTTTCGCGTGGCTTCCAGCAAGGCAGGGATCGAGAGATAGCTCTGCGCGGGTGGCGGCGGTCCGATGAGCACGGCCTCGTCAGCTTGGCCCACGTGCGGCGAATGCCGGTCGGCCTCCGAATAAACAGCCACCGAGGAAACGCCCATTTTCCGGAGTGTTCGGATGATGCGGCACGCAATCGCTCCGCGGTTGGCAATCAGGACCTTGCGGAACATCACGCCTCGGCCCCATCCCAGATCAGCACCTGGACCGGAGTGGGATTGTAGGCGTTGCAAGGGTTGTTCAGCTGAGGGCAGTTGCTGATCAGCGCCAGTACATCGGTTTCCGCGCGCATCTCCACGTATTTTCCAGGATCGGAAATGCCATCTTCAAAAGTGAGCTTGCCTTCCGGCGTTACCGGGACGTTCATAAAGAAATTGATGTTACTGGTGATATCGCGTTTGGTCATTCCGTGGTTCCACTCGATCACGGCTTTCAGAAAGCTGTCGCGGCAGGCGTGCATGTGCCGCTTTTCGAGGGCATAGCGCACCATGTTGCTCTCGGCAGCGCAGGCGCCGCCTAGCGTGTCGTGGCGGCCGCAAGTGTCGGCCACGATGGTGAGCAGCACAGCGCCATTGGTCGAAATCAATTTCGTGCCGGTGGTGAGATAAGTATTGCGCTGCTGCTGAATCGTATCCTGGGCGCTGTAGCGGTCGGAGTAGTCATGCGCGTTGTAGAACAGCGTGTCGACCGCTTGGTTGCCGTGAAGATCGACAATGCGAAAGTATTGACCTTTCTTGAGCTCATGAATCCACGCCTCTCCTGCTGCAATCACCTGACTATAGATTGCCTTCGTGGGATCCAGCTTGCTTTGGACTAAGTTTATTCCGCTCATACTCTGCGAACCCTCATAAGAAATACCTCTCCGTCAGCGTGAAGCCGCGTCCGTTTTCCGGCCGCGAAAGGCGGCAAGGATCGTCCGGGCCCGGTGCCGCGACTCGCCGGATCGAGACGTGCACTGGCTTCGGTTCGTACCTCGGATTGGGATCAAGCGGGTGCTGGCAGGTGTTGAGAATCGTGAGCACATTCATCTCGGCGCGAAGCTCGACGTAATCGCCGGCTTTGGAGTTTCCGGGTGCGAAGCTCATGCCGCCGTCCGGCGCCACGTCAACACGGCTGAAGAAATTAATATTGGCAACCAGGTCGCGCGGTCCGAGGCCCCACTTGCCCAGTTCAATCAAGAAACTTTCGTGGCCGTTCTTGTGGCAGTCGTTGCGTTGCTCCTGGTAGCGAGAAGGTCCGTATTTTGCTTCCACCAGCTTGGGGCTGGAAGTTCCGCCGAGCGGATCGTGCCAGCCAACGGTATCCTCGATGATGGAGCAGAGGATTCGGCCCATGTCGGAGTAAAACACGAAGCCCTTGGTAAGCCGCGCGATGTGCTGCGCCTTGAGCGTATCCGGCATGTTGTATCTTTCCGCGGAACACTCGAAGTTGTAAAAAATGGCGCCGACATTCGCTCCGCCTTGCAAATCCGTCAGGCGGAGGGCCGTTCCGCGCTTCAGCACGTGGGACCAGGTAGCCCCTCCGTGAATGGTCTCCTCCCAAAGAACAGAAGATTCGTTCATGTACACCACTCCTTGAAAATTTTCGGATCTTTGCTTGTCGGGGAAGAATCAGGAGGCAGGAGGGCCGCAGCAGACGTCCATGCCCGTCAACCGCAGGTAGACCGCAATCGAAATTTGCGTTCTCTTGTTACGGCCTGAGTAAATGGAAATCATTGCGCGTAGTTTCGCACAACTCGCTCCCCCGCACAAGAAGAACGAAAACAAGTCACGAACGTCGTAAACGTGACCCTGTAGGAGGCCTTGCGGCCGGCCGATGCGATGTTTCTATTTTTCCGCAGCGAGTTTGAAGCCCCCTTGTAAACGGATATCGGCGGAAGAGTTGCCGACTAGAATGGCAAAGTCTCCCGGTTCGGCGTGCCAGTCGCGTTTCTTTAAATCGTAGAAAGAAAATGCGCGACGATCCAGCAAGAGAGTTACCTGTTTGGTTTCTCCTGGTTGCAGGCTGACCTTTGCGAACCCCTTCAATTCTTTCACGGGCCGAGGCACGCTTGCGTGCGAATCGCCGACGTACAATTCGGCCACTTCCGCTCCTTCGCGCGGGCCGACATTCTTGATCTTGAAGGAAACGCTTGCCAACCCTTTGGCACCGGCGGGTTCCGGGGCGATCTTCAGATCGCTGTATTCGAAACGGGTGTAAGAAAGACCGAACCCAAATGGAAAGAGCGGTTTTACCGTTGAGCGGTCATAGTGACGATATCCAACGAAAATTCCTTCCGTGTATTCGACGTGCTTGTCGCCCTTTTGCGGGTAGTAGCTCTTGAAGGTGGGATTGTCTTCCCATCTACGCTCGAAGGAGGCCGGCAACTTTCCGGAGGGACTGTGCGCTCCAAATAAGATTTGGGCCAGAGCGGTGCCGCCTTCCTGCCCGGGATACCAGGCATGCAGCAGAGCTGGAACGTTGTCGAGCCAGCGGGTCATGTCGACATTGCCGCCTGCCGTCAGGACGACGATTACGTTTTTGTTGACGCTGGCTATTTGCTCGATAAAAGCGTCCTGGCCAGCCGGAAGGCGAAACGTGCGGTCGCTGCCTTCGCCTTCGGTGCTGGGATCGAATCCCATGCAGAGGATCACCGCGTCTGCTTTGGCTGCCAGTGCTTTGGTTGCCTCGCCGACGGGCTGGGTCGCTGGGGCAATGCCAAACCTGGCCGTGGCTGTGCCAGTACTTTCGAAATACTCGAGACGGATTCTGTGCGGTTTGCCCGCTTCTAAATGTGCCGAGTAGGTATCGAGGGTCTCCGCGTGAGTCTTCCAGTCATCGATGACCAAGGCTTCATCGATGTAAAGCCGCGCACCATCGTCGGCGGAAACGAAAAACTTGTAATCGTCTTCCGCCTCCGGAACAAAGTAGCCGGTCCAACGAACCGAGAAATGATCCACGGGTCCTTCCTCACTGTAACTCCCCGATCCCCAATGGAAGTCGATCTGTTTATCAGTGCGCACGAGGGCAGGATCTCCTTGCAGCTGTTCGTTGTTGAAATATTCCGCTTTCAAGCCGGGCGAACCGCCTGGCGAAGTCTGGAAAGACGTGCGGGCCACAATTTCGTCGAGAGGCACCGCTTCCGACATGTAAAGCACACGCGCATCTTTGCCGAGGTAGTCGCTAATGCCTTCCAAGTAGCTGACGGCGTGGAACGGCTTCGTCAGCGAGCTTCCGCCGCCGCCGGGTACCGCCGGATAGGCATCTGGTCCGAGCACGGCGATAGTCTTAAACTTTTTTCTGTCAAGGGGCAGCAAATTATTTTCATTCTTCAAGAGGACGATGCCGCTGCGCGCTTCTTCGAGAGCAATCTCTCTTCCATCCTGGCTGTACGATGGGATTTTCGGGTCGGCTTGGTCGCGGTCGTAAAAACCAAACTCAATCGCTTTTCGCAAAATACGCCGCACTTTGTCGTCGATGGTGCCGATGGTCACTTCCCCGCGTTGAATCGCGGGGAGAAGATTGTGAGCATTCATGAAGGCGGGTGAGGGCATCTCGAGGTCGAGACCGTTGTTGGCGGCGGCGATGCCGTCGTGCGTGGCGTCCCAGTCCGACATGAGGATGCCGTCGAAACCCCATTCTTTCTTTGCGATAGTGTTGTTCAAATACCCGTTTTGCGTCATGAAGGTGTTATTCACTAGGTTGTAAGCGTCCATGAGCGCGCCCAATTTCGCCTCCTTCACGGAAGCTTCGAAGGCAGGAAGGTAGATTTCGCGGAGAGTCCGCTCATCGACGTCCGAGCTGTGGTCCAGGCGTCCATACTCCATATTGTTCGCGACGAAGTGCTTGGCAGTGGCGATTACGCCCTGGGATTGGATGCCTTCAATGAGCGGGACTGCCATCCTGGATGCAAGGTAAGGATCTTCTCCGAGGTATTCGAAATTTCTTCCGTTCATGGGGGCGCGGTAGATGTTCATTCCAGGAGCTAGAATGAAGTGCACGCCGCGAGCACGGGCGTCCTGGCCCATGGAAATGCCGACGCGCCGGGCCAAATCGGTGTCCCAGGAAGCGGCAAGCGCAATACCTGCCGGATAGGCAGTCGTTTCGCCGTAGTCGTGAACACCAAGCGGGCCATCGGACATCCGCAACCCGGGAAGGCCGAGTCTTGGAAGCGCCCGAATATAGAAGTCGTTGATGCCGCCGATCAGGGTAATTTTCTCTTCCAGGGTCATTTTGCTAAGCAACGCTTCGGTTCGCTTCTCCACCTCAGCCGGGTCTTGATGCGTGCTCTGGGCTGTCGTCCATGCTGCGGAACAAAGCACTGCAAGAATTGTCAGGCCGACACGCAACAGCACCGCACAGCGAGTGCGCATATTCGGATCCATGATTCGCTCCTTACTCCTGATCTACGACGACGGCATCTTACCGCCTGGACGGCATTTCCGCGAAATAGCCAAACATCTCCGGAGCCGCATCATGCAAGGATTGCGTACTGAAATTGTCTGGACAAATCCTCCGCACAGAGCGATAAGGAAGTGACCATGGCCTTCTCAAGCAGGATTTCCCGCCGAACATTCGTGCAATCGACGTCACTCGCGGCTGCGGGAGCTGCGGCCTGTCACCTGAGATTTCCAGGGGCCTTGGCAGCGACTCCAAGCCAACAGCCACTGAAAGAGTTCGGGTACGGTGACGTGACACTGACCAGCGAGTTGCACGAGAAGCAATTGCGTGAGACTCACACCGTTTTGATGGAGCTGAGCGAGGACAGCCTGCTCAAGCCATTTCGGCAGATGGCAGGGCAGCCGGCGCCGGGCGCGGATTTGGGCGGCTGGTATCACTACGATCCCGACTACGATCCGAACACCTTCGATGTGGGTTTCGCTCCAGGCGCTCCTTTTGGTCAGTGGGTTTCCGCGCTGGCACGAAGTTATGCGATCGACGGTTCTCCCGCAACTCGAAATAAGGTGCTGAGGTTGAACCGCTTGTATGCTCAGACGATTTCTGGCGATTTTTACGAGAAGAACCGCTTCCCGGCCTACTGTTACGACAAACTGGTATGCGGGCTCATCGATTCGCATCAATACGTGGGCGATCCTGACGCTTATTCGATTCTGGAGCACACGACCGATACTGCGCTGCCACACTTGCCGGGAAAGGCCATCGAGCACGGGCGGAGATGGCGCGAAAATCCGGCAGAGGAATACACCTGGGACGAGTCCTACACGATTTCGGAAAACTTGTTTCTCGCGTATCAACGCGGCGCCGGCGAGCGCTATCGCTCGCTCGGAACCCAGTATCTCGATGATGAGTATTACGATCCGCTAGCGGAGGGCCGCAACGTTCTCGCGGGCAGGCATGCCTATAGTTACGTGAATTCGCTATGCTCGGCGATGCAAGCGTACTTGACTCTGGGAAGCGCGAAGCATTTGCGCGCCGCCAGCAATGCCTTCGAAATGCTGAAAGCGCAAAGTTTCGCGACGGGAGGCTGGGGGCCGAACGAGTTTCTCAGCGGGCCAGATGGCCAAGAACTCGCCGCCAGCTTAACGAGCACGCACAGCAGCTTTGAGACGCCCTGCGGTTCCTATGCTCATCTTAAGTTGACGCGCTACTTGCTTCGCGTTACGCGCGACTCACAATACGGCGACAGCATGGAACGGGTGATGTACAACACCATCTTGGGCGCAAAGCCGCTGCTAGCCGACGGAAGTACTTTTTATTACTCCGACTATAATTTCCACGGAAGCAAGATCTACAAGCAGAGTCACTGGCCGTGCTGCTCGGGCACGCTGCCGCAAGTAGCTGCTGACTATCGCATCAACGCGTACTTCTGCGATCCCGAAGGCTTGTACGTCAATTTGTACATTCCTTCGACCGTGCGATGGACACAGGGCCGTACGCAGGTCTCTCTTACGCAGAGGAGCGCATATCCGCTTGATGGTGCGGTGAAGTTCGACCTAACGGTTTCAAAGACCTCGGATTTTGCGCTTCATTTTCGGATTCCTGCTTGGGCCGGGGGCGCTTCGATTTTCGTCAATGGCAAACGTTCGCCGGCCTCGGGTGTTTCGGGCAAGTTCGTTGCGATACGCCGAGCGTGGAAGACTGGCGATCGAATCGATGTGGATTTGCCAATGAGATTGCGGCTGGAGGCCATTGACGCATGGCATCCGGAAACGGTCGCTCTCCTGTGCGGTCCGCTGGTTTTGTTTGCGATCACGGATGCCGCGCCGGCGGTTACGGCTCGACAGCTATTGGCGGCAAAGAAGACTGGACAGGAGTTTTGGGAAGTTGAGACTGCCAGCGGAGCGCTCGGCATGTTACCGTTTACCGCCATTGAGGATCAGACGTACTCAACCTACTTAATCGTGAAGTAGGCTTGTCGAATCCATGATATCGTCGGGTTGCTCCGACTTGCACTTCCCCCAAGTCAACTTTCCGCTTCTCAATTCACCGTTCAGGCGGATCTCGCAGGTGTACGCGCGACGGACATCGAAACCGTATCAGCACCAAAGGAGTTTAACGTATGACTAAGTCTAATTCCTGCAGCCGTGAGTTCTTGAAGTAGGGTGCGTAGTCTATGTTCACTGAGCTGCTGATTCCATTTGAGGGTAGAGAGGCTCACCTATCCGATTGAAACTATTTGATACTGGCGGAGAGGGGGGGATTCGAACCCCCGTTAAGGGTATTAGCCCCTAAAACGGTTTAGCAAACCGCCGCATTCAGCCGCTCTGCCACCTCTCCGGTGAGGGCTTTGATAGCTTATCACGAACTCTAAGTTTCTTGAGTGCCCTCTGTTGTGGATATGGCCATGATTCCATCACAACGCGATCGATGCCCGGAACGGCCACGATCTGCGGCGTGGCGCTGTGCATTTGCCAAGTCTCTATATCCCGGAGGATTTTGTAGAAAAACGTCCGTTTCCGGCTGACCATCTGGCTTCTTCTTGCGTCAAAAAGAGTGGGTCGGTTGTCGGCGAGGGTTCCGGGACGGGACGGAAATTCTTTCCTTTCGGGTGTTTTGAACATAAAATGGCACCGGGAGCCGGCTATACCTCCGGAAAGGGTGCGGCTGGCGCCGGGGGAATTGCCGGAGATACCGGTTCCAGTAAGTCCCGTGCCCTGAAGACTGCGCCGCGAAAGTGGAGCGAACCTCCCGCGAAACATTTCGACCCGAATTGGCGTATGTAGGGTAGAGGCAGTCGGACGGGCATCGGTGTCCCCGCGGAATGGCTAGTTCTAGGGATCGCTTAAAAGGAAGTCAGCAGCGGAGGCTCGGGTGCACGACGGCAGCGTGGCAATTCGAAGGGGAATCGCATGAAGACCTGGCATAAAGTAGCGATTGGCGCGGGCGCCGTGGTGGTGCTCGGCGGGATAGTTTTGTTCAGCGTGAACCAGGCGAACAAGGGCGTGGTCACGGTTCAAACGGCCAAAGTGGCCAATCAGGAGAGCTTGGTATCGCTGGTGACAGCCTCCGGCGAAATCAAGCCGACGACCTATACAAATGTGACCGCCCAAGGGTTCGGCAGAATCACCGCGATCCTGGTCAAGGAAGGCGACCACGTCAAAAAGGGCGACAAGCTCCTCTTGCAGGAAAATGTGCAGGCGTCCGCGGACGTGCAGGCGCAGTCGGCGGCAGTCAATTCGGCGGAGTCGGGAGTGGAAGCCGCGGGAGCCAGTTACAAGGCCGCGCAATCGGACCTGATCTCACAACAAGCAAACCTGGAGAAGGCCAAGCTAGACTTTGAACGTGGACAGGGGCTTCTTAAAGATGGTCTGATTCCCAAACAGGATTTTGATCAACGCAAGACAGCCTATGATGGGGCCGTGGCTGCAGTCGAATCGGCGCGCTCGCGCGTGCTGTCTCTGAAAGCGCAATTGGATCAGACGCGCTCGCAAGTAAACCAAGGCCGTGCGGTGGGGATGCGCCTGAAAGATGTTTTGCAGAAGACTACCTACACCTCTCCGATCAACGGGATCGTTAGCTATCTGCCCGAGCGCGTGGGCGATTACGTCGTGCCCGGAATTCAGAATTCGAACGGCAGCTTCCTGATGACGCTCTCGGATATGTCGGTGGTAACCGCAGAAGTGAAGGTCGACGAGACGGATATCGTCAACGTGAAAATGGGCCAGGAGGCCGACGTGACGATCGACGCGGTGCCCGGAAAAATTTTCAAGGGTAAAGTGACGGAAATTGGATCGCAAGCGGTGCTGCGCAGTTCGGGGCTCACCACCACGCAGACCACCACGAGCACGCAGGAAGCGAAAGATTTCAAGGTTGTCGTGACGCTGGCGAATCCGCCGGAGAATCTGCGGCCCGGTCTTTCGACGACCGCCAAGATCAAGACGGCGGAACGGAAAAATGTGGTAGCGATTCCGATTCAGGCACTGGCGGTGCGGACGCGCAAGGATTTGGAAGAAGCGGCCAAGAATGCCAAGAAGCAGGGCAGTTCGAGCGTGACGCTGGCAGCGCCGCCGCCTCCTGCCCCCGGCGATCCCAAGAAGGATGAAGTGCAAGGCGTGTTTGTGGTCAATGGAAATAAGGCGCTGTTCCTGCCCGTAGAGACCGGCATTGCCGGTGTGACTGATATTGAAGTCACAAGAGGATTGAAAGCCGGAGACGAGATTGTCGTGGGCAGCTACAAGGCGCTGCGCACCCTGAAGCCGGAGTCGCAGATCAAGGTGGACAACAGCGCACCGAAGAAGCAGGACGATCAGCAAAGCTGACCCGCGGCCACGGGGCAAGGGAGATTCGAATGCCTGTCGAGACAGCAGCCGCGGATTCGTACCGGGAAGACCTGGTCAGCTCCGGCGTAGTGATCAAGACCGAAGCGCTGACCAAGGTTTACGAGATGGGCGCGGAAAAAGTGCACGCCCTGAGTGGCGTGGACGTGGAAATCCGCAAGGGCGAATACGTGGCCATTATGGGGCCATCCGGGTCGGGAAAATCCACGCTAATGAATCTGATCGGCTGTCTGGATTCACCGAGCGCCGGGAAGTACTGGCTGGCGGGGCGGCTGGTGAGCGACCTGGATGATGATGAGCTCGCTTACATCCGCAACAAAGAGATTGGCTTCGTGTTTCAGACCTTCAACCTGTTGCCGCGCGCGACCGCGCTGCACAACGTCGAGTTGCCACTGATTTACAACGGAACGCCCTCCGAGGAGCGCATCGAGAAGGCCAAAAAAGCGCTCGAACGCGTCGACTTGGTGGACCGCATGAACCACAAGCCGAACGAACTTTCCGGCGGCCAGCGGCAGCGCGTGGCGATTGCGCGCGCGCTGGTGAATTCCCCATCGATCGTGCTGGCGGACGAACCCACCGGAAACCTCGATTCGAAAACGGGCGAAGAGATCATGGCGCTCTTCGAGAATCTGCACCGGCAGGGAAACACCATCATTCTCGTGACGCATGAACACGATATTGCGCAGCACGCGCACCGCATCATCTTCATTCGCGACGGCAAGATCGCTTCCGATGAGGCGGTTGTGAAGAAGTAACCGGACAATTCGGCTCTTTCATTCCCTCGAAAGCTGAATAAGGTGTCGGAATGGGCCAAAGCAGAGGCTGTTGTCCATGGGTGTCTTTGTGTGCGGAGACGCGCGGGCCCAGCCGAAAGGAAGAGCCGAATGACAAGTAACGCTGGACAGCCAGGGCCATCGTTGGGCCGCGACGTTCTAGAGCTTGCCGCAAACAAGGCGCAAAGGTACGTCCGCGAGATCTCCCAACGAAGAGTGAGTCCTTCCGAAGCCTCGATAGCGGCGCTGGCCGAACTTCATGAGTCCTTTCCTGCGTCGCCGAGCGAGCCGAGTGACGTAATCGCGACGCTCGATCAAATTGGCTCCGCGGCAACAGTGGCGACAACCGGGGGACGCTACTTCGGCTTCGTGAACGGCGGAATGGTCCCGGCAGCAATGGCTGCGAATTGGCTGGCGGCGGCGTGGAATCAGAATGTGGCACTACGCGCGATGTCCCCTATCGCGGCGGAATTGGAGGAAGTCGTTCTTCGCTGGGTCTGCGAGGCCTTGGGATTACCTCCAGACTGCGCTGGGGGCCTGGTTACCTGCGCGACTATGGCGAATTTCACGGCGCTCGTCACGGCGCGTCAAGCGCTCTTGGCACGCGCGGGATGGGATGTGGCGGCGGATGGGATGTTTGGTGCGCCGGCGATTGAAGTCGTCGCCGGCGCGGAAGTGCACGCATCGATGCTGAAGGCGTTGAGTCTGGCGGGATTTGGAAGGAAACGCGTAATTACCGTGGAAGCAGACGGGCAGGGACGAATGCGTACCGGCAAATTGCCGCGCCTATCGGAGCGGACGATTGTGTGCATTCAAGCCGGGAACGTAAATACGGGCGCGTTCGATCCCGCCGAGGAAATTTGCAAGGAGGCCAGAGAACAGGGCGCGTGGGTGCATGTGGATGGCGCATTCGGATTGTGGGCCCGGATTTCGCCGAAATACGAGCGCCTGGCGCGTGGATTCGAGCAGGCTGATTCGTGGGCCACGGACGCGCATAAGTGGCCCAATGTTGGCTATGACAGCGGCTTGGTTATCGTCAGGGATGGCGTTGCACTGCGAACGTCGATGGGCATAAGGGCGGCGTATCTCGAACCCGGTTCGCGCCGCGAGCCGATGCATCACACTCCGGAAGCGTCGAGGCGCGCGCGCGGGGTGGAGCTGTGGGCGGCGCTGAAATCGCTCGGGAGGTCAGGGTTGTGCGCGCTCATCGAGCGAACATGCGAGCACGCACAGCGATTTGCCCAGGGGTTGCGAGAAAGCGGATTTGAAGTGTTGAACGATGTCGTCATCAATCAGGTGCTGGTCTCCTTTGGCCGCCCCGAAGTGACACGAGAGGTGATCCGGCGGGTCCAGGAAGATGGAACGTGTTGGTGCGGCGGAACCGTCTGGAAAGGAAAGACCGCGATGCGGATCAGCGTGTCTTCCTGGGCCACCACGGAGATGGACGTAAAACGCAGTCTGGAGGCGATTATCCGCATCGCTGGTCAATGCTGCAAGATGTAGCCTTCTAACAAGCGCAGAAGGCTTCCGTGGGGTTTTGTGAAAAGACTACTGGCTATGCGCGATGCTTGAATTTTCAAGATCAGCAAAAGTTTGCGCCGCGCTCAGATGCGTGCGTGAGAGGCGGTCGTGCCAGGTGAGTGCGTCTTCGTCCCACATGGCCCATAGAAAGCCCAGGAAGAAAGTGCCCGCGGAAAGGATGTAGCCGGCGCTGCGCAGGAACATTTGCCTGGGCGTGGGTGGTTCGCCGGAAAAGCTGACGACCTGCAGACCGCGCATCATCATGCCCGGAGTTGTGCCGCCGAAGATGGTGAAGAGCGCGAAGTATTGCAGGTAGACGATGGCAAAAGTCGCGGCGCAGACCGCGGCGCTCAATTTGCTTAGCGTAAATTGCCCGCCGAGCGAGCTGAAGAGCATCAGGAATCCGCCGTACGCAAATAATAAACAGAACAAATCGATCAGCGCGGCAATTCGCCGGTCTTCGATGGAGGCCACGGGATGAAGTCCGGGCTGAGACTTCCTTTCGTCTTCCACCACGAGCGTTTGCGGATGCGATTCCGAATCGGGCGGTAGAGAGACGTCGATCTCCATGCGCGATTCTTCGAGAACGCGTTTCTTGGAAGGGCGGCCGATGGCGATGGTAAAGGAAAAATCTTCCTCGACGGACGCCGGAGGTTCCGCAACCACGACCGAAGAAGGCGGCGTTTTGCGGGATGATTCATCGAAAGAAAACCGGGACTGGGCCGCGTTTGGAGCAAGCTTCCGGCGCCGCGTGCGATAAGCATCGAGGCGCTGGGCGAGTTCACCCTTCCAGGCCGCGTCTTGCTCCGGCGGATGCGAGACCACAGGAGAGTGCTTGGTACGATGGATCCCGGCGGTGCCGAGATCCGCATTCACAGCGTGTTTTTCCCTCGAAGAACTATCCGGAGGAACTTCCCAGATAGAAGGACCGACGGAAAAGGATGAATCACAGAAATTACAGGCATGCACCCTGGACGGCAAAACGGCGCCACATTGCAAGCAAGTTTTAGTCACCGGTTAGTTTTGCGCTGCGGACGCTTCCACTCCGGTGAGGAGGGAACTTTTCGATAATAGCATACGTGGAAAAAGTCAACCAGACAAAGCAACAGGATTGTGGCGAAAGAGGCAGCGTGTCAGAGGCGGTGAAACGGGGAAGCGAAGTTTCAGGCGTCCATTTGCTGCGCAAGCATGTCCCGGCTGAAGGAGATGCGGCGCTCCAGGGCGACCGCGGCGAAATAGGCGCACTGGCCGCGCTCCAATTCCGTCCAGGCCCGCAAGGAAGGAACAATGCGAGCGACCGTGGAGCGCAGGAAATTCAGAAGGCTGAAATAGGCGCCGATAGCCTGGACGCCAGTGCGGTCTTCCGGGCGTTCCGGACAGAGTTGCAGAAGCTGCATGACGCGCTTGAAATCATCACCGGAAGCAACCCGCTCGATACCCGTAACGTCCTTGACTTCGGCGGAGAGTACCTGCTTAGCGGACGCGGCAATGAGCGAGCGGCAATAAAAGAAGAAAAACTGCAGCAGCGCCGCTGCCGAGATCGCGAAAATGACGGCGGCTATCATCGGTGCGCCACCGCCAAGCGTGCGGGTTCGATGCGCGCCTCCTCGGGGACTCGCGAGATGGCGTAAGCCCAAGCCAACGGCAACAAGCATCCGATGATCGGAAAGAGATAAACCATGTGGGAAAACAGGTCAGGGCGCAGATTGGAGATCGCGTAACTCGCGGCATAGGCACTGAAATATATGCCGAGAGAGAGAACGAGCTGCACAAGAAGCGCGCGCGTTTCCCGGAGCTTCAAAATTACTCCCCAGAGTGCGTAGGTCAGCACCAAACCAACGAAATAGAGGTTTTGGGATAGTTCAAAAACGAAGTGCGTAAGCATGCGCGCGGACGACTGATTGACCACGGCATAGGAAAACCAAGCAGTTCCGGCCAAGAGGAGGACAGCGCCGAAGCGGACGTACTTTTCTAACTGCAATTCTTGAAACACGCGTGAATAAAGACTGATCAGGGCGAAATAGAGGCTGATTACTAGCAAGGCCTCTGAATAGAAGAAGAAATAGCGGTATTCCAAGGACGAGCGCCCGTTGTGCGTGAGAACCTGAAAACGTGACACGCTAACGAGAACGCTAAACACCATGTACAGATTGAGAAAGAAATAGCGTTTAAAAGCTTTTTTGTGGATTGAACACACCACCACAGCTGCTTCAAAGAGGGTGGCTAAGGACCAAATTACCCAATCTGCGGGACTAAGCATCTCAGCTCTTTCAGGTGCCCAGATCCCGCTTCGTCTTACTTAGGTGCGAGTCTGGCTTACTACCAAGGCGTAGGAACTGGCGAGCCGTTAGCGGTAAGAACAGCCGGGCTGTTCCCATGCGCAGTTACTACGGCTTTCAGACCCATTGCCCCAGTCAGAACGAGCATTGCGAACAATACAACCGTGAGTTTGCGTGACATTGTGCCTCCGAGGGGATGTAAGAACCCTGGAGACAGTGTATCTCTTAAGACACCAATGTCAAGCAGCTTGGGCGATGAGTCTGTATCGAATCGATACACATCCTCCCGTCCCATCGTTTCGATAAGCTTTCGCTTACCGGATAGGTGGGACAGTGGCCGATCCCAAGCAGGATAGGTTTTGGACCTGTACGGGTCAACAGTACTGTGGTACCAAAGAGTTTGGTACTGGCCGCGTACTAGGGCTAGCATGTACTTCTCTAGACGCTTTCGGAGAAGGTGCCCAACGCGTTGTTTCTGGGTCACAGGATGCCAATCTACTCTGTTTTCTATAAGTGTCGGAGGCGAGGGCGCATTGTGCAAGAGTGGGCGCCATCCCTTGACACCTTCGCTCGCGAGTCCGTAGCATAAAGAATTGCGTCATGCCGGCGTAGCTCAGTGGTAGAGCGAGGGTCTCATAATCCCTAGGCCGTGGGTTCGATTCCCCCCGCCGGCACCATTCCTTAGGCTCCTCATCGATCCAGATCCGAAGTCGTAATCCAGCGCTGGAGCCACTGATTTTCTTCCACCACAATGTCGCCTACGACCGTCCCCAGGACGAAGAGCGCCAACGCCAGTCCGTTATCCAGGCCAGAGACTGTGAGGGCGTCGTGGGCAGTGTATAAAGAATCTATTCGTTTGATCCTGCGGATAAGAGGAGCGGGTATGAATGATCGCGCGGAAGCACTTACCATTCTGCGTGAATCCGGCGTCGTGGTATTCGTTAACTCTGCGGCCGGCAGAGGACGGGCCCGCACTTTTCAGGGACCAATCCAGAAACGATTCGAGTCGTTCCACGTCCAGCCGCATTTTGTGATGACGAACAGCGCTGCGGAACTGGAGTCGTCCGCGAAAGATGCCATTTCGAATGGACGGCGCACGCTCTTTGCGATGGGCGGGGACGGAACATTTCATGCGCTGGCGAATGCGGCCTTTGGGACCGACGCGCTCCTGGGTGTTCTTCCCCTGGGAGGAGGAAATGATTTCGCAGCCGCGCTGGGCCTGCCAGACGATCCCGTCAGAGCGGCGGAAGCGCTCTTGCGCGGCCATCCGCGCTTTGTGGATCTAGCGAGAGTTCGCACCGGGGAGGGACGAACGCGTTTGTATGCGGGTGGAGGTGGCATTGGTCTTGACGCGCAGGCGTTGCAGTATGCGAATGGGATGTTTCGTCATTTTCCCGGCCGATTCCGGTATGTTGCGTCGGCACTGCGCGCCTTGGCGGGGTATGTGCCCATCGACGCGCGGCTGGAATTCCCGGGTAGTGCTTTCAGCGCTATGGAAGCCAAGGTGCTGCTTGCCGGCGTGCTCAACACTCCGACCTACGGGGCGGGGATGCAACTGGCTCCCGGAGCAGACATTGGCGATGGGTTGCTCGAAGTCGTCTTGCTTGAAAATCTTAATGTGTTTGAAGTAATGGCGATTCTGCCGCGTCTGATCGGCAGCGGTGCACTTCGAACGTCCCGATTGAAGCGCTGGCGTATCCAGCGTGTGCGCTTGACGACAGGGCAAAGCTGCCTCTTTCACGGCGATGGCGAGATCATCGGGCCGACGCCGGTGGAAATCGAAGCTGTACCGCGGGCAATTCAGGTGCTGGCGCCATCGATGGAGTAAGATTCGCAAAACCGCCGCTTCCCATCTGGAAGCTGGATCGTAGGGATCGACGAGCAAGGATCGGAATCGCCCGGCGAAAAATGCGCCTATTTCTTCTTGCGTATCTTGCGGCGAATGTCGGGCCAGAACTCCTTTACGACGTAGGTGATGGTGTCATAGCCTACTTGCGAGCCCCAGACGCTGGCGCTATTCCGCAGAGTTTTATCCGCATGAGGATGATAGCTATACGTGGAAATCCCTGCCGCAAGAGCACTACCGAAAATCTCCGAGTAGTTCACCTGCGAATGTCCCGAATCGGTGCGCGTGACGACAACGCGCGTAATTGCGTACCCGGTGCGGTGCCAGAAACTTCCCTTGCCCGACTGGAAGAAACGAGGATCCTGACGAAGCAAAGACGGAAAGACCGCGCTGGTCAAAAAGTTCTCGATGGTGCCATCGGCCGTGGACGCACCGAAACGCTTGCCGTATCCGGCGGCACCCTGGCCATAGCCGGGCTCGCTGTTTTCCGCCTGGCTAATGCCGGCGAGAAATCCGTACCAGGGATACTGCACATAGTCAAAGGAACTCCGCGCCACGACCTTGAATTTTTGCCCTGCCGTGAGAGGCGGAACCTGGTTCGCGTTTTCCAGCGTCAGAAAGTTTGGCAACGTAAAGAAGAGCCGGTCCTTGGATGTGCCGCTGGTTTGGCTCTGGCGATCTTTATCTGGAGGCTCGTCGCTTTTGTCGCGCTTACCCGGAGCTTGTGGTTTCTCCGTTGGCGAAGACTGCGTGGAAGGCGTATCACTCTGCTTCGGCGTCGGAGCGTCCGGCTTGTCCTGGGCGATGCAACTTGCCGCGCCCGCGGCAGTCGCAAGAAACAGCGCAATAAACATACGGGTTTTTCTTGTTCGCAATCTGCTTCCCCCGGTGTCCTGAACTGCCTTTCCGCTCGGCATTTGTCAGTGTATCCGAGTCAGATGCCTCCACCCAGCAATTTGGGTGCATGGAGAGCTGATTAAGCGGATAAATGTGGGGTGGTAACGAATAAAACGGCAGTAAAGCTCAGCTCTTTTTCTTGTCGATTTTGAGATTCAGAACGATGTCCTTGCGGCTGTCGAAGCTGGAAACCGTACGGGTCTGTGACTTGGCGCCTTCCTTTTCGGCGTGCAATTCGTAATCGGCGTTGGGATCCAAGCCGCTGAAGCGGTAACTGCCGGTGTCATCGGTGTAACTGCTGCGGACGGAATTGGTGCGGACGTTTTTGAGAAAAACGACGCTGCCGGAAAGTGGGGTATCGGACTTGTCAGTCACGATGCCGCGGACGGTGCGGAGCTGGGCTTCGCGCTTTTTGTCCTGAGCTAGTCCAAAAACCGCAAACAGGGAGAGAAGTACCGCCAGAGTGCAAATGCGCTGCCGCATGCTCATCCCTTGCCTCCCGCAACGGGGAGCAAACGGAAAACCATGCTCTCCTCGTTGCCGCCGGATTTCGCATCGATGGCGCGCGTCTGCTCCGCGAAACCCTTGACACGCACCACCATCTCATAGTCTGAGCCTTTGGGCAGCCGGACTGCAAATTCGCCGCGCGAATTGGTGTAGCTCTCCCAGCGGAATTTCTTTTCTCCGGCTTTGCGGATGCGAAGCTGGACGCCGGGAAAGGAAAGGGCTTTGTCGGTAAAGACCGTTCCGCGAAGCAGAAAATCATTGGCGTGACTGTATTTTTTCTTGCCCGTTTTGCCAGGAGCGGAAGCCGGTGGCGTAGCGGGAGAAGAAGCAGAGGGGGTTGGAGCAGGCTCCTGAGCCTGCGCGAACGCCAGGCTGAAGGAGGGGGCAAGTGTTGCCATGCAGAGAATGGCGATGAACTGCGGGCGCGGAATGATATTGCTCCTTGTGAATTTAGATGGCGGCACGAGCACGAGAGGATGCCAGGAGGAGCGCGAGGTGTGCGCTATTCCTCGTCTTCTTCCTCGTCTTCCTCATCATCGTCGTCGATGAGATCGCCATTTTCCCCGGGCTTGTCCTCCTCTTCGTCTTCGTCGTCCTCTTCGTCCGCATCATCGGCGATGAGGTTCAGGTGGACGGGATGCGTCTGCGAAACCTCGAGTTCGGATTCGCACTCGGGACAGCTCAAGATCTCGCCTTCCTCGACTTCGTCTTCGTCGACGTCGATTTCGGCGGAACATTCAGGGCAACGAATCACGGCTCCACCCTCCGAACAGTGTTTGCAAAGTGGGGGTACAAGAACCCCGCCCACCACCACGCAGGTTATTATATACCGCGACGCCGGAAGTCAACTCCCGTGCATGGGAGCACTGCTTTGGACGCCATGGCCTCGCGGACAGAAAGACCATTTGGAATGAACTCATCCAGAGAGTACCCCGAACGGCCAGTGGTTGGCATTGGGGGCGTGATAATAGAAGAGGGTCGGACGCTGTTGATCCGCCGCGGCAGCGAGCCTTTGCGCGGGGAATGGTCGATTCCGGGCGGGACCTTGGAGCTCGGCGAGAGCCTGGAAGAAGGAGTTGCTCGGGAACTGCTGGAAGAAACGGGAATCGAAGTTCGCGTGCTCGAGCTGATCGAGGTGTTCGACCGGGTTTTCCTGGAGGATGGGGTGGCCGGCGGGGAGGCCAAACGAAGACCGCGATTTCATTTTGTCATCGCGGATTATCTCTGCGAACGCGTGCGCGGCGAACCCCGGGCGGCGAGCGACGTGACCGACGTGGCCTTCGCGCGTGAAGAGGAACTCTCCCGATTTCATCTCACAACGACCGCGACGCGCGTGCTGAAGAAAGCGTTCGCGATGGACCGCGCGCGGCAGGCCGCGAAATAGCGGGCCACGGACCAGGTCAAGGCGCTTTGGCGATTTCGATGCTTCCGTTGGAATCGGTGAGCTGAAGCTGGCAGCCGCCCGGACCGATCGTGCCGTTCAGGGTATCGCCCCCGATGTTGCCTGTTGAGGTGACCGGCAAGTCGGAGGAAATGCGGCCGAAAGAAGTCCTGGCCGTGAGGTTGTAGCCCAGGCCTTCCGGAATGTGCACGCGGATGGAAGAGAACGAGGTCTTAAGAGAAATGTCGCGGCAGCCGCTGGCGGGCCGCGTGGTGGTCACGGAGATCGCTCCGTTCTGATTGTCCACAGTGATGCGTCCGCCGATGGATTCCAAGGTGACGCCAGCGAAAGAAGTATTTACGCCAGCGTCGCCCTTTACGTTTCTCGCGGTGACGGAACCGTTGCTGTTTTCCACGGTCAGATTGCCGTTGAGGCGGTCGGTCATGACGCTCCCGAAACTGGTCTTGGCAAACGCATCTCCGCCGATGTCAGTGAGCGAGATGCCGCCGTTGCCGGTTATGGCGCGAATACCCTTGGGGATGTTGGAGGCTTCGATGGCGCCGAACGAAGACTTCAAGGTGACGCTGCCACGGGCGTCGCGCACGGTGATTTTTCCGTTGGAGGTTTCAGCGTCCAGAGCGCCGCTGATGGCATCCAGCTCGATGTTGCCGAAGGAATCGCGAATGGTCACCGCGCCGCCCGCTACTGAGCTGCCCTTGACGCGCCCATTGTTGGTGGTGCAATGCACGCGCCCATGGACGTCGGAAAAAGCGACGTTGCCGAAACTGTCGGTGATTTCGGCAGCGCCGCCGATTCCCGAAATCTCGATGTTGCCGTTGTTGTCGCGGACCGAAAGATCGCCACGGATATTCCGTGCTTCGACGCTTCCAAAAGATGTCGAAATGATTGCCGAAGCGGCATCCGTCAGAGTGACCGCGCCATTGCCGCCGGTAATATTTGCCGCGCCCTGAATGTTCCGCGCAGTGACGCCGCCGAAACGATTGCGTACCTCGAGAGCGCCCTTTACATCCGAGACTTGCACGGAGCCGTTGTTGTCGCTGACGGAGACATTGCCGGCGGCTCCGGCGAGTTCGATGCTGCCAAAAGCATTGTTCCAGCGGCCCGCGCCCGCGTCACGGACGCTTAAGGTGCCATAGGCGTTCTCCACGTCCGCGGCCCCATGAACGCCTGATACTTCCACGCTTCCGAAAGTGTTGCGCACCGTAATGGGGGCGTCGGAGGGCATCGCAATGTCATAGCTGACGGACCACGAAGAGCGCCTGCTGGAGTGAAACCACTTTTTCTCTTCCTCGGGATAGATGGTCTTGATGCGCACGCCTTCGCCGGTCTGCTGTACTTCGATTTTGATTTTTTGCGCGAAGGATTCCGCCTCCTCGCGCGAGCTGGCCTCCGCGCGGATGGTGGCGGAAATCCTGACGTCGCGGCCGGACTCACCGTGGAGCGTGACACTGCCGAACTTGTGCTCGATGCGCACGGACTGGCCGGCGCCGAGCATCACCGTCTGATGAAAATCTCTGGACACCTGATCCTGTGCGGGAGTTGCGGCGAGCGCGTGACTGGCCGGGGAAAGCAGCATGGCGGAGAGCAGTCCCGCGACTGTCGCAACACGCAACGGCACTCTCCGGAAAATGGGTCGATTACGAATCATTACGGTTTCGCCTCCAAGACTTCCTCGAGCGTGTGCTGCTTTTCCTGGTACATGGCCAGCAACTGGTAGCGCAGTTGGGCGTTCGAAGGATTCATACCCGCTTGGGCGCGCAGCTCACCGATGGCGCTGTCCAATACCAGCAATTTTTCATGGTAGTTGGCGAGCAGCGGCGTCGCGGGATTTTCGAGTTGCGGCTGGGCTTGCACAGCGAGTTTGTCGATGGCCCGCTCGTAGGCTGCTTGCGCGCTTTCCACTTCTTTCAGGCTGCCGCTCTTTAACAGCGAATTATTGTCGTCGACGGTCCGACCCGGGTGGTGGATAAATAACCAGCCTGCCGAAATCGTCAGCAACAAAACGAAAGCACCTGCCAGAGCTGTTTGCCATCCCAGTGAAATGTTAGGCAAAAACGAAAACCAACTCCTGCGTCCGGCACCCCGCGCATTTCGCGCTGCTTCTTCAGCGAGGGCGCGCTCGATGCGCGGCCAGAACGAAGGGCAGTCCGAATAGTCGCGCAACTCTTCCGCCACTACGCTCAGCGACTTCCAGGCGCGAATCTCTTCAGCGCATAGCGGGCAGGAGGCACCGTGCGCCTCCAGGGCCGCCCATTCGGTGGGCGTGCCGTCTTCAAAAATCCGATCTCGATCGCTACAAGTGATATTCATCGTCGTTCACCGTGTTTCCGCCTCACTGCTGCGCGGAGGTTCCAGCATCTGGCGAAGATTTTTCTTCGCCTGAAAGAGCGTGTTCTTCGAGGCCGTCTCGGTCATCTCCAGGATTCCGGCAATCTCCGCGTGGCGGAAACCCTCGACCTCGTACAGGAGAAAAACATCGCGCTGGTGTCGTGTCAGTTTCTCCAGCGCACGCTCCAGGGCCATACGCAGCGTGGGATGTGCTCCCGGCGCGCGAGGCTCAAGCCGCGGCGTCTCCTCGGAATCGTCATTCGCGATTTCTTTCTTGCGCAGCCGGCTGCGCCGCGCGTCGTAACAGGTGTTGATCAGGATGCGGTAAGTCCACGTGACGAAACTCGACTGGCCCCGAAAGCTGGCGATGCTGCGCTGCACTTTCATGAAAGTATCCTGGACGGCGTCTTCGGCGTCGATGGGGTTGCCAAGGACATTGCGCGCCAGATTCTTCATGCGCGCGCCATGCAGCGCATACAGCCGCTCGTAAGCGCGTAGATCTCCCGACCGGCAGGCGGCGGCCAGTGCGGCGTCTTCATTCAGGGCATCCACGGCAGCCGGGCTGGGCCTGCCGGCAGACTGCTCGGAAGGTTGCAATCGCGTCCCCCGTTCGCGCAGCGTGGAAGAGATTCTAACCTTCCAGGGCAGCGCAAGTCCGATCGTTCCCATTCCTGGCTCCTGGGGTATAGACGACGGAGCGAGGCAGAACGTCAGGGGTAGAAGGGGAGGCGCAGCCTAATTGCATCCTCCCTATTGTCAGTAGTTTACAGGGCAGTCCATCAGCCGGCGACGGCATCCGGCAGCGCGCCGCGAGTGCGCTCGCGGCGGTTGAATTCCTTAACCGCGGCATCGAGGTCGGCGGGAGTAAAGTCCGGCCAGCGTTTTTGCAGGAACACGAATTCCGCGAAAGCGCATTCCCAGAGGAGAAAATCGGAGAGGCGCTGTTCGCCGCCGGTGCGAATGAGCAAATCGACCTCCGTGGAGCCGCCGCGGTGGACTTCCGCAAGGACGTCACTGAAGGACTCCGGAGAGAGTTCGGTGACTTTGTAAAAGCGGCAGGCCGCGTGATAGATGGCTTCACGGGCGGAATAATCAACGGCGAGGCGAAGGTGCAGTCGCGTGCCTTTGGCGGTGGCGGCTTCCGAATCCGCGACCGCCTGGCGGAGCGTGGCGGGCAGGCGGTCCCGGCGCCCGATGATGCTGAGGCGCACGCCCTCGTCGATACAGTGCGCGGTTTCGGTAAGCAGGTATTCGTGAAGCAGCCGCAAGATGGCGTGGACTTCGGCGGCGGGACGCTTCCAATTCGCGGAAGAGAGCGCGAAAAGTGTGAGGGTGTGAATGCCGATGCGCGGCGCGGCCTCGATGACGCGGCGCGCCGTTTCGGCGCCCGCACGATGGCCGGCGGAGCGCGGCAAACCCCGCGAGGCGGCCCAGCGGCCATTGCCGTCCGAGATGATGGCGACGTGGAGCCGGGGAGCCTGGGCGATACCCGGCTGGACCACAGGTATTTGCGTAACTGTAAGAGGATGCATGAGCATGTTCTTTCTCCGCCGCGGAAGAAGTGATACAAACTACTCTGCAATACAAAGTGACAAACCAAAAAAAATCTGCGTTCAGCCTTCGCGCGTCGCGCGAATCAACGCTTCCATGTGGTTCAGGTATCGCTCTAGGGCCCGTCGCCCGGCGGCCGCCAGGCGATACTCCGTTTTCGGCAGTCGTCCGTCAAAGGATTTCGCGCACGTGATGTAATCGGCCTCTTCCAGCTTTCGGGCGTGAACGCTGAGGTTGCCATCGGACGTTTTCAGGAGCGCTTTCAATTCATTGAATGTGAGCGAGCGGTTCACCGCCAGCGCGCTGACGATGCCCAGGCGGATGCGCTCGTGAATCAGGCGGTCCAAGTCCGCGGGCGCAGCTTCGCGGGCCGGATTGCGGATGGCCTCCAGCGGGACGCCAGTCTCGCGAGAGCGCGGCTGACGTTCTTGACGCGCGGTAGACGGTTTAGCCATGCGAATTCCTGTCAGCCTCCATAATGCCTGGCGATCCACCACCCAAAGCCGATCTGCACGACCCCAAAGCCCGCGGCCATGAACGCATCTCCCCAGACGGCCGGGGCGAAAAGCGCGGCGCCGCCGAGCGACATCAGGCACAAGCCCATCACAGGGACAACGCGAACGGAAAATGCCCCGCCGGTCACAATGGCTGTTCCATATAACAAGAGCCAAACGCCCGGCAGAGCCGCGAGGATACCGACGTGATACAGAGCGAAGGTCAACAGGCCGCCAACAACAATGGGAGGCGCAAAACTAAGAAGAAATTTGCGGCCAGGCCCGGAGAAGAGGGCGGAGTTGGCACGATGCGCTTTGGTGGCCGCAGCGGGCGCGGCGATGGCCACGGCGACGAAGGCTTCGATCAGCCAAACCGCCAGCCACGCGCGAGGGGTGGTCTGCCGGGAAGCGGCAAAGGCGGCCACCAGCGCGGTAATTCCCATGGCCACCCCACCCCAGCCGGGGACAGCGGTAAACTCGGCGGCGCTTTCCATGGTCTCGCGGATGTAGCGCAGATGATCGGCGGCGCGAGCATCGATGGGGATGGGCTCGCGTTGCGGGGAGCGAAGTGGACCAGAGAAGGCCATGAAGGAAAGACTAGCCGAATTCAAGAGGGCTGTCAAGTACTTTACGGTGCAAAGCGGATAGCGCGCGAATCAGGCCTTGCGCGGGTAACGGCCGCACAACGAATTCCACCGGATGGTGAAGATGTCGATGAACATCTGAATGCTGTCGCGCAACATGCTCACTTTGGTGGCCGGCGAATGTCCCCAGCGCACGGGAATTTCGACCGCTCGCAATCCATGATGCCGCGCGAGGTACAGTAACTCCGGGTCGAAGCCGAATCTCTCAATGGTTTGCTGTTGGAAGAGGATGGCGCACGGTTCGCGCCGGAAGGCCTTGAAACCGCACTGGGTGTCGACAAACGGCAGCCACAGGATGATTCGCACAATTTTATTGAAAATGATTCCGGCAAATTCGCGGAAGGGAGACTCGTGCACGCTAATCAGGCTGCGGTCCATCGCGCGGGAGCCGATAGCGACGTCATGGGTGTCCAGAGCGTCGATGAGTTTGCCGGCTTCCTCGATCGGCGCGGAGAGATCGGCGTCCGTGAAAAGGGCAATGCGGCCGCGCGCCTCCTGCATGCCGTGGCGCACGCTGTAGCCCTTCGCGCGGGTGACGCCGTTGGCAATGACGCGCAGCGTGGGAATCTTGATGCGAAAATAATCCGCAACCGCGGCCGTGCCATCCTTGGAGCCGTCGTCCACGACAAGAACCTCGGCTTCGCATTGGGAATCCGAAAGGTAGGCGGCAATACGCTCCAGCGTGGCAGGAAGGCGCGATTCTTCATTGTAGGAAGGGATGATGATGGAGAGGTCGGGGACCCTTGCGCTCCGCATCAGGAAGATTCCTGCCAGCCATGGTAGCCGACGAGTGGCACAAACCGGCAGCCTTCCAACTTCGTGGTGAGGAAGACGTCGCCGTGCTTTTCGATGAGCTGTAATTCCTGATGTTCGGCCTCCCCCACGGGGAGAATCAGACGGCCGCCTTCGGCAAGCTGCGCCAGGAGCGGCTTGGGAACTGCGGGAGCGGCAGCGGCGACGAGAATGGCGTCGAAAGGAGCGAGTTCCGGAAGGCCGAGCGTGCCGTCGCCGCAATGGACGTGCGCGTTTGCATAACCGAGCCGTGCAAGCTTAACGGACGCGGCGGAAGCAAGCTCTGGCCGCCGCTCGATGGTGAAAACTTCCCTTGCAAGACGTGCCAGCACGGCAGCTTGATAGCCGCAACCGGCGCCGATTTCCAGAACCCGGTGGGTGGGCTGCAGACGCAACGCGGCGGTCATGGCCGCAACGATGTAAGGCTGCGAGATGGTCTGTCCGCCGCCTATGGGCAAGGGGAGGTCATCATAAGCGTGCGCGCGCAGCTCCTCAGCAACGAATTCGTGGCGCGGCACCACAGTCATGGCCGATAACACAGCGGGGTCACGGATGCCGCGGCGGCGCAACTGCTTTTCAATCATTTCCACACGTTCCGCGGCGTACTCTTTCCTTTCAAGCATGGGTGACCGCTCCAGCATGTTTTTCCCACGCGCCGGTTTTCAGGATGGCTTCCATTTGCGCGAGGGTGAAGTCGCATTCGTCTTCCCGATTGTAGAAGTGGGGCGAAAGGCGCACGCCGGCCTTGGGACGGTAGTCGACGATGATGTCGCGGGCGAGGAGTTCGCGGCACACCTCGTAGGCATGCGGGCATTCTATGGAAACCGTTCCAGCGCGCTCCTGCGGATTCTCCGGCGTGTTCACGCGCCAGCCACGGGCACGAGCGCCCTCGATCAGCCGCGCGGTCATGAGCATCGACTTGTCGCGAATCGCCGCGATACCAATCTTGTTAAGAATTTCCAGGCCGGGTTGGCAGGCATAGAGAGCAGGGATGTGAGGCGTGCCGTTCAGGTACCGGAACGAATCGTCGCACGAATCGATAGCGCCGGTTTCGAAAGCAAAGGGGCGGCGGTGCGCGATCCAGCCGGTAAGCGCGGGTCGCAGCTTGGCGCGCAAATCTTCGCGCACGTAAAGGTAGGCCACACCTGGTCCCCCACAGAGCCACTTGAGGACTCCTCCAACGGCAAAATCGACGCCCAAGCCGCGCACGTCGACGGGGATCGAACCCGCAGCCTGAAAAAGATCGAGAATCACGTGCGCGCCGACGCGGCGAGCCCGCTCCACAATGGCGCGTGCGTCGACGATGCTGGAACTGCGGAACAGAACCAGCGAAATCGGCACCAAGAGCGTTGTTTCGTCGATGGCTGCCAGCAGCTTATCCAGATCGATACGAATATGGTCCGGAGTTGGAACGACTTCGACGCGGGCACCGAGCCGGGTTTGTTCATGGTAGAAGTACTGAATCGAGGGAAATTCCAGCTCGACCATCACAACCTTGTTGCGAGGGCCTCGAAAGTCAAAGCACGACGAAATCACCGCCTGGGTGAGGGTCACATTCTGATGCAGCGAAATCTCGCCCGGGCTCGCTCCGATGAGCGGTGCGATCTGGTCGCCGACGTTTACGGCCATTTCCCACCAACCCTCCTCCCAGGCGCGAACTCCGCGTTCCGCCCAGGAATCGGCATAGGAGCGCAACCTGTCGTAAACGCCACGAGGCATCGCGCCAAGCGAATTGCTGATCATGTAAGTGGTGCGGTCTAAGATGGGAAATTCCCCGCGCCACTTTAGAAGTTCATCCATCGTGCGCCTCTTGCGGCACTGGCATTCGGGAACGGGCTCTTCTCCAAACAAAATAGCACACCGTTAGGAAAGCCAGCCAGGGCGCGCCTGCCATCAAAGTAACGCGAAACCCCGGGACCCACCAGGTGGAGACCAAGACTGCCAATACTCCGCCCAATCCTACAAGGGATGCCCAAGGCCCGCGTGGGCCAAGCTGAAGATAAGGTTTTCCCACGCGATGGTGATGGCGACGGAACGCCAGATGGGTCAACAAAGTCATGAGCCAAGCAAAAAGGGCCCCGAACGAGCTGAGCCCTATCATGAAAACGAAAAGCGAATCCTTAAAATAGCGCGACAGCAAAAGTGCCGCAGCCATTCCCCCTGCCGAAGCCAGCACGGCAACCACCGGCATATTTTTCCTGCTCAGCCGGCCAAGCGCCGGGGGAAGATAGCCGCCGCGCGCCAAGGAGAAAGCCAGCCGCGCCGCGAAATACAAATTGGCAACGGCGCTGGACAGCGCCGCCGTCAGAACCACGAAATTCATGATATGGCTCGCGGCAGGAATACCGGCGGTCTGAAAAACGCGCACAAAAGGACTTTCGACGAGTCCAATCTGCTTCCACGGGACAATCCCGACTACAAGCGCCAGCCCAGCAACATAGAACAGCGCCAGCACGATGAGAGTCCTGCGTAGAGCCTTGGGGACCGCGACTTTGGGATTTGCCGCTTCACCTGCGGTGCTGCCAACAACTTCGATTCCGAAAAAACTGAAAAGCCCCAAAACCACGCCGAGACCGACGCCTTTCCATCCATTGGGCAGAAAACCGCCGTGCGCCGTGAAGTTTGCGAAACCGGCTTTTGGAAATCCCGCACCCGACAGCAGCGCAGTCCCCAGAATCAGAAAAGCGACAATGGTCACAACCTTGATCATCGAGAGCCAGTATTCGAATGTTCCGAGGCTTCCGATGCTGATGCAGTTTACGAAGAGAATCACCAGCGAGAACAAGCCGATCCAAATCCACGACGGCGTTTCCGCGAACCAGAATTTGCAATAGATCGAGGCTGCCACGACCTCGCTGCCGACCACCACCATCATGCACAACCAGTAGGTAAGGCGAACCGCAAATCCCGCCCACGGATGCAAGTACATTTCCGCATAAAGTCCAAACGATCCTGCTGCCGGGTGCGCCGCGGCCATCTCCGCCAGCGCCCACATCATGGTCACCGCGATACAAGCGGCGCCCAGGAAACTGAGAATCACCGCCGGCCCGGCGAGCTTCACGGAGATGGCGCTTCCCAGGAACAGACCGGTTCCGATGGTGCTGCCGAGGCCGATCATAGCAAGCTGCCCCGGCGTGAGGCCGCGCTGTAGACCGGCTTCGCGCTCAACGACTTCGACGGGCGCAGGCAGCCCCAGAGCAGCGGCGCTGGACATTTCCGTTTTGTTCATGGCGAGGCATCGTACCAGAAATTCATCGCCTGCCCGCAGACCTGAACGTTGGGCCAGTGAATGTCGCAGCACGCCTGTACCTCGAGGGAGTCGCGCCGCTGCACGATGCTTCCTAGAATCGAATGCGTGGCGCGATTACGAGCGAAGGCGCCGCGGAGGAAGTCATGAAAGCGGTCCTGGCACTTGCCCTAATATACGTCGGCACTTTTTTCCTGGTGATTCAGGGAGCATCACAAAATTCCGTGCAAGCGGCGCCGCAAGGCGGAGCGCTCGCTCAGGGCAGCGCGGCGCCTGCACAAGCCAATGGTTCGATTGATCCGGTCAAAGAAGCGGACATTCGTTCGCTGATGGAACTGGTCGGCGCGCGGGATCTGGTTCAGGACGGCGAGAACTCCGCCGTCGAACAATCCCGGGAAAAACTCCTCGCCAGCGTGCCTAACAACGAGAAGGGCCAGGCCTTTGTGAATGCCTTCGCGGCCAGCTACCAGAAGAAGTTCGACGTTGATCAGGTTACGAATCAACTCGTGACGGTTTACGACAAGCACTTTAGCGATGACGAAATCAAGGGGCTGCTGCAGTTTTACGGTTCGCCGCTGGGACAGAAGGTCGCTGCGGAAATGCCCAAGATCGGCCGCGAGACGCAGGCGGCGATCCGCGCGGCGAACGGCAAAGCGGCCAAGGACGCGCTGGCAGAGTTGAAGCAGCAAAATCCCGAGATGGGGCGGTCGGCACGGCTCGGGAACGGTCAAGGCCAAGGGCGCTGGCAGCAGCGCCGGGGACAACAGGGCGGTCAGGTGCAACCTCCCCAGCAACAGGCCGCGCAGCAGCAAGATCCGCAATAATCCGAACAGCAACTCGGAAAGCGCTTCCTGGCTACTGGAAGCGCTTTTTGATTTTTATGTCGATGCCAAACGTTCCGTTCTGATCGCGCAAGCCAACAATGGACACGTTTCGGTCCACGTTGTATTCCACTTGAATGACCTGCTGCTGCGTCGAACTCACATTCGAAACATAAGTGATGGTGAGGTTGCGGGTAATCTGTTGCTCGACGGTCACGCGCGACGCTGCGCTTTGTTGGGAGCCCGTCGAGCCCACTCCGGCGAGCCCCGGATCAACGCGGAAACGCGTTATCCCAAACAAGCGCTCCAGCCGCCCGCCCAATTGGCTGGAAATCGCTTCCGAGAGAATCGCCGAAGCTCCTGCCGTTCCGCTCTGCGAACTGCCGCCGCTCCGCGCCACGGATTCGGAGCTGGTCTGACCGAGCGCCAGTAAAGTGATGATGTCGTTCGCTGGAAGCGGTGGATCGGAGCGATACGCCAGGGTGAGCTTGCTTGCCGGACCGTTGAAATTCAGGGTGACCTCATACTGCTGAATCGTGGTGGTGGCTTCCACGTTCAAGACCGGATCAAGACGGAAGGGATTGGAAAAGTTCAGATCTCCGCGCGTGACGCGGTAACGGTTCCCCGCAAAATACAAATCGCCCGACAGGATATGGATGTGCCCGAGGAGAATGGGATGCTCCCAGGTTCCCCGCACGCGAAGATTCGCTTCGGCCTGCAGTTGCGCGCCGGGCCATTCCATCCGCGCATCGGGAGCCGAGAGGGCTTCGACATCAAATTGCAGATTGCGCAGGTACGGTGAACTTGTGGTGGGGCCGGTAATGCCTTCCTTGGCGGACACCAGCAGGCCCGCGACTTCGAGTCCTTGAGTGAGCGTGACACGCTCGATGGTCACCTTTCCGGAGAGCAGTCCGGCCGCGGGGGTGCCGGTGAGCCGCAAAGCCCCCCCCACCAGCCAACTCATGCCCACGGGATAGCGGATACGCACGCGATCGGTGCGCACGCTGACGTCGTAACGCAACGGACTCTCAGCATAATTCACGTTGCCGGAAAGATGCAGCGCGCCTCCGCCGGATTCCGCGCTGATATCCTCGAAGTAGAGCCGTGTGGCATCGAATACCACGTCGCCCGTGATGGCGCTAAGTCCGGTGGGGAATTCCGCGGCGCGGGCGGAGGCCTTTTCAATGTGCACGCGGCCGGTGATGCGCGGCCGGTCCAGCGTCCCTTCAAAGGAAGCGTTGATTTGCGCCGGGCCGCGGGCGTCGAGACCCGGCACAAAGCCGGTGATGAGCCGCAAGTCCAAAGCCCCACTGAGCCGTAAGCCGACGGAGCGGCGACCGGCAAACTGGACCGAGCCGGCAATTTGCAAGTTGGTGTCGGCTCCGCGCAGGGTGACGGGGTCGATTTCCAGGCTGTCCTTCGTCGAGCGGAAGTGAACCGGGCCGTTGTTTTCCAGGCGCACGTTGGCATAGTTCATCGCCAGCCGCGAAAGATTGGCATCCACGACGATGCTTTGCGGCTGCTTCAGCGAACCATTTATAGAAATGTCCCCATCCGCGTTGGCATGGCCGCTGAATTCTTTCAGGTGCAACGCGGTGAGCAAAAAAGGGTCCAGGTCGATGTTCTTGATGGAAACTTTCCCGCTTAGCGGGTAGGGATCGGCAAGTCCCAGCGTATAGCCGCCGGAAACCTCTCCCGTGGCCATGGCTGAGCCCAGCTCCAGATGCGCGGTTTGGCCGTCGGACGTCAACTTGCCGTCGAAACTTCCGACAATCACCTGGCCAATTCGGAGGTCCACGACACGAAGCGAACCGTCACCGACCGGCTTACTCAATGGGCCGTCGGCCTTCAGCCGGAAACTCACCTGTCCTCCCACGGGGAGACGCGTGGACTGCAATTTTTCAAAATTCTCCAGGGGCAACGCCGCGCCCACAAGGTCGGCGGAAATCGACTGATTCGCGTAACGGTAACCAGCCGAGCCGGTGATGATTCCCGCGCCGCGCCCATTTTCTTTTCCTTGCGGGAAGAATCGCAGCTCGGCGTCGGCGATGCGCAACTCGTCCGGCGAGACGCTCAGTCGCCCGCGGAGACGATTGAAAGATAATCCGTACACTTTGCCATCGGCCAGATCGAAGAGACCGGAGACGCTGGGTTGTTCCCGTGTGCCTCGCCCGTGGAACTGGCCGGTCAAAAGGCCATTCACCGGATACGACAATCCTGTTAGCAGTTGGATACTTTCGACTGGAACCTTTTCGAAGCTGGCTTCCGCCGTCCAGGCGTTCTCCGGCAGAAAACTCCAGTCGGTCAGAGAAAGACTGGCCTCCAAGTCTGTTTCCATCTGGCCCCGCCGGGCATGGGCGCGCGCCAACGTCAAGGCCGCCGGCGAGTAGGTGAGATCGCCGTCGAGATAGTCCAGGAAGACGCCGTCGTAGCGCACACGCTCTCCGCGGAGGTGGCCCTGAAAGGCAGGGCCTCCCGATGGGCCCAGGATCTTGCCATCCCACCGCACGCTTCCCGATATCGGTTTCGCAGCTTCCAGGGAACTACGCACGGCTCCGCGCAAGCCGTCGATGAAATCCTTGTAAATTTCCAGGGCTCCGGTTTCAAAGCGCAGATTCATCGCCGAGTTGCGCGGCGCGAGAAGGCCGTCGATCGTTCCCCGCGACGATGGCGTTTCGAATTCTCCCGAATCGATGGCCAGTGTGCTGGGATCGAACCGGTAGCGAAACTTCCAGGCGGCGGTCACCGGTTGATGCTGGGCCACAGGCTGTACTGGAGGCTCCCACACGGTGTTCACGGAGATTTCGAAATGTTGAAAGGGGCCGCTCCAGGTTTCCACGGTGTCCGCGGTCATGCGCGCATCCCAGTGCAACTCGTCGATGGGGAAGCCGCGATGCTCGATTGACGGCAGAACGCCCGCGAGCCGCACATCCTGCACATGGGTGTCGGCCCTGAATTTCAGCCCGTCGAATCGCATGGTCACCCGTCCCGTTACTCTGCCGTCGAAAGCCCCGGCAAAGAAATCAGGAATCTCGAGGCCCCGGTTGTCCATTCGATAGCTGCCGCGGCTGGTGAGCCCGGTAGCATGAAAAACCACATAGGGAAGCGCGATGTCATGCCCGGAATAACTCCCGTTGCCCTGGAATTGGCCGCCAGCGAACTGACCCTCCCCGCGCACATCGACGCGTCCTGTCGGCACCATGGGCTCGCGCAGGGTTTCCCGGAAATCCAGAAGATCAACCAGGCCGCGGTAACGGAAACTCCATTGCGGATTCGCGAAATTATTCATTTCCACTTGTGCGTCGAGATGCGAATGCCCCGCGCGGAATACCCCTTGCTCGAGCGTGAAGCCATCGCGCCAAAGCGAGAATTTCGCCGTTAGCCCAACCCGTAAGGGCGCATAGCGCTTGGAGGTGAACTGCAGATTCTGCCAGTCCACGTTGCCGAGGTACAAGGGATGGTCCTGCGTACCGCCAACATCCAGCCCGAGGCGCAAATCTCCTCCGTGAACGGTGACGGGCGTCTTTGTGTCGTTGTAAAGCAACCAACCATCGGAAAGTAGAAGTCGCCCGATATGCAATTCGAATAGGGTGTCGCGTAGCGGTTTATTGGTGGAGGCGGGCCGCGGAGGTGTGGGCATGTTCGAGGCGCCGCTTCGATCAACGCGGATGTGCACGTGCGGCTGCTGAAAGACAAGCTCATTCAGGGAAATTCTGCGGCCCCAGAAGGAATCGATGCGCAGACCCGCCTGTACTTCCTCAGCGGTAAAAAGGGGTTCCGTGCCGGCGGGCTCCCTCCCGTGGATCACCAGGCCCTTGATGGTTGCCTGCATGGCCAACCAGCGAACCGACAGCGCGCGCAGCTCAACTTTGCCACCGGTCGCCCGTTCCAAACGGCTTACCAGCAACCGGCTCAGCAACGAGTTGCCCGCCCCGCTCCCGAAAAAAATCATCAGGCCGGTGACGATCAGGAAGATCTTTGCGCCGAGAACCCAAGCGACGTGACGCAGCCAGCGCCATTTCCGGCGGCGGGTCGCTTGCGTCATTTCGCGGCCTCATTGAGATACTTTTCTATATGCAGCCGGGCCTTGCTCTCGATAAGCCAGCGGTCCGCCTGGTCATTGATTCCGCGCTGCACCAGCGCTTCCTGGATGGAGTCGCGCGCGGAGTCCAGCGATGGCGGCTCTTGCCCGCGCTCCTTGGACCGCGGCACAACCGATTTCTCGTAGAAGTCCTCAATCGTCTTGGGATCAATCTGCACTCCCGCACGAAAACGCGAATCCAAGTAATTGCTCAAGTAGAGCTGGGTGTCGACCATTTCCCGTATTTCCGCGTCGTTCAAGCCGCTTTGCTTTTTCCTGGCTTCGTATTCCTCCGTCGAGGCGAACGATTTGCGAAGCCGCTCCAGGCCTCGTTCGATCTCCGCATCGGAGGGGCGGGGAAAACGCGATACGTCCGCCTCGGTGCGCACGATCCACTGATCGATCAGGCGTTCCAGGATTTGGACGTCCGTTTCCGATTTACCGTCAAGGAATTGCTGGTAGCGGCTGAGAGCACTGATGTCGCTTAATAAGATGATGTCGTTTTCAACTCGCGCCGCGATACGGTCTACGATCTCCTGCGCTGCAGACGATCCAGCCGCGTTGGCCATCGGCAGTAGTAGCAGGAGAGCGCGAATCGCGAGCGCGCGCACTAGAAACTCGATCCTAAGTTGAAAAAGAATTGAAAACCCGGAAGTTGTGTGCTTTGCTGCCCCAGCGATCCAACCTGGCAAGTCTGGTTATTGCTCGGACAAGGAATAGGAATCACAAACCGAGGCCGATTGAGCTGATAGCCGAAATCGACTCGAATCGGACCCACCGGAGTCCTGTACCTAACGCCCAAACCGATGGTGTGCGCGAAATAGTTGAGCTCGTTTGTGCAGTTCGTCTTGCACACGGGCACATTGTTTGGCCCGGCAGGCATCGTCGGATCTTGCAGCCCAAACGTAGGCGCCGGCAGCGTCGCCCGAAGGGAAATGCGGTTCAGCCGGCTGTACACGTTTCCGCCATCATAGAAGATGGCACCCCCGAGAGAGGTTCCGAGAAACGGCAAGCGCATCGGGAAGCGGAATTCCTGGTTGAGGATCAGCATCGCCTGGCCGCCGACTGGGAAGCCAGTACAAGCATCGCGCGGTCCGGCTTGATTCAGGGCGAAGCCGCGCAACGACGTTCCGCCGCCCGCAAAGAATCGCTCCGGTAGCGGAATAATCGTTGGAGTCGTTGCTGGTGGTGGAGTTCCGGGCAGGCACTGCGTGGGCGTAGGCGCCGGAAAGGCCAAGGAAACCGTGTCGCGATAAGGGACCAACAAGCCCAGTCGTGTGGATCGCGCAAAACTGAACCGGCGCTTGATCGGGAAGTAAGTGGAATTCTGAAAGAAAAACCGCAGGAAGCTAGCGCTGGAACCAAATCCGGTATCCGCATCGCTGAAATCGGCGCTATTAAAGCTCCCTTTCGAAGCGTCAGCGGGATTGTCGCGCGAATCGCGGAACCAGGTTATCCCGAATTGCGAAACCAGCGTTGGCTGGTTGAAAAGCGGAACTTCCTCGCTCAGAATTTTCAGATTCGAGACGCTCACTCGCCGGAAGGCGTAGCGATAGAGCACCGTCGTTAGCGGCGTGACTTGCTCCGTCAATTGCACCGAACCCTCGTAACGGTCTTCAGTGAACGTGTTAATATCGCGCGTTTTTTCCGCGAACGTCGTGGCTTGAAAACTGAAGTGCGGATTGGCAAACGTGTTCGGCGCTGCATACCCCAGCAACGCGCGCCCCTGCAACGTGCTGCCGCGCAGTTTGAACGAGAGCGAGTCCCCCCGTCCGGTCAGGTTCAGCTTGCTGACCTCCAGGATTCCGCGAGGCGCGGCCTGGATCTGGGCTCCCGTCGGACTCGTGGTGCTGGCAAGCCGCTGCACTTCGAAACCCCCGCCGTAAGCCAAGGTGTAGCGCTTTGCCTCTTCAACGAGAACGGCGATGTCTTTCTCCGGATCTGTGCCGCCGGGGTTCTGCGGCTCGATGGTGACGCGATTGAAGACGCCGAGGTTGTACAACCGCCTTTGCGATTCCACGACGTCGCCTTCGCGCAGCGGTTCCTTAACCTTTATATGGACCTCGCGATGAATCACGCCCAGCCGCGTATGTTGGTAGCCGCCGATTAGAATTCTCCGCACGCGCGTTTGCGGACCTTCCTGAATTTGATACACGAGGCGGACCGCCTCGGCCTGCTCAATCGACGGCTTGGATTCTTTTTCCTCTTTTCTTTCTTTCTCCTGCGAAGCAGACCCGCTCTCGCCGGCGTCCGTTTTTTGTGCCGCGGGCACAGCAGAAACGCTTTCCCCCGTCGCCGTAAAGCTGGCCTCGGGAAAACCCTCGTTGAAATAGAGCGCAAGAATATTGTCCCGGTCGGTGGTCACGCCGAAATCGGAATAAGGCTGACCCGGAGTCGAGCCCACCACGCCAAGAAGCTCCTCTTCCTTGAAAGCGTGAATCCCCTTGATGGAAAGGGATGCGACGCGCGTCTGCTTTCCTTCCTGAACTAGGAAGCGGATAAACAAATCGCCCTCTTTGTCTTTGTAGTTGTCTTCGATTTGCTGCTCGACCTTGGCATCCAGAAACCCGTTCGCCTGGTACAGGCTGCGCATCGACTGCGCGTCTGAATCCACCATCCTTCGGCTGAACCGCCCCGCCGAACCGAAAGCGCCTCCGAAGATTTGCAATCGGCTCCGCAGCAACTCGCTGTCGAAGTACTTGTTCCCCGTGATTTCTATTCCGATCAGTTTGTGCCGCGGGCCGCGTTCCACGGTGTAAGTAATGATCTCTTCCGTGGTCTGCGCCGCGCCATGACCCGATTTCGCCTCGTGCGTTTCGGTCGTGTAATTCACCTCGGCATCGAAATAGCCCTGCCGCTCCAGCCGCTCGCGAACATTCCGTTTTCCTTCTTCCAGCAGATCCGCGTCCACGGCTCCTTCCTGATAGATCGGAATCAGCCTTTTCAGTTCGCCCGCGGAGAACTTCGCGCCCGTCAACTTCATCTCCACGCGCGGCCCTTCGGTTACCTCCAAATCGAGAGGGGCCGTATTCTTCGCGCGATCATAGCTGCCCCGTCGGATTGCTGCGCGCCCGCTGAGATGTCCCTTCTTCACCAGGTATTTCCGGATGCGGCCGGTCCCGCGCTGCAGCCGGGCCGACGTAATCTCACCACCTGCCTTCATTTTCAATCGCGAAAGGATTTCGGCATCGCGATACTCCGTGCCGTTCGACAGTTGGATGTTTGCTACGCGGGCGCGGCGGCCGGGCTTAACGTGCACAACGATGTCCATCTGATGCGTCTCCGCGTGCGGCACCGTATCTGCCGAGACTTCCGCTTGATACAAACCTTCCTCACGAAGCGTCTCTCGCAACCGTTCCAGGGCCTCGTCGACGGCGGCCCGACGATACGTTTGTCCGAGCGTAAGTTGCATCGCTGCCGCTGCGGAAGCTTCACTGGGCGGCGCGGTGAGGCCCTCGATGCGCACTTGGTTGAAAAACAAATTCTCCCGCACCACGAAATCCAACCGCACCCCATCGGAGGCCGGCGTGACAACCGCGCGCAGATCCGCGTAATCCCCGGTTTTGTAAAGCGTACGCAAGGTCTCCGCGATTTTTCCCCGGTCCAGCGTTTTCCCGATTTCCGTCGCGATTCCCGAGGGCGAGTTCGACAAGACTTGACCATCTTCTTTGACGATACGAATCGCCACGATTTTCGGTTCTTCCTTCGCAACACCCGCCCCGGAAGTGTCTTGCGGACTCTGCCCGCGCGTCGCCGCGGCTCCCATTAGGAGCGCGAGCGCGACAATCCCTCGCAACCCATTAGCCCATCCCAATTTCATGTTTCTCTTCGCTCAGACGAAGCGTAGCACAGCGGCGTTGCCTGTCCTGTCCACTTTGGCGCTATCATGTAGCCTAGCGGGCGTGTCGGCTGCGCCTGCCGGGGCCATGCCGTTGGTGAACGATTCTCTCCAGGAAAAATACTCGCGCCAGACGCTTTTCGCCGGGATTGGCCCGGAGGGGCAGCAGCGGCTGCTGGCCTCCCGCGCCGCCATCGTCGGCTGCGGCGCCATCGGCGCTGCCGCCGCCAATCTTCTCGTCCGTGCCGGCGTCGGCTACGTGAGAATCATCGATCGCGATTTCGTCGAGCCTTCGAACTTGCAGCGACAGACTCTCTTCGATGAGTCCGACGCTCTCAAGGCCCTCCCAAAGGCTGTCGCCGCGGAGAGCAAACTCCGCTCCATCAATTCCTCCGTGACCGTCGAAGGCGTCGTCGCCGATCTTAGCCCGAGCAACGCGGAAGCGCTTCTTGGTGACGTTGATCTGTTCCTCGATGGCGCCGATAATTTCGAATCGCGCTTCTTGATCAACGACGTCGCCGTGAAATCGGGCCGCCCCTGGATCTACGCGGCCGGCGTCGCCAGTTACGGCCTGACCATGACGATACGTCCAGCCGCGACAGCCTGCCTCGCCTGTCTTCTCGAATCCGGCGCTGGCGGCCAGGGCCTCGAGGAGACCTGCGACACCGTTGGCGTTCTCGGGCCCATCGTCAACCTGATTGCATCGCTGGAAGTTGCCGAAGCCCTGAAACTTCTCTCCGGCCATCCCGAGGCGCTTCATGGACGCTTGCTCTCCTGCGACGTGTGGACCGGCCGCATGCAGTCCATTGGCGTGGCGCGCCATCCGCACTGCCGGGCTTGCGTCCGGCGCGATTTCACTTATCTTGCCGGCGAAGCCCAGCCGCATATCACCATGTGCGGCCGCGATTCCGTCCAGATTCACGAACGCGCCCGCACGCTCGACCTCGGCGTTCTCGGAGTTCGCTTGAAACCTCTGGTCGACGACCTGCGTCAAAACGATTTTCTTCTCCGCTTCCGGATTGCCCCTTATGAAATGACCGTCTTCGCTGACGGCCGCGCCATCCTCAAGGGCACCAGGGATCCCGCCGTGGCGCGCTCACTCTACGCCCGCTACATCGGCGCCTGACGCTTTCCTTTTCATCCACTTCAGAGTTCGTGAATCAGCGAGGCAGGTGTCCGGAGCGTCCAAACGAACTCCGCATATTCGAACGGTCGAGATTTTCGCGGAGATTCATGAGCGTCAGGAAAGTGCTCAGGATTCGCGCCTTCAGGTCGTCGGTCAGGTGCAGCCCGCTGGTCGCCACGCGCGCCAGGCGTTCACCGTGCTCCGTTATGAACTTCATGATTTCGCGCTGGCGCTCGTGCGGCGCGTTGCCCAGCGCCGTTTCACGGCGCATCTCCGAACAGCTGGTCTCCAGCGCCAGGGTAAAGTGCAGCACGCAAAGGCGCTGCTCGGCGAGTGCCGGTGGCGCGTCGTTCTTGCATCCCGTGGTTTGGCAAGATGTTCCCATGGCCGAAAGCACTGAAGGATAGGTTACCTCTCCCGCGCGGAAAATCCACAGCACAAAGCGCAAATGGTGCGAATCTTACATGACATGCTCCCACTGCATCCGCCCGTCCCGGAAAAGAGTTGCCAGGAATTATTTGCAAATGGCATTGACAAGAGTATGCAGGGTACTGTATAAAAATACAGAGGGAAGTTTCCTCGATACGCCATGAACACGCACAAGACATTCCGTCACGGCCAGATCCTGCGTCTCGTCTCGGATCGGCGCATCGTCAACCAGGAAGAACTGCGCCGCGGGCTGGCGGCGCAAAAACTTCGCGTGACGCAAGCCACGCTTTCGCGCGATCTCCAGGAACTCCGGCTGATCAAAACGCAAGAAGGCTACAAATCCGCCGCTTTACCCGAAGAACCCGCGCTTCTGCCTCCGCTCGCCCGCGCCCTCGGCGAATTTCTTCTCGATATCCGGCCCGCGGAAAATCTTCTCGTTTTGAAAACGCCTCCCAGCGGCGCGCAGCCCCTGGCCGCGGCAGTCGATGGCGCCAAATTTCCCGAAATTGCGGGAACCATCGCCGGTGACGACACCGTGCTGATCATCACTCCCAACAAGAAAACGCGCGAATCCCTCCAGAAAAAGATCGAAGCCCTGGTGAAATGAGAAATCCCCGCCAAGTCGCGGTTGTGGGCGTCACCGGTTACACCGGTTTCGAGCTGGCGCGCATTCTCCTGCGCCATCCCGCGCTTCCGCCGCCGGTTTTCTGCGTCCGCGAACCAAACGGCGCAAAATGCCTCGCTGAGCTTTTTCCTCAGTTCCGCGGGTGGGGCGAAGCGCCGGTCCGTCCTCTCTCGGTTGACGCCATTGCTTCCAGCAATGCGGGCACGGCGTTTCTTGCGACTCCCCATGAGGTTTCCGCCGAAATGGCGCCAGCTTTGCTCCAGGTTGGTCTCCGCGTCGTCGATTTAAGCGGAGCATTCCGCTTTCGCGAAGCGGAAACTTTCACTTCTTGGTACAAGCTTCCCGCGCCACACGCCGAATGGCTTGCCGAAGCTGTTTACGGTATTCCTGAGCTCTATTCGAACGAAATCGCGAAGGCTCGCCTGGTAGCGAATCCTGGATGTTATGCGACTAGCGTTATCCTTGCCTTGCGGCCTCTCACTGAGGCTGGTTGGCTGGCTCCCGGTGCGAGCGTCGTCTGCGACTGCAAGTCCGGCGCCAGCGGCGCGGGCAAAGATCCTCGCCGCGATCTTCAGTTCGTCGAAGTGGATGAAAATTTCAAGGCCTATAACCTATTCACGCACCGTCACACGCCGGAAATCCTCGAACACACGGGTCTCTCCGAGTCGCAGGTTGTATTTTCAACGCACCTGCTGCCGCTCGCCCGCGGCATTCTCTCCAGTATCTACGTCACACTCGCCGAGCCGCAAACCTCTGCGGACGTCGAGGCCCTCTATCGCGAGTTCTACGCCGGCCGCCCCATGATGCGCATCTGGCCCGCCGGCACGTTGCCGGAGTTGCAGCATGTGGCGCACACCAATTTTTGCGACATCGGCTTTGCGCTGGACAAATCCAGCCGCCGCCTGGTGATCGTTTCTTGCCTCGACAATCTCGGGAAAGGCGCCGCCGGACAGGCCGTGCAGAATTTCAATCACATGCTGGGAATAGAGGAGCAGACCTCACTTCAATGAGAATCGTAATCAAATTTGCAGGTACATTGCTCGAAGACGATGCAGCGGTGGCCTCTCTCGCGCGTCAGGTTGCGGCCCTCGCGCAGGAGGGCCACGAAATTCTCGTCGTGCACGGCGGTGGCCGCCTTTTCACCGCCACCCTGAAGCGCATGGCCATCGAAAGCAAGTTCATCGCCGGCTTGCGCATCACCGACCGTGAGACGCGCGATGTGGCCGTTATGGTCTTCGCCGGCCTGCTGAATAAGAAGCTGGCTGCGGCGATCTCCGCCGAAGGGCAGTCTGCCGTTGGCGTTTCTGCCGCGGACGCTCGTTGTTTCGTTGCCGAGCCGATGGTCCACAACGAAGTCGAGGGCGGCCTGGGTTTCGTCGGTTACCTTACCGGACTGAACGCGGCGTTCATCGAATCTCTCTGGCACGAAGGGCTTCTGCCCGTCGCGCCCTGCCTCGGCCTGGGTCCGGACAACGAGTTGTACAACATCAATGCCGACCACATGGCCGCTGCGTGCGCCGAGTATCTCGGCGCGGATCAGTTGATCTATCTCACGGATGTTGCCGGCGTCCTCGACGGCGAGAGGGTTCTTTCCGCCGTCACCTGCGAGGAGGTTGAGCGCTTGGTCCAATGCCGCGTCGTTTCCGGCGGCATGGTGCTCAAGCTCGAAGCCGCCAAGCGCGCCATCGAAGGCGGCGTCCGCGAAGTCCGCATCGTCGGCGGCACCTCACCTGATGCCTTGTTGCTGGCTTCGCACGCCGCGGAAGCATCGACCCCTGACGGAGCGGCATCCATCCCGGGAACACGCGTCTTCCGTGAACCTTTGTCGGCCGCTGAAGCGGCTCTTTCGGCGGCATGATGGGCGCTTCTTCCAAGACGAAGTCCCCGTTGCGTTCCGCGTCAAAGCCCAAGCACGGGCCCGCGAAGACCCTGAAAGGTGACGCGCGCCTGCTGGATGCCGAGCAGTTCCTTATGCCCACTTACAAGCGCCCACCCGTGGTCATGACTCACGGCCGGGGCGCGTACGTTTTCGATTCCACGGGAAAAAAATACCTCGATTTTCTTGGCGGCATCGCCGTCAACGCTCTCGGCCACGGGCACCCGCGCATCGTGAAAGTCGTCCAGCGCGAAGCAGCACGCGCGATTCACCTTTCAAATCTGTTTCACAATGCCTATCAGGGCCCGCTCGCGCGCAAACTCGCCGGCTGGTCCGGAATGGACCGCGTCTTTTTTTCCAACAGCGGCACCGAAGCCATAGATGGAGCGATGAAGCTTGCGCGCCTCTTCGGCCGGAAATCCGATGAAGCTCCCGGGGCGGCCGCGAAGAAGCACCGCTTTCTGGCCCTGGAGAATTCTTTTCATGGACGCACGTTTGGCGCGATCAGCGTTACCGCCACGGAAAAGTACCGCTTGCCCTTCGCCCCCGTCGTCCCTGGCGCTGAATTTGTCCGCTTCAATGACGTCGCTGACCTCGAGGCCAAATTCGACGACACCGTTTGCGGCATCCTTCTGGAAACGGTCCAAGGCGAAGGCGGGATCTATCCAGTCAGCGAAGTTTTCTGGAATCGCGCTCGCTCGCTTGCCACGCAGCACGGCGCTCTCCTGATCGCCGACGAAATTCAATGCGGGCTCGGCCGCACCGGCCGCTACTTCGCCTATCAGAAATTTCCCGCGAAGCCTGACATCGTATTGATCGCCAAGCCGCTCGCCGCCGGTCTCCCTCTCGGCGCCATTCTAACCACCGAGCAGATTGCCGCTCGCGTCTCTCCCGGAGTGCATGGCACCACCTTTGGCGGCGGCCCGCTCGCTTGTGCCGTGGCCCTGGAGTTTCTCAAGACCGTCGAAGACGAAAAGTTGCTCGAAAATATCCGCATTCGCGGCGAAGAGCTGCACGACGGCCTCGACAAGCTTGCCGCGAAATTCGGCTTCATCCGCGAGATCCGCAGCGAAGGCTTGATGGTCGGCGTTGAACTCTCCGTGGAAGGTGGACCATTCGTCAGCGAGGCCATGCAGCGCGGTTTGCTGATCAATTGCACCCACGATTTTACGTTGCGCCTGCTTCCGCCTTTCATCATCACTCGCTCACAGGTTCGCGAATTCCTGCGGCTCTTTGAAATCGTTCTTTCAGTAACCCAGCAGCAGGCCTCCGCCCCGGATTCCGACAAGTCCGCGAATTCCGGGCGCGTCGCCCATGCCGCAGCTAGGTGAAATGAAAAATGACAGCCACTACTCTTGTAGCGCCCATTTCCTTGTCGAATGATCTCCTCACCGGGGCGGAGTGGAGCCCCGCGCACACGCGCGAATTGCTCCTGCTTTCCGCGGACATCAAGGCCCGCCCGGTGCGTTACGCCTCGACGCTCCACGGCAAATTCATCGCCCTCATTTTTGAAAAGCCTTCGCTGCGCACACGCGTCACTTTCGATGTCGGCATTCAGAGTATGGGCGGTTCCGTCGTCTTCCTCGACCACACGCAGGCGTCCGCGTCGCTCGGCGCGCGCGAGTCCATCGCCGATGTTGCGCGCAACCTCGAGCGCTGGGTGCACGGCATCGTCGCTCGCGTTTACCAGCAGCGCGTCCTCGAGGAAATGGCGGCGAACGCCAGCATCCCGGTGATCAACGCGCTCTCCGACAAGTTTCACCCGTGCCAGGCGCTGGCCGATTTGTTCACCCTTGAGGAAAAATTCGGGGCATTGCGCGGCTTCAAACTCGCTTACGTTGGCGATGGCAATAACGTCTGCCACTCGCTCATTTATCTCGCTGCTCGCCTCGGCGTTCATTTACGCGTCGCCACGCCGGCGGAGTACGCGCCGTTGCCGGAAGTAGTCGCCGACAGCAAGCGCGTGGCCCGCGAAACGAAAGCCAAAATCGAGTTGCTGACCGATCCGCGTGAAGCGGTGAGCGGGGCGCAAGCCGTTTACACCGATGCCTGGACGAGCATGGGCTTCGAAGCCGAGGGGCAAGTTCGAAACACCGCGTTCCAGCCTTATCAGGTCAACGCCGAGCTAATGTCGCTCGCCGCGCCGGACGCCGTGTTCATGCACTGTCTTCCAGCGCACCGCGGCCTGGAAGTCACCCCGGAAATCCTGGATGGCCCGCAGTCGGTCGTCCTCGATCAATCCGAAAACCGCATGTACGTGCAGAAGGCCATCCTGCATACTCTATTCTGATCCAGCGATGCTGGCTGCCGGGTCGCATCGAACTTTTCTTTGTAGGGATGCAGCACCGTTGCGCCCCAGCTTGGCGATATTTTTGAGCAAGAGAGGAATTGTGAAAAAGGAATTGAACAAACCGAAAAAAGTTGTCCTCGCCTATTCCGGCGGCCTCGACACCTCCATCATCATTCCCTGGCTCAAGGAAAACTACGGCTGCGAAGTCATCGCCGTAATCGGCGACGTCGGCCAGCAGGAAGACCTTGAAGCCGCGCGAAAAAAAGCTCTGGCCACGGGCGCCTCTTCCGCGCACGTCGAAGACTTGCGCGAAGAATTTGTCCGCGATTATATTTGGCCCACTCTCCGCGCCGGCGCCGTTTACGAACACACCTATCTCCTCGGCACTTCCATGGCCCGGCCCGTCATCGCCAAGCGCCAAGCCGAAATTGCACTGAAACTCGGCGCCGACGGCCTCTCTCACGGATGCACCGGTAAAGGCAACGACCAAGTGCGATTCGAATTGGCGTACAAAGCTATCGCTCCCAACGTGCAAATTATTGCTCCGTGGCGCGAGTGGGACATTGATTCCCGCGAAGACGCCATCGCCTACGCGCAGAAGCACAACGTTCCCGTCGAACAGAGCAAGAAAAACATCTACAGCCGCGATCGCAACATTTGGCATCTCAGCCACGAAGGCGGCGAGCTCGAAGATCCCGCCAATGCGCCGAACGAAGCGATGTGGCAGTGGATCGTCTCCCCGGAAAAGGCGCCGGACAAAGCCGAGGAAGTCGAAATCGGATTTGAATCCGGCACGCCTGTTTCGGTCAATGGTTCAAAACTTGGCGCTGTTGATTTGCTCAACATGCTAAACGAAATCGCCGCGAAACACGGCGTCGGTCGCACCGACCTCGTAGAAAATCGTCTCGTCGGGATGAAATCGCGCGGCGCCTACGAAACTCCGGGCGGAACGCTGCTCGTCAAAGCACATCAGGAACTCGAGCGGCTCACCGTCGACCGCGAAACCGCGCATTTTCAGCAAGTGCTTTCGCTGCGCTACGCCGAACTCGTTTACTACGGTTTGTGGTTCGCGCCGCTGCGCGAAGCCCTCGACGGCTTTTTCAACGTTGCCCAGCAGCGCGTCACTGGCGCGGTCGGCCTGAAGCTCTGGAAAGGCACGCTCAATGTCACCAAGCGCGTTTCTCCTTTCTCGCTTTACCGCGCGGACCTTGCGAGTTTCACCATGGGCCGCTACAACCCTAAGGACGCTGAAGGTTTCATCAATCTTTTCGCGTTGCCCGTGACGGTGCGTCCCAAAGCCAAGGCGGAAGGCAACAAGTCTTAAACTGTGCTTGTAGGGGCGCAGCATGCTGCGCCCCTACAAAGAAAGCGTTGTCCGCGGAGGATTTTCCGGCAGCGACCGGAAAGAAAACAATGACCGAACGCAAAGACGACCGGCTGTGGGGAGGACGCTTCGAGCATGAGCCAAATGCTCGGTTCGATGCGTTCCAGCGGTCGTTTGCGTTCGATCGCCGTCTCTTGCCTTATGAGATTGCCGTCGATCGCGCCTGGGCGAAAGCATTGGAGCCCATTGGCATTTTCGCAGCCGCAGAAGTGAAGCAAACGCTGGCGGCGCTCGACAAACTTGCAGAACGCGCCAAATCCGATTCCGCGTGGCTCGAACAGTTCGGTGCGACGGCAGAGGACGTGCATCACTTCGTCGAAAAAGCTCTCGTCGAAGAGCTCGGGCCGCTCGGCTGGAAACTCCACACCGGCCGCAGCCGCAACGAGCTTGTCGCCACCGATTTTCGCCTCTTCGTTATCGATGCTGCCGCACAAATCCAGCATGCCCTGGAAGCCGTACTGAATGCGTTCCTGCTGCAGGCGAAAGCCAATCGTAATGTGCCGATGGCGGGCATGACGCACATGCAGCATGCCCAGCCAATTTTGCTCTCGCACTTTCTGCTGGCTCACGCGGAAGCCTTTGCGCGCGACATGACTCGGCTGCAACACGCTTCGGCGAGCGCGGACGCGTGTCCCATGGGTTCTGGCGCGCTTGCTGGGAATTCGTTCGCCGTCGATCGCAACGCGATTGCGCGCGAACTCGGTTTCTCCCGCATCACTGGGAACAGCGTGGACGCCGTCAGCGACCGGGATTTCGCGCTCGACTATCTTTTTGCGCTCACCGGCATCGCCACCCATCTTTCGCGCCTGGCCGAAGACTTCGTGCTTTTCTCATCGCAGGAATTTTCCTACGTGACTCTTCCGGACGAATACTCCACCGGCAGCAGCTTGATGCCGCAGAAAAAAAACCCCGACGCCTGGGAACTGATCCGTGGGAAAACCGGCCGCATCACCGGGGCGCTGCTCGGATTGCTCACCACGCTGAAAGGTCTGCCCACGAGTTATCAGCGAGACTTGCAAGAGGACAAAGAAGCGTTGTTTGCCGCGCACGATCAGGTCGCGGACATGCTCGCCGTTGCCGGGGGCGCCGTCGCTTCCACGAAGTTCAACGCTGGCCGGCTGGCCGCCGCGGCGGCGAACCCCGCGCTGCTCGCCACGGAAGCCGCAGACTATCTCGTGCATAAAGGCGTTCCCTTTAGGCAGGCGCACGACATCGTCGGCAAGGTATTGCGCGAGGCCGAAAAACAAAACGTAGCGTGGACCGCGCTGCCTCTCAAATCCCTCAAGAAAATTTCACCAGCATTTGAGGCTGACTTTGCCGGCAGCCTGAGTCTTGACGCGGCGCTGGCGTCGAAAAAAGTTCGCGGCGGCACCGCGCCAGAAAGCGTGCGCGCCGCCATTGACGATTTGGAAGGACGTCTCAACAAAAAAGCCACCAAAACAGGAGCCAAGCCATGAATGCAACCCAGGCAACGAAACAACAATCCTCCTTCGCCGCGGTTGCGGAGGATCGGAGGTCCCTTCCGGGGCCGGCGCGCTAGTCACACGGACGTTCCGTTGATAAAGCACGCACTTTCGGAAGCCTCCTTGCCGCGTGGATTCCGCTTCGCCGCGACCGCTTGCGGCTTGAAGAAAACCGGCGCCCTCGATCTCGCGATTCTTTCGAGCGACGTGCCGGCTTCGGCCGCCGCCGTCTTCACGCAAAATCTCGTTGTAGCTGCGCCCGTTCTGATTTCCAAGGAGCACCTGCGCGCGTCGAAAGGCCGTATGCGCGCCGTGGTCGTAAACGCGGGCAATGCGAACTGCGCCACTGGTGAGGCGGGCCATGCCGCTGCGTTGCGCACGGTCGCGGAAGCCGCGAAACGCCTCGGCTGCGCGCCGCGGGAATTGTTTGTCTGCTCCACGGGCGTCATTGGCGTGCCGCTGCCGCTCGAAAAAATCCTTCGTGCGCTGCCGGTCGTCGCGCGCTTTCGGCGCCCTTCGGCACGCTCCTTTGCGGAAACATCGCTCGCGATCTGTACCACGGACACGCGTCCGAAAACCGCGGCGGCTTCGTTCAAGATGGCCGGGAAGAGAATTCATTTCGTGGGCTGCGCCAAGGGTGCGGGGATGATCCATCCGAACATGGCGACGATGCTGGCGTTTGTGGCCACCGATGCGGCGATTGCTCCATCGATCTTGCAAAAAACGCTGCGGGACGTTACGGGGCGCACGTTCAACGCGATCAGCGTGGATGGCGATACTTCGACGAACGACACGCTGCTGGTTCTTGCCAATGGCGAAGCGGGCGCACCTTCGATCAAGGCGGGCACTGCGGCGCATCGCGCATTCACCGCTGCGCTCGAAGATGTGTGTCGTTCGCTCGCGTTGCAAATCGTTGCCGACGGCGAAGGCGCGCAACGCGTCATCGAAATCGAAGTGCGCAACGCGAAGACGGAAGCCGCGGCGAAACGCATCGCGGAAACCATAGCGACTTCTCCGCTGGTCAAGACCGCCTTCGCCGGGGGTGACCCGAACTGGGGGCGCATCTTCGCGGCAGCGGGGCGCTCGGGAGTTAAGTTCGATACCGCCCTGGTCGACATTAAAATGGCGGGCATCCCAGTACTGCGTCGCGGCCAGCCGCTCGATTTCAACGAACGCGCCGCGAGCAACAAACTTCTTTCCGAACGCGTTCCGCTGGTCGTGGATCTGCACGCGGGCAAAGCCATCGCCCGCTACTGGACGTGCGATTTCACAGCGGAGTACGTCCGCATCAATGCCTCGTACCGGACCTGACCGTTCCGAGTTCCATCTCGCCATCGGACTGAGGTCAATAGTCGACCGTTTAAGGTCGAAAGGTGAAGAATCGGAGAGGAGCCGCGCTCATTCAATCCGGAAAGTGTAAAAGAGTCCGGCTGCTGGCCTGAGCCTAGCGGCCGTGGCGGAGATAGTCGTCGTTTTTGTTGAGCCAGTCTTCGCGGGGCGGGTCGAAGACATCGAGGTCGACGGTGTCTTCCAGGGCCCAGGCTTCGTGGGGCAAGTGGGGCGGGATGCACAGGACCTCACCGGCGCGGACCACGACTTCTTTGCCGTCGATGGCAAATTTCAACGCGCCTTCCAAAATGTAGGTAACCTGCTCGTTGTGGTGATGATGCAGCGGCACATGCGCGCCTTTCTTCAACAGCACGCGGGCGAGCATGATTTTATCGCCGACCAGCATTTCGCGGCCAATGAGAGGATTCAATTCCTCGCGCTCGACGTCTTTCCACGCGACGTGCTTGGATTTCGCCGGAGTGTTCATTTCTTCTCTCCATACAGCTTGGTGGCATTGTCGTGCAGGTACAAACGCGCCAACTCGAGCGCCTTTTCTTCGGTGAAAGCGCCTTCGGCGACGAGCTCGGCCAGCGCCCCAGCCACGGCCGTGCGGGCGGAGCGCGCCGCCAGCCAGAAAGTCTCCTCCGCGCCGACGGCGTCGTTAAACGGAAAGGCGTCCGAGCCGAACATGATTTTCTCGGGATAAAGTGAAATCCACTGCTTGAGGATGTTCTTCAACTCCGAGGGGTAAACGTAATAGCCCATGAGCGAGGAATCGGTGTAAACATTTTTCGCGGCGGTCAGCCAGATCATGTCCAAAGTGTAAGGATATCCTCCGTGGATCAGCACGAAGTTCACGTTGCTATAACGCGGGTCGCGCAGCACGTTCTCTAGATTGAGCGGATTGCCGTTGCGCAAACTGAAGTAATCGCCGACGCCGACGGCGCTGTGGAAGTGAACGGAGAGCTTCAACTTTCCGGCCTGATCAATCAGCACGCGGAAAATGTAATCCTGGAACGTGCGATAGCTGTCTTCGGAGGGCTCACCGCCGGCGTGAAATTGCGCGTAAATGGCTTCGGCTTTTTCGCGCGGCGGATCGCGGAAGAAGAGGGTGCGAAAGTATGCGGCTTCAAATTTCATGGCCACGCCGCCCGTTTTCAGGTTGTCCGCGACCGTCTGGCGAACAAAGGATTCATAGCCCGCGAGATCGGCTGGCAAGCCATTCGCGTTTTCCTGCTTCATGTAGCGCTGGAGCACTTTTTCCTGGAGCGGAATGTATAGGCGCATGTCGCCGTTCTTGGCGATCAGGTTGTGGTTGTCGAAAGGAAAAAGGAAGGAATCGACGAAAAATACCCAATGAAACCGCTTCGGATCGAGGTACGGGGCCAGCGCCACGCGATTGGCGAGGCACGTCTCGATGTTCATTTTGTCCAGGATACTGTCCCAGTACGCCGTGCCGCCCGCAGCTTCCGCAGCTTTTTTCTTTTCGATGAGCCACTTGGCATGTTCCGGTTTGAAATCGTCGTATGGGTAGCCAAAGAGCGCCCTCGCGGCGGCAACAAATTCCGGATTAGTGTCGCGCAAGCGCAAGACGGTGCTTTCGTCGGGCGGCGAAGCCATGGCGTCCATATCGGAGTCGTCCGGAAAGGTGGCGTGCGAGTGATTGTCGTAAATGGGAATCTGCTCGATCTGCTTTAGGAGACGGTCGTAGATTTTCTCCACGTCCGCGCCGGGCAGCGGCCTCGCCTGTGCGTGCGCCGTGGCACCGACCGCAAGCGTCAGCATCAGAGCAATGCCAAAGTGAATCGAACGTTGCATTTTTCCCGATTCCACAGAAGCTCCTGGTTACTTCACAAGCTGCGAAAAATTAGAAATCAGCGCGAAACCGTAGCGCGCCAGTGCACCGAAGCGCGCTGGATTCGTTCCAGAGCTTCTTCGAGCAGGTTGCGGGCGCTCACCAGCGAGAAGCGCAGATAGCTCTTGCCGCCTAAACCAAATGCCGCCCCGGCAATGCCCGCCACGCCGGCTTCCTCTAACAAAAGTTTCTGCACCTTTTCCGCGGAAAGTCCCGTATCTTCGATGTTCACCCAAGCGTAGAAAGCGCCGTCCGGCGCCTGGCAGCGAAATCCAGGAATTTGATTGAGCCCTGCGACAAACAAATCGCGCCGTTTGCGGTACTCCGCCACCATGGCCTCGACAGCGTTTGTGGAATCATGCAGCGCCTCGATAGCCGCCACTTGCGTGAATTCCGACACGCAAGTAAACGTGTTCAAGACCAGCAGGTCCATAGCATCGATCACTTCCACTGGCGCCACCGCGTGGCCCAGCCGCCAGCCGGTCATGGCAAAACTCTTGGAGAAGCCATCAATAATGACGGTGCGCTCCGCCATTCCGGGAAGCGACCGGATGGACTTGTACTTCCCGCTGAACAGAATGCGCGCGTAAATCTCGTCCGTAATCACCCAGAGATCGTGTCTTATGGCGAGCGCGGCGAGTTTCTCCAGAACCGCATCGCTGAAGACCGTTCCCGTTGGATTATTCGGGGAATTGAAGATCAGCATCGTCGTGCGTGGCGAGATTTTTCGCGCGATCTCATCGACATCGGGCTGGAATTTGTTTTTTTCCTCCAGACCATAGGGAACCGCGGTTGCGCCCAATCCGCGAGTGAACGACGGATAAATCGGAAAACCGGGATCGGGGAAAAGCGCTTCATCACCGGGCTCGATCAGCGCCATCATCGCCAGCGAGAGCGCCATTTTACAGCCCGGAGCCACCAAGACCTGATCCGCTGCCACATCCAACCGTCGCGTGCGCTTCAAATACTCCGCAATGGCTTCGCGGAGAGCCAGCAAACCGCGCGTGGAGCAGTAACGGTCGCGCCCTGCGGCAACGGCGCTGCGCAGCGCATCCACGACCGACGCCGCAGGATGAAAATCCGGCTCGCCAAGCTCCAGATGAATGATCGACCGACCTTGGTGCTCGAGTTCCTTGGCGCGCGAATAGACCGCCAGCGCGCCTTCCCCATTCAGCCGAGAAACGCGTGATGCGATTCGTGTCATAGTCGTTTCCGGTCGGAAATCTTATCACTTTGCGGCGAACCGCGGCTCAGCCTGCCCTTGACGCCGCCATCCCCGGGCGAGACCATAGGTTCACGGCAGTTGGCACGCAACCTGCCCGCTCTCCCAACCGTCTAACGATATGGGTCGCGCCCCGTGAGGGGACAAATATGATTTTCCGAAAACTGACCATTCCTATTTTGATCATTGTGTTGTGCGCGCTCTTCGCTACCCCGCGTCCCGCCGCGGCCGATTCCGGCCATGCCCGCATCATTCGACTGAGCCTCGTTCAGGGCGACGTCCGCTTCGCCCGCCAGACGCATGGCGACCCGCTCGCCGACTCTGCCGCTACATGGGAGACCGCAGGGCTGAACCTGCCCATCCGCCAAGGCTACGTGCTAGCCACGGACAATGGCCGCGCGGAAGTGGAATTTGAGAACGGCGCCATGGCTTTCCTCAATGAAAACACGATCTTGGAGTTCTACGACCTTTCCCTCAACGATTCCGCGCGGACCACGCGCCTCGTTCTCCGGCAAGGCAGCGCTTCCTTCTATGTGAATCCCGCGGGCGGCGACTACTTCAGCGTTACGGGCGGAGACTTCACCGTGGAAGCCGAAGGCCGCAGCTCCTTCCGGCTGGATAATTATGACGACGGCAGTAACGTCCAAACTTACAAGGGCCGCGTTTCCGTCCTGCACAATAAGAACACGACGCGCCTCGAAAAAGGCCAGTCCCTTTCCATGAAGGCCGGCGACGATTCTTCCCTGGCCATCGCCCGTCTCTCCGACGAAGACGACTTCGATCGCTGGGTCTCCGGCCGCATCGACGGCGTCTCCACCGCCACGGCTTCGGCCCTGCAGTACACGGGTTCTCCCTATTACGCTCCGGGATTCGCCGACCTGTATACCTATGGCGCCTTTTCCAACTGTGGGGCCTATGGATACGGCTGGAGGCCGTTCGGCGTGGGCTTTGGCTGGTCACCCTTCACGAATGGTCAATGGATCATGGATCCTTCTTTTGGCTGGACGTGGTCCAGCTATCAGCCGTGGGGCTGGGCTCCCTACCACTACGGTGGATGGCTCTTCGACGCTTCCTGCGGCGGCTGGTTTTATTCTCCGCCGGTTCTCTACGGATACACGGGCTATCCCGTCGGTCCAGTGAGGCGCTTCCCCAAGGGGGTTCATCCCCCGCATCCGATCTATCGTCCGGTAACGGCGGTCTTCGTTCGCAATGGCGGCAAGCTTGGTATTGTCCCCATGCACCCACTCGATCAAAAGGGAAAGACTCCACGGAATTTGGAGCACGGCGTTTTCTCAAATGCAGGAACGAAAGGCGTCAATGCTGAAGTCCTCATTGTCGAGCGAGGGCAAAAATGGGAAACGCTGAAGTCGCCTCCGCGCGAAACCCTGAGCGGAAGCCTGGTGGCCACCGGACCGCCCACTCGCGTCTCGAGATCCGTGGTCGAAGGGAACGCCGGGGTTCGTGCCATCTCCCTCGGCAAAGATTCCTCCATCACCTATGATCCGCGCGAACACCGCTTTGTGAATACAAATTCTCCCGCGGCTTCGTCTTCTTCGGCTTCGTCCGCCTCGAAGAGTAGTGACGAGATTCACGTCGAAAATGGACGGCCTACGTCAGCCGCTTCAACAGCAACCAGTATCACACCGCCGCGCACTCCTGTAACTCCTCCGGCGACGCGCAGCGCGACTTCCGCTCCGCCTGCACGCAATAGCGTCCCGCCGCCGGCGCCACGTTACTCGGGCGGTGGTGAGCGAGGAAGCTCCAGCGGCAGTCGAGGAGGAAACACTTGGGGCGGGTCTGCTTCTTCCAGCGGAAGCTCAGGGGGACGATCCTCGTCGCCCTCTGCTTCTTCGGCCTCATCTTCGCACCCCTCTTCTGGCCGGCCACACTAATCGCATCGGAAATGATGGAAGGAGCGGCTCCCCTTGGGAGCCGTTCCTTTTTTGTGCGGCAGCAAATTGTTATTCGCGTGTTTTAAGAGAAAATCATGCCAGCGTAGCCCACCACTGCGTCGCGATCGCCGGAAACGTCCGCGGACGTCGCATATTTCACCAATTCCGCTTCTTTCACGCCCAAAGCCTTCAGGGCCGTAAGCATCGCCACCGCCGGGCCCAGCCCGCACATGGAAATCTCTTCGTTGCGGCAGATATCGTAGAGTCCACGCGGTTCCAACGCGAGCAATTGCTCGATGGCTTTGCGGTCCTTGATGCGCGTTGTAGCGTCATCTTCGTAATGATTCAAGTCCGAGGTCGTCAATAGCAGCACGTTTTCTTGTAAAGCCGCGAGCACCCGCGCGATCCCCTCTCCCACGCTTACCAGGGATTCAAATTGCACCGTTCCCAGAGCCACGGGAACAAAGGTGAAGTCCGGCGCCAGCGTCTGAAGAAACGGCAACTGCACTTCCAGCGAATGCTCCGTGCTGTGCGCCACGCTGTCCTCCCGTAGCGACGGGCAGGCCTTTATCAGCGCTTCGGCAAGTTCCTCATCAATCCGCGCGTCTCCCAGCGGCGTCCGCCAGGCGCCGCCCGAGAGGAGCGCCGCCGGCTCACCCCGCGGATAATGCCGCACGCCCAGAATAATAATCTTCCTGGGCAGGGCGATCCTCGCAAGCACCGCGCCCGCCACGTGCCCCGAATAGACGTAACCCGCGTGCGGTACAAGGCACGCCCTCACTGGTATTGGTGGCTGGCCGGAAGCGCTGCTCGCGTATTTGCGTATGAGCGCCGTAAGTTCCGCAGGATCGGAGGGATAGAAACGTCCGGCAACCGCAGGCAGGCGAAGCATCTTGCCGCTCCGCGAATCAGATGGGCTTTGAGGGTTTCCCTTTGAACTTGATCGCTTGCGACGTAGCAGGCGCGTAATAAACAGTCACTTTGTCCCCGTACTGGTAGCCGCCTTTGTCGATTATTTTCTGCATTTTTTCGGAGGCGGTCTGCGACAGAGGAAACGTCCGGATTCCCATGTCGTTTCCCTTCGCGCGCACGGTAATCTGCGCGTTATTCGCGTGCATCACGAAGCCTTCGAACTTCTCCAATCCATTTGGCTTGGGTTTCGGCTTCACCGCGCTGACGATGATTGGCGCCGCGGTTTCCGCAACGATGACCGGCACGGTCGCCGGACCCTGCGCTGTTGCAGGCGAAGAAAAAACGCCCGCCGCCGCGAGCAACAATGGCAGCCCAAACCCGCCAACTTTGCTGATTCTTTTCATTCCGCGTCATCCGTGGCAATCCGCAGGGACTTCAGAAATCGCACGTCCTGCGGTGTCATGGCCAGCCGGGGAGCCGGCTTCTTGTCATTCTCTTCCAAAAAGGATTCCTGATCCACTTGAATGCGCAGCGACTCCAGGAAGCGGCGGTCTTGCGTCGTCAGCTTGGCCGCCTCGGCTGCGGCCGCATCGCGTTTGGCCAGCCCGATGGTCGCGTCCAGCTTCAGCACGATGTCGTAGCCGTGCGCGCGCACGCCGGCAATCGCACCTGTAATTCGGTCGGAGTCGGACACCGTGTCGTTGATCGCGTGTCCCAGTTCGCGCAGCAGGTTTTTCAGGTGATCGTCGAGTTGCAAGGCGGCCTCTCCTTACTTCTTTGGCCATTCTAGGCCCACGTTTTGTTGGATACAAGAGACCTTCCCTCCGTTGTCTCTAATCCGTCCACAGTCCCTTTGTTCAGGTCCCGTGGGCCGGACCGGGCCGAATCCCGCTGGGTTTCCTGATGTCCGCCGCGATTTACGCTAAGATGTTCGTATGTCCACGCTCGCAAGCAGCCCGGCTGCCGCGCCGCGCCCGCAAGGCAGTTTCCAGCGGCTTTGGCGCGCCCTTCGCCAGGTTTTTCACGAGGCCACCGGCGCGGTCTTTGCTGTACTCGCTCTCGGCTGGCTCAACTCCGCCCTGCGCGCCTGGACACGCGACGTGGCCCTCTGGCTAATCGTGCTAGCCGTGGTCGTAGCGCTCTTATTTCTGTTTTTCGCCGTAACTTCGTTTCGCAAAGCGCGGAGGGTGTAGGGGCCGGGCTTCAGCCCGGCCCTCTTGTAGAGCAATTGAGCAGCTATTTGCATTGAGTTTCGCGTTTCGAATCTCGAGTTTCGAGCATCCATGTCCGATACCAAGACCAAATCCACCTCGCCCCCCGAACGCAAGGAGAAATTCACCACCCTCTCTGGCCTCCCCATCGATAGCCTCTACACAGAAAAAAATCTTTCCCGCTGGAACCCTGATGGTGCCCTTGGTTACCCCGGCGAATTTCCCTTCACTCGCGGCATCTATCCCACCATGTACCGCGGCCGCTTCTGGACCATGCGCCAGTACGCCGGCTTCGGCTCCGCCCTCGAATCCAACCAGCGCTACCGCTATCTCTTGAGCAAGGGTCAGGCTGGCCTATCCGTCGCCTTCGATCTCCCCACGCAGATCGGCATGGACTCCGGCCACCCCCTCGCCCTCGGCGAAGTCGGCAAAGTCGGTGTCGCCATCGACTCCCTCGAAGACATGGAAACTCTTTTCGACGGCATCCCTCTTGAAAAAGTCTCTACCTCCATGACCATCAACGCCACCGCCGCCATCCTGCTGTGTCTCTACGTGGCCGTCGCGAAACGCCAGGGCGCCAGCCTGCAAAAGCTTTCCGGCACCGTGCAAAACGATGTCCTCAAGGAATATATCGCCCGCGGCACCTACATCTATCCCGTGCGCCCCGCCATGCGCATCGTCACCGACATTTTCGCCTGGTGTCGCTCTCATCTCCCCAAGTGGAACACCATCTCCATCTCCGGCTACCACATCCGCGAAGCCGGCTCCACCGCAGTCCAGGAAGTCGCCTTCACCCTCGCCGACGGCATCGCCTACGTCCAGGCCGCGCTGGATGCCGGACTCCGCGTCGACGACTTCGCCCCGCAGCTTTCCTTTTTCTTCAACGCCCATAGCGATCTTCTCGAAGAAGTCGCCAAGTACCGCGCTGCCCGCCGCCTTTGGGCGCACATCATGACGGACCGCTTCGGCGCAAAAGATCCCCGTTCCTTGATGCTGCGCTTCCACGCGCAAACCGCCGGCTCTTCCCTCACCGCCCAGCAACCGGAAAACAACATCGTCCGAGTCGCCATTCAAGCGCTCGCCGCCGTTCTCGGCGGCTGCCAATCCCTCCACACCAATTCCATGGACGAAGCGCTCGCACTTCCCACCGAGGACGCCGCGCTCATTGCCCTGCGCACCCAGCAAATCCTCGCCAACGAAACTGGCGTCGCCAACGCCGTCGACCCCGTAGCCGGCTCCTACGCCATCGAACACCTCACCAACGAAATTGAATCCCGCGCCTCAAACTATCTTTCCAAAATCGACAGCATGGGCGGAATGTTACGCGCTATCGAAGCGGGTTTCATCCAGGGCGAAATCCAGAAAGCCGCCTACGAATTCCAGCAAGCCGTCGAGAGAAAAGACCAAATCGTAGTCGGCGTAAACGACTTCATCGCGCCATCGGAAGGCGATGCCGCCCGCGCCATTCCCATCCTCCGTATCGACCCCGAAATCGAGCGCACCCAAATCGCCCGCCTGAACGCCCTGCGCGCCAAGCGCGATTCCGCCCTCGCCCAATCCGCTCTCGCCGAACTCCAGCGCCGCGCCGCCACCACCGAAAATCTCCTCCCAGCCATCCTCGCCGCCGTCGAAGCCTACGCCACCGTCGGCGAAATCTCCGACGCCCTCCGCCGCGTCTTCGGCGAATACGAGGAATCGGTAGTCATCTGATTTGGAGTGCGGCGGCTTGCCGCCGCTTTTCCGCCCGCCTCTCCCGTCCCATCGTCCGCCTCTTCGCCTGCACCAAAGCACAGGCTGTAACGGCTCTGTCGCTGTAGTATTCTTTCCGTCCAACAATCTTTCGATGAAACTCATCCTCGCCTCCGCTTCCGCCCGCCGCGCCGAAATCCTCCACGACGCCGGCTTCTCCTTCACCGTGCTCTCCTCCGCAGTCGACGAAACGCCATACCCGGGTGAATCCCCTCACGACCTCGTGCATCGCCTCGCCATCGCCAAAGCCGAACTTGTAGCCGCCCGCGCCGTTGGCCCGGCCATCGTCATCGGCGCCGACACCGAGGTCACCCTCGACGGCCACATCTTCGGCAAGCCGCGCTCCTCCGACGACGCCCGCCATATGCTCGGAAAACTTTCTGCCCGCACGCACTCCGTCTTCACCGGTGTCGCTCTTATCCGCCTTCCCGACGCCGAGCGCCGCACCTTCGTCGAAACCACTCACGTCCATTTCGCCAAGCTCGATCCCCAAGAAATCACCCGCTACCTCGCCACCGGCGAGCCCCACGACAAAGCCGGCGCCTACGCCATCCAGGGCCGCGCCGGCCGTTTTATTCCCCGCATCGAAGGCTGTTACTTCAACGTCGTCGGCCTCCCCCTCGCCCGTCTCCAGCAAGCCCTCACCGACCTCGGCTGGTCCGAAGACTAACCCGAATTTCTCCCAATCCAAATTCGTCCTGCTCCCGTAGGGCCCGACTTCCGAGGCGGGCCGGTCTTCCTGCCTTCGCTGCACTCTGTTGCTTTCGATCGCCTAAAGTGCCGTTGGTGGGAGAGTGCTCCAGCAAAATGCATTCCGCCTTATAATGCCGCCCATGGTTAACTCTCCACCCGAATGGGCCGACGGCTCCGCCGTTCGCTTGGATCGCCAGGACCCCTACCTGCGCCTCCAATCGGTGACGATCTTCGTCCGCGATCTCGAGAAAAGCTTGAGCTTTTACGTAGATCAGCTCGGTTTCCAGTTGGTCTTTGACGCCCGCATCCAACCCGACCGTCGTTTCGTGACCGTCGCCCCTCCCGACGGCACCGCCAACCTCACCCTTGTCGCGCCGGAACCCAGCTCCGAACAGTACCAGCTCATTGGCCGGCCCACGCCGGTCACCTTTGTCACAGAGGATGTGATTGCGAAGTACCGCGAATGGAGCAAGCGCGGAGTTCGCTTCCAGTTCACGCCGCGCCTGAAACGCCTGAAGTATGAGGTCCAAGTGCGCGCCGCGCATCCCGCGGACTCGGCGGCGCCCACCGCGGAGCATGCTCCCATTTGGGGCGGCGTCTTTACCCGCTTCAAGGATCTCGACGGCAACTCCTTTTTGCTGGTGAGCTTCGACGAGGTGACCCATGCCGTCGAAGCCCAACGCCGCGCCCTTGCCGGGAGGCAGGAATCCGAACGCCGCGCCACCCAGGAAATCGAAATTGCCAAACAGGTCCAGGCCCGCCTCTTCCCCCAATCACAGCCGCCGCTCAAAACTCTCGAGTACGCCGGCCTGTGCATCCAAGCCCGCAAAGTTGGCGGCGATTACTACGACTTCCTGAGTCTCGGCGGCGGCCGTCTCGGCTTCGTCATCGGCGACATCTCCGGAAAGGGCATCGCCGCCGCCCTCCTGATGGCCAATCTGCAGGCCAATCTCCGTAGCCAGTGCGCCATCGCTCTCAATCAACCTCAGCGCCTCTTGTGCTCCGTGAACCAGCTCTTTTGCGATAACACTCCCGACGGCGCTTTCGCCACCCTGTTCTTCGCTGAGTACGACGACACCACAAGCCGTTTGCGTTACGCCAACTGCGGCCATCTCCCGCCTCTTCTGCTCCACGACGATGGCACCGTGGAGCGCCTCGACGCCACCGCCACCGTTTTGGGCATTTTCAAGGATTGGGATTGCGAAATTGGAGAATCCCGGCTCCGCCAAGGCGATACCCTCGCCCTCTACACCGACGGCATCACCGAGTCCTACAACTCCGCCGACGAACAATTCGGCGAACAGCGCCTCATCGAAGCCTTGCAGCGTCATCGCAACACTTCTTCACAGGCTGCCCTAGCTTCCATCGTGGATGAAGTCCAGCGCTTCAGCCCTCACGAGCAGCACGATGACATCACCCTCATCATCGCCAAACATCGAGGAAACTAGCTTATATTACCTGTAGGTTATCACTTCAGAGTGAGGATTTTTCCTTCTGTTCATCACGCTGTCAGTGCGCGGGATCCATCTTCCCCGGGTCACGCAACACCAGTAACCTCATCCCGCAATCAGCAAATTCTGCGCGAACGGCCACTCGCCGTCGATCCACTGTCCCTCGCACCGGAACCCCGTGCGCGCCGCCATCTCCGGAATTTCTTCCGCTTTGTACTTGTGCGAGCTTTCCGTCCAGATCGTCTCGTCTTCGTTCAGCATAAACCTCATGCTCGCGGCTGGAATGTGCACCGTTTGCCGGCGCAAGGAACGCAGATGCATCTCGATCCGCCGTTCCACCCTGTTCCAGCGCGCCTGGTGCCGGAAGCAGCTCAAATCAAAATCCGCGCCCAACTCGCGGTTGATGCGCGCCAGCAAATTCATATTGAAAGCCGCCGTCACGCCCGCGGGGTCGTCGTAAGCTAGCAATTGTAGCTCAACACTCTTCTCCAAGTCGGTCCCGAGCAGCAACGCGTCCCCCGGCCGCAGAATCGCCCGCATCTCCCGCAGAAATGCATCTCCTTTATCGCGATCGAAATTTCCGATGGTGCTTCCCAGGAACAGCACGAGCAAATGGTCCTGCTGCCCTCGTCCTTCCGCGACGCTGCGCAATCCATCCAGGTATGGCTGCTCGTACCCGACGATGCTGACCATATCAATCTGTCCGAGTTCTTTCGCCAACGCCGCCAACGCCGAGGGGGAAATCTCGATGGGGTAATAGTACGTCCTTTGCCGCTGCGAGAGCGCTTCCAGGATCCAACGCGTCTTTTTCCCTGAGCCGCTGCCCAGCTCCGCCACCTGAATCGGCGAAGGCAGCCTGCCCACAATTTCTCTGGCGTACTTTTCCAGCAGCCGCGCGTCCGCGCGCGTCAGCCCATACTCTGGCAACACGCAAATCGTTTCAAACAGCGCCGAGCCCACTTCGTCATACAAATACTTCGACGGAAGTTCTCGCTGTCCAGGTTTGGTAAGGCTCTCGCGCACGTCTGCTGCAAATGCAGACGCGTGCCGGAGCGATGGTGATAGTACAGGCGTCGCCATGAGACTCTCCCGGGCTTGAGCTTGATTAGTCCTCCACGCAACGGAACGTTGCGTAGACGTACGGATAATGCGGCTGGAACCAGTTTCGGAAAGAACGCCGCAGCATGCAAGCGGCGGTGCGCGGCGAGCCACCCTTCATCACATAGTGCTTGCCGTCAAAAAAATTTGCCGAGTAGTTGGAATAGAAGGGCATCGGCGTAAACCCCGGAAACGGCGCAAACTCGGTGCGCGTCCACTCCCACCCGTTCCCAACCAGATCGTGTACTCCGAAGGCGCTCGCGCCCGCGGGATGCAAGCCCACCGGCGCCGGATCCCACGTTTTGAAATCGAAATTTCCCCTCGCAGCGCTCGGCGCTTCCTCGCCCCAGGGATAGCGGCGCTCTTTTTTGCCGTCCGGCGCGGCGTACGCTGCGCGATGAAACTGCGCCTCCGTCGGCAGTTTGCGCCCCAGCCATTTGGCATACGCAGTGGCCTCGGCGTGGCTCACATACACCGGCCACTCCTGCGGCAAACGTATCTCGCCGAACATCGTGCGATAAATCCACAGGTTGCCTTCGCGCCTCCAGAACATCGGATGCTCGACGCCTTCCTTCGCCTTCCAGGCCCACGCTTCTTCGCTCCATAGCGAACGGTTTTCGTAACCGCCCGCTTGTATGAACCGCAAGAAATCGTGGTTCGTCACGTTGTGGTTATCGATGGCGAACTCGTTCACCGCAAGTTCATGCGCGCAAAATTCGTTGTCCCAGCCGAATCCATCGGCATCCACGCGCTCCAGTCCCAAAGTCGCGGTTCCCGCCGGTATCTCCACCAGATGCGATTTCGCATGCAGCGCTTTCCACGCCGGCCGCTCCGGCCCGCCAATCTTTCTCTCGCTCGGCAAGCGGTGCAGCATGTACGCCAGCGTCTCCGCATGCATTAGCCGGTGCTCGATGGCCACTTCCAGCATGGTAATCAGTTGTGGATGCCCTTCCTCCGGCCGCTCCAAGGCATGCTCGATTGCGTGGTCCAGTTCCTCACGCAGCCGCCGGTTGTAGCGCTCCACTTCCTCGCGCCCCGGCCAATCCGCGGGAGTATCCGACGGCAGTCCCCCACCCACCGGGTCAATGCCAAATGCGAATAAATGATCGAATGTTCGCTGAAAAGAGCGCAGCCCGAACGCGCGCTGCGCCAGCAAATTCCAGTCAAACGCTTCCACATGCCCTACATAAAATATAATGCGGTGTCTCTCGGGAATCGGCCGGTCGTACATCGCCTCTTCGCGAACCACGCGAAATAGCTCGTCGGTGCGCGCGCGCGCCCCAAGAAGTCTGCTGTGAAGGTCATGCCGGATGCGGACAGCAGTGGCTACAGCTCCCATGGCGATCTCCCTTCCCTTGGATGCAGCTTCCACGCGAAGGATGCGCCAAATTTCAGCGCAAGGGGGCAAGGTGGATTAAGATGGTCCCTCTGGAATTTGTTGCTGTCAATCGAAATGAATACGAAACCTGCAATTTCTGAGAAGGAAACAATCCAATTTCGCGACGTCTCGTTCCACATAAACGATATTCCTGCTCGCGCCATCGTTTCGAGCATTTCCTTGGCCGTTTCTCATGGAGAAACCCTCGTCCTCCTCGGCCGCAGCGGCAGCGGCAAGACCACCCTCCTCCGCCTCATCAATGGCATGTTATTTCCTTCGCAAGGGGAGGTCGTTGTCCAGGAGCGCTCCACCCGCGAGTGGGATCTCATCCGCCTCCGCCGCGGGATTGGTTACGTCATCCAGGACGCCGGTCTTTTTCCTCACTTCACTGTTGCCGAAAATGTCGCCCTCGTTCCCACTTTGGGAAAGTGGGATGCTCCTCGCATCGCCGACCGCGTCAATGAAATGCTCCACCTCGTCGGCCTCGATCCTCGCGAATTTGCCCATCGCCGTCCCCGCGAACTTTCTGGCGGCCAGCGCCAGCGCGTCGGCGTCGCTCGCGCCCTCGCCGCCGATCCTCCCATTCTTCTGATGGACGAGCCCTTCGGCGCGCTCGATCCCGTCACCCGCGCCGAACTCCAGCGCGAATTCAGCGCCTTGGCCCGCCGCCTCGGCAAGACCATCGTATTCGTTACCCACGATCTGCGCGAAGCCCTGCTCCTCGCTTCCCGAATCGTCTTGCTCCAAGGCGGCCGCATCGTTGCCAGCGCCGCGCCGCAGGAATTTCTTCGCCTCGATCATCCCGAAGCCCGCGCGTTCACGTCCTCCCTTGATCTGCTCCGGAAAGTCCCTACAGGAACACCATGACGAAAACGACGAGAACGATGAGAACGAAGAGAACGATGAGAACGAAGAGATCAAGGTAAGCGCTCCATGAGCCCCTGGACCTTTTTCATTGATCATCGAGTTGAAATTTTCAGTGCCACACTCGATCACCTCGCGCTGGTGCTCATCGCTATGACCATTGCCATCCTCGTCGGCGTCCCGCTCGGCATGTTCATCGTTCAGCGTCCAGCAACGCGCTCCATCGCGCTCGGCATCGCCAGCATTTTTCAAACCATTCCCAGCCTCGCCTTGCTCGGCTTTCTGATTCCCATTCCCTTTATCGGCGGCATCGGCAAGCGCACCGCCATCGTCGCTCTCGTCCTCTACGCGCTTCTCCCTATTCTGCGCAACACCTACGTCGGCCTCACCGGCATCGATCCCGCCGTCCTCGAATCCGCTGAAGCCATGGGCATGACCCGCGCGCAAATTCTTTTCCGCGTGCGCTTCCCGCTCGCGCTCGCTGTCATTCTCGCCGGTATTCGAACGGCCACGATCATCACCATTGGCGTTGCCACCATCGCCGCGGAGGTCGGTGCCGGCGGACTCGGCACTTTCATCTTCCGCGGCGTCGCCCTCGTTAGTGACGCCCTCATTCTCGCGGGGGCCATCCCCGCCGCTCTCCTCGCTCTCCTCGCCGACTTTCTGTTGGGTCTAATCGAGCGCAGGTTAAGAGTCTCTTGACGATGCGCCGCTCTCTTTTTTGTTTCCTTTGCCTCCCCTGCCTCCTTTACTTCTTTTCCGCCTGCTCCAAACCTCCGCAATCGAGAATTACGATCGGCTCGAAATTCTTCACTGAGCAAGTCGTCCTCGCGGAACTCCTCGCCCAGCACATCGAAGCCAAGACCGGCATCCCCGTCATTCGCAAGACCAATCTTGGCGGCACGCTCCTAGTCCACAAAGCGCTACTCGCCGGCGAACTCGATCTCTACGTCGAATACACGGGCACTGCCCTAACCGCTGTCCTCAACGAATCCCCAAGTTCTTACAGCCAAAGCGTTGCACCGAACGACTACTCCGCCGCCGTCTACCGCCGCGTCAGGCAGCTCTACTCCGACCGCTTCCACCTTGAAGTCACCGAGCCTCTCGGCTTCGAGAACACGTTCGCCATGGTCATCCGCGGCGACGACGCGCAAAAACTCCATCTCCAAAAAATCTCCGACGTCGCCCCCATCGCCCCCAAGTGGCGCGCTGGCGTCGGCTACGAATTCCTCGAGCGCCCCGACGGCTTCCCCGGCCTCACCAAGAACTACGGCCTCCGCTTTGCCGAGTCACCCAAAGTCATGGACCTCGGCCTGATCTATCGCGCCCTAGTCGATCATCAAGTCGACATCGTCGCCGGCAATTCCACCGACGGCCTCATCGACTCCCTCGGCCTAGTCGCCCTCGAAGACGACCGCCACTACTTTCCGCCCTACGACGCCGTCCCCATCGTCCGCCAATCCACCCTAGCCCGATTCCCCCAGCTCCGCGCCGCCCTCGCCGATCTCGCCGGCAAACTCACCGCCGCCGACATCCGCCGCCTCAACCACGCCGTCGACGCCCAGCACCAGGACGCGGCCGCCGTCGTCCGCGCCTTCCGCCAATCCAAAGGCCTTTAGGTTTCTTGGATGGAGCCCAGGTTCAGCGGGGTGATCAGTCTTTCGGTGGGAAGCGGAAGAGCAGCGCGCCCTTTGCTTCACCCACCGCCTCAACTTCGGCATCGACGCGCAGCGCCAGAAGTTGCTCGCAGCTTTCTCGACCGAGTAAGTCGATTTGCATGCTGAAGTGCAAAGCTGAACGGCGTTTTGACTCCCCAGGCACTGTTCCCGCGCTACCGCCGAACGCTGACCTGTGCGGTATCCGCTTCGTAACCCTCATCCATCACGGTCTTTTGCGCCGCCGCCGCGACCGTCTTTTCGTCCGCACTCTTCGGCAAATTGCAATAGCGCCGAATGACCTCTTCCCCATTCACAATGCGAACCAGCCACTTGGACTTGCCCGCGTCCCAGGAAACTTCCACTTGATCCGCACGCATTGCCACCTCCTGCTTAACTTGCTCCGCGCACCCTCTTATACATCCACTTCGCTCCGAGCGCGAGTGCGGCGCACGGTTTTGCCAGGACTCGGCAACCCCGCCAAGCTCTGCTAGAATCCTTCCCATGAAAAGACGCGCTTTGCTTCAATCGCTTCCCGCGGCAGTTTTGCTTCCGGGGGCAGACTGGCTTGCCCGGGCCCAGGAGAAAATCGGCATGGGACAATCCACAACCGCTGTGTACGAATTGCGGATCTATCACGTGTACGAAGGCAAGCTCGACGACGTGCTGCGCCGCTTTCGCGAACACACCACCAAACTCTTCGAAAAGCACGGAATGAAAAACTTGGCCTACTGGACGCCTACTGACGAACCGCTCAAAGGCAAGACCCTCGTTTATATTCTCGCGCATCCCAGCCGCGAAGCCGCCACCGCCAATTGGCAGGCTTTCCGCGACGATCCCGAATGGCAAAGCGTGCGCGACAAATCCGAAGCCAACGGCAAGCTCGTGGAGAAAATCGATTCCATCTTTCTTGTGCTGACGGACTTTTCTCCAAAGCTGCCCTAATTCAGCGCCGTTACTCGGGAATTTCCGCCGCGTCCTCGCAAGCTGTCCATGTATATTCCTCATATAGAATATGTCTTGACAAGAATATACGTTTTGGGGCATATTCACTTTCGCCATGATGGCAACGCTCCGAGCGCTGGCCGAACCCCACCGGCTGCACATTGTCGAATTCCTGCGCGACGGGCCGCGTCCCGTCGGGCACCTGGTCCGCCGTCTGCGCCTCCGCCAGCCGCAAGTCTCCAAGCATTTGCGAGTGCTTAGCGATGCCGGGCTGGTGGACGTTCGCGTGGACGCGCAGCGGCGCATTTATGCGCTGCGGCCCGCGCCGCTCCAGGAGCTGGAAGCCTGGCTGGAGCGCTACCGGCAACTTTGGGAGGGCAACTTTCAGCGACTGGACGCCCTTCTCGATGAGCTGAAGACCGGCGAGCCGAAGACCGCGAAGAAAAAACGCGGACGCACGAAGCGCTAAAAGGAGATCACCGATGATGAATACCGGCAACCTGAAAGTCACCACGCCAAGCGACCGCGAGATCGCCATGACGCGCGTCTTCGACGCTCCGCGCCATTTGGTCTTCCGCGCGTTAACCACGCCCGAATTGGTTCAGAAGTGGCTGCTCGGGCCGCCAGGCTGGACCATGCCGGTCTGCGAGATGGATCTGCGAGTGGGAGGCGCGTACCGCTTTCTGTGGCGGGGTGCCGATGGGGCCGAAATGGGCACCCGCGGTGTTTTTCGCGAGATCGCGCCGCCTGAACGTTTTGTCGCCACCGAACAGTTCGACAAGCCCTGGTACCCTGGCGAGGCGCTGGTCACGTACCTGCTGGTCGAACAAGGCGGCAAGACCACCCTCACGCTCACCGTGCTATATGCGTCGCGCGAAGCCCGCGACGGCGTCCTCAAGTCCGGCATGGAGCGTGGCGTCGCTATGAGCTACGACCGGCTGGCGGAATTGCTGGCATTACGCGGCGCTACAGGGATGGAGGACGGAGCGAGCGCGTCATGAGCGAAACGAATTCTCCACGCCGTATTGGCCGAAGCATTGGGGCCGTGCTTGTGGGCCTGGTCGTGGGCATCGCAATCACCCTCGTCACCGACGTTGTCCTGCACGCAATCCATGTTTTCCCTCCCTGGGGCGCGTCGATGGTTGGTTTCGAGACAGCCCTCCTGGTTGCGACGGGCTATCGCACTGTCTATGGCGTCCTGAGTAGCTACATCATTGCGCGGCTCGCGCCTGACCGGCCAATGATGCACGCCCTCGTGGGCGGCGTGATCGGCCTTGCCGTGAGCACTCTGGGCGCCGTGGCGACATGGAACAAAGGCCCGGCCTTCGGGCCGCACTGGTATCCACTTGCGCTCATTGTGCTCGCCATGCCACAAGCCTGGGCTGGCGGCAAACTCCGGGTGATGCAGTTGGACACGCGTTGATGGCCGAGGAAAGAATTCAATCAAAAAAGCAAAGAGGAGAACCAGATGCAAAAAATCACTCCGTTCTTGTGGTTCGATGGCAAAGCAGAAGAGGCGATGAATTTTTATGTTTCCATTCTTAAGAATGCAAGGGTCGTGAGTGTCTCGCGATCCGGAAAGGAAGGGCGAGTAACCGGGTGCAGGTTCCAACTCGAGGGCCAAGAATTTTACGCTCTGAACGGTGGCCCGCAATTCACCTTCACGCCGGCCATTTCACTCTTCGTGAATTGCGAATCGCAGCCAGAAGTCGACGAGCTGTGGGAGAAGCTTTCGGAAGGCGGAGAGAAGGGGAGGTGCGGCTGGCTGAAAGACAAATACGGGCTGTCCTGGCAGATCATCCCGTCCGATTTGGGCAAGATGTTGGGAGATAAAGATCCGGAGAAAGCAAGCAGGGTCATGAAAGCCATGTTGCAGATGAACAAAATTGACATTCAATCCTTGAAACAGGCATACGACGGGGGATTTTCCGCATGAAAAGAGCGAAAGTCCGCGCTCGCGGATCGGACACGAAACGCAACACGGCGCCGAAGAACACGGATGAATACCTCGCACGTGTCCCGGAGCCTGCGCGCAGCACCTTGAAGAAAATTCGCGCAGCGATTCGCTCCGCCGTGCCGCCGGAAACTACCGAGGTCATTAGCTACGGGATACCGGCGTTCAAGTACAAAGGAGTGGTGGTGTGGTTTGCCGCGTTCTCGCAACACTGCAGTTTGTTCCCCACCGCCTCGGTTATCGAAACGTTTAAGAACGAACTCCAGGGCTTCACTTTATCCAAAGGGACTATCCAATTCCCGGTGGACAAACCACTACCGGCGACACTTGTTAAGAAACTGGTGAAGGCGCGGGTCGTGCAGATCGAACGTAAGAAATAGCGGTGAGGCCCAAAATATTCGCTTGCCGGTGAGTTACTCAGCCCTAGCAGGCAGGCCCAAGTTATCGTATAGCTGTGGCAACAGCTTGGCCGCACTAGACCTCGTATAGTTGATCCAAATTTCTGCCGCGATCATTTGAAGCGTGAAACCAATCCAGAACGCCGTGCCGAAAAATTCTTTCGGTTCCGGCGTATGGCCTCGCAGCAACGCGGCTGCAAAGAAGGTTCCCAGGATCGGGCGGATGGTCGCGACAGCCAGTCCAATGGCGTAACCGCGAATCATCCACTCGCGGTGCTGTGCGAATTCCCGCCGAAGCGCATGCCATAGCGCCTTCGCCAGCGCGATCAGGAAAAAAGTTCCGAAGAGCGTAATGGCCGCCTTCTCATCCACCCCACCGATGGTTTTTCCGAACGCCATGGTCAGGCCGCTAATCCCTACGACGGCGCTCGCGGTTAGAAAGATGCGTCCCGACAAGCGGTGAAACTGCGGATATTTCGAGCGCAAGCCGCGCACGAATTGCAGCGGTCCCAGCACCATGAAAAGCATGGCCGGCAGAATGTGCGCAAGTGTGAGGGCGCGGTGATTCGCGAAGTGCGCGTCCAATACGGCTGCGGGATTATTCCTTGAGCTCGACGTGCCCGGGTTCAAGAGCACGATGCTTCTGCGCGTGGCCACCGCCAGGCCAATTAGGGCCAGAAAAATCACTGCGGTCCAGAGGAATCGTATGAGCATCCGATTCGGGTTCATGACCCGCGTGCCCTCCTGCAAGGGATACGCAGGCGTCTGCCCATTTATAACCGCCAGAGGGGCATCTACTCTGCACGCAGATTAGAGTCAGCTTGATTTTTGGAGAATCTAAAGGAGCGTTTGTTGCTCAGTACGTCAGCGACCAGCCGACCACGGTCATGGTTAGGACCAGGAGCAACATGCTGGTGCTGACGATGCTCAAGGTTCTTCCATGGCCCAGCAGATAATCGCGCGATTCGGGATCGATGCAGAGAATAATGGTGACGAGCATCACCACGCCCCAGGCCATCATGACGGGAACGCCAGAGTGCCTGCCGATCATGGCCAGGAATTCGCCTGGAGGCTGGCCAGCCGGAATCCACCAGGGCAGCAGCGGCGCTATGCCCGCCGCCAGCGAGAACGTCAGCAATTTGCGCGTGAACCAGCCCTTAACCTTTGGGCGGGCTTCTTTCCATACGAAATAATCCCAGGCCAGCAACCCGATCGCCAGCGGCACCCAGCCATACATGGCGGCCTGCTGATTGAACCAGGACCATCCGCGAAACAAGACGCGCCCGTGGTGTGCCATCGCAAGCCGAGGCAACAGGAACAGGCCCAGAACGGTGTTGCAAAGCACGGCCACAAAAATCGTGACCAGACTCATGAATTGGAACCAGTACCGCGTGGGCACTCTTTTGCAACGAGTACACACGGACTGTTTGGGCAGGAAGTTCAGTCCACAGCGGTCGCAATACACGGGTACACTCCCGGTCGCCAGGATGCAAACCAGCGATCGCCGTCAGGGTAGCGCTTTTGCCGTGCCAAAAACTACTGGTCAGAGGGTCAGTTTTGGTCCCGGTGTTTCTTCTTGCACAAAGGCTTTAACCGGCAAATTGCTGCGAAATACGCGGTTTTTTTGTGGTGTATTGTTCAGTCGCGTCCACACGAGCTGCGGTGCCTTGTTCTGGATGGTACAGGTGGCCCGTTTCAGCGGAACCAGGCCGGAGACGCTCCCGCTTTGCGCCCCTCTTCTTGCAGGTCGTCCAGTTTCTTTTCCAGATTCGCCTTGCGCTTCTCCAATTTCTGCAGCTGGTAATTGCGGTCCCTGATGTACGCGATGTTATCTTTCATCCCAGTGGTGACGTCAAATCCACCGCTCCCGAATTTCTTGATTTCTTCTTTTTTCTCCGAAATGGCTTCGTCTGCGGCCGCGATTTCGCCCAGAATCTCTTGCGCGCGCCCGCGCCAATACTCTTCTTTGTTCTCTCCCGCAGCCCCGTTCGGCTCCTTGGACCGGGCGCCCTTCTTCGGCGCTTCCCCCACGACGGATACACCGTGGCCATTCATTCCGGCCAAATCCTCCTCGGTATACACCTTCCCCTTGGCCGTCGGCGGCTTATTTGCCCTGGCTCTGCGCGCGGCCTCCGCCGGGGAATCTTCTTTTTGGGGCGGCTGGCCGGAACTTGCTGGTTGGGCCTGGGATGGTGATGGCGCAGCTGCGCTTTGCGATGACGGGGAAGATTGCGAGGGAGACGAAGCCTGTGCGAAAGAGGCCGTCGCCGGCCAACTCAGCAGGAGAAGCCCGCACAGGGCCTTTTGAAACACAGCCGTTTTATGAGCGCGCGCACAGCCACAGGTGAATTGGCGGCGCACGGGGAAAAGTTCATCCAGCGTCCATGATTGTAAGGAGAGGTTCATGGAAGACTCCGGCTTTTCGCAGGCGATAGAAAGAAGCTACCCCGGGAACGCAGACTGGTCAAGACGATTGCAGGCCGCGGAGCATCGAGCGTTGCCGCCATGACTTTTCTCGGCCACTCGAAATCGCTGGACCGCGCGCAGTTGCTCCTCTGCGACAGCGTTTGATAGAGTGCCTATTCACGCATTCGAAAGCCGACACCTCTTCGGCGGAGGGAATCATGGAGATTCCGAAATACGCTCTGGATATATTGGTTTGCCCCATTTGCAAGACGCGGGTGGAATTGCTGAGCGATGGCTCGGGCTTGAAGTGCGTGACCTGCCGACGAGTCTATCCGGTGCGCGATGGAATCCCCGTGATGCTGCCGGAAGAAGCGAAAATCGCGAAAGAATAGACGAGCGCGCCGCAGAAAAGCGAAAGAGACCGCATGTTTGCCAACATTGCCGACGCCGTTCCACGGTTGAAGCGCTGGATCCCGCGGCTGCGCGGCAAACGCATCGGCGTGCTCGGCGACGTGATGCTGGACCGCTACCTTTGGGGGACGGCTTCGCGGCTCTCGCCGGAAGCTGCCGTTCCGGTGGTGGATTTCGCGGAGCAGAGCGAGTGCCTGGGCGGGGCGGGGAACGTGGCGGCCAATATCGCCGCGCTGGGCGCGCGCGTGGAAGCATTCGGGGTGACCGGCAAGGACGAACCCGGGCGGGCCTTGCAAAAATGCTTTCGCGCGGCAAACATCTCGGAGAGAGGCATCATTGCCGATGCGAAACGCGTCACCACGGTGAAAACGCGGATCATCGCGCGGCACCAGCAGGTGGTTCGCGTGGATCGCGAGCGCCGCGAGCCACTGCGCGCGGAAACGCAGGAAAAACTTTTGCGCTTGCTGTTTACCGCGCTCAAGAAACTCGACGCGCTGGTGCTTTCCGATTACGACAAGGGACTGATCACCGACGATTTCGCCGATCGCGTTCTGAGCGCCGCGCATCAGTTGCGGGTTCCTGTCTTTGTGAAGCCGAAGACCTCCCGGCTGTACGCCTACCGCGGCGCGCGGGCCATCGTATGCAATGCCAAGGAGGCGAGCTTTTATGTTACGCGCTCGCTCGCGGATGAGAAATCCGTGGAAGAGGCGGGCCGCGCGCTGCTGGCGCACTTCGGCTGCGGCGCGGTGGTGATCACGCGCGGGGAAAAAGGGATGAGCGTATTTGAAGAGTCCGAGCCGCGCCATCTGCACGTTCCGGCGACAAGCTTTGAAGTGACGTACGCGCGCGTCGGGCAAGCCGGCATCGAACGCGGGGCCACCGGCCGGCAAGTTTTTGATGTCACGGGAGCGGGGGACTCCGTTCTCAGTGTTCTGGCCCTTGCCGTCGCCGCGGGTGCGCCGCTGGCCGACGCGGCTATGTTAGCCAACATCGCGGCCGGCGTGGTCGTCGGCAAGCTGGGCACCGCCAGCGTCAGCGCTCAGGAACTTGTTCACGCGCTGGAAGACATCCGCCGGCAGCCGGATTGAAGTCCCTTCTTGCGGAAACGACTAGGGAACCGGGAAGGTCAAGGATTTGTCCGCGGCCAAAACCCAAATTTCGACGACCCTGGTCTTGCGGCTCTTTTCCGTGTCGGAAAGGTCGGGTATGGGCGAGAAGGGACTGACCTCCACGGAAACGGCGACGGCGTTCGAGCTGCTCGGGGCCTTGGCCCGAATGACCTTATAGCTCTTTACCGGGCCATAGTAGCCGTCCGGGCCCCAGTCGGCGAGAAAATCCTTCATGGCGTAGCTTGGGCTAGGCTTCCAAAGTTGATAAGCTTTAGCGGTGTCGCCGGCGATGAGCGCGTCGAAAAAACGCTCGGCGGCTTTTTTCTCCGGGTAATAGCGGAACGTAAACCACAGCGCCACGATCGCCACCACGGCAAGCGCTGCGATGGTAAAAGCCATAGCCCGGGATTTATCTGGTTTATCGGCAGGCGGATCGGTGAGTGACATTCAGTAGTCTCCTGCCTGCGAGCGTCGGATTCTAGCTCGGCGTTGCGGCGGCGCCATCCCCGCGTCATCCAGCAACAATAAAATCCTAACAGAGTCGGTACGTGCGAGTAAAAGGCGGCAGAGTACGGGTGCGGGACCGCTTTCTGAGCCAAGGGACGCACATCGGCCTGAAGACGCGCGGGGCATCCCAAGGCCATGTGGGCGCGAACTGGAGTCCCTGTTCTCGGCAGGCAGACCGCCAAAAATTTGCCGCTGACCGATTGAAACTTCCTGCTTGACACTGATTCCGCCAATAGTTAGCCTTGCACAATTTTAGTAATGTTTCTTTCGCGCTGTTGTCATGCCTGGAAAAACTTGGATCTGTGAGTGGGGGAGGACGCTATGAACCACACATCACGCCTAGCGGGGCTTTCACACTTTTTTTCGCGGGAACGCATCGCCATGGGCGGAGCTCTCGCTCTGGCGCTGCTTGCGCAGCTAGCCGCCGGGGGCATCGCGCGGGGCCAAGCGACGACGTCGCTTCGCGGCACGGTGACCGATAGTTCCGGCGGATACGTCGCCGGAGCTTCGGTGGCGCTGACGAATCCGGAGTCCAAGAGCGTACGAACGGCGACGACAGGAGATGATGGCGGTTATCAATTTCTATTTCTACTTCCCGGAACTTACACCCTCGACGTGTCTGCGAGTGGCTTCCAGAAATACGAGCAGACGGGATTGCAACTGCTGGTGAACACGCCAGTGACAGTGAATGTGCAACTCAAAGTCGGCGGAGGAAAGGAGACGGTGACGGTCACGGCGGAAGAGCCGGTGCTGAACTTGGTGGATGCCTCGATCGGAAATTCTTTTGACGAAACGCAGGTGCGCGAGCTTCCGCTGGAGGGCCGCAACGTTCCCGATTTGCTAAGCCTGCAGGCCGGAGTGACGTACGCAGGCAGGAATATTGGTGACCAGAATCAGGACACACGGAGTGGATCCGTGAATGGCGCGAGGAGCGATCAGAGCAACATTACACTCGATGGCGTGGACGTGAACGACCAGTCCAATGGATACGCGTTTACTTCCGTTTTGCCGATCACCCAAGACTCCGTTCAGGAGTTTCGCGTAACGACCACTAACTATGGAGCGGACCAGGGACAAGGCTCGGGAGCACAAGTGGCCCTGGTCACCAAGAGTGGCACGAACATCTTCCACGGATCCGCCTATGAGAACTTGCGCAACACCATTACGAGCGCGAATGACTACCTGGTGAAACAGTCCGAACTGAATATCGGCGCGCCCAATAAGCCACTCAAGCTAAACCGCAATATCTTCGGGGCTTCAGTGGGTGGACCGCTGCGCAAAGACCGGCTGTTTTTCTTCACCAATTACGAGGGAACGCGCAGGCGAGAGGAACAGGAAGCGGAGCGTGTTATTCCCACGCCGTCTCTCTGCCAGGGTATCTTTCGGTATCAATATCAACAAACTCCGACCAGCCCGATTCAGGTATTCACGATGACGCCCGCGGACCTCAAGAACCTCGACCCTCGTGGCTTCGGAATTGATCCCGCCATGCTTGACCTCATCGGTCACACGGGTTATTTGGATAAGACTTTTTGCACGGGGAAGACAGTTACCAACGACCTTTTTGCCGGCGATGGATTGAACTATGCCGGCTTCGTATTCCGCGCTCCCATCAGCTACGATAACGATGTTTTCATCGCTCGTGCCGATTACCGCCTCACCGCCGACGGCAAGCACCTCATCTTTTGGCGCGGCAACCTGCAGGATGTGCGCAACCCGGGCGCCCCCTTCCTCCCGGGCGATGCTCCCGAGCAAACCAATGCCGATCACAGTAAAGGATTTGCGGTTGGCTATACGGCCATCCTGAGCTCCACTCTTGCCAATTCCTTCCGTTGGGGATTCACCCGGCAGAGCGTCGGGGCTGACGGCAATACGAACCAGCCATGGAACTCATTTCTGGGGCTGGATCAAGGTTTCACCTATAGCCACAATTTCCAGGTGGGTACGCATAACCTACTGGATGATTTCTCCTGGACTAAGAAGGGCCACGCCTTGCAGTTCGGGACCGCGATTGGGCTCGCGCGCGATCCCCGGTCAAGCAATCTCCACTCGAACCACCTGGGCCTTGGGACAACCAACTGGACGTCTCCTATCGGGTTTGCAGGAACCACGAGCACGCTCGATCCCATGAACGCCACGGCCCATCCAAATCTCGGGACCAATGGGACTGCTCCTGAACCCCTAACCGCAACGCAGTATGACCGACCGCTGCTGGCCCTGTACGGAATGATCTCCGACGTGGTAGCGAACTATAACCTGGACCGCAACGGCATCGCACAGCCTCAAGGCGCTCCGGTAAAACGGAACTATGGGCTCAACTGGTATGAGTTCTACGGGCAGGACACCTGGAGGATCAAACCAAACATTACGCTGACCTACGGGTTGCGCTGGTCGCTCTTCCCTCCGCCGTGGGAAACCAACGGCTTACAGACCACCCCGACTTTCGGTCTTGGGACCCAGTTCGATCAAAACGTCAATAACATGAAGCAAGGATTGGGGTATACGTCGGAACCGCCGATTACTTTCAACCTCGGTGGTCCTGTAAACCACCGCCCTGGCTTTTACAACTTTGAAAAGACGGATTTCTCGCCCCGAATCTCTATCGCGTACTCGCCCCGCTTCGGAGGAGGCTTGCTCAAGAAGTTTTTCGGTGACAACGACAAGACCGTATTTCGTGCCGGTTTCAGCCGCGTTTACGACCGCGCGGGATTCGCCCTGCTGAACACCTCCGACTCGGTCGGTGCGGCGGGTTTGACGACCACCTTGCAGAATCCCTGCTGCACGTTTAATCAGACGGGAGCCGAAGACCTGCCGCGGATCAGCGGCATCAACACCATTCCCAAGTTCAACAACCCGCCGCCTGGGATAAACCCTGTCCAATTCCTGAACGATCCGCCTCCGAAAGGCTTCCCGCAGATACCCGGCATTACCTCTCAAGCTAATTTGTGGGCCAACGACGACACGCTGAAAACCCCGCACGCGTATGCCGTTGACTTTTCCGTGGGCCGCGAACTGCCTCAGCGCTTCTCGTTGCAAGTATCGTACGTTGGCCGCTTTGGGCACCGACTGCTCACGCAACGCGATCTCACCCAGCCGCTGGATATCGTGGACCCCAAGACCGGGATTGACTACTACACAGCGGCAGCGGCCCTGTCCAATCTGGCTAGGACCTTTGCTGCGGCCAACCGTGCCAATGGACTTGGTGGCACGGCCAATTTTTACCAGGCGGTCATCACCCCGGCTGATATTTCCGCGGTTACTGCTGCGAAGCTGGGCCCGACCGCGCAATACTGGGTGGACATGCTGCCGGCGCTTCGAAACGGCGCCACGCAATATCAGGACCTCTTTACCTGTTTCACTCCCTCCACGACAAACACTAAGGATGGCCTGCTTCAGAGTGTTTTCGACCTGTATTACAACCCAGCGCTTTCCGTGATTGGCGACGAGATTGTGGGGCTGGCAGACATTGACGCTTACGGCGGATTAGGCGACAACACGGTACCCTGCGGCAGCACCTCAGCCGTGCCTTATTTCTTCAACGGCCCCGGCGGATTCAATAACGGTGCCGGCAAATACCTCAATGACCAAGCATTCTCGATGTATGGATGGAGCTCCGTCGGCACGTCGAGTTATCACGCGCTTCAGGTAAGCCTGAGGAAGCAATTCAGCCGTGGAGTTCAATTCGATTTCAACTATACGTACTCCAAATCCATCGATATCACATCCGCGGCCTCGCGTGTGGGGTTTGCGGTTTCTGGCTATCAAAATATCGGTCTTGTTGGAACCCGCCTGGCAAATGCCTTTTCCCCGAACCTGGCCCGCGCGGTTTCCGACTTTGACCTCACTCACCAGATGAACCTCAACTGGAGGGCTGAACTTCCCGTTGGCAAAGGCCGGGCTTTGGCTCGTAACGCCAACGGAGTTTTGAATGGTTTCATCGGTGGATGGGAGGTTAGCGGCGTGGCCCGCTGGACCAGCGGATTTCCTTTCAGCGTCGATGGCGGCCAGCGCTGGCCTACGGACTGGTTCCTCACCGCTATCGCACAGATGACTGCCAGACCGAAGACGGGCGTTTTCAAGGGAAATGGCAGTGTCAGCGCTTTTGCTGATCCCGCTGCGGCGCAAGCGGATTTTACTCTGCCCCTTCCAGGCGGAGTTGGCTCGCGCAACGTCCTGCGGGGCGATGGCTTCGCCAGTTGGGACATGAGCCTGGGGAAGAGCTGGAAGTTGCCTAAGGAAAACCACAGCCTGCAGTTCCGCTGGGAGGTGTTCAATGTGCCGAATCTTACGCGCTTCAATGCGCAGAGCGTGGGTTCGTCATCGCTGCTTACTTCACTGACGCAGTCGCCGGGGAGTTTTGGCGCGTACACCAGTCTGCTGACCCAACCGCGCGTGATGCAGTTTGACTTGCGCTACGAATTTTAGTTTTGCGCTGGCCTAGCCTTCGAGGGCGCCGGAGGAGCCGGTGGGCAATTCGATCTGGTACTTGGTGCGGGCTTTTTCGGCGTGCTGCTCGAGGGCCAGGGCGATGAGCTTATCGAGGAGGTCGCGGAAGGGAATGCCGCTGGCTTCCCAGAGCTTCGGGTACATGCTGATGGAGGTGAAGCCAGGGATGGTGTTCACTTCGTTGAGATAGATCTTGCCGCCTTTTTTCTCCAGGAAGAAATCGACGCGGGCCATGCCGCTGAGCTCGAGCGCGCGAAAGGCGGCGACGGCATAGTGCTGGATTTTCTTCACTTGCGCGGGCTTGAGCTTGGCGGGAATCAGGAGCTGGGTGCCTTCCTCGAGATATTTCGCGGTGTAATCGTAAAATTCCCGGTGCGGGACGATTTCGCCGGGCACGGATGCCTGCGGATCGTGGTTGCCTAGGACGGAAACTTCAATTTCGCGCGCGATCATGCAGCGCTCCACGAGAATCTTCATCGCGAATTCCGCCGCGAGATTCAGCCCCGCGGCCAGTTCGGCGCGCGAATGCACCTTGGTCATTCCCACCGACGAACCGAGAGTCGCGGGCTTCACAAATAGGGGGTACTTGAATTTCTTTTCCACCGCACTTTGGACTTCTCTGGGATGGCGCTCCCAATCGGCGCGCTGCACGGCGATCCACGGCACCACGGGAATTTTCGCTATTTGCAGGAGGCGCTTGGAAACGTCCTTGTCCATGCCGATGGCCGAGCCGAGCACGCCGGCGCCGACAAAAGGCAATCCGGCCAGGTCGAGCAGGCCCTGAATCGTGCCGTCTTCGCCATAGGTGCCGTGCATCACGGGGAAGACGACGTCGAGGCGCTGTCCGCCGCCGCTGCCATCCAGCCTGACCAGCGCGGCGTCGGTGGGATCGGCGGTCATCATAACGCGCTGCCCACCCTTCAAAACCTCGGGAAGCATTTTTTGCGCGCCCGCGCCGATGAGCCAGTGGCCTTCCTTGGTGATGCCTATGGGCAGGGCTTCGTACTTGTCGGGATCGAGGCCCCGAATGACGGAGGCCGCCGAGGCGAGTGAGACTTCATGTTCGCCGGAGCGGCCCCCGAAGAGAATGCCGACGCGGAGGCGTTTCTTGTTCTCAGGGGTCATGGAAGTTTTCCGTTGTCCGTTTTCAGTTATAAGTGAAAAGAGACCATTCGTGGAGCGCTTGTTTTCTGCCGGGTTCTGAATTGACAACGGAGAGGTGGGCACAAGAAGAGCCGCGCGTCCCGGCAAAAAGCACCAGGACGCGCGGCGTAAAGCAGAAAAGCAGGGCCTACATTTTTGCGGGCAAAGCGACAGGCATTTTGTTATTTTGGGGGATGGGAAGCTTGCCGTCTGCGGCGCCGGTCAGCGCGAGGAATTGCGGGTCTTCGCGCAAAGAAGCGAAGACGGCGTCGACGCGCGCTTCCATCATTTCCTTCGAGCGCACGGTTTCGTAACGCTCATATTGGAAAAAGTGGCGCTTGAGCAAGTCCAAAGCTTTTTGCTTTTGGCCAAGCTGGGCGTAAATGGCGGCTAGATTGTAAGAAGCTGGCAGCAGCGCCTCATTTTCCGTCGCGATTTTCAGCGCCTCGTCGCCGTGGCCGTTGCCAGCGAGAAAAGCGGCGGCGAACACAAGATTGTAGGGATCGGCTGGATCGAGCTTGGTGGCTTCGCGCGTGTAGTAGTCGGCTTTCGCGGTGTCCCCTTCGGAATTCCAATAGACGGCGAGGTTGCGGTACGCAAGCGCGATTGGGAATTCGCGGACGGAATTTTCCATCAAGTGCAGTCCATCGATGAATTTGCCCTCGTGGATGGTCATTTTGCCGAGGCCGTGGAGGGCAACGGCGCGCGACAGCGGATCGGCGGGCATAGCGAGAATGGTTTCGAAGGTCTGGCGAGCTTTGTCCCAATCGCCGAGGTGATGGCGATAGAGTTCGCCGAGATAACGGAGGGGCGCGGGATCGGCGGGATCCATGCGACGGGCTTCGCTATAGAGGCGCTCGGCTTCCTCGTATTTTTCGTTCATCTCGGCGAAAAGGCCGCGCTTCATGATGGATTCGATCTCGGTGCTTCTCACAGGATCCATGACGGGCGCGTCGAAGAGCTGCGCTGTAATGTCCACACCTAGCTTTTTCAATTCTTTTGCGGCGTCTTTGGCCTTGCCGGGGAAGAGACATTTTTCATCGAGCACGGAACGATAGAGCGGAATCGCACCGTCCTTGTCGCCGGACTTGGCTTTTTCCTTCGCGGCTTTAAGTTGTTGCTTGATCGCTTCTTCGCGCTGCTTCATGTCCGATTCGACGAGTTTTTCGACTTGCTCGACTTTGAGAAAGCCGTTCGTGTTTTGCAGCTTGTTCACGACTGTGCCGTCGGACTTCGCCAGGACCACGACCGGGAGTTTTTCGCCGCTCAGGAACTTTTGGCCCAGCGAGGTGCTGGCATCAGCGACACCCATGGTGACGCACTGGGACGCATAGAGCGAGAGGCTGCGCGAGTTACGAAGGCTGGAGCGCTGAAATTCTTCGACGGAAGAAGGGAACCAGTAGAGGACGAGTCCGCCGGCCGAAGGCGTATCGTCCGGTTTGATCAGTTTCCAGGGGACTTGATACACCTGCTGGTCGCTTATGCCGCCAGGGCCGGCACTAGGGCCGCCGCCTCTCATGCCACCCATTCCTCCGCCGCCACCGCCGCCGCAGGTGGCCCAGTCTGGAGTTGGCAACAACAGGAGCACCATGAAAAGCGCTGCCAGCCGGGAAATCTGTACTCTCATTACGCTCCCCCTCAGTCTCGCTGCGACGCCGGAATGATTGCGCTGGGCTTCGCACCGGAACGAACCGTGCCCTGCGCGATTTTGATGCGTGTTCCGGGCGGAAACGCTGTATGGCGTTCTATTCTGCGACAGAAAATTCATGCTTATGGCGTAGACTAGTGCCACGAGGAAAATATTCCTCAACTCATTCTCAAATATATCCTGTTTCTGAGCCATGAGTAAATTCGACGCGTTCAGAGGAATTGATTGGACAGCGAAGGCTCCGATCAGCCCGTGGCAAGGACGATAAATTCTGAAACGAATTTGCGTAGCCCACACGTCGGGCTTACGTGTGGAGCTTTTGACTTTGGTTTTTTCTTGTTCGTCTTGCATCCATACAAGCCATTCACCAGCCCTAATAACCGCTCGACCCTCAATTTCGACTATTCACTGCAAAACATTTAACATCTTCATTAAGGCGTGCTATTCTCTTCCGTGTTTGTTTACTCTGAGCCTCGAAGAGTTGCATCCCATCCTCGCCGATCTTCGAATTCCGTCCTTAACCTACTCCCTATTCCCTGTCTCCTATCCCCTAACTCCAAGATTCCCCCTGTCGCCCTGTCCCCCCGCTCGGCTATCCCCTTAAGCCCTTTAGAATGCGCAGTTCCGGACAAACACCGTGTTTTGCCGGTTTTTAGCCGCAAACGTCTACCCTTAAGTCATTTAGAATGCGCACTTGCAAGCCACCTCGTAACTACTCATTCTAAAGGGGTTACGGAAACGCTAACTCCTTTAGAATGCGCACTTACAAAAAACACGGGGGAGTACCTAACTTTCCCCCCGCTCTCCCCTGTTTCCCATCTTCCGTACACTCTTCCAAGTTGCGTATTCCGCAAGTCCTTTATTTGCCACTCTTACGAAAACAGCGGGGGTGTGGAGGGATTCTTCCCATTCTGGAACTCATACCCCACCCTGCATCTCCAAAGTTGACCTCTACCCCTGTGCTATCATCGGGCTTCCTGCCTCTCCTTCGGCGGAAAAAGCGAGCCACGAATGACCGCACGCATTCTCGACGGCGCAAAAATTCGCGACCAGATCTTCACCGAGCTGAAAGATGAAGTCCGCCTCCTCACCGCCGCCCGCGTTCGCCCCGGACTTGCCGCCGTCCTTGTCGGCGAAAATCCCGCCTCCCAGCTCTACGTCAAGAGCAAAATTGCCGCTTGCGAAGAGATTGGCCTTTCTAGCGCTCTCCTCACACCGCCAGCCACCGTGAGTACCCTCGATTTGCTCGCCGTCGTCGAAGACCTCAATCGTGACAACGATGTCGATGGCATCCTGGTTCAGCTTCCGCTTCCCCCGCAGGTGGACACCAAGCGCATCCTCGAAGCCGTCGATCCCGCCAAGGATGTGGACGGTTTTCACCCCGTCAACCTCGGCCGCCTCGTCAGCGGACGTCCCGGCCTGGTCGCCTGTACTCCCGCCGGCTGCATGGAAATTCTCCGCCGCAACGAAATCCAGCTCGAAGGCGCCAATGCCGTCGTCCTCGGCCGCAGCGACATCGTCGGCAAGCCCATGGCCCTCCTGCTCATGCACGCCAACGCCACCGTCACCATTTGCCACTCCAAAACGTGCGACCTGCCCGAGGTCGTTCGCCGCGCCGATATCGTCGTCGCGGCTATGGGCAAAGCCGGCTTCGTGCAAGCGGGCTGGATCAAGCCCGGCGCCGCCGTCATCGACGTCGGCACCAACCGCGTCAAGGACCCCCAAGAAGCCGAGCGCCTCTTTCACAATTTTCCAGACCGCCTCGAAAAATTCCGCTCCAAAGGCGGCGCGCTCGTCGGCGACGTGCATCCCGATGCCATCCATGCTGCTGGGGCGCTTACGCCTGTCCCCGGCGGCGTCGGTCCCATGACCATCGCCATGCTCATGAGCAACACCGTCAAGGCCGCGCGCCTCCGCCGCGCCTCCCCGAAATTTTCCGCAACGCAAACGACCGCCCGCGCGCGATAATTCCAAATCATGCTCCGACTTGGCCTCACCGGTGGAATCGCCAGCGGCAAAAGCGCCGTCGCCGCCATGCTCCGCGAAAAAGGTTTTTCCGTCCTCGACGCCGACTCCCTCGCCCACAAACTGATCGAACCCGGCCAGCCGGCCTACGATGAAGTCCTCCAGGAATTCGGCCAGGAGGTGCTCGCCCCGGGTGGCCGCGTGGACCGCGCAAAACTCAGCGCCATCGTTTTCCAAGATCGCTCCAAGCTCGACCGCCTCAACGCTATCGTCCATCCGCGCGTCGGCGAATTCGTCTTTCGCCAGTTCGACGAATGGCAGCGCGCCGGCACGCGTGACGCCGCTTTTGTGGAAGCCGCGCTGCTCATCGAATCCGGCATTCACAAAAAATTGGATGGCCTGGTGGTCGCGTGGTGTGAGCCGGAACAGCAACTCCAGCGACTGCTCGACCGCGGACTCAGCGAATCCGAAGCGCGCCGGCGCATGGCGGCGCAGCTTCCCGTCGAGGAAAAACTCCTCCTGGCCACCGACAGAATCGACTGTTCCGGCTCTCTCGACGAAACGCGCCGCCAGGTCGAAGCACTCGCCGCGAAGCTCCGCCGCAGCCAAACCGTGCGGTAAGACATCTCCCGATGTCGCGGTGACCCGGTTCGAAATTTTCCCTATACTATTGCCATTGGGAGATTCAGAAGGGACGACGACAATGACCGCAGCAAACAATTCCCGCCGCGCACGCATCCTTCTCGCCGCGCTGGTGCTCATCCTTGGCGCTTACTGGGCCGGCGCGCGATATGGCACCCGCCAACCCACCGACGTCGAAGCCGTGCCTCTGGGCGGTTCGAACGCTCTGACGGACGTATCTCAGCGCGACTCCACTCTCACCAACGATGAATCCATCAATGTGCGCATCTATCGCCAGGCCTCCCCGGCCGTGGCCAACATTCTCACCAAGGCCACCGAATATGATTTCTTCATGGACCCCGTCCCGGTCGAAGGCGCCGGCTCCGGTTTCATGATTGATCCCCGCGGGTACATCCTCACCAACTATCACGTGGTCGAAGGCGCGCAATCGATCGAAGTTGTGCTGGGCGATCAAACACACTTCCCGGCAAAATTCGTGGGGGCGGACCAGCGCAACGACGTCGCGCTGTTGAAAATCGATCCCAAGGGAAAGCATCTGGTGGCGCTGTCGCTGGGGGATTCCGGAAAGTTGCAAGTGGGGCAAAAAGTTCTTGCCATCGGCAATCCGTTTGGCTTTCAGTCCACGCTCACGACCGGGGTCGTCAGCGCGCTCGGCCGCACCGTGCAGACGAGCCAAACCACATTTATCGACGAAGCCATCCAGACCGACGCAGCCATCAACCGCGGGAATTCCGGCGGCCCACTCATCAATACGCACGGCGAAGTCATCGGCATCAACTCCGCGATTTATACGCCCAGCGGCACCACCGCCGGCATCGGCTTTGCCATCCCCATCAACACCGCGAAAAATATCGCCAACGACCTCATGACCGATGGACGCGTTCACCGCGCATACCTCGGAGTGGAAACGCTGCCTATCGGCGGATGGCTGAGCGAAGCGCTGGATCTGCCTGTCAAGGAAGGTCTCTTGGTGGAACGTGCGCCGAAGGGTGGCCCGGCCGCTGCCGCAGGCATTCAAGGCGGCAATCGTGTGGCGGAAGCGGGCATGCGCAGGATCGCAATCGGGGGCGACGTCATTGTGGCCATTGACAGCCAGAAAGTCGCCAGTCAGCTTGACGTCAACCTCGCGCTCAATCACAAGCGCCCTGGCGATAACGTGACCGTGACCGTTTATCGTGGCGGCAAAAAAATGGACATCCCCGTCAAGCTCGGCGAACGCACCGGCAATTGACAGTCTTCTAGTTGCAGGGGCACAGCATGCTGCGCCCCTACTCGGCAGGACCGCGCCCACCGCGCCTGCCTTGCCTTGCTTTTGAGGTGGACTGAAATTCCGGGAAGAGAAACAGATTATCAGAAATCTTTTTGCAGCTGTGGACGCCCCTATTTATTGAACTCAGCGCGATGCGTCTGCCGCTCGGCATCGCTCAACGAAAACCAGCTTTCCGCAATATCCCGGACGCGCTCTAGTTCACGCTGCATTTCGGCGTGCTTTGCTTCCATCGCTTCTGCATTGGCATCAGCCGGAACATAAATCGGCGGCGCAAACAAAATCATCGTTTTCGAAAAAGGTGCAGGCAATAGAAAGTGGTCCCAGGTTTTTTCGAACGTTTTGCCGCGTTCCACGCCGATGTGAAACACCATGATCGGGCACCCCGTTTTCCGCGCCAGCATCACTGGTCCCGGCTTGGCGACGTAACGCGGTCCGCGCGGGCCGTCAATCGTAAACGCGCAGTCCACTCCTTCTTCCAGCCGCCGCGCCATCACCGCGAGTCCGCGCAACCCGCCGCGCGAAGAGCTGCCCTGGGCTGTGCCGAATCCCAGCCATTCAATGACCTTGCGGGTCCATTGGCCGTCGAATGCCGTCGTGTTCATCACCACAACGCCATGATTTCTGTACCACCATACAATCGGAATGATGATGCGGTGCCAGAAGGCCCAGATACACTGCTTCTTTTCGGCGTACACGCGCTCGGCGTGCTGCCAGCCCAGCACTTCGTAGCGCAGCGTCGGCCCCAGTGTTCGAATCAAGGCGTACACTCCAGCCGCGATGATCGGAATCTGCATGCGCCGCGACCACGGCAAATCCGGCAGCCGCGTATCGTAATGCGTGTTCACCGCTTCCGGCCCGGCCTGTTTCGTGCTTTCCACCGGCGCGTCTGGTGTCGTCATTATCCCTATAGGCGACTACAAATCACCCGACGTATAGTATAGGCGAGACTTTCCGCCCCCGTGGCGGGGAGGTTCAACGAGTGACGGCCTTATTGCATTCGAACGCAGGTCCGCGCCGCACCGCGGTTCCAGCGGCTTGCCTGGCGATCATCTGCGCCGTGCTTCTCGCGGCCGCTGCCGCGCGCCCCGATGAACCGCCTTCCGACGCTGTCGGCGTTATTGACGGCGAATCCGTCAGCGTCACCGGACCCATGAGCCTCGAGGTCGTCAACGGCCAAGCAAAAACACTGCTCCGCAGCGGTAGCGAGGTGCGCGTCAAATCCGGCGCCGCCCGGATCGATCTCATTGAAGGGGGCCAGGTCAGCATTTGCGGACCCGCGCATCTCTCCGTCCTCAAGTCCGGAGGTTCGCTGACCATCGCCCTGGATAGTGGAACGATTCACGTGCTCGTCGAGCGCGATCTTCCCCTGAATATCTACACGCCGCAGATCCAGGCGCACACCGTCGCCGTTGGCGGCGGTCCGCGGGATGCCCTGGTGGGTTTCGACTCCTCTGGCGCCATGTGCGTGCGCGCGAATCGGGGCGCCATTCAACTCGAGCAGCAGTTGACGGGCCAGAACGTGCTGCTGCCACAGGCCGGCGACGTTTTCATCTTCAACGGGCAGCTGGAGAATCTTCGCAGCAGCGCCGGGCATTGCGCCTGCGAACTGCAAACCGAGAAGGAAACTCCGCCGCCCCAAGTCGGCCAGCTCGCTAGCGCCGAGGAAGCGCGCAAGCAAGGCGCCGAAGCAAAACTGAACACGCCGCCGGCAGCGGCGCGCGAACCGGCGCCGGTCGCGGAAGAGCCCGTCTATCATGTTTTCATGCCCCCGCTGATTTACGACGCCAAAGCCAAAGTCCAGCCGGAGGTCGATCCCCGGATGATTGTTGTGGTGCGGCGCGTACGCGTGCGGCCCGCGCTGATTTTCCAGGGGCGCGTGGAAGGCGTCGCCGTGGCTGCCGCGACGCCGGTGAAGCCGCCTGCCCCGGCCGCCGCCGCGAATGCTCCAAAGCCGGCCGCCGCTGGCAGCGATTCTTTCGCCAAGCGCGTGCGAAACTTCGTCCGCAAACTCTGGCCCAGCAGCTCCTGATCGATTGCACTCCCCAAGTAAGTGGCGCGCCGCCGTCCGCAGACTCTCGCATTTTCCTCTTGACCTCCATAAAGATATACCTTTAATATCAATCCTGCTCTCGCGGTTCAAGGCGACAGAGGACACCGTGCCCCAATCGAAGGACTTCATATCAATACGGCTGGATAAGGCGCTCAAGGCAGAGTTGCAAGCGGCCGCAGAGATGGAGAGGCGGTCGCTCTCGAACTTCGGCAGGCTCCTGCTGGAGTACGCCTGGGCTGAGTACCTCAAGGCTGGCTCGATCCGGACTCTCATAGCAGCGCACGAGCAGCACAGCATACAAAGAAGTGGAGATTGACGTTTATGGAAATAAAGCGAGTTGAGGTTACGCAGCAGGAGTTGCAGGAGATCTTCGACCTGGAGCGCGATGTCGCGCCCAAGCTGAAGCGCATCGAGGAATTGAAGCAGGGGGTGAAGGCGCTACTCATCGCGAGGATGCCCGTCGAACTCGGGCGCTTCGATGCCATGCTCATCAAGCTGCCGGGGCGGCACGTTCCGTGGCGCTTGGGTTTCATCGAGCACCTTGGGATCAAGCTCGCGGAAGAATTCAAGAAGCGGTTTCCCGTGCAGATGAGGTTCGACGTGAGGGTCGAGGAGCATGCCGTCCTGCCGCTGTGGAACACCGGCGGTACCACAAGCGGCGATACCGGAGCGCTGTAGGGTATGAACGACATCAGCTTCGATGCTCTTTCGAGCTCCAAATTCGAGGAGTTCTGCTTCGACCTTCTCCACGCATCCGGCTTCGTCAATCTTGACTGGCGCAAGGGCACGGGGCTAGGCACGAGCCCAGCGGATAAGGGCCGCGACATTGTATGTGACCATCAGCGCTCCGAACCGGACGGAAGCCGGTATTTCGAGAGGTGGTTCGTCGACTGCAAGCACTTCAAGAAGGGTGTGCCGCCGAAGGAGCTTCAGAACCTGCTTGCGTGGGCTGACGCCGATCGGCCTGATGTTGCTGTATTCGCGGTCTCGAATTTTCTCAGTAACCCCGCAAAGGAGTACTTGGAGGCCTACAGGAAGAACAACCACCCGCCGTTTAAGATTCGGTATTGGGAGAAGCCCCAGCTCGTGCGTATGCTCCGGCGGAAGTTCACGCTGCAGCGCAAGTATGACCTAACCGACGCTCCGATCAGAAACGTGAAGCAGATATTGGCAGCAGAAAACGAGCTTTTCACGAGAGTGTGGTACGGGCGAAAAGGAACGGCGAAGGACGAACGCGCGCGCGGAACGCCCGACGACATTGTCAAGGGGATGTTCAGGGGAAAGCGCGACGCGGAGAGAAGATTCGGCAAAAAAAGCCTAATGGCCAACATGGCCAGTGACTGGGACTGGGGGTTTGTCAGTGGCAAGCTCTCCGCCATTCGCTGGGTCCTAGGCGACGATTGGGACATGCTCGACACATGATCCGCATCGCTCGCGCGCCGTGCAGTGGAACTAAGCCACGATTAGACAAAAGAAATTTCCTCCCGTCCGATTTCCGCTTCGACACATGGGACACATGGGGACGTCCCCCATTTGTCTCAAGATTTTCGCCTATGCGAACAATTACTACGCCCGGCACGGACCCGTGACGATCAAACTATTGGGGAATTGTGGGAGAAACGAGAATAGATCAGTCTGGTTGCGCTGTCGTTCGCTACACTCATCAGAACTTAGATACGGCGCCAGGCCCATTGCCGTGGGCAACCCATACGTTGGCGCCATCGAAGGCAAGTCCTACCGGAAATGGACCCGCATTGAATGTACCCAAGTTTGTACCATCGAAGGCGCGCAGCAGAGTGATGCTCGCGCCATTGGTGTTGGTCACCCAGATGTTAACGCCATCGAAGGCAAGGTTGACCGGATTGCTGCCGACGGGGAAGGTTCCCAGGTTGGCCCCGTCGCTAGCACGCAGCTTGGTTACCGTGTTACCGGCATAATGCCCCACCCAGAGGTTGTGGCCATCGAAGGCAATTCCGGCAGGGCCGTTGCCTGCACCGAACGTCCCCAAGTTGGCCCCGTCACTGGCACGCAGTTTAGTTACCGTGTTACCTCCCTGGTTTGTCACCCAGACGTTGGCGCCATCGAAGGCGACGCACTGCGGTACGCCAAATGGAGACGCTCCGACAGCAAAAGTCCCCAGGTTGCCGCCGTCGCTGGCACGCAGTTTGGTTACTGTATTATCTGCAGTATTTGCCACCCATACGTTCGCCCCATCGAACGCCGCGCACTGTGGCTGCCTGCCGACGGCAAAGGTTCCCAGGTTGGCCCCGTCGCTAGCACGTAGCTCGGTAACGTTGTTGCTGCCAGCGTTTGCCACCCAGACCTGGGCCCCATCGAAGACTATGGCACCTGGCTGGCTTCCGACCGGGAACGTTCCGAGGTTGGCCCCATCGCTGGCACGCAGCTTCATAACATTGTTGTCGCCATTGTTTGTCACCCAGATATTAGCGCCATCGAAAGCGACGCCAGTCGCGTTGAAGCCAGCCGGAAACCTACGAATGTTTGCGGCGTTAGCCTGATACCAACGCAAGATGGCGATCTGAGAAGGGTTTGGCACCACTGGAGGAATAAACTGCGGCGGGTTCTGTGACCAAGTTGCGGTCGCAGCTAGCAGCACAATTACCGATACAAGTCCTAGCTTCATGTTCGGGTTCTCCTTCGCAACTGAATTACCCTTCCAAGGCTTCTGGAAATTCGTCATTCGCTTACGCGGACTTTAGCCTTCATTAGTTTTCCGATAGGGAACCACCTGGGAAAAGGGCCTTGCCTTGGAGGATGGCGTGGATTCTCTATTATTGGAGAGGACATAGTCAAGCATTATTAGTATGGACTGGTAAACCATTGTTTTTGAGAAACCGTGACCAAGCGAAATTTTCAGGCGGATGGCGCACCCTAAGTGCTTAGCTCGCAGTAGGACAGAGGGGGACAGGACGGGACGTTCCCTAATATTCTTGACATTTTTGTTACCTACTGATTGGTTGGCCGCGACGGCTCCCGCTTCCGCTGAAACCATTCACCGGTCCTAATAGCAGTTCAACCCTCATTTTCGACCGTTTACTGCAAAACACTTAACATCTTCATTAAGGTGTGCTATCCTCTTTTGTGTTTGTCGAATCCCATCCTCGCCCGCTCACTCCCTTCCGTACCCTCCCACCCGCTCCTTGTTCCCAACATTTAAACGTTCGGACCTTCCAACGTCCAGACGATCCGAATCCGGCTAAGTCCTTACCCCACAATCTTCTTGCCGACCCCCACCCCTTAAACCTATACGCTACAATCTTTTACAAAAAAGGTGGGGGAGGGAGGGTGCCTTCAGGTCTTCTCGGCGTTCCGACGTTCAGACCTGCGGACGTTCGGACGCGTTTCTCTAAATCCTTTAGCTGCAACACTTATGGACCTCCCCGCAAGTGTTGCAAACAAAAGACTTACGGCAAAGCTAAACCCTTTAGATGCAGCACTTACAAAAAACACGGGGAGGGGGTGGTATGTCAGGGAAAGGAGCCTGTGAGTGAGAGAAGCTGCGGACTACATGCCCTCGTAGTTCGGGCCGCCGCCGCCTTCGGGGACTACCCAGTCAATAATTTGATACGGGTCGGCGATATCGCAGGTCTTGCAGTGGACGCAATTCGCGGCGCTGATCTTCAACTTTAGGCTGCCGTTCGCTTCCTTGGCCATTTCGTACACGGCTGCGGGGCAAAAATACTGGCAGGGATTGCCGTACTCGACGACGCACTTTGTTGCGCAGATGTTGGTGTCTGCGACGCGAAGATGGCAGGGCTGGTCTTCCTCGTGGCGCGTCCCGGAGTGATATACGTCCGTTAGGCGGTCAAACGTCAGCTTGCCATCGCCTTTGAATCTCTCGGGTGCTGGCCGGCCGTTGATTTTCTTGTAGGCTTCGTGTCCCGCGTGGGCGCGCATGGGATCGATCAGGCCACGGCCGCCGCTGATTTGCTGGAAGGCGGTGTGAAAAAATCCACGGAGCATTCCGTGTTGGAAGGACTGGTGAAAATTGCGCACCTGCCACAGCTCTTTCTTGATGTAGCTTTGCTCGATCTTTTTTGGAAACTCGCTTAGCGTTTTTGACGAGGTATCGCCGGCCTTCAACGCGTCGAAAATCGTTTCCGCGGCCAGCATCCCGCTCTTCATCGCCAGGTGAATGCCTTTCAGCCGCTGCGAATCCAGAAAACTTCCCGAATCGCCGATAATTAGCCCGCCATCCACGTAATTCCGGGGCATCGCGTACCAGCCGCCATAGGGGAGCGATTTCGCGCCGTAGCGCACAAGCTTCCCGCCATCGAGAATTTTCTTCAGGAACGGGTGCGTTTTCCAGGTTTGAAACGCGGCGTGCGGATCGAACTGCGGATCAGCGTATTCCAAGGCAAGAACCAGTCCGATGGACAGGCGATTGTCAGATAAACCGTAGATCCAGCCGCCGCCGTACATGTCCGTGGAAACCGGCCAACCCAGCGTGTGCGCGACGTAACCCGGCGCGATTCGTCCGGGCTGCACATCCCACAATTCCTTGATGCCAATTCCGTAGCTCTGCGGATTGATGTTGTCGAGCTTGTTCTTCTCCACCAGTTTTTTCGTCAGGGAACCGCGCGTGCCTTCTGCCAGCACTGTGATCTTAGCGCGCAGTTCGTAACCGGGAGTAAAGTTGTCTTTTGGCTTGCCGTTCTTGTCGACGCCCTTGTCTTCGGTGATGACTCCGGCGATGCCGTCTCCTTCGTAAACCAGTTCGGCTCCGCCAAATTCCTTGAACAGGTTGACGCCTGCGGCTTCCACCAATCCGCCCAGCCACTTAGTCATTTTGCTTAGTGACACCACATAATTTCCCTTGTTCTTGAATGGCGGGGGGGTAATCGGAAACCGGAAGGACGATCCTCGCGTGAACAGGAGCGCCGCGTCATCTGTCACCGGAGTATCCAGCGGGGCGCTCTTCTCGAAATCCGGCACCAGCTCCGCCAGGGCCTTCGGATTCATGATCGCGCCCGAAAGCTGGTGCGCCCCAATCTCCCGGCCTTTTTCGAGAACGTATATGTTCTCCGCCGAAAGCGGCGCACCGCTCTTGCTGGCGCCGCCCGCTTCGTTGTGCTTCTTGATCAGGTTTGCCAGATGCAGCGCGCAAGCCAGCCCCGCCGGTCCCGCGCCCACAATCAATACATCCGCTTCCAGTTGTTCGCGCTGAACGTTCATGGTTGAACCTGGACTGATTTTATCAGAGTGACATTCTGCATGGCCGATTACCGCAGTTTTTCAAATTCATTCAGGGAGACTCCTAACTGTCGGAGAATTTTGTAAAAAAGTGGCGGGCCGATTTCGCGGCCTCCATGCACAGGAATAGTCACGGCGCGGCCATCCGGATGGTTCCATCTTTCGTGACTGCCCGTCTGGCGTACGAAAAGAAACCCAAGGAGCCGAGCGACGCGCTGGAAATCGCGCGCCGTGGCGCTAGGCATTTACGATCTCGGTGGTGTCGGCGGGGAGTTTCAAGCCCTTTTCGCGATACTCATCAGCAATCATCTGGAAAACCTGCGTCAATTCAGCAAGCGCAGTTTCGCGAGTGTCCATCAAAGCATAACAGCCGGGGATCGCAGGAATTTCAGCAACCCAAGAGCCATCTTCCTGGCGATAAAGAATCGTCTTGTAGTTTTCGAGTTTCATACCGCAACGCCAAGTATACGCCAAACGTCCGTCGGCACAGCTGGTTAGGAGGATTTCGCTTTTTCCAGGGCTTCGGTGAGGGCGGGCATGATTTCGAATATGTCGCCGACGACGCCGTAATCGGCGATTTCGAAAATGGGAGCGTTGGAATCCTTGTTGATGGCGACGATGGTGCGCGCGCCTTTCATGCCGACGACGTGCTGGATCGCGCCGCTAATGCCCAGCGCGAGATACAGTTTCGGCGCGACGGTCTGGCCGGAGCTGCCGATCTGGCGCTCCATGGGGAGCCAGCCTTCATCGCAAATCGGCCGCGACGCGGCGATCTCGCCGCCCAGGGCTTTGGCGAGCGCTTCGGCTTGGGGAATATTTTCGGGGGCTTTGATGCCGCGGCCGATGGCTACGATCAGAGGCGCTTGCGTCAAGTCCACCGCGGATTTGGCTTCCTTGAAAAGATCGAGCGGCTTGGTGCGAATCTGCTCCGCGCTCAAAGAAACGGTCACGGCATTTACAGGCGCTTTCCCCGACAGATGCGCGGCGAGCAAATCGGAGCGAAAAGCGCCTGATTGAAAAGAGGCGAACCATGGCGCCGCTCCGATGAAGGTGACGTCCGCGGCGGTTTTTCCCTGGAACATTTGGCGCACGAAAACGAGCTTGCCAGCTTCGTTGCGGTAGCCGATGCAGTCGCCGATCATTCCTTTGCCGAGCATGGCTGCGAGCTTCGGCGCGAAATCGCGCACCTGGTAGGTATGGGGAAACAAGACCAAATCCGGCTTGGCGCTCTCGATTACCTGCTTCAGGGCAATGCAAAAGCCATCCGGCGTGTAGGCTTCGAGCAGGTCGTGCTCGACGCGAAGGACTTCGGCGACGTTTTTCGCGGCGAGTTCGTCGGCGAACGCGGCAACACCTTTTCCAATCACCAATGCGGTGACCGCGCTGGAAGTGTCTTTGGCGATTTGCTGCGCGGCTGCCAGCGTCTCGAAGCTCGCGTTGTTCCATTTGCCTTGCCGCAGCTCGGTGATGACAAGAATTTTCATGGCTAGATCACTCGCGCTTCGAACTTCAATTTTTCGACCAGCTTTGTTGCTACTTCTTTTGGCGTGCCGGTCAGGAATTCGGTTTTTTTGGTTTTCGTTGGCACGTAAATCTTTTCGATCTTCTGCGTGGATTCATGCGAAACACCCAGAGACTCGCGGGTGGCCACGGCGATCTCCTTTTTCTTCGCGGCCATGATGCCTTTTAGCGTGGCGTAGCGCACTTTGTTGATGCCGGACTGAATTGACAGCACGGCGGGAAGCGGGCACTCGATGTGCTGGAACCAGCCAGCTTCGAGTTCGCGCTTGAGTTTTAGTTTTCCTTCGCCTGCGTCAATCGCCATGATGATGGTGGCGTGCGGCAAATCCAGCAGCCCGGCCAGCAGCACGCCGGTTTGCCCGAAGCCGTGGTCGTCGCTTTGCAAACCGGTCAGCACTAAGTCCGCTTTTTCTTTTTGGAGCGCCGCCGCCAGCGCCTTCGCCGAGGCCAGCGGATCGAGCTGCGCGAAATTATCATCCGCAATGTGGATGCCGCGGTCCGCGCCTTTCGCAAGGGCCTCTTTAATCGTTTGCTTCACGCGCTCTGGGCCCATCGAGAGGGCGATCACTTCGCCGCTGTGTTTTTCTTTCAAGCGCAGGGCTTCTTCCAGCGCGTAGCTGTCTGGCTCGTTCATTTCGAAGCCGATGTCCGATTCCTTGATCCAGTTTCCGGCGATCGCCAGCGGCGCGTCCTTCGCGGGAACCTGCTTGATGCACACGATAATTTTCACGACACTTTTCCTTGATCTGAAACTAAAACCTAATTGCGGCGCACGGAAGGGAAACTATTTGCCGGACCAGCGCTTGAAAATCAACGCGGCGTTGGTGCCGCCAAAGCCAAAGGAATTCGAAAGCGCGTACTCGACGGAAGATTTTCGCGCTGTGTTCGGCACATAGTCCAAATCACAAGCAGGATCGGGAGTTTCATAATTGATGGTCGGCGGTAAAATCTGATCGCGCAGGGCCAGCACGCTGATGCCTGCTTCCAAACCACCCGCGCCGCCCAGCAAATGCCCGGTCATGGATTTCGTGGAGCTCACGGGAACCTGCTTGGCGCGCTCGCCGAAGAGGCGCTTGATGGCTGTTGTTTCGATCGCGTCTCCAATTGGGGTAGACGTTCCGTGAGCGTTCAAATAGCCAATCGTACTCGCGTCGAGCTTGGCGTCCTTCAACGCGGCTCTCATCACGCGAAACGCGCCGTCGCCGTTTTCCGCGGGCTGTGTGATGTGGTACGCGTCGCCGGACATGCCATACCCGACGATTTCTGCCAAGATTGGCGCGTTGCGCTTCTGCGCGTGCTCGAGCGATTCCAGAATCACGATCCCCGCGCCCTCGCCGACCACAAATCCGTCGCGGTTGGCGTCGAATGGCCTGCTGGCGTGCGCCGGATCGTCATTGCGGGTCGATAGCGCGCGCATGGCCGCGAATCCGCCAACGCCCATCGGCGTGATAGTCGCTTCCGTGCCACCGCAAATCATCATCTCGGCCGCGCCGCGCTCTATAATCTTGAACGAATCGCCGATGGCATGCGCTGAAGCGGAGCACGCCGTGGCGGTGGCGGAATTCGGCCCGCGCGCGCCGTAACGAATGGAAATATTTCCCGAAGCCAGGTTCACAATCGCCGAAGGGATGAAAAACGGAGAGATCTTGCCCGGGCCGCCCTGAACCAGCTTCCAGTGCTCGCGTTCGATAATGTCGAATCCGCCGATGCCCGACGAGACGTAGACGCCGACTTCATCCAGATCTGTTTCGCTCTCCTTCGACCAGCCCGACATTTGGACAGCAAAATCCGCGCCGGCGAGAGCGATTTGGATGAACCGCCCCATTTTCTTCAATTCTTTTTTCTCGATCCAGTTCAGCGGATCGAAATTCTTCACTTCGCCCGCGAACGTGCAGTCGAAGCCGGTCGTGTCAAACAGCGTAATGGGTGCGATCCCGCTCTGCCCGGCGACGAGGTTCTTCCAGCTTTCCTCCGTGCCGATGCCCAGCGCGCAGACCAATCCAACGCCCGTAACGACTACCCGGCGAGTCACGTCTTTGATGCTCCCTGTTGAGGTGTGAATTCCGTGGCTTACTTACCTTTGGCGTGTTTGTCGATGTATTCGACGGCGTCTTTTACAGTGGTCATCTTTTCGGCGTCCTCGTCGGGCACTTCAATGCCGAACGCTTCTTCAAACGCCATCACCAATTCTACCTGGTCGAGCGAATCCGCGCCCAGGTCGTCCACGAACGACGCCGTGGGCGTGACCTCAGCTTCGTCCACGCCGAGCTGCTCGACGATAATCTGCTTCACGCGTTCTTCTACGCTGGCCATTCCCATTCCTCCGCGATCGTTAATCGCACTGTCTGTAGACTTCTGTCTTCGTTTCCCAGGCTTATTTGCCTGCACTACGCGCGCGGAGTACAGCCGCGCCAAAATCGTTCGTTTGGGCCCCTCTGAGCAACCTGCCCATTCTATTTACCCCGCCCCCCAAGGTCAACTTTTCGGGCCGTCATTGTTGGCATATTTCTGCAGTCCGCAATGCGCGCAGTTCGTAACGAAAAAGACCGCAGACTTGCTCCACCATTTGGAAACGAAGCTTCGACCGCAGCGTGGACATCGCCAAGCTTCAACTCTCATTCCAGTCACAATCGCGGCCGAAAACACACCGGCCCCCATGACTATAAGCCCCAGCCTACTCGAGTCAAATGGGCCAAAAAAAACGCCCACCACCAATAATAAAAGCATCGAGCAGAAGACGCCCAGTGCGAGGTTTCTTAGCCTTCGGAACTCTCCCCATTTTTGGCTGTAATCGGCCATCAGGCTAAATACATACCTCCGTTGACGTCGAGGACGTGGCCGGTGATGTAGCCGGCTTCATCGCTGGCTAGAAAGACGATGGCGGCGGCTACGTCGCGGGCGGAACCCATGCGGCCCAGTGGAATGCGCGTTTTCAATTCCTCTTTCACCTTGTCACCGAGAACATCGGTCATTGGCGTCTCGATGAAGCCCGGTGCGACGGCATTTACGGTGATGTTGCGCGACGCAATTTCGATGGCGATGGCCTTGGTCAGGCCGATGAGGCCGGCTTTTGCGGCGACGTAATTGGCCTGGCCGGCGTTGCCCGTTTGCGCGACTATGGAAGCGATGTTGATGATGCGGCCAGCGCGGGCGCGCATCATGGTGGCGAGCGCTTGCTGGATACAGAAGTGGGCGCCGGTCAAGTTCGTTCGTATCACCGCCTCCCAGTCGTCCTGCTTCATGCGCAACGCCAACCCGTCGCGCGTGATTGCCGCGTTGTTTACCAGAATATCTAGCCGCGCAAATCTCTCGATGACCTGCTTGAATCCTGCTTTCACCTGCTCCGCGTCGGCCACATCCATTCTTACCGCATACGCCTCGCCGCCGGCCGCGACAATCTCGCTAACCAGCTTCACCAGCTTCTCTTCATTGCGCGCGGCAACGGCGACCTTCGCTCCTGCTTCCGCCAGCGCCAGCGCGGTATCGCGGCCAATTCCCTGCGACGCCCCCGTCACGACGGCTACTTTGTCTTTCAAGCTGAACATGGAATCGGCTTCCCTATTCGAGCGCTAGGCGCTTTCACAGCTGAGATCCTTTCCGGCAAGAGCCGGAATCTTCGATAACGTCCCCGGGACACTCAGGCGACACTTCATCGAATGGACCTTAGGCCGCGTCGGATCTTGCTCCGGCGATCTTTTCTACTGTCGCGGCCAAACTTTTTTCGTCTTCGACGTTCAGGGTGGCCACGGAGCGTTCGATCTGCCGCAGCAATCCCGTGAGCACGCGCCCCGGGCCTGCTTCGACAAACGTGTTCACGCCCTCATCGATGAGCAGCCGCACGGACTCTTCCCAGCGCACCGGCATGGTGACCTGGCGGATTAAGGCGTGGCAGGCTTCGTCGCCGGTTTCAATGGTGTCCGCGTCCACGTTGGTCACCAGGGGCACCCGCAGCGCGGTAAACTCGATCTGCTTCAAGTCCTTTTCCAGCCGGTCCTGCGCCGGCGCCATCAACGCCGAATGAAACGGCGCGGAAACCGCCAGAATCACGGCGCGCTTGGCCCCTGCCTGCGACGCCAATTCCACGGCGCGCTTCACCGCGCCGGCGTGCCCGGAAATCACCGTCTGCTCCGGCGAATTCAAATTGGCCGCCGAGCAAATTTCGCCCTCCGCCGCACGCTTGCAAGCATCCGCCACGACCGCCGGCGACAATCCCATGATCGCAGCCATTGCGCCGACGCCCGCGGGAACGGCGTCCTGCATGTAGGTCCCGCGCTTGCGCACCAACCGCACGGCATCCGCGAACTTCAGCGCGCCCGCCGCCACCAGCGCCGAATACTCGCCCAGGCTGTGTCCGGCCACGAAATCCGGCTTCAAGCCCTTTTCCGCCAGCACGCGATAGACGGCCACGGAGCAGGTCACAATGGCCGGCTGCGTGTTGGCGGTCAGCTTGAGTTCTTCCTCGCTGCCCTCGAAGCAAATCTTCGAAATCGATAGCCCCAGCGCCTCGTCGGCCTCGTCAAAAACGGCGCGCGCCGCCAGATATTTTCCTGCCAGCTCCTTGCCCATACCCGGGTATTGCGAAGCTTGTCCCGGGAACACGAATGCGACTTTGCCCATCGTCAATCCTTTTCTTGCGCCGTCATGCCAGGACGGCGGCGGCCGAAAGCTCCTGTTCGATTTTTTCGTTCATGCGCGCGCGGGCCAGCCCCGCTGCCACGCGGATGGCGTTTTTAACGGCGTTGGCGTTCGAACGTCCGTGCCCGATGACGCAAACGCCGCGCACGCCCAAGAGCGGCGCGCCGCCGTACTCGGTGTAATCAATGGTCTTCCTCAGCGCCTTGAAGGCGCCTTTGGAAAGCATTCCGCCCACCTGCGAAACCAGGGAGCTGTCCATTGACTTCCGCAGCAAACCGAAAATCTGGAACGCCAGGCCTTCGCAAATCTTCAGCGCAATGTTGCCCACGAATCCGTCGCTCACGATCACGTCCACGTTGCCGGAAAACAGGTCCCCGCCTTCGACATTGCCCACAAAATGCACGGAACTCTTCTTGAGCCGAGTGTAAACCTCGCGCGTCAGCTCGTTGCCCTTGATCTCTTCCTCGCCGACGGAGAGCAAGCCGACGCGCGGACGGCGGTTGCCAAAGGTCGCGCGGTAATAAACTTCGCCCATCACCGCGAACTGCACCAGGTGCTCCGGCCGCGAGTCCACGTTGGCGCCCACGTCCAGCAGCACGGAAACGCCGCCTTTGGCATTCGGGAAAGGTGCGGCCAGCGCCACGCGATCCACCGATTCCAGCGTCCCCAGCAAAAACTTCGCCACGGTCATCACTGCACCGGTGTTCCCGGCGCTGACCATGCCGTCGGCTTTGGCTTCGCGCACCAGGCGCGCCGCCACGTGCACCGAACTGTCCTTCTTCCGGCGAAAGGCCTGCGCCGGGTGATCTTGCATGGTAATCACGTCGCTCGCCGCCACGATCTCGATGGGCAAGTTGGGCAAGGCATGCTTCGCCAGTTCCGCGCGCACCGCCTGCGGCTGACCGACCAGCAATACGCGCACGCCAAGCTCCCGTGCGGCCAGCACACTGCCTTCGACCTCGGGGCGGGGCGCGTGGTCCCCGCCCATGGCGTCAACGGCGATGGTGATCATGGGATTTTTGTCCGCGGGCGAAGCGAGAGAAACTCGAAAGCCTTACGCCGCCGGTTCTTGCGCCGCTTTGCCCTTGTAATGTCCGCAATGCGGGCAAACCTGGTGCGGCTGTTTCATTTCGTGGCAATTTGGACATTTGGCCAGCGTGGGCTTGGTCAAAAAGTCGTTGGCACGCCTGGTGCTGGTCCTGCGCTTCGAATGCCGTCGTTTTGGGTTAGGCATAGCAATACACCTCTTTGCCGCCTTGGTGGGCGGATTATATCGGGCTTGTTAGCCCTGGGAAAGTTATTGTTTCTTGAGCCAGTCCTGCTTGAGGCGCGCGAGAGGGGCCATTCGGGGGTCCGTCGCGTGGGTCTCACAGCGGCACTCTTCATGGTTCAGGTTCGCGCCGCAATTTGGACACAGCCCCCGGCAGTCGCTCTGGCAGATCACCTTCAACGGCAGCGCCAGCAGCACCTGCTCCTTCAACACATCCGCCAGGAAGAGTCCCGGGCCATCGTAAAACCCAATCTCCGTGTCGTCATCCTTCAGCCGGTCTTCTTTCGGCTTTGCTTCCTTCGGCAGCGGCGCATAAAAAAGGTCGAAGGAGCGGCTCACGTCTTCCACGACCGGTTCCAGGCAGCGCGCGCATACCAGCTCAATCTTCGTTTCGAGGTTGCCCTCGATGCGAATCTGCCCTTCTAGCAGTTCCGCCGTCGCGGTGACTTCCAGCGGCTCGATCTGCTTGATCTCCGCCGAATGAAAATCGATGCTGCCCGGCGCATAGCTCTTCCGGATGCGCAGCTTGCGGACGGCTAATTCTTTGACGTCCAGGAACATCTCTTCAGCGCCTCCGGCGCGCACGCTCATGCTTTACCATTATTGAGTCGCCTCCCCGCCAAGTCAAGGAAGCGCCCGGTCCCTCTTCCCATCTTGCACCCCCCAGGCCATCGCCCGCCCGGTCTGGTACCGCCAATTCCGCCGATCGCACTGCGCATGTCGCCGCGACCAAGGCCACCGAGACAAGGGGCGGCCAACATTGGCCGCTCGTTCCTTTTTCGTCGCTGCCGAGGGCGGTTGCCTGCAGATGTGGCCATTTCAGCCGCAATTCAAATGTGTTCTTAAGGGGACAGCGACGCTTTTTCGAGACGTCCATGATGCAAGCTACTGCAGGCAACGTGAGTTCTTGAGTAAATACCTCTAGAGCTGACTCAAGAAGGAGTTGCTATGTCGTTTGGGCTATATGCGGTTGGGTTTGCAATCTTGATTGGTGGGCTGATTTATGGCGCATACCTGGTCCACGTGCCCGCGCACTGGATTGTCATGGGCGCGATCGTACTCTTAGGTGTCGGGATTTTGTCAGGTGTAAAGGCGACGCGTCAAAAAGATCCTGTGGGATAGCGGAACTGGAGAATCGGACTCTCCCGCGACTCCTGCAACCATTTCTCGCCCATCGGGAATTTTACGGCCGCGGCGTCCGGCAAATGCCGTGAACTCGCGTGTTGCAGAGCATCGCTTTCGGCTTAAATGACGGCGATAAAAAATCTGCCTGCCAATAATGTCGAAACCGGCAAACGACCGAACCTTCTGAGGAGATCGTTCGCCGTCCTGGGACCCGGGCTGATCACCGGCGCGGCCGACGATGATCCGTCGGGAATCTCTACCTATTCCGTCGCCGGAGCAGCTTACGGATACGCCACGCTGTGGGTCGCGCTGCTCACGTTTCCGCTGATGGTCGCGGTCCAGTTAATGTGCGCGCGGCTGGGAATGGTCACGGGACGCGGCCTGGCAGCCGCCGTGCGAGTTTATTACCCACGCTGGGTGCTCTGGGGAGCCTGCTCGATTCTTGTCCTCGCCAACGTCATCAATATCTGTGCTGACTTGGGTGGTATGGCAGAGGCCACGCAACTCATCACTGGCATTCCATCCCTCATCTGGATTCCAGTCTATGCATTTTTTATCATTGGGCTGTTGTTTTGGACTTCCTACAAGCTGATCGCGAAGATCTTCAAGTGGTTGACACTCGTCTTGTTCGCCTACGTGGTGGCTTCGTTCTATGCGCACGTCGATTGGAGGCACGCGCTGGAGGTGACATTTGTGCCCCATCTGGAGTGGTCGCGCGGATTCCTGGCGGTGCTGGTGGCCATTCTGGGCACCACGATTTCTCCCTATCTGTTCTTTTGGCAGGCCGCCGAAGAGGTGGAAGAGGAACGGGCCAAGGGCCGAACCCTCGCCCAGAGCAAAGGCGCGACCGCCGGGGAGTTAAGAACGGCGCGCGCCGACACGATTGCAGGTATGTTTTTTTCAAATTTCATCATGTATTTTATCATTCTGACTACTGCCGCCACTTTACATGCACACGGGCAGATTGACATCACAACAGCCCAGCAAGCCGCCGAGGCACTGCGTCCACTTGCCGGCGATCGAGCCTACCTGCTCTTCACGCTGGGCCTGATCGGCACGGGGATGTTGGGCGTCCCGGTCCTCGTAGGATCGTGCGCTTATGCGGTGGCCGAGGGAGCAGCGTGGCGTGGCTCCATGGCCGACAGACCAAAAAGCGCGCGCAAGTTCTACGCGGTGATGGCTGTGGCAATGGGGTTGGGCCTGGCGCTGAACTTCGCGGGGCTTAACGCGGTAAAAATGCTGTTCTGGTCGGCGGTCATCAATGGCCTCCTGGCACCGCCCCTGATCCTGCTTGTCATCCTGCTGACCAGTAGCCAGAAAGTGATGGGCAAGCGCGTGAATTCGCCGTTGCTCAGGTATTTAGGCTGGGCGACATTTGGTGTCATGACGGCCGCAGCGGTCGGAATGCTCATCACGTCCTGAGCCATTTCTCGAAGATCGCGCTCCGTGGTTCCAGCTTTTCCTATTCACACTTGGCAGCGGATTTGCCAGGTAGATACAAATGTGTCCTAGAAGGGACAGACACGCCCGCTCGCCTGATCTACTCTCATGGGTTAGCGGTTCCCTAGAGTCCGGACAGGACGCGGCCAAAGAAGTGCCAGAGGAGGAACAGTTGAAATCTTCTAGAAACGGTGAAAAAGGCTCCGGCAAGCCCATTATCGCGCTCGTTCTTTTAGTGCTTGTCGTCGGAGCGGTCTACTTTATCTTAACGCGAAATTCGTCGGTTCAAAACGCCTATTCCTCCATAAAGGAATCAACGCAAGATGCGGCTACCACATCCAGGGTGCGCACCGCGCTGCTCTTGTCGAAACACGTTTCTCCCTTCGACATCAAAGTGGGGACAATCCAGGGTGACGTCACCTTGGAAGGCCAGGTGCCTTCGGAACAACTCAAGACTGTTGCCGGGGCGATCGCTCAGGACACCTCGAGCGTCAAACAAGTGCACAACAATCTGAGTGTCAACCCTTCGACGGAGCGCAATCCCGACAGGGAGCACCTCGGAGAACGGGTGGCGGATCTGGAAATCCAGACTCTGGTAACCGATGCTCTGTCAAAAAATGCCGATTTGGCAGAAAAACACATCGCCACCACGGTGAAGAACCGAACCGTGGCTCTCAATGGAACGGTCCAGACCACCAGCCAGAAATATGCCGCCGAGCAAATCGCATGGCAGGTTCCGGGCGTCCTGGGCCTCAGCGATAATCTCAGCGTTGCGGATCCCGAGGCGGCGCCGGAGAGTGCGGACGATAAACTGGCACACCGCGTGGAGTTTGAACTCTACTCCACAAAGGCCATTCCACTAAAGACCGTGCAAATCCACGCCGATAACGGCGTCGTTACCCTGACCGGCACAGTCTCATCCCGTGCGGAAAAATTGTTGGCGGAAAAGACCGCGAAATCCGTGGAAGGCGTTCATAAAGTCGTGAATAGCCTGGCTGCGCCAGAGGAAACGTAGCTGGTTCCCGATTTTTGAATTACCTCTTTGTGTGTACGCCGTTGGGGACTCGCTAGCGTGGCCCCTCGGGATCGACGCTCTGGTCGAGATAAATCCACAACACGCGGGCAAAGAGCGCGATCGTCGGTGCGAACGGTAGGAACAGCACGGCCGCCCAAAAGATTACCTTCGTGATCGACCACGACGTCAGGATCCACAGCATCACGGCAATCGGCGCCATGATCAACACCCCCATGCCAAAACTGACGTACATGGCGCCCAGAAAGTAGCCCGGTTCGCGGTCAAACTTGAGGTCACAGATAGAACAACGCTCACACATCTTCGGGAATCCCCGGAAGATGGAATAGTGGAAGATTCCGCCCATGCGGCAGCGGGGACAGCGCTGTTGGAGAATGCAACGCAGCGTTGAGGGCTTTGCGGCTGTTTCCATCCGAAGCTGCTTCTAAGGACCAGACAAGTAATAGCGGCTGGCCGATGGTTCACGTGGTGGTGAGAACTCCGGTGGTCCCAACCTGCTTCAATTGTTTCGGCGCAGCACCAGGCAGCCCGCCATCATGTCGTGCAGCGCCTGCTTTTTCTCCGTGAAGCCCGCCATGATGTAGCCGATAAAGGCCGGAACCATATTGGTGATAATTTTGCCGAAGTGCCTTCCCGTCGAACGCCCGAAACTAACGCGCTGTCCGGCCATGTCCGTCACTACCAGGCCCAGGGCCTTTTTCCCAAGCGTCGCTTGCCACTCGGAACTCTCCATCAGCGCGTGGTACAACCACGTAAAGACCAGGGTGGCTGTGGCGGCAAGGAAGATGAACCCCATCAGCGCGAATATGCCGGCATCGCTCATATCTTCGTTGGGATGGATGTCGCGGAGAAAGGCGCCTAAGCCCGTCAGAAAAAACAGCGGAATTACGATCAGGATAAAGCCCAAGCCCATCACCACATTGTCAATGAGGAGCGCCAAAAATCGCAGCCAAAACCCCGCATACTCAACCCGCAGTACGGCTGCCTGTCCGGCGTAGACGGGAATGGCCGCCACGCCGCCTCCAATCGGCGCCGCAACTGCCGCCCGCATAATCGGCGCGGCAGCAACTACGAACGATTGTCCGCAATTCGCGCAGAACGCCGAACCATCCCCCATCGCGGCGCCACACTTGGAACAGAACACGGTGTCTCCTTTGGTTTTTCCGGGGCTTGCTGCGAGACCGCAAAAATTGCAGCCAAATCCTACTTTCAACGGGGGGTAGCGTCAATCCTCCACTTTGCCACGCGAAAGCGGCAAGGATTTCATAGTCCTAGTACACGTGCCAGTTTTCCGGCGAATTCTGGAATTTCCACGTATCTCATTGGATTTACATGCTTTAACTTGAAAGGTGGAAATCTCTTCCGATTTGGTTCATTTCGTGCCCTTGTTTATCCCGGTCACCAATCGTTTCGAGTCGCTTTTCACCGCAGGCGCCCAGCCCCCGCGGTCTTTTTCTGTGTACCCCTATCGGGGGCCCTATGCGCACGACTCTGAAAATCGTCGTTCCCCTGATCGTGAGCGTTGCCGTGGTGTCTTTGCTTTTTGCCGGCTACCAGGTACGCACGGAAAAACACCTGCTGCGCAACGACCTCTCGCGGCGTGCTGAAATTCTCGGCGAAAGCCTCCAGGAAAGCATCGAGCCGCTGCTTGACCGCGCACCCGAAAAGAGCTTGCAGCGTCTCGTCGAGCGTTTCGGCCAGCGCGAACACTTGAAGGGCGTGGCGGTATACAACGCTGGCGGCGGCACGCTGGCAATCACCTCCGGGCTGGCGCCTGGCTTCCGATTGCGGCCCGCGGCCGCGACCCGCGCGATGCAGGGAGACGCCGGGTCGGGCGAATTCCTGAGCGCCGATCAGAATCCTTCCCTGAATCCGGAAGAAGAAGTTCCCATCCATATTTATGCGTTGCCGCTGCACCGCGATGGCGAAGTGGCGGGCGCGCTGGCACTCTTCCACGATACGAGTTACATCGACAAGCAGGTCTCCCACACGCTGCGCGATTCCCTGCTCAACGCTTTAGTCCAGACTGTCCTGATCAGCGGACTGGCTCTGGTTCTCGTGAGGTGGACCTTCACCGGGCCGCTGACACGCACCGCCAAATGGCTGCGCACGCTTCGCACCGGACATCCCAACGCCGAGCCGGCGCTTGCCAGAGGCGAAATCCTCGAGCAACTGAACCACGAGGTGGCGCACCTGGCCAACGATTTGAGCGCCGCGCGCGCGGTCGCCGAGGAAGAAGCGCGCCTGCGCGACTCCAACGCCTCGACCTGGACCGCGGAACGGTTGCGCGTGAGCTTCCGGAATAAATTGCAGGACAAGCCGCTGTTCGTGGTTTCCAATCGCGAGCCGTACATGCACGTGTTCAATGAAAAAGACCAGTCCATCAACGTGATCGTGCCCGCCAGCGGCGTGGTCACCGCGCTCGAGCCGGTCCTGCTGGCGTGCAACGGAACGTGGATCGCCAACGGCTCGGGGAGCGCCGACCGCGAGGTAGTGAATATCCGCGATCACCTGCGCGTTCCGCCCGAGCATCCAAGTTACACGCTCCGCCGCGTGTGGCTCAGCGACGAGGAGGACAAAGGCTATTACGAAGGTTTTTCGAACGAAGGATTGTGGCCCCTCTCGCACATTGCGCACACGCGCCCGGTCTTTCGCCCCGAGGACTGGTTGCAGTATCAGAAAATCAACCGCCGGTTTGCCGACGCCGTCCTCGAGGAAATGGAGAACGTCGAGTCTCCGATTCTTCTCGCGCAGGATTATCACTTTGCGCTGCTGCCGCGCATGATCAAGGACGCGCGGCCGGACGCGCGCGTGGCGATCTTTTGGCACATTCCATGGCCGAATCCGGAAGTCTTCGGGATTTGTCCGTGGCAGCGCGAGCTTGTCGATGGCCTCCTCGGCGCCGATCTCATCGGCTTTCACATTCAATCGCACTGCAACAATTTTTTGGAGACGGTGGACCGCGCGGTCGAAGCCCTTACGGAATGGGACCGCTTCGCCGTCAACCGTCAGGGCCATCTCACGCGCGTGCGGCCCTATCCCATCAGCGTGGCCTTTCCCGAGAATTCGCAAGCGGGCCAGGGATGGCGCAATGCCGGAGAAGAACGCGCCGCGCTTTGCGGTGAGATGCAAGTGGAGGCCTCGCTTCTCGGAGTGGGTGTCGATCGCGTCGACTACACCAAGGGAATCCTCGAACGCTTCCGCGCCCTCGAGCGTTTTTTCGAACTCAACCCCGCCTACCAGCAGCGCTTCACTTTCGTCCAAATCGGCGCGCCCAGCCGCACGGATATCGAGCGCTATAAGAATTTTCTCGACGAAGTCAGCGCCGATGCCGAGCGCATCAATGCGCGCTTCCAGACCCCGCGATGGAAGCCCATCGTGTTTCGCAAAAAGCACCATTCCCACGAAGAGATCGCGCGCTTTTATCGGGCTTGCTCGTTCTGCATGGTGACTTCGTTGCACGACGGAATGAACCTGGTGGCCAAGGAGTTCGTGGCTTCGCGCGAAGACGAGCGCGGGGCGCTGATACTAAGCACGTTTGCCGGCGCGGCGCACGAGCTTTCCGACGCGCTGCTCGTCAATCCCTACGATATTTCGCAACTGGCCGAGTCCATTCATCACGCTCTCGAAATGCCGGAAGAGGAACAGGCCCGCCGGATGCAGCGGATGCGACACACCGTGCGGGAGCACAACGTCTACCGCTGGGCGGCGAATTTGCTCTCCGATCTCACCGAGATTCGCGTGGAACCGGCGGAGCGGGTGGAGGCGCCTCAGGCGACATGAGTCTGCCGGATCGAATCACACTTCAGAATTCCCGGCGCTGCAGGAGCGCTCACGCACTTAAGAAGGAACCTCTCGCATGAATGCGGCAGAAACTCCGTTCGAGTTTGTCACTGTTTCCTATCTCACGCGTATCGGCAACCAGTCTGCCAGCACGCTGGCGGAGTTGCTCAAGGGGCTGGAGCACTGCAGCGACGCCTCCATTTTTCATCACACGTTTCAAACGCTGGGCAGCCATCACTTCCTGACAGAAGGTTTTTCGAACGATTTCGCGCAATGGGTGCTTTCGGACACCAACCGGAACGATCTTGCCGAACAGCTTGCCGTGCTGGATATTCGCGACTATGTTTCGATTGCCGCGTTACGAAGCGATCTGTGCCGCGTCGTGGCCGACTATTGCGCGGCGTATCCGCACTTTGCGAACCAGTCCGCGCTGGAGCGCTTCTACTTTTGCGAAAGCGTGGAAGTGAATGCTCCCCTGGGCCGGAGCGCGCGGACGCTGGATGAATTTCGCTTTGGAATCGCGCACCTCAGCCATTCGGGCTTCTATTTTCATTTTATTTCCTCGCGGCTGAGGCTGCAGCTGCAAACCAACGACTTCTCCCATTGGCTCGCCGACGGGCTGGGTCTGCGAACCCTGGCGGAGAGCGTGAATCACATCGATATCTACACGAACACGCTGGACGGTGCGCGCGCCAAGCTGCTCCGGCTGATCGATCGCGAAAGGAGAAAAGCATGAGCGCGACCATGGCCCTCACGCGCATCCCCCTGGACGACTACGCCGAGTTGCTGGGAGCCGGCGAAATCGAGGAATTGCGCGCCCTGGCCAAGCCGCTGCGCGGCCGGAGCATCCAGATGGTCAATTCCACCGCCGTTGGCGGCGGCGTGGCGGAGATTCTCAATCGTCTGGTGCCGCTGGCGGAAGAGCTGGACTTGAGCATCAAATGGGAAGTCATGAACGGCGGCGAGGATTTTTTTGAGGTAACCAAGGCGTTTCATAATGCGTTGCATGGAGCGCCGTACCATGCCAATCAAAAAGACTTCGATGTTTTTCTGGCTTACAACCGGATGAATCGCGAGAAGCTGCCGCTGGACGCCGAATTCATGGTGATCCACGACCCGCAGCCAGCGGCGCTCATCGAGGCGCGCAAGCCGGGCGCGAATCATTGGGTGTGGCGCTGCCATATCGACCTTTCGCATCCCAACCGGACGGTGTGGGACTTTCTCGAACGGTTCGTCTCCAAATATGACGGCGCCATGTTTTCTTCGCCGGAATTCTCGCGCCAGCTTCCGATACCCCAGTATCTTTTTTATCCCGCCATTGATCCGCTCTCGGAAAAGAATTGCGAACTGGAGCGGGAATTCATTGCCCAAGTGCTGGCCCGCTACCACATCGATCCGCTGCGCACCATCCTCACGCAAATCTCACGGTTCGATCGGCTGAAGGACCCCGTCGGGGTGATTCGCGCGTATCGTATCGTGAAGCGCTATTTCGATTGCCAACTGGTCCTTGCTGGAGGCAGTGCCTCCGACGATCCCGAGGGCGCGGTCGTGCTGAAGGAAGTTTTGCGCGAAGCTGATGGTGATCCCGACATCAAAGTGCTGGAGCTTCCGGCGTGGGCGCCGCTGGAAGTGAACGCCTTGCAGCGCGCCTCGACCATCGTGCTCCAAAAGAGCTTGCGCGAAGGATTTGGCCTCACCGTCTCGGAAGCGCTTTGGAAAAAAAAGGCGGTCGTGGCCTCGGCGGTAGGCGGGATTCCCATCCAGATCATTCACAAGCACACCGGATTGCTGGCGCATTCGGTGGAAGGCACGGCGTACCAGATTCGTTTCCTGCTGTCGCATCCCGAGATTGCCGCGAAATTGGGAGAGCAGGGACACGCGCACGTGAAGGAAAATTTTCTCATTACGCAAAAGCTGAAGCGCTACCTGACACTCTTTCTGACGCTGGTACGGGGGTCTTGAGAGTCCGCTAAACACGCTGGCAACTCTTCGCCGCGGTTTTTCATCCAAGGGAAAGAAGCAGAAGCTTTTCCCCCAGCCGAAGCCAGCCCTCTGCTTTCTGCAATTCTTACTAACTCTGTGCAAGGAGAACGCGAATGAAGCGTGTCGCACTATTACTGTTTCTTGCAGGCTGGCTCGTGCCGGTGGCCTTGGCGCAGGATCATATTCAAGTCGGGGCCTACGGCGACTATTTCCGTCTCTCACAAACGAACACGAATCTGGCGGGGCTTGGAGGACGCGTGGGCTACAAAGCATTCTCTCACGTCATGCTTGAAGGAGAGATGAGCTACGATTTCGACCAGGCTTTCACCGACCATTGCGTGGCCACGGGTTGCACGGTCACGGTGGCAAACAGCAGCCTCAAAGTGCTTCACGGACTGTTTGGGCCAAAAATCATAGCCGGCCACGGGGCGATTCGCCCATTTGTCACGCTCAAGGGCGGTTTTGTTAATTTCCGGCTGGATCCGCGGCCGGCTACTTTCGGGACGTTTACGGATTCCGTGAACAACTTGCGCGCAAACAACGTGAGTGGCGCGGTTTACCCGGGCGCGGGCGTGGAAGGGCATCTTGGCCCGGTTGGTCTGCGCCTGGAGGCCGGCGACGAAATTTATTTTGCCGGAGGCACACACCATAATGTGCGGGTGGCCTTCGGCCCATTCCTGCGGTTCTGAACTTTTCAAGGGGACGTCAGGCGTTTAGCTGAAAAACAGAGTGAAGGGCGGCCTCCACTCTGTTTTTTTCTTTTCCATCCTGCATGACCGCACCCTACAACTCCACCGCAGCGAACACGGAATGAATCGCACGATTTTTTCCAGAAGCTAATCCGACCCTGCGGACGGCCCTCGGGAAGCGCCGCCAAAATGCTCATGATGCCGGCGAAGAAGGAACTGATCGGTCATGCCGGCGATGTAATCGCAAACGACGACGTGGCGCGATTCCGTTTGCGCCAGCTCTTCATAAGAAGCCGGCATCGTGCCTTTGCGGCCTAAATAGTAGATGAAAAGTTCCTCTAGACACTTCACGGAGCGGTCGCGGTCCTCCGTGATTGCCGGATGGTTATAGATATGCTCGAAAAGGAATCGCTTAAGCTCGCGATTTCGCGCCGCGGCAGCATCGCTAAAGCCGGCAAGGCGGTTTGGGACACGGCGGATGTCATCCACGGATGAGGCGCCGGAGGCCAAGACGCGCTGCTGCGTGCTCTCAATGAGATCGCTGGCCAGCGCATCCAGAACGCGCTTGAGGGCTTCGTTGAAGATGAGTTTCGCGCGCGCGCCGCGATGCGCGGAATCAACCTGCGCGTAGACTTCGCCAAAAGAAGAAACCTCCTTGCGCAAAACGGCGAGGTCCAGGAGTTCGGCTTCGAGGGCATCGTCGGTGTCCGCCGTGTTGTAAGCAATTTCATCGACCCAGTCGATCAGCTGCGCTTCGAGAGGCGGACGCAAATCCAGAAGGTATTCGGCGAGCTGGGGAAATTCCGCGGTGGAATAATCGCGAGAATGCTTGATGATGCCCTCGCGAACTTCAAACGTGAGATTCAAGCCGGGAAAATCGAGATAACGCTGCTCGAACTGCTCGACGATGCGCAGCGCATGTAGATTGTGATTGAAGCTGCCACCATGCGCGCGCATCAATTCGTCGAGCTTGCGTTCGCCGGCATGACCGAACGGCGGATGGCCGATGTCGTGGACGAGTGCGAGTGCTTCGGCAAGCTCGGTGTTCAGCCTCAGCGCCGCAGCGACAGTGCGGGCAATCTGTGCGACTTCCAGAGTGTGCGTCAGGCGATTCCGGAAATGATCGGAATAGCGCGTGGTGAAAACCTGCGTCTTGGCTTCCAGGCGTCGGAAAGCGCGGGAATGGATAATCCGGTCGCGGTCGCGCGCGTAAGGGCTGCGATAAGGATGAGATGCTTCGGGATAACGCCGGCCGCGGGACTCTTCCGCGCGCATCGCCCAGGGACCAGGAGTGGAAACGGTTTTGATGGGCCGCTCCGTCATGTTCCGGCTGCTCCGCGCGAATTCTTATGCGCGGAGCGAATCAGGATTTCGGCGAAAGAAAATCCAGGCCGCGATCGGCCTGGTCCGCGATGGGAGTGTCCGGAAATTCTTTCTTGATCTGCTGGTAGATGCTGACGGCTTCCTTGGGGTTGGAAGCGCGAAGGGCGCCGGCAAGTTCCAGCAACACCATCGGCCGCGGCACCAGGGCGCTCTGTTTGTCCGCCAAAGCGCGAAAAGTTTTGACGGCATCATCGGTCTTGCCAGTGCGGGAATAAATTATCGCCGTCTGATACTGCGCCATGGCAGCGAGCTCTTTGTCGCCGCTGCCGCTGATTTTTTTCAACTGTTCGAGCGCCTGATTGTGGCGCTCGAGATCCTCGAGGCAAAGCGCGGCGTAGTAGCGTGCGAGTTTTCCGGGATTCGTGCTGGGATACTTGTCGGCTACCTTGGCGAACTTCTGCATGGCGTCCTGCGCGCGCGCGGACTCATCGGGATAGAACGGCTCGTTCGGATCGGAGGGGTCAGGAACCGCGGAGATGCGGCCCTGGTAAGCCTTCGTGGCGGCATCCAAGTCGGCGGACGCGGCGACGGTCTGGCGATCGATATAAAAATGCCAGCCGGCATAACCGAGCGCTCCCGCCAGAAGAAGAACCACGACAATGAGCGTGAACTGCCCGTGAGAGATAACGGCTTCGGCGCCGTGTTCGATGGTTTCCTTGATTTTGTCCTGCTTCAGTTCTTTGCGCGAAATATGCTCGGACACGCACGATCTCCTGAGTGGTCTGGAACTTGCAATCGTAACATAAGATGCCGAGCGGCAGCGGGTTCGCATCGCAAGCTGCAGGCGGCACGGCGCGGATTAACTTTTCCGACCGGCAAATGTTTGGCGGGCAACTTAGGGCCTCGTATAGTGTTAATTTTGAAGTATGCAGGCGGCTTGCATTCATTGTGGCGCGGAACATTTGCTGAAGGACGGGCAGTTCGGCGCCCATCCGAAAGTGCAATTCAAATGTTCGAAGTGCGGAAAGACCACGATCGTGGAGATCAAGCGGCGCGTGGACTCCACGGTGGTGATGTCGCCGCTTCCTTCGTTTGCCAGGGCCAACGCTTCGAGTTCAAACCTGAACTTGCCGCCGCCCGATCCGGGAATCCGGCTCCCTGAAAAAGCGAAGGTAGTGCTCAGCATTCTGACAGGCCCATCGAAGGGCGAGAAGCACACACTCAGCAAGCCGCGCGTCACGCTGGGGCGCAAGGGCGCGGACATTCCCCTGAATGATCCGGAAATCTCACGGCATCACTGCCTGCTGGAAGTGCGCGACGCGCACATCGACCTCAAAGATCTGGATTCGACCAACGGCACTTTTCTCGACGAAGAACGTGCGCGCGCCGCCATGCTGAGGGACGGCACCGAGTTCCGAATCGGCAGCAGCCTGATTCGCGTGAATTTCCAGCCTAAGTAGCAGGGCTTCACGCCAGAGTTTTTTGAGGAGCGCAGGCCGCCGCAGGGGCGTACGCCGTTATTTATTCTGCCGGACGAAGATACTTGAGTTTGTCGCATTATCGCGGTTCCAACTTCCGATAGATGCCGAGATAATCTTGGGCCGCCTGGTCCCAATTGAAATGAAGAGCCCGCCGCCGGATCTGTTCGGCCCTGCCCTGTGACTGGTAGTCCGTCATGCCGCGGTTAAATACTTCCCGCATGGCAGCCGGGTCAAAATCGGTAAAATAATAGGCTTCGCTTCCCCCGATTTCCGGCAGGGAAACCTGGTCGGACAAAAAAACAGGCTTCCCGTAATACATCGCTTCGACAACCGGTATGCCAAAGCCTTCCGCGAGTGAAGGAAACGCAAAAGCGAGGCAACTCCGGAAATACCAGGACTTTTCCTCTTCGCTGACGGGCCCCAGCAAGTGAACGCGGTCCTGCACCCCGTGACGCCGGGCTTCTGCCCGAATAGTATTCTCATAATCGGCGTCCAGGATTCCTGCAATCACCAGTTCATAGTCATTACCGCCCAGAAGACCGGGGAGGACATGGAAATTTTTTTTTGGAAGCACCGTACCCAGGCTGAAAATAAAAGGATGGGCGGGACGGAAATGGGGACGGTCAAAGTCGGGAAATTCATTCACATTGCATCCATTGTAGATGACTTGCACGGGGCGGTTCCCCAGACGAAGGTGGCTCGTCACGGTGGAAAGGGTGAACTGAGAGATACAGACTATGTAGTCAGCCAGGTCAACCCCCGCCTGCACTTGAAGGAGGCGTTTCTTTATTTCATGGGGCTCTCCCTTCCGTTCCACCAGGAAATTGAGGTCATGGATAGTCAGGACTACGCGGGTCTTACCGGGCGGCCGAAGCAGCCGGGAATTCTGGTAAGTGCTGTGCCAGAGGTCGAAGGAAGGGGCGCGGGGAATCCACCACTTATGGAGACGTCTATAGATTAAGTAATCTTGCTCGGGGCCGAAGAATCTGCGGTGCTTCCACGGAACATAAAAGGTCAATTTTTCCCGAGCCGGATCCGCCTGCCGGATCAGGGCAGCGCCCAAGTGGAGGCAAAAATAAAACAAACCTGTATGGGGATGTTTTGTTCTTTCACAATCGAAGAGTATCTGGTTCATAGGAGATTCGAGGAATGGTTATTTGTTTTTTCGGATGGCTTCGAGGGTATGGCAGTTGCTGTGGGCCAGTGCTGAACTGACTTCATAGCCCTGGCTTTCCAGAAATCGCGTGAGGTGACCCACATTCCTTTGATCCTCGTCCAGGTCATGCACTTCAACAGTCAGGAAAGCTATTTTTTCCCAGCAAGAGGCTGGGGTTTCATAAATAATCGGGTATTCGCTTCCCTCGCAATCAATCTTCACCATGTCAGCGCGCTCAATCCCCATCTCCTCTATGATCTCGCGGAGGGAAATGGCCGGAACCCGCACAGCAAAATGGTTTCTCGGGTTGAAATCAGAGTATACGGAGGCGATGACGGAGTTTTCCTCCTCGGTTTCCACAAACAGTTCCACGGATTCCTGGGGCGTCCCCGTCACTGCCCTATTAAACAGGCAAATGTGGTCACCCAGAGATGGGTTGAGGGCAACATTCTGCCGGAATAGGGCGTAATTGGAAGGGATCGGCTCATAAGCATAGACCGTAGCTTCCGCAATTTTGGAAAAGAGCATCATTTCGAAATACCCTACATTGGCGCCGACGTCTAGGATCACCGGCCGGGGCGGAAGTTTTTTCAGCAGGGCATCAATACCATAGAAATCGGATATGAAAATCTCTTCGAAAACCAGTAAAAGCGAAAAGCAGGGTACCTGGAAGCGGAGGGGATTGCCCCGGGTGACAAAGAAAATTTCATCATAGCCCTTCCGCAGTAGTGGGCGGGTGAAATACAAGGGCCAGTTGCGAATGTGCCTGAGCAGGTTGCGGTAACGCGCTATGGTATGGTGCTGCATAGTTGGTTGCTGACGAGGAACTAAACACAAGGGCAGCTGGGATAGCCGGCATTTGCGTCAGCTTATTCGCTAATCCTAAAAATCGAACGAGCGGCGATCTTCAGCCGAAGCATGGCAGAAAATGAAATGCGTGTCCATATGGAGGCGTTGCAGGAAAACTAGCTTCCCTGAATTCGGCAGCACCGTGAACAAAAAGGATGAAGCGCCTGGAGGATCTTTTGATCTCCGCCAGGCGCTTCATGCTTTCTTGCAATACTTGCACCAGTTTTCTGTCTTCTCTTTTTGTTCCAGACGTTTCCCTCCTATCCGCTCGCCGTTTTACGTCAAGCTATCTTGGGGATTGAACTACCCATCGCCCTTTTGGCTCGAGGAACTCCACGCCAATGGCAAAGCCTTCGCCTTGCAATGGTTGGCAGTAAGCCACCCGGCCTTCGGAGCGAAACTCTCCCGTGCGCGAAGCAAACACCAATGGTTCGCCTGGTTCCCAGCGGCGCAGACTGACGACGCGCGCGCCACGCGCACTGACATTCTCGGTAAAAGTCGATTCCGAGCCGGGCGCCCGGCGATGGCCGTCAATGAGAACGGGGATTTCCATCGGGATGCGCTTTTCGGTTCGATTCGACATGAATTTTTTCGCATGAGGCATCAGCTTGTCCACGCTCACAGGCAAGCGGCGATGCGCGTGAGATTTTGCACGGTGCTCTTGCCAGGGTGCTTCATGGCATAGAGGGCGCGGTCCGCGGCGCCTAGAAGTTTCTCGGGCGTGTCGCCATCTTGGGGGAAAGCCGCGACTCCCGCGCTGACTGAGAGCGCAGGCTGCTCCGGCTCAGAGGAAAGACGCTCGCGGATGCGAGAAACGACGCGCGACGCGATGTCCTTACCGGCTTCCGGCAGCACCAGCGCGAATTCATCGCCCCCGTATCGCGCGGCAGTGTCAATCGCGCGGGAATGATTGCGCAGAATTTTACTGATGCGGACCAGCGCGCGGCTTCCGGTCAGATGCCCGTATTGGTCGTTGATGATTTTGAGGCCATCCATGTCAAGGAGCACCACGCTGAAGGGTCGCTGCGTGCGGCGTGAGCGGTCCAGCTCCGCCTCGAGAACGCCGATGAGGCGGCGGTAATTCGACAAACCCGTGAGCGGATCGGTGACCGCCATCGAGCGCACTTGCTCGAAAAGGCGGGCCTGATCCAGCAACGCTCCAGAAAGCATGACGACGTAGCTGAGCGTCTTGCTCAACTCCGCCAGAAAAAAAGGCCCATCGAAAAGCTGCCGGGAAAACGCGGCCGCTGCGTGGCAGACGACGTTGAGCGAGGCCACCAGCAGGAGAGAATGATCGAGTAGGCTGGCGGCGACTCTCTTATCACTGGCGTTCTTGACGCGCTGGCGAAAACAGACGGCGGCGGCCAAAAACAGCGAGGCGGGGAGCAGATCCCAGGGACGGGACAGCCAGTTCGCGGCGTGCGCGACGGGCGCAGCGGGCGCGGCAAGAAACGCGGCGCTCGTCAGGTAGGCAGCCAGGGCCACAGCCAGCAACGCCGCCGCGGTTTCCTTGCTGGGCTGCCGCGCGGTTGGCATATAACGCTCGACGAGAATGGCGGCCAGCAAGAGAACAGCCAGCAAGGTGCGGCTAACCATCCATCCCATCGGGACGTGGGAGGGCAAGAGCGCGCCTGAGAGCAGCGAATCGCTCAGGCCAAAGCAGCCGACCGTTTCAATGATCCCGGAAAGCACAAATCCAAAGGCTAGGATCAGTGCGGTGCGATCGTGTGTTCCGCGGAAGCGCACCAACGCATTTGCGGCGTAGCAGAAGCTGACGAGGGTGCCGCCAACTTCCAGATACAGATAGCTTTGCGGCGAGCCGGCCACACTGATTTGGCGCAGATAGAAGGCTGCTGCAAGAAAGAGAAGCAGGGATAGGGCGCCGACCGTAGCAAAGACGGGCCTATCAGTATTCCGAGCGGTGACCGAATCGCGGTCGCGGCTGAGAAACCCTATGATTTGGCCCCAAGCACCCACAAAATCCCCCAAATGCCGAAGAAAAACTACCAACTACCAAGAGAAGCAAGTTGGTGACCTTTTCTGACCGAAAATTCGTCCTCGTAACTAAATGAAAATAAATGGTTTACTTGGATGCGGCAAAGAGGAAGGAAATCAGTGGAAGACAGCGAGACGCCGAGACGGCCCGAAATCTCGCGGACCACGACGTTATCATTTTTGTTTCGTTAGAGTTACCGGACAGTTGGTCAGTATCAAGTAAGAAATTCGAGAGTGTCTCAGACTGAGACAGTCTCAACACTTGAAACACTTCCTCGTCTGGCACGCCCTAGAGCTTGGGTTTGGGAGGAGGCAGCTCCCGAGCAGTTACGGTGTCCGCGAATCCGCTGGTCTTGTGCGACCCATCGCAAAAGGGCTTGTTCGCGGAATGCCCGCAGCGGCACAGACTGATGGTCGTCCGGCTAGCCAAGCCAAAGGGTTTGCCTTCCGGATCGAGTATTTCGAAGTCGCCTTCTATACGGATCGATCCGTTGTGATTGACAGTAACTTTGGTGGCCGCCATTTTTTCTCCTGAACCACTGAGAGTATGCCCACACTTCCGTTTGGCGACAAGCACAAACGCCCAGCGTCCCCATCACACCGGGCGTCGTCAACAGCCAGCAGAAATGCCTGGAGCAAAATCAATACTTGGGAACGGACGGGTCAACCTCGTCGGACCACGCGAGGATGCCGCCTTTCAGGTTGAGGATTTTGCGGAATCCGGCTTTGCGCAGGAAGTCCACGGCCTCGGCGGAACGCTTTCCGCTGCGGCAATGCGCGACGATTTCACGCGAGGAATCGAGTTCATGGACGCGCCGCGTCAGCTCCCCGAGCGGAAGCAGATGCCCCTTGAGATTGCAGATCTGGTATTCGTGGGGCTCGCGCACGTCGAGAATGAATAAATCATCGCCGCGATCGAGCCGGGCCTTCAGTTCGCGCGGCGTGATCTCCGGCACTTGGACCGTGGGCCCGGGAGCTTCTTCGCCGCGTACGCCGCAGAATTCGTAGTAATCAATCAGCTTGGTGATCGTGGGATGCGTGCCGCACACCGGGCAATTCGGATTTTTGCGCAGCTTTAGCTCGCGGAATTTCATTCCCAGGGCGTCGAAAAGCAGCAACCGTCCCACGAGATTTTCCCCGCGGCCCAGAATCAGCTTGATCGTTTCCATTGCTTGGATGGAGCCGACGATCCCGGGCAGAACGCCGAGGACCCCGCCTTCCGCGCAGGAAGGCACCAGCCCCGGTGGAGGCGGTTCCGGATAGAGGCAGCGGTAGCACGGGCCGTCGGGCATGCCGAAAACAGTGGCTTGCCCTTCGAAGCGGAAAATCGAGCCATACACATTGGGCTTGCCCAGCAAAATGCAAGCGTCGTTGACGAGATAGCGCGTCGGGAAATTGTCCGTGCCGTCGACGATGACATCGAAGTCCTTGAAGAGTTCGAGCGCGTTGGCGCTAGTCAGTTGCGTTTCGAACGACTGGATTTGAATGTCCGGATTGAGGTTCGCAAGGCGCGCACGCGCGGCTTCGCTCTTGGGCTTGCCGACGTCGCTCGTACCGAACGTGACCTGGCGCTGGAGGTTGGTGAAGTCCACGACGTCAAAATCCACCAAGCCGAGTTTGCCGACGCCCGCGGCGGCAAGATACAAACCAAGCGGTGCGCCCAGCCCGCCCGTGCCGATGAGCAGCACTTTGGCGTTTTTCAGCTTGAGCTGCCCCTCCATGCCGACTTCCGGCATGATAAGGTGACGGCTATAACGAAGTATTTCTTCGTTTGAGAGGCTCGCTGCCGGTTTCGTACCGGTCTGCGGCTGTACGGTGGTGGCCATTGTGATTCTTAGCTCCTCTACGATCCTATTCCATTATCGCTCGCGGGGCCCAAAGCAGATTCCTCGCTCCGCTCGGAATGACAAAACTGGTGGCGCGCATCGCCTGCGCTGGATGGAATCGCCTCTGCACTGCATCGAATGGCACTTGCAGTAAATGAAGCGCCGCCGGCGATGGACGGAATAATACTGATGGTGTCGCCATCCTTCGTGGGCGTGTTCTCTTTCGCAAGATAACGAATATCCTCATCATTCACATAGACGTTGACGAAGCTGCGCAGCTTGCCGTCTTCGGTGAAGAGATGCTTGCGCAGTTCCCCAAATTCCGTCGTCAGGTGGCCGAGCGCTTCCCCGACGGTCCGGGCGCTGAACTCGGCCGAATCGCGCTTGCCCGCGTAGGGACGAAGCGGCGATGGAATCATTACTTTCACGGGCACGATGCATTCCTCCGAAAATCGTGAAAAAAAATCACCGGTCTATAGACCGGCCACTACAAATTCAAGGCAAAAGAAAATCACCGGTCTAAAGACCGCCGCTACAAATTCTAAACCGCGGCGCGGTGGCGAATTTCAATTCCTTCCGGCGAAAATTCCGCGCGGTCGTCGTTCAAACGCCAGGAGGTCATGTCCTGGGGCGCGCCGTTCTGCACGCTGACGATGATGTAGCTATACCACGGCCAGGCGTGATCGCGGTCATACTCGCTCGGCCGCGCCGGATGGTCGGGATGAGAATGATACCAGCCGACCACTTCCAGGCCCTGCTCGCGCGCGGCTTTCTCGGCTTCCAGAACGTCTTGCGCCGTCACCGAAAAGCGGTTGCGCGGCGAGTCGTCTCGCCGGTTGACGAGCGGAAAAAGCTGCAGGATTTCCCGCGCGGGCGCCACCGCGCCCTTTCCCCGATTAATCTCAGGGACGGCGGTCGAATCGCGCCCCAGCAGCGCGCCGCAGCATTCGTGCGGATAGGTTTCCGCGCCATGCGCGCGGATTTTCTCCGCGAGCTGTCCGCTGATCCAGAGCTCTGTAGCGTCCGCCATAACTAGTCTTCGTCCCAGAAGCGTTCGTTCAGGTACTTCGATGCGGAGTCCGCAAAAACCGTGACGATGACGGCTTTCGCAGTTTTCGGAATTGCGGCTGCAACTTGAAAACAACCCAGTAACGCCGCCGCCGCGCTGGGGCTGACGAGCAAACCCTCTTCGCGCGCCAGGCGTTTCACTAGCCGGTAAGCTTCTTCCGTTGAGACCGGTAAATTCTCGTCGGCGAGCGTGTCATCGTAAATCGCCGGGCGAAGGGCCGTCGGCATGTGCTTCCAGCCTTCGAGGCCGTGAAAGGAGGCGTCGGGTTGCAAGCTCACGCAGCCGATTGCAGGATTCAGCTCTTTCAGCCGGCGCGTGGTTCCGACAAACGTTCCGCTAGTGCCAAGTCCCGCGACAAAATGCGTGATGCGTCCGGAGGTCTGCTCCCAGATTTCGTTGGCGGTGGTGCGATAGTGCGCCTGCCAGTTCGCGGGATTGCTGTACTGGTCTGGGTAAAAATATTTCTCGGGGTTCGCCGCGACTATTTCGTGCACTTTGCGAATCGCCCCGTCGGTGCCTTCGTCGCCGGGAGTGCTCACCAGCTCCGCGCCGAGCGCCCCCAGGATGCGCTTGCGCTCGTGCGAAGCGCTGTCCGGCAGGCAAAGCTGCACGGGATACCCCAGTGCCGCGCCGACCATGGCGTAGGCGATGCCGGTATTGCCGCTGGTCGCGTCAATGATGGCCTTGCCCGCCCGCAGCGCCCCGCTGGCGATGCCCGCCTGGATCATGCTCAGTGCGGCGCGGTCCTTCACAGAGCCGCCAGGGTTGAACCACTCCGCCTTGGCACAAAATTCGACGTTCGGGAACTCCTGGCCAACGCGCTCCAGCCGCAGCAGGGGGGTGTTTCCAATGCGGTCGAGCAAAGATTCCCCCGCCCGGCCCCGCTGAGCCCCCTCCTGAACCTTTGATCCGCGAGGAGATGCGGCGATATGTCTGATAGTGGCCATTACCCCTTTGAGCCAGAAATCCCCTTCAGCTCGCGCCGGAGCCGGGATATCCGACCATTTTACTCCGAATTAGATGCGCGAGCCTAGCGCGGAGATATAGCTTGATGATTCAGTTCAACAAACGTGCTGGCTGGGACTGCCGCGCGTTCCAGTTCTTGGGCGCTGGAATTCGCCACGACCCGCCCAAAACAATTCGAGGCCGCCGAAGCGGCCCTAAATTGTACACATTGGATTTTCGCGCAATTGAGCGTCAGAAAGTGAGATGCAGCGACATTTGGATGAATCGCGCACTGCCAAGGGTGTTCTGAATGAATCCCACGCCCTGAGATGCCGGTGTAGGACCGGTGAAACTATAACAAGGCTGCGGGTTGAAGCACCCATTGAGTGTTGGATTGTTGTTCGGAGCGTCAAAGCTCGCGTGGTTGAACAGGTTGAAAAAGTCCGCCTGGTATTTCAGCTTAAACCGCTCGTTGATTTTGAAGTCCTTCACAGCGGAAAAATCGAATCGGGTCTGGAAGGGGCCCCGGAAAGTATTGCGGCCCGTGCCTCCAAAGCCGGTTTCGAAGTTGTCGCAGATTATGGTGCCAGTAGGCGCTCCCGTATTTGGGTTGACCGCAGTCCCGCATGCCGGTACGCCGCTCTGCCCGGGCGCCAGCAAAGGTATTGAAAAGTGAGCGCCGTCGACGTTGATATACGGCTTGCCCGCATTCACACCAGTTGTGCCTTGGGCTTGCGCCTGTCCTGGAGCCACTCCGGGCGCCAGAGGTAGAATAGGATTTGTGATGAAGTCATCCGCGCTGAAAAAGATTCCTCCCACAGTTCCCGAGAAATCGTAGATAACAAAAGGCTGCCCACTTTCGGCAACCGTGATACCGCTTATGGCCCAACCGTTGACAAGGGCATCGGTGAGGCGAGACGCGTGAGATAGCTTCGGAAACTGATACAAGTAGCTGATGGTGAATACATGGGTACGGTCGAAGTCCGAAGACGCGTAACTAGACCTAGGATTGAGCGGGTTGTTGCCGTTGTAGAAAAGCCCGAGAGCGCTTTGCTCGTCCAGTGAGTGCGACCAAGTGTAGGACGCGTTGATCTGAAGTCCATGACTGAGCCGCTTGTTCACACCGAGTTGCAAGGCGTTGTAGTGCGAGATGCCCTCCGCCTCCCAGAAGTCCGAATTGGGGTTGTAGCCGATAAATGGAACGCGGAGCGCCGTGTTGCCGTCGACTCCGGTGAAGTCGGCAATCGTTGTTTGGACCTGCTCTGTCTGCAGCGGGCAGGGCGCACGCTGGTCCGGCGGAAGGCTTAGGCTTTCCGTAGGGCAAGTGGCAGGGTTCGAATCTATCGCCTGGTACCCATACGAGGAGGTCTGGCCGTTGATGGGCTTCGTGGATGTAGCAATTCCCGGCTGATTGAACGGAATGGGCATCACTTCATGGAGGCCGTGATTGCCGACGTAAGCCATTGTCAGCAGGAGAGTGTTGTACGGCTGCCATTGCAAATCGAGGCTCCAGTTCTCCGAGTACGGCAGGGTATTCTTTGGGTCATACCCGCCGAACAAGAATGCCAACTGCGGAGTTAACGTCGGGGTGCAGGTAGGGGTGACGACCACGCAGCCGCTGAGTTGCGATTGATTGTGAATGAGCGCATTTACCCCGGCCAGGCTGCTGGGAGGTGGCGGTGGCGGTGCTGTTCCAAACGGATTGTTTTTCAGGCAACCCGGCCCCGTACAGGTACTGTTGAACGGAACTGTGAAGGGTTCCTGGGTCGTCACACCAAAGGGTCCGCTGATGCCCAGCCCGGCGCTCGCGCCGAACTCGGTGAAGAATTCACCGCGATCGGCATACAGGCCGAAACCAGAACGCACGACGAAGTTCTTTAAGAAAGAAGGACTCCAGGCCACGCCAATTCGCGGCTCGAAAATCCACTGCCGCCCCGTGAGAGTGGAGTTGCTGACCCCTTTGGTGCCGAAAGCCTTGTTATTGCCCGCCACGACCAAACCGGTGCTGTTTATAGTGTCCGTTGACAAGCTGTAGGCGTAATTCCGGGGATAGAAATTAGTGAGCAAGCCATTCTTTTCATACAGCGGGCCGTCCCAATCCCACCGCAATCCCAGGGTGACAGTCAGGTTGGACTTCAGCTTGAAGTTGTCCTGCGCAAAGAGCCCCGCCTGTTTCGAGCGAAAATAGCGATTCGTTTCCCCGTCCAGGAAGCGGCCGCTGTTTCTGCCGCCCAATGTCCCTGTCAGAAAGGATGCAAAACTCTGAAAGTTGAAAGTCGCAACCTGGTTTTCGCGGTTGATGACGTTCAGCTGTCCGTAGTCATAATTAAAACCGAAGGAAAGGGTATGGCGGCCGACAACCCAAGTGTAGTTCGAGGCCCCTTCCAACTGGTTCTGAAAAACTCCGGCATTGGCAAAGTTCGTTGCAGGGCCGATCCGGAGATCATGAAATTGGCCATCTGCGTTCGTAATCGCGAAACCGGGGAAGAACTTGCTACCGAGCAGATTGATCCCAATACTGCTGGGCGTGAAAGTTTGGGCCGTGGTCGCGTTCGAAAGCTGGCGGATGAAGCCAAGTCTTTGTTCCCAGGTGGTGTTCGAGGTGATTGCAGTCGTATTGTCAAGTGAGAAGACCTGGCTCCCCGCCTTGAGGGATTGGTTAAAGCCGAGAACTTGACTGACTGCGAACGGACTGCTCGAAGGATCTCGCTGATAATAGTACTTCCCAGATAGGCGGTCCTTGGAACCGAGGTCATAATCCACGTTCCCATTTACCTGATCGGCGGTGAACCTGCTCGGAGGGCCTTGCACGAGGGAGTTGAAGGGAGTGTTCGGTCCCTCCGCAATGTTAGGTGATGGAACAATGAACTGCCCGCTGGGCGTTTTGGCATTCAGAATGGCGAGCGCGACGGGATCGACACTACTGACTCCAAATTGGCTCTGAAGCGTAGCGGCATCCCGTTGATCCGTGAGATTCGCAGGCACCGGCACGCCACCCAGCGCACCGTTCAGCGCGTCGCTTACGCGCTGCCCCTGATAAGAACCAAAAAAGAACAGCTTCTTCTTGATGACGGGCCCTCCAAGCATGCCGCCGAAAACGTTCCGATGGAGAGGGGGGTCTTTAGTTGTGAAACCGCTTGCTTTCAGGAAGAAGGGCGTTGCGTCCCAACCGCTGGTCTGGTGATATTCGTAGGCCTGGCCATGGAACTCATTGGTTCCCGACTTCGTGACAAGTGCAATGTGAGCGCCGCTGTTTGCACCCTGAGTGACGTCATACATGGACGTGTTCACGTGCAATTCCTGGATCGTTTCGACCGGCGGCGTTGGCAAACCTTGACCGATTGCATCATAAACGGAAGTGTTCGTCTGCACTTGGCCGCCTGCGCCAAAGTTCTCGCCCGTGTTCAAGATAAAGCGGCTCGTACTTACGTAGCTCGTGGACTTCCCATTGAACAAATTGTTCGCAACAACCGAGTTAAAGGAAAAACTATTGCTCGTGTCGCGCTGGCCGTTCGCCCAGATAGCCTGATTCCCCAGTCCTTCATTGGTGCCCGAGCCCGAGAGAAGGTCGGCGTTCACGCCAGGGGCCAGGATGGCCAACTGCGTAAAGCTGCCTGTTCCGAGTGGTATTGACTGGATCAGTTGCTCGTCCAGCGTATAGCCGTTGGTGGTGTCCACCTGATTCAGCAGGGGAGTCCCACTGACAGTGATCGTTGCAGATACTTCTCCGGGCTGCAAAGAGACGTTTACGGTTGTCGTGCGATTGCCCTGCACAAGGATTTGCGAGTGAATCTCCGTCTTGAAGCCGGCGCGCGAAGCAGTGACGCTATAGGTGCCGATCGGGAGGTCTACAATGCTGAAGGAGCCGTCCGCCTTGGTCTTGGCTGTTTGTTCCAGGCCGGTGGCCAAATTGTGAATTTTCACTTCGGCGTTCTGGACCACAGCGCCGGAACTATCCGTGACCGTGCCATTGATGGAGCCAAGAGTTTGCTGCGCGCGCGAAGGAGAGGCGAGCAGGAGCAAAATGCCGAGGAAGCTGAAGACACCACGATATGCTTTGACCATCGAAAACCACCCCCCAATCCTAGTTTCTGACTGCGCATCAAACCACAATCAGCGGGCCGAAGCGAGAGCAGCCCTGTGAGTATCCAAACTTCAGGCGGGAAACATCTATTCCCTGCCTCTGCCAAGTTTCGCGCTGGCTATTGCTTAGGCGAAAGAAGTTAAAGGACTTAGAACGAGATGTGACGGAATGTTGAATATGGCCTGAACGTTCATTCAGATTGCTTCCACAGGTAATCCACAGGCTTGAGAATCCACCCTCCCTCGCGCAGACTTGTCAACCGCACGTCCTTTACAGAATCCTGCGCGTTCATTACTCTGAAAAGACCATGTGGAATATCGAACAGCGGTTTTCACCGAAAGCGATCGAGAGCCTGGCGGCGCTGGGGTTTGCCGTGGGCAGCACGCGCGGCGTCGTGCGCGTGGAAAAGTACGGCTGCGGCGCGGAGTTCCGCAAAGGCCCCGACGACCTCTACCAAATGACCATAGCTCCCACTATCATGCTGAAGGGCCAGTTCACGCGGCTGTGGGACGCCGGCTACCAGAAGTTTTTGCTCACCGATGACGGACTGAAATTGCCGGCGCTGGCGACGCACCTTCATAATCTGCGGATGTTCAACGAAGAGCTGCGCACGGCTCTGGGCATTCCGACTTTTTACAATGAAGCGCTAGGTTCGGTGAGCCAGGTCAGCGTTTACGACCGCGTCAAAGGCCGCAAAGGCGCGGTGCCCGACGAAACCGTCGGGGCACATGAAGCCGCAGACGGCCACTAGGATCGCTCCCTTACCGCTACGAATTTTCGGGAGAGGATTTCAGCCCATTGTTGCATCTTGAAGCTGCCGCCGGAATTGCTCCAAGTCCACGCGGTGCTTGGCCGCTTTCCTGTGGCCGATGAAAATCACGGGAATGTCCCAATCGTAGCGTTCCCTCAAAATAGGATCGTCGTCAATATTGACTTCGCGAAGGCTGGCGCTGAATTCCCGCAAGAGCTGCGCGATGGCGGATTTAGCTTCGTCGCACAAGTGGCATCCGGGGCGTGTGTAGAGCGTCACGTCGCGGGGGCCGCAAGCAGCCAGGCGGGCGTCTTCAGGATGAGCGCTCATCGTTTCGCTGCGAAAGCGCATCTTACCGGGGAGCGGGCGCCTCTGGGAAGAACCATTGGGAAGAACGGGCGCATAATGACAAGGCCGTCGTCGAGCAGCGGCAAATAGAGGCGGAACGAAATGGGAAGAGTCGTGGCGCTGATGGACGATTTGTTTTTCCAGATGAAGCTGGCGGAAACCGCCAAGCAGCTCGGAATCGAAGTAAAAGTGGCGGCGAACGCCGAGGCGTTGATGGGCTTGATGGCGAGCGAAGCAAAACTGGTCATCGTGGACTTGAATGCGCGGAGCCAGCCCCTCGCCGCGATTGAAAAACTACGCCAGGTGTGCAAGGACGTTCGCGTGGTCGGCTTCCTCTCGCACGTGCAAACAGAGCTTGCCGCTCAAGCGCAAGCCGCGGGATGCGATGAAGTTCTGCCGCGCTCCAGCTTCACGCAGAATCTGGCGGCCATTCTGAGCGCGGCAAAGGATTGACGTGAAAGCGCGGAAATCGAGGAAGAGCGAACGTCTCCTTTTCTTGACCTGCGCGTTTCTGCTCGCAGCCGCGAACGCACTTCCGCAGGAGTCCAGTTCCAGGCCCGATGCCAGTTCCACAAGCGCGTCCGGCGAAGTTGCAAACAGTAGCGGACCCAGCGCCGCGCTAAAGGCCGTGCTCTCCGCGGCTTGTTCCCAAAATCAAACCGAGTTCGTTCGCTTTCTCACGGCGCGCAATCGAGAGGCATTTTCCCGCATGACGCCGCCCGCCCGCGTGGCGCTGATGAAACGCTTCGTGCTTCTGAATGAGCCGGGAAAATCCACCGCCTCGGCGAACCCCGCTGGCCGCCCCATTGTTCGCTGCCAAACTCCCGACGTCACTACGGAAACGCAGATCGGCGGCGCCGAACTTCGTGACAATATCGCGTTTCTTCCCATGGAGCTGCGTGACGCCACCGATGCTGCCGGCGGGAACGTCCACCAGATCACCATGGGTCTGGTGCGCGAAGACGGCCAATGGAAATTACTCTCGCTGGGCTTGCTGCTCCTGGATCTTCCCGCGCTGGAAGTGGAATGGGATACCGCCGAGATGGAATCGACGGAAAAAAGCGCTATCGAATCTCTGAAAAAAGTTTCCGCTGCTATTGAAGCCTACCGCAACAAATATCCGCACTTGCCCGAATCTCTGGCGAATCTCGGGCCGCCCCTTCACGGCGCGCCAAACGCGGAAGCCGCCGGCCTCGTCGATTCCGACCTCGCCAACGGAATGAAAAACGGCTACGCCATCCGCTACGTCATTGTCGGCGCGAGCACGCTCGGCGCACCCGCGAAGTACGAGGTGGCAGCGACCCCCCTGCAATACGGACGCACCGGGCGCCGTTCGTTCTTCCGCGATTCGAACGGCGCACTGCACGCCGCCGATCGGCGCGGCGCGGTCGGCAGCGAAGCAGACCCCAAATTGGAGTAGAACCTCCCGCGAAGCATCCAGTTTAGCGAATGAGAGAACGGTCCCCGGAATTGGTGCGTTTGGCTCCTGGCAAAGCCTGCAAATCTTCGCTGAACGCTTCCCGTCGCTTGGCCTTTGTTTGTGCTTCGCGGGACTTGGCGCTACTATCGTGCGATTCACTATGCCTCGCAGAGCGCCAGCGCGATTCCTTCTTCCCCTGTTCGCGCTTTCTTTGCTCATTCCCGTTCGGGCGGCGGCTCAGTCACAAAACAATTTCGGCTACGGGCCGCTGCCGGTCTTCGAGCTGCACAGCGGCTTCTGGATCAATCTCCATCACACGCTCTATCACGAAGCCCGGTCCCGAACTAACTCCGCTCCGCCGGACAAGAGCACCAAGAGCTCCGGACCAACCCTGAATACCGCCCCGGATGCGAAATCCGCTCTTACGCCTGCGGAGCAACACATCTGGGACGACGCGGTCGACTACTATGCGGCGAACTACGCCGCGAAGGACTTGCTCTTTTCCAGTGAACTCGCCCAATTAAAAGATCAACTCGGCGATTTCGAGGATTGCGATGAACTCTCCGGCAGGAAGCGCAAATTCTGCGACGCCGGCTTGCCCGCAAAGCTGACGCAAGTCCTCGAAGCGGCGGCGCCCGTCTACCGCGCGCATCTTTGGCCGCAGCACGACCGCGCCAACCGCCGCTGGATCATGCGCGTCGCCCCGCTCGTGCGCGAACAAGGTGTGGGCCTCTCGGAACGGCTTGCGGATATTTACCAGACGCGCTGGCCACGCGAGAAAATCCGCGTCGACCTCACGGGCTACGCCAACTGGGCCGGCGCGTATACCACCGTCGATCCCTTGCGAATCACGATCTCCAGTCTGGACCCACGCAATCAAGGGGCAACGGCCCTCGAAGTTCTTTTCCATGAAGGTTCGCACGGTATCGCTGAGCCGGTGCAAGCCGCCATCATCCGCGAGTGCCACCAACGCGACAAAGCCATTCCTCGCGACCTCTGGCACGCCCTGGTTTTCTATACCACCGGCGAAGTCATCCGTCCGGTACTCGGCTCTTCTGGCGCAGCTGCCGGGGACGAAGACGACGGCGCGCCGGGCGGCGGCTACACTCCCTACGCTTTGCGCGAGGGCCTCTATCAGCGCGGCTGGAACGAGTACTTCAAGTTGCTACAGCGGTTTTGGCAGCCTTATCTTGATGGCCACGCTTCCTTCGACGACGCCATCGCCCGCATGGTTTCCTCGCTTTAGCGTTGGCGATCCTTATTTCGCTTCTGCCGCCTATGGCCCCACACGCTCAGCTCCCGTTTCCTGCAATTGTTCGGCACTCGCCAATATGCTAGTCTCTCCCTGGCAAGGAACCGCCCGGCCTGGCGCCACGCAAGCCCCTGCGACGCGCATGTTTTTCTTCCGTTCGTCTCCGATAGGCCCCCTCCGTCGCGGGAACGTCTCTCGGTGAGGAACCAAAGCCAGGGCGAGGAGACCGCTTCGCGGTTGCGCATGAAATGACCCGGCTTCGCCGGACTCGCGTTGAAAAAGGAAACGGACAAGCCCATGCCTGGCCAACAAACAGCCTCGAAGACCGAGAAAGAACCGGTTGAGATCAAGCTGGCGCATTCCCCGGATTCCGATGATGCCTTCATGTTTTATGCTCTTGCCACTCACAAGCTCGCCACTCCCGGTTACAAGTACACCCACATCCTCTCGGATATCCAGTCGTTGAACGAAGCCGCGCTCACGGAAACCTACGACGTCACCGCCATCAGTTTTGCCGCCTATCCCGCCCTCCGCGACAAATACATCCTGCTCGATTGCGGCGCCAGTTTTGGCGAGGGCTATGGCCCGATCGTCGTCTCCACCAAATCTCTTAAGCCAACTGAGATTGCCGGCAAACGCATCGCCGTGCCTGGGCTGAAGACCTCAGCCTATCTCACGCTTAAACTCTACGAGCCGAATTTTGAACCCGTGGTGATGCCCTTCGACAAAATTATCGACGCCGTTCAAAAGGAGCTTGTCGAGGCTGGCCTGCTCATTCACGAGGGACAGCTCTTCTTTCCTCAGATGGGTTTGCACCGCGTCCTCGACCTGGGCCTTTGGTGGCAGGAACAGACCGGCTTACCCCTCCCCCTCGGTGGGAATGCCGTGCGCCGCGCGCTCGGGCCGGAACTTGGGCGCCAAATCTCCAAGACTATCCGCGACAGCGTTTCCTATGGCCTCGAGCACCGCGAAGAAGCCCTGAACTACGCCATGCAATTCGCCCGTGAAATGGACACCGAGCTCGCCGATAAGTTTGTCGGCATGTACGTGAACAAGTGGACGCTCGGCTATGGCGAAAAGGGCAGGCAGGCCGTGAAAGTACTGATCGAACGCGGCACCGAGGTTGGCTTGCTGCCAGCCCCGCCAACCGTCGAATTCCTCAGCGAAGGATAGTCGCGACTGCTCTGTTTTCGCGCGTCCTGTTTTCCCTTGGAATTCTTCTCAGGGTTCTAATGGCTGAGGGCCAGTGCTCAATTCGTTTGGAACCGTTTCTTTTTGCGCCTTGCCTCGTCGTACCGAACCCTCAAGTAGTCCAGATTCCCCCAAAAGTCGGGTAGTCCTTGCCCTTTACTGGTCCAGTTTTTCGTCCGGAGTTCCGTGCGAAACTGCTCTGTCGCATTCCAAAAATCATCCGGAAACGGAATGGTTTCAAAGACGAGGTCGAAGTCCAGGTATTCAAGTTTGACCAGCGTTGCGAGGACTTCGTAATGATGCCCAACGTCCCTCAGATCGGCAAGCTCATCCGAATCATGCCGGGGTACCTGCGACTGATTCCTTCAAATGCCATGCTAGACTTTCTCGCTCGTCCACCTCAGAGGAATTTGCGATAATGGACGGTGGGCGTCGCGTTTGCGTCTTGGATGATTGTAGGCGCTTGAGCCGATTGAGGGGGCGGCTGGAAAATCCGGCACGATCATGCAAAGACTCCTTTCGACTTACCTGTTCGTATCGCGAAAATTGACGCCCGAGCACCTGGAACAAATTGCTGGGGCAGGCTTCCAGGGCGTCGAGATTTTCTGCACGCGCAGCCACTTCGAATACTCGATTAAGCAAGAAGTCCGCGCGATGGCGGACGCGCTCGAAGCGCACCATCTGCAGCTCGTCTCGATGCATGCTCCCACCAGCCGCGACCTCAGCGCCATGCGCGAAAGCGGCACACCCCTTTCCATTTGTGAAATCGAGCGCGTGAGGCGCGTCGAAGCCATGGACGAGCTGAAACGCGTCATCGACGTCGCCGACGACTTGCCCTACTCGCGGCTGATTTTGCACATGGGCGGCTCGCGCGAAACCGCCGATCCCCGCAAGCGCGATGCCGCCTTCAGTACGCTCGAGCACCTGATTCTCCACGCGCACCATGCCGGCGTCGCTATCTGCGTCGAGAACACCACCAGCGAAATGGGCGATCCCGCTTATCTTCGCGCCTTCGTGGACGAAACACGCCTGACTGGCCTGCGCTTCAATTTCGATATCGGCCATGCCCACCTCTCCGATTTTCTGGAAGACGAGCGCCTCGAAAAAAGCTTCTCGCCGCTGCGAGAACTCGTCTCCTCTGTCCACCTACACGACAATCACGGCGAGAAGGACGAGCATCTCCCTCCCTACGACGGCACCATCGATTGGCCTTCCGCCATCAAAGTGCTCCAGTCAGCGCCCCAAACCAGTTTGCCGCTGGTGCTCGAATTGAAGGAAAAGACTGGAGCGGAAGCACCCACGGTCGCCGAGCAACTTACCGCAGCCCGTACCGCCATGGATCGTTTTGAAGAGGCATGGGAGAAGACTTAGAAACCGCTCTGGTTGGCACGGTATTGCCGAGTAGGGGCCCAGCATGCTGCGCCCTACAACCAAGAAGGCGGTTCGCTTAGACCCTGTAAGATGGCGGCTTGATGCCCTTGTCGCGGAGATAAATCTCGGCCTGGCCGCGATGGTGTGCGACATGGACATACATCGCGAGCAGAACTTCGCGCCCGGGGAGCTGTCCATCGGGAGAGCTATGCGTTTTGGTCATCTGCTCTTCCGTCGCGCCGGAGATCACCCCGTTGCAATACTCGAACGAATCGCCCAGGACCTTCACGATAGCGCCCTTGTCGGTGTCGGCGGGTGACGCGAAGGCGGGCGGGTTGGAATCCTTGAGGCCGGCGCAGAATTGATAGTTGGTGCTCGCAATGTGGAGCATCAATTGGCCAAAGTTCATGGAATCGGGATGCGGGCGGAAAGAATACTGCTCGGCAGGCATGGCTTCCGCAACGGCGACCGACAATTTGCTGAGAGCCGCAAAGTGCTTCGAATATTCGCCGGCCGCGCCCGGCGAGGCCGCGGCAGCATCCGCGGCAAAGAGCAAAACAGGAATTAGTGCAACCAGAGTAAGTCTAATTTTCATACCGCCTCCCAATCATATTTTTTGCTGCAAGACACGCGACCGTAGAGTTTTTCTAGTTTTTGTGTGCCGCCTTCTCGCTGGAAGGCGGGACAATGCCTTGCAAGCGCATGTAAACGACGGCGTTCCCGTAATGCTCCCAGGCGTGGCCCGCGTGGAGCGTAAAAAGGGCAAGTCTGGGGACGGACCGGCCGCTAAACATGACCTTGTCCCTAGCAGACGCGTCCACCAGCCCTTCGTAAGCACTGTCGCAATACGCAAACGCCGCTTTCAAGGCGGTCACCATTTCCGCTTTTGACGGCGGAGCTTGCTCAAAACTCGTGGATTTGCTCACGCCTTTCAGGGCGGAGCAATAGCGGTATTGATCGTCAGCGATGTGGCCGATGAGCTGGCCAAAGCTGCGCACTTCCGGCGTAGGCTTGAAGGCGTAACCCGCTTCGGGAACTTTTTCGGCCGCCCGGATTACAAAATCTTTGACGATTTTGTAATCGGCTCTGGCTTCCATGCTCAGAGGATTGTCTTGACCACTCACTGGTGCCACGCAGGCAAATTCAGCCGCGAGAGCCAGGAAAAGATAACGAACCATCGAGTTGTCCCCTCGTCTTGGAACAGGCATCCCTACTGTGGCCCGGATCGGCGGTTCGCGTCGATAGGCAGAATTGCCAATATGCGCTAGAATCCTGCCATGCTCACCCGGGACCCACGGCGCGTGGCGGTGCTCGCTTACGACGGCCTTTGTACCTTCGAGTTTGGAATCGTGGTCGAGCTTTTCGGCTTGCGCCGGAAGAATCTCGGCGTCCGATGGTACGACTTCGAAGTTTGCTCGCTAGAACGCGGCCCGATCCGCGCCAGCGGCGGCATTCGCGTCGAGGCACAGCGAGGTTTGCGCTCCTTGCAGCATGCCGGGACCATCGTCATCCCGGGATGGCGGGACGCCGATGAACCACCTCCGCAAGCCCTGGTGCGCGCCCTCCGCTTGGCGCATGCCGAGGGTGCGCGGCTGGTCTCGATTTGCTCCGGCGTCTTCGTGCTCGCCGCCACCGGTCTACTCGACGGCAAGCGAGCCACGACGCACTGGCGTTATGCGGATCGCCTAATTTCGCGTTTTCCCAAGATCCGCGTCGAGCCGGACGTGCTGTATGTCGACGACGGCAATATTCTGACTTCGGCGGGAAGCGCCGCAGGAATCGATCTTTGTTTGCACATTGTACGCCGGGACTACGGCGCGGAAATTGCCAATGAAATTGCTCGCCGGTTGGTGATGCCTCCGCATCGCGAGGGCGGCCAGGCGCAGTACGTGCGCGATCCCATCCGAAGCACTGCGGCTGGAGGACTTGCACCACTTCTACAGTGGGTGGAATCGCATTTGGATGAAGCTTTGCGAGTGGAGGACTTGGCAAAGAGAGCTGCGATGTCTCCGCGCACATTCGCCCGCCGGTTCCGGGAACAGACCGGCACGACACCTCATCAGTGGCTGATGCACCAGCGTTTGCTTTCGGCGCAGAGGCGACTGGAGAGGACCGGTGAAAGCGTGGACCAAGTCGCCGAGGCGGTTGGTCTCCAGACCGCGGCATCCCTGCGGGAGTATTTCAGCCGAGTGCTGAGAACGACGCCCACGGCGTATCGCCGACAGTTCTCGACGAGGCCGGGGGAAAGCGCAAGGCCAAACAGAACTCGATCTTTCGCCTAGAAGGCAGCGGTCCCTCGCCCTGCTGAACCTGCGTCAGAATAAGTCATCTCTGGTAAACTGTTCGTTTGGCGCATTGGCATAGAACCGCACCATGACGACCATCACCATCGAGCAAGCAGGCAAGTACGACGGCCAAGAAGTCACGCTCAAGGGCTGGCTCTACAACCTTCGCGAATCAGGGAAACTGCTGTTTCCAATTTTTCGCGACGGCACTGGCATCATCCAGGGCGTCTGCGCGCTGAAGGAAAATCCCGAAGCGTTCGAATCGCTGAAAGGCCTGACGCAGGAATCGAGCGTCATCGTTACCGGCAAAATCCGCGCGGAAAAGCGCGCGCCCGGCGGCTACGAGATCGGCGTCACGAAAATCCAGGTCGTGCAGAAAGTTTCCGAAAGCACGCCGTTCCCCATCCAGCTCAAGGAGCATGGCGTCGATTTCCTGCTCGATCAGCGTCACCTGTGGATTCGCACGCCGCGACAAGCCGCGATCCTGCGCATTCGAGCCGAGGCGGTGCGCGCCGCGCGCGAGTACATGGATGGACAGGGGTACACACTGACCGATGCGCCGATGTTTACGCCGGCGGCGTGCGAGGGCACCTCCACGCTCTTCGAAGTGAACTACATTGACGACCAGAAGGCTTACCTTACGCAGAGCGGGCAACTGTACATCGAAGCCACGGCGATGGCGCTGGGCAAGGTGTATACCTTTGGGCCGACGTTCCGCGCGGAGAAATCCAAGACGAGGCGGCATCTGACGGAATTCTGGATGCTCGAGCCGGAAGCGGCGTACGCCGAGCTGGGCGACATGATGAACCTGGGCGAAGGCCTGGTCAGCGCCATTGTGCAATCCGTGGCGAAAAACAAGTCGCGCGAACTGGAAACGCTGAAGCGTGACGCCACGAAACTGGAGAACGTAAAGCCACCGTTTCCGCGCATCAGCTATGAAGACGCGGTCGCCGTGCTGAACAAGAACGGCAATCCCGCCAAGTTCGGCGACGATTTCGGCGGCGACGAAGAGACCATCATTTCAAGAGAATTCGACCGCCCTGTGCTGATTCACCACTATCCCACGTCAATCAAGGCCTTTTACATGCAGCCGGATGCCCAGCGCCCCGAACTCGCCCTCGCCTTCGACATGATCGCGCCTGAAGGATACGGTGAAATCATCGGCGGCAGCCAGCGCATTCACGACTACGATTTGCTTCTGAAGCGCTTGCGCGAACACAACCTGCCGGAAGAATCTTTCCAGTGGTATCTCGACCTGCGGCGCTACGGTAGCGTGCCGCATTCCGGCTTTGGAATGGGCCTGGAGCGCACCGTCGCCTGGATTTGCGGCACCGAACACATTCGCGAGGTCATCCCCTTCCCTCGCATGATTTACCGGGTATACCCTTAGAGTTCTGCTAGGGAAGAGACGATGGCGCAAAAAGTTCGGATTATCGGTGTGCCCATGGACCTCGGGCAGAGCCGCCGCGGCGTGGACATGGGGCCGTCCGCTCTGCGCGGTGCGGGCCTGCAGACCAGCATCAAGAAGCTCGGCGTGCAGGTCGAAGACATCGGCAATCTCTCCGTCAAACAGCCGGAAGAAATGCCCGTGGGCGAAAAGCGCGCCAAGTATTTGCAGGAAATTGCCGAGACTTGCGGCGACATTGCGGCGGCCGCTGAAAAATCCCTGGGCGAGGGTTTTCTCCCGCTGGTTCTCGGCGGTGACCACTCCATCGCGGCGGGCGTGGCGGCCGGCGTCGCCAATTATTTCCGCAAGGACAAAAAGCAGATTGGCTACCTCTGGCTGGACGCGCATGGCGACATGAACACGCCGGAATCTTCTCCTTCTGGAAACGTCCACGGCATGCCGCTGGCCGCCATCATGGGCTACGGCGCGCCGGAACTCGTCGACCTTCTCGGCTTCAAGCCGAAAGCGGAGCCCGGCAACATCGTCATCGTAGGCGCGCGCGACCTCGACGCCCAGGAACGCAAAATCGTGAAAAAATCCGGCATACACGTCTTCACCATGCGCGATATTGACGAGCGCGGCATGCGCGAAGTGATGTCCGACGCCCTCAAGTATGCAATGGACGATACCGCCGGCGTTGCCGTAAGCCTCGATATGGATTTCGTCGATCCCGCGGACGCGCCTGGCGTGGGCACGCCCGTGCGTGGCGGCGTCACATACCGCGAAGCCCATCTGGCCATGGAAATGATCGCCGACACGGAGTCCATGGTTTCCCTCGAAGTCGTGGAGATTAATCCCATCCTCGACGAGCACAACCGCACCGCGCTTCTTGGCGTCGAACTCGTCCTCTCCGGCCTTGGCCAGAAGATCCTGTGACCGAGTGATGCAATCCCACTGAGAACCATGGGTCGTTCCAGGATGATGGTACCCCCCGTTTTTCTGTAAGTGCGCATTTTAAAGGAGTTAGCGTTTTCTGTAACCCTTTTATAATGAACAGTTATGAGCGGGCTTGGAAGTGCGCATTCTAAAGGACCTAAGGGTGGACGATTGCGGCTAGAAACCGGCAAAACACGGTGTTTGTCCGGGAGTGCGCTTTCTAAGAGGGTTACGCGGATAGCAGAAGAGAGGGACAGAGTGGAACAGGAGACATCGGATTTAGGGGACAAAAGATAGGAAACAGGGGTTAGCGTCAGGAAGGAATTCGGAGATCGGCGAGGATGGGATTCGACTCTTCGAGGCTCAGAGTAAACAAACACGGAAGAGGATAGCACATCTTAATGAAGATGTTAAGTGTTTTGCATTGTATGGTCGAAAATGAGGGCCCAATGGTTATTAGGGTGGGTGAGTGGTTTCTGGGGATTCGAGTGAGGAGGGAAGGCAAACCAAAGCCCCAGGTTCAAACGACCAACCTGGGGCACCCTCCGTGTGGGTTTGATTCGCAAGCGCGCAAGAACTACCTCGTTCGATTAAGGCTAACTTGAACTCCGGGATTCGTCATCCGGGCCACCCGCCTCCGATCCGGTTGTTCCTAAGGCCTTTCCCTGCCAAAATTCAGGTCTTTCCTGTATTTCCTTCTGCGCCCAACTCCATATTCTGTCTGCGGCCGTTGATCGCAAATCCTCGAGTGGAAACCTCTGAGCCTCAGTAGGTCAATGTGGGAATAGGGCGACAGATGTATAAGGTATTGATAATGTGCGAGGAACCTTCCGCGCGCGACACCATGCGCGTCTTGTTGGGTAGCATGGGGTGTCAGTGCGTCGTCGCGTCGAGCGTCCAGCAGGCCATTGCCGTTTTGGAGCAGGAAGAACCCGATGCCGCCATTGTGGACCCGCGAAGCCCCGGTTTTTCAGCCGATCCGGTCACCTCGGGACTTGACAAAATTTACGCCCGACTCGGCGGCCGCGTAGTTGTCCTCGCCGAGCAAGAGAAGGAGCAGGAATTCAAAGAGTTGCTCGAGCGTTACTGTATTCCGAGAGTGCCTAGGAACCGCGTCCTCCAAGAGCTTTGGGGCAGCTTGGAATCTCTATTCCGGCCAAAAGAAGTCCTTCGCCGGATTGCAAATGCCGCGCAACTTGTCTTCGACAGCTTCGTTCAACCCATGCCCGCGGGCGTCCGTGGCGTCGCTCAGGTTCCTGCCCGGCAGTTGGTCTATCAATCCGGAAGTCTCATGGCGGATCTCCGGATCGAGCCGCAAAATGATTTCCGCAACTTTGCTGTCGTAGGCCAAATCGTGGATTCCGACAGGCCCGGCCGCCAGTTCGATTCGATTCCCGTGGTACTGCATGGCCGCAAGGGCCCCCTGGCTCTTTCGACTACCAACAAGTTCGGCGAATTTCAGTTTAACTTTGATTTCGAGCCCAGCGTCACCCTGGAAATCGAAGTGCCCGGCGAGCCCTGGGTTTCGGTCGCTTTGCCGTCCCTGGAATGGGCTAAGCGAGCAGTTTTTGCCGGCTCGTAATTCCCCTCATAAGGAGAACATTCGATAACCGCGCACGTCCCCTTTGGAAGCAAAAGGAGTACAGCCCATGAGATACAAGATGTTGGTTATCTTTTCTCTCTTCTTCGCTGCCTGGGCGGCCCCGGCCACCGCCGATACCAGATTCATCGTCCGTCATCCCGCTGGCCTCACTTCTCTTCAAGGAATCTGTGCCACGCTGGGTTGCAACGTGTCGGGAAGCCTGGATGGCGGCGCGGGCAAGCTTTTCCTGGTCACCGCGCCTCCTCTCGTCGATCCGAATGCCTTTCTGCAAATTCTTCTTGCCCAGCCGGGGATTACCAACGCAGAAGTCGACGGCCTGCTGAAAGTCCTACAGGCGACAGCCACAGCGCCTCCCAGCGGCCTCTCCGACACAATCCCCGTGAACTACTTCGGCGCTTCCGTCATGCACGGCTACGTCGCCCAGCCCGCTAGTACGATTATCCGTTTGCCGGACATGCAATCCGCTTTCAGCGTTTCAGGCGCAGGCATCGTTGCCGTTATTGACACCGGCGTAGATCCCACCCATCCTGTCCTCCAAGGCGTTCTTGTCACCGGCAACGATTTCACACGCAACATTTCGGGCCCGGGTTCCGAGCTTGCCGACGTCAACCAATCCTCCATCGGCCCCAACGCCTCGCCCCTGATGGTGAACCAATCCTCTGTCGCCGTCCTCGACCAATTGTCTGGCACCAACCTCTCGCAGCCGCAATACGCTGCGTTCGGCCATGGCACCATGGTTGCCGGCATCATCCATCTCGTCGCGCCTACGGCCCAAATCATGCCTCTGAAAGCGTTTCGCGCCGACGGTAGCGGCTATTTGTCCGATGTCCTCCGCGCCATATACTTCGCCACGCAAAACGGCGCCAACGTCATCAACATGAGCTTCAGTGTCGCAACTTACTCCCAGGAAATGGCCAGCGCCATCAAGTTCGCTTCCCGCCACCAAGTGATTTGCATCGCTTCGGCCGGAAATGACGGCAAGGATGAGTCTGTCTATCCTGCCGCAATCGATAACGTGATGGGCGTGGCCTCCACGACGAACAATGACACGCTCTCGTCGTTTTCCAACTACGGCCAGGACCTTGTTTGGTTGGCTGCTCCCGGCGAAGGTATCATCACCACCTATCCTTTCGGCACCTACGCCGCCGGTTGGGGGACTTCCTTCAGCGCACCCATGGTTTCTGGTGCGGCCGCGCTACTCCTGGGCGTCAACTCCCGTTGCAACGAATCTTGCGCCGAACAATCCGTCGCCCACGCCGCCCCCATCTCCGCCGACGTTGGCAACGGCCGCTTGGACCTCTACCAGGCCGTCTCGGCCGAGCGCCAAGCCCTCGGTTTACCCTGAGCCCGCCGAAAGACGTCCAGTGGTGGCGCGGGCGCTGCTCCTTCTTTTCTCTTGACGGCAACCCCCTTGAGGAGCGTTTGGTACGGCATCCGCGCGAATGGCCGTGGAGCAGTTGGTCGTTTTATGCGACAGGATGGATCCGGGAGGAGCGAGGGGTAGGAATCTCAAGGTGAGTCAGGGTGGAGCAAAGTGTCGCGGGTTGAGACAGTCTCTGCGAGGCGCGGCAGAGGAATGCGATTGGAGCGGGAGTGACTAGATGGCTACAAGAAAGAGAGGGTTGAGGAAAAGAGGCGCGGCGGCAGGATTGAAAGGAAAGAAGATGTTGGCCTAAGGCGGCGTGCTCGCACCTGCGAAGAGCGAGAGTTACTGGGGAACTTGTAGTGAAAGGCAGGATGTGGAGTGTGTGGCATGCGCGGTGCACTAATTAGGGACATTGGTCCGCGCACGCGACGGTTGGTTTCCGGGGGAAACGGTGCAGAGCGCGCTGGCGAGACCACAACCGCAGCCGGAACATGACTGTTGGAAGTGGGCATTCGCGGGCGTTGAAATGGTCTCCCCCAACCGCTAATCCTCCCGAGGGCAAAACCTCAAAAGTGCGCAGCAGGTCGAGATGCTGTGCAAACAACACAAGTTCAAGAAGTGGCTCCTAACCGCTGTCATTCTTCCCGTTGTCGTTTTCAGCTTGAGCGCGATCGTGTGGGCGCCGCCGGCACGGGCGCAAGCGGGCGGCTCCGAGTTGGTGGAGGGAAAGATTTCCGGGACGGTGCTGTTGAAAGCGAACAACCGGCCGGCAAGCCAGGTGGCAGTGAAGCTGAAATCGCACGCGGCGGGGATATTCCGGAGCATCCTGACGGATTTGGAGGGGCACTTTGAGGTAAAGAGCCTGCCGCCGAGCACGTACGAGATCGTGGTGGATGAACCGGGGTACGAACCGACACAGGCGAGCGCGACGCTCGACGGTTCCGGTGCGAAACTGGTGCTTTACCTGAAGCCTGTCAGCGTGGCGCCGGTTCCCCGAGAGCGCTACACGATTTCGACGCGGGAGCTGAAAATCCCAGCGAAGGCGCAGCATGAATTTGAGAAGGGAATTGGAAGCCTGGCAAAGAGTGATTTCGCGGGGAGCGTAACCCACTTCACAAAGGCGGCCGAAGCATTTCCCGAGTACTACGAGGCCTACTATCACATGGGAGTTGCGGAAGTGGGCCTGAGACGCCGGGATGAGGCGAGGCAAGCGTTTCAAAAGGCCATTGATTTGAGTGGCGGGAGGTACGCCTGGGCGGAGTTTGGTATCGGTTATGTCCTCTATCTGGAAGGAAAACCAGAGGAGGCAATAGCGGTCATCCGCAAAGGATTGGAGGTGGACGGGGACTCCACCGATGGGTACTTGGTCATGGGGATGGCGCAGTTGCGGCTAAATCGCCTGGACGAAGCGGAACGAAGCGCGCGGGAGGCGCTGCTGCGCAACCCCAATTTCGCGCGCGCCTATCTGGTGCTGGCGGATGTTTACGGGCAAAGACGCGAATATCGTGCGCAAGTGCAAGGCCTGGAGACCTACTTGAGGCTGGATCCAAACGGTGCGGAGTGCGAAGTCGCCCGGCAGGCGCGCGAGGCGGTAATGAAAAGGCTGGAAATGGCGCCAGCAAAAGAGTGAGTTTGGTGCAGACGAGGGCGGTTGACTAGGGGCGGTCGACTGGGCAGTGGTTTCGGGAATGAAATGCCTGCAGCAGTGTAATGCCACCCGCGAGCGTCGGTAAGCGGCGCCCAATCCATAGAAGATCCAACCGATAAAAATCACACTTCTGTCACTCTAGCGGGCGCGGAGTGGTGCGTTCCGACTGCAGGCGTGATAACCGGAGACGAGCGGTGGTCAAGGAGAACCTGGAGGAAAGTAGAATGGCGCGGGCATGAAGGAAAGGAGAAAGATCAGGAGGGCAAAGAATGCGGCGCGGCGGCGCGCGGGATCGAGAGCGGCTGGATCGTAAATGGGTGCGACGCGGAGGAAGCGCATGACGAACAGCAGAGCGCCCCAGACGTACCAACCATCCCAGAAACCAGCTAGCCCGAGCAAAATGATGCCAATGGGGAGGAAGAGGGACACATAGCGGTGCAGGCGGGCGCTTAGAGAACGGAGAATGTGACCGCCATCGAGTTGGGCAACGGGGACGAGATTGAGCGAGGTTACAAACAAACCGACCCAAGCGGCGCGGCCAACTGGAGGCAAAAGAAGAGCGCTGGGCGAGATGCCGGGATGAAAGAACGCGTCGAGGAGACGCAAGAGAAGCGGGGTGCCGTAGATGACTTCAGCGTTGGCCGGGTTGGCGAGGCCGGGAACGAGCTTGGCATGGAGGACGCCGTAGAGGAGCGCGGGAACGGCGAAGAGGAAACCGACGAGCGGGCCTGAAGCACCGACATCGAAGAGGGCACGGTTAGTGAGGATTGGCGAGCGAATCAAGATGAAGGCGCCGAAGGTGCCGTTGAGGTTGGGGAAGGGAACGAAAAAGGGATAGGTGGCGCGAATGTGATGGTAGCGGCAGGCAAAGAAATGGCCGAGCTCGTGGGCGAGAAGAATGGTGAGCAAGGTGAGAGCAAAAGGCAGGCCGGCGGCGAGACCGAGAGGGTGTTTGTAGAAGAGAGAGAAGGACCGGAGGAATTCGTCGAAGGAGAAGGCTTCGTTGCGGGCGTAAGCGATGGCGAATTGTGTGCCGGAGACGAGGCAGGTGCAGAACGTGAGTAGGAACAGGATGCAAGCGAGGATTAAGATTTTTCTGGAGGGATGGCGGGGGACAGAGATGTAGGGGACGCTGTCAGGAGGAGCGGAAGGCGAATCCATGACGAGCGGCGGGGAAGGCGGGGGATTTTCTGAGAGTGGAGTGGTCACGAATGGTCCGGCACGGTGAATGGGATGAACACGCCCAAGTACAGCACATTCAGGCGCGTTCGCGCCAGAGCCGAAGCTCAGAGGACGGCTCACATTTGGAGCGATTGAGAATTTACCGCGGCGGATGCAATTCTATTTTTTTCCTTCTTCTTCGATACCCTGAAGCTCTTTGCCAGGTTTGAAGCGGACAGCTTTGCCAGGAGGGATGTTTACTTCTTCGCCGGTACGCGGATTGCGGCCGATGCCGGTCTTGCGGGGCTTGACGCTGAAAACGCCGAAGCGGCGGAGCTCGATGCGCTGGCCGCGGCCCATCGCCTGCTTCAAAGATTCGAAAACGGTTTCGACGGCCTGCTCGGCTTTGGTGCGGCTGATGTTCGTCGACTGCACGACGGCATTCACGATGTCCAGCTTAATCACTCGACCCTCCCCGCGCTTCCGAGGCAGATGCTAGAGGGTGTGGCGCAGGTTGTCAAGACGTTAGGGGTAATCTACACTGAACATCTTTTGGCGCTCTCGTCGGAAACATTTTGGCGCAGCAACAATCGAAGAGACAAATCGAAGGAACATTTTGGGGAGGAATGGATGGCCGTCAAGCCAGACCGGTGGATCCGGCGGAAGGCGCTGGAAGAGAAGATGATCGAGCCGTTTACGGACCGGCAGGTGCGGGAAGGAGTGATCAGTTACGGAGTGTCGTCGTACGGCTACGATATCCGGGTGGCGGACGAGTTTCGGATATTCACGAACGTGAATTCGACGATCGTGGATCCAAAGCATTTCGATCCGAAATCGTTCGTGGAGTTCCAGGGCGAGGTGTGCATCATTCCGCCGAATTCGTTCGCGCTGGCGAGGTCGGTGGAGTATTTCAGGATTCCGCGCAACGTGCTGACGATCTGCTTGGGCAAGTCGACTTATGCGCGATGCGGAATTATCGTGAACGTGACGCCGTTCGAACCGGAATGGGAGGGTTTTGTGACGCTGGAAATCAGCAACACCACGCCGCTGCCGGCGAAGATTTATGCGAATGAAGGGCTGTGCCAGGTGATTTTCTTTGAGTCGGACGAGGATTGTGAAGTGAGCTACAAGGACAAGAAGGGGAAGTACCAGTCGCAGAGTGGGATTGTGCTGCCGCGGTTGTAGAGTTGATTCTTCGCAAAATAGTGGAGGGCCTCTGGGAGGCGAGTCTGTGTTTGCATCGTGGCGAGCTGGGGCGCAGCATGCTGCGCCCCTACAAGCAGGGAGCCAACAATTCGCGACAGCGGTGCGCCCTGAGTATGCTGCGGGGTGTTCCTTTTGTGGAATTAAGTGAGGGCGGCGGTGACGAGCGGGTAGCCGCGTTGGCGCCAAGCGTCGAGGCCGCCTTGCAGCGGGCGAATGCGCTTGATGCCCTTCTTCCTGAGGAGCAGCGCCACACGGGCGCTGGTGGCTTCGTTTGGTCAAGTACAGTAGAGGATGATTTCGCGGTCGCGGGGCAAACTGTCGTCCTTTTCTTCCAAGGCCTTGGAGTCCATGCGGAAAGCGCCGGGAATAGTTTCCGGATCGGCTTCGAAGTCCACGGAATGGCGCAGGTCGACGATAACCAATCCTTCACCGGAGTCGATTTTTTCCTTCAACTCATCCACGGTGATGCGCGAAATGCGCAAGTCACGCAGAAAGCGCTGGCGGGCGACAAACTTTTTCGTAAGGTAGGCGGCGAGGGCGCCGAGGAGAAGGACAAGGAGCCAGCCGCCGAGGGCAGCGAGATGCTCGGCGACCCAGTCAATCTGGCCGCTGAAAATAAAACCGAGGCCGAGGAACGTGCTGCCCCAGAGAAGCGAGCCCAAGGCGTCGAAGAGGAGGAAACGCCGGGGACGCATGTGGAAGATGCCTGCCAGGGGAGCGGCGACGGTGCCCAGGCCAGGAAGAAATTTCGCCAGCAGGAGAGAACGAGCGCCTTGCTTGGAAAAAAGGCCCTCGGTGCGGCGCACGCAGGAATCCGGCTCGAGAGAAATCTTGCAAAGCAGCTGGAGGATTTTAATGCCTTTGCGGCGGCCCAGCTCATACCAGATGGAATCGGCCGCCACCGCCGCGAGCATTACGTAGAGCAGGGCGGTGAAAAAATTCATCCGGCCGGTGCCGGCAAGAGCGCCGGCGGCGAGCAAGAGGGGCATGGAGGGAAGCGGCAGTCCCAACTGCTCGACGAATACCCATCCGAGCAACAAAACGTATCCGTGATGAAGGAGGAATTCGAGAGTGCGGTGCATTGGGGGGCTAGGGTTGCGATCTCCGGTTATTTTGTCGCGAAAGGAGCAGTATGCCCCCAATGACCGGCCATGACAAATTCGGCAATCGGCTTGCGTGTCCGGGGCGCCAATTCACGATCCTTTAGAGGCTGAGGCAAGGAAGCAGGATCGCCCGGGTAACCGATAGCGATGGCGGCGATGGCTTCCCATGCTGGAGGAATGCCAAAGATCTGGCGAGCTTTTTCCGGATCGAAACCGGCCATCTGATGGACGGCCAGGCCGCGTGCGGTGGCTTCCACGGAGAGCAGGGCGGTCGCCGCGCCGGTGTCGTAGTGAGCGTTGCGGTTGGGGGAGTTGTTATTCGCGAAGGCGAGCTCGGCGACGGCGATCGCGAGCACGGGAGCGCTCTTGGCCCAATTGACATTAAACTCGACGAGAACGCTCAACACTTTCGCAAAATTATCTTTGTCTCCTTTCGTTGCGACGAGGTAGGCCCAAGGCTGCTCGTTATAGCTGGAAGGCGCCCAGCGGGCAGCTTCGAAAATGCTGCGTAGAACGTCCCGCGGAACGGGCTTGTCGGCGAAAGCGCGGGGGCTCCAACGCTCGCGAATCAAATCGTGAACAGGGAACTCACTTGGTGCAGGTTTCTGCATGTGATCGATTCCTTCCGCAGGCAACGGTCATTGGATGATGGAAGCGGAGCGGACGATGCACTTGCACCGGCCGCTCCCTTCCCAATCCGTACCGACAAGTCGCCCTTAGTCGCCGGATTTCGCGGGCGCTTGCTTGATCATTTCCGCATCGATGGTGATATTGACGTCATCGCCGACAACGACGCCGCCGTTGTCCAAGGTGGCGTTCCACTTGACGCCAAAGTCCTGGCGATTGATCTTCGACGTAGCGCTAGCGGCGGCGCGCACATTGCCCCAGGGGTCTTTTACGGGAGCCGTCGGGCCGTCGACGTCGAGCACGACTTCCTTGGTAGTGCCGCGAATGGTGAGATCGCCGGTGACCTTGAGCTTTCCGGGAGCGACCTGCTCAACCTTCTTGGATTTGAACGTCATTGTGGGGAAGTGGGCGGCGTCAAAGAACTTGTCGCTGCGCAGATCCTTGTCGCGGTCCGGCTCGCGAGTGTCCACGGTGGAGACGTCGATGGTGACGTCGACGGTGGATTTGGTGATGTCCTTGTCGTCCAGCAGAATCGAGCCGGTGACCTTGCTGAAAGCTCCACGCACGGTGGAGATGGCCATATGACGGACGGAAAACTGCGCCGAGGAATGCTGCGGATCGATCTTCCACTCGGAAGTAGCGGCGCCGGCGGGCAGCGACAGAACGGCTGCGAGTCCGACGTTTACTGCGATTCGAGATAGATAGTGACCCATGTTTTCTCCTCTTTTTCTTGAATTGAACATTCGAGACGCCCCGGAAGACCTGCTAGGCAGGCTTGCGGACGCGGACTTCCTCCAACAAATCGAAAAGAATCCTCAAACGCGCGGTGCACATGTGGCGGAACTGGCGCTTGTGAAGGTCGTGGACCGGCTGGTCGAGGGTTTTTAGAAGGCCGAGTCCTTTCGGCGTGATGCGCGTTTTCACAACACGGCGGTCGTCAATCTGGCGTTCACGGGTAATCAGGCCGTGCTTTTCCATGCGGTCGAGAAGGCGGGTCATGTCCGGGTCGTGGGAGATCATGCGTTCGCCGATCGCGTGGCAAGCGAGGCCTTCAGGCTCGGCGCCGCGGAGGATGCGAAGGACGTTGTATTGCGCGCCGGTAAGACCGGCGGTTTTGACGAGCTGTTCGGCTTCCTGAGCGAGGGTATCGGCGGCCTGCAAGAGTGCGACGAAAATACGATTTTCCAGGGAGACGGCGGGGCGGGAGGATTTGGAACTCGAGCTCATGGCCAGAACATAGTTGTTATAACGATGATTGTCAAGAGGAAAATAGGCGGCGGGCCAATGCGGCCCCCTCAAGGTTTCCGAAGCGGCCGAAGATGAATCTCGCTCAGGAAACTACGCGGTCCCTGGGTGACGATGGCTTGTACAGCGTGGGCGACATCTTCGGGGCTCAACACCTTCGAGGGGTCCTTGGCGCCGCGGCCGGAGAATTCTGTGGCCACGCTGCCCGGGCAAATCACGCTGACGCGGATGCCGTGCTCGCGGAGATCCTCGGCCATGCAGCCGGAGAGACCGAGGACACCCCATTTGGAGGCGCAATAGATGCCCCCGCCGGCGAAGGTGTTTTTTCCAGCCAGGGAGCTGATGTTGATGATGTCGCCGGAGCCGCGGCGAATCATGGAAGGAGCCACTGCGCGGGAAACGAGAAAAACGCTTTTGAGATTGGTATCCAGGACGCGATCCCAATCGGCTTCGGATTTTTCGTGGGCCGGGCCGAAGAGGCCGATGCCGGCGTTGTTGACGAGGATGGTGATCCCGCCCAGGATCTTTTCCGTTTTGGCGACGAGTGCGATTACATCGGCTGGATTTGTGACATCGGCCACTTGGGAATGCACCGGCACAGCGAATTCCGCGAGTTCCCGCGCGGAGTCTTCTAGGGCGGCGCGATCACGGCCACAAATCGAAACAGAAGCCCCCAATCGGGCCAGCCGGCGGGCGATAGCCCGGCCGATGCCGCGGCTCCCTCCGGTGACGAGCGCTACACTGCCCGCCAACAGGTTCTTTTCGCTGGAACTTTCACTATTTGTTCTGCTTATTCGCGCCATGAGAATTCTTCCTCGTACGGGCCACTCTTTTTGTGCGACACTCATCCTATCATCAGGGTTTTGCGCGGCACCCGGGAACGCCTGGATGCCGCCAGGGTAGCAGTGAGATGCCGTCTTCTTCATGAGAAAATTTCCTCAGACCATCAAGTCAACGAATGAGAACGTCTTGCGGACAGGGTGCGGGTTTCCCTATAATCCCAAGGTTTTCCGAAACAAAGCGATTCTCGGCGGAAGCACGGCGGGGCGCACCGGCAGCAAAAACTCAGGCTTGAACTTTGAGCGAGGAGAAATGCGAATGAACGCAACAAGAAGATTGGCGGGGCTGGCGATGGTCGCCACCCTTTTCCTGATTGCCGGGAGCGGTCGGAGCGCCTTTGCGCAAGCGCCGGCAGCGGGCCAGGACGCCGGAGCGGCCAAGTACACCATGGCCGAGTACAACGCCTATCAGGCGTGCGCCGCGGAGAAAGCTCCGGCGGCACTCATCAAGTGCCTGGATGATTTTGTGGCGAAGTATCCGAATTCCACGCTCCTCAATTATGTTTATCCGCTCTACTACCAAGCCTATAGTGCGCAGAAAAACTACTTGAAGATGATCGAGAGCGCCGACAAGCTGGCGGCGCTCGGCGACAAGATCGACGCGCTCACGCGTTTTAATGCTTATTACACGCACGCGACCGCATACTACGCGATGATCTCTGACCCGAAGGATGGGCCGATCTATTCAAAGGACCCCGCACTGGCGAAGGCGGCCCAGGCCGCGGCCGCTTCAGCGCTCAAGGCCCTCGACGACGTGAAGAAGCCGGAAGGCGTGACGGATGACGCGTGGGCCAAGCAAAAGACGGTGTCGCAACTGACCGTGAACGGCATCGCCGCACAAGCGGCCGTGAACGCCAAGGATTGTTCCGCAGCGGTGGGATCGTACAAAGCGGCGCTGGCTTTGAATCCCGATGATCTGACCTTTAACTATAAATTGGGTCAGGCATACCTGTGCACGACTCCGCCCCAGCAAATGGACGCTTTCTGGGCCATCGCGCGAGCGGTGACGGCCAAGGGCGCCACCCAGGTGCAAGCCGACAAAGTAAAAAAGTATTTGAAGAACCTGATCGTGAACTACCAGGGCGGGAACGTATGCGACAGCTTGACGGATGCGGAATTGAATGAGCTGTTGCAGCTCGCGGGGAGTTCGGCGGAGCGCCCGGGGAGTTATACGATGCCGAGTGCCGCGGATATCGCCGCAGTCCAGAAGGATATGACCATTGCTTCCGTGTTTACCGACCTCAAGGCCGGAGGAGATAAGAGCAAGCTGACCTGGCTGGCTGCTTGCGGCCTGGAGTTTCCCGAAGTCCCGGGCAAGGTGATCGAAATCACGCCTGGTACGGATGTCATCCTGCTTAAGATTGCCTTTGTCACGAGTGACGCGGAGTTCGACGCCGCCACGACGCCCAACATGGACGTGAAGGTGGTCGGGCAGCCGGAAGCGGCACGCGTTGAAAAAGACAGCGCCGTGCACTTTACCGGGACGCTGACGTCGTATGATCCCGATCCGACTTTTTTCTTGCACTGGGAGAAGGCCAAAATAAAGGAAGAGGACATCCCGAAGGAGAAGGGGCCGAAAAAGCCACCGGTGCGGAAACCAGCAGCGAGAAAGCCGGCAGCCAAACCGTAATTTACTTCGACTCGGATCCACAAGAAAACGGCTCCCGGCCAGGCCGGCGGGCCGTTTTCCCTTTTTGCCGACGAGCCTGGAGAGAGGTCAGCGCGAATGTCGGTGATGGCCGTTGGAATCGAGCTTGTACTCGCCGATCTTGCGGCTCAAGGTATTGCGGTGAATGCCAAGGATTCCGGCGGCGCGGGACTGGTTGCCGTTGGCGCGGTCCAGGACGCGCCTGATGAAGCGTTTCTCGAATTCCCCGACGGCTTCATCAAAAAGTATTCCGCGCTCCACCATCTGATTGACAAGCCCTTCCAATTGATCTTTCACGACAGCACGCTCCGCTCGAAAACGTATGGTGTGAGGGCCCGGCTTGCTAGTCCAGTTCGCGCCCGGCCAGGATGCTATAGGCTTCCCGGTATTTGGCGCGAGTGGCTTCGACGACTTCAGGAGGAAGCTCGGGGCCGGGCGGGGTTTTTGGCCACTGCATTCGCTCGAGGTAGTCGCGAACAAACTGTTTGTCAAAAGAGGACTGGGGACCGCCGGGGCTGTAGTGCCGGGCGGGCCAGAAGCGGGATGAATCAGGCGTGAGGGCTTCGTCGATCCAGATCAATTCGTTGTTGAGAAGGCCAAATTCAAATTTCGTGTCGGCGAGGATGATGCCGCGCGGCTCGGCGTAGGCGGCGGCTCGGCGATAGAGTTCCAGGCTGATGGAGCGCACTTTTTCGGCAAGTTCCTTGCCGATGAGTAATGCGGCTTGCTCGAAAGAAATGTTTTCATCATGGCCGGAGACGGCTTTTGTTGCAGGCGTGAAGAGGTGCTCCGGCAAGCGGTCCGCTTCGTTTAACCCCGAAGGCAGTGGAATGCCACAGATTCTTCCTGTGGTGCGATAGTCCTTCCAAGCCGAGCCGGAGACGTAACCGCGCACTACGCATTCGATCGGCAGCGGCTGGGTCTTTCGCACGACCATGGAGCGGCCGGCAAGTTCGTCTTTGAACGTGTCGAAGGGCGCAGGAAATTCAGTGGCGCTCAGGATGTGATTTGGAATGACGTCCTTTAACAAGTTGAACCAGAAGAGCGAGAGTTGCGTGAGGACGCGGCCTTTGTCGGGAATGGGCGTGGGAAGGATGACATCGAAAGCGGAGAGCCGGTCCGTGGCAACGATGAGGAGCTTGTCGCCAAGGTCGTAGATGTCGCGGACCTTTCCACGCGCGGCGGGCGCTAGGCCGGCAAATTGCGTTTCCCACAAAACTTTCATGGCAGCAGCGGATGACACAGCGAAAGTTCCCCCGACAAAGTGAGAAGCATTCTAGCGCAGCGCAAGGCGAAGTCAAAGCTGCGAGCGGTGGAAATTTTTGCAAAACTTGCAAAAGGAAAAATTATGCGGATGGCAAAGCACGTCGAAGTTTACCTGGTATGTCGTAGGGGCGCAGCATGCTGCGCCCCTACAATGAAAATGAATGATCTTAGGCGGCGGAAGCAGCCGCGGCCTGCTGTTTAGGCGCGGAAGAGTCCGATTCTTCCCAGCGGACGCTGACGAGCTTGGAGACGCCGGGCTCTTGCATCGTCACGCCATAAAGCACGCTGCCCATTTCCATGGTCTTGCGGTTGTGGGTGACGATGATGAACTGGGTCTGGCCGCTCATTTCGCCGATGAGGCGTGTGAAGCGGCCGACGTTGGCTTCATCAAGCGGCGCATCGACTTCGTCCAGGATACAGAAGGGGCTTGGCTGATAGCGGAAGATAGCGATGAGCAACGCCAGAGCGGTCATGGCCTTTTCGCCGCCAGAGAGCAACAGCACGTTTTGCAGGCGCTTGCCGGGAGGTGAAGCGACGATGTCGATGCCGGCGTCGCCGGAGCTGTCCGGCTCGGTCAAGCGCATTTCCGCCATGCCGCCGCCGAAAATCGTGTGGAAGGCTTCGGAAAAGCTTTTGTTGATGGCGTGGAAGGCGTGCTCGAACTTTTCCTTGGTGGCAAGGTCGAGCTCGGTGATGGCCTGCTGGGTGTCTGCAATGGACTGGAGCAGGTCGTCGCGTTCGCGCGTGAGGAACGTGAAGCGCTGCTCGCACTCGTTGAACTCTTCGAGCGCCATCATGTTGACGGGGCCCATGGACTCGATGCGCTGTTTCATTTCGCGATAGTTTGTTTCGGCGATGGCCAGCTCTTCGCCGGACATGAAGGCCGCTTCTGTGGCGATAAGGTCTTCGGGCTGAGCGTTCACCTCGCTCATGCACGTTTCGCGCAGGTGCTGGCGGTCGGATTCATTCTTGGCACGATCGACTTCCGCGTGGCCGCGCTGCTCGCGAAGCTCATGTAGCGACTGGCGGCCCATGCGCAGGTGGTCTTCCATCTGCGTGACGCGCGTGCGGGCGGCATCCCATTCCTGTTCGAGTTCGCGCTGGCGGATTTCCAGCCGCAGCTTTTCGCCGCGGAGACCTTCCAACTGCAGCGCGAGATTCTCGCTTTGCTTGGCGAGGGCCGCGGTTTCGTCGCTGATGGAAGTAACCTGCTGCTGAAGCGCGGCTTCGCGGCGCCCGAGTTCGGCGCGCTCTTCGTTCAGCCGGGCGGCGAGGGCCTCGGCGGCCATAAGCCGCTCGTTCAGCGCAGCAAATTCGGCGCGCCCGGCGGCAAGTTCGTTCTGTTCCGATTGTATGGAGCCGCGGAGCTGAACAAGCGCTTCCGCAAGCCGCACGCCTTCGGCATCGGCATCGGCGCGGCTCAGCGCGGCGGCGGCATGCTGGTTTTTGGCGCGTTCGGCCCGCTGCCGTGCATTTTCGACGTCCTGGCGGGTGCGCGACAGTTCGTGTTGGCAGATGGTGAGTTCCAGCCCGAGGCGAGCCAGTTCACTTTGCATCTGGCCGTGGCGGTGCATGGCGGAGATGGCCTCGCGTTCCGCTTCGCGCTGTTTTTCATTGACTTCCGTGAGCGCCTGCTCCGTCGAACGCAACTCGCCGGCGATGGTTTCGAGCGCGGCCTGCTTTTGGCTCGTTTGGTGCTCTAGCTGCATCACTTCGGCGTCCAGCGCGCGCAATTCGCGTTTCATGCCCAGCGGCCCGACTTCATCGGGACGGCCGCCGGTGACCATGCGGCCCTGGTAGCAAGTGCCGTCGGGCGTGACGAAGGCGTATTGGGCATTTTCGCGCGCCAGTTTTTCCGCTGCCACCGAGCTATCCGTCAGGTACGCAGAGCGGAGCCGCGGCAAAAACTGTTTTGCCGCCGCACCTAGCGGGTCGCGGAACTCCACCAGCTTGTCGAGCCGCGAGATTACTCCATCTTCCGCCCGGAAGTTCACGATGGGCTCGTATTCGGAAGAAAGGCGCAGGTTCCGAAGCGAATCCACAAAGAAAGTGGCTCGGCCGCCCACTTCATCGCGCAACATGGAAACACCGGCGCGCGCGTGATCGTAGGTTTCGACCACCACATACTCAAGTTCGTCGCGCAGATACTGCTCGATGGCGGCTTCGTGCTGTTCTTCGACTTCGGCGTAATCGGCGAGCACGCCGACGGCGCGAAAATCATGCCCGCCGCCGCGCTCATTGGCAGCAAAGAGTTTTTGTACTGCGTCGGCGGTGTAGGAGCGGTCGTTCAGGATTTGTGTGAGCGTCGTATGCCGCGCGCGAACTCCTGCCAGCGAATCGCGAAGTGTGGCGGCCTCTTTCGACAGAGTCTCGCACTGCTCGCGGAATCGGGCGGTCCTGGCCTGCAGCTCGGCGGCGCTCTGTTTCAGCGCACTGAGCCGGCCGGCCGCGGATTCATGATCGTAAGCAGCGCGCTCGGCGTCATCGCGCGCGCGCACGGAAGTTTCCAGCAAGCCGTGTTCAGCCGCTTCCAACTTCCGTAATGATTCGTCCTGGTGCACGAGCGCCTCTTCGGCTTGCTTCTGCTCGCCATGCAGGAGCAGCAAACTTTCGCCCGCTTCCGAAGAAGAGCGGCGCAGCGCCTCGAGCCGCGCCTCGGATTCGGAAATTTGGGCAGCGCGGGACTCGGCGCGTTTCGCGAGATCCTCCACACGCGCGGTCAATGCGCCCGATTCCTCGCGCAGCAGCGTAACCGCCTGAATCTGCGAAACACTCCGCGATTCCCATTCGACGGCCTGCGCGGTGGCTTGCGTCAGCTCGGTATTGACCTGCGCATGACGCCCGGCAAGCTCTCCGGCGCGCTGGCGGTTAAACGCGATGCGGTTTTCGCTGCGGTCCACTTCGAGCGCCGTAAGATTCAAAACATTCTGGTTCTGGCGGATCTCGGCATCCATTTCGTAAATCCTCTGGTTCAGCCGGTCCTGCTCGCCTTCTTGCTGCTGGATGGCGGAGGCGCGCTGCAATTCGGTTGCGTTCAGTTCTTCGAGCTGCTTGGAAACGCGCTCAGCCTCGGCATCCAGCTCGCGAGCCTTTCCCGCCAGCATCTGGCGGACGATGCCGCGCATCTGGTCGCGGATTTCGGAATAGCGGCGCGCTTTGGCGGCTTGCCGCTTCAGCGAGCCAAGCTGCTTTTCGACTTCGACCACGATGTCGTTGACGCGCGAAAGATTGACCTTTGAGGATTCCAGCTTGGCTTCCGCAAGCCGCTTCTTGGTTTTGAATTTCGTCACGCCGGCGGCTTCTTCGATGATGGCGCGGCGCTCCATGGGTTTGGTCGAAAGAATCAAGCCGATGCGGCCCTGCTCGATGATGGCGTAAGAGTCCGGACCCAGGCCGACGCCCATGAACATTTCCTGGATGTCGCGGAGCCTTCCTACGCGGCCGTTAATCAGGTATTCGCTCTGGCCGGAGCGATAGAGGCGCCGGCTGATGACGACTTCGCCCGGCTTCGTGGCCAAGACCGGTTTGTCTGCTTGCTTTTTCTTCCGCCTAAACTTGCCTCCGGGTTCAGCCGGAGATGGAACTGAACCGTCGGCGGCATCTTCTTGCGTTTCGGGGGCTGGCGCGGGGTCGAGCGAGAGAATTTCGGTCGAAGTATCGGTCAAGCCGGAGGTTTCGTCGCCTTCGGTGACCACGGCCGCGGCATCGGACGCCGCGCTTTCCATCACGAAGCGGGCAGCTTCGGCCAGCTCGGGATCTTCCATAGTGATGGTGACCTCGGCGAGTCCAAGCGGGGGGCGCTTGGTGGTGCCATTAAAAATGCAATCGGCCATGCGCTCGGCGCGGAGCGACTTGTGGCTCTGTTCCCCGAGAACCCAGGAAATGGCGTCAACCACGTTGGATTTGCCGCAGCCGTTCGGACCGACGATGCAGGTCGTGCCGGAGCCGCTGAAGGCGACCACGGTGCGCTCACAGAACGACTTAAAGCCCAGGATTTCCACTTTTCGCAGCTTCAGCAAGATGTCCCCTTTTGGTCGTCAAGTGCTCCACGGCTGGCAGCATTAAATCCGACTGCCCGAAAACAGCGAAAGCCAGCCTTCCCATAGGGCTGGGGCAGAAACACGCGAGAGAGACGACGTTTCGTTCCTCGAGGGGAGGGTCTTTGGAGCGACAGGTCAACCCATTGCAGGTCGCCTGCTAAAACGTTTGGCAGGTTCTCAGTCAGAGGCCCAGCCGCCTGGCGCAAGGATGGCGGTACGGGAAAAAACAGTAACACGATGCGCAGCCCGTGTAAAGACCTGCGCTACAAATTGTGGCTGCTTTGCCAACTCCACAAGCGTTCTTGAAATACTCGATGTTTTATCTTGGGCCTACTTGATTACTGGAGATGCTTCTTTCAGGTGCTTGTCGTACCAAGCCAGGATGCGGTTCAGGCGGTCCAGGAGGTGTTTTTCCTCCTGAAAACCGTGGGGCTCGCGAGGGTAGACGACCAGCTCGGCTTCGACGCCGTAGCGCTTCAGCCCACGATAGAGTTCCTGGCTTTGGCCCAGGGGATCGACTGGGTCCGCGTCGCCCTGGAGAATTAGGGTGGGTGTCTTTACATTCTTGAGGTGGACGAACGGCGAACTATTTAGAAAGCCGGCGATCTTTTCCGGCTCGTACGGCAAGCCGTAGAACCATTCATCGTAAGAGGGTCCCTGCTCGGTGCCGTATTCGGAAATGAGATTGGAAAGGCCCGCGCCGGAGACGGCGGCTTTGAATCGCGTGGTTTGCGTAATCGCCCATTCGGACATGTAGCCGCCGTAAGACCAGCCGCCGATGGCGAGCTTTTCGGGATCGGCGATGCCACGCTTGATCAGGTCATCGACGCCCGCCATCACGTCCCGGTAGTCGCCGCCGCCCCAGTCACCGCGATTCATCTCGATGAATTTCTGGCCATAGCCGCTTGATCCCCGAATATTGGGATAAAAAACCGCGTAACCGCGGGCCGCAAGGAGTTGGCCCCACGTATCGATGGAGTCTTGCCAGGCGCCCGTGGGGCCGCCGTGAACCAGCGTTATGAGCGGCAGCTTCAATTTGCCGTCGTGGAGGGGCGGCTTCAGAAGTGCCGCTTCGATTTCCAGACCATCGAAGGATTTATACTTGTAGAATTCGGGAGAGCTGAGCGTGTACTCCTTCCACGAGTCATTCAGATGAGAGACCTGCTTTGGCGCTCCTTTTTGATCCCAAAACCACAATTCCTGAGGAGTCGTCGCGGTTTGCCCGGCAAAGGCGACTTCGCCGGAATCGGAAATGCTGAAAGCGTTTGGATTGGTCGGCAACGCAGGAACATCTTTCAAAGCGCCTTCCACGGTGAAAGCGACGAACTTCGTGTGGAAGCCATCTTCCACAACGGCGAGCAGGCCACCGTCCCTGGACCAGCGGAAGTCAAGGACCGGCCGGTCCACGCTGGCGCCGGTGAGATTTTGAGTGGTCTTGTCGCCGTGATGAGCGAGTAGAAGGTCGTGCGGCGTGGGGCCGTCTTCGCGGCAGCCGACGAACGCCATCCTTAGACCATCCACCGCGATGCGGATGTTGCTGAATGGTCCGCGCAGAGCGAGAATCTGCGTCATGGAGTCAACCGCCTTGCGGTCGCTATTCAGGTCGACCGTTTTGCGGTCGCCAGAGGGAACGCCGGGGACACGAAAAGAAAAAATGCGCTCGGTGTTCTGATCCGACTCCGGGTGATCCGTGGCGCGGAGCAGCAGGCCCGTCCCGGAAGGATGCCAGACGGCTTCGCTGATTTTCCATTTGGGATCGGTAAGAGCTTTGGCTTCTCCGGTGTCGAGAGTCAGCAGCCAGAGGCGAGGGTGTTTATCTTCTTTGTCCGCGACGTGAGCATCGTCTTTGTCTTTTTCCTTCTTTTCTTCGGCTTCCGTCTTTGCGTCAGGGGCAAGATAAGCGATCTGTTTGCCGTCGGGAGACCACCCAAAATTTTGAACGCCGCGCTTTCCTTTGGTCAAGGCACTCGCTTCGCCGCCGTCCGCGCGCATGGAGTAGACCTGCTGCTGCTCGTCGCGGTCGGAAAGGAAGGCGAGTTGTTTGCCGTCGGGCGACCAGCGTGGCAAGAACTCAGACTTTGCGGAATAAGTGAACTGGCGAATCGAACTTGATTGCTTCTCGTAAATCCAAATGTGGCGTGCCCGTCGCTCTCCCTTTGCTGGTTCCGTCACTACAAACGCCAAACGCTCGCCGTTGGGAGAGAATTGCAGGTCGGAGATACTCCGCAGGTTCAAAGAAGCTTCGGGAGTCAATAATTTGGGCGCAGTCGCCCGGGGAGATTCCTGAGCCTGCGTAAGCGCGACGAAAGCCATGAGAACAGCCAGAACGCCAGCCGAAAGAGAGCAATTCATCGACAACTCCTTCACCAGGTGAAAAGGAGGACTGTAACCGCGCGAGCGGCCAGCGTCAATTAGGACCAAACGGGTCGCATTGCTGCTCGCTCCGCGCAACATCGCGCCGCTTCGACGTTGCTACGCTTCAAACGGCTCGGCTACAATCGAGCGCTTATTCTTTGGGGAAAGAGACCATTTACAGCCCATGGCCGATATTCAGCTGCACAACACGCTGACGGGTAAAATCGAGAATTTCGTTCCTCAAAACGCGGGCGAAGTGCGCATGTACACGTGCGGTCCGACGGTCTACGACTACGCGCATATCGGGAATTACCGCACCTTCGTGTTTCAGGATATTTTGCGGCGCTTCTTGAAGCTGCGCGGATTCAAGCTGAACCATGTAATGAACCTGACGGACGTGGACGACCGCATCATCGCCAACGCCGCTGCCGCCGGCGTGAGCCTCCGCGACTACACTGCAAAGTTTATTCAGGCATTTTTCGACGATTGCAAGACGCTCAGCATCGAGAATCCCGAGCACTGGATCCGCGCGACGGACCACATCGACGACATGGTCAAGCTCATCCAGCGGCTCCAGAAAAAATCGTTCACCTATCCGGGCGACGGCTCGATTTATTACCGTATCGCGAAATTCCCTGAGTATGGAAAGCTCTCGAAAATCGATCTCACCGGCATTCAGGCGGGCGCGCGCGTCGACAACGATCGTTACGAAAAGGAGAGCGCTCGGGATTTTGCTTTGTGGAAGGCGCCGAAACCAGGAGAGCACTTTTGGGAGACGCCGCTTGGTCCCGGGCGCCCCGGCTGGCATATTGAATGTTCCGCGATGGCCATGAAGTACCTTGGCGACACGCTCGATATCCACACCGGCGGAGTCGACCTCGCATTTCCACATCACGAGAACGAAATTGCCCAGAGCGAGGGCGCCACCGGCAAGCCTTTCGCGCGGTACTGGCTGCACGCCGAGCATTTGCTTGTCGAAGGCGAGAAGATGTCCAAGTCGCAGGGGAATTTCTTCACGCTGCGCGATTTGTTTGCCAAAGGTTACAAGCCTTCGGCTCTGCGATTCGCCCTGGCCAGTGTGCCTTATCGCAAGCAGCTCAATTTCACGTTCGATGGCCTGCAACAAGCGGCCAGTTCGGTGGAGCGGCTGCGAAACTTCGCCGATCGGCTCAAGCGCGGGAAATTTCCCGCTGGCAAACAAGAAGGAATGGCCGCGCGCATAGCGGAAGCAGCGGAAGAGTTCGACGCCGGACTCTCAGATGACCTGAATACAGCGCGAGCGCTGGCGGCGGCGTTTGACCTCGTACGAGAAGCAAATATTGCTGCCGATAAAGGTGAATTCCGTCAAGGCGATGTCGCTGCGGTGCTGGAATTTCTAGCTACGTTCGACAAAATCTTCGCTGTCGTGGAAGACAACGATGGCCAAAAACTGCGTGCGCTCGGTTACGGCGGCACGGATGGCGGACCGGGCGACGAAGAGATCGATAAACTGGTCGCGGAACGCAACGCCGCCAAGAAAAAGCGCGACTTCACAGCCGCCGACCGCATCCGCAAAGAACTCGCGGATCGTGGTATACTTATCGAGGACGCCAAAGATGGCAGCGTCCGCTGGAAACGCAAGTGAGCCTTAACCTTCAAATTCGCCCTTCTTTCCTCCCGGGGAACTGCCCGCCGGCCGCCCAGCGGCCACAACTCTACGGCGTTGACTAGCTAAATTTCTCTTTTCTCTCGCAGGCCGCTCTTGGATTCGTCCGTTCGCGCGCCTGCGTTCTCCCCGCGGTTTTCGATCAACTCCAACCTTTTGATTTCTTCCATGGAGGAAGACATGCCAACGACATTGGAAGTGAAAACGCCCCGGCTCATCACGGCTCTACCCGGGCCGAACGCCAAGCGCGTGCTGGAGCAGGACGCGAAATTCATGTCGCCGTCGTATACGCGCGATTATCCGCTGGTGGCCAAGCGCGGGCACGGCACCATCGTCGAAGACGTGGACGGCAACGCCTTCCTCGATTTCGCGGCTGGCATCGCCGTGTGCTCCACCGGACATTGCCACCCAAAAGTTGTCGCTGCGATTCAGAAGCAGGCCGCCGAGCTGATTCACATGTCCGGCACGGATTTTTATTACGAGAGCATGCCGCAACTAGCCGAGCAACTGGCGCGGACGATGCCGGGCGCCGAAAGTAAGAAGGTCTTTTTCACCAATTCGGGGACCGAGGCAATAGAAGGCGCCATCAAACTGGCGAGATACGCCACCAAGCGAGACAAGTTCATCGCGTTCTACGGCTGCTTCCACGGCCGCTCGATGGGCGCTCTTTCGCTCACCGCATCGAAATCGACGCAGCGCAAAGGATTCGGCGCGCTGCTTAGCGGAATCGAACACATCCCGTATCCGTATGCATATCGCTGCGCGCACGGCCACACCGCGGAAACCTGCGGCGCGGAAATTCTCGAACAGCTCGAAGGGCAGATTTTCAAGCGGCTGTTCGATCCTGAGGATGTCGCCGGCATTATCATTGAGCCGATCCAAGGGGAAGGCGGGTATGTGCCCGCTCCGAAGTTTTTCCTACAGGAATTGCAGCGCATCTGCCGGCAGCACGGCATCATGTTCATCGTGGACGAAGTGCAGTCGGGCATGGGGCGCACCGGGAAGTGGTGGGCCTGTGAACACGCCGGGATCGAACCGGACATTCTTTGTTGCGCGAAGGGCATTGCCAGTGGCATGCCGCTCGGCGCGATCATCGCCAGGGAAAGCGTGATGCGTTGGAAGCCGGGCGCGCACGGCACGACGTTCGGCGGGAACCCGGTGTGCATTGCGGCAGCGCTGGCCACCATGGAGCTCATCGAGAGCGAGTACAAGGAAAACGCTCGCTGCATGGGTGACTACCTCTTCGGGCGCATGGCCGATTGGACGAAGAACTTCAAGATCGTCGGCGATGTGCGGGGACGCGGATTGATGATTGGCATCGAGATCGTGCGGGATCAGCGCACGAAGGAAAAGGCCGCGGATTTGCGCAACGCGATTGTCGATGTGGCATTTCACAAGGGCTTGCTGGTGCTCGGTGCCGGCGAGAACACCATCCGTCTGTCACCGCCGCTCCTGATCGATCAGGAGCAGGCCGACTTTGCCGTGCGGACGCTCGAAGATTGCTTCCGTGAGGTCGAAAAAAAGATTTAACGCAGAGTTCGCGGAGAGCACAGAGTTCACAGAGAAGAGCCGGAAAAAATCCCATGCCTGCCGCCAAAGAAGCGTGGCAGGCAGGGGATTTTTGTTTATACTGCGCGGAAGGCCTGGAGAGCGGGTGCCGGGACCATGCCGATATTTTCACAACTGATGTTTCGGGCGGTGCACTGGGCGGCGCGGCGCGGCCTGCGTGAAGAAGAAAATTTTTCCAGCGAAGCAAGAAAGCTGGAAGCCCGGCGCACCGGCATTCGCGGCGAAACGTATGCCTACTGGTATTTGCGGAGGCAGGGATACATATTCGTAGCCCGGAATTACACTCCGCGTGGCATCAAGGGCGAAATCGATCTCGTCGGTTACGACGGCAAGACACTTGCATTCGTCGAAGTCAGAACGCGCACGGTCAGGGACGATTTGCCGGCGCTACCCGAGCTGAGCGTTACCAAGGAAAAACAACGCGTGGTGGTCCGCACGGCGCAGCGGTTTATGGCGGAGCGTCACGTCGGCGAATGCCCCTGCCGATTTGACGTGATGGCCATTGATAACCGCCCGGGGCAGCCACCCGTGGTACGGCTGCACAAGGACGCGTTTAGCCCTCAAATGCGAGGGAATTAATCGGAACATCTTCACCCTGATGCCAGACGCGGTACAATTCTAGGCTCCCGGCTGCCCGCCCTGCGCGCGGCCGGGAGCATTTTCGAGGAGGATTGCTTTGCCGGAGTTGCGGAAAGACCCGATCACGGGCCGATGGGTGATCATATCGACGGAACGCGGGAAGCGCCCCAACGATTTCCTTCGAGAGAGCGTCATCCCAAGAGAAGAAAAGAATTGCCCCTTCTGCGTGGGCAACGAAGCCAGGACTCCGCCGGAAATTCTCGTCTACGGTCGCAACGGCGGGGGCCCCAACACGCCGGGCTGGAGCATCCGGGTTGTCCCCAACAAATTTCCCGCGCTGGGCATCGAGGGCGAACTGGACCGCGAAGGCGAAGGGCTCTTTGACAAAATGAACGGAATCGGCGCGCACGAAGTAGTGATTGAGTCGCCCAACCATCTCGCCACGCTCGCCAGCCTGCCCGAACGTGCCGTCGAGGACGTTCTCTGGGGCTATCGCGACCGCATGCTGGACCTGAAGAATGACAAGCGCTTCCGCTACATTCTCATCTTCAAAAATCACGGAGAAGCCGCTGGCGCGACTATCGATCACCCTCACTCGCAGTTAATCGCCCTGCCGATCGTCCCGCGCCGCGTCCGCGAAGAAGTCGACAACTGCTGGCACTATTACGACGAAAAAGAGCGCTGCATTTTTTGCGACATCATCCGCCAGGAACGCGACACCGGCGAGCGCGTCATCGGCGAAAACGAGCACTTCATCACCCTGGCGCCTTATGCCCCGCGCTTCCCGTTTGAGATGTGGCTGCTGCCAAAAGCTCACGGATCATCCTACGAAAACAACCAGAGCTCCATGTATGCCAGCCTGGCGCGCATGCTGAAGGACACGCTGATGCGGCTGGATGAGGTACTGGATCGGCCGGCGTTCAATTTCATGATTCACACCTCCCCAATCGGTGAGGAGATCAACGATCACTACCACTGGCACATCGAAATTATTCCCAAGCTGACGAAAGTGGCCGGCTTTGAATGGGGCACGGGCTTTTACATCAATCCAACGCCTCCAGAAGAATCGGCGCGATTTTTGCGCGAAGCAAAGGTTCCCACGGTCGCGGAGAAAAAGTAGAGGTTTTCGGTAGAAGGTGTTGCGCAGGGATGGCCGAAGACTTCTGGCAATTTGCTATACTTAGAGGTTCGGCGCGGTACCCAAGTGGCCCAAGGGAGAGGTCTGCAAAACCTCCATTCGTGGGTTCGAATCCCACCCGCGCCTCCAAGCTTCATCAGTTTGGCGCTCGATCAAGGCGGCTCAGCCGCTAGTTTCAAATTGAACCATTTCTGCGGTTTCGTTCCATCACGGGCTTTCTATCCCTGAGCAGCGCCCAATACCTCAAGCCCAACTCGATTCTTATCAACCACCTAGCTTATTGGACGCTTTCAAAGGTGGACACCAGCGTGCCCTTGTTCTCGGGGGGATTCTCGTGTTCCGCCTTCATCGCAAGAATGGAAATTTGCCCAGCACACCCGGATGGCACTCCCGGACGTTTTTGCGCGTCGGCGTAGCACTGTGTCTCTCTTTAGTTTCGCTGCCTCTTCCGGCGCAGAGCCTTGCCACGCTCGAATATCGCGCAAAGGCCAATTATCTGGCGAATTTTCCTAGTTTTGTGGAATGGCCTCCCGAGTCCATGCCGTCAGGGGAAGCACCGTTCCTGGTTTGTGTTTTCGGGGAGTTTTCCTTTGGAACTTCCCTGGCGGAAATCGCCCGGGGCACCACCGTCCAAAAGCGGCATCTTGAAGTTCGCTGGATCCGCAAGCTTGAGGAATTGTCGTTGTGCCAGGTCCTGTTCGTCAGCCGCTCGGAGCTGAAGAGATACAACTTGTCGCTGGATGCCGTGCGCGGCCGGACGGTGTTCACGGTGGGAGAGACACCGGAATTCCTGGGCGCGGGCGGGATGGTGTGCCTTTCCAGCGAGCAGGGAGCGATTCAATTTGATGTGAATCTGGAAGCCGCAAACAAAGCGCATCTGAAGATTAGTTCCCGTCTGTTGGCCTTGGCGCGCCACGTCGTGAATCAAGCGGAGGCCGCAAAAAGCTGATATGCCTCTATGCCCGATTCGAGAGTCGGGAGTCTCCCTCAGAGGGGAAAAAGTATATGTCTAGCGCGATTATTGATATGAGCGAGCTGCTGGCGCGGGTCGAAGACGATCGCGAACTCATGCGCGATCTCCTGCTGGTTTTCAAGGAGGAATTTCCCCGGCACCTCCAGGCCCTGCGCGATGCCGTGAGTTCCATGGATGGAGAAAAAGTCGCGGCAGAAGCGCATTCCTTGAAGGGCATGCTTTCCAACCTTGCTGCCAACCCTGCGGCGGCGGCCGCGACCCGAATCGAGCAGTTAGGTCGGAATCGCGAAGCGTCCCAGTTTCCGGAAGCCTTCGCCTCGTTCGAGGAAATTAGCAAGGAGCTTCTCCTGCAGTTGGACGTGTGCATGGCTAAGGTGTCTGGATGAAAATCCTGATTGCCGATGATGAAATCATGTCGCGGACGCTGCTCCAGAAAACCCTGGAGCGCGCGGGTTATGAAGTCATAGCCGTGGAAAACGGCCGCGCGGCGGCCGATCGGTTATGCCCTGTGGACGGACCACGGCTTGCCTTGTTGGACTGGGTGATGCCTGAGCTCGATGGGCCGGGCGTTTGCCGCGAAGTCCGCAAGAGGGAAGGGCAATCCTATGTCTACATGGTGTTGCTCACGTCCAAAGAGTCCAAAGAAGACGTCGTTGCGGGACTCGAATCCGGAGCCGATGATTACCTGACCAAACCTTTTGACCCCGAAGAGTTGAAAGCGCGACTGCGCACCGGCCTGCGCATCCTCAATCTCGAAGACCGTCTGGTCGAGGCCCGCGAACAGATGCGTTTCCAGGCCAATCATGACGGGCTGACCTCGCTCTGGAATCGCGTCGTGATTTTGGATCTGCTGGGCCGCGAACTCATCCGTTCCCGGCGCGAGCGCAGCACCACCGTCATTCTGCTGTGCGACCTGGATCACTTCAAGAGTGTGAACGATACCCACGGCCACCTTGCCGGTGATGATGTCTTGAGGGAAACGGCCAGGCGACTGCTTTCTTCCGTGCGCGCCTACGATTTCGTCGGCCGCTACGGCGGCGAAGAGTTCTTGGTAGTCCTGAACAATTGCCATCCGGCGCACGCACTTGCCCGCGCGGAACACATTTGCAGGAACATAGGCGCTACTCCGGTGCAAACGGCCAACGCCGCCATTCCAATTTCTATGAGCTTTGGACTCTTGAAGAGCCAGGAATGGGGTGCCTTACCGATGGAAGAGCTTCTACAGCATGCCGACGCGGCCCTCTACGCCGCCAAGTCTGCCGGGCGCAACTGCGTGAAAGTCGCAAGCCCAAAGTCATCCTCGGCCGATAGCCACTCGCAAGTCCATTTGCCTGTCCACCTGCGACGCTGATCCTGGGCAAGGACGCGCTCCCGCGAAAAAATTCGTGCTTCGCAAATCCTAATTGCCCTTCGTTACTGGTTTCGCCTGGAGCATCATTTGACGCATCGCTGCCGTGGACCCCGGCGCGCGCTTTTCCCGCCAGGCTTCCAGCCGCTTGCAAGTTTCTTCTATGTTCTGAAAAAGATGCGGATTCTTGAACGCCGCGCGCCACGTCGGAACGATCGATCGCATACGATCCCACACCACCCAAATCTCACCATTGCTGTCGAAAAACAGTTCGTCGTTGATCAGCCCCCGGTTGACGATCCCCGCGACCATGTCCCAGTAGCTGATCACCATGCGGATGTAAGTGTTTTCCTCGCTCCCCTGCGGATACCTCTGCACCATCTCTTCAGGAGATGCCGGATGGAAGTGTTCGACGAACCACGCCCGCGCTTGCCGCAGCCGCGGCTCCCGCCTCATGTCGTACAAGCGTAGCATCAGGTTTACTTCGTCGTAGGTAATCTGCGCCATTGCCGGTCCTCCCCGCTCTAACTCGCCGCGTCGGGCTGGGCTGCTTCCTGCGAGGCAGGGGAAATGCCTGCCAATTCGATGCGGTGCACGCTCGCTATGGGTATACCCTGCTTTTGAAACTCGGCCTGGATGCGCCGCCGCAGCTCGCGCGCGACCTCGTCCTGCCGTGTCGGCGCGGTCCGCACCTGCAATCGTATTGTCGACGAAGTACGGTCAAAGTCTTGCACTCCCAGGATCCGCGGCCCGTCCACCAGCGTTTGCGACCACGCGGGATCGCCCCGCAGAGCCGCCGCGGCGGTCTCAAGCGCCTGCATCGATTTTTCCAGCGGGCTTTCCGGCGCCAGCGAGACGTCCACGAACGCCTGCGACCAGTCGCGGCTTAGATTGCTGACCGTGCGGATCTCGCCGTTCGCGATGGTTACCAGCGCGCCTCGCGCATCGCGGATCACCGTGCGCCGCAGTGTCAAGTGTTCCACCCGTCCGGTGTGGTCCGCGAATTGAATCGTGTCGCCGACCACGTATTGATCCTCAAGTACGATGTAGAAGCCGGTGATGATATCGCGCACCAGGTTCTGCGCGCCGAAACCGATGGCCAGGCTGGCCAGGCCTGCCAGCGTCGCCACGGGCGTCACGTTGATGCCGAACTCCGGCAGCGCGGTTAGTAGCGCGACTCCCCAGACGACTTTGCTGGCCGCGCCGTAGAGCACCCCGGCAAGAGTCCGCGTCTGTTGCTCGCGGATTTGCGCCGCCCGCGCCGGCGATGCAGCTTGCTTGATCACCAAGTTCGTGACCGCGCGGAGGATGCGGTTCACCACCAGCGCGATTACGAAAATCCCAATAAGATGTAGTCCATTGGGAAGCGTCAAATCCAACCACCGATGGAAGGAACTAGGCATGATTTTTACGAGAGGGGGAGTATAACATTGGACGACGCTCGAAGAGGTATCCTCTAGCGCGGCAGTTAGCTGGGCCAACACAAGGGGGTTTTCCGGCCATGGAATCAAGGCGCAATTTTTTGACAAATATGATTGCCGCAGGGGTGCCCGCGGGCATCCTCGCTCTCCTGCCCGCCGCTCAGGTTCCTGGCTCGCGCCCGCAAAACCCTCAGCAACAGAAGGACGACGATTCGAATTCGCCGAAGATCGATCCCAAGCTAGTCCTCGAAGCCAACAAAAAGGAAATTAAGAAAAATGTCGAAAAGCTCTACGATCTTGCCAGCGAATTGAAAGCCGAAGTCGAGAAAACCGATTCTGTGCAGGTGCTCTCGCTGGCTATGCTCCGAAAGGCTGAGGAGATCGAAAAACTGGCCAGGGAAATCAAATCCCGCGCCAAAGGATGAATCTCCGCGCCAGCCTTTCCACGTCCAATCCGGCCTAGCGCCCGCGAATCATACCGGATAGAATGTTAATGTTCATCGCCGTTCCGCGAGTTCCGCCCTCTTGAGAATCGAGGTGCGGCTGCAGCGCGCCAGTAGCTCAGATGGATAGAGCATTAGCCTCCGGAGCTAAGGGTCGGGGGTTCGAATCCCTCCTGGCGCGCCATCTTTTCCAGGTCCGGCCCGGAGACGTGGGTTACACAACGTACCGATCACATCGGTAACAATCTCCATCCGCTCACATCATCATAACCGCTCCCATTCGTGCGTCCTGTCCTCCGCTCCACCACCGCAACTTCACTGCGATTCCTTGCCGGAGGAATGCTCCGCGAAAAAAGTGAGGACGCGGCGGCGGAATTCCTCGGGGAAGAAGCCGTAGGCGGCGGTGTGGAAGGCGCCGGGGACGACCCAGAGTTGTTTGGGGCCGCGGGCGGCGGCGTAAATCATTTCCGAATGGCGGCAGGGGAGCGCGTCGTCTTTTTCGTCGCAAATCAAGAGAACGGGAAATGGGCGGGCGGCGACGGATTTGACCGGCGAAACTTCCGCGACGGGAAAACCGGCGAGTTTTTCGTCGCGATAGAGCAGCGTCCAGGTGCCGGGAGCGAAGATGGTCTTGCCGAGCCAGGGATATTTTCGCAGACCGGCGTAGTCATAGGCCGCTTCGCGGAGATTGGCGAAGGAGGCTTCGGCAACGACAGCTTCGATGCGCGGATCGGCAGCCGCGGATTGCAGCACGATGCCCGCGCCCATGGATTCGCCGAGAGCAAAAATGTGAAGCGGCGCACCCGGGAGCGGATTGGGCGGGCCAACTGGTCCCGGCAACTTCGAGTCTTCCGAGGGTACGAGCTTCCACCTGCCAGTACGAAGTTGCTCGGCGGAATACCTGCCAACTTCGGAGCGGATCAGCGCGTCGATGATGGCGCGGGTGTCGTTGCGTTCTAGCCAGCCGTAAGTGGCGATGGGGCCGCCGCTGGCTCCATGGGCGCGGGCATCCATCATGACGACGCTGTAGCCGGCGCGCAGCAGAAACTCCGAGTGGCCAATGACGCCGATGCGGTTGTCGGCGACGCCGTGGAAGAGGAGGACCCAACTTCCGTTGGGATTCTTCGGGCGGACTTTCCAGCCGCGGAGAAGCGCTCCATCCGGAGCGCGAACGTCGAAATCCTCGCGGGTGGAGCCGGTGACGGCGAGGGAAACGTCGGCTTCGCGGAGAAGGTCGGGCGTCAGCTCGCGGCGAATGGGATGGAGGAAGGCGGGGCCAGCGAGCCAGCCGGCTACCCCCGAGAGCAACGGAGGCAAGAGCAACAAAATCAGCGCAATGCGGATCAGTCTGCGGCGCATGGGTCCTATCCCAAGATACGAGAATGTGGTCCATGGGGTTCGAGTAATCCTTGAGAGTGTACCAAGCCAGGAGTACCCCCCACCCCCCTTGTTTTTGTGAAAGAGTGCGGAAATCATTGAAAACAAAAGAGTTGAGTTTTGCTCTCGTGCAAAAAGGCGCAAAAGAGTGCGCAAGGACATGAAACGAAAGGGGATAGGGGGCAGGAAATGGGGGATAGGAATTGGAAGGCCGGAGGACCCTCCCCCCACTTTTTTCGGAACTGCGCATTCTAAAGGACTTAGACGAAAGAACGTTTGAAGGTTGGAATGTTTGAAGGTTTGAAAGTTGAAGGAAAGAATGCGGGCGGCGGCGTCTCCGCTCCAAGCGCGCGGAGGAGCTTCGATCGGCGCGACGAGGGCAAAATAGAAAGAGCGATAGAGTATGGGAGGCGGGGTGAGACAGGAAGAAAAGCGGTGGCCCTTCGAAGCTCTGGGCAAGCCCTTCGAAGCTCTGGGCAAGCCCTTCGAAGCTCTGGGTAAACCCTTCGAAGCTCTGGGCAAGCAAGCCCCTCGAAGCTCCCTTCGCAGCCCCCTTCGCAGCTCAGGATAAACAGGATAAACAGGGTGAACCACCGCACTCCATAGGCGAGAATGGGCTCGAACTATCAAAGAACATGGTAGCACGGTGGTAACTCTTGTCAAGAATTACTTGTTAGTGATTCGAATGGCCGTGGCAGGATTGACACAGTGGGGTTCAAGTTGGCAGAGGGAAAGGGCTTGCGGGAGGGGTGGGATTCGAAAGAATTGTGGAAATCCGTGGAAAACGTCCTACAGCCACCCGCCTGTCAATCAGTCTTCGAGATCAGCCTCAGTCTCTTCCTCTTTCATCGCCTCGGCTGCAGACAGAGTTTTGACTGGCTTACCCGCAAGGAAATCTTCAACCATTTTGGTCAGGTGTTCCGGAGTAAGAGGATTTTCCGGCAGACCGCTCGCGAGCTTGCGCCCCGGATGGAGGGTGTCCCACTTGGAAGTCCTTTGGGGGCGTCTCTTACCAGGCTGATGGATTCCAAAGCCCTCAATCAAGACATTCCAAACAGGCCTAAACTGCTCGATCAACAGCGACTCACCAAGAGGAATCCAAATATCCTCTGAAACTAGGAACCGACAGCGAAAATCAGAAAGTCGCAGATTGTCGGCTTCGTCGATGGACTGGGCGTGTTCACGAAGTCTTTTGTAAAGGGCTGCGCCAGGAGTTGAGCCTAGGGCAAAACCACCCTTTCGTGAACCGGGCGGAACAGCCTTGCCGATGTAGATGGGAAGTGAAGGATTCTCGCCCGTGTTCTTTACCACCATGGAGCGATAGGTCCGAAAACCTCCTCCATAGTAAATGGCGTATATTCCCGCTCCCTCAAACGTCTCAATAGGAGGAAGTGGACCAATTGGTTTCTTCAAAAGTGCCGTAGCAACACTTTCAGCAAGGTTTCGCTTGTCTAGGGGATTGTAAGGAGGCCCGGCCATTTTCAGAATTCGCCTCCCCTGATAGTGTGGCCATCAATCTGCGAGCGACGACCTCGGCCAACTTCACCGGTACGGCATTCCCAATCTGGCGCATGCTCTCCGTCCAAGAACCAGAAAAAACAAAACTGTCTGGAAACGTCTGCAAGCGTGCGCTTTCGCGGATGGTGAAGTATCTTATGTCTCCTTCATCTGATACAAGCGTATTCTCGCCACCTGGTACGCCATGAACGCCAGCCTTGAGAGTCTTGGATGGCTCATCCAATATGCTGCCGGTATGACCAACATAGCTCCGCGCGCCTGGGATTGTGAAATGGGTTAGTCCGGGTTCCTCGCTTGTGCGTCTGGCGCGGGGCACGTCGAGACCCAAGAATGCATCGCGGACAGTCTTCCAAGGTTTTAGGTCCACGAGGGGTAGAGACCGTTGGAGAGTCACAATCCGTGATCTAGCCTGCTGACTTGGCTCGAGCTGTCGCCTCCTCGTCATCCCATGGCGCTCCCAGTAGGTGCCAGTGCAAAACTGGTCCCTCAACAATGCATCGGGAGAGTGAGTAGGAGAAGGGAACGACCACTCAATCCCTAAGTCGGCCCGAATGGCCACCATGAATAGACGCTCGCGCTTTTGGGGAACGCCAAAATCTGCGGCGTTGAGAACGCGGTGAATCACTCGGTACCAAAGACCGTCTCGCTTTCCTCGGGTGTGGTAACGCTCCAGCCTCGAAAGATGTTCAAGCCACTCCTCACCACCCTTGCGTTGAATCTCCGGGTACATGAGCATGAGCTCGATGTAACCGAAGTACTTCGCAAACGAGGGCCTAGCGAGGCCACGCACGTTTTCAACCAGGACCGCTTTTGGCTTCAGATCTCGAATTGCCCGAACAAGCTCTGGGAACATATTGCGCTCGTCGAGGTGCCCTCTGTGCTTACCTCCAATTGAGAACGGCTGGCAGGGAACCCCAGCGGCAACAAGGTCAATGGCTTTAGGGACGGAGCGGTAGTTAAACAACCGGACATCGCTCTGAATGATCGACCACTTATCCATTCCACATACGCGTCTACGAGCATTCTCACGTAAGGTGTTGCACGCATCGCGGTCCCATTCGATCACAGCGCATGGCAGGAAACCTGCCCGTTCAACACCCAAGGCCAGCCCTCCGGCCCCAGCAAAAAGGTCAACGCTCCGCACGCTATCTCTCCAAGAACGACCTTACAACTCTCTCCAACCGCTCCGCATCTTGCAATTCGCATTCCCAAATCACTTTGACGCTCCACCTGCTTCGTCGAAGTCGAGAGATATTTCTGAGATCACGTAGTCGATTCTGTGAGAGCTTAGGCAACCAGAATTGCAGCTTGGACTTAGGTAGTCTAGCTAGTGGGCAGCCAGGATGCCTGTGCCAAAAGCAGCCGTGAACAAAGATGATTTTTCGTCGCGTCGGAAATACCAAATCGGGCTTGCCGGGCAAATTTGGAACATTTGAACGATATTTCACGCCTGCTGAACGGACGATTCTGCGAACAAAGATTTCAGGTTTTGTGTTCTTGCCGCGAATGAGCGCCATTCGCTGGCTTCTCTCACTCCGAGTAAGAGTGTCCATGTGAAAGAAAAATGCAGCGATCTTTCCTATGCTAACCCAGCAGGAGCGGAGAAACAATCGTGGACTGGGCGGATGAGTGCGCCTTCGGTTGGCCTAGTGGCGGGTTGCCTTAGGCGGTTCGTGGAATTTGAGTTTGGCGGGGACAAAGGAAAACTAGAAACTAGAAGGCAGAGGTGGAGAAAGGCGAAACTAGAAATTGGAACTCGAAAAGAGAAGAGAGATTTCTCCCTTCGGTCGAAATGACGGGTGGGACGGGGAAAACGGGAGCCGGGCTCTCCCCGCGAGGAACGCGGGGAGGCCCCAGAAACCGGGGCAAAGTCCGGCGCTACAAAGCAAATGCGCCGCTTCGGAAAGCGTCCGCTACAACTGTGGAGGCAAAAGGTGCACAGCCAGGAATGGCCGTGCCACTGGGTAGCGGCTCACGCCTAGAACAAGAAGGGGACTAGGCGGCGGGTGCGGCGGATGTATTGCTTGTAGGGGTCGCCGAGGGCGGCGAGTAGAGCGGCTTCTTCGACGGAGATGCGGTAGGCATAGGCGGCGCCCATACAGGCAAGAAGGGCGAGCAGCCCGGCCCAATTTCCGAGCGCGAGACCGAGTCCGACTAAGGTAATGAGAGCGCCAGTATAAGAAGGATGGCGGATGTAGCGATAAGGGCCAGCCTCGACGACCGTTTGGCCCGCATGAACGGCCACATCGTAGGTAAAAAACCGTCCCAAAAGCGACATAGCGTAGAAACGAAAGGCAAGGCCGGCAAGCATAAGAGCGATGCCGACGAAGAAGACGACCGTGCGATGCCACAGGATGGTTGCTTGCGGGAGGATAAAGGAGAGTGCGAAGGCCGATCCCACCGCGAGCCAAAGAAGAGCCATTAGGAGCCGGAAGGAACCTCGATCGCGGGCTTTTGTGGGGTCGCCGGACCGTTTGGTGCGGGAGCCGATGGTTTCCAGGACGATCCACAAAAGATAGGTAGCCCAAAAGATACTCGCGTAGGTGGGTCCGCCGGAGAATGGCAAAGGATGCAAGGAGGACCCTATTGCTTATGAGTGGTGACGAGTTTGGCGGCGGGGGAGGCGGCGCGCTGCTCGGCGCGGCGTTCTTGTTCGACGTGCTGGGTGCAGTCGGCGATTTCGTCGTCGAGGTCTTTGATTTCGCGGGCGAGGTGGAAATTTTGCGGGTCTTTGGCGTAGGCCGCGAAGAGCGAGTTCCTCTTGGCCTTCAAGTCGTCGCGTTTCTTTTTCCAAACACCGGCGGCAGCAACCATGGGTATAACCTCGGAACCAGTGTGCGCTCTTTTGCGGTTTGGCGATATGGGAGCGCAGAGAGGTGCGCGGGTTCGTACACAGGTGATTTTCCCGGGGGCGGCGCTGGAAGGGGAAAAGAGAGGCGCACAGCCAGATGCGATGGTTAAAATGCTGCCAAGCAGGGGCGCAGCATGCTGCGCCCCTGCAAAGGATAGAAAGCTAGGAGCGGAAGAGGACGGATTCGCGCTGGAACATTTTGATGGCGAGGAAGAGGGCTACGGCGGCGTAGAAACAGTTTGAAGCGAAGATAATGGCGATGAGATTCCAGTGGTAAGTGCCGGCGACAAGCTCTTTGCACAGAAGGCTAGTGCCGAGAATCGGGACGAGGGAGAGCTTGGGAGTGAGCTCGACGCCGGGAAGCATGGCGGCGACGGCGGGGATGATGACGACAAAAGTCATCGGTGTGAGATAGCTCTGGGCTTCTTTGTAGGTTTTGGCGAAGAGCGCGATGGTCATCAGGGTGGCGGAGAAGAGGACGGCGATGGGAAGAGCCATGAGGAACACCGAAATCACTGTCTTGGGTCCGAGCTTGAGAATAAGACCTGCAGCAGCCTCGCGGCCACCGGCAGATTGTGAAGTGTAGTGACCCAAGACTGAGAAAGAGACGCCCATCGACAAAACGGAGAGAGCGGCGGTGCCAAGTGCAGCCGTAAGGATCAGAAAAAATTTGCCGAGGACAAGATGCATGCGGGAGATGGGGCTGGAGAGAATGGTTTCCATGGTGCCGCGTTCCTTTTCGCCGGCGGTCAGGTCCATGGAGGGGTACATCGCGCCGGTCATGCAGAGAAGAATGACCATATAGCCGATGATGCCGCCGAAAGCGGCGCCACTGACTTTTTCGGGAGGCGCGACGTTTTCTCTGTTGACCTCAAAGGGTTTGAGCACGGTTTCCGCGAGGTTCTTCGCAGCAAGGCGCTCCTTCACCACTTTGTCGCGATATTCCTTCATGTATGTTTCGATCTTGTCCGACGCAAATTCAGATTTCATTTCTCCTTGATAGTTGAAGATTTTGACGGTGTCTGATTTTTGCTGAGCCACATCGGCTTGAAAACCAGAAGGAATCTCGACGGCGGCGCGGATTTCCTTGTTGATGATCTGGTCTTTCCAGCCGGGTGTCTCCGGGACAATTTCGATCTTGTCGAGCTTCTTGAGCCCTTCGACAACAGTCGGAGAATCTTCGCCACCGCGAAGCATGACTTTGGGGACTTCTTCCTTGGCCTTGCCTACGAGGGCGACAGCGAGCGAGCCAAAGCCGACGCTAAGGACGGGAAAGAGCAAGAGAGGCACGAGTATCGTAGAGATGACGGTACGGCGGTCGCGAAGAGCTTCAGTGAGTTCCTTGCGATAGACAATGCCGACGTTGCGCAGGGACATGTCAGTTGGCCTCCTCGGCGTAAAGGGGAGTGACGACTTTGACGAAGATTTCTTCGAGTTCGTGCTCGGCGTAATTGTCGCGAAGCTGGGCGAGCGACCCTTCGACAAGGAGCTTACCGGACTGAATGATGCCGATGGTGTCGCAGAGTTTTTCGACTTCGCTCATGATGTGGGTGGAGAAGATGACGGTTTTGCCGTTGTCCCGGCACTCGCGGATGAAGGCGGTGATGGTGCGGGCCGTCATAATGTCGAGGCCGTTGGTGGGCTCATCGAAGATCATCACTGGCGGATCGTGGACAAGGGTGCGGGCGATGGAAGTTTTCTGCATCATGCCGGTGGAAAGCTTGTCGCAGCGGCGATCGCGGAAGCCGTTCATGTCCAGGCGATTGAAGATGTCGTCGATGCGCTTTTTCAGGGTTGCTTCGTCTAAACCATTGAGGCGGCCGAAGTATTCGACAAATTCCTGGGCAGTGAGCCTGCGATAGAGAGCGGTAGCGGTGGAGAGGAACCCGACATTGGCGCGGACTTTTTCCGGTTGCTCGACGACGTCGTAGCTGCAGACAATGGCGGTGCCGTCAGTGGGCTCGAGGATGGTGGCGAGCATGCGGAGTGTGGTGGTTTTGCCTGCGCCGTTGGCTCCGAGGAGGCCGTAAATCTTGCCGGGCTGGCAGGTGAAGCTGACGTTATCGGCGGCGCGTATTTCACCGCGCTTCTTGTCGTGGAAGCGCTTGGACAGGCCGCGAGCTTCGATCATCGAAGGACCCCTTGTTGGGAGATGGTGAAACAGGGCACGGAGCGTACACAAGTGTACTACGGGGCGCGGAGGGAAATGTTACCGGGGAAAGAGAAACTGGAAAAGGGAGAATAGAAAATGGCAAACGGAAGATGCCTTGGCCGCTAGCCTTTGTGACAGATGGGGCACTGCTTTGCATCAAACCTATCGGGAGTGACGCGGAACATATTGTTGCACTGGATGCAGACGCGGTGGATGACGGGACTGATGACCGCGGCGGGCGGGGATGATTTGGGCAAGCCCACTGCGGGAGGAGCGACAGTTTTCTCAGGGATGGTCTCAGCGGACATGGGTGGATTTTAGCACGACGGGGTCTTTCCTCGATAGGGAGCAGCCGGCATCCCCGGGATAGAAAAGGCGCATCCTTCCTAGGTGCGAGATGATGGAGCATGTGAATGGGTTGAGAGAGAGCAGGGCGCAAGATAAACAACGCCGGCGAGGAATCTAGGGAAAGCTGCGCTGCTCTTGCTAGAATGAAGTGCCTTGGCGCCTTCCTGACGGGGGTCAAGCAAGCCACGGACAAGAAAGAGAAGCGCTGCGCCTGAGGGATGTGTCCTTGCGCCAACCGAGGCGCGGGAGTGCGCAGCACAGGAGAGTATGGATCGCAGGCTGCGAAACCGGATTTTGCTGTACCTGGCGCTAGCGGGAGTGCTGGCGTACGCGGGGATCAGATTCAGCGAGCGAAAGCCCGTGCCGAAGATTTCGGCGGTGATGCCGATGCGGGAAAACCTGGTGTCGTCGATCAGCAGCAATGGGAAGGTCGAGCCCTTGGCGCCGTACGTGATGCGCGCGCAACTGGACACGTTTGTGGAGAGCGTGCGCGCGACAGAAGGGCAGACGGTGAAGAAGGGGCAAGTGATATTGGAATTGGATGTAAAGGAGGTTGCCGCGAAGCTGTCCGAGGCCAAGAGCAAGCTGCTGCGGGCGCAGGACGATTTGAGCGCAGCTAAGGCAGGCGGCAGAACGGACGAGGCGGCGAAAGTTGACGGCGACCTGGGGAAAGCACAAGCGGAGCGCGAGCGCTTGCAGAAGAATCATGATGTGCTGCTGCGCTTGATCGCGCGGCAAGCGGCGACGCAGGAGGATCTTGCGGCGAACGATCTGGCCTTGACAAAAGCGCAAGCGGAAGTGACGCGGCTGTCGGCGGCCAAGCAGGAGTTCGACCGGAGCGTAAGACTGGATACGGGCCAGGCGGTGCTGCACGTGCAGCAGATTCAAAGCGAAGTGGCGGCGCTGGAAGAAAAAGTGCGGCAAGGCCGAATCACCGCACCCACCGACGGAACGCTCTATTCGCTTGGCAGAAGCGCCGAACTTACGCCATTGAAGGCGGGAGATTACGTGAGAGTGGGCGACTTGCTGGCGGAAATGGCGGACTTGCACAAGGTGCGCGTGAGGGCGTACATCGACGAGCCAGAATTAGGCGCGCTGGAACCGAACCAGGCGGTGAGAATCACCTGGGACGCGCTGCCGAGCAAGACGTGGGTGGGAAAGACGGAGACGGTTCCGAAACAAGTAGTACCGCATGGGTCGCGAAGCGTGGGTGAACTGCTTTGCGCCGTCAACAACGACAAATTGGAACTGCTGCCCAATATCAACGTGAACGTGAGCATCAATTCTCGGGAACGGCTAGGGGTGCTGTCGGTACCGCGAGGCGCGGTGGCCGCGGAGGGCGGAAGGCGGTACGTGTTTGTGGTGAGAAGAAACCAACTGAGCGTGAGCAAATCGACGTTGGAAAAACGTGAGATTCACGTGGGCATAGCGGACGCGACGCGCTACGAGGTGGTGAGCGGCCTCCAGGAAGATGATCTGGTGGCCCTGCCAGGGGACGTGGATTTGCGAGATGGAATGACTGTCACGGTGATAACGACGGAAGTTTTCAATTTCCAGGAACGAAGGAATGGTTAGGCGGAAGAAGCGGCTGCTGGCAGCGCTGTGCATCGCGAGCGCGGCGATGGCGGCGACCAATGTGAGGCAGGAAGCGGGCCTCGAAGCAGCGCGGCAGGCTTACGAGGCCAGCGATTACACGAGGGCCATCCAGTTGCTACAGACGGCCGCGGCCAAAGAACCGCTGAATGGCGAAGTGCAATTGCTGCTGGCGAAGAGTTACTTGGAGCTGCAGGAGCGCGATGCAGCGATCAAGAGCGCGGAGAGGGCCGTGACGATCGACCCGCGGAACTCCATCTACCACGAGTGGCTGGGCAGAGCTTACGGCGAAAAAGCCGATCATGCGGGATGGTTTTCAGCGATGTCGCTGGCAAAGAAAACGCGCAAGGAATTCGAGACCGCAGTGCAACTGGACGGTAGGAATTTTTCGGCTCGGCAGGCGCTGATCGAATTTGATTGCAGCGCTCCAGGCATCGTCGGGGGCGGCGAAGAGAAAGCGCTGCCGCAAATCCAGCAACTGGCGGAGATGGACGACGCCGAATGGCATTACGCTGCGGGGAATTGCCGGCGGCACAAGAAGGATCCCGTGACAGCGGACGAGGAATTTGAAAAAGCGCTGCAGAGCCATCCAAAATCCGCGGAGCTGATCTACGACATCGGGGATCACGCCGTGAAGCGCGGCCAGCCGGAGCGGCTGCTGGAAGTGGCGGAAGTCGGAGAGCGCGTGGCGCCGGGAGATCCGCGCGGAAAGTTTTACCGGGGCGTTGGGCTAGTCCTGAAGCAGCAAAATCCCGAGGAAGCCGAACGATTGCTGAGGGAATACGCGAAGAAAGCCCCCTTGCGAACGGGATATCCGCGGCCGGCCGCGGCCCACGCGTGGCTGGGGCGGCTCTTCGAAGAGCAGGACAAGATGGAAGAGGCCGCAAAGGAATTTGAGAGCGCGGTGAAATTGGAACCCAATAATAAGATGGCGCAGGAAGCTCTGAAGCGGCTGAAGAAGGGCTAAGAGTTTGCGCGGCGGCGGAAAAGTGCGCCCAAAGGCCAATGATGGACATCCGTGAAACGGTCTCCGTGGCGATCGACGCGCTGCGAGCGAATAAACTGCGCGCGATGCTGACGTCGCTGGGCGTGATTATCGGAAGCGCGTCCATCGTTTTGGTAGTCACCGTGGCCCTGACCAGCAAGAAATTCGTGCTTTCGCAGATCGAGAGCGTCGGCTCAAACCTCGTATGGGCGGAGCTGGTGCAAAGGCCTGACAAGCCGCAGCCGCTTAGTTATGAAATGACAACGGCGGATCTAGAGGCGGCCAAAAGCATCCCCAACGTGGTCGAGGTGGCGGGAACGCGGGAACTTCCGATGGCGGTGATTGCCGGCGGAGTGGAGCGTCCGGTGAACCTGGTGGGAGTGACGGAAGGGTATCAAACGATCCGGCGGCTGCTGATCCTGCGCGGACGGTATTTCGACTCGGCGGACATGGAGATGCGCAGCAAGGTGTGCCTGATCACCACGCAACTTTCGGACCGTATCTTCGGGCAGGACAATCCCGTCGGGAAATCCGTTCGATTGGGAGAGCTGACGTTCACGGTGATCGGCGTATTCCGCGAGCGCGTGGAGACTTTCGGGCTTTCCGACATCTCAGAGATCACCGCAATCGTCCCCTTCACGGTGATGAAGTACTACACCGGCCTGGAAGTGGTGCGCTTGCTGGACGTGCAAGCGGCGCGGTCCGAAGATGTACCATCCGTCGAGCGGAAGTTGGGCCAACTGTTGCGGAGCCGGCATCCGGCTGAGGCGGAATACAAGGTGCAAACTCTGAATGCAATTCTGGGGATAGCGAGGGAAATCTCGCTGGCGCTGACTATTGTGCTCATCGTGATCGCGTTTATTGCACTGGTGATCAGCGGAATCGGGATCATGAACATCATGTTGGTGACGGTGACGGAACGGACGCGGGAGATCGGCATCCGCAAGGCTATTGGGGCGACGCGGCGCGAGATCATGTACCAGTTCTTGATCGAATCGTTCGTGATCAGCGGGGGAGGGGCAGTGATCGGGATTCTGATCGGTATTGCGGTTCCCGTGGTCGTCCAACTTCTTCTCTTACCGGCAAATTTGCGGGTTCCGGTCTCGGGGCTCAGCGTGGTGATCGCATTTGTGGTGTCGTGCTCCACGGGGCTTTTTTTCGGGTACTTGCCTGCGAGCCAGGCAGCGAGCCTGCAACCGGTGGAATCGCTGAGATATGAATGACGCAGAGAGGGGTTAGGGGCCAGGGAATAGGGGATAGGCAAGAAAACTGCGCCACCGGTGGCGGATGGCAGCCCTTTTTGGTTTTGTACCAACTGAGTCTTGACTCTTAGTGTAGGGATTCGTGTAGCGGGACTTTGCAAGAGAATGTTGAGGCGCGCTGACGAAAATTGGAGGCGGCGAAGGAGCATGAAAATGCAATTACTGCGAGGCGTTGAGGGGATGACGGCTTTGCTGATGTTGTGCGGCGCGGTGTGCGCGCAAGAGCCGCCCGCGCCGCAAGCGAGCCAGCCCGCGGTGCAGGAAGCACCGAAGGATGCGCCAGCGGTGGCGCTGACGCTGAAGCGCGCGATTGAGCTGGCGCTGCAAAACAGCAAAGAGATCCAAGTGGCGAAGATTCAAGCGAGCGTGGCGGATCACGCCGCGCAGATTACCAAGGCGCAGTTCATGCCGAATCTGTACGCCGGTTCCGGCCTGGGATACACGAACGGCATACCGGAAACGCCGGGTGGCCGCGCGCCAGCGATCTTCAGCGTGTCGTACACCGAACAAGTTTTCAACGAGCCGCTGCGGGGACAGGCGAAAGAGACGCAGGAGCAGTCCAAGGCACAGAAGATTGTGCTGGAAGATGCGAAGAACAGTGTGATCACGCGAACGGCGATGGCCTATCTGGAACTAGGGAAGGTTAGGCATTCCCTGGAACTGCTGCGGAAGGAGCAGGAGAGCGCGGAAAAAATCCTGCAAGTGACGCAGGAGCGGCAGGGGGAAGGATACGAACTGCCGGTGGAAGTGACGAAAGCGCAGCTCACAAAGGCACAGGTGGTCCAGCGAATCTTACAGCTCGAGGGCCGGGAAGACGAACTGGAGGTTTTTTTGAGATACCAGCTAGGGCTTTCGGATACGCAGGCCATCGAGGTCACGCCGGAAGAGCTTCCGGGGGAAGCCGAGCAGGCGGGAGATAACCTGGTGGCAATGGCGATGACGCATAATGCCGGCTTGCAACTCGCGGCGTCGGACGTCCGCGCGAAAGAGTTCCGGCTGAAGGGTGAAAGGCGCGGGTACTTCCCGACGCTGGAACTCGTCAGCATTTATAGCGTGCTAGGGAAGTTCAATAACTACGCGCAGTTCTTCAATCACTTTCAGCGGAACAATTTCAATGCCGGCATAGACATGCGCCTGCCGATTTTCAGCGCGCAGACAAAAGCGGCGGTGGGGTTGGCGAAAATTAACCTGGAAGCGGCCAAGGTCAACCTGACGAACAAGAGAACCGAGTTGACCGCCGACGTGCGGCAAAAGACACGCCGAGTGCGCGAGAGGGATGCGGCGAAAGAAGTGGCGCGGCTGGAACTACAGCTCGCGCAGCAAAACGTGGCCGTGTTTCAATCGCAGTTTGCCGAAGGGAAGTTGAATCTTCGCGAGGTCGAGAAGGCCAGGCTGGAAGAGAACGAAAAGTGGATGGCATATCTGGATGCAAATTTCCAGAAGCAGCAGGCGCAACTGGATTTGCTGAAGACGGCGGGAATGTTGGATAAGGTGTGGCAGTGAAGAAGTGACTGGTGATTCGTGACCCCGACAAGGCCGGGGCAGGCTGGTGACCGGTAATGTTCGATCGGGAGAGTCTGGGCGTGTTCTCGGAAGCAGCGAGAAAGCTCGATAACGGATTCGCAAGACTGCCTGCATTTCGAAATCAAACGCCGGAAATGGCCCGCCTCGCGGAAGTGCTGTGTGCGACGGCGGAGCGGCTGCAAGACAACTATCCTTATTTTCATCCGTTGTACGCGGGACAGATGCTGAAGCCGCCGCACCCAGTGGCGCGGCTGGCGTATGCGCTGGCCATGTGGATCAACCCGAACAATCATGCACTGGATGGCGGGCGGGCAACGTCGGCGATGGAAAAAGAAGCGGTTGCGGAGATCGGCGGGATGTTTGGATGGAAGAGTTTTCTGGGGCACCTGTGCGGCGGCGGGACGATGGCCAATCTCGAGGCCCTGTGGGTAGCCGGGCAAATGCACCCGGGGAAGAAAATTCTCGCCAGCGATCAGGCGCACTATACACACGGGCGGATTAGTGGAGTTCTGCGGTTGCCGTTCGAAACGGTGCAGTGCGATTCGAGAGGCCGCATGGACGTCAATTTGGCGGCGAGGCGCGTAGAGCACGGGGATGTGGGAACTGTTGTCGCGACCATGGGCACTACGGCAACAGGAGCTGTAGATCCGCTGCCGGAGATTCTGGCACTTGGCGAAAGACACCGATTCCGGGTACATGCGGATGCGGCGTACGGCGGCTATTTTGCGCTCACGGGAAATCTTGAAAGAGACGCCACGCAGGCTTTCGCGCGGATCGGAGAAGCGGATTCGATTGTTATTGATCCGCACAAACACGGTTTGCAGCCCTACGGTTGTGGCTGCGTGCTTTTTCGTGACCCTGGTGCAGGCCGACTGTACAAACACGACTCCCCTTACACTTATTTCAGTTCCGCCGAGCTGCATTTGGGGGAGATCAGCCTGGAGTGCTCGCGGCCGGGAGCCGCGGCGGCGGCCTTGTGGGCGACGCAGAAATTGCTGCCTCTGAAAAAGGGCGGCGAATTCGCGCGCGGGTTGGAACGCGGAAGGAAAGCCGCGCTGGCGCTCTACGAAAAGCTGCGCGCGGATGCGCGATTTGTAACTGCCCTTGCTCCGGAATTGGACATCGTGGTATTTGCGCCAAAAGCCGCGAGCGTCAGCGAGGCTTCCGTTTTGAGCCGTAAGCTTTTCGAAGCGGCCGCGAAGCGCGATCTGCATTTGGCGGTAGCGGAATTGCCGGTGCAATTCTGGGCAGAAAACGCGGGCGGGATGAAGCGCGATCGAGAAACACTCACTTGCCTGCGCTCCGTGCTCATGAAACCGGAACATTTCGATTGGATGGACCGCATCTGGGATTTGCTCTCCGTGTCCGCGGACGAGATTCTGGGCGCCATTCACTGATTGCCCGGCAAAGCCTGCAAAACCCATTCCATGAAGGCTGACACCCATTTTCCCCCAGGGAACATCCAATCAGAGAACGGTTTGTGGGCACAACGAAATCAGGTAAACTGGTAGCTACGGACGGGAGTGCAAGGTGCCTGTATATCTGCGCGCCCTTCCTTACACAGGCTATAAGCACAGAACCCAGTTCTCTGAAACGGCCAGGAATATAAAGAGAAGGCTGAGGGTGAAGAATGCCGGATGTAATGAAGACTTTGCTGTTGAATCCGCCGAGTTTTGAGAACTTCGACGGCGGTGCCAGTTCGCGGTGGCCCGCAACGCGCGAGATTGAATCTTATTGGTTCCCGGTTTGGCTGACGTACCCCGCGGGAATGATCCCCGGCAGCAGGCTGCTGGATGCATCTCCTCACAAAGTGAATTGGCAACAGACCATCCAGATCTGCAAGGACTACGAATTCCTGATCCTGTTCACGTCCACGGTGGGTTTGGAAAGCGACGTCAAGCTCATCCGGAAGATTAAGGAAGCTAACCCGGGCTTGAAGATCGCTTTTGTCGGGCCAACCGGGCACATCAAGCCCGATGAGACGCTGAACGCCAGCGCGGACATCGATTTCGTGACGCGCGGAGAATTCGATCATTCGGTGGTGGAATACGCGCACGGGAAACCGCTGAGCGAGATTATGGGCGTCAGCTACCGAAAAGACGGCAAGATCGTGCACAACGCCGAGCGCCCGCAGTTGCACACCGAGGAGCTGGACGCGCTGCCGTTTGCCACGGACATTTACAAGCGCGACCTGGAAATCGAACGCTACAACGTGCCGTTCCTGCTGCACCCTTTTGTGTCGTTCTATACCACGCGCGGATGCCCGGCGCTCTGCACGTTCTGCATGTGGCCGCAGACGATTTCGGGACATGCCTGGCGGACGCGCTCGACGGAAAATGTGGCACGGGAAGTGAAGCAGGCCCTCGGACACTTCCCGCAGATGAAAGAGATTTTCTTCGACGACGATACCTTCAACATTCGCAAGGACCGCGTGCTTGATCTTTGCGCCAAGTTCAAGCCGCTGAAGTTCCAGTGGTCCTCGACGGCGCGGGTGCATAGCGACTACGAAACGGTAAAAGCGATGGCGGATGGCGGAGCGCGGCTGTTTATCGTGGGCTTTGAATCCGGCGACGCGCAAATCCTGAAGAACATCAAGAAGGGCGCGACGGTCGAGATGGGCCGTGCCTTCATGAAGAACTGCCGCAAAGCCGGAGTCAAGGTGCACGGCGACTTCATCATCGGCCTGCCGGGCGAGACCAAAGACACGATCCAGAAGACCATCGACTACGCGAAGGAACTGGATTGCGAGACCATCCAGGTTTCGCTGGCGCACGCCATGCCCGGAACGGAATTGCACGACAGCATGGCGCAGCAGGGCTTCCTGAAAGTGGAGGCGCTGGCGGATTCCGGCGGCCATCAATTGCCGCATATCGAGTACCCGCACCTCTCCAAGACAGAGATGATGGCAGGCGTAAATCGCTTCTACGATGAGTATTACTTCCGGCCCAAGGTGGTGTGGCGCATCGTGAAGGAAGCGCTGTGGGACAGCCACGAGCGCAAACGGCTGTACGACGAAGCGACGGAATTCCTGAAGTTGCGCGCGGAGCGCCTGAAATGGGTGCGCAAGGGTGGCGATTTCGACAAGCCTATGGTTTCCGTGCCGGGGACGTCCACGGCGTCCGGAAACGACTGACCCCCGCAAAATGTCTAGCGAGAGAAGGCTGCGAATCAAGACGCTGATCATGGTCTTGGCGATGGTAGTGTGTGCCAATGTCGGAGACCTGCTGCTAAAGCGCGGGATGTCGCAGGTCGGCGCGGTCCAACTGACGGCTTCGGGACTGGCGCAAGCGTTCCGCTTCACGGTGACGAACGGAACGATCTGGGGGGGGATTTTCTTTTTGACCGGCTTCATGGTGAGTTACACGACCGTGGTTAGTTGGGCGGACTACAGCTACGTAAAGCCCGCGAGCGCGTTTGGATATGCTTTACTCACTTTGCTGGCGGTTGTTTTTCTACACGAGTCGGTTTCGCCGCGGCGCTGGGTGGGTGTCGTCCTGATTTGCGCGGGTGTGCTGCTGGTCGGCCAAACCAAACCACGAACTACCGCGGTGGCCCGCGAGGCGGTGGGGTGATGCGCGTCATTCTGGCGCTCGCGGTCTTGATTCTCGGCAGCACCGGCGGCGAGATCGCCATTACGCACGGGATGAAAGCGACTGGCGAGCCGGCTCGGTTGCGGCCGCTGGCACTGCTTCAGTTCCTCGGGCGGACCGTGCGCAATGGATGGTTCTGGGCGGGCGTGCCGCTGATGGCTCTGTCCTTTTACTCGCTGCTGATATTGCTTTCCTGGGAGCCCATCAGTTTTGTGATTCCCGCCTCGGCGCTGAGTTACGTGGTCGGCACGCTGGGCGCCAAGTACATCCTGGGCGAGCAGATTAGCCCCGGGCGGTGGGCTGGCGTACTGTTGGTCTGCGCCGGCGTGGCGTTGGTTGCGGTGGGCTGACTCCCCAGAGCGCGGCGCAGGAGTTTTCTTCCCAGGACGAACGAGTTCGCATGATGCTGCACTTCGCGATGTGGCGCGATGCCGTGTTGCTGCTGGCGGCGACTCCGCTGGTTTATTACGCGCTGGCCACGATGGCCGCGCTGCGATTCTTCCGGCGCGCGCGCGCGCGAGTCCTGCCGAATTACACTCCAGCCGTAAGCGTCCTCAAACCGGTGCTTGGCGTCGACTTCGCGTCGCACGAAAATTTCTCCAGTTTTTGCCTGCAAGATTACCCGGAATACGAGATTTTGTTTGCTGTCAACGGCGAGGCCGACCCGGCGGTGCCGCTGATCCGCCGGATCATCGCGGATTTTCCCGAGCGCAACATCCGCTTGCTGGTGGGTGCCGAGCATCTTGGCGCAAACCGCAAGGTCAGCAAGCTGGCGCGGCTCGCGCGCGAAGCGCGCCACGAAGTGCTGGTGCTGACGGATGGCGATGTGCGCGTGGGACCGCATTATTTACGCGAAGTGACTGCTCCGCTTGCGGGCCGCCGTATCGGCGCGGTAACTTCTTTCTACCGCGGCATTGCCGAGAAAAATCTCGGCGCGGAACTCGAAGCCGTCGGCGCTTCCAGCGATTTTTTCGCCGGAGTCTTGATGGCCGCGTGGATGGAAGGAATCACCTTCGCGCTGGGAGCTTCCATCGCCACGACCAAGGAATGGCTCGGCAAAATGGGCGGCTTCGAAACCATTGCCGATGCGCTTGCGGATGACTATGAACTTGGCCATCGCATCGCCAAGGCCGGCGGCGAAATTGTGCTCTCCCGCGAAGCCGTCTGGACCGTGTATCCGGCACAAACCCTGCGCAGCTTTTGGGACCATCAAGTGCGCTGGGCGCGCACGGTGCGCTTGTGCCGGCCGCTCTCCTATATCGGGCTTCTTTTTACGCAAGGGCTGCCTTGGGCTTTGCTTGCCGCGCTCGTCGCCCCGGCGAAGTGGATCGCGGGCGCCTATCTGCTGGTGTACGTCGTCCTGCGTTTTGCGATGGCCTGGACGGTGGGGATTTGGGGCGTCGGCGACGAACTCCTGCGCCGCAAGCTTTGGCTCGTGCCGCTGCGCGACGCGATCCACTTCGTGGTCTGGCTCGCAAGTTTTGGCTCGAACCACATCCGGTGGGGCGGCATCGAATACGTGATTCGCCAAGGGCGAATGGTGCCCCTCGCTGGTGGCAAGAACACCGCGGCGAAGCCCGCGGAACACATCCCGCGATCGTAGAATCTGGGATGGACGTTGCCCGGCGCGCGGTTGACGGTTACGGTAAACGCGATTAAATTAGATAGTACAATCGTGGCGCCTCAATATCGGCGACGCGCTGCGATTCGTTTTTCCTCGCCACGGATGGGAGATCGTCCAACGGTAGGACTCCAGATTCTGGATCTGGCTATCTAGGTTCGAATCCTAGTCTCCCAGCCAATTTCTTTCTCTCTTCTCCATTCATCACTGGCAAGCTGGAACGACACAATCATGAAACACAAATTCTCGGGTGATTATGCGAAGGAGCAGCGCGTGAAGCTCTCGCGCTCGGCCCGCACATCGTCGCCGCGCAGCTCGCGCAACGCGTAGCTCACAAATTCGGCGGTGACTCTCTTGCGCCAGGTCATGTCGAAATCCGTGTTGTCGAGCGGCTTGGCGATGCGCGCTGCGAGCGCGGCGGCTTCCGCGATGGCCTGCGCATTCAGGGGACGGCCCAGCAGCGATTTTGCCGCATCCGTAGCGGCCAGCGGGCGGCAGGCGGAGGAGCCCACGATGATGCGGGCGTCCTCGATCACGTTATCTTTTGAGAGGCGCGCCGCCGCCGCGACGGACAGCACCGGAAAATCAAACGAGCCACGGCGACGGAGTTTCCAATACGTGCTCCGCCATCCGTGCAAAGAATCCAACAAGACGTCCGCCAGAATTTCGTCGGGTCTGCGCTTGATGTAGTCGATGCCATCATTATTATAGAGGTCCGCGAGCGCGACTTCGCGTTCTCCGGAACGCGATACGAGGCGAACCCGCGCCCCGAGCGCCATAAGGGCCGGGCCCGTGTCCGTCGAAGAGACGGCCATGCACTTCGAGCTTCCCGGCGCGACCCAGCAGATCGTGCCGTCTTTTTTCAGGCAGAAATCGATCGACTTTCTCCACTCGTAGCTTTGATCGTAGTAATTGCAGCGCGTGTCCAGGCAAATGTTTCCGCCGAGCGTGGCCATGTTGCGGATTTGCGGAGTGGCCACCAGGGAAGCCGCTTGCGCCAGCGCCGTCCATCCGTTTCGAAAGCGCGGATCCTCTGCGATATCGGAGAGCGTGAGGCAGGCGCCAAGCCGTGAACCGGAAGCGCTCATCTCCACCCGGTTTAAGCTTTCAATATGGCGGAGGCTCATCAGCGTTCGCGGTACCTGTTGCCGCCGTTTCATGTTCGGCAGCAAGTCCGTCCCGCCCGCGAGCGGCATGGCATTGGCTCTCTCACCGTCGAGAATTCGTGCGGCTTCTTCCAGCGTGCGCGGCGCTCGAAATTCGAAAAGAGGCAGCCGCATCATGGCGCGAGCACCTTCTCTTTTTCGCGGCGGTGTTTTTCGCGCCTGGGGACATCGTTCACCGCGTTGCCGTCTCCGCCTTCCCAGGGTGGAGGCACGCGCAGAGCTTCCGGCCAATTGACTTGCGGGAAATGAGTCGGTCCAAAACGCGGCTCGCGTCCCGCGTTCTTTTCGGCAAGCGCCTTCATGATCTTTTCCGGAGTGATGGGAATTTCATCGATCCGCACTCCAACGGCATCATATACGGCGTTGGCCACCGCGGGCATAATCGGCAAGAGCGGGCCTTGGCCGACTTCCTTCGCGCCAAACGGGCCGCGCGGATCAGGCTCTTCAATCAACTCGGTGATTACGTCGGGCATGTCCAGCGAGGTCGGGCTCTTGTATTCCAGCATCGAAGGAAATTTGTGCACCAGCGCGCTAGAGAGTTTCTTCGGAAGCCGCCGGAATTCCTGCTCTTCCATGAGCGCTTCGCCGAGACCCATGTACACACTGCCTTCGACCTGACCGCGCACAAGAGGCGGGTTCAACGCGCGGCCGATGTCGTGCGCAATCCAAATTCTCGGGACGGTGACCCAGCCGGTGACCTGGTTCACTTCCACTTCAACGACAGCAGCGGAATAAGAGTAAGTGGGAGACGGCCCCACCCCGCCGCCTTTGTAGAGTGCCGGAGATTTTGGCGGAGTGTAAGAGCCGACAGGGCCAATCGTGCCGAAGCGAGCTTCGGCGAAGCAAACTGCCTCCTGAAACGTGAAACCCTTTTCTGGCGCGGCAGAATCGAAGACGCGTTTGCCGGCAAAACGCAGCCGTTCCTTCGGCACTTCCAGTTTTTCCGCAACGGCGTCGGCAATAATCGCTTTCCCGCGTTCCGCGGCCTGCAATGCCGCGTTTCCGGCCATCAACGTAACGCGGCTTGAGTACGATCCCAGGTCCACGGGTCCGAGGTCGGTGTCGCCGGTGAATAGACGAATGTCGAACGTGTCGATGCCCAGGACTTCGGCGACGATTCCCGCGAGAACATCATCCGATCCTTGCCCGATTTCCGTCGCGCCGCAGAAGAGACTAACCCCGCCGCTGCGGTCGAATTTCAGTTGCACGCCGGAGTGCGGCATTTTATTCCAGTAAATCGGAAGTCCTGCCCCGGTCAGATAGGCGGAGCACGCCAGGCCCACGCCGCGGCCTGCGGGGAGTTTGTGAAATTTCTCCTGCCAGCCGGAAACCTTGACAACGCGGCGAATGCATTCGGCAAGATTCACGGTTCCCAGGCGGAAGAAATTCGCCGTCACTGCGTTGGAAGATTCCACGATGCGGAGCCGCAGATCTGCCGGATCAATCTTCAATTTCTCTGCGATCTTGTCGAGTTGGACTTCCTGACCGAAGCGCGGCTGCGGCGTGCCGTGCCCGCGCTTAGGCCCGCAGGGCGGTTTGTTGGTGAAGGTGCGGCAGCCTTGGTAGCGATAACGCGGGATGTGGTAGGTAGTCGTCTGCAGCGCGCCCGCGTAAAACGTGCTGGCGACTCCGTACGAACCATAGGCGCCGCCGTCAATCAACGTCTGGAGATGCATTCCCGTAATCGCGCCGTCCCTTTTGACGCCGGTCTTGAATTTCATCAGCACGGGATGGCGGCCGCGGTGGCAATAAAAAACTTCTTCGCGCGTCAGGCAGATTTTGACGGGGCGGTCGAGCATCAAAGCGGCCTTGGCGACAACAATTTCATGTTGGAAGGGGTCGCTCTTTCCTCCGAAACCGCCGCCGTTCGGCGTGGCGATCACCCGAATATGCGCGGCTGGCATTTCCAGGACCTTGGCCAGCGCGCGATGCACGTAGTGCGGCGTTTGCGTGCTGGACCAAATCGTCAGCTTTCCTTCCGGGTCCTTGATGGCCACGGCGGCGTGCTGCTCGATGGGAAGATGGGTGCTCCCCTGGTAAAAAAATGTGTCCTCAAAAATCTCATCCGCTTCGGCAAAACCTTCTTCCACGTTGCCGAACTCCAGCGCAACGAGTTTGTGAATGTTCCCCTCTTCGCCATATTCGTGGATTCGAGGCTCGGGAGTCGCAAGCGCTTCCTCGGGACTGGAGATCGTCGTCAGGATTTCATAGTCGACGTCGATCAAGTCCAGCGCTTCGAAGGCCGTCAGCTCCTCGCGCGCGATGACCGCCGCAACCGGATCTCCAACATGCCGCACGCGATCGACACACAGAGCTTGCTCGTCCTGGCTGACGGGAAGAATTCCGTACTGTATCGGAACGTCTTTTCCAGTTAGTACGAGATACACTCCCGGGTGCGCGGTGGCGCGCGACGTGTCGATTTTTCGGATGCGCGCGTGCGGATGCGGAGATCGCAACAGCTTGCAATGCGCCATGCGCGGCAAGAAAATGTCGTCGGCGAACCGCGTTTGGCCGGTCACCTTCGCGCGGGCATCGACTCTGCGCCGGGGAACACCAATCACGCGAAGCTCGTCGCTGTTGGCTTTGAGAGCGTCAGGCGGTGCCGTTCGCGAATCTTTTCTATTCGCCATGCACGCGCCTTAGCAAAGATTCGCGCCCACTCTGCGCCATTTACGCTCCAGAATTCTCTTGCGCCGTAATCTTCAGCACCGCGGCTTCAACGGCTTCGAAAATCTGAAGATAGCCCGTGCACCGGCAAAGGTTTCCGGAAATCGCTTCGCGGATTTGATCGCGAGTGGGATGAGGGTTCTGATCCAGCAGAGCCTTCGCGGTAACTAAAATCGCCGGCGTGCAATAGCCGCATTGCGCCGCTCCGAGATCGGCAAAAGCATCCTGCAATGGATGCAACTTTCCATCTTCTCCGAGCCCTTCGACCGTCAACACTTGCTTTCCACCGCATTCGAGCGCCAGCACCAGGCAGGAAAGCACCGCCTTGCCGTCCAGCAGAACGGCGCAGGCGCCCCATTCTCCCAGCTCACAGCCGTGCTTCGTGCCCGTATGATCGAGGTCTTCGCGCAAGACCTCCAGCAAAGTCTTATACGGCGCGAAAGAGACATCCGTCTCTTCACCGTTCAGCGTGAATCGTATCTGCGCTGTCTTTTGCGATTCGATGGGCAATGTGGCCAAGTTCAATCACCTCGCCGAGGCTTTAGGGCAGCGCTCTAAAATCGTCAGTGGCCGCGTGGATTGCATCGTTCGCCGCTGCGTTGCCCGTCCTGCTGAAAATAGTCTAACGCGGAAACAGCCGCGCCGCGTTGTCGTACAAAATCTTGCGCTTCGCCGTCGCCGCAATCGGCAGAGCGTTGAACTTCGCCATGTTCCCTTTGATCGCCGGAACGCCCGGACCAGGCCAGTCCGTGCCCCACAAAACCTTGTCGGCCACATCCTCGATTCGCGGAAAGTACTCCATCAACTTCTGCGGGGGAATCCCCGAAATATCCATGTACATATTCTTGTGCCGGCGAACTAGGAAAAACGCCTCGTTCATCCACAACGGCCTGCCGCCATGCGCAAGAATAATCACCAGCTCCGGATAGTCAATACAGACATCATCACAGAGCATCGGTTGCGCGTGCAAATTTCTCGCGCCTGGAAAAATCGAAGTCCCCGTATGAATCATGATCGGCATGCCGTGCGCCTGCGCGCGTTCATAAACCGCCGCCAGACCGCGGTTACCGTCCATGTAATCGTTGGGCGAAAGCGCCTGGTGAGACGGGTGCATCTTGATGGCGCGAATCCCAAGTTTTGCGAGACGGTCCACTTCCGCTCCCGCATCGGCAACCGTCCCCGGAAGCACCCCGCCGAAAGCAATCAGTCGATCCGGGGCCGCGCTGCAATACTTCGCGCTCCAGTCGTTTACTTCCGGAGTGAACCCGATAATTTTTGGCGCGACATAATTGATCAGCCCCGCGCGTTCCACTCCCAGAGCATCCAGAAACGCGAGAAATGCTTTCGGATCGGCGCAATAGCGTTCCACATCGGCGTAGTCCTTGCGCCCGTGCTTCATCAATTCATGGGCGGACGGTTTCATCATGTGATACGGCATGATGTGCACGTGAATGTCGATGATCGGTTCCAGGGATCGCCGCCCTTCGCAAAAGCTTGCGCCTTCGCTCGCGCGAGCTAATTAAAGCGCACGTACTCAAAGTTCAACGGCTGATTGTTGACCCCGCGCGCTGGCGGAGCAATCCAATTCGCAAACTTGCCCGGCTCCACTACCCGCCCGCTCATCAGCGATTGGACGTAGGCATAATCCTTCGAATTCGGCAGCCAGTCGAATTCGTGTTTCTTCCACGCCTCTTCGCTCAAAACTTCTCCATCAGGGCTGATGAAGTGCCCCGCAAAATTGCCGATCGCCCGATGGAACCCTTTGTGCGGCAAGGTCAACCGGAAGGCAATGCCCGCGTTATCGATGACCCGCTGCCAGCGGCCCACTCCATCGGCAATCTCATCGATGTAGTCATCGCGCAAACGTTCGTTTAGCGCCGTCAACGCCGCCACGTTCTTGGTGATTATTTTTCCGCCCACAACTTCGGAGACTGGGTGTTCCGCTTCCGCCAGCACGTGGTCGTCTTCCAGCTTCGTTTCGCGGAAGCGCCCTTTCAACCCGCTGGTGTAATAATTCGCCGCGTTCGAGGAAACATCCGAGCCGTAAAGGTCCAGCGTTACGCTGTAATGAAAGTTCAAGTATTTCTGTATCGTCTGCAAATCGATCACGCCGAGCGCTCGCACATCCGAAGGATCTTCAACCTTGTTTTCCTTCATCACCTCGCAAGTCCGCTGAATAATGCGCCCAACTCCCGTCTCGCCCACAAACATATGATGCGCTTCCTCGGTCAGCATGAACCGGCAGGTCCGCGCCAGCGGATCGAAGCCGGATTCCGCCAGGGCGCAAAGCTGGAACTTTCCGTCGCGGTCGGTGAAAAACGTAAACATATAAAAAGCCAGCCAGTCCGGCGTTGGCTCGTTGAAAGCGCCGAGAATGCGCGGATTATCCGCATCTCCGGATCGCCGCGCCAGCAAGGACTCGGCTTCCTCGCGGCCATCGCGCCCAAAGTACCGGTGCAGCAAATACACCATAGCCCACAGGTGACGTCCTTCTTCGACGTTCACCTGAAAAATATTTCGCAGATCGTACATCGAAGGACAAGAAGCCCCCAGCATCCGCTGCTGCTCCACGGAAGCTGGCTCGGTGTCTCCCTGCGTCACGATCACGCGCCGCAAAGTCGAACGATATTCCCCGGGCACCTCCTGCCACGCCGCCTGCCCTTTGTGAATCCCGAAATTCACTTCGCGCTTCTCATCCCGCGGCTGCAGGAAAATGCCCCAGCGGTAATCCGGCATCTTCACGTAGCCGAATTGCGCCCAGCCGTCCGGTTCCACGCTGATGGCCGTTCGCAAATACACTTCGTAGTTGTGGCTCTCGTTCGGCCCCATGTCGTACCACCAGCCCATGTACGCGGGCTGCCAGTGTTCCAACGCGCGTTGCAACACCCGGTCTCTGCCCAAATCGACGTTGTTCGGAATTTTTTCCGTGTAGTTAATCATCGCGATCTCCTCGGCAGTCCAGGCGCAAGCCCGTCCATCAAACTCTTTCCCAATTGAATTTTACCGGCGCTCCCGTTCCATACACTTTCAGTGCCCCGCTCGCGCCGACAGCGTTGGGACGGACGAAAATCCAGTTTTGCCACGCGGACAGCCGGCCAAAGATTCGTGTCTCCAGCGTCTCTCCCGGTCCAAAGCGCAGATTCGCTTCGAGCCCCGTTAGCGCGTCGGGCGATTGCGCGGCGCGTGATTCAATGGCTTGACGGATTTCGTCTTCCCAGTCGAGATCATCCGGCGCGGCGCTAACCAGCCCCGCGTCAAGCGCTTCGTGCGCCGAAAGCTTTCTTCCAATCTCGCCGCGCAGCCGCGTCATCTGCGTCTCATCGCCATAAAAGCGTGCCGACAGCCGGGAAAGTTTGTTGACCATCGGCAGCGGCCCGAAGTTCATTTTCGAAAGCGCCATCGTCGCGGCGCTTTCGCCTTCCTGTGTATCGCGCATGTAGATGCGGTCGGCGGCAAGAGCCAATTCCAGCAGCGTGCCGGCAAAGCAGGATCCCGGCTCAACGATGGCATAGATGGAACGCGACGTGACGTCGATCCGCGCAAACGTCCGCCGCATCATTCCCAGAACTTCGCGAACGAACCAATTCTCCTGGTGCTTCAAAATAAATTCGTCGCTGGCGAGAACGGCGTCCGGATTTCCCGTGGTCTTGATAATCCACAACCCCAAATCAAGTTCGCTGGCGCGCAAAGTCAGAATCGCGTCATCCAGCTCCCGCGCCATTTGCAGCGGCCACCAATTCGCACCAGCAGTATTCACTTTTTCCAGGGTACTTTCGGCAGCCGATTCCGGAGCGCGTACTGTTATCGTTGCCGTGCGCGCCTCGCGGTTACATTGCACGTCGACATACTCGTAATGCAGCCCTGCCGTGTCGATCGCGCGTTTCAGTGGCGTTAAAGCCAGGCCTTTTGCTCCCGCAGGGCGATCGCTCTCCGCCGCAAGTTTCAACGCGCGTTGTTTGATGTGCTCGGCAAACTGCTGCGGCTTAACCGCTTCATCGACCAGCCGCCACTCCTTCGCTCTTTGCCCGCGAACGCCATCCGCGTTGGTGCAGAACATGTCCGCATGGTCCCGGCGCACTTTGCGCTTGTCCGTGATCCGGGTCAGTCCGCCCGTTCCCGGCAAAACGCCCAGCAACGGCAGCTCCGGCAGGCTGACCGCCGAAGACCGGTCATCCACAAGAACGATTTCATCGCAAGCCAGCGCCAATTCGTAACCGCCTCCCGCCGTCGTTCCATTGCAAGCCGCAAGAAACTTCAGCCCGGAATGCGCGCTCGCATCCTCGATTCCATTCCGCGTCTCATTAGTGAATTTACAGAAATTCACTTTCCAAGCGTGCGAGGACAGCCCCAGCATATAAATGTTCGCGCCGGAGCAAAAAATGCGGTTCTTCGCGCTAGTGATGATGACCGAACGAATCTCCGGGTGTTCGAATCGTATGCGCTGCAGCGCATCGTGCAGCTCGATGTCCACGCCGAGGTCGTACGAATTCAATTTCAGTTTATAGCCCGGACGGATTCCGCCGTCCTCCGCGACGTCCATCGTCAGCGTAGCCACCGGTCCCTCAAATGCCACACGCCAATGTTTGTACCGCGAAGGATCGGTCTGGAAATCGACCGCTTCCATTTTCAATTGAGATTCTTGCGCCGCAACAACGTCCACGAGATCCTCCTACTGCAAATTCGCCTGCAATGCTGTTTTCAATTTCGAAAAACTCTCTTCCGCTGTACTGCCCGAAGTATCCAGCTCCATGTCCGCTTGCCGGTAGAGCGGTTCCCGCGCCTCGAGGATCCGCCGCAAGTCCTCCATGGCGTGGTCGGTCCCGGCCATGATGCGAAAATCACCCTGCGCCATCACCCGCCGCATATACTCCTCGGGCTGCGCTTTAATCCACACGGTGTAGCAATGCGAAAGCAAGAAATCGAAAGTCTCCTTCTCGGACACCACGCCGCCTCCCACCGAAAGCACCGCGCGCTCATTCTCATTCAGCACTCGTTCCAGCGTGCGTTTCTCGATCGCTCGATAACCCGATTGCCCGTAAAGCGCAAAGATTTCCGCCAGCGGCATTCCTGCATCTTTTTCAATCTCGCGATCCGTTTCAATGAAGGGCATCGCTCTTTCTTCCGCCAGCTTGGCCCCGAGCGTGGACTTCCCAGCCCCGCGCAGCCCAATCAGCGCAATACGCTGCCGTCGCGCCTTCTCTCCCGGACTAAAGTCCCGCGTCAACCGCAACACCACCTCTTCCAGTCGGTGACTCGGGAGACGTTCGAGAAATCGCTGGATCGTTTGCTTTTCGGCAGGCTCTTCGCTCTCCGGACGGAACAACTCGACCAGGGAAACATTGAGCGCGGCCGCAATTCTCCGCAGCAAAACGATCGAGACGTTTCCTTCTCCCGCCTCCAGCTGCGCTAGGTGACGTTCAGACACATCGGCCTCTTCCGCCACCGTCTTTCGCGTCGTCCCACGGACGCTGCGCAAGTGACGGACTCGTTTCCCAAGGAAAACCAGGAAATCGCCGTCGGGAATGCGCGTCGTCCTTTGCAGACTCGTAATCTTGGAATTCGTGCTCGCAGGTGTGCTCATACAATCCGAAACCGGCAGATGCATTATAATACACGCGACTCCCAGGACGTCAAGAAAGGAGTGGACCTTAGTTGGCAATCAGCCATCGCCATCCTGCATGAAATTTCTCACTCCTAAGTAACACGCTTATATTCTTTCAGATAGGCAGCCGTAGGAATGGTTTTTTCTTGAAGATAGGTGTTAACCTCAAACGGCCTAGATATGCAGTATTATTCCTATCAAAAAGGATAAAGGGGCCAGTCGCGAGCCGGCAATGCAAAGCCCAGTGTGCGCTGCCGATATTCGAGAGTTCTAACTCGAATCTGGATTCGGAACAAATCCGTAAGATTTGCTCGCAACTCGTCAATTCCTCGCCCCCTCCGCGTGCCTGTTGCGCTTCGCATAAATCCATTAGAAAAACGATTTCGCTGCTTGTTTGCGTGCCACGGTGAAGTATAATGCGGCGGAATTAGTGGTGCTCGCTCCCTTGTTGCGTTTGCCGAGGAGACGCATGAAGAATCCACCCAAGAACTCCGCCATGGACCGGCGCGAGTTTCTGGCTGCCGGCAGCGGCCTACTGGCGGCGGCCGTCCCTGGCGGCGAAATGCTTGCGCATACGGCGAATCCTGCCACCCCGATTCCTGGCTCTGCCGCCGCCAAGCCCTCCGGGAACCTGCGCAAGATCCCCATCGGTGTCTTCGATCCCGTTTACAAAGATCTCTCCCTTGATGCCATGCTCGACAAGGTCAGCGCCCTCGGCCTTGAGGTCATGGAAATCGGCACCGGCGGCTATCCCGAAAACCACCATTGTCCTCTCGACGACCTCGTCGCCGACCGTAGCAAAGCCAAAGCTTGGCAGAAAAAGTTTGAAGACCGGGGCCTCCGCGTCGCTACCCTCAGTTGCCATGGCAACCCCATTCATCCCGACGCCAAGCATGCGCAGAAAGACATCGACACCTTCCGCAAGACCGTTCTCCTCGCCGAAATGCTGGATATAAGAGTCATCGTCGGGTTTTCCGGCTGCCCGGGCGGCATGCCGCAAGACACCCAGCCGAATTGGATCACCTACCGCTGGCCCCCGGAATACGCCCAAATGCAGGACTGGCAATGGAAAGAAAGAATCATTCCCTACTGGAAGGACGCCGCGAAATTCGCCCGCGATCACGGCATCAAGCGCCTGGCGTTCGAAATGCACCCCAATTTTGCTGTCTACAATCCCCGAACCTTGATGAAACTTCGCGAGGCCGTCGGTGAAGAAATCGGCGCCAACTGCGACCTGAGCCATCTCTTCTGGCAAGGCTGCGACCCCGTCGAAGTCATTCATTTCCTTGGCAAGCAGGGCGCCCTCTTTCACGCGCACATGAAGGACACGGTTCTTTATCCCGAGTATATAGCCAGGTATGGGGTCCTGAACTTTGCGATCAAGAAGGAGGAGCGCCCCGAGGCTTCGGACGAATTTCGCGCCGTTGGCTACGGGCATAGCGCCTCGTTGTGGAAAGCCGTCGTGAAGGCCTATATGGATGTCGGCTACGAAGGCATCTTGAGCATCGAGAATGAAGACTTGATCTTGTCGGGCGAGGTAGGCGTCGAGCGCGCCGCCTACGTCTTGAAAAATGTCCGCAGCGAACTCTTAGGTGAGTAGAACGCTCTGCTGTGCGACGCCCTTGAATTTCGGCTTCAGGGGGCCAAATAATCGATTGCGCGAAGCCAGTCCGGGGAGGATCCATGCGACGGCGTGAAGCATTGAAACTGCTGATGGCTGGCGGCATTTTGCCGGCAGTGCCTCCCAATCTCTTTGGTTTTTTCCGTGATTCCCATCCCGCCTTCGGTTACGCGTTGCGCACGCTGGACCCACATCAGAATGGCCTGGTCGTCGCCATGATCGACCAAATCATTCCAGCGACAGACACGCCCGGTGCCAAGGAAGCCCGCGTCAATGAATTCATCGACGTCATCCTTACCGAATGGGCCAGTGATGAAGAGCGCAGCAATTTTCTGAGCGGCCTCGCCGAAGTCGAAAAACAAAGCAACACGCTCTTCGCCAAAAACCTTGCGAATGCCTCTCCCGAACAGCAAATCACGCTCCTGCGCTCTCTCGACGAAGCCGCCGCCGTTGCCCGAGCTCGCTTGGAGCACAAAACCCGCCCGCCGTTCTGGGAGCCCGAAGGCCGTGACACTCAGATGCAAGACGACTTCTTTACTGTCTTCAAGAAAATGACCGTCCACGGTTACTACACTTCCGAGATCGGTTTCAGCCAGGAACTCAAGCTGCAAATCATTCCGGGCGCGCAACATGGCTGCGTTCAAGCCGCCCCAGGGCCTGGGAACGCGGAGGGATAGGGGCGAACATGGCGGCCACCACTTACGATGCGATCGTTGTCGGTTCGGGAATCACCGGCGGCTGGGCTGCCAAGGAACTCACCGAAAAGGGACTGAATACCCTGGTCCTCGAAGCCGGACGCTCGATCGTTCCGAAGGACGATTACGTCGAGCATGTTCCCATCTGGGAACTCAAGCACCGCGGCTGGGACAATCGCTCCGAGCGCGAGGCCACCCAGCCCATTCAGCGCGAGTGCTACTACGCTTGCGACGAGTATTCCCACCAGTTTTTTGTCAGCGACAAGGACAACCCCTACTCTTTCGAGTCCGGAAAACATTTTTCCTGGATTCGCGGGCGTCAGGTCGGCGGTAAGTCCCTCACCTGGGGCCGCCAGAGCTACCGCTGGAGCGATCTCGATTTTGAAGCCAACGCGAAGGATGCAATCGCCATTGATTGGCCTATTCGCTACGCGGATCTTGCTCCCTGGTACGACTACGTCGAAGAATTCGCTGGCATCAGCGGCCAGGCCGAAGGCTTGCCGCAACTCCCGGACGGAAAATTTCTCCCGGCGATGGAAATGAGTTGCGTTGAAATCGATCTCAAGAACGCGCTGGCCAAGAATTTTGACGATCGCATGCTGACCATCGGCCGCTCCGCTGTGCTCACGCGCGTTCATAAGGGCCGCGCCCCATGCCACTATTGCGGATTCTGCCATCGCGGCTGCATCACTGGTTCTTATTTCAGCAGCCTCAGCTCGACGCTTCCCGCCGCGCAAAAAACCGGCCGCCTTACCATGCGCCCTTACAGCGTGGTACACAGCCTGATTTTCGATTCGAACGCCCGCCGCGTCAGCAGTGTTCGCGTCATCGACGCACAATCCAAGAATGCGCTCGAATTCAAAGCCCGCGTCTTTTTCATTTGCGGCTCGACCCTCGAATCCACCCGCATGCTGCTCAATTCCGCCACTCCCGAATTTCCCGACGGACTCGCCAACTCCAGCGGCGAACTCGGTCACAACCTCATGGACCACCACATGGGTAGCGGCGCCAGCGGCGAAATGCCCGGACACGAAGACAAAATGCCATTCGGCAACCGTCCCAACGGCATCTACATTCCGCGTTTTCGAAACATAAACGAAAAGACCAAACAAAAAGATTTTCTGCGCGGCTACGGTTACCAGGGCGGCGGAAGCCGCGAAGGCTGGTCCCGCGGCATGTATAAAATAGGGCTCGGCGCGGATTTCAAGAATATGCTTCGCATGCCCGGTCCGTGGCGGATGGGCATGGGCGGATTCGGCGAATGCCTGCCGAATCACCATAATTATGTCGAAGTGGACAACGAAAAACTCGACGCCTGGGGCATCCCCACGCTGAAAATTCACTGCGGCTGGAGCGAAAACGAACTTGCCATGTCCAGGGACATCGCGATGCAGGCCGCGGAAATGCTCGCGGCCGCCGGAGCGAAAAATATTTCCGTCCATCATGAAATTACGCCGCCGGGCCTGGCCATCCACGAAATGGGCACCGCACGCATGGGCCGCGACGCCAAAACTTCCGTCTTAAACGAGCACAATCAAGCGCACGATGCGAAAAATCTGTTCATGACCGATGGCGCCTGCATGGTTTCTTCCTCGTGCGTCAATCCATCGCTTACGTACATGGCGCTGACCGCGCGCGCCTGCGATTTCGCTGTCTCCGAACTCAAGAAAAGTAATCTGTAAGGGCAGGGCTAGTTTATGCTGAGCTAAGGCGAAGGGCGCCGTCCGCTGTAGACATCGCTATACACACCAGCAACGAACAAGGAGAATTTCCTGAGATGCCCCAGGTAATGCGCTCCCCGAAACAGTACGACGTTTGCATCATCGGCTCCGGAGCAGGCGGCGGCATGGCCGCGAAAATTCTCACGGAGGGCGGCCTGAACTGTGTGCTCCTCGAAGCCGGCCCGAATGTGTATCCCGAAAAAGATTTTAAGATGCTGATGTGGCCGTACGAAGCGCCGCATCGCGGCGCGGGTGTGGGCGGCAAAGCGAGCGAGAATTTCGGCGAGTTCCTCGCTCCCAACGGCGCCTGGCAAATCGACGGCGAGCCGTATACTTCCGCTCCCGGCTCGCGCTTCGAGTGGTTTCGTTCGCGCATCGTGGGCGGCCGCACCAACCACTGGGGCCGCATCGCACTGCGCTTCGCTCCGATCGATTTCAAGTCGGCGACGCGCGACGGCCTCGGCGACGATTGGCCCATTACTTATGAAGATCTCGCGCCGTATTACGACAAGGTGGAAGCCTACATCGGCGTTTTTGGAACCAAAGAAAATGTTTCCAGCGCACCCGACGGTGTTTTTCTTCCTCCTCCTAAGCCGCGTTGCACCGAGTTGATGGTCAAAAAGGCCTGCGACAAGCTGAACATTATTTGTATTCCGTCGCGTCTCGCGGTCATCACGCGCTCGCTCAATGGGCGTCTGCCTTGCCACTATTGCGGCCAGTGCAGCCGTGGGTGCATCACCGCTTCCAATTTCAGCTCCAGCCAGGTCCTGCTGCCCCCGGCCATGAAAACGGGAAAGCTGACGCTGGTTACCGGTGCGATGGCGCGCGAAATTGTCGTCAACAAGGAAGGCAAAGCCGAAGGCGTCTCTTACATTGATAAGGCAACGGGCACGGAAAAGCGTGTCAACTCGCGCGCCATCGTCGTCGCCGCCAGCGCTTGCGAATCCGCGCGCCTGCTGCTGAATTCCAAGTCGCCAGCATTTCCCGCAGGCATCGCCAACTCTTCCGGAACGGTCGGAAGATATCTTACCGATTCCGTTGGCAGCAGCGGTTACGGCTATTTCCCGCAGCTCGAGAAAATGCCGCCGCACAATCACGACGGCGTCGGCGGTATGCACATGTACATGCCGTGGTGGAAATTCGACCGCAAGAATGATTTTCCCCGTGGTTATCACATTGAATTTGGCGGTGGACGCGAGATGCCCGGTATCGGCGAATTCCACGGCCTTTGTTACGACGAAGAAGGCTACGGCGCGAAATTGAAGCAGCGCGCCCGGCAGACGTATGGCACGCACATCGGATTCGCCGGGCGTGGGGAAATGATTCCCAATCCGGACACCTATTGCGAAATCGATCCCGACGTCGTCGATCAATGGGGCATTCCCGCCCTGCGCTTCCACTTCAGGTGGTCGGATTACGAATTGCTCCAGGCCAAGGACATGCAGGAAACGTTTCGCGCCATCGTCGAAACCATGGGCGGCGAATACCGCACCAAGCCTTCCATCCACGGTGAGTATCCGTTCGGGATTGAGCTGGGCGGCAAGATTATTCACGAAGTGGGCACCGCACGCATGGGTGCCGACCCGAAAACTTCCGTGCTCAATGGCTTCTGCCAGGCGCACGACGTCAAGAATCTTTTCGTCACCGATGGCGCGCCGCTCGTCACCAACCCCGACAAGAATCCGACGCTCACGATCATGGCGCTCTCCTGGCGCGCCTCCGAATACCTTCTCGACGAAGCCAAGAAAGGGAATTTGTAGAGGCAGGGCTTTGGCCCTGCTCTTTCTTTTGAGGAACGCACATGGCAAATGAATCCATATCCCGTCGCGACATACTGAGGACGCTGGCCATGGGCGCAGCGGCCGGCTCAGTGCTGCAAATCATTCCTGCGGAGGCAGCCGAGTACGTCCACCAGATGGTCCACAAAGAGAAAGCCGCCGCTCCTGCCGGTGCCTACTCCCCAAAATATTTTTCCCCCGCCCAATACGCCACGCTACTGTTCCTCTGCGACGCCATCATCCCCAAGGACGAAAAATCCGGTGGCGCGGTGGAAGCTGGCGCTCCCGAGTTCATCGATCTGCTCACTAGCGAAAATCCGGAATACCAGTTGAAGCTCGGCGGCGGGCTCTTCTGGCTGGATGGGGCTTGCACGGACCGCTTCGGCAATGTTTTCATGCAATGCACACCCGAACAGAAAAAAGAAATCCTCGACCTCATCGCCTATCGCAAGAACGCCAAAAAAGATCCCTCGCTCAGCCAGGGAGTCGCCTTCTTCGCCTTCCTGCGCAACCTCACGACCGACGGCTTCTACACCAGCAAAATCGGCATCGCCGACCTTCAATACATCGGCAACACCGCGCTCCGCGAATTCCCCGGCTGCCCACCTCTGCCGGAGTGAAGAGTCAAGGAACCTATGCGGCTGCGGAGAATCAGAATTGCAAGTTGTGAAGGTAGTCGTAACTGATTTTGATGTCGTCGAAGACGGATTTTGGCTCGTCGTTTTCGACGAAATAGTGCTGGATGCCGGCTTTTTCGGATTGCGCGAAGATGCGCTTCCAATCAATGGTGCCCTGCCCGACATCGGCGAGGCGGCCGCCAATTTTCACCGAAGAGCCGGTGGCGCCTTTGTAGGTGTCCGTGGCGTTGGGGTCCTTGATCCAATCTTTTACGTGAACGAGGGGGAAGCGCCCCGGATACTTATCGAAGTAGGTGAGAGGATCTTTCTCCGCGACGTTGATCCAACAGAGATCCATTTCCATAGCGACAAATTTCGGATCGGTTTCGGCGAGGAGGAAATCATAGGGGAGCTTGCCGCCAAGCGAATTCGTGGGGACGAATTCGAACGAATGATTGTGATAGCCGAACTGGATGCCGGCTTTCTGGCTGGCTTCGCCGGCGCGGTTGAAAAGCTCGGCGGCGCGCTTCCAGCCGTCTGGCTGCTTGCGCTGTTTTTCGTCAATCCATGGGCAAATGATGTAGCTGTGGCCGACGGTTTGGGCGGCGTCGAGAGCTTCGGGCCACTTTTTTTCGAGGACGTGGTAGCCCGCATGGCAGGAAGGAGCGGAGAGATCGTTCTTGTCGAGGATGGCTCGGACGTCTTTGGGAGAATGGCCGAAGTAGCCGGCGTGGCGAGCAAAAATGCCGGCGAACTCGACTTCCTTGTAGCCGGTGGCGGCGACTTTGGCGATGGTGCCCTCGAAGTCCTTTCTCATGGCTTTGCGGACGGTGTAGAGCTGGATGCCGACTTTGTCGATGTGATGGGCGGCTTCCGCGCCCCAGGCTGGCTTGGCGGCGGCGGCAAGAGTTGCTGCGATGGAAGTGCCGATAAATGTGCGTCGATTCATGGGCGGCATTTTAGGCCAGAAGAAAGAAAATATAAATTAGAAAATGAAATGTGCGCAGCGAGAAATAAGAAGGGCGGCCCAGCATTGCCAGACCGCCCTTCCGTCATTCGTGTTGTTAGAAAAGGAATGAGGGGCTTGGAAGCAAGCGAATCAGAATGTAAACCGCGCTCCGAACTGGAACTGGCGCGGTGTGTTGATTGTGTTGGTGATGGTGCCGAAATTATTCGGGTTAGGTGGGACCGGGCAGTTAGGCGCGCATGTGGGATCGGCGTTTTTCGCCGCCTGCACCGCGTTGTTCACCGAATTAATGCTCGGTATGTTTGGATATCCAAACTGTGGCTTGTTGAAGAGGTTGAAGGAGGAGACGTCGAAGCGGAGCGCTTTGGCTTCCCCAATGGAGAACGACTTATAGATGGAGAAGTCTATATTCCGCGCACCCTGGGTGCGGAAATGGTCAAGATAGGCTGGGGTATTCCCCGCAATGAGAGGGTTGGCGGCGCCGCCGTTCTCCGTTCCCGGTTTCGCGAAACAGCTATAGCTGATCCACGCAGTTACGTTATGCGGAGTTGCCGGATTGCAAGTCGTATCGGCCCGCTGACTGAAGAACGATGGGCTTCCCCCCGCAAGCGGTGATTGAATGGGGACGCCGGTGCCGAGATACACGATCGCGTTTGCGGTCCAGCCGCCCAGAACTGAATTTCCGACAGCATTCAGGTTGAGGGCCCGGCCCTTGCCAACCGGCAGGTCGTAGGATACCTGCCCGGTGAACGAGTACTTCACATCCTGCGCACTGATCGAGTGCTCTAAGCGCAGATCTCTCCAGTCCTGAGCTACCGCATTGTGAGTGCCGACGAAAAACAGGGGAGGACGGACGTCGTCGGTCATTATTTTCCCCCAGGTAAAAGTGGCGAGCGTGGTGAAATGCCCCGTCAGCCTCTTCTGCACCTTGGTTTGCAGGGAGCTGTACTCAGAGTCGCCTCCAGGATAGCCATTCACGACGACGCCATTGCCGCTACCATAGCTGCCATTACCGAATTGCGGGTATTGCTGGAGCGTCGCCCACAGGGGAACTGTGGGTCCGCTGAAGTTGGGGTTGAGGCTCACCGGCCCAGTGTTGGGCTTCATTACGCAGCTTGGATTCGCTTGAATGCAGAGTGAGTTACCGTTTGCCGCGATCGTGGCAAGATCGAGCACGTTCAGGTCAACGTTGCCGAGAGGCAGGAAAAGTCCTCGGCTGCCGACATAGGCGGCGCTTACGACAAACTGATGAGGCAGCTCATACTCCAGGCCGAAGTTGAAATTGTAGGTGGTCAGCGTGCGCTGCGAGTGCAGGACGGTGCTCAAACCTATCCCCAGGTTATTGGCCAGTCCGGGCGGCGCTTTGGTGAAAACCGGATTGGTTCCGGTTGGGAAGGGATTGCTCAGGGAATAGGGGCCGGTGAAAACGTCCGCTGTCGCGGGGGCGTTACAGGGCGCGTTGCCGGTGTTGAAAAACGTATTTCCGTCTCCGTTAGCGTTAAAGCAGGTGGCGTTCCACGGTGTACTGGATGAGAATCCATCGGTATCGTTTCCGGCGCTGGCCACATTGTGCAGGGTGGGACCGTAATAGATGCTGGCGCCACCGCGCACGACGAAGTGCTGGACGGGCTGCCATGCGAAGCCCAGGCGAGGCCCGAAGTCGTGCATGTTCGTCGTGAACGGAGAGCGATTGCCGCCGTTGACATAGATTTCCGCACCGGTATAGGACACGCCATTCAGCGTATTTGTGGCCTTGGGATCAAAGTATTCCAATCGGTTGGAACGCTCGTTGCGCCCTCCGAAGATGTCCCAACGCAGGCCGGCGTTGATGGTCAGGGTCTTTGAAACATGGAACGTATCCTCCACGAAGGCGGCGTAATAGGGGTTGGACTCGGCAACGAATACGTCTTTGGTGAAATTGGGGTTAATGTTCTGTTCGTTGCCGGGCGTCGAGCCCATGCCGAGGAGGAGGGAGGCGTAATCGCTGCCGCCCACCGTTGTGCCGGACGCGGGCGAGGTTTGTTGATCGGTAGCGGTGATATCGAAGGCGTAAAAGCCCGCGGGCGAAGGCGGCTGGCCGACGTTGAGATAGCGCTTCATCCATTCGAACCCAAACGAGATTTCATGCTTGCCATGAATTTTGGTGAGCGTCGCGTTCGCGTCGCTATTCTCGCTGGCATAAAAAAACAGATTAAAGTTGGCCGTGCCGCCAACCCCTTCCGCGCCGCTGGACGCGGTTACGTCGTAGAACGCCATAATGGGGAGCTGTTTGACGACTTGCTGCGCGGCCAGCGAGGCGGGAAAGCCAAGCTTCGTAATGTCGGTGCTGCCGTATGACGGCTGCCCTTGCTGGACCTCGTGGTGTCGTGTGAAGGAATAGCGCAGATTCAGCACGGTAGTGGAATTGAGAGTGAGGTCGTCGGCAACCAGGACGTTGCGCCCATTGGTCACGTTCTGGGCATAGTTGGGGTCCCACCCGGGTGCTGGGAAGACGTCGGCTTGGCTGAAGAACAAGCGGTCGTAAGAGAATCGAGTGAAGATGCGCTGCTTTTCGCTCTTGATCCAATCCACCCTGACGTCGAACCGGTGCGCCTTGAACGGGTCCAGGCCAGGCACTCCAAAATTTTGGACGTCAGTGGGTGCCGCTTCACACGTGACAGGGTCGGGTAGATTGCACTTCGGCATGTTCGACAGAAACTGCAAGGCAATGGGGTTGGGATTAGGAATTATGTTGTGCGTGGTGAATTCCTGCCGACACATGCCAGGTGTCGGGGGGGTCGTAACTGGGCAAGCCACGTCGGGTCGGGTAGGATCGTAGATGGTGAAGCCGCTCATCTTCGAGAAGTCTCCGGTCCTCTCAGCGCTGGTGGGGACGGAGAAGAAGTCTACGCCCTCGAACTGCGTCTGCTGCGTGTCCTCGTAATCGCCGAAGAAGAAAATTTTATCTTTCTTGATGGGTCCACCGATAGCGCCGCCTTCCTGGTAACGGTGGAAGGGAGGAGGTGTGTTTTTCATCCCGCCGGACAGCTGTGTTTGCTTGTTGAAATATTCGTTCGCGGACAAGGCATCGGGACGGAATACTCCAAAGACATCCCCATGTAGCTTATTCGTTCCGGACTTGCTCACCAGACTGATAACGCCACCGCCACCACTCTGGTAAGTGGCGGGCGTATTCTGGGTTTCGACGCGAACCTCACTGATGCCGTCTTCCGGTATATTCATTGCCGGGATGATGCCAGCGGAGTTGTTTTCCGCAATTCCGATAGGTGTGCCATCCAGCATGTAATATACAGATCCAACCAGAGAGCCGTTGATGGTGTCGGCGGAGACATCCACCCCAGGACGGCCGAGTGAAATGTTCTGAACGGACTGCATTGAATCGCTCGAGTTGGGCGAACCATTGACCGGAATTACGCCCGCGCTCAATTGAATCAGGTCGAAAACGTTGCGATACAGCAATGGCACTCGATCGATGGCCTCCGCGGGAATAAGCGTGCCAACGGTCGAATTGGTGGGCTCAACCAGACTGGCCCCTTCCGTGACCGTGACCTGCTCGGAAGCAGCGCCGACAGGCAAAGTGATATTGACCTCGGTGACTTCATCGACTGTGACTGTTACTTTCTCCCGAACCACGCTCTTAAACCCGGACTGCTTGGCCGTGACCTGATAGACGCCGGGATTGAGGGAGATGAAGGTATACAATCCCGCGCCAGTGGTGACGGTGTGCTGCGTCGCTCCGGTTGCCGGGTCGAGCAGGACAACCTGGGCTCCAGAAATGACACCCCCGGCTGCGTCGGTGATCGTGCCGCTGATGCGGCCTCTGCCGGCCTGCGCGCCGGCGAGCAACGGCAGGCAGAACTGCACGAACATGGCGGCAAGCAGAAGCCACAGCGTCCTGGTGCCGCGGAAACCAAAGAAAGGAATAGAGTGTCCCTTCACGATGTTACCTCCACGAAATTTTTATTCGGGAAAATGGACAAGCCAGGACACAAAAATAATTCTTGCAGCGGAACCCCTAGATTTCCCGCCGGAACCCGGCAATTCATCCGACACAGCCCCCAACCGCTCGACCGAACCAGAATCGCACCAGGATGCACTTATTAAATCGAGTTAATACTGCAATAGTTTGGCGATGTCAAGCCCTAAATCGCTGCGAATTCATGGAATACTTTGTCGACGCCGGAGTGCGGTCTGTTCTGTTCCCGGGTTCCTATACGCAGCGCTAACTCAACCTTACCGACGTGTACGCCGGTTGTCACCCCCGAAATGCAGGCGGCATTTCCCAAGGGCCACGCGCCCGTTCCACGCATTCGGCCACGGCCAAGACCAGTTCGTCTTCGAAGGGGCGGCCGATTACTTGGACGCCGATCGGGAGCGCTTCGTCCGATTGGGCGACTGGGACGGAGGCGCCGGGGAAGCCGGTCAGGTTCAGCCATTGGGAAAAACGCATAGTGTCGCGGTAGCCGGCGCCGGGGGCGTAGTTTCCTTCGCCGTGGCGAAATGCCGCGCTCGTGGAAACGGGTGAGAGCAAAATTGGCGTGTTTTCCATTTGGCGCAGGATTTCGGCGCGGAGAAGATCGCGCTCGGCGCAGGCTTTCGTAAATTGATTGAGAGTGACGGGATCTCCGGAGGTTGCGTAAGCGAGATAGTCGCGCAGCATCGGGCTGATTTGATCTTCGTGGCGGGCGACGCTGTGACGGAGCAAATTACCGATCACCGGGCCGAAGAAAAACCACCAGAGTTCAAGGGCACGATCGAGGCCGTTCAGACGGAAGGGTTCGACGGTGAAGCCTTGCTCCGCGAGTGATTTTGCGGCGCGCTCGACGGCGGCGCGGGTCTCCGCAGTTGCTACGCCAAGCGCGTCGCTTTCCAGAATTCCGATGCGCAGGCCGCGCAGATCGCTCTCCCGGTATGCGCGCAGGGGGACAGGAGCGGAGAGCGAGTCGCCAGCGTCCGGTCCGGCCATCACTTCAAAGAGCGTGCGCACGTCGGCGATGGTGCGGGCCATCGGGCCGACGACGCCGATCCATGAGAAAGCGCCGGCGCCCGGAGGAAAATGTCCCGTGGAAGGAACGCGGCCGGGCGTGGCCTTCAGTCCGCAAATTCCACAAAAATGCGCGGGGACGCGAATGGAGCCGCCGCCGTCGCTCCCGACACCGCCTGCCGAACAGCCAGCGGCAATGGCCGCCGCTTCACCTCCGCTCGAGCCGCCCGCGGAGTGCGCCAAATTCCAGGGGTTGCTGGTTTTTCCGATGAGGAGATTGTCGGTTTCGTAGGCCATCAAGAATTCGGGAGTGTTGGTGTTTCCGAGGAGAATGGCCCCGGCAGCTTTCAACCTTGCAAAAAGAGGAGCGTGCTGTTTGGCGACATAATCTTTGCGGAGAAGGGAGCCGGCGGGGCAGGGCCAACCGGCGACGTCGATGCAGCTCTTGATGGTGAGCGGCACGCCGTGGAGGGGCCCGAGCGGCTCGCCGCGTGTGACGGAAGTTTCCGCTGCAAGCGCTTGCTCGCGGGCTCCCTCGGCGTCCAGGTGGACAAACGCATTCAGTTTCGGCTGCAGCGCCACTATGCGTTTAAGATGGAGTTCGACGATTTCGGTTGGAGAAACATTCTTAGAGCGGATTTCCTGCGTGATTTCCGTTAAGGTGCCGTAGGGAAAGAAGCTCATGGCTTGATGCGAGAGAGTAAGCGCAGGTGCGATGTTGGTCAAGCGCCCGGTGAAAGGCCTTACGCGGCGAGCATAATAACGGTTGACGACGATGGAACCAGCCAGGAGAATTCCCTTTGCGCGCGGATGGGTCGTGCGTCCAACTCGGGGATCTCGCGCGGACAGGAAGAAATAATTTCATGCGTTCCATTCAGCGGCGTGTAATTGCGGTAGTTTTCGCGTGCTCCTTCCTGATTTGCTGCGGGGTGATATTGGTGCGTCCCAGCGCGCCTTCCGCGCAAGAGAAAGCCGCCGCTGTAAAGAAGTCCGCGCCTTCGGGCGGCGGGACGGCGGATGCGTTTCGGTTCAATACGCTGGGTGTTGCGTATTTGAATCAGCAGCGGCCGGCGGACGCGCAAAAGTATTTTGAACAGGCGCTACAGGCCGATCCCAAGTTTGCCGTGGCGCGATTGAACCTCGGTGTTTCGCTGCTCGCTCAGCAAAAACTGGAGCCCGCACGCGCGGCGCTGGAAGCGGCGGCGCAACAGCTTCCCAAGGACGCTTACGCTTGGTACAACCTCGGACTTGCCTACAAGGACCTCGGGGAGGCGGAGAAGGGCATCGCCGCATTTCAGCACGCGGCAGAGATCACGCAGGAAGCGGATCCCTATTATTTTTTGGGCTACCTGAACAAGCAGCTTCAAAAATACGACGAAGCCATCGCGGCATTTCAAAAAGCTCTAGCGCTTTATCCGTATCATGCGTCGTCAGAGTTTGGGCTGGCGCAGGCGCTGCAGCGGAAGGGCGACGCGGCGGCGGCGCGGGAACATCTAGCGCGTTTCCAGAAAATCACGACGGAACATCTCGGGGCGCCATTCGGCGCGGGCTACGGCGATCAAGGGCGCTATTCACTTGCGGAGTTGCCGGTGAACTCGGTGGCCGATGTGCCGGCGGCGATTGCAGTGCGATTCGCGGCGGAAGCAAATGCATTCGTGTCAAAGAGCGCGGGGGGAAGCCGCGTGGAGATTGGGCCTAGCACCGGGGCCTGTTTCTTCGACTACGATGGCGATGGGAAGCCCGATCTTTTTCTGGTTAGCGGCGTGGCGGAGGGTTCCAGCCGCTTGTTGCGCAATGTCGGCGATGGGCGATTTGAAGATGTAACGCAGGCAGCGGGCATCCAGTTGACCGGCAGCGGTTTGGGTTGTGCGGCGGGGGATTTCGATAATGACGGCCACACCGATCTGGCAGTTTGCTTGAGCGATGGCGTACGGCTGCTGCGCAACAACGGAGATGGAAAATTTTCTGACGTAACAGAGAAGGTAGGAATCCGCAAAGAAAAAGGCTGCGTAGGAGTGACGTTCGTGGACTATGACCACGACGGCGATCTGGATCTGTACATCACCATGGCGCCCGATTCAGTCGCGGCGTGGGGGCCGCCGCACAATATTCTTTGGCGCAACAATGGAAATAGCACATTTACAGATGTGTCCGCGGAAACGGCGCTGGGCGTTCCTGCCACGGGCGCGGGCGTGGTCACTACGGATTTCAATAACGACCGCGCGGTGGACTTCGTTGTTGCGGGTGGTCTGGGGGGAGTTTCCATCTATCTCAATCCGCGCGAAGGAAAATTCACGGCGCTCGCCGGGATTGATTTCAGCAAAGAAAAATTGCCGCCGGCGGTGGGCGTGGTGGCGTTCGACTTTGATAAAGACGGCTGGATGGACCTGGCGTTCACGCATGCGGGGGCGCCGGGCATTAGCTTGTGGCGGAATGTGGAGGGCAAGCGGCTGGAGCGCGTAGCGCTCCCGGACTTTGGCTGGACGAAAGGATGGGGAATCGCGGCGGTGGACTACGACAATGATGGCTGGCTCGACCTGGTGGCGGCGGGAGAATCGGGCGGCGGCGGGGAATTGGGACTATTGCGAAATTTGGGGAGCAAGGGCTGGGCCGACGTCACGAAGGAAGTGCGGCTGGATGCGGTCAAGCTGAATCAGCCGAGGGCGATTGCGGTTGCGGATATCGATGTGAATGGCGACGCGGACCTGGTTGTGACGCAACTCGGCGGCGCGCCGCTGATTTTGCGCAATGAGGGTGGCAATCAGCACAACTGGATGAGCATTGATCTGAAGGCGCTCAACGACAATAAGAGCGGGATCGGAACCAAAGTTGAACTATATGCAGGCACGTTGTATCAAAAGTGGGAAGTCTACGGCGCGTCGGGCTATCTGGGGCAGAGCGCGGCGCCGATTCTTGCTGGGCTCGGCTCGGAGCGCAACGCTGAAGTTGTTCGACTTCTGTGGCCGACGGGCGTGCCGCAGGATGAAATCAACCTGGCCGCGAAGAAAGTACAAAGCATTGCAGAACTGGATCGGCGCGGAAGCTCTTGCCCCGTTCTGTTTTCGTGGAATGGCCGCGAGTATGAATTCATCGCCGACATGATCGGGCCAGGGGTGGTCGGCCATTGGGTTGCGCCCCGGGAAAGAGACGTTCCCGATCCGGACGAGTACTTGAAGGTGCCGGCGCGCAGCGTGAAGGCCCGGAACGGCTTGCTCAGCTTTCGCTTCATGGAGCCGATGGAAGAAACGGTGTATCTCGACCAGGTGCGGCTGCTGGCCATCGATCATCCGGCGGCGTACGAAGTCTTTCCGAATGAGCGATTCGCCAGCGCGCCGCCTTTTCCGGAGTTCCGCGTGATCGCGAGCCGCGATGCGCATCCGCCTATTGGCGCTTGGGACGACCGTGGAAATGACGTCCTGCCGCTGATTTCCAGGCGTGACCGCAAGTATGTCGCGACCTTCGAGGAGTTGCCGTTCGCGGGATTCGCGAAACTGCATTGGATCGAACTCGACCTCGGTGAATGGGACGCGCAAAAACCGTTGCGACTGATCATCGATGGCTACACGGATTACTTTACGGCGACCTCGATGTACGCCGCGGATCAAGCGGGAATCAAAGTGATTCCGCCGTATGTGGAAGCCCTGGATTCGCAAGGCAAATGGACGCGTGTCGTGGAAGACATGGGTTTTCCGGCGGGACTCGAGCGGACCATGGTTGGGGACTTAACCGGCAAGCTTCCCCCGGGAACGCGGCGGATTCGCATCGTCAACAATCTGAAAGTGTATTGGGACGCGATTCGAATCGACCAGACGCCGGACACGCAAGAGGTACGCGTGGCGCAAGTACCGCTGGCCAAGGCGGCGCTGGATTTCGTCGGGTACCCGCAAGAGACGCGGCTGAAGCCGGCGAGCGACACGATCTATTCATATTCACACCGCAGCATGAGCGGTCCTTATGCGCACGCCACGGGAAACTACACCCGCTACGGCGATGTGCTCGATTTGCTGCGCGACTCCGACGATCGCTTCGTCGTCTTTGGCTCCGGCGAGGGACTGAAGCTCGATTTTGACCCGAAACAGCTTCCGGCGCTGCCGGCCGGATGGGTTCGCGATTATTTCTTTTACGCGGACGGTTTTGAGAAGGACCTCGATTTCTACGCGGCTCACGCATTTACTGTCGAGCCGCTGCCGAGGCATTCGCTGCTGCCATATCCGTATCCCGAGGGCCGCGATTATCCGGCGGATGCGGAGCATCTAGGCTATCAGCTCGACTACAACACGCGATCGCGTTCCGAACGCTTGCCTGCGAGCCTGCGCTATCACTATTCCTCGCCGCATTGAGGCGATCGCTACACTGAAAGCGCCGGTACAACGTGCGCTCCCGCGCGCGCTACATGCCATCGCCGGGCACAGTCTGTAACTCGCAGTTCCCATTCCAAATGTCCAGGGAGCGCGGGTTTCCAGGCACCAGCTTTCAAGCGATGCGCAATCGGAATTTGAAGAAACGAAAATTTGGATATATCAACCCACCAGAGGTAGGATGCTTGGCAAGGAGATACCCGTGAACACCCTGCAGAGGAAGCTGTGGCATATCGTTATTGTACTGGCTGTTTGCACGGTAGTGGGTGTACCATCCGGCGCCGATGAAGCCGCTCCGGGGATCGTTGACAGTCAGACGTTCTTGCGCCGAAATCTGACTCCTGCAGGTCCGCCGGCCAGTGCATCTGCCGCCGCGGTCGAAAAACTGCTCGGCCAGATGACGCTCAAGGAAAAAATTGGCCAGATGACGCAGCTCGAAATCGGCATGGTGAGCGATGGACAGGACCAGTCCATTCGCATCAATCCCGAAAAATTGCACAAAGCCGTTGCAGAATACGGTGTGGGTTCCCTGATCAACGTGAAAGACGAAGCCTTGTCCGGCGAGAGATGGAACGAGATTATCCGCGCCATCCAAACAGAAGCGAAGAAATCGCGGTTGCAAATTCCGGTGCTGTACGGCATCGATTCTATCCATGGGCCGACTTACATTGTTGGCAGCACTCTTTTTCCCCAGCCGCTTGCGATGGCCGCGACGTGGAATCCGGAATTGATGCTGCGCGGTAGCCAGATCTCCGCCGCCGAAACGCGTAAGGCCGGCATTCCCTGGGCCTTTTCGCCAGTGCTCGATGCCGGGCGGCAGCCGCTGTGGGCGCGCTTGTGGGAGACGCTTGGAGAGGATACTTACCTCGCCACGGTGATGGGTGTGGCCACGGTGCGCGGCTATGAAGGCAGCGATCTTTCGAGTCCCGTCAATGTTTCTGCTTCGCTGAAACATTACGTGGGGTACAGCTATCCCACGAACGGCGGCGACCGCAGCCCCGCGCTGATTCCGGAAACTACTTTGCGCGAATTCTTTCTTCCCACGTTTGCCGCCGCGCTGAAAGCGGGCGCTCACACCGTGATGGTGAACTCGAGCGAAGTGAATGGAACCCCCGGCCACGCTAACGGCTATTTGCTCAAGGACGTGTTGCGAGGCGAACTCGGCTTGCAGGGATTCGTAGTTTCCGACTGGGAGGACATCAAGAAACTTGTCAGGGTGCACCATATCGCGGCAAATGAAAAGGAAGCCACGCGCATCGCGGTGCTCGCGGGAATCGACATGAGCATGGTGCCGAACGATTACAGCTTCAGCAATCTTCTGCTCGAGCTGGTGCAGGAAGGGAAAGTGCCCGTGAGCCGCATCGATGAAGCGGTGCGGAGGATACTCACGGTGAAGTACCAGCTCGGGCTCTTCGACGATCCGCTGCGCGGGATCGATTCGAAAACAGTCATCGGCGCGCCCGAATCGCGGCAAGCCAGTTTGGAAGCCGCGCGCGAATCCATCACGCTCCTGAAAAACGATGACCACGCGCTGCCGCTCGCGAAGACCGCGCACGTTCTCGTGACCGGCCCGGATGCCGATTCGCTGATTCCGCTGAATAACGGGTGGAGTTACACCTGGCAGGGCGACCGTGCAAGCGCGTATCCCAACGACCGCGCGACGATTCTCAAGGCCATCCAGGACAAAATCGGGGCGGCCAACGTCACTTATGTGCCCGGCGCCACTTTCAATAAGGAATTGGATATTGCCAAGGCGGCGGAAGCGGCGTCGAAAGCAGACGCCGTGGTGCTTTGCCTCGGAGAATGGGCTTATGCGGAAACGCCCGGCAACATCGCCGATCTCACGCTGCCGGACGCACAGCTTGTCCTCGCCCTGAAAATCATGGAAACCAAGAAGCCCGTCATCCTGGTCCTCACCGAGGGGCGACCGCGCGTCATCAGCCGTATTGCCGATCCCGCCAAGGCTATCGTGATGGCTTACAATCCGAGCAATGAAGGTGGCCAGGCCATCGCCGACATTCTTTTCGGCGACGTGAATCCCAGCGGCAAACTGCCCATCACTTATCCACGCTCGGTGAATCGCCTCTTCACCTACGACCACAAGGTGTTCGAAGGAGGAGATGGGGGAGAAGGCAAGGCCATGGCTACGCCGCAATTCGAATTCGGATCGGGGCTGAGCTACACAACTTTCTCCTATTCCGATCTGCGTGTTGCTCCGGCCACGGCTTCGGGGAGCCAAACGGTCCGCGTGGAGGTCACTGTGAAAAATAGCGGCGCGCGTGCCGGCAAGGAAGTCGTTCAACTGTACTTGAACGAGCGCTTTGCCAGTGTGACGCCGCCGTTGAAGCGGCTCAAGCGCTTCGCGAAGGTCTTACTCCAACCCGGCGAGAGCCGCCAAGTGTCGTTCGAATTGACGTCCGAGGATATGTCCTTCATCGGCGCGGACAATAAGCGCGTCCTCGAGCCTGGCGTTTTCGATGTGAGAATCGGGGGACTCCAGCAAACTTTCGAATGGAAATGAAGCGCGGAGGGCATCCGATTGACCTGAGGTTGATTGGCACCGTCGGTGGATTTCTGTATGAAGACTCCATAGGTTTCGATAATTTAGGAAGACTGGTCTGCCGTGGGGTTGGTGGAACATTATAAATGGCTTCGTTACAGCAATTTGAGTTTTTTATATAGAATGGATGGAATTGGCAGCCGCTTTGCGACCACTCGCTCGTTCTGTGGTGGAGCGGGCCGCCAAACCTCGAGAGAGGGCAGGTAGCCCGCTCCAAGAACCCGGTGCGGTTTCCTCGAATGGCGAACGAATAATGGCGGCGAGAGCCCGCCTCCACAACGGCAACGCCGCGGCTAATCCTTCTGGGCGAGGAGCGTGTCGCGGACCGCTTGCAGCTCTTTCTTCTTGGCTTTGTCCACGTCCGGGAAGGAAAGATGGAGCTCGTCGAGGGCTTGAATAATCGCTGAAGCCACAATCAGCCGCGTAAACCACTTGTTGTCCGCGGGAACGACGAACCACGGCGCGTGCCTGGTGGCCGTATTCTGGATCATGTCTTCGTAAGTTTCCTGGTAATCGTTCCAGAAGCCGCATTCGTTGACGTCTGCCATGGAAAACTTCCAGTTCTTCTTGGGATCCTCGAGCCGCTCGAGGAAGCGCCTCTTCTGCTCCTCCTTCGAAACGTGCAGGAAGAATTTTCGAATCACCACGCCGTTGTGCGTCAGATACCTTTCGTAGGCGTTGATGTCCTCGTAGCGTTCGTCCCAGATGTGCTTGGTGATGAGCTGGTCGGGCAGCTTCTCGGCTCTCAGAAATGGCGGATGGACGCGCACGACCAATACCTCTTCATAGTAGGACCGGTTGAAAATACCGATTTTGCCCCGTCCGGGAACGCACTTCTGCGTGCGCCACAGGAAGTCGTGATTCAACTCTTCACTGCTCGGTGCTTTGAAAGCGTAAACGTCGCATCCCTGCGGATTCACGCCGGACATAACGTGCTTGATCACGCCATCCTTTCCGGCCGCGTCCATGGCCTGGAGGATGACCAGGAGCGCCCAGCGGTCCTGCGCGTACAGTTTCTCCTGCAGGTGGCTGAGCACGCCTTCGCGGGCGTCGAGTATATTTTGCGCTTGCTGTTTGTTCTTGACGCCCGTGGTGTCAGCGGGATCCCAATCCTTCAGCCGAAACTTCTCGCCTTTCGTGATGCAAAAGGGTTCCGCTAGGCGCGAGGCCTCTTTGATGAGTTTGTCGTGTTTCATGGCTCCGGCAGTGTAGTACAGACATGCCGCTCAGAACAGCGGGCCCAGTCCCCATCCGAGGGCGGAGAAGCGATTGTGGGCATGGAAGAGGGAATTCTCTGAGAGGGAAATAAAGCGGTTCACACGGAGCACATTCAGCGCGTAATAAGCGCGAACGGGAACCTGAACGCCGGGCACGGTCCAGCGGAGTTCGAATCCGGTGGAGCCGTGAAGCACGCCGTTTGTTGCGCCGAGAAGCAGCGGCTTGCTGGGACCCAGCCAGTTGGGAAGCAACAATCCGGAGCCGAGGTCGAAAAACGCAGCGCCTTCGATGCCGCCATCGAGCGGGAAGCGGTATTCGGTGGTGGCGGCGGCGAGGAGATTTGCGCCGGCAGGCGAAGCGGAATAAGTCGCCGCGCCGTTTGGCGCGATCTTGGCTGTTACGGCGTAAGGTCCCAGTTCGCCGGGGCGAAGCCCGCGCACGAGCTCATCGGCTGAGAAGAGCCTCGCGTAAAGTGGCATGTCGCCGCGATAGCTGCCTGCGCCGTTGAATGTTGTTCGAAACGCCCACGCGCCGGTTAGAGCGAGAAACGGGTCGCGGAAAATGCGGCTGTATTCCGCAGAGGAGCGGACCATATTCTCGCCCCCGCCAAGCAAGCCGCCGGAAACGGAATTCGCAAACAGAACGTGCTCGCTTCCAGTGTCGCGGGCCCAACTGGCTCCCAATGATCGACTGGAAACTTTCGATCGGACGTCGCCGAGCGTCACGCCGGGCACGCTGGGCGGGGAAGCGAGCGCGTATTCCGTTGTCGTGCGTGAGAGCGTGTAGTTGACGCCAAGCGAGTCCGTGTTGGACAGGGCGTAGGTCCAGGGGACATTGATGCCTTCGTTGCGGGAAGAGAAAAACGGCCCGTGGGCGCTGCTCGCGAAGCGCGGGCGAATCACATTATTAAACACCGAAAACGCCAGAGAGGCGCGCGTGCCGAAGATTCCTTCCTTTGCCAAACCGAGCATGATGTGGAAACTCTCGGGGCCACCGTCAAGTTGCGAGGAAAGGAGTTCTTCGCGGTTCAGCAAGTTGAAGACGGTGTAGGCGATGCCCAGCGTGCTGCCGAATTGACCGGTACTTCCAACCAGCGAGGCACGCTGCTGGCCGATCTCTTCGAGGTGGATCGAGACGTTGGCGGTGTGGGCGGCTTCATCAAACCGCACGCGAATGTCTTCTTTGTGGATTGGCTTGAAGTAGCCCGTCCTGGCCAAGCGCAACAGACCGGCTTCGAGCGCCCGCTCGTCGACCGGGTGGCCTTCGCGCAAGAGAATCCTGCGGCGCACATAGCGGTCGCTGAATTTGTGCAAACCCAGAAATTCGATGCGCTGCACCAGGTACGGCAGGGAGTCGCTTAGATCGAACGTGATCCGCGCTGTGTGATTCTCCGGATCGAAAGTTCGCAACACATCAACAGAATGCGCGGGAGCGGAATCGAGTCTTGAATTCCTTGATTGAACGCGCGCCATCCACAAACGCCGAAGCTTGTCTATCTCCTGCTGGGAAAAGGCGCTGCCTTCGTCGCCTTCGAGGAGACTAACGGGCAATCGGCCTCGCACTTTCGCGGCTTCTTGAATGGAATCCGTCGCTGCAATGGATTCGAACCGGTAAAACGGGCCCCCTTCCACTGGAATGGAGACGGATAGACTTGGCAGAACCGACTCCTGCGGCCACGGAAGCCAGCGGCGCGAGGGTTCGGCGGACTGCGCGACTTGCGCGCTGCCGATTCGCGCTTCCGGAAATCCGTGGTTTTGGTAATAGGTGAGAAGGCGTTGACGGTCTTCTTCAAACGCTTCGCGCGTGAATGCGTCTTTGCCCCGCCACGAGGCGAGCGGTTTCCACGGCGTGATGCTGCGCATCTGCCCGCGCAATAATTTTGTGGCGATTTGAGGATGGCCGTCGAAGCTCACCCGGCGCACTCGCAGCAAGGGGCCATCGTTGATTTCGAACCGCACGGCAACCGTTGCGTTGCTCGCCTCCTCCTTTGTGATTCGAACCTTCGCCTCCGGGTGACCCAGTTCATTCAGTCCGTTGCGGATCGCGATGGCGATCCTATAAAGCGCCGCTGGGTCAGCAGGTTTTCCGAGCGGTGGCGCGAGCTTTTTGTCTTCCAGCATTTTTTCGATTTGTTTCTGCGAGAGCAGCCGTGAGCCCGAATACGCTACTTTGGAAAGGAAGGGGAATTCCTGCACGTGAAAAATCAAATTTACATGTTTGGAGTTTTCGGGCAATCGGGAAAAAGGAGCCGTCGAAGGCATTGCTTCCGCTTGAATCGACTCGAACCAACCAAGCCGCGCGAGGACATGGAGATCTTTTTCAATTTTCGCAGTGTCGAGCGGCTCGCCTTCACGGGATTTCATTTGCGCGGCAACAGCGGCGGACGCGATGCGCCGGAGTCCCGTGAAACGCACTTCATCAAGGATCGGAACTTGGGCCGCCTCCTGGAAAGTGCGGCGCGCTTCGCAAGGCACGACGCAAGCCTGTGGCCATGCGGATGTTACGGCCGTCAGAAGTGAGCCAGAATAAATCGCCGCGATAACCCAGCGCACCAGCATCTCTCCTTGCACCGAGGAGGATGAATGAACGGATGTTGGCTGGCAGGGCAGGGTTGTCTGCTTTAAAAAAGAGCAGAGCGAAAACTCCAGAAAAGGAAGCGCCCTGGACCGCTGCGCACTTGCCGAAGCTATCCAGGGCGTTTGAATCAGACTGTTTGGCGCTCAATCTGCTTGCAAGCCACTCCGTTATTCGTCGAGGACGGTGCCGGTCGCCGGATCCAGGAACACCTTTTGATTGTGCCCGGCATCGCCAAAGTCGAACAGGCCGTTCAGCGTGCCGGCGATGGCGTCCGTGGAACCATTGCCGATGCGTCCCAGGCTCCAATTGTCCTCGATGAAACGAAGAATGGAAGATTGGTCGGTCACACGATGATCCACGTAATTCTTCCGCGCGAAGGGAGAGATCACCAGCAGCGGAAGCCGCGGCCCATAGCCGCAACGGCCATTCTGAATGTCGCCCGCCGCGTCAACTGGCTTGGGCGTTCCGCAGTTGCCGGCGCCGAGGAGTTGGTCGTCGGTCACGTTGGACTGGTTCACGATCGGCCCCATCACGTGGTCGTACCAACCGTCGGAGTCGTCGTATGAAATGATCACCGCGGTATCCTTCCACTCAGGAGTTTGTTCCAACGCATTGATTGTGCTTACTAGGAAAATTTGCTCGTCGAGGGGATTCGAATAGCCCGCGTGGCCGTCCTGGATGGCGCGCGCTTTCAGGATGCTGACCGCTGGCATGTTGTGGGCCTTCACGGCGTCCCAGAAGTCGTTGATGTCGTATTCGTGGTTCGCGGCGTCGCCCTGGTGCCCAATCATCGCCACAGACGTGCGCGGCGCGTGCGTGGCATTCAGCGTTGATTGCCAATATTGGAAGAACGCATGGTGCGGGATGTAGTCGGTTGTTGTAAGCCCCGTCGTTCCCGTGGAGACAGCCGCGCAATTCGCGAAGCCGCCCATGAACGAACCCCACGTGACACCCGCTCTGTTCAACAGATCACCGACGTTTTGTCCGGACATGGTAATTTGCGTGCGCTTTGGGTTCGAACACGCGTCGCCGGCGGGATCCGGGTCGCCGATTACGCCGCCGGCCATTGCCCCGCCCGCGATGTTTCCTTTGCCTGAGAGTCCGTTGGTGATCGTGCCCTCAAAAGTGTTCCCCGCCACCAAATTGAGAAGGCCGGGAGTCGAGGGGCCGAAAGTCGTGCCAAAGGAATTGTCGCTCATGGCGAAGTGCTGGGCATAGTTCCACATCGCGGTTACGGTGTTGCCGTCGAAATAGCCCATGGTACTGAATGGGCCGATGTTCTTATCGTTGCAGCTGAGTTTGGCGAAGCGGTCCATGAGGCCGCCGTCAAAGGCGAACTGTTCGTCCCCATAGCTGTGATCTTCGTCGCACGTATTGGCATTGCTGCGGTCAATGCGAAAAGGATTCGCCGCGTTAGGGTTGTTGGCGAGAAGTCCCGCGCTTTCGAGGCTGTTCACGCGCGGCGTATTCTCTTTCGCCCCGGCAAAAAACTTCGACCCGTCATTATTTGCTTTGGCGTGGGGATAGGTGCCGAAGTAATGGTCGAAGGAAACGTTCTCTTGAAAAATGACCACAACATGCTTGATTGGTGTCGTCGTAGAGGAACTGTCTTGGCTTTGGGCGGATAGCGGGTACGCAGACAAGAGCGTTATGGCCGAAGCGGCCGCGACTGCCATAGCCCCGGTAAGGCGATGATGCATTGGGAATCTCTCCTTGGAATTCTCGGTCTTGAACATCAAATGGAAACACACGGGACCGACGCGCTTACGTGGAGGCGCGGACTCGAAGGCGTCGCAGCCCATTTTTCCTGCGGGTAGAGTTCTAAGCTGGATTTGTTAGCGGGAGGTTAATGGCTCTTCAAAACTAATGGCACAACCGGAGAACCTGTATAGAATCGTGGCGCACCCGGCAGTCATGACGACACTCGCGCGCAAACTCCGCCTCGTCGATTACTTTGCACTCGCTTTTGGAACGATGGTGGGAGTGGGCTGGCTAGTACTCATGGACGACTGGCTCGGGCGCGGCGGGCCGCTTGGCGCCATTCTTGGTTTCGCTCTCGGTGGAATTCTGCTCCTGCCGGTTGGCTATGTCTATGGCCAATGGGTGCAGCGTCTTCCGGACGCCGCCGGCGAAGCCGCCTACACCGCGCAAGTTTTTCCGCCAGTCATCAGTTATTTCACCGGCTGGATGATGCTGTTGGCGTACTTCATCGTTTGTCCGTGGGAGGCGGTGGCGGTGGGGAAACTGGCGGCGTACATCTTTCCGTCACTGAATTCTTTCGAACTGTATCGCGTGGCGGGGCAGCCCGTCTTCTTGCCGCGCCTGCTCTTGGGGATCGCGCTCACTGTTTTTCTTGCGGTGGTGAATTACCGGGGCATTCGCTGGAGCGCGACGTTTCAGAACTTGACAACGAGTCTCGTGCTTTCGCTGTTCATCATCCTTCTGGGCATCAGCGCCGTCCGCGGCGCTCCCGCCAATTTTCATCCCGCGTTTCGCACCACCCCGTTCGTTTCGATCCTGCTGACGCTCCAGATCGTGCCTTATTTCATGACCGGGTTCGAATCGGTGCCCAAAGCGGCGGAGGAAGCCCACCCGGGTTTTCGTTCCACGGGATTTTCTCGCGCCATCCTGATGGCTGTTCTCGTGGGCGCGGGTTTCTATGTCCTCGCCGTCGCGGCGGTGGCCTACGTTGCCCCCTGGCAGGGTTTGCTCGGAAAGCGATTTGCAACCGCCATCGCCTTCGAACAAGCGCTTGGGGCGCAATGGCCCGTCCGATTGATTGTCATCATGGCCCTCTTCGGGCTGTCGCAATGTTTCAACGGCAACTTTGTCGCGTCCACTCGTTTGTTATTCGCTTATGGCCGCCGCGGATCGATTAATCCGCGCTTTGGCCAAGTACACGAAAAATTCCTGACCCCCAGCATTGCGATCTTCGGAATTACCGCGGGAACGCTGGCCGGGCTTTTTTTGGGAGATGCCCTGCTCGTTCCCGTCACCGAAGTGGGTTCAATGGCTTCGGCCCTCGGATGGTTCGCCGCGTGCCTCTCTTTCTGGATTGTGGAGAAACGCGCCTCGATTCGCATCGTGACGGGGCTGGGCATGACTGTCTCCTTGCTGCTCTTCCTGATGAAAGTTCTGCCCGCGGTCCCCGGGCACTCTTCACTCGCCGAGTGGATCGCCTTCGGCGTCTGGGTCGTTCTCGGATTTCTGCTGCGCAACCGGAGCAAGAGTGGAAAATAAATCGCTTGGCTTCGGCAATGGAAGGGAGAACTGGCCACTCGAACGCGAGCGACATTCGAGAGAGAGCGGCCCCTCGTGTATACTTTTGAAGGCGCAACGCTCTGCCATCGATGATTCCATTCCTCTATCTTGGACCTCTGACAATTCCGACCTTCGGCCTCATGGTCGCCACCGGCCTTTTGGCCGCCGCATATCTTTTGCAAGCGGATTTTGACCGCCGCCGCGCACAATTCGAGAAGAGCGGCTACCTGAAAAGCGGCAAGCCGAGCCATCACGACGAAGGGTTTCTTATCATTGGCATCGCCGGACTCGCCGGCCTGGTGGGGGCACGCCTCTATCACGTTTTGGAAAGCCCGCGAGAGTTGATGGCGGATCCCTCGGTGCTGTACAGCCGGTTTGGGTTCGCCTGGTTCGGCGGATTCCTAGGCGGTTTCGTCGCACTATTGTTCTTGGCGCGGCATTACAAGATTCCTTCCCTTGAATTCATGGACCTGTGCTCGCCAGCGGCGGCGGTAGGCTACGCCATCGGGCGCATTGGCTGCCTGCTTTCCGGCGACGGCGATTACGGCGTGCCAACCTCGTTGCCCTGGGGCATGAGCTTTCCCAACGGCGTCGTGCCGACAACGGCCCGCGTGCATCCGACACCCATTTATGAATTTTTTATCTGGTTGGCAATTGCGGCGGTCCTATGGCGCATGGGAAAAAAGGCAGTGAGTGGCGCACGGCCCAGGGGCGAAATCTTCTGTGGCTACTTGATCTTGACGGGCATGGCGCGATTCCTGATTGAATTCATCCGTATCAATCCGCGATCCTTTTTCGGACTTTCGAACGCGCAGACGGCAAGCCTTGTGTCCGTCGTCATCGGCGTCCTTCTGTTCTGGCGGATTCGAGGCAGCTCGAATTTGCCATCGAAATCTTCTTGATTTCCATTTAGTGCAAATAGGAAATCCCCGGAAGGGGACATCCGGGGACATTCGGGCCAGGAAACTTCGCGAGCGCTAGAGCATTTGCCGCAAGACGTACTGCAAAATGCCGCCGTGATGGTAGTAGGAAACTTCCTCCGGTGTATCCGCGCGCGCGATCGCCGAGAACGTCTTTACTTTTCCGTCCGCCGATTTGGCGCGCACCGTGACCTGCTTTTTGGGCGCCAGTGAAGCCACGCCCTCGATCTCAAATATCTCGTGCCCCGTCAGCCCCAGCGATTCGCGATTTTCCCCTGCTTTGAATTCCAGTGGGAGCACGCCCATGCCGACGAGGTTGCTGCGGTGGATGCGCTCGTAACTTTCAGCGATGACCGCGCGCACGCCCAGAAGCCGCGTGCCCTTCGCCGCCCAATCGCGCGATGACCCAGATCCGTATTCTTTTCCGGCGAGCACCACTAGCGGCACGCCCGCCTCGCGATATTTCACCGCCGCTTCGTAAATTGTCATCTTCTCGCCATCCGGGAGGAACAGCGTCCAGCCGCCTTCGGTGCCCGGGGCGAGCTGGTTGCGCAGACGGATATTCCCAAACGTCCCGCGCATCATGACCTCGTGATTCCCGCGCCGTGCGCCATAAGAATTGAATTCATGCGGCTTCACGCCGTTGGCGATCAGGTATTTCCCCGCGGGCGAGTCCACGGGAATCGAGCCGGCCGGCGAAATGTGATCGGTAGTTACGCTGTCGCCAAGAATGGCGAGCACCTTGGCCCCGTGAATGTCCGCGAGCGCCGCTGGCGCCTTCGGCATGTTCTCAAAAAACGGCGGCAGCTTGATGTACGTTGATTTCGGATCCCACTTGTAGATATCGCCTTTGGGAACCGTCAAGGACTTCCAATGCGCGTCGCCTTCGAACACTTGGCTGTATTGCTTGGTGTATTGCGCAGTGGTAACGGAAGCACGAACGGTGGATTCGATTTCCTGCGGCGTCGGCCAGATGTCTCGCAGATAAACCGGCTTGCCAGCGGGGTCGTTGCCGAGCGGTTCACTGGTTAGGTCCACGTCCATCCGCCCCGCAAGCGCGTAAGCGACGACCAGCGGCGGCGAGGCCAGGTAATTGGCGCGCACCAGCGGATGAATGCGGCCCTCAAAGTTGCGATTGCCGCTGAGCACCGCAACGGCGATCAGTTGATTGTCCTTAATGGCTGCCCCAATAGCGTCTGGCAATGGCCCGCTGTTGCCAATGCACGTGGTGCAGCCGTAGCCGACCAGATGAAAATTCAATTTCTCGAGATAAGGCGTCAACCCGGCAGCGAGCAGGTAATCGGTCACAACTTTTGAACCTGGCGCAAGGCTGGTCTTGACCCACGGCTTGACGTGCAGTCCGCGTTCGACCGCTTTCTTCGCAAGCAACCCCGCACCCAGCATCAGTGAAGGGTTGGAAGTGTTGGTGCAACTGGTGATGGCGGCGATGACCACCGCGCCGCTGGAAAGATGGAACGAGTCGCCGTTATTTCGCACCGCAACGTGCTTGGCCGGCGTTCCTTCCACAACTTTCGTGAACGAAGCTTTGGCCTGGCGCAGCGCCACGCGATCTTGCGGACGCTTGGGGCCGGCGACCGTGGGCTCAACCGTACCCAAATCCAATTCCAGCGTGTCATTGAAGAGCGGCGCCGGCGTCTTATCACTGCGGAAAAGCATCTGCTCCTTGCAATACGCTTCGACAAGGGCAATCTGCTCCGCCGAGCGCGCTGTGAATTGCAGATATGCGAGCGTCTCCGCGTCAACCGGGAAGAAGCCCATTGTCGCGCCATACTCCGGGGCCATGTTGGCAATCGTGGCGCGGTCAGGAACGCTCAGCGTGGACAGGCCCGAACCATAGAACTCCACGAACTTTCCGACGACGCCTTTTTTCCGCAACATTTCTGTAACGGTCAAAACCAAATCCGTCGCGGTCGCGCCTTCGCTCAAGCGCCCGTGCAAACGGAATCCGACGACTTCCGGAATGAGCATCGAAGATGGCTGGCCGAGCATGGCCGCCTCCGCTTCGATCCCCCCAACGCCCCAGCCGAAAACGCCCAGGGCATTGACCATGGTGGTGTGCGAATCCGTGCCCACCACCGAATCAGGATAGGCTTCAAAACGGTTGCCGTAAGGCATCGCGCACACCACTCGCGCTAGGTATTCCAGGTTCACCTGGTGGCAGATGCCGGTGTCTGGCGGAACGACTTTGAAATTCTGAAACGCTGTCTGCCCCCAACGCAGGAACGCATACCGTTCAACGTTACGCTGGAACTCCAGCTCCGCATTTAACCCGAACGCGTTGACGTTGCCGAAATTATCCACCTGCACGGAATGGTCGATGACCAGCTCCGCAGGAAACAGCGGATTGATGCGCTTCGGGTTGCCGCCCATGCGTTCCACCGCTTCGCGCATGGTGGCGAGATCGACGATCGCCGGGACTCCGGTGAAGTCCTGCAGCAGCACACGCGCAGGCATGAACGCAATCTCTTTTTCCGGAGCGCCCGGCCGCCAGCCAGCCAGCGCCCGGATGTCCTCGGCATGGACGAACCGGCCATCCTCGCAACGCAACAGGTTCTCCAGAAGAATACGCAGGGAAAAGGGCAGCTTTGCCAGGTCGGCGACGCCCTCCTTTTCCAGAAATTCGAGGCGGTGAATGTCGAAGGTCTGAGCGCCCACGCTCAGTTTGTCGCGTGTGCGGAAAGAATTGCCCGCGTTGATCGCCATCCTGACAGTCCTTTCGCTGTGAATCCTAACCCTCTATGATAGCCGAAATTGAATCCCAGCGCCGCGCGGCTATACTGGTGGGGCCGTGAACATCGTGCTCATTTCGACCTACGAACTGGGGAGGCAGCCTTTCGGCCTGGCGTCGCCCGCAGCTTGGCTGCGCAAACGCGCCCACAACGTTGTCGCGCTCGACCTTGCGCGGCAGCCGCTTGATGAGGCTGCCATCGGCGAAGCCCAGCTGATCGCCATCTATTTGCCGATGCATACCGCCACGCGGCTAGCCGCGCAACTCATTCCGCAGTTGCGTAAACAGAATCCAAGCGCCCATCTCTGCTGTTACGGTCTGTACGCTCCCATGAACGTCGAATATCTTCGCGCGCTCGGCGTATCCACGATTCTCGGCGGCGAATTCGAAGAAGGGCTGGTGCGCCTGGCGGAGCATCTGTCGACAAATGGCAAGCAGTCCGGCGCGCAGCCCGCGGACTCCCTGATCTCCCTGGCTCGTTTGCAATTCGAAGTGCCGGATCGCTCGGGAATGCCTCCGATGGAGAAGTATGCGCATCTCATCGTTCCCGGGGATGGCTTTCGGATCGTTGGTTCGACGGAAGCCAGCCGCGGCTGCAAGCATCTCTGCCGCCATTGCCCCGTCGTGCCCGTTTACAAAGGAGTGTTTCGGATCGTCAGCCGGGACGTGGTTCTCGAAGACATTCGCCGCCAAGTGGCCGCAGGGGCGCAACACATCACCTTCGGCGATCCGGATTTTTTTAACGGCATCCGTCACGCCATGGAACTCGTGGAGGCCTTTCACCGTGAATTTCCGGCGGTGAGCTACGACGTGACCATCAAAATCGAGCACTTGCTCAAATATGAGGAGCACCTGCCGGTGCTTCGCGATACCGGCTGCCTTTTTGTGATCAGCGCGGTCGAATCCCTGGATGATGCGGTGCTTGGTTTTCTCGATAAGGGACACTCGCGCGAAGATTTTCTCCGTGTCGTCAAAACGTTCCGCGAAATGGGCATGACCCTTCATCCGACGTTCGTGCCGTTCACGCCCTGGACGACCGCGGATGGCTACCTGGATTTGCTGCGGGTGATCGAGCAACAGGGTGTGATTGAAAATGTCGCGCCCATTCAGCTTGGCATTCGTTTGCTCATTCCGGAAGGCTCGCGAATGCTGGAATTAGAAGACGTGCGCCGTCTGGTTGGAACCTTCGATCCGCAGTCCCTGGCGTACCCCTGGAAAAACGCCGATCCGCGCGTGGATGCCCTCAGCGAAACCGTGCAGAATATCGCCGCTGCTGCCGAGCTGCAAAAAGAATCGCGGGCGGCTACCTTCGACCGCATCTGGAAGGCTGCGCACGCTACCGCCGGAAAACCCGCTCCGCAGGTCAACCTGGCGGCGCAACCGCAAGCGGGCATTCCGTTTCTCAGCGAACCCTGGTACTGCTGCGCGGAGCCGACCCGCGACCAGTTGGTCTCCATCGGTGCCCCCAAGCCGCTAGCGAAAAATGCCGTCGCCAGCGCCGATGGCTTTGTGTGATCCCAGCAAAAAACGCGCCTCTCGTATGTTTGTAGGGGCCGCCTTCTGAGGCGGGCTGCTGTTCATGAACAAATTAGGTTGCGAATGACGAGTCCATCCAAACGCTTGCTGCTCTTCACCGCCAAACTCGGCTACCAAACACGTAGCTTTGAAGAAGCCGCGCGCAACCTCGGCGTGCAACTCGTCTACGTCACCGATCGGTGCCATCAACTCGAAGACCCCTGGGGCGATCAAGCCATCCCCGTTCATTTCGAAACGCCTGAAGTCGCTTCCTACACCGTGATGGAAGCCCTTCGCGGTCAGGAGGTCAGCGGGATTCTCGCTCTTGGTGACCGGCCCGCCGCCGCCGCTGCTTATGCCGCGCGTGGTCTGGGACTCCGCTACAACCATCCTGCAGCCGTCGAGGCCTGCCGCAGCAAGCTGCGCATGAAAGAAGTTTTTCGAGATGCCGGATTGTCCGTCCCGTGGTTTCGCAATCTTTCCATCAATCCCCCGCCCGAACCGGTACTCCTGGGAGTTTCCTATCCCTGCGTGCTGAAACCGCTTTCACTTTCCGCGAGCCAGGGCGTTGTGCGGGCCAACAACCGCGAGGAATTTGTCGCGGCGGCCGCGCGCGTCCGGCGGTTGCTCAAATCCCCGGAAATACTTGCCACTCGCGAGCCGCATCTCGATCAGATGCTCGTGGAAGGTTACATCCCGGGCAGGGAAGTAGCCGTCGAGGGACTTCTCACGGATGGTGCTCTAAATTTCCTGGCGATCTTTGATAAACCGGACCCGCTCGAAGGCCCATACTTCGAGGAAACCATCTACATCACCCCGTCACGGCTTCCCGAATCCACGCAGCACGCCATCGAGAAATGCGCGAGAGACGCAGTGCGAGCCCTGGGTCTTTCGCATGGACCGATCCACGCGGAATTTCGCATCAACGATGATGGCGTGTGGCCTCTGGAAGTAGCGCCCCGGCCGATCGGCGGGCTCTGCGCTCGAGCCCTGCGATTTTCACTTGCCGAGGTAAGCGAACCAATAGGACTCGAAGAGTTGCTGGTCCGCCACGCCCTGGAACTCCCTGGATGGAATTCGCCACGCGAACCAGTGGCCTCCGGCGTAATGATGATTCCCGTTCCAAAGAGCGGCATTCTGGAGGGCGCTGCGGGGGAAGATGCAGCTCGTTCGGTTCCGGGAATCACCGAACTCGCGATCACCGCGAGGCTGCACGATGCCATCGCCGCCTGGCCGGAAGGCTCCAGCTATCTGGGGTTTCTATTTGCCCGCGGGAGCACGCCGGAAAAAGTCGAGCAGGCGCTCCGCGAAGCCCATGAAAAATTATCGTTCACCATCACGCCTGGCCTCCCCGTCGAACATCCCGCGACGCGCCGAATGACCGGCCAGGGGAATTAACCTTTCGCTTTGGGAGCCACGTACCCCTCCGGCAATTTTGCGCCTTCGCCGAAGAAAAACTGCTCCATCTGCTCTTCCATGATTTTCTGCGAGTTGGGATCGAGCGGATTCAGCCGGTACTCGTTCATGACCATCTTGGAATGCTCCAGCCAGAGTTTCCAGGCGTCCTTCGAAACGCTCTCGTAGACGCGCTTGCCAATCTCTCCCCGCCACGGAATGCGGTCCAGCCCCGGCAATTCCTTGCCGAATTTCACGCAATGCACCATGCGCGCGCCGGGTTTCACCGCTTCGCTGGGTGCCGGTGTTGGATCACAAGAATCGTTCGCCATGCTTTTCTCCTCACGCGCGTTCTTCCTTCTCACCTTACTGCAAACCCCGCGAAATTCCTAGCCGCGCACCCGACTTCTCATGCCGGTTCGCGCGAGTCTGCTCGCCTCCAGTCCGCCCGCATTTGCGGTTCACGGCTGAATTATGGATATAGCCAGAACAACAAGAGTAGAATCATGCCGCACGGAATTCCCAGGAGACAACTTGTCGCTACCTAAGCAGGCGATATTTCCAGGTCTTCTGGAAACTGCCTATCGCCGGGAACTGCAAAACCTCTCTGCCAGTAACGCTCTTGCCCGGCTCTGGGCCAAAGACATTTCCCTTTGGCCGGCCGAACAGTTCCAGGTGGAATCCATAAAGAGCAATCTGCGTTGGCTCGATTTGCCCGGGCAGTTGCCGCCGCTGCTCTCCCGCGTGGCCGCCAGCGCCGCGATGATTGAGCCCGCGGGCTTCGAAGATGTGGTCCTTGTCGCGATGGGAGAATCCAACCTGGCGGCCAAAAGTATTTTGCGCCTGCCTGCTGCGAAACTGGCGAAAAGAACTTTCCTGCTCGACACCATCGATCCCGATTCTCTCCGGGCTTTCGATGAGCATCTGCGCCTCGACAAGACCCTCTTCATCTTTGCCAGCAAATCAGGCAAGCACATCGAGGCGCACTCCTTGCTCTTGTATTTCCTGGACAGGCTGCGCACTGCCGGAGTCCCTTCTCCCGAGCGTCATTTTGTCATTCTCGCCGAAGAAAATTCTTACCTGGGCGAACTCGCCGGGGAATATGCATTCCTTGACAGCTTTTTTGATCCTCCGGGCATTCATGGCCGCTTTTCTTCGCTGATTCATTTCAATTTCTTCCTAGCCTCTCTTTGCCGTTCGGATCCAAATGATCTACTCGCGCGTACCATTGCCATGCGCGATGCTTGCGGGCCCTCCGCTTCGCAGAACGCCAATCCTGCCGTGTCGCTCGCAGCCTGCCTCGCCGCCGCCGAAATCGAGGGCCTGGACCGCTTGTGCTTTTTCACCACAGACACCCTGAATCCGGTGGCCCGCCGAATCGGCTCTTTGGTGGGAGGCAGTACCGGGAAGGAAGGGCAAGGAATCGTCCCCATTTTCGGACACCCCTCGTACGAACTTGCCATGCTGCGTAAAGGTTGCATCGTCGCCATTCTGAAAATGGCCGCGGATGAAAACCCTGAACTCAGCAAGAGAGGTGACGAGTTGCTCCATGCCGGCGTGCCGACGCTCACCATCGAATTGAATGGTCCCGAGCAACTGGCTGCCGAGCTATTCAAGTGGGAGATTGGCATAGCGCTCGCCTGTTCGCTGCTCGAAGTCCATCCGTTCTACGATCCGGACATTCGAGAGAGCCGCGCAAGAACCGTCGAGATATTGGAACAGGTAGCTACCAAACGCCAATCTCCAGCGCCAACCGTGCGCGTGCGAGAGGGAGAAATCGAATTGTACGCCGAGGGCGAAACCCGCCAGCAGATCTCCACTCTGAACATGGCCGAGGCTTTGCGAACTTTTTTTGGCTTGCGGCATCTGCAAGGCTACATCGCGTTGCTGCCCTTTCTGAACTATGGAGAAACCCAGAAAATCATATTCCGCCGGATTTCTGACCGCCTCCAATCCACGCTTGGACTGCCGGTGCTGCTGACTCCCGGTCCTCGCTATCTTCACTCCCTCGGTCAGCTCTACCTCGGCGGCCCCGCCAAAGGACTCTTCCTCCTCCTGACCGCGGCCCCCGCGAGGGATCTTCCTATTCCTGGCGCTCACTATTCCTTTGGGCAGATGCAACTCGCGTTGGCCCTGGGTGACTTCGAATCTCTTGGCCGCCGCCGAAGACCCGTAATACGATTGCATTTGACCGGTGGCGCCGAATCGGGCCTGCCACAATTGGAAACCATCATCAACAGCGCGCTCGGCAAGACTCGTGTCCCTGCGCCATAAATTTGGTATCTCTTCGCCTTTTTGTTCATCAAATGGTACGGTCCCAACGGAATGCAAAGACCGGAGGAGATGCGCCCTTGGCTGAAATCACCACGCTGTTCTGGGACATCGGCGGCGTCATCCTGACAAATGGCTGGGACCGCGGCTCGCGAAAAGAAGCCGCCAGCGCGTTTCACCTCGATTGGGAGGAGTTTCAGGACCGCCACGATCTCTCCTTCCCGGCTTTCGATTCCGGGCAAATCACCTTGAACGAATATCTGGACCGTACTTTGTTCTATCGCCAGCGCGCCTTCACCCGCGAGGATTTCACCGCCTTCATGTTTGCGCAGTCCAAGGAATTCCCCGAGACCCGCGCCATTCTGGATAAAATCTCCCGCTCGCCCAAATACTTTGTCGGCGCCATCAATAACGAACCCCTCGAACTCAACAACTACCGCATCGAAGCCTTCGACCTGCGCCGGAACTTCTCGGTTTTCTTCAGCTCCTGTTACGTTCGCTCCCGCAAGCCCGAAGAAACCATTTTTCGCGTGGCGTTGGAAGTCACCCAGCGTCCCCCCGATCGCTGTCTTTTCATAGACGACCGCCCGCTCAACCTGGAGAGTCCGCGGCGCCTCGGCATGCACACCATTCACCATCAAAACGCGGCGCAATTGCGTTCCGAGCTTGGAAATTATGGCGTTGAGGTATAGTTTGGAACGCTGCGTCCGCACCTGAACAGCGCGCAACTTGGCGGAGGAAGACACTATGGCTGGGGATACCGTTCGTTCCGGTTCAGTGTACGGGGGAGTGGCTGAGCCTTGCACTGTAGTTCTCTTCGGCGCCTCGGGAGATCTCGCCAAGCGCAAAGTGATTCCCGCCATGTACGACCTCGCGATTCACAATGGGCTGGGACCGCGCTACGCCATTCTCGGTTTTGCGCGCACCGCCATGTCCGAAGACGCCTTCCGCACCGCCCTCGCCGACGCCGCCGAGAGCATCTCCGAGGTTGGGCCCATCGAGCCCAAACAATGGGACGAATTCGCCTCCAACCTTTATTACTGTCCAGGGGATTATGCCGACCCGGCAGCTTACGCGAAGCTCGCCAAGCGCCTTGACGAATTGGATGCTTCCAAGAACATCGGGGGCAACCGTCTCTTTTACCTTTCCACGCCGCCGGAAGTTTATCCCGACATTGTCGAACACCTCGGCCGCGCCGGGCTCGCTCGCCCATCCTCGCCGAATTCCTGGGTGCGCATCATTATCGAAAAACCCTTCGGACGAGATCTCGCCTCCGCCAAGGCCTTGAACCAGATCGTCCTCAACGTTTTCGACGAGAAGCAGGTCTATCGCATCGATCATTACCTTGGCAAGGACACGGTGCAGAACCTGCTTGTCTTGCGCTTTGGCAACGGCATTTTCGAGCCTCTCTGGAACCGCAATTACGTGGATCACGTCCAAATTACCGCATCCGAAACGCTTGGTGTCGAGCGCCGCGGCGGCTTTTATGAAACCGCCGGCGCGCTTCGCGACATGATTCAGAGCCACGTTCTCCAACTGACCTCGCTCGTCGCGGTTGAGCCTCCCGCTTCTTTCGACGCCAATGCCGTTCGCAACGAAAAGTTAAAGGTGTTGCAGTCCATTCGCCCCTTCGATTTGGGAATGGTTGCCCAGGCCGTCGTTCGCGGACAATATGCTCCCGGAAAGCTCGACGACAAGCCGGTGCCCGGCTACCGCGAAGAGCCCAACGTCAAGCCGGCTTCCAAGACGGAAACCTTCGTCGCCGCCAAATTATTGATCGACAACTGGCGCTGGGCCGGCGTCCCGTTTTATCTTCGCACCGGCAAGCGCCTTGCCAAGCGCAGCACGGAGATCATGATCCAGTTCCGCCGTGCTCCGCACATCGTTTTCCGCGAAAAAGAAATCGAGCCTAATCGCCTGATCTTGAATATCCAGCCCAACGAAGGCATTTCTGTTTCTTTTGGCGCCAAGCGTCCCGGAACCGAAATGAGCATCGGAAACGTCACCATGAATTTCTGCTATCGGGATAGTTTTGGAGACGCCTCTCGCAGCGCCTACGCCACGCTTTTGAACGATTGCGTGCGAGGCGACGCGACCCTCTTTGACCGCGGCGACAGCGTCGAAGCCGCCTGGTGCCTCGTCGATCCCATCCTCGACGTCTGGAGCGCCGCCAAGAGCGCCGCCGTGCCACAATACGCGTCCGGAAGTTGGGGTCCGCGCGAATCCGATCTTCTGCTCGAACGCGACAGCAGACAGTGGTACAACCCATAAATGCTATAATTGGCTCGTTAAATCGATTCAGGCGATACGCAGGGAGGGGAAGATTGATCCTCGCGGGCGATGTTGGCGGGACCAAGTGTAATCTTGCTCTTTTCTCCGAAAAACGCGGCACCCTCACGCCCGTTTACAAGCAGCGCTTCGCCAGCAAGGAGTTCGCGCAATTCGAACGCATCGTCAAGGAATTCTCCCTCCACGCCGCCGAGCATCTTGGCAAGGAACGCATCGTTGCCGCCGGCTTCGGCATCGCCGGCCCGGTCATCAATGGCACCGTTCGCGCCACCAATCTGCCCTGGATTGTCGATACCACCGCACTCACCAGGGAGCTGAATGTTCCGCACGTCGTGCTCTTGAATGACCTCGGCGCCACCGGCCATAGCATCGAGCATCTTCCCCCGGAAGACTTCTGCGTCCTGAATCCAGGCAAATCAGAGCCGGGCGGAACCCGCGCCTTGATCGCCGCCGGCACCGGTCTTGGCCAATCGTTTCTTGTTTGGGACGGCGGCCGCTACCGCGTGGTGCCCTCCGAAGGCGGCCATTCCGACTTCGCTCCGCACACCGAGCAGCAGATCGAACTGCTTCGTTTCATGCGCCGTCGCTACCCGCAAGTTAGTTGGGAACTCATTCTCTCCGGCCGCGGCTTCCGCACCATTCACGAATTCCTCGCTCCAAAAGTAACCCACGCGTCCTTCGAAGATCCCGATGCCGATCCCGCCCCGGAAATCACCCGCCGCGGCTTGGACAAATCCTGCCGCGTCTGCTCCGACACCCTCGATCTCTGGACCGCCATCTACGGCGCCGAAGCCGGAAATCTCGCCCTGAAAGTCCTGGCCCTCGGCGGCGTCTACGTCGCCGGCGGCATCGCCGTCAAAATCCTAGAAAAAATGAAAGACGGCACCTTCTTCCACGCCTTCAAGGACAAATGGACCTTCGAGGGCCTCCTCAGCAACATCCCCGTCTCCATCATCCTCAACGAATCCGCCCCTCTCCTCGGTGCCGCCTACGAAGCCCTCGCCGCCCTCGACAAATAATCCTTAGCATACTGCGCCCCTTGGCAGCCAACTCTCCGTTTCTTCTCTGTGTCCTCCGTGCTCTCTGTGAACTCTGTGTTAAGTCTTTTTCTTCCGCTTCCGAACGGAGCTTGCTACGCTTAAATCAATGTCCTTCCTCGAAGAGAAATTCGGCGACTGGAAGCCCGTCTCCCGCCTCGCCGGAATTGCCTGGCTCTGCTTCTACGCACTTTTTCTTCTTTACGCCCTTACCAGCCGCACTGGCTTCCTCATCCTCGATTACGCCAACCTGATCATCCACGAAGGCGGCCATTTCTTCTTCAGTTGGTTCGGCGAAACCATTAGGATTCTCGGCGGAACCCTCGGCGAACTCCTCGTCCCGCTGCTCTGCGCCGCCTATTTTTTCTTCCACCGCGAAACTACCGGCTTCACCTTCAGCATGTTCTGGTTCTTCGAAAATTTCCCTTACATCGGCGCCTACATGGCCGACGCCCGCACCGCGTCATTGCCCCTTGTCGGCTCGGACGAAAGCGATTGGGCGATTCTTTTCGGCCAGTGGGGCCTCCTCGCCCAAGACCAAAAAATCGGCTCCACCATGCGCATCCTCGGCTATCTCGGCATGCTCGCCACCATCGCCTGGCTTGCTTACCGCCTCCGCCACGACACCGCATCTGGAGCAAGGTCCTTTGATTCCCGCCAAGCGCCATAAGCGCGTCAGAGGTTAGCCCAGCCCGTAAGGGCTGGGAAAACCTAGCATGGAAATCCCGAGCGCCGTAGGTGCGGCATCCATTTGGCTTGCACACCCATTCTAATGTTGCTACAATTGTTATAACGGAAGGAGAACACCATGTTGGAACTAAAAATTCGCAAAATTGGCAATTCCCTCGGCGTGGTTCTGCCTAAGGAGGCCGTCAGCCGCCTGAAAGCCGGTGAAGGTGACCGCCTTTTTCTGATCGAAGTCCCGGACGGCGCCTACCAGCTCACGCCCTACGATCCCGCCTTCGAAAAGAAAATGAAATTGGCCGAGGACATCATCGGTCGCTACCGCAACACTCTACACACCCTCGCCAAGTGAGCGGGATGGTTGTGCTTTGTGACTGAACCAATCTGGATCAACGAGCGTGACGCCCTCGCGCTCCATGACCGCCTTCTCGCGTTGGACGGCGGTGCCGCGGGCCTGCGCGATCTCGGGTTGCTGCAATCCGCCCTGGCACGCCCGAAGCAACTTCATGCCTACGGCGACAACCCAAACATCTTAGACATGGCTGCCGCCCACATCGCGGGTATCGTCCGCAATCACCCATTCATTGACGGCAACAAGCGCACCGGCTTCCTCGTAGGCGCCCTTTTCCTTGAATTGAACGGCCATCGATTCACTGCCTCCGAAGAATCCGCTGCTCAAGCCATCCTCAGCCTCGCCGCTGGAACCCTCGACGAACCCGCCCTTGTCGCCTGGCTCCGCGCCAACGTGAGCCGTTCTTAATCACCTCGTGATTCCCGTCTCTTCTTGCCTGTTTCTTGGTAAACTACATCGATCCGAATCTTCGTCGAGTTGACCCCGCGGGACGCGCCCCGCATTCCGCGCACGGGCCAAGGAGCTAAGTATGAGCAGTGCCGTCACCACCCAGGTCACCGATCTTCAAAATTACGTGAATGGCGCCTGGGGCCGATCCAACGCCACTGAATATGTGGATGTTACCAATCCTGCGACCGCGGAAGTGCTCGCTCGCACCCCCCTCTCCACCCCTGCGGACGTTGACGCTGCCGTGCAGGCCGCTGCCGATGCTTTCCCCGCATGGCGCCGCACCCCTCCCGGCGAGCGCGTCCAATACCTCTTCAAGCTGAAGAACCTCCTCGAAGAAAATCTCGACGATCTCGCCCGCGTCATTACCCTCGAAAACGGCAAGACCTTCGCCGAAGCCCGCGCCGAACTCCGCCGCGCCATCGAAAACGTCGAAGTCGCTTGCGGCATTCCCATGATGATGCAGGGCTACAACCTCGAGGACGTAACTCCCGGCGTGGACGAAATGCAAATCCGCCAGCCCCTCGGAGTCGTCGCCGCCATCGTGCCCTTCAATTTCCCGGCGATGGTCTCGTACTGGTTCCTTCCGTATGCCATTGCGTGTGGAAATACCTTCATCCTGAAGCCCTCTGAGCGCGTTCCCCTCTCCATGCATCGAGCTTTCGAGCTGCTGGAAAAGACCGGCCTGCCCAAAGGAGTCGTGAATCTCGTCAACGGCGGAAAAGAAGTGGTCAACGCGCTTTGCGACCATCCGCAAGTGCGCGCCATCAGCTTTGTAGGCTCCACTCCCGTCGCCAGGCATGTCTATACGCGCTCCGCGGCCAGCGGCAAGCGCATGCAATGCCAGGGCGGCGCAAAAAATCACGTTATCGTCCTGCCCGATGCGGATATGGAGCTTGCCACGCAAATCATCAGTGACAGTGCGTTTGGCTGCGCCGGCCAGCGCTGCCTCGCCGTTTCCGTCGCTGTCACGATTGGCGAAGCGCAAAAAACGTTCCGCGACTCCATCGCTCACTCTGCTTCTTCGATTCGCGTCGGCAACGGCCTTGACGCCGGCATCCAGATGGGTCCGGTTATCACCAAAGAAAGCAAGCAGCGCATCGAATCACTGATTTCCGCGGGCGTCGGTGAAGGCGCAAGACCCATCCTCGACGGCCGCAACACTAAAATCCCCAAATACGAATCGGGAAATTTCCTCACCCCCACAGTTCTGGATGGCTTGCCCTCGAACAGCCAGCTTGCCAACACGGAAATTTTCGGTCCTGTACTCAGTTTGATTCACGCCAATTCCATTGACGAAGCCATGGACTTTCTTCGCCGCAGTCCCTACGGCAACCAGGCATCACTCTTCACCACCAGCGGTTCCGCCGCCCGCAAGTTCCGCTACGAAGCCCCCGCGGGAAATATCGGCATCAACATCGGCGTTGCTGCGCCGATGGCCTATTTCCCCTTCAGCGGCTGGAAAGAAAGTTTCTTCGGCATCCTCCATGGCCAGGGCCGCGACGCCGTAGAATTTTTCACCGAATCCAAAATCGTAGTCGAGCGCTGGTCGCGCCAGGAAACCAGGAAGTTCTAATTTGGAGTGCGGGAGCTTGTTTACCCTGAGCGCAGCCGAAGGGCTCCCGCTTTTCCGGCAGCTACAGCGCGCTGTTGCGGCCGCAAGGTCTGCAATCGCAGTGACATAATCTAAGAGTGGTTTTTAGCTTCATTCCTCGGTCAACTCTGATGAAGCTCCACGGAAGGAATTGTGATCGTCATCATCATGGGCACGACCGGTGCCGGCAAAACCACCATCGGCACCATGCTCGCCGCGCAGCTCAACTGGCAATTCGCCGACGCTGACGCCTTCCATCCGCCTGCCAACATCGAAAAAATGTCTCGCGGTATTCCGCTAAATGACGCAGACCGCGCTCCTTGGCTTGAAGCGATGCGCAAAGCCATCCTCGAATGGATCGGTGTTGGCAAAAACGTCGTCCTCGCTTGCTCCGCCCTCAAGCGCGCCTACCGCGAGGTGCTTCGCGCCAGCCCCGAAGTTAAAACTATCTATTTAAAAGGGGATTTCGCGCTCTTCGCCGAAAGAATCCGCCAGCGCCACGGCCATTTTGCCGGTGAGGGCATCCTGGCGGGTCAATTCGCCGACCTTGAGGAACCCGCGGACGCCATCACCATCGATGCGGCGCGGTCGCCCGAACAAATTGTCGCGGAAATCCGCAACCGGCTTGCGCTCGCTTAGTTTGCATCGCCGCTCGCGCTCGCCTAAGTTGCCCTACCGTCGGCGGTAGCACCGCGTTTAATGCTTTGCAGGCGCTGGCTGCGGTGTTGGCGCCGGCGCGTTGGGAGTTCCGAAACTGACCTTGGGAACCTGGCGCGCGCCTTCTTCCGTCTTGAAATACGCGTCGTTGCGCGTGAAGCCGCCCATGCTTGCCACCAGGCTGTTCGGAAAGAGCGCAATAAACGTGTTGTAATCCTGCACCGTGTCGTTGTAACGGCGGCGCTCCACGGCGATGCGATTTTCCGTGCCTGCCAGTTCATCCTGGAGGCGCAAAAAATTCTCGTTGGATTTCAGTTGCGGATAATTCTCAACAACGACGAGCAGGCGCCCCAGCGCGGAATCCAATTGTCCGTTCGCCGCTATTTTCTCAGCCGGTGAACGCGCGCCCAGCAACGCAGAACGCGCTTTGGCGATATCGCCGAAGACGGTTTGCTCCTGCGCCGCAAAGCCCTTCACGGTTTCCACCAGGTTGGGAATCAAGTCGGCGCGGCGTTGCAGGACGACGTCCACCTGCGCCCAAGCGGCGTTCACCGCCTCGCGTTTCACCACCATCTCATTCCTGCGGCTGACGAACGAACTCCCTAGCATCAGCGCAATTACAACTAAAACTACCAAAACGATCAGACCTATTTTCATATCCGCCTCGAATCAATTGAATTTACGAATGCGCGTTCTTCACGCGCCGCCACTCGCGCTTCGGAAAGTGGTGCTCCAGAGCGTCCAGTGTTTTCTCCAATGCTTTCAAATACGCGCCGTACGCCGGAACAATTTCACCGTGAAACTCGCCCGTCTCGCGCAGCTTCAGCATGGCGCTGAACGCCGGCAAGCTCGCTCCTGTCAGCACTGCCGCTCGCGCAACGATATCATGAGCGCCCACCGGCGGCTCTTCCTCGAATGCAATCACCACGTGGCGCAGCAGCGTCAGTACCGCGGAAAATGATTTTCGCAGCACCGGCGCCAGTTCTTTCGAATCTCCCGGCGCGCGCAGGTAGTGTTGCCGCAATTTCAGCAGGATGGTGCGCAAGTCATGCTCGATCTGCACGCGATGCAAGTTCATGGGTACTTCAATTTCCGCAACGACGTCCGGCCCGAAAAGCACGCGCCGCCCGCGCTTCATGTCCAGAATCTCGATGGCGAAAACATTCGCGGCGTGCCGCAATTCCTCTTTCGTGAAAAAAAGCGGCGCAGGCTCTTTCTGCTCGCCGCACCACCATTTCACCACCGGCGCGATGCGCCCCAGTTCCTCGACGCCCAACGAACGAAGGACGCAAACCACGTTGAGGTCCGAGTGTCCTTGGTGGAAATCGCCGCGCGCCGCTGACCCGAACAAAATCACACATTCGAGGTTTGCCGCCGCGAATTCCTTTAGCCGGTTGACCAGTTCCGTCAGCCTTGTTTCCGTGGAGAGCATTTCGAATCCATTCCTTTCCTGCCGCGTTATCAGTCTCCTGAGCGCTACCAGTCTCCCGAAGCGCCTCCGCCTCCGCTGCTGCCCCCGCCAAATCCCCCGAATCCTCCGCCACCTCCACCTCCGCCGAAGCCTCCTCCGCCCCAGCCGCCTCCTGAGCTTCTTCCCCCGCTGTTCGCGAGCATCCCGGCCAGAAACCAGAGCAACCCGCCTCCGCCCGATCCGCTTCCGCGGCTCCCGCCGCCGCCCCGGCCTGAGAGACTTCCAATGGCGCGAAAGAAAATAAACAGGCCAAGAATGACCCAGAATACAGGGAATCCGACGCCTCCTCCGCGATTCTGATTTCGCGCTGGCGGCGGCTGGCCACTCAGCGTTACGCCGGCATCGTCGGCGATGTATTTGGCCAATTGCCATGCGGCGATTTCCGTGGCCTTACCGTAATCGCGTTGCCGGAGGTAGGGCACCATGGCGCGGCCGGCATCTCCCGCCCGCGCATCATTGATCACCGGCTCGAGCCCGTAGCCCACTTCGATGCGATACTTGCGTTCGGTCGGAGCGACGAGCAACAACACTCCGCGATTTTCTTTCTTGCTGCCGACTCCAAGCTGCTTGTAGAGGTCTACCGCATAATTCTCGACGCTTTCTCCCTCGAGCGATTGCACGGTCACAATCGCCATCTGCGTGCCAGTTTTTTGCTCCACCTCCGTGCACAGCACTTCGAGCCGTGCCTTGGCTTCCGGAGCAATCACCCCGGCCAGGTCCGTCACATAACCGCTGGGATGAATTTTCTTGAGGTCTTCCGCCGCAGAGAAGCTTGCGCCGAACAAGAGCAGCAGGCAGTGAAGCAACAAGGTTCGAGAGAAGAGATTTTTTCGCATGCAGTGTCCGAATGCGACCGCCAGATGACTATAGGGCCTGCTTCGACCCTCTGTAAAGCGGCGGCGGCCCTCACCACGGAAGGGTTAGCTTTTCGTGCGAAGAAAAACAGTGATGGCGGCCAAGGGAATGTAAGCCATTCAGGGGCCTTATTTTTTTCATTGAGGAAGCCAACCTTGCGAGGGCGGCGAGTTCACTCCTATAATCCAGTGTCATTAAAGTTGCGTTAGCCGCGGGCTCAAAAGGAGGATGCGTGCCGGTCGGAACCGCGTTTCACGAGAGAACTCTGGCGCTGTGCGAGAGCCTGAATTACCGGGAATGGTCGGGCTATTACACCGTCAGCGTTTACGAAATGCACCACGAGCACGAGTACAATGCCATCCGCAATTCCGTGGCGCTGATCGATATTTCGCCACTCTTCAAATACCGCGTAACCGGGCGCGACGCCACCAAGTTCGCGAATCGCGTGATTTCGCGCGACATCAATAAGGTTGCGGTGGATCAGGTGATTTATTGCTGCTGGTGCGATCCGGAAGGAAAAGTGATCGACGACGGAACGATCACCCGGCTGGGCGAGAACGAGTATCGCTGGACGGCGGCGGACCCCAGCTTGCGGTGGTTTCAGCAGAATGCACTAAGCCTGGACGTGAAGATTGAAGATATCTCGGAGCAGACCGCGGCGTTGGCGTTGCAAGGCCCGATGTCGGGGAAACTGCTGCACGAGGCCGCGGACGCGAACACCGCGAATCTGAAGTATTTTCGCGTGACGCGAGGAAAAATTGCCGGCGTGCCCGTAGACATTTCGCGCACCGGCTATACGGGCGATTTGGGATTCGAAGTGTGGATGCCGTGGCGCGACGCGGTGAAAGTGTGGGATGCGCTGATGGCCAAAGGCAAAGCATTCGACATTCATCCCGCGGGAATGATCGCGCTGGACATCGCGCGAATCGAAGCGGGGCTGATTTTGATCGAAGTGGATTATATCTCAAGCAAGAAAGCCTTGATCGAGTCCCAGAAATATTCTCCCGCGGAAATCGGCTTGGGCAAGCTAGTGGACTTGAAGAAGGAAACTTTTGTAGGCCGCGAAGCACTGGCGTTGGAAGCGAAAAAAGGCGCGGAGCGAGCGCTCGTGGGGCTAGAGATCAACTGGAACGAAGTCGAAGCGCTCTACGACAAATTGAAGATGGCCCCGCAAGTGCCGAGCATTGCTTCTCGCGTGGCGGTTCCGGTGTATCGCGGCGGGAGACAAATCGGCAAAGCCACCTCAACGACATGGTCGCCCACTCTGAAAAAAATGATCGCGCTGGCATGCGTGAGCCGCGAGCATTCCACCATCGGCACCACACTCAACATGGAAATGACCGTCGAGGCCGCGCGCCGCACCGTTTCCGCAAAGGTTGTGCCCTTGCCGTTCTTCAATCCGCCCCGCAAGACGGCCGTGCCGGTGATTTGAAGCAGCACAGCGGATTATTGCTTAATGAGCGTGTTTGAATTGATGTTGTAGCCGACCAGAGAAGGGTGCTCGCCGCCGATTTTCCAGGTGAAAGCCTCGGTGGCAGTCCCACCGGCGAACTTCGTCTGGTAATTGAGGTGCACTCGCGTCCCCGACGTTGTCCAGTTCACATTAAATTGCATTTGCGTGGCGTCCTGCACTACGCCAAGTTTCCTGTGAACCGCCGACATGAGGGCGAGAAAATCCTGTTGCTTGGTGGCCTCGTGGAGTTCCGGCGCTGCCTCGGCATACATGTCCGCATATTTTTCCTGGTCCAACTGCTGATGAAAATGCACCACGGCCTTCCGAGCGGACGCTACATCCGCGACGGTGCCCGTGCAGGAGCAAAGCCAGAAACCAACAATCAATAGGAGCGTGACGCCGGCAAACGCTCCGGCCTTGCCGGTGATTGGTTGACTCATCGCGGCCTCCCCATGCGCTTATCCTTGTACGTCAACACGGAAAAGTCTTCAAGCCATATCGTGGCTCCGCCATAAGAGTTGCTGTAGCCGCGAGAATCCGTTTCATACGGTGAGCCTTAGGGATTCAGCCGGTTGTATTTCTTGAGGACGGCGCGGAGTTTGTCGTGTGGTAGCGCGATGACTTTGTGGTTTTCAATTCCGGTCATGGTTTCGGCGGCGACCATGGCGTTGATGACAGCCTCCTCGGTCGCCTGCACCGTCGCGGCAAAGAGGGGGTCCAAATGATCGTTCGTAAGCATTTTCAAATCGATGACCCGGTCGGTAGTGGAGACGCCGCGATTCACTGTCGAAAAGGCGATGAAAATATCGCCGGAACCGTTTCCAGAAATACTGCCGTCGCGTCCGAGCCCCAGAGAAACGCGGCGGGCGAGGCGCTTCAGTTGGTGTGAAAGGAGCGGCGCATCCGTGGCCACCACCACGATAATCGAGCCCCAATCATCCTGCGCGAATGCTGTCGAGCCATAAGCAGGGTCTTCCGAAATCTCTTTCCCTACGGGAACGCCTGCGATACGCAAGTTCTGCCGTACTCCATAATTGCATTGCACGAGCACGCCGACAGTGTAGCCCCCAAATTTGGCGTCGAGCTTGCGCGAGGACGTGCCGATGCCGCCTTTGAATTCGTTGCAGATCATTCCCGTGCCGCCACCGACGGCGCCTTCTTCAACAGCACCACCGTGGGCAGAATCAATGGCGTGCAACGCGTGTTCCGGCTTGACGTGGAAGCCGTTGATGTCGTTAAGCCAGCCGTCCCAAGTTTCCGCCACGACGGGCAGCGACCACCAATAACCGGTGGGATCGGGCTGGCCGTGATTGACGCGCCATTGAATCACTGCGTCACGAACGACACCCACGCTGTGCGTGTTGGTGATCATCACCGGGCCTTCGAGAAAGCCGGACTCTTCCACCCACGTTGTGCCGGTCATTTCGCCGTTGCCGTTCAGCGACCACCAGCCGGCGAAAACGGGATTGTTCATCGAATCTTTTCCACGCGGAAGCACGGCCGTCACGCCGGTGCGAACCGGCCCCTTGCCGACTTGGAGTTTTCCTTCGCCGGAAATGAGCGTAGTGTGGCCGACGGTGACGCCGGGAACGTCGGTGATGGCGTTGAACGGGCCGGGCGTGCCGTCAAACGGGACGCCGAGATCGCGGGCGCGTGGCTTGGCGGGCGGCGTTGCTTGAGCCCCGGCCAAAGAAATCGCCCCCAACGAACAAAAAAGGAAGGCAAGAGCGCGAAAACAAGTTGAACGAATCATGGCTTGTTTTTCTCCCAAGACGATTGCGCGGAACGCAGCAACTTGGTGTTTTTCTCCACGGCCTTTTCGAGCAGCGCCGCTTGCCGCTTCGCCAATTTCCAATCCTGCTTTTCCACGGCTTCAGTCAGCCCGGGGAATTCCAAGTGCGCGTAAGTGTAGCGAGAAGAATAGAGAAGATGCTGAAACCACGGACGCCCGGGAATGCCGGCGGCATCGAGCCAGTTGGATTCGACCTGGAGCAACTGTTCGTTTAGGCGCTGAATCTTCCCTGACGACGCGGAGCCCGAAAGGAGATCGCGAGTGACGGCGCCGCGCAGAAGGTTTCCCTGTTTCTCAAATTCAGCGATACGGGCGTGAAGCGCTTTCAATCGGAGGCGCCGCGGCTCGAGATTGTTTCCTTGCTCCAGCTCCCGCAGGAATTGTTCGAGCGCCGCCGCGTTGAAGCCGAAGTCAAACGGGAGAATGTCCGCGTTGCCCAAACGGAGCGCGACGAGGCCCCAAATGCGCGTCAGAGCCACGTGGTATTCAAACGCGGGATCGCCGATGTGCGCCATCCAATAATGATCGTCGTACATCGAGTGGTAGACGCCGTAGTCGCCGGTGAATCCGAGGTTGATCACGGGGCGGCCAAGATGATTGAGGAACACAGTGTGGTCGGAGCCGCTGCCGATGCGCGTTTCGACCAGGGCGCTGTCGAGCGGCGGAGTGCCGGCTTGTGAATCGCGCATGGCGGTGGCGCGCCAGGCTTCGTACAGCGATTTTCCCGAAGGTGCGCGAACGTCTTTCGAGGCTTCGACCAGCATCGGCGCGAGGGATGCTACGGCGGCGGGGGAAAAACTCAGGCCTTCAGGGCCCGCGGTGGTGGCGGCTCCCGCGACGGATTCGTCGACGTTAAGGTAGGCGACGAGTTTTTTCTTCAGATCGCCGGCGAATTGCTCGCCCCATTCCGTTGAACCGGTGAGCGCGTATTCTTCGCCATCCCAACTGCAGACGACGATGGTGCGGCGCGGGCGGAGGCCGCGCCGCTTGAGTTCGCCGAGAGAACGCGTCAGCTCCATCATGGAGGCGGTGCCGCTCGAAGGATCCACGCCTCCATAAACCCAGGCATCGCGATGATTGCCGAGCAAAACCCATTCGTCGGGAAGTTCGCTGCCGCGAAGGCGCGCTTCGACGACCGTGTAAGGCTGCATGCTGGTGTCCATGTCCACTTTCACGCGGGCTTGCACCGTGCCGGTGAAGCGATACGTAATGGGCATGGCGCCTTGCCAATCCTTGGGGACTTCCGTGCCGGTCATGTTTTCGAGCAGCGGTTTTGCGTCGCGCCATGAAAGAGGAAGCGCCACGATTTTCGGAAGCGAGCGCGATTCTTCGGGAGGAATGTGCTTCGCGCCCGGCAGCGATGCCCAGCCGGGCGTCGTTGGATCGCCGGGAACAATGTAATCGTAAGTGATGGAGCCGCGCTGAATGTGGCTCTCCGGGCCCCACGGGCCGTCGGGGAAAACTTTGCCATGCGTGTAGCCGTCGTCGGCGGGATCGGAATAAATGAGCAGCGCGGCGGCGCCTTGCTGCTCAGCGGTCAGCGCCTTGAAGCCGCGATAGCTGTAAGGATTCGAGTAGCGGACCAGGACAATCTTGCCTCGCACGCTTATGCCGTTTTTCTTCAGGAGTTCGTAGTCTTCAGGATTGCCGTTGCGGGCGTAGACGACTTCGGCGGTGACGTCACCCGATGCGGAATAGCCGAAGAACGCGCCAGACACGGCGGGATTTTTCGTATCCGGATCGACGTCGTAAGCATCTTCGCGCAGCGAGGCGGTGAAGCGCAGCGGCTCCGTCATTTCCAAGGAAATACTGCGCGGGCGCGAGTGCAAGACATCATAGCGGCGGAGCGTGACATCTTCCCAGCCCTGCTGGCGCCAGGCGTCGGCGATGAAATCGGCAAGATAGTTGTTGCGTTCGGAAGCGGCGGGATGCGGTTCGGCGGTGAGCGTGCGGTGCCATTCGCGGGCTTTTTCGGGGGAGGGAAGCGATTGAAACGTGGATTCGAGTCGGTGCTCCGCGAGGGCGTGCGGCTGGGAAAAACCGAGAATCGGAGCGACAAGAGGCTCGGGCTGATTTTGCTGCGCAGAAAGCGTTAAGGCAAAAACAAGAAAGGCAAAGAAGAAGGCGCAAAAATTGCGGGAACCAAGTGGCATGATGATTTTGTTCTCCACAAGAAGCGGCCGGACAAACCGCTACTGAACGGCGAGACAGCGTATCAGGACGGAAACACTTTTGCCAAAGCGGACTGGAGCGCGCGAACGATGAGTGCGGATTCCTCGGGCGAAATCGTGAAAGGCGGCGCGAGAAGGAGGTGGTCGCCGCGGAGGCCGTCGACGCATCCTTGCGTGGGATAGGTAAGCACGTTTTCTTCCAGGCAAGCTTGGCGAATTTTTTCGGCGATGTTTTGGTCCTTTGAAAAAGGCTCGCGCGTGGGTTTGTCTTTGACGAACTCTACGCCGAGAAGCAGACCAAGTCCGCGAATATCCCCCACATTCGGATGCGTTCTCAAAGGAGAAAGCGCGCTGCGCAGCTCTTGCGTGGCGGTATTCACGCGGTCAAAAAGATGGTGCGCTTCAAGATAATCAAGGACGGCGTTTCCCGCGGCCGTGGTGACGGGATGCGCCTGGTAGGTGAATCCATGCATAAAGGAGCCCGAGCCGCGCGCGAAGGCTTCGACGACGCGCGCGGATACGAGCACGGCGCCAAGCGGCGCGTAACCGCTGGCGATACCTTTGCCCACGAGAATCATGTCCGGCTCGAGCCCCCAGTGCTGGACGGCGAATGGTTTTCCGGTGCGGCCCATGCCGGTCATAACTTCGTCGGCGATCAGCAGAATGCCGTTGTCGCGGCAAATTTCCGCGATGCGCACAGCGTAGCCTTCCGGCGGTACGGCAGCGCCGAGAGTCGCGCCGGCGACTGGCTCAAAGATAAAAGCGGCGGCGTCCTCCTTTTGGCTTTGTGCGAGGAGAGTTTGCAGATCGTTGGCGCAGGCCAGTTCGCACTGCGGAAACGTTTTTTCGAAGGGGCAGCGGTAGCAGTAGCACGGAGCGATGTGTCCCCATTCCGCGAGGAGCGGTGCGTAGGGCGCGCGGCGCGCCGCGTTGCCGCTGGCGGACATGGCCCCAAGAGTGCTGCCGTGATAGCTTTGGCGGCGGGAGAGAACGCGGTAGCGATCCTTTTGGCCGCGTTCGAGGTGATACTGGCGTGCGAGTTTTATAGCGGTTTCCGTGGCTTCGGAGCCGCCGGAAGTGAAGTACACGCGGCCGCCGTCGCGAAAATTCTGCGGAGCCATCGCGAGCAGCCGCGCGGCAAGTTTTTCCGCGGGGGCGGAGTGAAATTGCGAAGTGTGCGCGAAAGCGATTTGCGATGATTGCTCGGCCATAGCGCGGCCGATTTCGGCGACACCGTGACCGATGTTGACAACCGCGGCCTGGCCGGAAGCGTCGAGAAACCGGCGGCCATCGGCGGCGATGATCCAGCAGCCTTCCCCGCGAGAGGCTAAAGGAAAGTTCTTGTTGAAATGGCGGGGGAAAAGTCCGCTGCTCGTGAGCATGAGATATCCGCGAAAAGAATTGTAGCAGAATCGCAAGCAGCATCCGCGTGTGGGCATACTTCTTTCGCGCTGCGCATCGCTGCGGCAACGCGGACCGGACTATTGGATTCGCAACCGAAACGTGACATCATCCGTGTTCTTGCGTGCCGGAATCCGCGGGGAATGATTCTGCCGGTAATGTTGCGACTCATCGATTTTCACAGGAGAAGGATCGAAATGAAAAGTGCCATTTTGCGGTGCGTTCTTGTGGGCGCGTTGTTGCTCGGATGCGGGCTTACGCTTTCCGCGCAAGAAGCGGCGAAACATCCCATCACTGCTGACGATATGCTCAAGCTACACCGCATTACAGAGCCGCAGGTGTCCCCGGACGGCAAATGGGTGGCGTACACCGTGGCGACGCCGGACATGGAAGCAAACCGCAATGCGAGCAACATCTGGATAGTGCCCACGACGGGCGGCGCAGCCCTGCAATTGACCCAGAGCGGGCACGACACTTCACCGGTGTGGTCGCCGGATGGAAAGACGCTGGCGTTTCTTTCTTCGCGCAGCGGCGATTCGCAGGTGTATTTGCTTTCGATGGGAGGAGGTGAGGCACATGCGTTGACAAAATTATCGACGGGCGCGGACATCGTGAAGTGGTCGCCGGACGGCAAGACGATCGCGTTTACGTCTTCCGTGTATCCGGATTGTAAGGACGATGAGTGCAACAAGAAGCGCGACGAAGAAAAAGACAAAAACAAAGTGAAAGTGCACGTGGCGGAGCATCTTCTCTATCGCCACTGGACGCATTGGAACGACGGAAAGCGCGGCCATTTATTCGTGGTTCCGGCGGATGGCAGCGCGGCGCCGCGCGACCTCACGCCGGGAGCGAATTACGACGTTCCGCCGGATGAGCGCGGCGGGCCGGGAGACATTAATTTTTCGCCGGACGGAAAGGAAATTTGCTTCACGGCGGTGACCGACAAGATGGAAGCCATCAGCACGAACGGCGAGTTGTTCATCGTTCCAGTGGCTGGCGGTGAGCCGAAGCGCATCACCACGCAGCAGGGGTTTGACGGGAACCCGGTATATTCGCCGGACGGAAAATTCATTGCGTATCACGCGCAGCTAACGCCGGGATACGAAGCGGACCGCTGGCGCGTGATGCTTTACGACCGCGCAGCGGGAAGAATCGAAAACCTTACGGAAACATTTGACCGCAGCGCGGAGGAACTGGCGTGGTCGCCGGACAGCAAGACGATTTATTTCACGGCGGAGAACGAAACGCAGAAGCCGGTATACGCAATGGCGGCGCGTTTTGGAGCGGCGCCGAAGAAAATAATCGCCGACACTTACAATACCGCCATTTCTTTCAGCGCCGACGGGAAGACGCTGGTTTTTGAACGGACGAGCTGGATGCTTCCGGCGGAAATTTTCACGGCCTCGAGCGATGGCTCCAACGTGCGACAACTGACGCATCAGAATGATGCGATTCTTTCATCAGTGGAGATGAACGCGCCGGAGACATTCTGGTTCGACGGCGCGGAAGGCACGAAAGTGCAGGCGATGCTGATTCGCCCGCCAAAATTCGACGGCACAAAAAAATATCCCGTGCTGGTGCTGCTGCACGGCGGGCCGCAGACGATGTTCTCGAATGCCTGGGGATACCGGTGGAACGCGCAGGTGTTTTCCGCGGCGGGATACGTGACGCTGATGATCAACCGGCGCGGATCAACCGGGTATGGACAGAAATTCACGGATGAAATTATGAATGACTGGGGCGGCAAAGCCTACGTGGATGTGTTGAACGGCGTGGATTACGCGCTGAAAAAATATCCCTTCATCGATGAGGCGCGCATGGCCGCCGCTGGCGGATCTTATGGCGGATACATGGCCGACTGGATCGCCACGCACACGGGCCGGTTCAAGGCCATCGTGAGCCACGCAAGCGTGTACGACAAAGTGGCGATGTACGCGACGGAAGAATTGTGGTTTGAAGAGCACGACATGCAAGGCACGCCATGGTCGAACCCGGAAACTTACAAGAAATGGGCGCCGGCGACCTACGCGGGCGAGCTGGGGAAATTCAAGACGCCAACGCTGGTGATCTGTGGAGAAAGGGATTACCGCGTGCCGTACACGCAATCGCTGGAATTTTTCAGCGCGTTGCAGCGGCAGGAGGTGCCGTCGAAGCTGGTGGTTTTCCCCGACGAGGGGCACTGGATCCTGAAACCGCAGAACGCGCAGTTTTGGTACAAAACATTTTTGGATTGGCTGGCGACTTACGTGAAATAACGGATCAATGCCGCAAAAAAGGCGCCCGCCGCGGCGGGCGCCCCTACAAAGGACTCACGCCGCGAGTAGACGCTGGAGGGCGCGGCGAGCGAAGCGAAAGAGATGGTAGAGCAGAAAGGCGGAAAGCGCGAGGAGTGCGGCAACGATGATCGTAGTCGCGACGGGATGAGTCGTTGCCATCCACGTGAGCCACACGGCTAAGACGTCTTCTCCAAAACTCAGCGCCCAATTGCTGAACGGTTCGGGGCTGGTATTGACGGCGGCGCGGGCGCTGGCTTTGGTGCCGTGCGCGGTGAGGGCAATTCCGCCGGCGAGCAATGCGGCTCCCCAGCGCCATTCCGGCGGGGCTCCTCCCGCGGCGGCGAAAGCAAGAAGGGCGGCGGCGGGCGGACGAATGAAGGTGTGGATGGCGTCCCAGATCGTGTCGAAGTAGGGAATTTTGTCCGCGAAGAATTCAAGCAGATAGAGCGCGATGGCGATTCCCAAGACCCAGGGATGCGCGAGAGCCTGCAAACCCGGTGGCAGGCGGAGTACGCCGAAGCGTTGCAGAAGCCCCAGGGTCGCGACCGTGGCGTACAGATTGAGCCCGGAAGAAAATCCGGCGCCCAAAGCCAGACCGAGCGTTTCGATCGGGTTCATGCGGGACCATCATAGCAGGCGGGAAATCGCCCAAACAGGGAGTAACTTCCGCATGTACGCAACAGAGTTTCCGTTTGACGTGTTTCTGAGGGCAAGCGATTCTTGTTACCGGACGGTCATCCATGTTTGGTCTCGGCCACCTCTTTTATCCCTGGGGATTTCTGTTGCAGGGCCTGGCGATTGTGCACTTCATCAGGCGGCGCCCGGAGAACTATTGGTTTTACGTCATCTTTTTTCTTGGACCGCCTGGCGCGGCCGTGTACATCCTTGCGGAAGTGCTGCCGGACCTGGGGCTGCTTCGGGGATTCTTCCAGGGATTCGGGCGGCGGTCGCGCGTCAAAATTGTCGAGACACAAATTATAGATAATCCGTCTCCGGCGAATTACGAAGAGCTAGGAGAACTCTATAGAGATCTGGGGCAATTTGAGAAGGCCAGGGAAGCGTTTACGAAAGCGATTGATGCGCGCAGCCCTTCTCACTACACATTTTATTCGCGAGCGCAGTGTTCGCTGGGGATGAACGATTTGGCGGCGGCAATCCCGGACCTGGAGCGCGTGGTGGCCGCGGACAGAAAATTCGATTATCACCGGGCTGGGGGCTTGCTGGCGGACGCTTACGCGCGAACGGGGCAACTGGAACGCGCCAACCAGCTTTTTGCGGAAGTGACGCAGATTTCGACGACTCCCGAGACGCTTTACAACTACGCGAGTTTTCTGAAGACGGCGAACCGGCGCGAGGAGTCGCGCGAATGGACGCAGAAGCTCTTGGCGAAGAAGCGCACTCTGCCTCGTTACATGCAGAGGCGCGAGCGGCCGTGGTTCCGCAAGGGCAAGACGCTGCTGAAAGAGCTGGCCACGGCCTAGCGTTCGCGTCTCTTATCTGATCCACTTGACAGTATCAATGCTTGCCGCGCGGCTAATGGGGACGCGTCCGGCCTGCCCCCTACCCCGCCAACTTGTATGAGTATCAAAACAAAGGAGTTACAGAAATTTGACACATGGTCGCTGCCGATACAAAGAGTGCGAGAAACGGATATGATGATGGGCGTAATTTAACGATGACGAATGTGATTTTAATTCCATAGGATGGTCGCGAATAATGAACAGGCTTCGCCGATTGACGTTCTTGATTGCGGCAACGCTCGCGGTAGGCGCGATCGTTGCGCCGAGATTTGCGTGGTTCCATGCGTATGGCCAGGACGAGCAGCAGAAGCAAAACGGTCCGTGGATGAACACGAGTCTTTCGGCGGATGAGCGGGCGGATTTGGTGCTGAAGGAAATGACGGTGGACGAGAAGATCGACCTGGTGCATGGCAACGGCATGCCCGGCTGGGGCAAGCCGCGGCCGAACGCGTATCTCGGCAATGGCGGGGCAGGTTTTGTGCTGGGCGTTGCGCGGCTGGGGATTCCGATGATCCAGATGAGCGATGCGGCGTATGGAGTGCGAAACAGTGGTGACAATGGGCGGTACTCGACGGCGCTGCCGTCGAATCTTGCTTCGGCGGCAAGCTGGGATATCCACGCGGCTTGTGAATACGGCGAGCTGATTGGGCGGGAGTTGCGCGCGCAGGGTTACAACATGACGCTGGGCGGTGGCGTGAATATCACGCGGGAGCCGCGCAACGGGCGAACGTTTGAATACATGGGGGAAGACCCGATTCTGGCCGGCACGCTGGTGGGCAACCGAATAAAATGCGAGCAAGCGCAGCATGTGATTGGCGACATCAAACATTTCGCAGTGAACGACCAGGAAAGCGGCCGCAATGAAGTGGATTCCATCATCGGCAAGCGCGGGCTACGCGAGAGCGACCTGCTGGCGTTTGAGATTGGCATTGGGATCGCCCATCCCGGGGCGGTGATGTGCTCCTACAATTCGCTCAATGGCGACTTCGCGTGCGAAAACAAGTACCTATTGACGGACGTGCTCAAGAAATCGTGGGGGTTCAAGGGATTTGTGGTTTCGGATTGGGGCGGAACGCACAGCACGGTGAAGGCGTCGGCGGCTGGGTTGGATAATGAAGAACCGATGGACGAATTTTTCGGGCCAAAGCTCAAAGAAGCGGTGCAGGCGGGCAAGGTCCCGATGGCCGAGCTCGACGACCATGCGCGGCGCGTACTGCGATCGGAATTTGCTTGCGGAATCATCGACAACCCAGTGAAGAAGGGCGTGGTGGACGTGGAGGGTGGCTTTGAAATCGCGCGCCGGCTGGCCGAACAAAGCACGGTGCTGCTTAAAAATAAAAATGGTGTTCTTCCGCTCGACCGCGCGAAAGTGCATTCCATTGCAATCATCGGCGCGCACTCGGATACCAGCATGATTTCCGGGGGCGGGTCGGCGCAGGTCGATCCACCGGGACGCCCGGGAGCGAAGTGGCAGGAGCATATCTGGTTCCCGACTTCACCGCTGAAGGCGGTGAGAGCAAAGGCGCCCGAAGCGAGCGTGCAATTCGATTCCGGGGCGAATCGCGAATCGGCGGTGGAACTGGCGAAGAAATCGGAAGTGGCCATCGTATTTGCGCATCAATGGTCGGGCGAAGGGATGGATTTGCCGAACCTGACGCTGCCGGAAAACCAGGACGGATTGATCGAGCAGGTGGCGGCGGCGAATCCGCAGACAATCGTGGTGCTGGAGACCGGCACCGCGGTGACGATGCCCTGGCTTGAGAAAGTAAGCGGCGTCGTGGAAGCATGGTACGCGGGAAGCAAGGGAGCGGACGCCGTTGCCAACATACTTTTTGGCGATGTGAACCCCAGCGCGAAGCTGCCGATGACTTTCCCGGGCAGCGAGGACGATCTGCCGCGTCCTCAAGTGGCGATGCCGCCGCCGGGAGCGAAGGAGGTCGGCGAGAACATGAAGACCGGAGACGCCAAGCCGCTATTTAGCGTTACCTACGGCGAAGGCGTAAAGACCGGCTACAAATGGTATGACGCCGAGAAGAAGCCGGTGCTCTTTCCGTTCGGCTTCGGGCTTTCTTATGCGACGTACAGCTACTCCGGCCTGAGGGTCACGCCCGGCAGGGAAACGACTGTTGCGTTCACGGTGAAAAACACCGGCAGCCGCGCCGGAGTAGAAATTGCGCAAGTCTACGCGGCGCTGCCTGCCAGCGCCGGCGAGCCGCCAAAGCGCCTGGTGGGTTGGAGCAGGGTGAAGTTGAATCCTGGCGAGGGCAGGGAAGTCAGCGTGGCGGTTGACCCCAAGTATTTGTCGATTTTCGATGAGGCTGCCGATGGATGGAAACTTGTGTCGGGGAGCTATACGTTCATGGTCGGAGGATCATCGCAGGCTTTGCCATTGAGCGAGAAGGTCACGTTGAAGTAGTTTTGGCAGTGGCCGAAGAAAAATTCAACACCCCCACCCTCAAAAACCGAGGGGCACCCACTCAAGGATTTGTATTCCGAGCACCGCCGAGCGAAAACGTGACAAATACTTTCGTGTCTACTTCAACTGGCTGACCGTTTAAAATCGTCGGCGGGTATTTCCACTGTTTCACTGCGTCGAGAGCTGCTTGCGCAAACAGGGGGTGTCCAGATATGGCTTCAACCTGCTTCACTGTCCCGTCCTTTGCAAAAACTACATGCAGCCCGATAGTCCCTGTAATCCCGCTTCTTAAAGCCTCTCCCGGATATTTAGGCTGAACGACTTCAATGGGTTGTGCTCTATTCAGCTCCCCATCAATTGTGACTTGCACTAGCGGCGTCCCTTGGGTGCCCTTAGTCAAGGGGGCCTGTTCACTAGCAAACTGGCCCGGCTTGCGGTGAGCAGCGTATTTCTTGGCCTCGTCTACGAGGTCACTGCCATCATCCTCACCAGCCCAACCTTCATCCGTGCAAGTCACTTTATCGCGCGTCTCGGTGAATTTCTGTTCGTTCAAATCTATCCGCCATGCGTCAATGGCAGTCACGGGTTTAGTGCTTCCCTTTCTTAAGCTGGTACCTAGTATCACATCGGTGGGCGCTTGGGGATCAAAGCAGCGAAACTCAAAGTCCTTGGCGATGCGCGTGACTTGAACAACGTCGCGGATCACGCCACAGTGGTCACTAGAGCCGTCGGGTTGAATTATCATAACGATTTTGACTTTGGATAAATCCCGATACAGAAGGGTTAAGTCTTGGGTTTTGTCCAACCGAAAGCTAAAACCTGAGCGCTCCGATTGAATGTCAGGCGCGCAAGGGCTTTTTCCCACGAATCGTTGTTTGAAGTCCTGCGCTTGTGCGGCACCTACTGTTACCAAAAGCCCGACGAGCACGACTGCACCACGCAGTTCACTCATGTTTTTCCTCCTGTGCCGTTCAAAAACTCGCATTCAATGATGAATCGTCGTGACTGCGATGTTGATGACGTGCGGAGTTGACGTTCCGACTTCAGTAACGAGGGGCTAGTGCCTGACTGGCCTTCGCCCCTTTTGCTCAGAAGTGGACGACGAGGCCGGCGGAGACGCGAGTGCAATTGGTGTGCGAACCGGGGGTGTTGAGGCCGACATAGTCCACCTGGGGACGAAGGGCCAGGTGGGGAAGAAGGCCGATGTCCACGCCGCCACCAAGGCTATAGGCGAACTGGCTGTTGGAGCCGCCGCCCGATCCAACAGTGACACGAGAGCCGCCAAGAAGGACCTGCCCAAATGGATTGAACTTGGAGGGGTTGCGCAGGGTCAGGCGAGGGCCGAAGAGATAGGTGTAGGTGTTCAGGGAAACGCCGAGAGGGGAGGCATGGTACCCGCCGAAATCGCCGACGACGCCGAGCCAGTCAAAGCTTTTGAGATTGTAGGCGAGGGAACCACTGACGCCGTTCTGATTGATGCCACCGGAGCCTCCCAGGCGGAAGTAGGAGTAGCCGACAGAGGCGTCAAAGGATTGGGCGTGCGAGGGGATGGCGAAAACTGACACTGCCAGGAACAGGAAGATGAGCTTTTTCATACGATTGAGTCCTTTCGGGTTCTGAGAGCGTTCCGTCTGGAGCCAAAGGCGAAGATGACGGGCATGGGGGCCGTTCGCGGGGCTCGTTTTCATTTTGGAACGGTATGGGAGCCAGTGGCAGGGGAAACACTCTTAGGACGTTCCATGAGAGCAACAGGGGAAGAGAAGAAAGATTGGAGGCGCGAGGCGGAATCGAACCGCCGATAATGGTTTTGCAGACCATTGCCTTACCACTTGGCGACCGCGCCTTCGGACGAAAAATTGTCAATTCTCAGTCAACAGTTGTTCGGTCAGAAAAGAGCAAACTGTTTATGCTTGCTGTTCGCACGGGTGGGGCAAGCCCCACCCCTACAAGATACGTCGCGACGACCAGCCTACTTCGCGGTGGCGGCTCGCTCGGGCTGGGCGGCGCGGGTTTCGTTGACGATGGGGGCGCCGATTAGGTTGCCCCATTCGGTCCAAGAGCCGTCATAGTTGCGGACTTGGTTGTAGCCCAGCAGATATTTCAACACGAACCACGTGTGCGAACTGCGCTCGCCGATGCGGCAGTAGGCGATCACTTCGTCCTTGCCGGTGATGCCTTTTGACTCGTACAACTTTTTCAGGTCGTCGTAAGACTTGAAGGTGCCGTCTTCGTTGGAGGCCTGCGCCCAGGGGATATTCGCGGCCTGGGGAATGTGGCCGGCGCGCTGGGCGGTTTCGGTCATGCCCGGAGGGGCGATGATTTTGCCGGTAAATTCGTCGACGGAGCGCACGTCGACGAGCTGGCCGGGCTTGCGGCCATCGACGACCGCCGAGACCTCTTCCTTGCGGGCGCGAATGGAATCGTCGGTGCCGGAGACGTGATAAGACGCCGGGGCGACGTTTGCGGGATCTTTGGTAAGCGGACGCTTCTCTTCGAGCCATTTCTTGCGGCCGCCGTTGATGAGGCGGACGTCTTTGTGGCCGTAGAGTTTGAGCTGCCAGAGCGCGTATGCGGCGAACCAGTTGTTGTTGTCGCCATAGAGAAGAATCGTGGTGTCGCTGGAGATGCCGGACGTGCTGAGAAGTTTCTCGAGGGTAGATTTGTCGATCAGGTCGCGGCGGATGTTGTCCTGGAGCTGGGTTTGCCAGTTCCAGCCGACGGCTCCGGGGATGTGCCCCTGGTCGTAGGCGGTGGTGTCTACGTCGACTTCGACGAGGCGGAGATTGGGGGAATTGAGGTTTTTAGCGGCCCAATCGGTGGAAACGAGAACTTCGGGGTGTTTGTAGTCGGACATTGCCTTCTCCTTTTGCGTTTAACCTTGAAAATCGTTGGCTGCCAAACAAAAAACCCACCTGCCGGTGCGTTTCTGGCGGTGGGTTGAAAAACTCTTGAGGCTGAATGATGAGCTTAGAAGCTCGGCCTCCCCGCGCCAGAAGACACACGCGTACAGCACATACAGCAGAGGCAGAGATACGAGTGCTTTTGGCGGAAAATCAACATTTTTGAAGCATACAGGAGAAGCAGGGATTTGGCAATAGTACTCGTTGGCATTGCGATTCTTAGGGCTAGTTGAAGAGAGCGTTGGTTGGACAGCGGAAAAGCGAAGACGGCCCGACCTACCCGACAAGGTCGAGGTAACTCCAGGCGGGCCCTACGCGGGCTAGAAGCCCTTCAGAGCGGGCTCAAATTGAGGCTCAGTCACCACTGGGCAAGGGGCCGCGGAAGGTTGCGAGGAGAAGTCGGGGAGGCGCGGGAGGGCGGCGACTAGTTTTTGCGTGTAAGGGTGTTGGGGGGCGCCGAAGATTTGGGAGGGGGGGCCGCATTCGACGATTTCGCCGGAGTTGAGGATGGCGATACGATGGCACAAGGCGGCCACCGACAGCAGATCGTGAGAGATATAAAGGATGCCCATGCCGAGCTGGCGATTGAGTTGGACGAAAAGGCGCAGGATTTCGGATTGCGTGATGGTGTCCAGGGCGCTGGTGGCTTCGTCGGCGATCAACAACGAAGGACGGTGAAGGATAGCCATGGCGATGATGACGCGCTGGGCCTGGCCAACACTGAGCTGAGAGGAGCGGCGGCGGAGAAATTCGGTGTCGCTCGGGAGACTCACGCTGGTGAGTGCGTTGCCGATGGCTGCGACGCATTCTTCGCGCGTGCCGGTAGCGTGGGCGCGCCAGGCTTCGCCGAGCTGGGAGCCGATGCGCAGAGCGGGATTGAGGGACGACAACGGGCTTTGGAGAACGATGCTGATTTCGCGGCCGCGAAGAGAGCGCATTTGCGATTCGGATTTTGCGGAGAGCTCTTCGCCTTTGAAAAGTAGGGTGCCTCGCGCGGTGCCGCCTTTCAAATAAAGGAGGCGCAGGATCGCGAGCGCGAGCGTACTCTTGCCGGAGCCGCTTTGCCCCACGAGGCCGACTATCTCGCCGGGCTGGATTTCGAGCGCGACGTCGCGGAGGACGCCGGCCTTGTCACGGTAATCGACGGAGAGCCGCAGAGAAAGAAGCGCAGTCGTTGCCGTCACTTTTGCGCTCCGAGGGCAGGATCAGGGCCTAAACGCAGCCTCTCCGCATTCCAGAAGACATGCGGATCGAGGACCGAAGGCGCGGAGCCGAGCACTGCGGGAGAAATGGCCGACATGGCATCTTTGTTCACTAGATAGATGAACGGCTGTTGCTCGGCGACGATTTGCTGCACTTTGTCCCAGTCGGATTTGCGCTGTTTGTCCGAGGCTGCCGAAGATTGCGCGTGCATCAAGCGGTCCAACTCCGCTTCCCACGGTGTAGCGGGCTTCGCTTGCTTGGGATTCCACTGATGGTTTTCCGCGGAGCTGAGCCACACGTTCATCTGGCTGTTGGGGTCAAGGTCGGTGTTCACCAGGCCGAGCAGGCAAGCTTCATAGTCGTAGGTGCGGGTGATGCGCTCGATCAAGGAAGGAAAATCGAGCGTGACCAAATTCATTTTGATACCGATTTGCGAAAGATCCTGCTGGATCATGGCGGCCATTCGTTCGCGGGATTTATTTCCAGAATTGGTGATGACCGTGAATTCGACGGGATTTCCGGAAGCGTCTCGAAGCGTTTCGCCTTCGAGGTGAAAACTAGCTTGAGCCAGCAGGCGAAGCGCCCCGGCCGAATCGTACCGCGGGACGGGGAGCGCGGCATTGAACCAGAAATGGTTTGCTGGAGAAACCGGCCCGAAAGCCGGATGCGCGTGTCCCCCAAAAACGATGCGAGATAAATCGGCCCGATTGATAGCCATGGAAATGGCCTTGCGAAATTCGGTTGAGCGGAACCAGGCCTTTTTGCTTTCGGCAAGGGGCGCGGTGGGGATCTGGTTGAACCAGAGTTGTTCGGAATCGAGGCCGGGCCCTGCGTCATAGGCGGCGCCGGGCGATTCTTTCTGCAAGCGGTCGAAATATTCGGCGTCAAGAGCGTTGATCAAATGAATTTCACCGCGGCGGAAGCGGAGAAGCTCGATGTCGCGATTGCGCTGAATGTCGAGGCGAATGGAATCGAGATAGGGCACCGGCTTTCCATCAGAATCTTTTTTCCAGTAATGCGGATTGCGCCGGAGAAGGACGTAGGAACCGGGAGTGTAGTCCGCTACATAGAAGGGACCGAGGACAGCCATCTCTTTCTTGGGAGAATGCGCGGAGAGAATGGCGACTTGATCGAAGAGGCGTTCGAGGCCCGCGACGGGAGCGGGAAAGGTGACGTCAACCGCGTCGGCGGAAGGTGTCTGGATGACGACTTGACCCTCGCCTGAGCGGAAGGAATCGCCAGTGGGCGAGTGCAACTCCGGGTCCATTAGTGCTTTGACTGTGTAGGCTACGTCTTCGGAAGTGAACGGCGTGCCGTCGGAAAATTGCAAGCCGCTGCGAAGATGAAAGGAAATTTTGCGGCCGTCGCCGCTAACTTTCCAGGAAAGGGCCAGGCCGGGCTCGAGAGCTTGCGTCTGACGATTCAGGCGTATCAAAACGCCGCCGGTTAGATAGCGAATGGTTTCGGAAGCTTCTTCCTCGACCAGCAGGGGATTGAACGTTTTCGGTTCGCCACGGAGGCAGAAATGGAGTTCGCCGCCGGACTGGCCGGCAGATTCGGCATTGAGAATGGCTGACGTGCAAAAGAGAAGGATGAGAGCTAGGGAAACAAAAAAGCGGCGCATCACGGTGCGACCTCCTGCTGCGGAAGAACCAGTTGAAAGCACATGACCACAATCACTAGCAAAACGAGGGGCGCCAATCTCCAGGGATTTGCCGAGAGCGCGGAAAAATCCTCGAAGCCGCGCAGCAGGTTTCCCCATGATGGCATTGGCTCCATCACGCCAAGGCCCAGAATGCTCAAGTTCGCCTCGGTCAAAATGAAGAGCGGGATGGAAATCAGGAATTGCGTGTAGAAAAGCGGGTGCAGGTTTGGCGCGACGTGACGCAGCAAGAGGCGCGCGGGCTTGCAGCCGGAGGAGCGCGCCAGTAACAAAAAATCGGAGTCTCGAACGCCGTGCGCGGCGGCGCAAATGACGCGGACAGAAGCCTGCCAGCCCAGCAAACCCATCATCAGGAATGCAATCGTGACGGAAACCAGCGGGGAAACATCCAGCGGCAACATGGCGCGCACCACAAGAAGAAGAAATAACCACGGCAAAGCGAGAGAGAGATCCGTCGCGGCGAGGATGAAGCGTTCGATCCAGCCTCCCCGGAGGCCCGCAACGCTCCCCAATAAAGCGGCAATCACTGTCGAAAGAAAAGCTGCGGCCGGCGCCAGGAGCAAGGAAACGCGTGTGCCGTAGAGCAAGCGGGACAAGGAATCGCGGCCCAGCGCGTCGGTGCCCAGAGGGTGCGCGGTCGAAGGATGCGCGTTGGGAACGTCCCTGAACTGCCGGGCATACGGAACTGGCAGCACAAAAGCGGCGAGCACCATCAATACGAAAATCGTGCAAAGGAGGGAAGCCGCCACTTTCTGGAGGGGCTTCATCGCATGCCCCCCTCAAAAGCGCGGCCGGCGAGGTCGGCGAGAAAATTCGCCGCAAGCATCACGAGAGAAGCAATCAGGGTCACGTTGACGATGAGGGGCAGGTCGCGGCTGAGCGCCGCTTGCCAGGCAAGCTGGCCCAACCCAGGCGAGTCACAAAGGGCTTCGATGGGAATCGCGGCGCCGAAGGCGATTGCGAACGAAACACCACCGAGAGCCAGGAGCGGTGGCGCCGCGAGTGGCAGAACATGGTTCAGGAAGATCGCGCCGCTTCCTAATCCCCTCGCGCGAGCAGCGAGAACGTGCGGCTGATCGGAGGAGCGAACCAGCAGGTTTCGAATGTAGCTATAGAGCCGCGGAAATACCACCACGGCGATGGCGCAAAAAACCGGGGTTCGCAAATGAACGGCGAGCATGGCAACGACTGCGGAGGGCAGGGACAACAACAAACTGTTGATAGCCGTGGACGAGGCTTCGAAAAACCAGCCGCGATACGCTAGTCCTAGCGATGCCAAGAGCGCCGCGCCCAGCCAGGCCACACCCAGTCCTCGAAGGACCGAGCGGCCGGTTACCGGCAGCCTTTGCTGGAGCAATTCGCGAACGGGCCGCTTCAGCGAATCGGATTCGCCCAAATCTCCGTGGGCGAGCGCCGAGAGATAGTAAAAGTAGAACGATGGCAGCCCCTGATGGAGCGCTTGCTTCTGGCGCAAGGCTTCGACACTTTCCGCGCGCCATCTTGGATCGAGTTCCCGCTCGGCAACGCCGTACCCGGGCGCAAAACGCACCAGCGTGGCGCTGGCAAGAGCGCCGGCGAGCCCGAGACCGGCAAGGAACAGCAGGCGCTGGAGCCCGAGCCGCAACAAATTCGTTGAATTGTTCGTCACGATCACTTTTCGTCCGCGCGAGAAAGAAATTTGCCGGGACCTTCCTTTAACTAAGACACCGATTGGAGCTTTGAATAATGTTTTTCTTTAACCTGGTACATGCTGCGGTCCGCCTCGGCGAGAAGGTCTTCACTCGAAAGGCCGTTGTCGGGAAAAAGGGCGTTGCCGACACTAACGGACACGATGGTCTCACCGCAGATGGCGCGGCTGGCTTCCTTCACCGCGCGCCCCAAGCGCTTTTCCATTTCTGCGACGAGATCCTTGGTTACTTCCGGCAGGACAAAGACGAATTCATCTCCGCCCAGCCGGCCGACCTGGTCGTATTCGCGGCAGGAGGATTTGAACTTTGCGGCGACTTCCTGAAGCAGCTTGTTTCCGGTCAAGTGCCCGAACTTGTCGTTGACCTTCTTGAAGCCATCCAGGTCGCACATCAGCACTGCCAGCGGCCTTCTGGAACGCCGGATTCGAATGAGCTCTTTTTCAAGATGCAGGCAAATCGATCTGGCGTTGGGCAGGCCGGTAAGGTAATCAGTGCAGGCGGTGCTTTGCGCTTGTTCGTACTGCATGGCATTTTCGACGGAAAGGCCGAGCTTGGAGCTGGCGGCCAAGAGCAAGCGCAGGTGGTCCTTGGTGAAGCAGTTCTTCTCGCGATGATAAAGCGTAAGTACGCCGGCGACGTCGTCGCGGCCGCGTAGCGGGACGGACAGCGCTGATTGCAGCGTGGTTACCCGCGAGGAAGCCCCGAGATGGAGAGTCTCCGCGGCGGGATTGCCGTTGGTCAGGGGCTTTTGATTGCGAGCTACCCAGCCGGAAAGACCTTGCCCAAGCGGTATCCGAATAGCGGTGAATAGATCGTAGTCCACGCCGTGGACATATTCCGGAATCAGCGCGCCGTCCTGGCAAACAAAGAAAACAATCGAGTCGTGGGGAATCAATTCCTTCAAGCGGATAGCCACGACCGAGAGGGTTTCCTTCAGGCTCAAGGAATTTCCTAAGGTCTGCGCAAGCTCAAAAAGCAGTTGCGCCTCCTGCCGCGCCGAAATGATCGAAGTCAAAAAGGGAGTCGCGCGGACCTCGGTCTCGCTCGGGGTGTCCGCGAAACCGGAGGCGGGAGAAGCCGGATTTTCCATCGCCGGAGCGATGTCCAAGCGCTTTTGATCGGTTTCCAAAGCGTTGACCATCGTTTCCAATTCGACGAAGCGGCGCTCCATAACCTCCACTACACGCGGGTCGAAGCTGCGCCCTTTCTCCGCGCTGAGCGTGCGCATGGCCTCTTCCGGAGTCAGGGCCCGTCGGTACGGCCGCTCCGAAGCCAGGGCGTCGAAACAATCCACGGCCGAAAGGATGCGCGCGCCGATCGGTATGGCTTCGCGCCTGAGGCCGTCGGGATATCCCGTGCCGTCCCATCTTTCGTGATGGGAGCGCACGATGGGGACAACGGGGTAGGGAAATTCCACGCGATCCAGAATTTCCGATCCGACGATCGGATGGATTTTCATTTTCTCGAACTCTTCGGGAGTGAGGCGCCCCGGCTTGGAGAGAATATTCTCGGGGACCGCGAGCTTGCCAATGTCGTGGAGCATGGAGGCCGCGCGAATGGCGCTCAACTGGGCGTCATCCAGCCCGAGGTCCTTGGCGATCTCCACGGCGTAAAGTTGCACGCGGCGAAGATGATCGTGAGTGGTGTGATCCTTGGCCTCAATCGCCAGCGAGAGCGCTTCGATGGTTCGCAAGTGCAAAGCCGCAATTTGCTCGGCGTGTTTCTTTTGCGCATCGAGACGGCCCAGATAATTCTGGTAGGAACGATAAATCCAATAAACAACAGGGAAAACGAAAAGCGCGACTTGCCACCCCAGCATACGGTTGATCAGACTCACGCCACAGGCAGTCACCGCGCCCAGCAAGTAGTATGGGAAGGTCCACAAATAGCATTGCTTCCAGACGTGGACGGGATTGCGACCCTCGGTCATGGCAATGATGCCGGCGACGGAGATGGTGTTGAAGGCAAAGTAGGTGGTTGCCGCGGCGGCCATCAGCAGCGGCCAGCGGAACCCAATCGCCGCCGCGAAGCGGCTGTGGAAGACCATTTCTGCGGCCGTGATGGAGAGGGCCAGATTGGCGAGGTTAAAGAGCCATTGCACCGGGCGGGGACGCTGATCCGCGTGCCATAAAGTTTGAACCAGGCCTCCGAGGCAACCCATGAATAAGGTCTCGGAATAGGAAAGATCGAGGATGCCAACCAAAATAAAAAGGAAATTGGCGGACATCGTCGCTTTGATGCCCGGTAGGCGAACTTTTAAGGCGGAGGCGGCCACCGCAACGGCCAAGAAGCACGCATAACGGAACAGATCGTCCGAATGCCAACGGAAGAGGGCGTAGGGCAAGAGCGGCAGTCCGCCGATGAGCTGGGTGAAAATGAAGGTAGCCGCAGGCGCCCCGAGTGATCGCAACTCGAGCCGGATGTTGGCCCAAAAGCTCTTCTTCAGCGTAACTTCCACACGCGTTCTCGCTCTCGTGTTTAGGTGCAAATGTCTTTTGCCCCGGACATTGCGCAATGGAGACCTGCAAATGCGCAGGTCCCAAGACAAGCCATTACCAGGACAGAGTGGACGGCTAAGAAACGGCCAAGGCTCCAACTCGGTAGAAAGGGTGAAAACTGATTCTTCCATTAAATCTTGCGGGGAGTGGGGTGGGTTGGGAATAGTACGCTCAGTATGTTGTATAGAAAGGGATACTGGCTTTCACGGACTAGCATGCTCAGACCGGTAGGGGGTTCCGACTCAAAATCACCCCGGTCGGGACTTGGGCGTTCAAAGTGCCCCACTTTAGTACTAGCCTCTAGGACCCTCTGTACCATCGACGCAGCCTAGCCGGAAAGCCATACTCCATCTACTGAAAACACAAGGTTTACCGTGATCCCTGCGGGGACTCAAAGCTCAACTACAGTACAGGAGTGAAACTGATGTCCGGCAAGGACGAAGCATCAGGTACTGCGAACAGCGCACTCAAAACGACGACGTGGGGTGCGCTAATCACCCTTTCTGGCGCGATCCTCGCGACAGGGATGCTCCGATACAACTCGTCGACCCATTCTGGCGACTTTGATCGCCAGTCCGCCCATGTTGCGGAACAGAAACGGCCGGCAGTAATGCCTTCTGCGGCACCTGATGGACACGCCTCCTCGTTTGGTGAAGCGATTGGCCGGGCTCACGCTCGCCGAGACAACGCATTGCCTACCGCTGCTGCCACTTCGCCCCGTTTTGCCCTGCAGGCTGCGCAGGAGAATGCGAGCCGACCGAATCCGTCCGAGGTTGACGGTGCTGCGGCCACCGAACTCGATAAGGATCTGAATCAGGATCTAAGTTCTGTCAGTGCGAACGCCGAGAAGAGCCAGTCGGTCGTCGAGGCGCGATTGGCGCCTGAACTCCGAGGCATCGACCCGGCAGCGCTGGTCAAAGTCATCGTGAGATACAACCAGACCCCGGCGGATAAGGAACTGGAGTTCCTGCAACGGCAGGGTGGGGAGAAAGCCACGGCGTTGTCGCTGGTGAATGCCGAATTGGTCACGCTCCGGGGAGCGACGCTGCGTAGTCTGGCTGCGCAGTCCGGCGTTGTCTACGTTTCGCCGGATCGCGCGGTGGCAGGTGCGCTTGACACTTCGGTGGCCACAGTGAACGGAGGCTATGCTAAGTCACTCGGTTTGGATGGTTCCGGGATCGGTGTGGCGGTAATCGACAGCGGCATAGCGAACGTGGCGGACCTTGACCGCAGCGGCGGAGGGTATGGCGGAGGCAGCTCTGGATTCGACGCCGTGTATCAGCAGAGTTTTGTCCCAGGTGACGCGAGCATCGGAGACAGCTACGGACACGGTACGCACGTAGCCGGCATAATCGCTTCCAACGGGTCGAACTCCAGAGGATCCTATTATTTCCGGCACTTTGTGGGCATAGCTCCGGGAGTAAAACTAATCAACCTGCGGGTCCTCGATCAGAACGGAACGGGAAGTGACAGCGGGGTCATTGCGGCGATCGACAGGGCCATTCAACTCAAGGATCAATACAACATCCGGGTGATAAATCTGTCGCTCGGACGGCCGGTTTATGAGAGCGTGGCGCTTGACCCACTGTGCCAGGCCGTCGAGCAAGCGTGGAAAGCGGGCATCGTGGTAGTGGCCGCAGCGGGGAATTATGGGCGGCTGAACACCGCGGGCAGCCATGGGTACGGCACGATCACCGCGCCTGGAAACGATCCGTACGTCATCACGGTCGGGGCCATGAACGCGGAAGGCACGCCCGACCGCAGCGACGACGTCATTACGACGTACAGCTCGAAAGGGCCGACGGCGTACGATCATTACGTCAAACCAGATATCGTCGCGCCGGGAAACCGCGTGGTTTCGCTGTATCAGCCGGGCTCGCAGCTAGCGGCAAGCTTTCCGGGTAACGCGGTCAAGAACGGGTACTACAAGAGCGGGGCGCGACCCGAGGCTATTTCCAACAGCTACTTTACGCTGAGCGGAACGAGCATGGCGACGCCGCTGGTGAGCGGAGCGGCAGCCCTGGTGCTGGAGCAAAATCCTTCATTGACGCCGGACCAAGTCAAGGCGCGGCTGATGAAGACGGCTTACAAGTCCTTCCCGGCGACAAGCACCATCACCGACACTTCGACGGGTACCACCTTTGTGGAACAGTACGACATATTCACGGTAGGCGCGGGCTACCTGGACGTGCAGGCCGCGCTCGTGAACACCGATGTCGCAAGCGGCAGCGCCCTTTCTCCCATGTCGGTGTTCAACAGCAGCAGCAACACCGTTGATTTGGTCTATGACCAAAGCGTCGTGTGGGGCACTTCCGTTGTCTGGGGTACTTCGGTGGTTTGGGGCAGCTCGGTAGTCTGGGGCAGTTCCATTCAACTCAACCCGAATGGGTCGGAAGTGAACGACACGGCGGTACTTTGGGGTAACAGCGTCTGCTGGGGCCAGTCTGGCACGCAGGCTTTCAGCGTGGTGTGGGGGACTGGCGGGGAGCGGGGCGCGAGCGGCGTGTGGAGCAGTTCGAGCGGCGGCATCGAAGCGCTGGACGTCGTGGCCAAAGGCGATAACTAAGCCTGAAGAGCTAAGGACCTCAGATTAAAGCGTGCGCTAAGAAGACCGGCGGTTAGTTGGCAAGAAGCCCTTCCCGGAGCCCGCGTTTTTCTGCAAAGAGTGCGGAAACCATTGAAAATAGATGAGTTGACTTTTGCGGGAGAGCAAGAAAGCGCAGAAGAGTGCGCAACTCCTTGTTCTGGAGCCACTTAGGTAACCCCCGCAACAAGAGCCTACGACAAATGCTTGTAATACACTTGGGTTCAGTTAAGCAGCTACGGAATAGGAAGAAAAGTGAGAGGTGGATGATCAGCAAAAAAGGATTGGATGTGCCGGTCGAAAGCGTGGTGCGGCCAACGACGATTGTGGAGGCACCGCGCCTGGAGAAGCGCCTGGGAGTGAGGTTGACGCTGGCCAGCGAGACGTTTCAACGCACCGGGAGTTTCAAGTTTCGCGCGGCGTACAGCGTAGCTTCCCATGTGCCTCAGGATTTGATTATCGCGGCATCTTCGGGAAACTTCGGGCAGGCGCTGGCTTGCGCCTGCTCGCTGCTGAAGAAGAGTTGCATCATCGTGATGCCGACGACGTCGGCGAAGGTGAAGGTCGAGGCGGTACGCGGATATGGGGGAAACGTCGATCTGGTCGATGTGCGGGTGAAGAGCAGGGCGGAGCGGGTACGCGAGCTTGCAGAGCAACATCCCGAAGCGTACGTTGCGAGCGCGTATGACGACCCGCTGGTGATTGAAGGAAATGCCAGTTTGGGCATGGAGATTGGAGCGCTGGAGCGCCAACTGGAAATGGTGGTAGTTCCGGTCGGGGGCGGCGGGCTGATTTCGGGCGTGATCACGGGGCTGAAGAAGTCGGGGAAGAAGATTCAGGTAGTGGGGGCCGAGCCACTGCTTGCAAACGACGCGGCGCGTTCGCTGCGGGCAGGAAAAATTGTGGCCAACGAAAGCGAGCCAGAGACAATCGCCGATGGCGCGAGGACCGTCAGTCTTGGCAAGCATGACTGGGAGATTATGAAAAATAATCTCTCCAGTATTGTCGAGGTGCCGGAGGGAAAAATCGTGGAGGCGGCGCGGCTGCTTTTCGAATTTGCCAATCTCAAGGTGGAGCCGACGGGGGCGCTCAGTGTGGCGGCGGTGTTGACAGAGCCGGAGATGTTCCAGGGGCATTCGGTGTGCTGCGTCATCAGCGGCGGGAACGTTGACCCAACTGTTTATGCCCGCATGCTGAGTGGCAAGTCTTGAATCCGATTGGGAGAACAGGAAATTTGCGAAGTCTTTCGGCGCGAAAATTACTGCGGGGAATTGCGGCGCCGCGATGCTGATTCGAAGACGCGGGAGTGAAATTGGAGCAGAGCAGGGAGATGTTCCGCGACGTAGACCCAGTTGTGACCGCCGGGGTAGAGGTGGAACTCATGGGGAATGCGGCGCGAGCTAAGAATCTTGTCTAGATCTACGGCGCCGGCGTCGAAACCAAAATCATCTTCGGAGCCGCAATCAAAATAAATCTGCAATCCGGCGAGATTCGCGGTGCGGGCGATGGCCAGCGGGTCGTTCTGTTTCCAGAAGACAGGGTCAAGCGGTGAGCCGAACACGTCACCAAAAATGCGCGAGCGGGCCGGCTGACGGGAATCGCCGACGGTGACGTTGGGAAGTTTTTCCAGCAGAGCGGCGCTGTGGGCGCCGAGAGAGCCGAAAAGCTCCGGATGGCGGAAGGCCAGATGCATGGCGCCGTATCCACCCATGGAAATTCCGGCGATGCCGCGAGAGGCGCGGCCGGCCTGGGTGCGATAGCGGTTTTCGATATGCGGCATAAATTCCCGGAGAAAGAAATCCTCATAACGGTGGCGGCCGTCGTGAGAATTGATGTAGAAGCTGGAGCCACCATCGGGTGTGACGATTAGCAGATCACCGAGCTGATGGCGCTCCCATAGGTCTTCAACGAGATTGAAACCGCCTGAATGGATGAGCATTTGCTCGTTGTCGCCCAGGCCGTGAAGAAGATAGAGGATGGGATAGCGGCGGGATTTTTCCGCGTCGTAGCTGGGAGGCAGGAGGACGCAGTAAGCGACGGGATGACCGAGAATTTTGCTAGGTGCGGAAAGACATTCGGCGCGGCCGGTGGCGGAAACGGGGCGTGGCGAAGCCAGAGAACTCAAGAGCACCACAGCTCCGGCAAGGAGCCGGGATTTATTCATACCGCAGGGCCTCGACGGGGTTGAGACGAGCGGCGCGCGACGCGGGATAAAGCCCGGCGGCGAGGCTTACGAGGATCGCGAAAAGAATAGCAAGCAGGACCAGCCACCACGGTACGGAAAAGACATGCGCCGGGGGCAGATTCTGGCGATGCAGATAGAGATTCGTTCCCCAAGTTACGGCTTGGCCGATGAGCCAGCCGATACCCGCGCCGAAGACTCCGCCCAGCAGACCCATGACACCGGCTTCGACGAAGAAGAGTTGTTTTACGTCACGGTCGGCGGCGCCGAGGGCCTTGAGGATTCCGATTTCGCGCCGGCGCTCGAGAATGGCCATCACCAGAGTATTGATGATACCGATGGTGGCGACGGTGAGCGCCAAGCTGCCGAAGATGGCGAGGAGAAGATCGAAGATGGTGAAAAAGAGGCGCAAATTACGGGTGGCGTCGAGCAGGGAAAAGGTGGAGAAGCCCATGTCCTTGATGGCGGTTTCGATGGCTTCCACCTGAGAGGGGCTCTTGGCGCGAACGGTCAGGTTGGCGTAGCTGGGTTTGGTGCTCGAGGCGCGCACGGCGTCGCGCAAATCATTCACCTGCGCCGGCCGCAACGCCGAAGCCACTTCCAGCGGGATGAACAAGCGGCCGTTGCCGTAACCGGCAAAGCCGGCGGCGGGTTCGGTTTCGACAATGCCGACGATGCGAAGTTTCTTCTCCCGCGGGACAACGGAAAAACCTGCACTTGCAACGATCTCTTGAGATGTAGGGGCAGCACGGCTTGCGATGGCGGTTTCCGGCGGATCCGCCGTGGCAGGCTGGGGCGCGAGAGGCTGGCGTTCGAAGTAACGCACCACCAGATCCTTGCCGATCAGTGTGGACGGCTGATCGGATAAATCCTTTGCAAATTCGATCTGCAGGATCGCCTCGTCGGCGGCGGGGCTGGAAAAAAAGCTGCCCTGCATGCCATCGTAGGCGCCATTCCCGCGGGCGGAAGCAGGGACGCCGGCCACAACCGTGGAATAGGGTTTGTCCGCGTAACGCACTTCCGTGGGGAAGCGAATCTGCGGATAGACTTCAACGACATTCGGCAAGTGCGCCATTTCGTTGCGGGCGTCTTCGTCGAGAGGGCGGAGTGTTTGCGGGGGTGCGGTTGTTTCCGTCCGAGGGCGGTTGAAATCACGGAGGTTGCGGCGCGAAGTGACGAGCACGGTATCAAACAAGCCGGAATTGGCCAGGCGCTTGGAAGCCAGCTCTTGCAGGCCCACTCCGAGCGAAAGCATGGCGACCAGGGAGGCTACGCCGACGGCGACTCCCAGAGTGGTGAGCGAGTTGCGCAAGATGGCCTCGCGCAAATTGCGGAGGGCGAGCTCGCCCAGGTCGCCGGCTTTCACGACGACACCCCATCGCTCGCTAATTTGCCGTCGGCAACGGAGGCGATGCGATCGGCGAATCTCTCGGCGAGAGGACGCTCGTGCGTGACCATCACGATGGCCATTCCGAGCGATTGCTGGATGCTGCGCAATAAGACCATGATGGATTCGCCGGTGGCACTGTCGAGATTGCCAGTGGGCTCGTCGGCCAGTAGCAGGGTGGGCCGATTCACGAGCGCCCGCGCCAGTGCGGCCCGCTGCTGCTCGCCCCCGGAGAGTTCACTGGGCCGATGAGTCAAACGTTTTTCGAGGCCCACGCGCTCGAGAGCTTCGCGCACGCGGCCGGCGCGCTCACTGCGGTCCACTTCGGCGAGACGCAATGGCAGTTCGACGTTCTCCTCGAGGGTCATGCGCGGAAGCAGGTTGAAAGACTGAAAAACCATGCCGACTGTGCGGCTGCGATAACGCGCCAGTTCGAGCGCATTCATCCCGGAAAGATTGCGGCCCTGCGCGAAGATGGCGCCGGAAGTGGGGCGATCCAGACCAGCCATGAGATTCAAGAGCGTGGACTTTCCCGACCCGGAACTTCCGAGAAGGGCGAGGAATTCCCCGGCGCGGACTTCGAGCGTCACGTCGTCCACCGCGCGAATGAGCGCGGAACCCATCTGGTAATGGCGCGAAACATGCTCGGCGCGCACGGCGAAACCGTTGGCTGCTGGCATCATGACCTCTAGATGTTACTACGCATGGCGCTGATGGAGATTACGCCACTGCTTCGCCTGAAATGACGCACTGATGCTCTGCTCGTGTGATATCCAATCGAAGGCGCCTTCGAAAATAATTCTGCGACCGTAGCACCGGCCGAGAAACACATTCGCATGTCTAGTGGGTCAATTACGTTGCGCTGGCGCGGGGCGCACGCGTTCACGGGGCACAACTCCTTCTCCTTCCTTCACTGCGTAAATGCGATCGGCCGCCAGATTCGTTATCGTCTCGGTTTTCCCCGTGGGCCAGAGTATTTCGACACGTTCCAGTCGATCGTGTGATCCCAGGCCGAAATGGATTCGCAGATCGTTTTGCGAGAGATAGCTGCCACCGCTGCGGACCTCATCGACTTGCACCAAGTCTCCGGCAATGACCTTAACTCGGGCGTTCAGCGCCAGCCGATTGCTCTTCGTTCCCGCCAGCTCGAAACCGATCCAGTGGTTGTGGTTCCCGCTCACGTTGCGAAGAATCATAGGCTTGCCGTCCAAATTTTCGACCACGATATCCACATGGCCATCATTGAAAAGATCGCCGAAGGCGGCGCCGCGGCTGGCTTGGGGAATCTGAATCGCCGGGCCGGCGAGATTGCTTATATTCCGAAAGGTTCCATCGTGCTGGTTCAGCAGCAAGAGTTTTGGCTCCCGGTATCTGGCCCCAACATCGAGATTGTCCACCTGCGGGTAGACATGCCCGTTCACCATGAAAATGTCCGGCCAGCCGTCGTTATCAAGATCGAAAAATGCCGTGCCCCAGCCAACGTACGGAATTGTCGGGGTCGCCACGCCCGCCTGGAAAGAAACGTCGGTGAAGCTCGTTCCTCCATCATTGCGAAACAGGTCTTTGTATTCCTCCGCGAAGTCCGTGATGAAAATGGAAAAGCGGCCGGTATGCAGATAATCGCCGAGAGCGATTCCCATCGCGCCCTGCTCGGAACCATCCTGACTCACGGCCGTCCCGGCCAGGAAGCCCACTTCCTTGAAATGGCCCTTGCCTTCATTGCGATAATAAAAGTTCGGAGTGGAATCGTTGGCCACAAAGAGGTCCAGGCGGCCATCCCCGTTGAAGTCCGACCAAACCGCGCCCAAGCCGTAATAGCCGTGAGGATTGTCCACGCCTGCTTCCTTGGATACCTCCGTGAAGGTGCCGTCCCCGTTGTTGTGGAAGAGCAGGTCGCCAGCGCCCTTCAATCCTCTGGGCCCGCACTGCACCGCCAGACCGTGATACTGACAATTTTTGCTCGAACCAAATTTGGGAAGGTCATCGAGATGGAAGTCCACGTAATGGGAGACGAACAGATCCACCCAACCGTCGCCATCGTAATCCCCGAAGGCGGCGCCGGTGGCAAATTGGTTGTCATTAAGACCGGCCTGCTTCGTAACATCTGTGAACGTGCCATCACCATTGTTGCGGTAGAGCACGACTCCGCCCAGGCAGGTAACCAGCAGGTCGGGCCAACCGTCGTTGTTATAATCGCCGACCACCGCCCCCATGGCGAAGCAGGGGTAGCCGACTCCAGCTTTGTCGGTGACGTCGGTGAATGTTCCATCGCCATTGTTATGGTAGAGAGCGCCGCGAGCCTTCTTTCCCGCCAGCGCCATTTCCACCGTCGGCGCGTTCGTAAAATAAATGTCGGGCAGGCCGTCGCGGTCGTAATCGATTAATGCCACGCCGCCGGCCATGGACTCGGCAATATATTTCTTATCGGAAGAAGACAGATGCTCGAATTTGATGCCCGTGGAATCAGTGATGTCCACGAGTTGTGGCAGTTGCACTGCTGGCGGATGGCTCGGAGCCTGCTGCCCGAGCACTCTTGCGGCGGAGCAAGACAAGACTAAGAACGCAGCCAGCGCACGGGGAAAGCGCGAACGAAACGGAAGATGAACCAGCGGGGTGGTTGTATTGGTCACGGTCGTCAGCGGCGTGCCGCCGCGCCTGGGCGTATCCGCTCCCGCGGCACAACTCCTTCTCCTTCTTTGACCGCGTAAATGCGGCCGGAGGCAAGATTCGTTAGTGTCTCGGTCTTCCCCGAGGGCCAGGATATCTCTACCCGGTCCACCCTTTCGTGAGCGCCAAGTCCGAAGTGGATTCGGAGATCGTTCTGTGAGAGATAACTGCCACCGCTGCGGACCTCATCCACTTGAACTAAGTCACCGGCAATGGCCTTGACGCGGGCGTTCAGCGCCAGCCGATTGCTCTTCGTTCCCGCCAGCTCGAAACCAATCCAGTGGTTGTGGTTCCCGCTCACGTTGCGAAGAATCATAGGCTTGCCGTCCAAATTTTCGACCACGATATCCACATGGCCATCATTGAAAAGATCGCCGAAGGCGGCGCCGCGGCTGACTTGGGGAATCTGAATCGCCGGGCCAACCTGTTCGCTGATGTTGCGAAACGTGCCGTTACTCTGGTTCAAGAACAGCAGCTTTGGCTCCCGGTATCTGGCCCCTACATCGAGAGTGTCCACCTGCGGGTAGACATGCCCGTTTACCATGAAAATGTCCGGCCAGCCGTCGTTATCAAGATCGAAAAATGCCGTGCCCCAGCCAACATAGGGAATGGTCGGAGCCGCCACGCCAGCGGCGAAGGAAACGTCGGAAAAGTTCATCTGCCCGTCGTTTCGAAAGAGCGCGGCGTACTCCTCGGAAAAGTGCGTGACGAAGATAGAAAAGCGGCCGGTGTGCATAAAGTCGCCGAGGGCCACGCCCATGCCGGCCTGTTCCGAGCCGTCCTGGCTCACGGCGGTCCCGGCCAGGAAGCCCACTTCCTTGAAATGGCCCTTGCCTTCATTGCGATAGTAAAAGTTCGGCGTGGAATCGTTGGCCACAAAAAGGTCCAGGCGGCCATCCCCGTTGAAGTCCGACCAAACAGCAGTCAGGCCGTAGTAACCGTGCGGGTCGTCCACGCCCGCTTCCTTGGATACCTCCGTGAAGGTGCCGTCTCCGTTGTTGTGGAAGAGCAGGTCGCCAGCGCCCTTCAATCCCCTCGGCCCGCACTGCACCGCCAGACCGTGATACTGACATGTTGCGCTGGAGCCAAATTTCGGGAGGTCATCAAGGTGGAAGTCCACGTAATGGGAGACGAACAAATCCACCCAGCCGTCGCCATCGTAATCGCCGAAGGCGGCGCCAGTGGCAAATTGAGTGTCATTGAGCCCAGCCTGCTTGGTGACATCGGTAAAGGTGCCATCACCATTGTTGCGGTAGAGCACGACTCCGCCCAGGCAGGTAACCAGCAGGTCGGGCCAACCGTCGTTGTTATAGTCGCCGACCACCGCTCCCATGGCGAAGCAGGGGTAGCCGACGCCAGCTTTGTCGGTGACGTCGGTAAACGTTCCATCGCCATTGTTGTGGTACAAAGCGCCGCGAGCCTTCTTGCCCGCCAGCGTCATTTCCACCGTCGGCGCGTTCGTAAAATAAATGTCGGGCAGGCCGTCGCGGTCGTAATCGATTAATGCCACGCCGCCGGCCATGGACTCGGCAACATATTTCTTATCGGAAGAAGACAGATGCTCGAATTTGATGCCGGTGGAATCGGTGATGTCCACGAGTTGCGGCAGTGGGGCCGGCGGCGGAGCGCCCGGGACCTGCTGGCCAAGGAGTCTCGCCGACAGGCCAAACAAGGCTAAGAACGCGGCCAGCACGCCGAGAAAGCCCAGGCCGGTGGACACGCGAAAGGGCAGCAAGGTAATTCGAATCACGAGGGGGGAAGGGGCGGCGAGGAGGAGCCCGGCCTTTCTCCTGGCGGCACCGGACCTGGATGTTCTTTTTCCTTCAACTTGTGGAACGTTTCCATCTCTCGCTGAGCGCGGTCGCGCTGGTTCAAACGGGCGAAGAGCAGGCCCAACTGGTAGTGAGTATCAGGAATACCGGGCGCCATTTCAGCAGCGCGGACCAGGTGTTCCTGCGCCTTAGAGTAGTCCTGCTGCGATAAGTAGAGCGCCCCCAAGGAAGCCTGCGCCTGGGCGTGCCGAGGGTCAATGGCAATCGCTTTCTCCAAGAAAGAGATGGCGCTACGGTTGTCGCCCTGATCGCGAGAAATAAGACCCAGTTGCAAGTAAGCCTCCACTTGTTTTGGGTCCAGCTTGATACATTGCTCGAACTGCGTGCGTGCGGCGGAAAAGTCGTGGAGGCTGAGGTGGGCCATGCCCAGCGCGAGGAAGGCGAGCGGTTCATCGGAGCGCAAGCGTGCATAATTCTCGAGCGTGTTCCGGGCTTCCTCCAGATCGCCATTCTGTAATTGCGCAGCTCCAAGCAAGTACAAAGCCTCGGTTTCACCGGGCCGGAGCTTTAAAAGCTGTTGCGCGGCTTCTACCGCGTTCGCGGTGTGCCCCGCGCGCAGGCTGGCTGCCGCGAACCTGCGCAAAACGTCGGGCGAGTCTGGAGCGGCGGTTCGGGCGCGGCTGAGAACGTCCGTGGATTCTTGCCAGCGTCCCTGGCCGGCCAGCAAACGTGCCAGCGCTTGCAGTGCGCTTACCGACGCGGGGTCCAGCTTCACGGCGCGTTGAAAGTCTTTTTCGGCCAGCAGAAGTTCGCCCTTGCGTTCGCGGGCCCGGCCCAGCGCAAAGAACAATTCAGAAGTGGGTTTCTGCTGCTTCTCGGCGGTTTGCAGCATGGCGAGGGCGTCGTTGGTGATATCGAAATCAAGGAGCACTTCGGCGAACTCCACCAGGATCCCCGGATTCTTCGCCGCGCGCTCCACGACGACCGGAACCAGGGCTCGAGCTTCCGCAACACGCCCTAAACCCAGGTAGCAGGCGGCCAGCAAGGGCACGGCGGCGTCCGTGCGGTGCGCGCGCGGAATGCGCTCCAAGGCATCGAGTGCGCGGTGAAAATCATTCTCCTTCAGATACACCGCCGCCAGGCTCGAATCAACCTCCGCGTCGTTCGGCGCCAACCGCGCGGCGTCCAGCAGCGCGACGATCTCCTTGTCTGTTTCCGCTTGCTCGTGAAAAACGCCCGCTAGATTGAGGTAGGCAGGCAGGAAGTCCGGGGCCAGCATGATTGCCCGGCGGAGCAGCGTCTCGGATTCGGCAAAGCGTTTCTGCCGCAAGCGCACGCTTCCCAGCAGGTTCAGGGCTGGCGCGTTTTCGGGGTGGGTGGAGAGCACTTCCCAAAGCGTGGCCTCGCCTTCCTCGAGTTTCCCCGTCTGGATCAAAGCGCCGGCGCGGACCAGCTTCTGCGAATCCTGATCCGCGGCCGACAATGGCGCGGAAAGCGCCGGCATGGTGAACAGCGCCAGCACACAGAGAGCTTGGCGCCGCCACTCCGATTGAAAGGACATACGGCCGGCAATCATTGCCGGTCGGCTCCCCGTTTCTTCGCTTTCAAAGCTTGATACGCCAACAGGACGCGTTGCGCGTCCTCAGCCCGTCCGTCGCGGCGGTAAGCCACGCTCAACTGAAATTGGCTGTAGTCCTTGGTGGGATCGAGGCGCACGGCGGTTTCCAGCTTTTCAATGGCCCCCTTGACGTCTCCGCGCTCCAGCAGCATCTTGCCGAGCTGATAGTGCGCGTCAGCGTAGTCCGGCTTGTCCCGGATCACTTCCGTCAGCAGGGCGAAGGCTTGATCCTTTTGTTGCTGATCGAGCAGGACGTAGGCCAAGTGATACTTGGCTTCCGCGTCCGCGGGGTGCGAATCGAGCTCGGCGTGAAATTCCCGCGCCGCATCGTCCAGTTTTCCTTCGTGAAGCAGAATCATGCCCTGGCCAAAGTGCGCTCCTTCGGCTTTGGGATCGAGTTGCAGAGCACGAGAAAACTCCTCGAGGGCCGGGGTGTACTGATTCTGGCCGGCGCTGGCTCGCCCCAACAAAACATGGATCCCCGGGTCGTTGGGGTTCTTCTCAAGCATGTGCCGGAAAACGCGCGTGGCCATCTGGGAATTTCCGGTGCGGTCCAAGGATACCCCCAGCGCGTAAAGCACGCCCGGGTCATCCGGAAGATCCTTAAGCAGGGGCTGAAAGGTCTCCACCGTTTTTCCGAACTGATTGGACAGGAAATAGCTTACGCCAAGGGCGTCGCGCGCCTTGCCGTCGCCCGGCTGGCGGGCAAGCTGCCGCGCCAGTGGGCCGGCAGCTTCCTCGAACCGCTGGGCGTGGAAGGCGGCCAAACCCCAGTTGCGGTCAAGGCCTTCCAGGCTGGGCATCCAATGCCAGGCTTTTTGAAAATAATCGGATGCTTGAAGGAACTGTTCGTGCCTGGCGCGAATCACTCCAAGGTTATTGTAGGCATTCCCCAGGATGGTGGTTAGCGCCGCGCGAAGCGCCGCATTCTGCTTTTGCTCGGCAGGGCCGATGGGAGGGCGGCTTTCGAGAAAAGAGGGTTTTTCGTGGCTACTGCTGTGAAGCTCCGGCAGAACGTCGTGCTGTCCGGTTTCGTGGGCCCCTTGCCCCTCCTTGTCGCTCTGGAATGCCTGCGCGCGCAGCTCCTGGGAACGCTTCAGCTCCGCTTCTCCTTCGTCCTGCTTGCCGGTCTTGATCAAGATCTGCCCCATCATGGAATGGGCTTTGGATACCTGATAGTTGTTGCGGGCGGGGTCGGTGGTTAGATCGATGGATCTCTTCAAAGATTCGACGGCCAGTTGCGGGCGGCTCGTCTCGAAGTACACCTGGCCAAGATAAAGCAACGGGTCGGGGTTATCCGGCTGCAGGCGCAGGGCTCTTTTCAGGTAGTCTTCCGCGGCGGTGAAATTGCGGTCCTCGAGATGAATCACACCGAGGAAATACGTGCTGAAAAACTCATTCGGCTCAATCGCCAGTTCCTGCTCGAAAAGGGCGCGCGCCGTCGGAATGCGCTCTTTTTCTCCCTGGGCAAGATACGCCAACGCGAGATAGTAGTGAACCCTTGGATACCGCTGGTCCATCTCGATGGCCTTCTTGAATTCGCGGATGGCTTCATCCAAGTATCCGGTCTCGCGGTAGGCCCGGCCCAGCAGCACGTGGAGCTGCGGTGTCGAGCCCATGTCGTTCAGGATCTCGTCAAACAACAGCTTTGTTTCCGCTAACTTGTGAAGGCTGAGATGGGCGAGCCCCAACGAGTAGGCGGTATCGAAGTCTCCCTGAAGGCCCATGGCCGAATGCAGGTCTTCCTCCGCCGCTTCAAACTTGCCCAGCGCGAATTCAATGTTCCCTCGCAGGTGCAATGCCCGGGCGTTTCGCGGGTCGTCTTTGACCGCCTGAGAAGCCTGGGTGATCGCCTTATCCAGATGCCCCTGCCGGAAGTAGACCGTGGCGAGGTCCACACGCGCTTCCGCGTTTTCTGGCTGAACTTCCAGGGCCTCCTCGAGCAGGTGAGCGGCCTCCTCGGAATCGCTCACCTCCGCCGCCGCGAGGTTCCCCAAGCGTTGTAACGCAAGAGCCAGGACCTCGTGGTATTCGGTTTCCGCATGCTCCAAGTCTCCTGCCAATTGAAAGGTTTGGGCGGCGGTGTAGTGCCGCTCGAGCGGGTCGGGCGCCTGCTGCTGGGCCGCGCCCCGAGCAGTGAAGGACACTAGAGCGCTAGTTAGTAAAAAAACTGCAAGGCGGCTCAAGGGAAGCCGTAGACCGGTGAAGAGCACGGGAGATTCCCATCCCAAAAAGTAAGAAGCGAGGCCCAAAAGGGCCTCGCTTCCATTAAACGCTTGGCACGACTTTTTCGTCAAGCCTCAGAAGGTGAAGCGGAGCGCGTACTGAATCTCACGGGCGCCCCGTGTGAAGGTTGCCTGGCCAAAGGTTGGAGAGAGCAGCGTATTGCCCGTAACTCCGTTGACAGTAGCTGACGGAACCACTTGGTACGCATTCGTTGGTATGGTTTGACCAAGCGGGTTTCCGTTCAGGAAGCAGGGATTGCCCGCTACGCCTGTGACCGCGACGGCAACGCCGTTCTTGTCGGCAAAACAAAGCTGCGTTGGGTTGAGGCCGTTATTTATGCCCTGGAACTCGCTCCTGTTGAACGCGTTAAAGAGCTCGAAGCGGAACTGCATGCCCACCCGCTCCGAGAGTTTGAAGTCTTTGTGGATACCGATATCCCAGTTGTCCACACCTGGTCCGTAGCAATTCCCAATGGAGGAGTTGCCATACGTCCCCAGCACGAATCCGTTAATCGTGAAGGCGTTCGGATTCAGGATCTGCTGTTTCGTACCTGGAACGTGCATGGTGCAAGACTGGCCTGGTACCCGGTTCGGCCGGTCGAAACCAGTCCCATTGCCTGAAAGATTGGGACCTATTTGCGGGACTACCGGAGTACCCGACTCGAAGGTAATGATGGGATTAACGAACCAACCGTTGAGCGCGTTGCGTTCGAGAGCATTCCCGTTTGTCATCCCCGGCAGCGCGAAAACCGCGGAGCCCGTGAAGATATGCCGGCGATCGAAGTCGGAAGGCCCGTAGTCTTGGCGCGGATTGTTATTGTCAGTGAGGATATCAGTGGCGCCTTGACCGGTCAGCCCGTCTATGCCTTGGAGGGCGAGGAGCTTTGAGAACGTATACGTGGCTTGGTAAGTTGATCCGCGCTTGTCGATCTTTCCCCTCCACAATGCCTGCAGAGAGTGGTAGCTCGAGGCGCCTTCAAAGTTGTCTTGGGTTATCGAATTTGCAGTATTCAGGCCAAAGTAGTTGGCGTAGGGACGGAAAGTAGAGCCACCGGTTCCGCCGCCATTCAGCCTGCTTATCGCAAATTCTTGCCGGCAAGTGCCAGTCGTTGGGGCCGCGGCTGTTACCGACGGGCCGGTGCAGTCCGGCCGGATCTGGGGAAGGTCAATGTAGCTTTGCAGGTGGAGACCCCGCGTTCCGACGTAACTCAACTGAAAGGTGTTGTTCCGTAAGAACTCTCTCTCGACAGTCACGTTCCACTGCCAGGTATTGGGGATGTCCGTCGAAAGGGTTCTTGCCAACCCTGGATTCCCAAATCCGGTGGCCGGCGCGATAACCGAATCCAGGGTTCGGATACCACTCGTGTTCTGGACGAACGGGGCGTTCTGCGTTCCAGCAATGATCGAAGGATCGAGCTGGTATCGAATGTAAAACTGTCCCACTCCAGCCCGGAGCGAAGTCTTTCCATCCCCGAACAAATCGTAGGCCACCCCGAGACGCGGGGCAATGTTATGGTAAGAATTGCCCACGATGGAACGGCTCGAGGCGGTGGCAAAGCCCGCGGTCGCGCCGGTGGCCGTGCACGCGTTCTTGGTGGAGGGGGCGAGTAACATACCGTTACAGGAATTCCCGCCCGGCAAGGCGGGGTTAAATAGGCTGGGCTCGAAGAAGTCAAGTTGATTGTTTGACACGTAGGGTTGCATCAGCAACGACCAGCGAATCCCATAGTTTAACGTCAAGCGGCGAGTGGCTTTCAAGCTGTCCGAGACATACCACTCATAATCCTGATAGCGGGATGCCGCCGGGTGCAAAGTGCTCGGCTCGCCGTAACCAAACGACGTACCCTTGAGGAGGATGTTGGCGATGGCATTTCCGGTGGTCCCGTTCCCCCATGATGAACTGCAATTTGCGACTGGCTTGCAGGTTCCGCTTGCCCCCCAGATTGCAGGTGCTTCGTTGAAGTCGCCGTTGTTGGCCTGGTCCTTGAGGTTATGAGCGAGCAACACGCCAGCCCTCACTTGATGTTTCCCTATCACCCTACTGTAGTCGTCTGTCCAGGTGTACCTGTCCTCGCGGTTGTTCCACGGGGCGATATTCCAGAGCGTCGAGTAACCGCCGGGCCCCCAGAAAAGCGGGGGGGAAAGTTTACTTCCGGAGGTTTTCTGCGAGAACGGATAGACCGGAGTAAAAGCTCCATAAATCTGCGACGCCAGGGTCGGATTGGTTCCTCCGCTAACGATGTTGATGCGATTTCCGGCGTAGCTAAACTGGAAATCGTTGACCGCGCTTGATCCGATCGTGCGGCTAAGTCTTAAGGTGACAAGGTTGGAAGGCTGCGTCCAGTTGGAGTCCACTGCCGGGAATCCATCTTCTCCCCACTCCTGGCCCGCAAGGCTGGGAGTGCCCTGATTCCACCAGTCTCGAGTATATTTGACAAACGCGGTTGTCGACTTGTTTAGAATGTAGTCCGCACGCACGTTCGTTTGATAGTAATGGAGCGGCGTGGCCAGAACCTGTTTGTAGTCCGGATTAGGGCAAGGATTGCCAGCCGTTGGCGTGACGTTGGCCGCGGGATAGAGCTGTGCAATCAGTTGCCCGGCGGGGCTGAAGCCCTCCACGGTGGTGCCGACGTTCGTTAACTTAGTGCCAGTGGCAGGATCGACGACGGGGAAATCATGGACCCCAAGTCCAGAGCTCGCGTTGAAGAAACAATTTGTCAAGTGGCCGCCCGTGGTCGCGCCAGTGAAATCTCCCGCGAGTTCCGCGGCGCTGGGGGTCTGTCCGGTATGGAGGCTTCCAGAAATTTGCCGGTTCCACTCTTCAGACGTGAAGATGAAAAGTTTGTCCTTGATGATGGGTCCGCCAACCGAGCCGCCGAAATCGTTCCGGCGCAACTTTGGAATGTTCAAAACGGGTGTGGTGTTCTTGTTGAAAAAATTGTTGGCATTCAGGGCGTCGTTTCTGCCGAAATAAAAGAGCGAGCCGTGCCAGTCATTGGTACCGTGCTTGGTGATGATATTGACCTGCGCGCCGCCCGATTGCCCGTACTCCGGACCGTAGGAGTTGGTCGCGATCTTGAATTCGTCGATCGAGTCCAGCGAGGGGTAGACGAAAATCGTGCGCTGTGAACCGGTGTCGTTGATTGGAGAGCCGTCTACGGTAAAGAGATTGCCGGTGCGCTGCCCGCCGCTGAAGGAAATGTCCGTGCCGCCTTGAAGACCTTTGGCGCTGGTGTTGAACCCGTCTTGGGTCGAAGCGCCCGGAACCAGGAGGGTAAGCCCGATGAAGTTGAGGCCGTTCAAAGGCAACTCGCGAACCGTCGCGCCTTCCGTCAGAACTCCCAGCGAGCCACTCGTGGTGTCTACTTGAACGTCGGTGGCTTCCACGGTCACGGTTTCGTTGACGGCCCCGACTTGGAGCTTCGTGTCAACGACAACAGTGGAACCAAGGTGCAGCTCAACGCCGCTCTGGACCTCGAGCTTGAAACCTTCTTTCTTGACCGTCACGTGGTACTTCCCAGGTGAAAGCTCATTAAAGGCGTAAAAGCCCGTCGAGCTGGTCATCGCCGTGCGCGTGGTGCCAACTTCGTCGTTGACGACAGTGACTTCCGCCGCAGCCACGGCCGCACCTGCCGAATCGACGACCGTGCCTTGAATGGTCCCATTGTTCTGAGCATTTTGCGCGAGTCCTGCCGGCGCAAAAGTCAGCATCAAGCAGCAAAACAGAAGCCCCACCAACCTCGTCCTGGTCATACTGCCTCCGGAGAAACAGACATTTAAATCTTCGATTGATCCGAATAGTATTTTTACACTACCCCGTATGCGAGGCATTTAACGGCAACGAACTAGGCTTGTCAAGCGAAAAATACCGTTATTCTAATTTTCGGGCCTGTTAGGATACCGGTATTCTGGGGCAATCCAGTGGGGATGCTTGTTCTCTGTGCCGCAGGGTTCAAATGGGGTAGAATGCCCGCAATATGTCAGACCGGCATGGTGCCGTTCTAAACGCAAATACGTCAAAGTGCGTTAGGAGCGAAAGCCGATGGAAGTTCAGAAGAAGAAGAAGGCAAAGACCAAGAAGCAGTCTCCGGTGACCTTGAGAACGATAGCCGAGCGCGTGGGGCTCACCAAGGGGACCTGTTCCGCTGTCCTGAACAAATCCGCCGCATCCCGATCTGTTCCCCAGCACACCCAGGAGCGAATCCTCTCGGCCGCTCGCGAGCTGAATTACCGGCCGAGCTTCTATGCCCGCAACCTGGGTGTAAAGCGCACCTACATGATCGGCGTGGTCACCCAGGAGATCGGTGATTTTTACGGCTCACCGATCATCAGCGGAATTGAACGATACCTCCGGCAGAAGGATTTCTTTTTTCTCACCGTCGCCCACCGCCACGACCCAAAGCTCCTTGAAACGTATTCGCACATTCTTCTGGACCGCGGCGTCGAAGGTTTCATTACGGTGGACACGTTTATCGATCATCCCCTGCCGCTTCCGACGGTGGCCATCCCTGGGCACCGCCGCCTGGAAGGCGTTACAAACATCGTCTTGGATGAACGCAAAGGAGCATGGTTGGCGCTGAACCATCTGAACCAGCTCGGTCACAAAGAAATTGCCTTCATGAAGGGATCCGACGCCAGTCCAGATTCGGAGGACCGCTGGAAGGCCATTTGCGAAGTTGCCGACGAACTCGGCATCGCCATGCGGGCGGAACTTGTCGTTCAACTCGAAGGCGACGACGCCACCCCTCAGTTGGGTTATCCTTTCGCGAAAGAGCTGCTTGCCCGTAAGCGGCCGTTCACGGCGCTGTTTGCGTACAACGATATCTCGGCGATCGGTTCCATTCGCGTGTTCCAAGAGGCCGGGTTGCGAGTTCCCGAAGATGTTTCCGTGGTGGGATTCGACGACATACGAATTGCCGTACATAACAATCCCAGTCTCACAACCGTGCGCCAACCGTTACAGAAGATGGGGGAAATCGCGGCGCGCACTTTGTTGAACCGGATCGAAGAGCACGAAGACTGGGTGCCGGAAATCGCGATTGAGCCGGAATTCGTGGTGCGCCATTCGACATGCCGGGCGCTCGAACTTCCATTGGAAGTGAGTGAGGGAGAGGATTCCTTGAGAAGCGTTCCGATGGAATACAGCCGAATCGCAGCTACTGCGAAATAACCGATGAACGAATGGCGGTACGGAATCCGGCAGCAGTGATCCCTTTTATACAGCCAAGCGAGAGATGCCGTCCATGATACGCCGTAGGACGGGAAGTAAGCGCCTCCTCTTGTATTGCGCGGCGTTTTGCGTTCTCTATTCGATCTCTGCCCATTCCCCGGTCCTGTTGCGGGCGCAGATGGCAACAGAGGATCGGCTCCTCTATCGCGGTTGGTGGCCAAGGCATAGCGTTCCGTCCAGGGATCAAATCATTGGACCGGCGGAGTGCGCCGGATGCCATCCCGGCAAAGCTGCGGAGCAGAAAACCACGCCCATGGCCCGCACGGCCGTCCTCGCCGCCGAGTCGGACATTTTGCCTGGACACAATTCCTTGACTTTTGAGATGGCTCGAACCAAGTACCAGATCACGACGGCAGGCGGCAAGAGCATCTATACGGTCACGGACGGTACGCGCAGCATTTCAGCGCCACTGTCCTGGGCGTTTGGCGATGGACATATCGGCCAGTCGTATCTCTACGAGCACGATGGAAACTTCTACGAGAGCCGCATGTCGTACTTCGGCCCGCTGGGGAGTCTCGACTTTACCCCCGGCCGTAAACTTACGGATTCGCGAGATCTTGAACAAGCCATGGCGCGGCCGGTAGATGGCGCCGAACTCGTTCGGTGCTTTGCCTGCCATGCAACAGGTTCGACCATCGGCGACAGGTTTGAGCGCAGCCGCATCATACCTGGGATTACCTGTGAAGCTTGTCATGGGCCTGGCCTGAAGCATGCGAATGTACAGAAGGTGGCACGCCTGCAAGGACAAGTGTTGGACAGCAGACAGGAGGAAGGCCTGATCTTCGATCCCGGAAAACTCAGCCCCGCCGATGCCGTGGATTTCTGCGGAGCCTGTCATGGCACGTGGTGGGACGTCAAATTGGCTCCTGCGGCGGGGCTCTCGAATGTTCGCGCGCAACCGTATCGCCTGGAAAGGAGCCGGTGCTGGGGTAAGAAAGGCGATCCGCGCCTCACCTGCACGGCCTGCCACGATCCACACCAGGAACTGGTGCACGATACGGCTTCCTACGACAAGAACTGTCTAAGCTGCCATGTTGCGGCGGCTTCCATCAAGCCAACCGCTGACCATCCGGGCCCCGCCTGCAAAGTCAGCACGAAAAACTGTGCTTCCTGCCACATGCCCAAGTACGAGCTTGCTGAGTTTCACTACAAATTTGCCGACCACTACATTCGCGTTGTGCGGCCAGGTGATCCCTACCCCGAATAAACTAGTGCATCGAGCCGCACGAGTAACATATTAGGTGGGGTCAGATGCCTCCTTGTAATGGCGTATGACAGCCAGGCCACAGTCAGGCCGCAGTCTTCAATTGAACTTGAACCAGTTCACGTTGCCCAGGGCGGTTGTGCCGCTCGCCGGAGCCTTGAACACCACATACAAGTCATGAACGCCGCTGGCCCCCGACACTGCAACAGACGGAGTTGTTTGCCAAGCTTGAAATCCTCCTGTCGAGGGAATAGTTACGATAGCGATACGCGCGCCGGCAGCGCTGTCCAAATGAAACTCGAGCGTTCCTCCGCAGTTCCCGGGATTCTGCAGGCAAGCTAGCCGGGCAGTTACGCCGGTGACCCCTGTGCCGAAGTCCACGTTCTTGTAAACCGCGTAATCTCCATCGCTGGCGAATCCGACGTCGTAGCCGCTATCTGTGTCTGAAGCCAGTTCGGTTTCAAGCCCCCATGTTTGGTAGTTCCCCGGCGTGTTGAGGCCCGCAGTGCTATTGAAACTGGACGCTTGAATCTGCGATTTGGCGCTGACCGTGTAAGCAGGCGTCCCGGCGGCCTGCGTCCCGCTCCAGGTAAACGTTGCCGCCGCCAGTGAAGGCAGCGTATAGGTGAACGTCTGCGTCCCCCATAGCACCTCAAACGTCTGCGTCGCGCTGGAAATGTTGTAGGCCACCAAGACTCGAGAATTATCCGGGGCGGGATTGACGAACGCCGCGGTCACGATTCCCTGCGCATTGCTGCTATAAACGCGATTGGCGCCCGACAGGACATACTTGCTGAAATGGCCCAGGGTGTAATACTCGATGCTGTAGGTGATATTGCCCGTCGTGCTGTTCACCTGCGCGATCGGCGTACACGTGCCGCAGCCGCCGGTGTGCGGACCTTGGTTCTCGTCCACCGAAAGACTCCACTTAACGAAAGCCCTGGCCCAATTCCGCATGTTCTGGATGATTTCAGGGAAATCAATGCTCGCCTGGTCGGGATTTACACTGGCTACAAAGCCGGAGTGCTCCGTCTCATACTGGCCTATCGTGGGAAACATGTTATGGATGGGAGTCATCACGCCGGGCGTGCCCCCATAACCGTGCCACGCGACGCCGGCAATCTGGCTCAAATTAGCCTGGTTGGCTAGCAGAACATTCTGCGGATAGTCGCCGCGGTCCCAATTGTGGTCATAGACCAGCACCTTGGTCGTGAGGCCTGCGGTGGTAAGCGCCGGCAGCACGTGCGAAAACAACGCCGTCTGCTGATCCGTTGACGACGCGCAATCGGTCGAGGCCGAAGTTGCCGGCATACACATGCCCGGATAACTCGTGGGAACGAAGAGCGGTTCGTTCTGCAGCGAAATGTAGTCGATGGTAATTCCGGCGTTCTTATATGCTTGGATGTATTTTACGAAATATTGGGCGAAAGAATCGTAAACGGTGGTGGGCGTTGCCAGCAACGATCCACCAATCATGGAGCCGGAGGTTTTCATCCAGCCCGGCGGGCTCCAGGGATTCGCCATGATTTTGAGTTGCGGGTTGGCCTGCTTGGCTAGCAGGAGGAAGGGAATAATGTCCGCCTGGTCGTGCGCGATGGAAAAATTGGCCAGGGTGGGATCGGCCACACCGTTGTTATCGTCAAACGAATAGACACTCCGTGCCAAGTCGGAGGCGCCCATCGGATTGCGCAGGAAGCTGAGCCCAATGCCGTTTCCTTGCCGGGTGAAGAGATCGCTCACCGCCTGGGTGAATTGCGTTGGCTGCTTGACCTTGGCTATCTCGTACAAATCAAACATGGCCGTGTCCGTGGTCGAGGCGCCGAATCCCTCGATCGGCTGATACACCTCGGTTTCATCCATATATATAGGATTGGGGTTGCCGCTGGTCGCCGCCGAGAAACTGACACTCGGCTGCGAGGTCAACTTCCTGGTCTGGTCGTCGGTGGTCACCACCACGGCGACAGTCGGTCCGGCTCCCGGCGGGGTTAGGGTATACGAGCCGCTCGCCACGGCGCTGGTCGAAAATCCTGATGCTGTGGCGATGGCCTTGATCGTGGCAGTCGCGGTGATGGCGAAGGGATTCGCGTATACCGTCGACGCTGTCGTTGGCGTGGACCCGTCCGTCGTGTAATACATCGTTGCGGCCGCTGTCGCATCCGTTAGCGTAATCATCTGCCCCGCTTGCGTCTGGCTGTACGCACCCGGCACCGGGAAAAAGGCCGGCGTTGCCGCGGCCGCGGGCGGTGGAGGTGGCGGGGGAGGCGGGGGTGAAGATGAGCCGCCACCGCAACCCACGGCGAAAACTACCAGCAATGCGGCGCAACAGGAATTTGCAGCGATTCGCAACCAGGCGCAGGCGAAATGGGTCCCGTACATTTCTATTCCCCTTTTTTCAGTTCGACCGAATTGACCGGCCAGGCCGGTTTTCCATCCTGAGAAGGAATCAGATTCATAACATGAAAATTCTTAATAAAATACCGATTTTTTGAAAAAGCCTGTGACATTGGACTGGAGGACGCGTGTGGAAAACTACGGCGTCCCAAAGGCTCACTGATCTCTCCCATCGGACACGGACGGCAAAGCGCCAGTGAGATGGCAGCAAAAGCAGCAGTCATCTTGACTCTGCCGGAAGCATTGTGATACGCATAGGCAAAACCGGTATTCTACAGAGGATACCGAAGGGCGGTGACGAGGCCCAGGGGCGTTCCGCATCATTTATAGGGGCAGAGAAAGACGATGAACACTTTTATGAATTATCGTTTCTTTTTCCGGAGCAGCTTCCTGCTCGCAATTCTGGTTTTGCTTTCCGCAGGCGCTGGCCAAGCCAACGCACAAGCCAATGGCTGCGCTGGTGTGCCTAGTGATACTAAGGGGGCGGTAACGTGGACCCCTGCCTTCTGCCAGGAATTTAGTGGCGCGGCCTTGACTCCTATTGATACCAACGTGTGGAGTTTTGACCTTGGTGTTGGCAACCCCGCCGGTTGGGGAAACAACGAAGTGGAAACCTACTGTGGGCCTCCTGGTTATACGGGGAACCCGACCGTATGTCCCAATAGCCTGAGTTCATCCAACAATGCTTACATTGACGGCAGCGGTCACCTGGTGATTCAAGCCATCAACAATGGAGGCACTTGGCTTTCAACCCGCATGGAAACACAAGGCACCTTCACTTACGGGCGACTCGAAGCCAGCATTCAGCTGCCCGATACAACAAACCAGGGGCTGTGGCCGGCGTTTTGGTCGCTGGGAAGCAACATCAGAACCGGGGTATCTTGGCCGACCTGCGGCGAAGACGACTTCATGGAGGTCTGGTCCCCAACGATATTCAACGGTGCCGGCCCTGGCGGAAACATATCAACGATTCACACCCAGAATACCGATGGCGCTGGCGTTTTGACGAATAAACATACCTTTACCTTTCCGGCTGGAATGGCGAACAATACGGCCTTACACAAATACGGCGTGATTTGGTCCGCGAATATGGTCCAACATTACGTGGACGATCCTACCCATCCCTTCTATATCGCCACAATCAGCGACCTCGGTGGCGGCGACTTGTGGCCATTTAATGCCAGCAACTTTATTCTTTTAAATCTGGCCGTTGGAGGCACTTTGGGTGGCAGCACTAGCGGGCTTGCTAGTCCGACGCAGCCTTATTTGGTGGACTATGTTCGCCAGTATAAACCGGCCGCTGCTGTGACCAAACCTACTCTGGGGAATCCATCTTCCATCACTGTGAAAGCGGGAGCGACGACTGGCAATTCCACCACCTTGATGCCTGGACTCGTTTCCGGCACGGGCTTCGTCTATCTTTCTTGTAGCACTACCGCTCCGAAGGCGAGTTGCGCGGTCTCCACAAATGATCCTGTCAGCCCGTTTGTGGTTAATTCCAGCCCGTCAGGTGCGGCGGAGACTGCCACGGTCACGGTTACTACGACGGCAAACTCGCTTGTGCCTCCGTCCCTGTTCGATCCGCGGAGGCTATTACGGTTCCCTGTCGTTATCATCGCTGTGGTTCTCCTGATTGCCGTCGCGACGCTGGCGCTGCGCCTGCGAAGGCGCGTGTCGAGCCTGGTCTTCGCCACGGCAGCTCTCTTGATTCTCGCGGGGATGACGATAGCCAGTTGCGGCGGCGGGAGCAGCATGTCCCCTCCTCCTCCTCCACCCCCACCTAATGGCACCACTCCGGGTTCCTACACGGTCACCGTTTATGCGTTCACCGAAAGCAATGTGAGCGACGGAACAAATGCCAACGCCGACGCTAGCGTCCCCATCACGTTGACGGTGAACTGACGCCTCGCAAATTGGCAATCGCATGAGTTTGGCGTGATAGGATTCCAGTGGAATGCCCCGGAAACTCTTAGGACTGTTCTTTGCCGGAAGTGGAATCCTTACTTGCGCTTTCCTGGTCCACTCGCAAACCAAAGTCACCGGCTATGGCGGTCCGGTATTTGAAGACGTCACCCGGAAAAGCGGCCTCACCGTCCCGCACCAGTCCTCCCCCGACAAACGCTATGTCATTGAATCCATGAGCGGCGGCGTCGGGCTATTTGACTGTGACAATGACGGCAAGCTGGATGCCGTCACGGTCAACGGCTCCACGGTCGACCGATACCGCGAGGGCGGCGACCCGCTGGTTACGCTCTATCACCAGGAACCGGACGGAACCTTCAAGGATATTACCGCAGCCGCCGGCCTCACTAAACGAGGCTGGGGAATGGGCGTCGCGGTGGCTGATTTCGACAATGACGGCCTGCTCGACCTTTACGTCACCGGTTATGGCGGCAACGTGCTGTACCGCAATCTCGGCAACTGCAAATTCGAGGATGTAACCGAGAAGGCCGGCGTGCGAGGCGGTGGCTTCAGCACCGGCGCGGCGTGGGCCGACTACGACCGCGACGGCCATGTGGACCTGTTCGTCGCGCGCTACGTGCACGTCGATATCAACAACTTGCCGGAGTTCGGCCGCGACAAATTCTGCCGCTACAAAGGCGTGCTGGTTCAATGCGGTCCCTGGGGACTCCAGGGTGAGAGTGATCTCCTATATCACAACCGTGGTGACGGCACGTTTGAGGAAGTTTCCGTGCGCGCGGGCGTTCACGATTCCGAGGGCCGCTTCGGGCTTGGCGTGGTGTGGGGCGATTACGACAACGACGGCTGGCCGGATTTATTTGTCGCCAACGACGCCGGCGCAAACTATCTCTATCACAACAATCACAACGGAACGTTTACCGACGTGGCCATGCTCGCAGGCGTCGCTTTGAGCGGAGCAGGCCTCGAACAAGGGAATATGGGAGTGGATTTCGGCGATTATTCCCATAGCGGGCGATTCGACATCATCGATACGACGTTCGCGGACCAGCCCAAAACGCTCTACCACAATCTCGGCCGCGAGGGCTTCGACGACGCCAGCCGGACGGCGCAAGTCGCGCAGGCCAGCCTCCCTTACGTGGCTTGGGGGACCGGCTTTGTGGATTTTGACAACGATGGCTGGCCGGACATTCTCATCGCCAACGGCCATGTTTATCCGCAGGTGGACACCATCAAAGAGGGCGCGCGTTATCGCCAGCCGCTCTTTTTGCATATGAACAAGCACGACGGGACATTTGAAGATGCTTCCGCGGCCGCGGGGCTCGCGGATCTCCCACTCGCTTCGCGCCGCGGCGTGGCCTTCGGCGACATTTGGAATGACGGCACGATCGGCGCCCTTATTCTGAACGTCGGCGAGCCTCCCACGCTCTTGCGCAACCACTTGACCAATGGAAACCATTGGGTCGGATTCAAGTTGCAGGGCACGAAGAGCAATCGCGCCGCTATCGGCGCACGCCTTACGATTCGTGCCGGAAAACTCGTGCAGTTCAACGAAGTTCGGGGCGGTGGCAGCTACCTCTCCCAGAACGACCTTCGGCTCCATTTTGGTTTGGGAAGTAACACTAAGATCGATTCCGTGGAAGTCTCCTGGCCCAGCGGCCTCGTCGAACAGTTCAGCTTTTCCGCTGTCGACCAAATCTATACCATCCAAGAGGGAACGGGCATACGCCCGCAGAAACAAGCCGCGTCTCCATGAATTGTTTCCGTCGACATCACTGGGTTGTCCCTTCTCGTTGGGCTGGCACGCCCTTCCTCGGGATATGGGCCGTTGGGCTCGTGCTGATCAGTCTGGCTTGGGGAGACTTTCGCACAGCGGACGCGCAGCAAGCCGGACAGGCAGTTCGCAATCAAGAAACACCAGCGGCACGTTACCTGAATGCCCAGCCCGGAGTGGAATATGTTGGCGATGAGGCTTGCCGGTCGTGCCATCCCTCGGAATACGCAAGCTTCAAACAAACGGGGATGGGCAGATCGGTGTCCGTCCCATCTCCGAGCGATCTGCGCGATTTGGCGCAGCCCGTCACGATCCGCAGCAAGGAACTGAATCGGACGTATTCCGTTTTCGCGCGCGATGGCAAAATGTTCCACGAAGAATCCGAACGCGACGCCAGAGGCAACCTCGTTTATTCCGACACCCGTGAAATTGCTTACGCCGTAGGCGCTGGAGACTTCGGCAAGAGTTATCTCCTGGCCGAGGGCGGCGCGCTCTTTGTCTCGCCGGTTTCTTATTACGCGAAAGTCCGCGGATGGGACCTTTCGCCGGGAGTCAAAGATGGATTGTTTCGCGGGTTCACACGCCCGGCAGGCGACTTATGCGTGGACTGCCACACGGGAATGCCCCTGCCGGTTCAAGGCGCCCACAACCGCTTTCAACAGCCGCCTTTCCGTTTTTTGACGGTTGGCTGTGAGCGCTGTCATGGGCCCGGCGCGGTTCATGTCCAGCAGCGCACGCTGTTGGGAAATTCGTTTGACGAGTCCATGGATTTGTCCATTGTCAATCCTGAAAAGTTGCGGCCCGAAATCCGCGACGGCGTTTGCGCGCAGTGCCATTTTGCGGGCGATGCCCGCGTCCTGCAGCCCGGGAAGAATTATTTGGATTTCCGGCCGGGGAACGCTTTGGGCGATGTGGTGGCGATATTTTCGGTTTTGCCCGAGATCAAAGGAAATCGGTTCGTCGCGCTCGACCAGTTTGAGCAATTAAAGATGAGCCGTTGCTGGACCGCAAGCAATGGCCGAATGGGTTGTATTACCTGCCATGATCCGCATGTGCAGCCGGCAGGCGAGCAAGCGGCTGCTTTCTTCCGCAATCGGTGTTTAACGTGTCATTCGGTTGGGAGTTGCCGGGCGCCGCTGGCCCAAAGGAATGCCACCGCGCCCGCCGACAACTGCGCGGCGTGCCATATGCCCAAGCAAGCGGTCGCAAACATCAGTCACTCTTCCTTGACGGACCACCGCATTCTCCGCACAGCGGCCGGAAGTTCCGCCCTTCGGCGAGAGGACGCCCGAACGCGTCCGAACGACTTGATCCTCGATACCAGTCCTTCCGGTGCGAGCGGAACACAATTGGATCTGCGAAATCTCGCGTTGGCGTATGCGCAGGTGGTCGTGAACTACCCCGAACTCCGCGAGAGAGCCCTCGCCATTCTGGAACAGGCGGCCGCCCAATTGCCTGACGATGTGGAGGTCCAGTCTGCCTATGGACTGATCCTCGATTTGGCTCACCCGAAGGAGAAGCAGCGCGCCGCAAAAGCCCTGCAAAGAGCAATCGACCTCGGCTCGAAATCACCCCAAGTGAGAACCAAGCTCGCTCGCGGGTTGCTGCAAAAAGGGGAGATAACCGCGGCAATCGAACTAGATAAGGAGTCAATCCAGTTGGAACCCTATTACACACCGGCCTATTTGGACCTCGCCCGTGTTTACATCCTATTGAACGATCGCAAGAACGCTTCGGAAATACTGGAGCGTGTTTTGAAAATAGACCCGGGAAACGATGCCGCCCGTCAGGAATGGCTCAAAGTTGCAGCTGTGCCCGATAAGAACAAATAGGCGATCGGTGACCTCATCCTGAATGACATCCCAATGGTCCGCGAGTATGCCCACGTGTGCTTAGCGGGTATCGAGCCACTTGCGAATGTTCGAGACGGTATCCTCGTAGAACGTCTTGTAATGACCATGCGATACGTAGCCGATATGCGGCGTTGCCAGTACGTTGTCCAGCGTCCGGAAAGGGTGAGACGGAGGCAGCGGCTCAATGTCGAATACGTCGATCGCCGCGCCGGCGATTTGCTTGTTCCTCAACACGCTGATCAAAGCTTGCTCTTCGACGATCGGCCCGCGCGACGCGTTGATCAACCAGGCTGTTGGCTTCATTCTCTCCAGCTCCGCGGCTCCCACCAGGCCGCGCGTACGGCTGCTCAACACCAAATGGATCGTCAGGATGTCGGCCCGCTCGAACAGCTGGTCCTTAGAAACCAGGATTGCGCCCGCTGCTTTGGCGGCCTCGGGCGCCATGTTCTGGCTCCAGGCAATCAGATTCATTCCAAAAGCGCTCCCGACCCGCGCGACCTCTGATCCAACCCGCCCAAGTCCCAGAATGCCCAGGGTCTTTCCACGCAGATCCGTGCCCACTGTTTGCTGCCAGCCGCCGGATCGGACGGAGTTGCTCTCCGTCACGATGTGTCGCGCGGAGGCCAGGATCAGCGCCCAGGTAAATTCGATCGTCGGGTCCGACCTATACCCCGTGTGAACCACTGCGATCCCATGATCGCCCGCGGCGGCGACATCGATCGACGCGTTTCCCGACCCCGTCGAGGCGATGAGCTTGAGATTGGGCAGGCGCTCAATGACGCTGCGGGGCAGCGGGGTCCGCTCGCGCATAACACAAACGACATCAAAAGGCAGCAAACGCTCAATCACGGCGTCAGGATCGGCGAGGTGGTCCAGAAATACGGCAATGTCCGCTCGATCGCGGAGCACCGACCAATCGGCGCTCTCAAGCGCCACATTTTGATAATCGTCCAGAACAGCGATCTTGTACTTCTTCACCGGCGTATTTCCTTGGCTTATCAAAGGCTGTCAGATTGTGAGGACGACCCTGCCGAATGGACGCCCCTCGACGAGGTAGCGCAGAGCATCTGCCGCCTCAGCGAGTGGAAAAGTCTTTGCCACGATGGGCTTGACCGCGCCGGAGTGGAGTAGCGAAAAAATGACGCTCCATGCGGTGCCCCACGCTTCTGCAGGCTGTGCGAACAGGGAGAAGCTCTTCATACTCGCACGCTTCCAGATTAGATCCGTGACGTCGATGGTTGTCTTGCGGCCTGCGGAGTAGCCCAATGTTGTAAGGCTTCCTCCGGTCGCGAGCGTGCTGAGAGCCTCGCTCAGGATTTCTCCGCCGATTGCGTCGATCACGATGTCGGCGCCATAACCTTCCGTGATCCGACGGACGCCGTCACCAAGCTTCTCCACAGAAAGGTCGATCACCTCGTCGAAACCCACAGAGCGAGCTTGTTGCGCTTTTGCATGATTGGTTGTCGTTGATATGGCATGCTTCGCCCCCTGCGCTCTAGCCAACTGAGTGACTGCATTTCCGACCGACCCTCCAATCGCGGGCGACAGCACCGTCTTGCCTTTTGCAAATCCCGCGAAGCTCAGTGTCATTTGTGCGGTTAAATACGCAACGGGAACACCGGCCGCCGAAAGATCGTTGATGTTGTCCGGAATCAAGCAAAGGTTCTCTTTGCGGACTGCAAGCCACTCACTGTAGGTTCCGTTCTCTGAAACGCCATACGGGCCCGTAAACATCACACGCGAACCGGCAGGAAAGGTCGTTCCCCCTCCCTCCTCCACTACGCCTGCTCCCTCTCCTCCCAAGACCAGCGGTGCTTTGGCTCGTGGGTATCCCCCCGACAGAATGGTGTGCTCTAATGGCGTGACCCCCGCCGCTGTGATTCTTACCAGTACTCGTCCATCCGAGACCGCCGGTTTTGGAATGCCCACCAGCTTCAAATCCTTGTAGCCGCTGAATCCTTCTGCCCTCATTGCCCGCATAATACTTGTCCCATCCTTCATCTGGCGTTCTGCGTTTGCTCACCCTGGTCAAATCATGGTTTGACGGCGCGCGCTGAAGTCCAGAGCGCACCTGGATTGCCCCAGTCAGGGTAGAGCTGGAGCATTTGGTCATAGAGTTCCCGCGCGGTCGTCGTCTGCATTGCGAGGCGTTCGAAATCGAGGATATATCTCCGCGTTTCGCCGAGGATCTTAGGGCTGTCACTGTTCCCGACACGCTTATGTCCGGCAATCACAGCTCGCGGCTTAAGCGACTCCATTTTATCCAGAGCAGCAATCCACTCTTGGCGCTTCTGCTGATCGGGTGACTCTGACAGATGCAGGTGAACGCCGTTGTAGGCGGCATCACCGGCCACGATCAAACCGATGGACGGAACGTGAAGGCAGGTCGTGTTAGCGCTATCGGTGAATCCAAGCGGCACACTCACTAAATCGTGGCCTTCCAGGTTAATGAGATTTCCAGTCAGCTCTTCCGCGATCGCAATCTTGCTGGAAATCTGGCCGGGAAAACGCGGATTCCAAAACGTAGCGAGAGACTCTGGCGATGCCTGCTGGCGCATAGCCTTAATCACATCCGGCCGCGCGACAAAGCGGGCACCTGGAAATCGCTCCAGAACTGTACTGGTGCCAAAGAAATGATCGCCGTGGCCATGAGTAGCGTAGATCGTCGTCAGATTCTTTCCGCTCCCCACAACCCAATTAGCCAGGGCGCGCGCCTGCTCGACCGTAATAGGAGTGTCGACCAGGACAGCGTCGCGCTCTCCAGAAATAAGGGTTGACGAAATAGGCGGCCACGGCCGCTGTTTTTCGCCCGGGGGCAAATCGCTCGTGATAGCGGGAATGCTGGGCGCCAAGAACACGTCCCATCCCAGAAATGTTTTTTGAGTTGTTCCTCCGGTTTTGGATGCACTGGTGCTGGATTGTTCCTGAGGTGAACGGCCTTGGTCACCTCGGATTGGCCAACTCGTAGCCGATACGAGAGCGATTCCGAAGGCATTCGATAGGAACTCACGTCTTGAAGTCATTTTGGCCCCCTTTCAGTTAGATCTGAGCTCTGCCGCCGTCAACGAACAGTTCGATACCCGTGACAAAACTGGAGTCATCCGAAGCGAGAAACAACGCCACCTTGGCAACTTCCTCGGGTTCCCCCATGCGTCCCATCGGGACGGTCGACACAATCCGTGCGATCACGTCTGCAGATAGCCGACTCGCCAGCGGCGTATGGATCGGACCCGGACTCACAACGTTTGAACGGATACGACGGTCCTTCAGATCCGTAGTCCAGGTTCGGACGAAAGATCGGATGGCAGCCTTACTCGCCGCGTAGACGCCGAAGGCGGCAGTACCCTTAACGCTCGCGACAGAGCCGTTGAGAATGATGGAGCCACCATCATTCAGTAACGGTAAGGCCTTTTGCACCGTGAACAGCGCTCCCCTCACGTTGATGTTGAAGAGTTTGTCGAAATGCTCTTCGGTCACGGCCCCAAACGGCACAAATTCGCCAACGCCGGCATTGGCGAAAACAATATCGATTCGTCCTTTCACCTTAGCGACCGTCTCGTAAAGACGGTCAAGGTCAGCCAACTGGGCAGCGTCTCCCTGAACTCCATAAACGTTGGCACCGATTGCCTTCACGGCCTCGTCAAGTTCCTTCTGGCGCCGGCCCGTGATGAAGACATAGGCGCCCTCTTTGACGAAAAGCTTCGCCGTAGCGAATCCAATCCCTTCTGTCCCGCCGGTGATGACGGCGGTCCTGCCTTCGAGCCTTTTGGTCACTGTCGTTCCTCGTTACTTCTCATCCCATCGATCGGTAAATACCACCGGCACCCAGCTATACCCGCCCCCCTCCTTGCGCAAGCGCCCCAGGGGAGGAAATACCGACGAATGCGGACCCGCGATCAAAACATCCCCGCCCACGAGCTTGGGCAGCAATTGATTCCGCGTCGCCGCAGCCGCATTCTGGTCGATGTCGAAAACCGCGGTGACCTCGGGATGCTGCAGCTGGACACGCTGTGCATGGATGGTGTCGCCCCAAAACAGGATTTTTTGTCCCTTTGACGAAAATTCATAGCCGGTATGTCCTGGGGTATGACCAGGCAGCGGGACGACTTGCATGCCGTTGACGATTGTCTCGGAGCCACTAAATGTGTGCCACTTACCGGCTTTGATGTACGGCGCTGCGATGGCTTGCGCACTCTGGAAGAATGGTTGCGCATCCTTCGGCGCCTTGGCAGCGATTTCCGGCGACAACCAAAAATCGCTTTCGGCCTTCGCGAGGTAAACGTCGGCATTTGGGAAGACACGCTTTCCGTCCTGAGTGGTCAGGCCACCGACGTGATCGGAATGGAGGTGCGTGACCAGAACGATGTCGATTTCTTCCGGAGTGTAGCCTGCGCTGCGGAGGCTTCCCACTAGGCGCCCGAGTGCTGCCCCACCCCACCAGGTGCCGGCACCCGCATCGACGAGGATTAGTTGCTTGCCGGTGTTGACGAGGAAGCCGCTATCAACAACATCCAGCATGCGCGGATCTTCCTGCAGTCCCTTGATAACACCATCCATCGTCGCCTTCGTTCCGTTCAGCCAGTGCGGATCGAATACGCCGGTGCCATCATATAGGGCCGTCACTTCCAGCTCGCCGACTTTCACTCGGTAGAAGCCCGGCACCTGATCACGATGCTGGGGTGCGGCAGCCAGAGCTGCGTTCGGGCCGGCGACAAAGATCGCCAGCGCTGCCAGGAGAACTGCGGCGAAGCGCATCGAATTTCTCTTGAGCACGTTTCTCGTCGTCTGTGCGTAGACTTCCACTGCTTTGTCTATGCTTTTCATTGGTACGTATCTCTCCTCTGAGTTTCAATTTGGCTCTCGTGTTTCATTCGGCTCGGTGCAAGCGGATCAGACGATCGACCTGCCTTCTTCCATTCTGGTTGCATGATGCAACCATCCATAGGATGCCGGAATCTGGTATAATGATACAACTAGATTTAGGAGGTGACTAAGTACGAGGAGCTATGCGACACAAATCCTTCAAAGCCAACCTGTGCCCCGTGGCACGCTCGCTCGATACCATCGGCGAATGGTGGTCTCTGCTCATCGTCCGTGACGCCATCACCGGCATACGGCGCTTCTCCAACTTTCAGATGAGCTTGGGGCTGGCAAAGAACGTCCTGAGCACGCGCCTCAAGAAGTTGGTTGCGTGCGGAATCATGGAACAGGTGCCGGCTGCGGACGGCAGTGCCTACCGGGAATATGCCCTGACCCAAAAAGGCTGGGAGTTGTTCCCGGTCATCGTTGCTTTGGGCCAGTGGGGAGGAAGTTATCTCTTCTCCCGCGGCGAGAAACGTCTTCTGGTTCTGGACAAACGGACCGGAAAACCCTTTCGAGTCCAAGTACACAACGCGAAAGGAAAAATCCTTACGGCGAACGATCTGGAACTGGTTACTGTTTCGAATTGAACGGACGTTTACGGCGTCCAACCTCCTCCTGGCGCCCGAAAGGAACCGGCCGCAGCGCGAGCAGACCGGGTACCGCAGGACCATCGGAGAAGTCGTCTACGGATTCAGCGACCGTGCGGTACTCGAATCGCCGCGGGGGTTATGAGATCGTGCGATTCGTCCAAATGGAAAGCAGGTAAAGGTAATGACCACAGAAATGTCGTTAATAGATTCGGCACTCCGCGGATGGCAGTCAAACGTGGAACGTGCGGACAAGCTGTTTGGCGCTCTGTCGCCAGAACAACTTGAGAAAGAAGTTGCTCCAGGAAAAAACCGTCTGATCTATCTCTGGGGCCATCTTGCGGCGGTGAACGATGCGCTCTTGCCACTGCTCGGGATTGGAGAAAGACTTCATCCCGAATTCGACGCCATGTTCATCTCGAGCCCGGACAAGTCCGTTCGGCTGACGGTCTCGGGACAATCGCTCAAAGGCGCCTGGCAAGAAATCAACCAGAAGCTGTGGGACGGTTTCTTGAAGTTCTCGGCCTCGGATTGGGCGCAGCGGCATGCCGCGGTGTCGGAAGAGGATTTCAAACGGGAGCCGCATCGGAATCGATTCACGGTCCTGCTCGGAAGAACCGCGCACCTGGCCTATCACCTGGGGCAGGCGACATTGGCGCGGCCAAAAGCACAGTGAAGCTCACTGGAGTGTGTTCAAGGGAGCCGCCATTAATGGGTTTTACTCAGCTTGGCACGAAGGGCTCCCGCACTTTCCGATCGATGCATATCTGTCCAGCGCGTCGCGGACAAGCGATGGCCCGCGTAACCCGGCGAAGTTGATCGCCCGAACCGTTTTGCAAAGCTTCATTCCGAGTTTTATTGGCTCTTCTTCGAGACGCGCGCGACCAACTCGTCTATTCTCGAAAGCAAGAGCTTTAGGATAGGAGACTCGTTCGACTTCTTGTAGCCGAGGACCAGCTCGACAGTTGGCGCGTCTCCCTTGAGAGGACGACTCGTCAGAGACGAAGGGAGAAAGTTCTGTGCGTAAGCAGGTAACAGCCCTACGCCACCCGTCGACGCTATTAAAGACATTCCCATGGTGACATGGTCCGCCGCGTGAGCTGGCGTGATATTGATTCCGGACCGCTTCAGATAGTTGTCGATCACCACACGCAGTACAGGAGCCGTGTGCGACACGGTCACGAAGGTCTCGCCCACTAGATCCTGAGGACTGATGGCTTTAAGCGCAGCGAGACGATGGCCACTCGGCAGGACAACCATCAAGGGTTCCTTGACGAGAAGACGGAACGCTAACCCTGGTACCCCTTTTTCCCGTCGAAGAAAAGCTGCGTCGATTTTCCCCTTCGAAAGGCCGTCCGCAAGCAGTGGCGAATATTGACTCGATATCATCACGTCGATGTTAGGCAGTTCTTTGCGCAAGATCCGCAACGCTTCGGGCATCCATGTCAGCTCGTGTCCCGTTAGAAAGCCCATGGTGAAGCATGGCTTGGCGGGATGAGCGACCCGGCGTGCAGCTTCGGTTGCCGCTTCAACCTGCGCTAGCACCAAACGGGCGTGTTCGAGAAAGGCTCGGCCTGCCGGTGTCAGTTCGATGCCGCGAGCGCGGCGCGTCAAGAGTCGCGCACCTACCTCGTCCTCGAGATCTCGAATCTGCCGGCTTAGCGAAGGTTGTGACGTGTGCAGCGTTTGCTCCGCTGCCACCGTCAGGCTTCCGGCCTCGGCGACCGCGACGAAATACCGAAGATGTCGTAATTCCATTCCCGCTCCCATGCCTGTGACGCATTGCTCCCAGCTTAACAAAGTATGCTTCACCGCCGCTACCAACAGCTGGCTTGGCCATCTAAGGAGGTGATCTTGAGATGCGTTGGGTGAGCAATGGGGATTTGGACTCATGCCTGATGAGCATACGTTTAGTTCGAGGAGAAGGACAATGTCAAAGAAATTGGAAGGAAAGATTGCACTGGTTACGGGCGGCTCGCGCGGCATTGGAGCTGCGATCGCCAAGCGTTTGGCTGCTGACGGAGCGAAGGTGGCCATCACCTACACGAAAGGGGCCGATGCGGCCGCGTCGGTGGTCAAGGAAATCGAACGCGCCGGCGGAAAAGCAATCGCGATTCAGGCGGATGCCGCCGATGCCGACGCGGTTAAAGCCGCGGTCGAAAAGACGTTTGCAACCTTCGGTCAACTGGATGTGCTGGTGAACAACGCCGGCACAGCCATTCCGAAACCGTTCGAGGAGGCGACGCTGGACGAGATGGATCGCGTGCTCGACATCAACGTCCGCGGGGTATTCGTCGCGACTCAGGCGGCGCTGAAGCGCATGAAGAGCGGCGGTCGCGTCATCATGATCGGCTCGGCCGTGGGTGAACGTGTCGCGGCGCCCGGGCTTGTGCCATACGCGGGCACGAAGGGAGCCGTCAAGATGTTCACTCAGGCGCTGGCCAGGGAGATCGGGAGCCGGGGCATCACGGTCAACAACGTGCAGCCCGGTCCGATCGACACGGAATTGAATCCCGCCTCGGGTGATTGGGCGGTGCCGCAGAAGGCCGCCACGGCGCTCGATCGTTACGGGCGTGTGGATGAGATCGCCGCGATGGTGGCGTTTGTCGCCGGTCCGGAGTCCTCGTACATTACCGGCGCGAATCTTACCGTGGATGGCGGAATGAACGCCTGAACCGACCCACGCGGGACGTTGAACAGCGCGAGGCCAGGTGTCAGGAGCGTCGTTTGGAAAGCTGACGTCTGGCCTCAAATTAGCAGTGGAAGTCTGCGGGAGTGTCGGTCATGAAAACGTCAAGCGCAAATAAGCTGTTCGCACCAATTCAAGTGGGTCCGATGGAGCTGAACCACCGAGTGGTGATGGCTCCGCTGACACGCTCAAGGTCCGTTCAGCCTGGGGCCATTCCAGGAGATTTGATGCTCGAGTATTACACGCAGCGGGCCTCAGAAGGTGGGCTCATAGTTTCTGAAGCGACTCCAATTTCGATTGCGGGCGGCGGATGGTTCGGAGCGCCCGGCTTGTATTCGGACGCGCAGGTTGCGGGGTGGCGGAGAATCACGAACGCAGTTCATGAGAAACGTGGGTACATGTTCTCCCAACTCTGGCACACGGGGCGCGCCTCGCATGTGGACACGACAAACATAACCCCGGTCAGCTCTTCGGTTAACCCTGAGTATTGGCAGGATCCAACAATACTGGAATCTACGCCTCACGGATGGCAGCAGCCTTCGCCTCACCGCGCGCTGGACATCAGAGAGATCCCGGAGATCGTCGAGGATTATCGCAAAGCCGCCGAGCGCGCAAGAACCGCGGGTTTTGATGGCGTGGAGCTTCACGCGGGTAACGGCTACCTGCCCGATCAATTTCTGCAAGACGGCATCAACAAGCGAACCGATATGTACGGTGGTTCGATCGAGAATCGCTCCCGCTTCCTCCTTCAAGTGGTAGACGCAATGGTTTCGGTGTGGGGCGGCAACCGTGTCGGGGTGCGCATTGCGCCCAGTGGAACTTGGAATGGGGTATCGGACAGCGACCCGATTGCGCTGTTTGACTATGTCGCAAAGCAACTGAATCGCTTTGGACTCGCATACTTGCACATCATCGAACCACGCATCAAGGGGAACGTCCTCATCGCCGATGGTCAAGGGCCCATTGCGGCAGCAAGGCTGCGAAAGATTTTCACGGGAAAGATCATTGCGGCGGGAGGTTTTGAACCGGACACCGCCGAAGCTGCTGTTCGAGACGGCGATGCGGACTTGGTTGCCTTCGGACGGCACTTCGTCGCGAATCCCGACTTGCCAAAGCGCATCCTGCGCGGGCTGCCCCTGAATGCTTACGACCGGGACACGTTTTACACGTTCGACGCTCGCGGCTACACCGACTATCCATTCTATGAGCAACAACGCGATGGTTCATTCTCCGATCCACGTTGTCCGCAACTTAGCGATTCTGCTTGAGCACGTCACGGAGTTCCTGAGGGCCCGAGCGTCAGCAGAAACGAGGGCGAAACATGAAAGAAGAACAAGTCAAGCTCCCAAGTCCAGATCATCCGATTTCCATCCAACGCAAGTCCGCTCGCGTCGTCGTGTCCGTCGCAGCAGCGTTCCGTAGCAGCCAAAATAGCTCGCAGTCTTTCTCCGCATGAATTAGGCCGCTCGCCGACTTTGTGCGAAGATGCCTTTGGGTCAACGACCTATTTGGGGCCTGATGGCATTCTCTCGATCCACCCAATCCAGCTGCCTTCTCCGCACAGCCGCAGCACAAGCCATTTGTGCGGCGTTGCTTCTGGGCTCCGGTCTGGCCCAGCAAAACCCCGTGGAGAAGGAGCCCGTCCAGAGCCCACAAGGTGGCATGAGCACCGGCGGGGCGCGCGCTCCGGTGAAAGACGCACTTTCGCGGCCGATCACCGCCGGGGGCTTCGTTGATGATGCGCCGGTCATTTTCGTGGATGTGGCGCATGGGGCCGGCATCGACATATTCCATCATCGCTCGGGAACGCCAGAGAAAAGGACGATTCTCGAGACGCCCGGATCCGGGGTGGCCCTGCTCGATTACGACAACGATGGCTGGCTGGACATTTACCTGCTGAATGGCTCGACTTTCCCCGCGCTAAAGGGCAAGGAGGCGCCGCCGCGCGCCATGCTTCTGCACAACAACCATGACGGCACATTCACGGACGTTACGGAAAAGGCTGGCGTCGCGAACGAACGCTGGGGCTTCGGCGTAGCGGTGGGAGACTACGACAATGACGGGTGGCCAGACATTTATGTGTCGAACTTTGGCAAAAACCGGCTCTACCACAACAACCATGACGGCACATTCACCGATGTTGCGGAGAAAGCCGGCGTCACACTCGGCGGCTGGTCGACCGGAGCGACGTGGGGAGACTACGATCACGACGGCTTTCTCGATCTGTTCGTTCCGGGCTACGCGAAATTTGATCCGGATCATCCGCCGATCTCCGGCAAGGGCGGCCTTCCCCCCGGCTTCTGTAGTTTTCGCGGAATTGAGGTGATGTGCGGGCCGCGCGGCCTGCCAGGCGAAGGCGATCACTTGTTCCACAACAACGGAGACGGCACCTTCACCGACGTGAGTGTAAAGGCCGGAGTCTCAGATCCCAAGGGCTACTATGGCTTCGCGTCCGTATTCGTTGACGTGGACGACGACGGCTGGCTTGACCTGGCTGTCGCGAACGACTCCGTCCCCAAGTACCTCTACCGTAACAAACACGATGGCACGTTCGAGGACGTGAGCTATATTTCCGGGTTTGCGCTGAATGATGAAGGGCGCGAGCAGGCCTCCATGGGTATCGCCGTGGGCGACTACAACCGCGATGGAAAAGTCGATTTTTATATCACCAATTTCTCTGACGACTACAACACTTTGTATCGGAACGACGGCGACGGCAATTTTTCGGATGTGACCGCTCGCGCTGGAATTATGGCCGTTACTCTTCCGTTTCTAGGCTGGGGAACTGGATTTCTGGATTATGACAACGACGGCCTGCTCGATATTTTCGCCGCCAATGGCCACGTCTACCCAGGCGTAGACAAGCAGGATTGGGGAACGACCTGGGCGCAGCGTCCGTTGCTATTCCGCAATCTTGATGGCGCGAAATTTCAAGAAGTTCCGCCTGCAACCGGCAGCGGACTGGCAACCGTAATGACGGCGCGCGGAGCCGCATTCGGTGACTTGTTCAATGACGGCCACATCGACGTGGTCATCAACAATGTGGATTCGACGCCGGCCCTCCTGCGAAACGTGGTCAAGAATTCCAACCACTGGGTAACGCTGAGATTGGTTGGTGGCCCGAAAAGCCCGCGCGATGCCATCGGAGCGAAGGCCTTTGTTACTACGGGTGGAGTTCGCCAACGGGGTGACGTGTTCAGTGGCGGAAGCTACGCCTCGAGTTCCGATCAACGTTTGCATTTTGGTTTGGGAACCGCAACAAAAGTGGACAAAGTGGAAATCCACTGGCCCAGCGGAGCGAAGGAACTGATCACGCTGCCCGCGCTGGACCGCATTTACACTGTAGTCGAAGGAAAAGGGATCGTCGAACGGTGAAACACTCTTTCGGGAACTTGTCCAAAGGTGGAAAGGCTGCATTGCTCGTATTCGTCGTTTTGTGTGCGAGTGTTTTTCTTGCCTCCGCGTCTTCGATTGGCAGTCCGGAACAATCTCAGGCGGCCAGTGCGGCGGACTCCGCAACCCCCGGAAGATTCGTGGACGTCACTCAGCGTCTTGGCATCCATTTTCAACATCAGGCTTCGCACACTTCCAGGAAATACTTACCGGAGACGATGGGATCCGGCGTCGCGCTCTTTGACTATGACAACGATGGGCGCCTGGATATTTTTCTCGTCAACGGCGCGCCTCTGGGCGATCCCACGCCAAAGGGTACGATTCCTCAGAAAACCGGGCCAAAATACTGGAACCGCCTGTATCACCAAAAAACCGATGGCACCTTCGAAGATGTCACCGAGAAGGCGGGTTTGCAGGGAACCGGATACGGCATGGGCGTGGCCGTGGGCGACTACGACAACGACGGGTACGAAGATCTCTACGTAACCGCGTACGGAGGAAACAAGCTATACCACAACAACGGCGACGGAACATTTTCCGATGTGACCGCGAAAGCCGGAGTTGGCGGCAGCGGATGGTCCACCAGCGCGGCGTGGGTGGATTTGGATGGAGACGGTTTTCTCGATCTTGTCGTTCTGCGCTACCTGGAGTGGGATTTTGACGACATCTGGTGCGGCGAGCACAAAGAAGGCTACCGCGCCTATTGCCATCCGGACTATTTCAAACCCGCGCGGCCGCTCGTCTATCACAACAACGGAGATGGAACGTTCACGGAAGTGGCGGAAAAACTCGGCCTTTCGAAACCCGCAAAGGGCCTTGGAGTGGCTCTGGCGGACTACGACCACGACGGCCACATCGATCTGTTTTTTGCGAATGATTCGATGGTGGAATATCTGTATCACAACAAAGGCGATGGATCGTTTGAAGAAGTCGGATTGGTTTCCGAAGTGGCAGTGGATATTGACGGCCGTACTTATGCCGGCATGGGAGTTGATTTCGCCGACTATAATAATGATGGATGGCCGGACATCGCTGTTACGGACCTGGCCAATCAGCGGTATGCGCTTTATCAGAACAACGGCGACGGCACTTTTACTTACGTGAGTACGCAATCAGGGCTTGCGCGGATCACTTTGGCACACTCGGGGTGGGGTGTGCGACTTTTCGATTTCGACAATGACGGCTGGAAGGACTTGCTGATCGTTCAGGGCCACGATCTCGACACCATCGAACTGACGAATCCTAATCTGCGCTATCGCGAGCCAATGTTGCTGGCGCGCAATACCGGTAAAGGATTCGTGGATGTGTCACAAAGCTCCGGCGAAGTGTTCAACCAATCCTGGGTCGCGCGCGGATTGGCGATCGGAGATCTGGACAACGACGGACGGCTGGACGCGGTGGTGACGACAAACGACGGACCGGCCTATGTCTTGCGCAACGAAACGCCTTCAGCGAATCACTGGCTGCTGCTCAGGCTCGTGGGCCACAAGAGCAATCGCGATGCGATCGGCGCCAGCGTAAAGCTGGTTACGGTAAGCGGCCAACAATTCGCCACGGTTTCCACGGCGAGCAGTTATCTTTCGTCTGGCGATAAGCGCGTTCACTTCGGACTGGGAAAAGAAAAGAATGTCGAGTCCATCGAGATTCGGTGGCCGAGCGGAATCGTGCAGACACTCAAAAGTATTCCCGCCGATCAAATCTTGCAAATTGACGAATCGGTCGTGCCTGCGAACGCGAAACCCGCGGTGAAATGATGCGCGAGTCCGGCAGCAATCGATCGGGAATTCTCTGCGGAGCTGTGATGTTGCTTCTTTTGGTTCCGTTCACATGCGCGGCGCAAACCGCTAACGAATATTCGCGAGGCGTCGCTGCGTTCCGCGCGGGAGACTACGCCGCTGCCGCGGATTTTTTCGCCAAGGCTGACAGCGCTGCTCCTGGAACCACCGACGCTCTGATCTACCAAGCAAAATCGCTCATTCATTTGCAGAACTTCAGCTCGTCGGAAAGCGCGCTTCGCCGTTATATTGCATCGCACGCGGATTCTGATGAAGCTCTGTACCTCCTCGGGTTTGTGCTGCATAGGGAAAGTAAGGCCAGCGAGTCGCTAGAAATCTATACGAAGGCTGCGGCGCTGAAAACTCCGACGGGCGAAGACTTGAAAGTCGTGGGTCTGGACTACGTTCTACTGAACGATTACGCGAACGCGATCCGGTGGCTCGCGAAAGCCGTGGAACTCGATCCCAAGAACAAGGATGCGTGGTATTACCTGGGCCGCGCGTATTACTCGAGGAGTCTGCTGCCGGAGTCCCGAAAAGCGTTCTTGACGGTATTGGACTTGGATCCGCGCGATGCCAGAGCGGAAAATAATCTGGGGTTGATCCTGGAGTCGGAGGCCAAACCAGAAGAGGCGCTAGAGGCCTATCGCAAGGCGATAGAATGGCAAGCGGGAAGTGCGCACCGAAGCGAGCAGCCGTACTTGAATCTTGGAAATCTTTTGCTGGAGTTGGACCGGGCCGGCGAGGCGGTCGTGCCGCTGGAGAAGGCTGTGGAGCTTGCGGCAAACAACGCAAGCTGCCACTTGAAACTTGGGACGGCGTATCTGCGGACAAACCGGCTGCCGGAGGCGCAGCGCGAACTGGAAACTGCGGAACGGCTGGAGCCGGAGAATGCAGCGATTCACTACCAATTGGCAAGGTTTTACAAACAGGCGCACCAAATGGATAAGGCCAAGCGCGAATTCCAACGAACCGACGAGCTGCAAAGCCGGGCCGCCAGAACGCGACCGGTAGACCCACCCAAACCGTAACGAGGGGGCCACCTCCCCCCTGTTTTTTGTAAGTGTTGCATCTAAATGAGTTAGCCTTTCCCCTAAGTCCTTTAGATGCAACACTTGCGAGGGGTCGTATAAGTGTTGCATCTAAAAGACTTACAGGAATGCAAAAAGGTCTGCGCGACATGAGTTCTGGAGAATGCTTGGACGGCTTGGGGACAACTGTTGACAGGCTTTGTAGGGGGTACAGATAGGGGAAGGAACTAGGAGTGGTTGCAGAGCGAAGTTGGAGCGCTTCGGCCATTAACATATTATAACACTTCGATGACGTCTGTCAAGTATTAATATAAATATTGTAGTTTCTGAGGGATGGCGAAATGCTGGTTCCCGGCAGTACGGCATCCTGGGGCCCAAGGTGTTGAGGCCGCCCGCTTCTAGGGATTCTGCGGTGGGGGAGGAGGCTCCGAAGGATTTGAATTCTGCTGGGCTTCGTAGCGCTTTAGCTTGTTTTGCAGATTCTCCGCGTCTGCATCCTTGAGCCTCTGGAATGTAGCCATAGCCTTCTGTGCATCTTGCATGCGATGGAGACGCTTATATACGATCCCAAGCTGATACCAAGCCTGTTCAACGACCTCCGGGTCAGATTCCGGGACCGATGTAGCGCGCTCCAGATGTTCAGCGGCAGCGGCATCGTTGCCGAGGAGCATTTCCGCGCGGCCCAGATTGTAATCGGAAAGAAGAAGGCCAGGCTTTTCCTTCAGGGCGGATTCGATTAGCGCTTTCCCCTTCGCGCCATCGCTTTGTTCGACCGCCAAGACTCCCAATTCGTATTTGGCGAGGACGCTGTGGGGGGAGATTTCAAGTTCGCGGTGCAAGGATTCTTCGGCTTCCTGAACTTTTCCGAGTTTACGGTACTCTGCGCCTAATTCCTCATGGAGGCCTGGTTGTGTGGGTGCAAGCTTGATAGCGGCCTGGTATTCGGCGACAGCATCCGTGTGGCGGTCGGCTTCCGCGTTTGCCTGGGCAAGAACCTGATGGACGCGCCAGGATTTTGGATCGACTTTGAACATCTTTGCGTAGCTATTCTTGGAAACAAACAAGTGGGCGCGACCCCGGTGGTAAAGAATGTCCATGTCGTCCGGCGAGAGTGCGGCGGCTTTGTCGAGCGCCTCCGCGGCGTCTTCGGGCTGGTCTTGTGCCAGCCGAACTACGCCGAGCCACATCCAAGCAGGAGCATCCTTCGGGTAAGTGGCTGTCTCTTTCTGAACCGCGGCGACGGCTTTGTCCAACCGGTTGAGGCGGAAGTAAGCGAGGCCAAGGAATAGGTTTGCGCCATGCAAGCGCGGTTTCAGAGCTAGAGCTTTTTGAAAACTGGCGATGGAATCATCGAAACGGCCCTGCTCTTCGCGCACAAGACCAAGATTGAAGTAGCCCTCGGCAAAGGTGGGAGCCAGTTTTGTCACTTGTACAAACCCGTCACCTGCCCGGTTTAAGTCCCCCTGTCGCATCGCATCGGATGCTTGAGTGAAAACGCTGGAGACTTCCGGCGGCAGTTGGGCAGCAAGCTGCGTGTCGAGAAAGAAAAGAAGCGCAAATAGGATCAAGAGGAACTCGGCAATCCTGGCGCACCGGGGGCTTGAAGCATACACTTTCATAAGGAGAGTGTATCCCGACCGCCTATCTGTAGACGAAAAAACCTCCCGCGCACGGCGCAGGAGGTTCTTTCGGATTCCAAATTGTACCGTAGCTCAAAATTGGTACCGGAACGTAAACTGAACCAGCTTCTGTCCATTGAGGACGTTAGGGCCACCGCCGAACTGGGAGCCGGGCTGACCAAAGGTGTCGCAAGTTACGCAGCCGTCCCCGCGGCCTAAAGTGTGGCGATTAAAGGCATTTACAAAATCAGCTTTGACGGAAAGCACATGCGCTTCGTACAACGTGAAGCGCTTGATCAGAGAGAAATCCTCACTTACATAGCCGGGGCTTCGGATGTTGCCAAAGGTCTTGGGCGCATTGCCGAACGAGTATCCTCGCTGGGCAACGAGATTCGTTGCGTTCGGATCGAAGAACGCGGCGCAGTTAAAGAAGCTGTTCGTCCCCGACGGAGTAAACGTGCCGTCAGGGTTGGCCGTGCAGCCGCTGCCGCCCGCGAACGGGTTATAAGACGAAGCGTTAGAAGCGAGCAAGGGCTGGCCAGGAACAAGATTTAACCGCGGGTTAGCAGTTGCGAAGGGGATACCAGCACCGCTCGCATCGTTCTCGAAGAGGATGAAAGGTACGCCTTTCTGGTAACGTTGTACACCACCGATTTGCCATCCGCCCAGTACCTTGTCCACGATTCCACCGGTATTGAGGAATTTCTTGCCCTTGCCGACGGGGAGCTCGTACAGGTAACTGAGCACGAACATGTGGGGGACGTCTTGATAGCTTATTGCTTTTTCCGACCTTAAGTCGTGGGGGTTTTGCGCGGTAAAAGTGTCCGAGCTGTTGAAGGACGTGAGTCCCGCATACGCACTATCCGCGTCCGTTAGAGTTTTGGAAAAGGTATAGGAAGCGAGCAAATTCAAACCATTGTGGAAGCGACGTTCCAGCTTTGCTTCCAGCGCGTGGTAGGTCGACTGTCCCATGTTCTCCAGACAGCAATTGGTAGTGATGCCGCCAGGGTCATTATGCTGGCCGCTTAGGTACTGCGGGAATGGGGTCAGCAACTCGCCAACTTGGTCATGTCCCGATGGCCCGTACAGCGGTTCGAACCAACTGGGGACAGTAACACCCAGACTTGCCAGGGTAGCCTGACCCTGGGGGCTCGTTACAGGATCCTTTAGTTTTAGACCTAAGGGAAAAAACTTGGGATCAAGGGCGTTGAGCTGCAGAAGATTGGAATTCAGGCGCGTGGCATGATTCCCGATATAGCCCACGCTGAAGATGAGATCGGTAGTCAGTT